>Ga0256405_10000029_pt1 | contig 403827 bp, 334 predicted proteins | sample RumenRJG_02DNA_FD_189096 | JGI IMG/M metagenome (GOLD analysis project Ga0256405, IMG submission 189096) | Bovine rumen microbial communities from Lethbridge, Alberta, Canada - RJG_02 | ecosystem: Host-associated > Mammals > Digestive system > Stomach > Rumen | place: Canada: Alberta... | reverse complement strand
GGAGACATTCATCGACATCATTTTCCATTCGGATTTGGGAGAAGACCAGAAGGCTGCGCTCTTGAATGATGCACTCGCATATCTGGATGGCAAAGGTTATTTCTCTTTCAGGCTTCACTCGTTGATTGGCAGATAGATTCCATTTTCTCGGTCAAGCTTATCAATGAATGATTGAAGTTGGAGCAGCCCTACGATGAATGCGAGGTTCGAGATTCGGAGGGTTTGGTCTACTAAACAGGACAAGTCGCAAGATTTGTCCTGTTTTTCATTTGTAGCTGTTTCGTAATCGCTTGATATGGAACGGAATAGACCGAACACTTTGTTCTCCTCAATGGTTAGATAACGCTTCTTCTCGTTGTCCCAGTAAATGCCCCGGGGATGCACCAGTTTTTGGAAATACTGGCAGGTATCGAAGTCGTTTTGGCTCCACCAAGTCCCTAATTGTGAGGACATTGAGACCGTAGTGCTGACATACACGGCGAGGTTAGATAATTCTTCGTTTAGTCCAGCCGCTTCCCGGGTCAGTTCTGCCTTTTTCTCTTGAAGTGCCGCTACCGCATCATTACAGGTCGCTTCGTCGATTTCATCAAGTGCATATTTCATCCGGACGCTCCTTATCTTCTTGTCGAGCACGCTTATCTGCTTCTCGATTTCTTCCATCTCCTTCTTGTCCCTGCCATCCTTTTCGTAGAACTTATCCGTAATCACTTCCGTCATTATTCCGTGCAATGTAAATGGAAAACAGGAACGGATGGTCGTACATCTGAAAATCGGCGGTCAGCATTACTACTACGGGAACCTGAAAGCCCTCTGTGACCACTGGGGCAAGGATGCCCTCGGGGTCGGGTACGCCTATCTCCGGAACTACGGAATCAGTGAAGATAATCCCTTCCGGAACGCCAAGTGCGTAATTCGCAAGGGATTACTATTGACTTCGCCGAAAAAGTAGTATATTTGGAAGGATAATTGCATCAGTATGAAGCATCTAATATCACTTCTTATCGTTTCACTTCTAAATGTTTGTTGTATGCCCATTGGAAAGAAAGCGTTGAAAGCCCATTTCGACAATACCGACATCATCTTCGTGGACCCGTGCTACTTCGTAAAAGACGATGGCACGTGGGAGGAATATTGTGAGGACTTCGCAAAGAATAAATGCCTAGAAAAACTAGGATGTGAGCAGGGAATCTGCGTTAGTGTGGGCGATGTATCTCCAGAAGTGATTGCAGACGAGACCACCGGTTCCGTTATCGGGGAACTTTGCACTGACAGTTACGTCTTGGGGTGTTTCAGGTTGGAGGATGTCTTGAAACACAATCCAGACTATGCCAAGGAGATGGAAGAACTACCGAACAGTTATCTGGTTATCAAAGGGTTTACCGGAGACGTTGTTTTCGAGACCCAAAAAGCACGGTATTATGATGAAGTTCTGCCCATCACAACTATCATTGGCAAGGGGTCCATCAACTTCCATTCAGCATTTGTTGATGATGATGGTGTTCTTCATTTCAAGCCAGATTTGTTTCACGACTGATTTCATTTATTACAAAGATTGAGAGTGAAACAAAAAAAGCCCTCCACCGGCCAAGGGCAATTTGTTTTTGGATTTCTTCCTTCCAGAATATAGTGTTGCCATTGAATGTCAGGGAGAGCAACATTTTCATGCGTGCGATTATTATGGTGGGGAATCAGCTTATCGAGTCACAAAGCAGAGAGATGAACATAAAAGGCAGTTATGTGAAGAGCATGGCATTAGGATTCTGTATTATTCTGATCTCGGTTTTCGCTCTTCTTATGAGGTAATTGCGAGCCTAGATGTTCTCCTGAAAGCAATTAATGATCGAGGGATCATTGAAGATCGCTCCCTATGGCAGGAGCCATTGTTGTTCCCAGATGAATAGAATATGCAAATGGAAAGTAATCAGAGTGGATATATTCTCCGTGATAATCTAACGGACATTTATACTCAAACGGAATTTGAACACACGGTATCAGGCAAGAAGATTGATCACAGTGTCGTTATTCGAAATGGCGTTGTAAAAAGCCTTAGTCCCGTAGAGGAAGTGAATGGTACGTTGGGATTAAGTGATTGCCAAGTTGAGACCCTTTCCCCGATAAAAAAGGTAACAGGAGAGTTGTGGTGTAGTTTCCATGAGAGAAAGCCCCGCTTAAAGACTCTTGGTACTCTACAGAGAATTAATGGAAACGCCAGCTTTAGATATGTGCCTTTGGAAGATCTAGGCGAATTAGAGTATGTTGGGGGCGACTTGTCGTTAAGAGATACTAAAGTAGAATCACTTGGCAAGTTGACTTATGTAGGAGGTAACCTATCCTTGCCAATGCGCCTTAAAGATCGTCTCGACTTGGCTTCTTCCATTGTTGTCAAAGGAAAGGTTCGTTATTGGAATGATGCCAAGGCTCCTTATCCTGAGAATGACGAGGAAGAGTCTATTGGATTACAGAAATCGAATATCCCCATCCCATATTGGCCCCACACATATATTTATCCCTTTCACAATATGAGTGATGAGCCTAAAGCGGTCAGACAGTTTTACAATCATTTCAAGTCCCAATTTGACAAAGGAATTGTTATAGATACTGAGGGGTATTCAAATTATCCTTTCATGCTGGTCTTCGACTTGCAGAGGCAGATTAAAGATCCCACTGTTTTGTTGTCAAAATATGAACGACTTTACAAAGGCTATCCTCGATTAAAATGGTATTGCCTTGACATTGTATTGGATCTCTATAAGAAGCATAAAATGATGGACAAGGCTTGGGAGATAGCAAAAAATGCTGATTATTTATCTATCGTGACGGTCAATTCATATGCTGAGGAACTTGGAGACTCTATTTTTGATGGTGAGATTGCAGCGAAGATTTGTGGGACTGGATGCTTAACGCCTTTCGGGAAAGCTCATCAAAAAGAAGTATTATCTTTTTTCAGGCAAAGTTTGAGCGGCTTTGAAAAAGAACGAGGCTGTCGTTTTTTCGATGTGTTTTATGATAACGGCAAGGCATATAAATCGATAAATGGAGGTTACTCGGCCGAGTATTATAGGCAGTTCTATCAACTTGACGAGGATAGTTTCACGATGTATGAGGCTATCGGCAATGATGATTATCATCGGGAGAGACTGGATAGAATCCTTGTCGTTGAGCATGCGGTAATAGAACAGCTCAGAGTATTATTAATCAAGGCCGAGGACCTCTATCGAGAATCTATTGGAGTCGCAAAAATCGGGGAGGGTTGGATCAATGAAACTGCCCTGTTTTATAAGATTCAGAACCTCTTTAAGAATTATAAAGTGGTGCAGCATGGGCACCCTAAATGGCTCGGGAAACAGCATCTTGACGTATATTTTGTTGACTTGAATATTGGCGTAGAGTATCAGGGCATTCAGCATTATAAACCGGTAGATTTTTTTGGAGGAGAAGAAGGATTTGCCCAGAATCAAGAACGTGATGAAAGAAAAAGAAGGTTATGCCAAGAAAATGCATGTCCTCTGATTTATGTGGATGAGGGCTATGTATTTGAGGATGTTGCCTCATCCATTCAGAAAGTAATTAAAAAAGTGCTTTTAAAAAAGAAAAAGGGAGAAAGCCAACACTAACTCCCCTTTCGATGGAAGTCTATTTATTCTAGATTCTCCAGAGCAACTACAAGACACTTCTGGATTAATATAAATAAAGTATTGATAATCAATGAGTAGTATTAAATCAACAAGGCCTAATCCGGACTCGGCTTTTCCCAATCCGAAGATTCCGAGTCTTTGCTTTATCAAGAATGTGGTAAAGAATCCCCGTATCATCATCGGGAACTACACATACTATGATGACGTGGATGGTGCGGACCAGTTTGAGAAGCACGTCACCCATTTCTATGATTTCATCGGCGACAAACTGATTATCGGGAAATTCTGCGCCATCGCCAAGGGCATTGAGTTCGTGATGAACGGGGCCAACCACAGAATGGATGGCGTGACGACCTATCCATTCTACATAATGGGCGGAGAGTGGGGCAGCGCCATCGCTCCTGTAAAAGATGAATTGCCTCTGAAGGGCGATACCGTGGTCGGCAACGATGTCTGGATCGGTCAGAATGTGACCATTATGCCCGGTGTGCATATCGGCGACGGTGCCATCATTGGAGCAAATTCTGTCGTGGCCTCCGACATCCCTCCGTATGCCGTGGCTGCAGGTAATCCCTGCCGGGTGATCCGAAAGCGTTTCGATGACGAGTTCATCGCCTACCTTCTGGAACTGAAATGGTGGGACTGGGACATCGAGAAGATCGAGGCAAACTTTGAAGCGCTGTCCAGTGGAGATCTTTCTCTGATTAGAATGATTGCCAAGTAAAATCCTGTTTATCGGTCAATCATCTCGATGAAAGACTGAATCAGCAGCAGCCCTACGATGAATGCGAGGTTCGAGATTCGGAGGGTTTGGTCTACTACAGAGGAATTATCATCACTGATGATTCCTCTTTTTTTATTACCTTTGTGAAAACGCTTGCCATGCAGATTCTTCAGAAATCAATAACACGAGCCGAACTTGCAGCCTTGGCGGAGAACACGTTCGGTGATATGATCAAATGTGTTGCCGATGTGAGGCTGGGGTCTTTGGCCCTTGACGCCGAACTGCATGCCGATTTGGAGCGTTTGCTGCTGGAGAATGGTTCAGCAGGAGAGGACCTGTGGGGATTCAACCTGTATCCCGATGAGGAGGGAGAGGATTTCATCGAGTACGACTCTTTGATCAACATCCGGTCCTGGCAGAATAATCCTACGCGGGATATACTGGACCCGGATATCCGTGAAGCGATCAAACAGATTGTCGAACAGTTTATTATCGGATAGATGCAGCACACTTCTCTGGAAAATGGCCGATGGGCCGAGATGTCTTTCCCGCAGCAGATGGCCAACATCGGCAGCGAGACATCCCGCGTGCTGAAGGCTCTCCAGGCAGGCAAGGATTCCAGGGCGGAAGGAGCGTTTGCCAGGGCACAGGAACTGATCGACCTGACCATCAAGTACGGACGGTCGGGGAGCAGTCCAACTGTCAGAAGCGCCATGTGGGAAGAGCTCTGCCGATTCAGGGAATTGTTCTGCGCCGCTTTCCTGTCACGCAATCTCGCCGAATTAGCATCCCTAAACAAGTATCTGGATCAATTTGCATTCATTCTGAAATAGTTCCGCCCATTGTCTTCAACACGTTGTGCGAACCTGCCCAATTTCGGAATAAACGAAGAAGGACGAATCACTTGAAAACCACTTTGCAGACGGAGAGTTTGTAGTTCCCGTTCTTGGAAGCCTTACCCTGGTAGAAGAGCCAGATGCTTCCGTCGTTGTCCTGGAAGACTCCCGGATGCCCGCTTTCACCTGCATGCCAGGAACCGGGTTCGCCGTTCTTATAAAGCAATCCGTCAGGTTCGATACGGGTGAAATGGTACCCATCCTTGGACGTTGCCAGGCCGATCATCTGGAGCTCATGGTTGTAGGCTCCTGCGTAGAACATGTACCAGAAACCCTTGTACTCGATAACTGTCGGAGCCTCGATGCAGTGCTGCTCCCATGGCAAGTCGGGTTTGATGAAAGGTGCGTCCACTGACAGGAGGGTCCATTTGTCCGGTCCGTAATCGCTGCCGTATGGAGCTTCGGCCATGCCCAGCATCTGGTTGGTCTGGGTCTTGTCGCGGGTGGCGAACATGAGAATCATCTTGTCGCCTACGCGGTAAACCTCAGCATCTATCGAGCGGTCGATCGACCACTGGGTAGAAGGGACGAAGATCGGCTCGTCGAAGGTGTTGACGAAAGTAATGCCATCCTTGCTGGTGGCGTGCCAGATGTTATTGTTGTTGTGGGCAGGTCCCCAGCGGCGCTGGTAGAACAGATGTATCTGTCCGTCGATTATCTTGACACAGGGTGCGACTCCTCCCCATATTTGATTCCCCTTGCTGTCGCGGAGGTCGAGGTCTCCGACACGCTTCCAGTGAATCATGTCGGTGCTTTCGGCGATTCCTGAATGCCATCCTTTCCTTTCCGGAGACGCGTCGCCCGGAGCCAGGCTGTCCACATAGGATGTGATTGAATAATACATCAGATACCGGTCTCCGAAATGGATTACAGTAGGATCTTTTGCGAAGGGTACACCGGTCCTGGTGTCGTCTCCATATTGCATCTCGTCCATCGGGACAAGTTCAACGGTGGCAGGGGTCCGCTGGCACGCTGCGGCTGCGATGATTGCAATCGTCAAGAGAATCTTTTTCATGTGGCAGTAGGTAGTCTTAATGCAAATATAGGTTTTTAACTTTTCACAATGATTGTTTCTTTTTACATTTGTAAAAAAACGGCCGGACGATGAGGATGACCCTGTCTATTGCCAACCAGATAAACGAAGATACATGAGAGTTTTCAGGCTAACCTTGCTGCTGGTCCTCGCTTCCATGGGGCTGATGACTGAGGGATGTTCCTCAGGAAACCGGAAAGTCGGAGAGGACACACAGGATGATTTCCGTATGATGATCCGACTGTGGCCGGCACACCATGACCTTCCTGAGCTGACGGACCAGCTCATACTGTCATTGAAAAAATACGACTTCTGTGACGAGGTATGGCTATGCTACAACGATCCTATGGGACATGCTGCCGGATGGCACGCGCCACACGTAAAAGCTGCCGGTGTCGCCGCCCGGAAATTTCGTGACGCGGGTATCATCCCTTCGGCTCAAGCCGTTTTCCTCGGGCATGGCGACGGGGTCATCGTGGGGTCATACAACGGGCCTGTCAAGGACTCTACGATTCACTGGGGAACCATGGTCGGTCCTGACGGAAGCGTTTGTATGTCTGTCAATTGCCCCAGGCAACCTGAGTATCTTGCGTATATGGAAAAGACCGCCATGGCCTATGCAGGTGCATCCCAACCTTATAGTCTCTACATTGACGATGACCTGAGGATCACCCAGCACCCGCCTGCAACCGAAGGGTGTTTCTGCAATCTTTGCATCGGTCTCTTCAATGAGGAATACAAGCATTCCTTTACCCGCACTTCTCTTGTCGGGGCCCTCCGGTCCAACAAGGACGGCGGCATCCTGCGGAAGGAGTGGATCGCTTTCAGCCAGGAAAGCCTGGCCGGGATAGCGAGAGCCGTCGCCCGCGGAGTCCACAAGGTGTCACCGCAGACCCGGATGGGTCTGCAGCATGCTAATTTCCATCACAAGCTCCTGGAGGGGTGGGACTGGAATCCCGTCTTCAAGGCCATGGAGGAAGAGACCGGGCTTACTCCGGTTTCCCGTCCGGGCCACGGCTTTTACAATGACCATGAGCCCCGTGGAATGATCAAAAAAGGCATGGGGATCGCGCGGCAGATACGGAGGCTTGATCCCGGGATCACTGAAATCGCTCCGGAGATCGAAGGTTATGAGCATAAGGCCACGGGAAAATCGCCCAAGTCGATCTGCATTGAGACGATGTACTATCTCTCCATGGGGGCGACCCAGATGAGTTATGCAATCATATGCGCCGCAAATGAGCCGTTGTCGTGGTACGCGGACAATTATTTCAAGGCGCTGTCCTTGTGGAAGCCATTTGCCAGGGAGTACGCTTCTTTCAACAAGGGGACATATCCCGCCGGGATCGATCCGTACATAAGCCCTTCTTTTGTTTGCCGGGATGTCGGACCGGGTGAGGATTCTTGGGCCTGGACTACGACGAAGGCCGGAGAGCAGGCTTTCCCGCTGGTGCCCCTTGGCTTCCCGTTCGCTCCGGAGGCAGAGAAACCTTTGGTGAGGATGCTTGATGAAGATGCGGTGCGGAGTATGGGCGATGAAGAATTGTCGTCATTGCTTTCAAATGGAGGGACCGTGGTCGACAGGTTGTCATGGAAACAACTGGAAAGCAGGGGATTGGTGGCTGATTTCCTGAAGGCTGAAGCGCCTGTCCGTGATGTCGCCGGCGATCTTGGGGACGCATCGGTACTCGGGAACGGGAACTATTCCAAGGCTGTTTCGCGCATTCATTTTTACCAGAAGGGGAGCGGACGCCTGGCTGTCGTTCCATCTTATTCCGATGACATGAACGGGGCATCCAGACTCGCGATGCTGCATGCATTCGACTGGGCTTCCGGTAACAGGCTTCCCGTCGTCCTGGAGAGCTTTGCCCAGAGCGCGGTGATTCCCAGAACGGACAGCGAGGGTCGTCTCCGGTCGATAGCCCTGATGAACTGTAGCATCTCCGATCAGGAGGGGTATCTTCTGAGGGTGCGTACGGGAGATTCCCGGGCATGTGAATTCATATGGAAAAGGCGTGGCCAGAAGGATGTCAGGATCAAGCCCTTGCGCGACGGAAATGATGTGCTTTTGGAAGTGCCTGTGCTTGAGGGCTGGGATTTCGGCTGGATCGCATTACGGCCTTTGAAGAAGTAGTTGCGAGGCCTGAACCCGACATCCCATGAGGAAGTGATGGCGCAATGAGTTTTTGTAAATAAACGATAATACTGTGAAAAATGAGAGGGAGATTATTCAGGATTAAAGCCCGGTGGTTTTTATTGACCGTCAGCCTTATGGCGGTGGCATGTACGTCGGTGGCATGTACGTCGGAGGCGGGGCAGACCGGAGAGACCAAAACAACTTTTCAGACAGCCCAGGCGTGGAATCCCTATCTGGACAACCGCGCTGATGCGGTCATGGTCTATGGGGTCGGCGGCAATCCTTCCGATCCGGCCGCGCTGGAGGGACGTCTTGCCTCGTGGCGGGAACGGGGCTATACGACCCATTTCATGACCGGCATTGCCTGGGGAGGATATCAGGACTATTTTACCGGGAAATGGGATGGCGCCTGGCATCTGGATGAGGGGCAGGTGCAGCAAAACGGCGATACCATCTGGCATGGCCACATTGTTCCGTACATCGTTCCTACAGAGAATTTTCTGGCGTATTTCAAAGAAAAGATCATCAAGCGGGTCATCGATGCCGGCGTCAATGACATTTTCCTGGAAGAGCCCGAGTTCTGGGCGCGCAGCGGGTACAGTGAGAGCTTCAAACGCGAGTGGCAGGATTATTACGGGACACCCTGGCAGCCGCAGGATGCGTCACCCGAGGCGACATACCGATCCTCCAAACTCAAGTACCATTTGTATTACCGTGCGCTGGATCAGGTATTTACCTATGCAAAAGCGTATGGACGCTCGCTGGGTCGGGAAATCCGGTGCTATGTCCCCACGCATTCGCTCCTGAATTATTCCCAGTGGGGGATTGTTTCTCCGGAAGCATCTTTGGCGTCACTGTCCTGTGTGGATGGCTACATCGCGCAAGTGTGGACCGGAACGTCCCGGACACCGGATTATTACCAGGGCGTTTCCCGGGAAAGGGTATTCGAGACCGCCTATCTGGAGTACGGCTGCATGGCGTCCATGACATTGCCGACCGGCCGCCGGGTCTGGTTCCTGACCGATCCCATCGAAGACCGGCCGCGCGACTGGGACGATTTCAAGCGGAATTATCAAGCTACATTTACCGCGCAGCTCCTCTATCCACAAATCGCGGATTTCGAGATTATGCCCTGGCCGGAACGGATTTACCGGGGGCTGTACCGGAAAAGCCCGGATTCCGATGAACGGATCCGGATTCCCCGGGACTTTGCCTCCATGATGCAAGTCATGATCAATGCCGCGCGGGATATCCCCGTGACCAACCGGCGCCTGAACGGGTCGCAAGGAATTTCAGTCCTGATGGGCAACTCCTTGATGTTCCAGGTATTCCCTACACACGACGGTTACAGTGACCCGCAGTTTTCCAATTTCTTTGGGCTCGCCATGCCGCTGCTCAAGCGCGGTGTCCCGGTCGGAATCACGCATATCGAGAATCTGGGCTACAAGAAAGCGCTTCGGGAGGTGAAAGTCCTGCTGATGACGTATTCCAACATGAAGCCACTGGATCCGCAGGCGCATCAGCATCTGGCCGATTGGGTGCGCTCCGGAGGACACCTGATCTATTCTGCGACGGATTCGGATCCCTTCCAGCAAGTGAAAGAATGGTGGAATACCGGTGAAAACCATTATACTGCGCCGTCCGATCACCTGTTCTCGTTAATGGGAGTCTCTCCCGGTGCCGGAGAGGGGACCTATTCTTATGGAAAGGGGACGTTGCAGATTCTTCGCCATGATCCGAAAGAATATGTCTTGCTCGCCGGCGGAGATGCGCGGTTGATGGAAGCGGTTGAATCAGCCTATGGGCCGCTGGAATTGAAAAATCATTTTGTCCTGGACCGGGGACCCTATAAACTGGCAGCCGTTTTGGATGAGGGAGTCACCGACGATCCGTTGCACCTTACCGGTTCATTTATCGACCTGTACGATCCGAATCTTCCTGTCTACAATGAGGTTACGGTCCGTCCCGGTTCCCAGGACCTCCTGTATGACCTGACAAAGTCGCCCAAGGCGCCTTGCATTCTGGCCGCAGCCAGCCGTGCATATGATCTCCGGACATCGCGCCGGCATTTCTCCTATCTTTGCAAAAGTCCGCTGGAGACGGTGAATGTTTCGCGCATCTTGCTCCCTGCCAGGCCGGTACAAGTGTTGCTGGACGGGAAGAAGGCTGATTTTGAATGGGATGACGCCAGTAAAACCTGTCTGCTCCGGCACGACAACCATCCGGATGGCGTCACCGTGGATATCCGTTGGTGACGTGCCTGTTTGAACAGGGAAAATGAAGCATTATTGCCGGGATTTCCGTATATTCGCTAGAAAGATATTTAACTGTGACTTTACGATGTATTTATTGATCCTTTTTGCCGTATCTCTGGCTGTTTCCGCCGTCGGGTGGAAGTATTTCATTTATTTTTTCAGTATCGGCTATGGCTACGGCATGGCGGCGTTGGCCGTTACGATTGCGCTGCTGTTTGCGGGTTCCCTGTCCTTGCCGACTGTCGTTCTGTGCCTGATCCTGGTCCTGTTCGGATGCCGCTTGGGCGGATACCTCCTGATGCGGGAAAAGCGCTCGTCCACGTACCGGAAAATCCTGTTCAATCCGACTGTAGCCCAGAAGAAACCCGTCAGCGTCATGGTGACGGTCTGGGTTTTCTGCGCCCTGTTGTATGTAGCGCAGGTTTCCCCGGTGGCATTCCGCCTGGCAAATACGGCGGACGGCTATCCCGTGAACGACCTGTGGGCATGGATCGGAGCGGCGGTAATGGCTTGCGGCGTGGCGCTGGAAGCGTTTTCGGATGCCCAGAAGAATGCAGCTAAAAAGGTGGACCCCAAGCGGTTCGTCGATACCGGCTTGTTCCGCCTGGTCCGTTGCCCGAATTATTTGGGAGAAGTCGTTTTGTGGACGGGTTGCCTGATTGTGGCCTTCGGGGCCGGATGCACGCCCTGGCAGTGGGGAATCGTCCTGCTGGGCTATCTCGGCATCTTGTACGTCATGTTCAGCGGGGCTCGCCGGCTGGAATTGCGGCAGGAGCAGACCTACGGCTCCGATCCCGCGTTCCGGGAATATGTCCGGAAAACCCCGATCCTGCTTCCGTTCGTGCCGATTTATTCATTGGCACGCCACAAGTGGCTCGTGGCATAACGGAAAGAAACTTGTTTATTGAGAATTAAAAGATAGCACTATGGGAATTTCAAGACGTTCATTCCTCCGTGCCGGCGTGGCTGGAACGGCTATGCTGGCCAGCGGCTCGCTCGGACTCTCCGACGCGGCCGGTCTCTCCGCCGCTCCGCGCAGGAAACCAACCAAAGAAGATGCCTTCCATCTGTCTTTTGCCGGGTATACGTTCGTCAAATTCGATCTGGATACCCTGCTGGAAACGGCTCGGAAACTCGATGTGAAGTATTTTTGTATCAAGGACTTCCATCTTCCGTTGAATGCAACGGACGAGCAGATTGCCGCCTTCCATGCGAAATGCGCCTCGTATGGGGTCAAAGGGTATGGTGTCGGCCCGATTTACATGAAGACCGAGGCGGAGACTGACCGGGCGTTCGCATACGCCCGCCGGGTGGGTGTGGACGTGCTGGTCGGCGTGCCCAATTACGAGATCCTGCCCTATGTGGACAAAAAGATCAAGGAGTATCCGGAAATCCGCTATGCCATCCACTTGCATGGCCCGGACCTGCCTATTTTCCAGGATGCTTCCGTCATCTGGGACAAAATCAAGGATCTCGACCCGCGGATCGGCATGTGCCTGGACATCGGACATGACCTGCGCAACGGGGCGGATCCCGTGGCCGACCTCAAGCGTTACCATTCGCGGATATTCGACATGCATATCAAGGACGAGACGGAAGCCTCGAAGGCAGGGCGCTGTATTGAAGTCGGCCGGGGCAAGATTGATTTTCCCGCCTTCGTCCGGATGATGCGCAAGGTCGGATATACCGGCATGTGCAGCCTGGAGTTTGAAAAAGACATGAAGGACCCGTTCCTGGGGATCGGGGAATCCATCGGATATCTCAAGGCAGTCATCGACTTGGCCTGACCGCATCACGATGATGGAAGAGAGGAGATTGCTGTATCCGATGAAGTTCATCGGGATGCAGGATGAGCAGCCTTGGGGCATCGAAGCCTGGAAAGTGGCTGACCTGGGATTCCGGGATTCCAAAATCCTGGGCGGCTATCTGGAGACGGATACGCTCAGCGATGTCATGGATACCTATCTGGAGCGGATGACCGGGGAGGATGTCTATGCCTATTACGGCCGGCAGTTCCCCTTGAGCGTGAAAGAATTGCAGACGAAAGCGTTGACTCCGCTCGTGGTCAGTCCGGAGGATACCCTCGCCGAGCAGCGTTACGATGCCCTCGGTAAGGCGAAGCTCTGGTATGTGGAGGCCGTGGAAGAAGGGGCATGCCTGTATGTGGGGCTCCGGCGGACGCTGTCGGCCACCCAGTTCTATGCGGCATGCCTGGACGGGACCATCAAGGGGATGCTCCATGAAATCCATCCTGAAAAAGGAGCCTGGTATTTCATCGCGCCCGGGACCTTGCATTGCGCCGGTGCCGGTTTGAAAATCTTGGAGATTGCCGAGGCCTCTGACCTGGATATTCCGGTCTGCGACTGGAGCGGGATTGAGCATGAAGGGTTTGCGGAAGCACTTGATTTCGTGAATCTTGAAGCGGGCGATGTGCCTTCGGCGGCCGCACTGCCCGGTGAAAGGGACGGTGCGGACGGCATGCGGGAGAAGTGGGTTTCCCTGCCGGAACTCTCCGTGGGAAAGGTTGAGTTGAAAGACGCGTTCCGTATCCAGTCCGAAGAGGCGGACCGTTTCAGCCTGTATTGCTGCGTGGAGGGAGAGGCGTCTGTCCAGGTCCCCGTTCCCGGCGGGATGGAGCAGTATGTGCTCCGCCGGGGAGAGGTCATCCTGATTCCCGCCGAGGTTACGGATTATTTCCTTGTCCCGCGTGAGCGGAATGCCTGTTTGCTGGAGTGCGGTGTCGGCCACCATGAAGCGGAGGACACCTATCTGGACAATGCCGGGAAAGATTACAGAAATTTACCAAATTGACACCTTATGCCTGACGTAATCAGAATTGACAAGTACATCTGGGCCATCCGGGCTTTCAAGACCCGCAGTGAAGCGGCGGAGGCCTGCAAAGGCAACCGGGTTAAGGTGGATGGCGTTCCGGCCAAGCCCTCCAAAGTAGTCAAAGTGGGGGATACCATCGAGATCCGGAAGGGCGCCATTCAATTTACCTATCGTGTTAAAGCGCTGGTAGGTAACCGGATAGGCGCAAAATTGGTGCCCGATTTTGCCGAGAACCTGACTCCGCAGTCAGAGTTGGACAAACTTCGGGCACCTGTAGAAACATTCTTCCTGAAGCGGGAACGGGGCGCGGGCCGTCCGACGAAAAAGGACCGTCGGGAAATGGACCAGATGTGGGATCATCTCGACTACAATGCCGAGGATATTCCCGATGACATCGCTTACCGTTTCGGCCTGCAGGACGAAGATTAATTACTTCTTCTCTCCGAAATACCGCTGGAGCAGGCCATAGAATCCGGCACCGTGGCGGGCCTCATCCTTGGCCATTTCGTGTACGGTGTCATGGACGGCGTCGTAACCCAGTTTCTTGGCTTTCATGGCGATGTCCAGTTTTCCCTCGCAGGCTCCGGCTTCCGCTTCGTAGCGCTTCTTCAGATTGGTTTTCGTATCCCAAACGACATCTCCGAGCAACTCGGCGAATTTCGAAGCATGTTCGGCTTCTTCGAAGGCATACCGCTTGAAGGCATCCGCAATCTCCGGATATCCTTCCCGTTCGGCTTGCCGGCTCATGGCCAGGTACATGCCGACTTCCGAGCACTCAGCATTGAAATTGTCCCTGAGTCCCTGGACGATTTCGGGATCGTCGACTTGACCGTCTCCGATATGGTGTTCGCAGGCCCAGTTGGGCTTACCGTCCTCTTCCTTGATTTCTACGAATTTATCTGCTTTGACATGGCATTGGGGGCATTCTGCGGGCGGGTTCTCCCCTTCGTAGACATAACCGCAGACCATACATCTGAATTTCTTTTTCATGTGAGCGATTCTTTTAATTGTTTGGACCAAAGATAAGTAATTCGGACCTGATTTCAAAAGAAGTTCGATTATTCGGATAGATTTCCGATAAAAATGAGTATATTTAACTGAAAAGAAAATGTCGATATGACGCCTTTCCTCCGACAGGTCGCGGACCATTATTTTCTTCAAGAGAAGCTGGAGCACATCCTTTTCGTCTTCCCCAACCGGAGGTCGATGGCTTTTTTCAAGAAGTATCTGGCTGAAGCTGTTGCCGATCCGGCGAAAAATGCGGCTGCACCCGGGCATGGCGGTACGGTCCGTCCCGTGGTCCAGCCGGCGATGCTCACCATCAGCGATTTTTTCTCCCGCTCATGCGGCCAGGGAACCGCGGACCGGGTTTCGTTGCTCCTGGAATTGTATGAGAGTTATGTCTCCCTGAATCCGCAGGCGGAACCGTTGGATGATTTCATCTTCTGGGGAGATGTGCTTCTGGCGGATTTCGGTGATGTGGATAAGTACCTGGTTGATGCCCGGATGATTTTTGCCAATATCTCGGAACTCCGCGACATGCAGGGCGGCCTGGATTACCTGACGAAGGACCAGCAGGCGGCCATTCTTTCCCTGGTTTCCCATTTCCGGGAAGGGGGCATCCTGCAGGTGGATCCGGAGGACAGCAACGTCAAGGCGCGTTTCCTGAAGATGTGGGACCTGCTTTTCCCCTTGTATTTCCGTTTCCGGAAGCGTCTGGAGGAGAAGGGGATGGCCTATGAAGGCATGATTAACCGTGCCTTGGCGGAACGGATGCGTACCGAAAGTGCGGCTGATGTGCTGGCAGAGCGGTTCCCCGGGGTGGAGAAGGTCGTTTTCGTCGGCCTGAATGCCCTGAATGCCTGTGAGCATGCGGTCCTGGGGAAGATCTGCCAGGCGGGTTTGGGGGAATGCTGCTGGGACTATTCCAGCCCGATGATCCGCGATCCCCGGAACCGTTCTTCCCAGCTGATGGAAAAGAATCTCCGGGATTTCCCCCAACCGTTCCCCCTCGATCCGGGAGGGCTCCCGCAGACGCGTTTCCGGGTTATCAATGTCCCGTCGGCGGTCGGGCAAGTCAAGCAATTGGACGGGATCTTCCGGGAAATCGCCCGGGAAGAGACGGCCGGTATCTTGTCGAAAGTCGGGCGCCTGGACGGGCAGGGGGCAGACTGTGCGGTCGTCCTGCCGGATGAATCGTTGCTGTCCCCGCTCCTGAATTCCATTCCGGAGGAGATCGCCAGCATCAATGTGACCATGGGTTATCCGCTGTCAGACAGCGCTTTCTGCGGCATGATGGCGGAAATTGCCGCCCTGCAGATGAACATGCGTCCCCGCGACGGCAAGTGGTATTTCTACCATAAGAATGTATGGGCGCTGGTTTCCGGACCGGTCTTCCGGGCGTCGTTGGACGAGGAGGCGACCCGGCTGTTGTCGGCGCTGCGCCAGGAATCCGGTTATTACATCGAAGCCGGCCGCTTTGCCGGGCATCCGCTGCTGGAGCAGGTTTTCCGGCCGGTTGTCCTGGACCGGGGAGACGCCTCGGCTTCGCAGACGGACCGTTTCGGGGAATATCTGGCCGACCTGGTTACCTGTCTGGCCCGTCCGATCTCGGACAATCCGGACCTGGCCCCCCAACTGGAATTCGCATACCGGTATCTCCGTTGCGTCTCATCGCTCCGGCAGCAGACATTGCCGGTTCTTCCGGCAACGTATCTGCGTCTCTTAAAACAAATATTGCTCGGAGAATCCGTCCCTTATGAAGGTGAGCCCTTGAGCGGACTCCAGATCATGGGCCCGTTGGAGACCCGTGCCCTGGATTTTGACAATCTGGTAATCTTGTCCTGTAATGAAGGGACCTTCCCGGGGCGTAACCGGGCGCCGTCATTCATCCCGCCCGAGGTCCGGCGTGGTTTTTCTTTGCCGACTTATGATGTGCAGGATGCCGTCTGGGCCTATTATTTTTACCGGATGATCCAGCGCGCATCCCGCGTCTGGCTGATTTGCGACTCCCGAACGGAGAAGATGCGTCCGGGAGAGGAGAGCCGGTATATCGGCCAGCTGGAGTACCATTTCCGCATTCCGCTGGAGCGGTTCGTGGCCGGGACGCGGCCCGGGAAACCCGTTGTTCCCGGTGATATCCAGAAAGATACGGATTTCGCCCGGAAATTGGAGGAGGTGACCCTTTCGGCGACGGCCCTGCAGAATTATCTGTATTGTCCCGCCAAGTTTTATTATCATTCGATCTGCCGGCTGCGGACTGAGGATGAGGTGGCGGAGTCCCTGGATGCCGGCATGCTGGGCAATGTGTTCCATGCCGCCATGCAGGCCCTGTATCTGGGCGGTCCGGCCTTGGACCCGGGTTTCGACATGTCCCGCAAAAGCGTGGCGGAGGCCATCCGCAGCGGCCGTCTGGTCCCGTTGCAGGAAATTACTTCCGCTTATTTGCAGTCGTTGCTGGGGAAGAAGGAGATGATCAAGGCGCGGGTGCGTTCCCTGATCATGGCCGAACTCCGCACCGTGGAGGTGACCGGCCGCAATCTCGTGATTGAGAATGTGATCTGCCAGTATGTGCTGAAAACCTTGCAGAGTGATCTGCAGCTGATGGCCAGCCGGCAGACGGACCGGTTCCGCGTCCTCGGCCTCGAGCTGAAGTGTCTCTGGGAACATGAAGGCTTCCGTTTTGTCGGTTATATCGACCGGCTGGACAGTTTCGCGCCCGGGGAAGTCCGCGTGGTCGACTATAAGACCGGACAGGTCAAGGACGGGGACACGAACATCCGGGATGACAATGCGGAAAGCATTGTCCAGCAATTGTTCGGAGAGAAGAATGACAAACGTCCGAAGATTGCCCTGCAACTCTTCCTGTACGACATGTTCGTCCGGGAAATGTCCGTTTGCCGGGATCAGTCTGTCCTGAATGTGGTCTACCCGGCCGGGCGTCTTTTCACCTCCGGATTGCAGGAAGTTCCGCTGAGCGAGGTGTTCTGCACACGCATGAAAGAGGAACTCTCCCGGCTCCTGCGGGAGCTGGCCGACCCGGAAATCCCATTCCGGCGGACAGAAGACCTGCATACGTGCAGCTATTGTGATTTCAAGAACATTTGCGGGAGATGATACGGATTCTGAAAGCATCGGCCGGTTCCGGCAAGACCTTCCAGCTGGCCAAGACCTATATTGCCCTGTTGATGGCAGCCCGGAAGGCGACCGGAGACCGGAACGCCCACCGGCACATTCTGGCCGTTACGTTTACGAACAAAGCGACCGGCGAGATGAAGAGCCGGATTCTCAAAGAGTTGGATCTCCTGTCCCGGAATCCTTCCGCGTCGGGTTATCTGGAAGATTTCAAGCGGATGTTCGGCAGCGAGGAGACCATTTCCGCTTGGGCGGCGGATGCGTTGGGCAATATCCTCCATGACTACAGTGCTTTTTCGGTCAGTACGATCGACAAGTTTTTCCAGCAGACCCTGAAGGCCTTTGCACGGGAAATCGGACAGTTCGCCTCTTATCAGGTCGAGCTGGATAAAAAGGCGCTGATCCATGAAAGCGTCGACCGGGTGCTCGATGCGTTGAAGGATGACGGCTCGGCGATGCTGGAATGGTTGACTGACAGCGCGATGGACCAGTTGAACAATCAAGGGACATTCCATCTGGAAGCCGGGCTGTACGAGATGGCGGAAAATCTCAAGTCCGACCAGCTCCGGGAAGTGGCGCAGGAAAACGGCCTGGACCCCGAGGCGGTGTTTTCCAAGGAAAGCCTGGCCCGGACCCGGCAGGCATGCCGGCGCGTCCGGCAGGATTTCATCGAGGCCGTGCACGCCGCCGTGAAGCGGATCAGCGATGTCTTCGAGGAAGCCGGGGTGAACCCGTACGAAACCAGTTACAAGTTTATGGGGCTGATGATTGAAGAATATGGCTCCGTGACCTTGCGCAAGCCGGTCCGCATGCCCGGGAAGCGGATGCTGACCCTGTCCCCGGACCCGTCCCTGTGGTTTTCCGCCGCCAAATCCAAGAAGTATCTTCCTTTGCTTCAGGGGCGCCTGGAAGAGCCCTTGTCGGACTTTTTCGCCTTGTTCGAAACGCCGTACAAGGCTTTTCTGACCGCCGGCCTGATCCAGTCCAAGTTATATGACATGGGCATCGCGACGGAATTGTTCGCCCAGTTCAATACGCTGCAGCAGGAAAAGAACATCCTGTGCATTGACGATTCGAACCTGGCGCTCGGCCGGATCATTGCGGGCAGCGACGCCCCGTTCGTCTATGAAAAGCTGGGGGTCCGGTATGAGCATTTCCTGCTGGACGAATTCCAGGATACATCGACGATCCAGTGGGAGAATTTCCGGCCGCTGCTGCGGGAGAGCGAGTCTTCCGGACAGGACAGCCTGATCGTAGGCGATATCAAACAGAGCATTTACCGTTTCCGTGGCGGTGACTGGAATCTGTTGGGCAGCAAGGTGAAAGAGGATTTCCCCCGGGCGGATGACACGGATCCGCTCCAGGACAACTGGCGGAGTCTCCCGGAGATCGTTGCTTTCAACAATGCTTTCTTCCAATTCGCTGCTCCCGAGATCGACCGTTTCCTCGGAGAAGACCGGATTGCCGGGATTTATGCCGATGCCGTCCAGCGTCCCCGCGTCGGGGAGGCCGGGCAGGGCAAGGTGACCTGTACCTTCTGTCCGGCCGAGTCGGTGATGGATGAGGTGCTGCAATCGGTCCGCTTCGCTTGCGGGGAAGGACACGCTACGCCCGGCCAGATTGCCGTCCTGGTGCGGGACAACAAGACAGGCGCGCAGATTGCGGCGCGGCTGAACGAAGACGGCTGGGACGTCGTCTCGGATGATTCGCTGGACGTGAAGTCTTCGGTGACGGTCCGCCAGGTTGTCTCCCTGCTCAGTTATGTGGACAACCCGGCAGATGAAGTGGGCAGTTTCCTGGCCCGTTCCCTGGAAGTCGGTCCGCTGGGACAGTATACCTCCCTGTTGGATTTGTGCGAGGAACTGCTGCGCCGGCTGCGCGCCGGCCGGCCGGATGGTTTCGGCGAAGAAACACCTTATATCCAGGCGTTTATGGATTATGTGCTGGATTGGACCGCTGCGGGAGGACACAGCTTGTCGGCCTTTCTGAAAGACTGGGAGGGGCGCAACCCCAAGATCAGTTCTCCGCAGGATTCCAATGCCATCCGGGTCATCACAGTGCACAAAGCCAAGGGCCTGGAATACCCGTATGTCATCTTTCCGTATCCGGAGCGGGTCGGGCTCTTCAAGGAAGGGGCCCGGTGGAGCCGTCCGCAGACGGCGGGAACCGCCCTGGAAGGGAAGGTCGAGGGGGTATTTCCGGTTGTGTTGCAGGCGGATTCGGCCCAGACACTTTTTTCTGCGGAGTATGAGCAGGAGCGCCTTCTGCAGGCGGTGGACAACTTGAATGTCTTCTATGTCGCCTTGACACGGGCGGAAAAGGGCCTGCATGTCATTTCCGGCCTTCCTGCAGCATCTTTCCGCACGGCTTGTGAGGAAATGGAAAAAGAACTGTCGTACAGTGATTTATCTCAGGTGTTGTATGCCTTTCTCTGTCGGAAAGGCGCTTCGCTGGGCTTGTCCCGTGAATCGGTGGAGGGGAGTGAGGATGAACCGGAGCGGGAGGAATGGACCCGGGGCAGCCTGCCGGACTTTTCCGCGGATGCGGATCAGAAAGGGCACCCGTCGGTCCTGCGCGGGGATTATCCCTCCTATCCGTTGAATCCGCAGTGGGAGTCTCCGGAGGGGGAAATCGTGGATGTCCGGGAGCGCGGCCGTTTGAAATTCAGCACGGATGCGGTCGAGTTTTTCCGGGAGGAAGGCCCGTCCAACCGGTTGCGCGGCATTGTGCTGCATGACCTGTTGTCCCGGGTGTATGAACCGGAAGATTTGGAGACCGTGTTGGTACAGGCGCAGCGGGAAGGGCTGCTGACGCCGTCCCAGCGGGAGGCGGCGGAGCCTGTGCTGCGGCAAGCCATATCCGTCATGCAGGAAAGGGATTGGTTCCCGGAGCGTTCCGCCGTCCGCAACGAGGTGTCCCTGATTTCGGCCGCGGGGCAGACCCGCCGTCCGGACCGGGTGGTGCAGACTCCGGGAGGCGTGGTGGTCATCGACTATAAATTCGGGGCCCCGCAGGAGTCTTACCGGCATCAGGTCCGCCAGTACATGCAACTGTACCGGGAAATGGGTCATGCTGTCGCCTGCGGCGCACTCTTGTATCTGGACCCGGACGGAAAAGAACCGCCACGGATAGAGGAGGTTTGATGTGTTAAACATTTTTATTACCTTTGTAGGTTAAGTTTTTTGTGAAAAGGATTGCATTTGTGATGGAAATGATCGAAGAAAATGTTGCGGTTCCCGACCGCGAATACAATACCGAGCGGGAGAAACTCCGGATGCCGGAGTATGGCCGGAATGTCCTGAAAATGGTACACCGGATCAAGGCCATTGAGGACCGGGATGCCCGTACCCGGCAGGCCCGTGCCGTCGTGAAAGTGATGGAAATCCTCAATCCCCAGGTGCACATGGAGGAAAATTGGGAACAGAAACTGTGGGACCATTTGTTCATCATGGCCGATTTCGACCTGGATGTGGATGCTCCCTATCCTGTGCCTGTCCCGGAACAGCTCGCCAGCGCCCCCATGGCCATTCCGCTGAAGAAAAAGCCGGTCAAAGCGACCCATTACGGCCGCAACATCGAGAGTATCATTGACTTGATTGCTTCGGAGCCGGACGGTGAACTCAAAACGGCCATGATCCGCCAGCTTGCGATTTACATGCGTCAGCAGTACCTGATCTGGAACAAGGACAGCGTGGCGGACCAGACGATTTTCCAGGATATCGAAAAACTGTCCGACTACAGGATCAAAGTTCCCGAAGGCCTGAGCCTGACCAAGATATCGTCCGACAGCAATTTCTCTCGTCCGGGCTTGAACCTGGATTTCGGCAATCCTTCCCGCAAGCAGGGAAATCAGCGGAAGAATTTCCAGCGGAAAAATAATCAGAAACGGTAAACAGTATGCGCAACCCCTTCTCCTTCTGGACGGAAATGGATGAAGACCGAAAGGATCGGATTATCCGGATGACGGGTCTGGTCATGGCGGCTTTCACCGTGTTCACGCTGCTTTCTTCGGTATCTTATCTGTTTACCTGGAAGGCGGACCAGAGTCTGCTGGGGGATCCCAAGATGATGAACCTGGACGCTCCGGTCCACAACGCCTGCGGAAAGCTCGGTTTGAAATGGGCCAACTTGCTGGTATGTAGGTGGTTCGGTCTCGGGTCCATGGCGCTTGTTCTGGTACTGGCCATCCTGTCCGTCCGCATGTTGTTCGGAAAACGTTCTTTCTCCGTCATCAAGGCGGTGATCCTGGCCCTGACGGCGGCGGCCCTTTCGTCATTCCTGCTGGCCTTTTTCGGCGGTATCGCAGGGGCGCAGACAGCCTATGGCGGGGGTTGGGGCGGCCAGTTCGGTGCCCATGCGGTTGCGTCCATAAAGAATCTGATCGGGACGGTTCCGACCTTCCTGGTCCTGGCGATTCTGGTGGCCGCCTGGTTCGTAGGGGCCAGCACCCGTTTTTCCCGGTGGTTCACCCGCTGGGGCAGGCATGGCTCCGGAACGGAAGAGGAAGCTCCGGCATCCCGGGAGGAGAAGCCGCTTCAGAAAAAGTTCCGTTGGGTGGAGCACCCGGCGAAGGAGGCTGCTCCCGAGGCGCCGCAAGAAGATCCGTATGCCGAGCCTGCCGAGGCCGCTCCGGTCGGGCCCATCCCGCCCTTCCAGTGGCCGAGCCATGCATCTCAAATGTCTGTTTCTGAGGATACTGCCGTTGCCGGGGGAGCTGTCGTTGAAGAACCGGCTGTCCGTCCTTCGTCGCAGCCTCAGCCTCAGCCGGAACCGGTGGCCGCCGATGTCCGGGCTCCGGAATCGGATTCTCTGGAAATCATTGAGGGAGAAGAACTTTCTACGGATGTGCAGGAGGAGCTTACCCGGATCGATGTCCGTGAGGAGTTGGAGAATTACCGTTTCCCTCCGCTGGAATTGCTGGAGGATTACGAGAGCTCCCGGCAGGAGGTTTCCCAGGATGAGCTGAAGCGGAACAATTACAAGATCCGTGCAACCCTCAAGACGTATAAAATCGATGTCGACAATGTCAAGGCGATCGTCGGTCCGACGGTGACCTTGTACAAGGTGTATCCGGCCCCCGGCGTCCGCATCTCCCAGATCAAACGGCTGCAGGATGATATTGCCATGTCCCTGCAGGCCAAGGGTGTCCGGGTTGTGACGCTGGCGGATTCCGTCGGAATCGAAGTGGCCAATGACCGTCCTTCCATCGTTCCGCTCAAGGCGATGCTCAATGACGAATCGTTCCGTGAGACGAAAGCGGAGTTGCCGATTGCCATCGGTTATACGATTACCCAGAAAGTGAAGGTCTTCGATCTGACCGATGCCCCGCATCTGTTGGTCGCGGGTGCGACGAAACAGGGAAAATCCGTCGGACTGAATGTCCTGATCACGTCGCTCCTGTATGCCAAGCATCCTTCTGAGCTGAAGTTCGTTTTCGTGGATCCGAAGAAGGTCGAATTCACGGCTTATGCCCGCTTGCTGAAGCATTACCTGGCCGTTTTGCCGACGGCAGGCAGCGAGGCGGATGAGATCAACAATGCCATCGCCAAGGATTCCAAGCCGGCCGAGCAGATCCTCAAGTCGCTGTGCATCGAGATGGATGCCCGGTATGACTTGCTGAGCAAGGCGATGGTCAATAATGTCAAGTCATACAACGAGAAATACAAAGACCGGCACCTTCTCCCGACGGAGGGGCACAAATATTTGCCCTATATTGTCGTGGTGATCGATGAGTATGCGGATCTGACGATGTCGACCGGAGCCTCCGGCGACGTGAAGACCATCGCCCGGAGTATCTCCTCTTCCATCATCCGGCTGGCGCAGAAAGGCCGTGCCGCCGGCATCCATGTAGTCATCGCAACCCAGCGGCCTTCGGTGGATGTCATTACCGGTCTGATCAAGGCGAATTTCCCGACGCGTATCGCTTTCCGGGTGCTTTCCATGACCGATTCCCGGACGATTCTGGATGCGCCCGGAGCGGACAAACTGATCGGAAAAGGGGACATGCTGTATTATGCCGGCGTGGATATGGAGCGGGTGCAGTGCGCCTTTATCAGCAGTGAGGAGATCGGGGCCGTGACGGAGTTTATCGGGAACCAGACCGGGTACAAGAAATCCTACAACACTCCGTATTATCTGCCCGCCCCGGAACCGGACCAGGTCGAGGACGGCGGTGGAATGATTGACATGAAGAATCTGGACGAGCGTTTTGTAGAGGCGGCTAAGTTGGTGGTAATGAACCAGAGAGGTTCGACTTCCGACTTGCAGCGCCGCCTTGGCATGGGATATGCAAAGGCCGGTAGGGTAATGGACCAGCTCGAAGCGGCCGGCATCGTCGGCCCGCAGGAAGGGTCGAAACCCAGGCAGGTTCTGGTAAATGACCTGACGGAGCTGGACGGTATCCTGAATGCCTTTATGAACCAGTAGTATGAAACGCTTTCTGACATTATTCCTGCTGATCGGGACGGCCTGGGGGCTCCGTGCCGGAAATGTGGTGACTGATTTCGCTGCCAAGGTGGCGTCCTCCCGCGTCGCGTTCCGCTATACGTATTCCGTGAACAATGCCGTTAAACTGCAGGGGAGCGGGTCTGCCCTCGTCCAGGGGGATGCTTTTTATGTGCAAGGAGACGGATTGGATGTGTATTGTGACGGCAAGACGCGCTGGACGGTGGACAAGACCGCCAAGGAAGTGATTGTCGAGTCTGTCGACCAGGATTTCCGGGATTATGCCGCCAACCCCGCCCTGCTTGTGGCCTCGGTCGGGGATGCATTCTCGGTCCAGTCTGTCGCGGAGAGCAAGTTCAAGGGGAAAGCCTGTACGGCCGGCGTTTTGTCGCCGAAAGAAAAAATGGACATGTCCCTGCTGAAGCTGTATTTTGTCAAGAATCAGCTGGCGGGTGCCGCGGTGACCATGAAAGACGGGACCGTGACGGAGTTTGTCGTTTCGGATCTGGTCTTTTCCGAGGTCCGGCCGGCCGGGAAGGAGTTTACATTCGACCTGGGCGCATTGGACAATTCCTGGGTCGTCACCGACCTCACCGATTGACCCCGTCTGCGAGGGTGAATCCCTCGGAGGCCCATTCCCGCATCTCCCCGTCCTGGTCGTAGATCAAGTATCCTTCCAGTTCGGGGTGTTCTTGTATGAAGACCCGGGCGGAATCCAGTCCGATGACCATACAGTAGGTTGCGTACGCATCCGCCCGCATTGCGTCCGGAGCGACAATGGTCGCGCTCAGGAGCGTGTGGGAAACCGGATAACCGGTCCGGGGGTCGATGGTATGGGCATATTTCTTCCCGTTCCGGATATAGTATTTCCGGTAGTTGCCCGAAGTGACAATCCCGCAAGCTTTTCCGCCTGACTGCCAGATGCCGTCCAGGTCGGCGCCCAGTTGGTTGTTCCCGTCCACCGGACGGTCGATACCGATGCTCCAGGACCGACCGGACGGATTTTTCCCGTCGCAGTAGATTTCCCCGATGTCCACCAGCATGTCCTTCACCCCGATTCCGTGCAGGTAGTCCGCAACCCGGTCGCAGCTGTATCCCTGGGCGATGGCATTGTAGTTCAGGACCGGATGCAGCCCTTCCCGCAGGGCGAGGTCGCATCCGGAGAGGGTCCGTCCGGGGGCAAGGACTTCCTCCATGCTTGGCGCCAGGGTATGCATGCCGACCGAGTCGAGCAGGCTCTGGATCCGTTCTGCAGGGGGCAGCGTGTCATCCGTAAACCCGAAGCCCCACAAGTCGAACAATCCGCCTGCGGCGACATCCAGTGCACCGCCGGTCTCTTCCCACAGGGCGCGGGCTTCGCGGTAAATATCCAGGAACAAGTCATTGACCGGTATCCGCTCTCCGGCGTTGAACCGGCTCAGGAGGGAAGAGGGGTTGTATCCGGAAAGCGTTGTGTCGATGGTGTACAGGATGGAATCGACCGCCTGTTTGATCTGTTCGGGAGCGGTCCGGACACGTCCGGACGGGCCCTGCCGGTTCAGTTTGACCGTGTATGTGCCGCCCTGGGCATAGCCGGAGATGACAATGTAATCCGCTTTCCGGCTGCAGGCACAGCAGAGCAGGAGACCGGCCAGCAGCAGGGCGGGGGTCATCCTTCGGCAATTATTCTTCGAACGCATCATCCTCGGCAAAGTATTTGCACAAAGGTAGAGGTTTTTACGATTAAAATGCGCATATTTGCATGATATTGGAGATAATCTGAGAATATAGTTATGATGCATGGTAAGAGTCGGATACTTTTGGCGGTCCTCGCATGTGTGGGGATTCTCGCCGGAAGTTCCTGCGGGAAAGATGATATAACAGAGTTGTCGTATGAATATATTTCCGGTTCCCTGCGTTTTTCGCTGCCGGATTATGTTTCCCCGAATACGGAGTATACGGCTGTCCCTGCGGGTGTTTACCGCTCTGACGGCGGCGATTTCGGTTATTACTGGGTCCTCTCGACTTCGGGTTCCGTACGGGATACGACCAAGTGGGAAGGGGACGGCCCCACTGTATCGGGCGCGTATTCTTTCCGTTCTCCGAGTTCCCTGGAAACCTTTACGTTGTCGGGAACGGTTTACGCCTACAATCATGTAGGATCTACCTTCACGAAGACCATGACCGTCGTCGATCCTTCCCTTGAGGGATCGCTCAAGGGAAGGGATTTCGGTCCGGATGCGCAGACTTATACCGATGACCGGGATGCCCGGGTTTACCGCTACCGCCGGATTGCCTCGCTGGACTGGATGCTCCAGAATCTCGCTTACACGGGCGCCGGGGTGACCATGGCCAATTGCGAGGTGATGAACGATCCTTACGGCCGCTATTATACCTGGGACGAGGCGAAAACGGTCTGTCCTGCAGGATGGCGGCTCCCCTCCGGAGCGGACTGGGATACCCTTGCCGCCTCTTTGAATGCTCAGGCCGGCGGGACATATAAGGGAATTGCCGGTGAATTGATGTCCAATGCGACCTTCAACGGGTCCCGCATGTGGGATTACTGGCCGGCTGTCAAGATTACGAACGAAACCCATTTCTGCGCTGTTCCGACAGGTTATGCCATCGTGGACGGAAACGGGCAAGGCACGTTCTTCGGCAATCTGGAGTATGCGGCTTTCTGGACGTCGGATTCCTACAATGACGAGCAGGGAGTCTACCGGTACATTTTCGCCAGCCGGCCCGATGTGATGGTCGGGAACGGCCATAAGGATTCATTTGCCGCTTCGGTGCGGTGTGTCCGTGACGCTGAATAATCACCTAACACTATATCAGCCATGAAAAAGGGATTGATTACAATCATTATCGTTGCGCTCGTCGCGCTGGGCCTGTTCGGATGGGCGAAGAATACGTACAATTCCCTGGTTTCATCCCAGGAAGGAGTCGAAGCAGCGTGGGCGCAGGTAGAAAATGTATACCAGCGTAGGGCCGACCTCATCCCCAATCTGGTCGCGACGGTCAAGGGGTATGCCGAGCATGAGAGCAGCACCCTCCAGGCCGTGGTCGAGGCCCGTGCGAAAGCGACCCAGGTCAGTGTGGACCCTTCGAATCTGAACCAGGAATCCATCGCGAAGTTCCAGGCCGCCCAGGATCAATTGACCCAGGCCCTTGGGAAACTGATCGCAATCCGCGAAGCTTATCCCGACTTGAAGGCGAACCAGAATTTCCTGGAATTGCAGGCGCAGCTCGAGGGGACGGAGAACCGTATCGCGGTCGAGCGCCAGAAATTCAACGATACGGCAAAAGGGTACAACACCCTGGTCCGTTCTTTCCCGCAGAACATCCTTGCGAGCCTGTTCCATTTCGACACAAAGGGCTATTTCAAGGCATCTGAAGGAGCGGAAACCGCTCCGAAGGTGGAATTCTAGCCGGCAATGAAAGCGCGGGAATTCCTCACCCGGGAAGAGAGGAAGCGGATCACGGATGCCATCGTCCGTGCTGAGCATGCTTCCTCCGGGGAAATCCGGATCCATATAGAAAGCAATTGTCCCTCAGAGCCCAAGGAAAGGGCGCTGCGGACTTTCCACATTCTCCGCATGACCCGTACGTCCGCCCGGAATGCGGTTCTGATCTATGTCGCTTCCGAGTCCCGGAAGTTTGCGGTACTGGGTGACAAGGGAATCGACGCTGTCGTGCCGCATGGATTCTGGAAGGATGTCTGCGCGCTGCTGGCAACCCATTTTTCCTCCGGCGCATATGCACAGGGCCTGGAAGAGGCCGTCCTGTTGATCGGTGAGAAATTGCAGGCGTTTTTCCCGTACCGCGAAGATGATGTCAATGAACTTCCGGATGAGATTTCGTTCGGGGATGAAGAGGAAGAGAAAGAGAACCATGCTGAAAGCTAAGTCCATACGCCTTGCTTCCTTTGCTCTGCTGCTGTTGCTTGCCACCCTCCGGGCGGCGGCTTTTCCCACCCGTCCCTCTCCCGAGCGGCTGGTAAATGACCTGGCGGGGATTTTCAGCGCATCCGAGCGCGAATCCCTCGAGCAGATGCTTGTCGCATTCGACGATTCCACATCCAACCAAATCGCAGTCGTGACCGTGCAGGACCTGGAAGGTTATTCTCCGGCTGAATATGCCGTCAAGATCGGCCTGGACTGGGGAGTGGGCAGCCGGGATTTCAACAATGGCATTGTCGTACTGGTCAAGCCCAAGACCCGTTCTTCCGGCGGTCAGGTTTCGATCCAGGTGGGATACGGCCTCGAAGGGGCGATTCCGGATATTTACTGCAAGCGGATCATCGAGAACCGGATGATTCCTTCGTTCCGGGAGGAAAAGTATTATAGCGGTGTCGTACAGGCCTGTACGGATTTGATGGAACTGGCCTCCGGAGAAATCTCCCGTTCCCGCGACCGGGAGGAAGAAGGGCCGGATCTTCTGGATATCCTGATACTGCTGTTTTTCCTGACAATGGTGGCCCTGTATTTCAGCCGCATGTTCCGGGGTCCCGGTTCCGGCGGCGGTTCTTCCGGCCGGCATATCTATATCGGCCCCATCGGCGGCCCTTGGGTCGGTGGTTCCTCCTGGGGAGGCGGTTCTTCGTGGGGAGGTGGCTCCGGCGGATCTTTCGGTGGCGGATTCGGAGGCGGCTTCGGCGGTTTCGGCGGAGGCTCCTTCGGGGGCGGCGGCGCGTCCGGCAGCTGGTAAACAGCCTTTTACATTCTTTTGTCCCGCTTCGGCAGCAGCTTCATCACAGGGATGCGATCACTTCCAGCGCCCGGATCAGGGTGCCGGCGATCTTGTCGCAAAGCAACGTCAGGAACACGGGCTGGATTCCCAGGACGCCCAGACCGACACTCAGGAGTGCTACGCCCATGAAAAGGGTCGTGAGCGGCATGGCGATTAAGTTGGTAATCAGGAAATAGCGCGGGAACGTGCCAAAAAGGATCCAGGCCAGCGGCGCCGTTGTGGCCTGACAGGAAATCGCCAGGGCTGCCGCCGACCAGATTTTCCGGGGCAGGTCGGGCCATTTCCCTCCTCGTCCGTCGGTTTCTTCAGGATAGATTCCCTCCAATTTCGGAAAAAGAAAGACAATCCCGGTCATGGCCAGGTAGGAAAGCTGGAATCCGGGGGCCAGGATGCTGCGCGGGGATATGGCCAGTTGCAGCATCAGGGCTCCGCACAGGATCCGTTCCAGGTGGATTTTCCGGTGCAGGGCCAGTGCGGTTTCCCGCAGCACAATGAACAGGAAAGCCCTGACAACGGAAGGGGAGGCGCCGGTCGCCAGCGTAAACAAGCCCGCCGAGAGCAGCAGGACACCTCTCCGGAGGCCCCGTGCTCCCATGGACCGGCCCAAAGGGGCCAGGAGCCGTCCTGCGGCCAGGTAAAGGAATCCCATATGCAGGCCGGAGAGGGCGAGAATGTGCGATGCGCCGCTTTTCCGGAAAGCCTGCAGGACCGGGCGGGGGAGGTCTGTCCGGTCTCCGGTCAGCAGGGCTTTGACCAGCGGCCCTGTTTCCGCGTTGGCATAGGGAATCGAGTCGATGAGTTTCCATGCTTTTCCCATGCGCGGCGAAAGAGGCGCTGCGGGGGAGAGGAAAGCCGTAAACGTGCAGAACAGGCCGGCGGCGAAAAGAAGCGCGGCAAGGTCGGTCCGGGAGCGGCTGTGCAGGATGTGCAACCGGAACAACGGCGGAATCAGGAAGAGAAAACCGGTCCCGGCAGCGGTGTAAAGGGTATTGACCGAGCCCGTGCAAGCGGTCGCACCCCATGCCGCAATCCCGCATCCCGCCGTAAAGAGCAGTGCGGCCCAGACAATATCCTTCCCCTCTGCCATTCCTTCCCTGTTTCTTTGCGAAAGTAGGCAATTCTTTTTAACTTTGTGCGCACAATAATGAAAAAATCAACAGTTTAATTGTTAGAATCCTATGATAATCCTTGTGATCAATTGCGGAAGCTCCTCGATCAAGTACCAGCTCCTGGACATGAAGAGCGACGATGTGTATGACCTTCTTGCCAAGGGCCTTGTCGAGAAAATCGGCCTGGAGACGGGCTGCCTCACCCATAAGCCTACCGGGAAAGACCCGATTTCGCGCGAGTTGCCGGTTCCGGACCATAAAGTCGGCATGCAGCTGGTGCTGGATGCGTTGACTGACCCGGAACATGGTGTGCTGGGCTCCCTGGATGATATCGAGGCCGTCGGGCACCGCATTGTCCATGGCGGTGATTTCTTCTCCGGCAGCGCCCTGGTGAACGAGGATGTGCTGGAAAAGATTGGGATCTGCTGCGATTTCGCACCGCTGCACAATCCGGCCCACCTGCTGGGTATCCGGGCTGTTCAACATGTACTTCCGTCTGTCCCTCAGGTTGTTACATTCGATACGGCGTTCCACCAGACAATGGCTCCGCAGGCCTATATGTATGCGCTTCCGTATGAGTACTATGAGAAATACCGGGTCCGCCGGTACGGTGCGCATGGAACCAGCCACCAGTATGTAGCAGGCAAGGGCGCCCGCTTCGCAGGAATCGATATCCACGAGTCGAAGATCATTACCTGCCACCTCGGTAACGGAAGTTCCATCACGGCCATCGTGAATGGAGCGGTCGTAGACACCTCCATGGGTTTCACGCCGCTTGAGGGGATGATCATGGGAACGCGCTGCGGCAATATCGATGCGAACATTATCCCGTACATCATGAAGAAAGAGAACCTGACTCCCGACCAGATGACGGAGATTATGAACAAAAAGAGCGGTTTCCTCGGTCTTTCGGGGTACAGCTCCGATGCCCGTGACCTGAATGTGCGCGCTGTGGCGGGCGATCAGCGTTCAAAGTTGGTTTTCAAGAAGTTGACACACGATATCATCAAGAATATCGGCATGTTCGTGGCCGAGATGAACGGGGTTGACCTGATCGTTTTCACGGGCGGCATCGGCGAGAACAACAGCCGGCTGCGCCGCCGCGTCTGCGAAAATCTCACGTATCTCGGGCTCCAGTTCGACTATGAAGCGAATGCTTCCACCGGCAGTCAGCTGATGTTGTCGCTGCCCGAGTCCAAGGTAAAGGTGGCCATGATCGCGACGGATGAGGAACTGGTCATCGCGCGGGATACCATGCACATCGTCGCCAGTATGGAGGAATAATTTATACCACATAGCCATATGATTACGAAATTTTCTGATGTATTTGCAGAACTGAAAGAGAAAGGAATCTGCAAGAAGATGGTCGCTGCCTGGGCAGTGGACGAGCATACGATCGAGGCAGCCGGAAAGGCTGTCGATATGGGATTCGTGAAAGCGACCCTCGTCGGCGACAAGGGGATGATCGAGTCGGTCTGTTCCCAGCTCGGCATGGATGCCGCCAAATTCGAGATCGTGGATGAACCTGTTGAACTCAAGGCAGTTGCCAAGGCTGTCCAGATGGTTCATGACGGAGAAGGAGATGTCCTGATGAAAGGACTGTGCTCCACGGACAAGTTCCTCCGCGCCATCCTTAACAAGGAGACGGGGCTGCTGCCTCCGAAGGGTCTTCTCAGCCACGTCGGTATCATTGAAAGCCCGCTGTATCACAAGCTGATCTTCCTCACGGACATGGCTGTCATTCCGCTTCCGGATTTCCGCCAGAAGATGAAGATGACGGGCTTCGTGACCGGCGTTGCCAAGTCATTCGGAATCGCCAAGCCGAAGGTCGCTTTTGTCGCCGCCTCCGAGCAAGTGCTGGATTCCATGCCCGCCTGCATGGAAGCTGCCGCCCTGGCCAAGATGTGCGACCGCGGACAGATCAAGGGATGCATCGGGGACGGCCCGCTGGCCCTGGACGTTGCCATTGACAAGGAATCCGTGGAAATCAAGAAGTTGACCAGCCCTGTCGCGGGTGATGCCGACTGCCTCGTATTCCCGAATATCGAGTCTGCCAATGTGTTCTGGAAGACCAATTCCAAACTGGCTTCCGGCGTACGTCAGGCAGGAATGCTGGTCGGAACGACGGCTCCGTGTATCCTGGCCAGCCGCGCCGATACGGCGGACACCAAGTTGAATTCCATCGCAGAAGCGGTGATGTTCGTGAAATAGAGCCCGTTACTCGTCGGTTTCTTTTTCCCAGAAAAGATCCCGGCGCGGAAACAGGGGATTGTATAGCGGCCGGAGCTCTCGGATGAGGGCTTCGGTCTTTTTGGAGAAAGAGGGACCTTTCCAGGTGCTGGTGTTGGCAATGAAGATCCAGCAGTCGCCTTCCGGGAAGTATTTGACCAGGGCGGTTGTGCCCGAGAACGTCCCTGTCCGTGTCCATTCTCCTGTGGGTTTGGTATCGTTCCAGCCAAGGGAGAAGGTGTCCGGATCGAACCATTCCGTCATGGCCTCCACACTCTGGGGAGTCAGGATATCCGGCACGGAAGGCTTCCCGTCGATGGAAGCGACAAAGCGGGCAAGTTCCGGTGTGGAGCCCACCCAGGCCCCGGCGCCCGACAGGGCCCGGATGTCATTTCCGCCGTAGCAGCGGGTCACCATTTTGCCGCTGTTGTTGTATTCGGGGACGGGTTTCTCATTAACGGGAACATAGTAGCGGACTTCGTTCGGATAGCGGTCCTTATAATAATTGTGCGCCAGGTGCATGTCGTAGCAGCGGGCCTTTTCCAGGACTTCCAGCCGGATGAAATCTTCGTAGCTCATGCCAGATACCTTTTCGATGACCAGGCTGAGGATCATGTAGCCGAGGTTGGAATAGGCCTGGGTCGTCCCCGGTTCGTAGCCCAGGGTTTTCCGCAGGCAGATCCGCAGGAGCCGCTTGTTGTCCGGAGGAGTGCGCAGGTGGTTCTGCAGCATGACTGTCCGGGTGGAGAACATGGGGTCTCCTCCCGTAACCAGGAAGCCTCCCTTGTGGCGAAGAAGGTCTTCGACGGTGATTTTGAAGTAATTGCGGTCCTTGATCACTTCGGTGAAAACCGAGTCTCTCAAGATGCCTGAAGGCCCGAAAACGGTATCGGAGAGGGACAGTTTCCCTGCCTCCTGCAGGACCATGATTCCGGTGGCCGTGATGAGTTTGGAGACCGAAGCCATCCGCAGGATATGCCCGGGTTGCATCTTGATTTCCTCGCGCTTGTCAGCCCAGCCATAGCCTTTGGCCAGAAGGAGGGAATCGTTGCGCATGACGGACAGGGAAACGCCCTGGAGCCCCCATTCCTGCATGTATGCCGTGATTTTGCGGTCAAATCCCTCGAACCCTTCCAGTTCGGACATTTCGTTGGACAGCGACACGTTCAGGTCCGCGGCGATGCGGTTGTCCACCGGGTCTGCGGAATGACCGCAGGCCGTGGCCAGATGGATGCCCCCGAGGACAAGCAGGCAGATTCCGAAGGCGAAGCCGGCGTATTTCATTCCCGTCCGCATCTTCATGCGCGGCCCTCCTTTTCGCGGAGGAAGGAAATGATCATTCCGGCCGTCTTCTCGATTCCGAGGATGGAAGAATCGATGCAGAGGTCGTAGTTGGAAGCGACGCCCCAGTTCCCCAAGGTGAAGTAGTTATAATATGTTTCCCGCGTCCGGTCCGTCTTCTCCAGCAGGGCGAGTGCCTGTTCGGGGGAGAGTCCGGCCCGTTCCGCTACGCGGCGGACCCGCACCTCCCGGGGTGCAGTGATAAAGATGTCCAGGCAGTCCATGTCCCGGAGAATGTAATCCGAGCAGCGTCCGATGAAAATGGCGGAGCCTTTTTCCGCCAAGTCGCGGATAACCTGGCTTTGCATCTTGAATAACTCATTATCTCCGATGTAGTTGTCAGAGAAGGTGTACCTTCCGGTTGCGAAGAAGTTGGAGATGGAGAACAGGCTCCGTTTCTCATCGCTCCGCAAGAAGAGATCCTTGCTGAAGCCGCTTTCCTCGGCGGCCTTGGAAATCAGTTCATTGTCGTAGACCGGGACGCCAAGCGCGTCGGAGAGGGCTTTTGCAACCTCGCGGCCGCCGCTTCCGAATTGCCGGCCGATGCTGATCAGGATTTTGTCGTTTGCCATATACGGAAGGATTACAAAGTCTTACTTGATCCGGCTGCCCAGGATGCCCGGGTCGTCCCCGTCTTGCAGGCGGTTGACTTTCCGGAACAGGGACAGCAGGAAAATACCGGTAACAATAGCGGTAATGGTATCAGAAATCGGGAAACTGTACCAAACCCCTTTGACGTCCAGGAACCCCGGAAGGATGTAGATCAGGGGGACCAGGAACAGCAATTGCCGGCTCAGGGACAGGAAAATGGATTTGCTGACCATGCCCAGGCACTGGAAGAAATTCGTGGCGACCATCTGGAATCCCACGATGGGAAAGACGATGTTCATGCAGCGGAGTCCGCCAACGGACAGCTCTTTCAGAACCGGGTCGGAGGTGAACAGGCTGACGGCGGGCTCGCTCAGGAATTCAGAAATGATGAATCCCAGGGTGGTTACGACGGTCGCCCACAAAGCGGTCAACTTGTAGGTTTCTTTCATCCGGGCATATTTCCTAGCCCCGAAATTGTATCCGGCAATCGGCTGCATGCCTTGGTTCAATCCCATGACAATCATGACGAACAGGAATGAAATCCGGTTGACGATGCCGTACGCGCCCAATGAGAGGTCTCCGCCATATTTGCGCAACTGCTGGTTGATGAACAGGGTGACGATACAAGCGGCCGCGTTCATCAGGAATGGTCCCATGCCGATGGCCAGGGAACTCTTGGCAATCCGCCAGTCCAGGGCGAAAAGGCCTTTGGGGAAGTGCAGGAAATTGTCTTTCCGCATGAAATACCGCATGGCCCAGGCCAGCGCCAGGATCTGCGAGACGATTGTCGCGATGGCCGCTCCCTGGATCCCCATGTCCAGCGCGAAAATCAAGATCGGATCCAGGATGCTGTTGAAAGTGACGGTGAAGATGGTCAGCCCCATGGCCAGGCGGGGATTCCCTGCGGCCCGGATGCAGCTGTTCAATCCGAAATACAAGTGGGTGAACACATTGCCAAGCAGCAGGATGGTCATGTAATCCCGTGCGAAGGGATAGGTGTTCTCGCTGGCCCCGAAGAAGTGGAGGATCGGGTGGAGGAATGCCAGGGTAATGATGGCGAATGCGATTCCCAGGATGGTGTTGAGGGTGATTTCATTCGCCAGGACCTTGTTGGCGGCCTCGTAATTCTTCTGCCCCAGCAGAACGGAGATCATGGTAGAGGCGCCGACGCCGACCAGGGTGCCCAGGGCGCTGGAGAGGTTCATCAGCGGGAACGTGACGGCAAGGCCGGAAATGGCCAGGGAGCCGACGTCCCGGATATGGCCGATGTAGATGCTGTCGACCATATTGTACAAAGAAGATGCAGTCATGGCAATGATGCCGGGGACTGCATACTGTTTCAGCAGGGTGCTGATCTTTTGGGTGCCGAGTTCTGTGGGAACGCTTCCGGAAACCATGGGCTACGGTTCATCCACGAGTTCGACTTCGAAGAGGATCGGGGTGTAAGGAGGGATGGCGGATCCGCCTCCTTTGTAGGTGTAGCCATATTTGGAAATAAAAGCCCCGATGCCCTTTTCGTATCTTCCCATCCGGTGCAGGAGCCATTTGAATCCTTCGACAGGTTCGTTGTTGTCCGTCCCCATGGTGATATCGGCCTGGGTCTGGTGCCAGTTGATCTGGACGGGCCCGTAGGTACGGCTGCTGCTGTAGATGTTGTGGAATTTCGCGGTATCGGCAATTGTCGTGTCAAAGACTTTCCCGTTCATCAGGCGGCCGGTATAGTTGATGTACACCGTGGTGTCCGAGGGGAAGTCCGCGGTCCCTTTCGGAGGAACCAACTGTTTGTAATACAGGCCGAATCCCGTGGAATCGATGCCCCAATTGCGTTTGGCGAACCGGTCCAGCTGCCTCCCTTCCCATGCATCGATGTCATCGGTGAAATCCAGCATTTTCAGGGTATACATGACCGTGGAGGTGTTCTTCGCCGTATGCTTGTAATACTCGTCATTTTTCTTGTACCGCTTGTAGACCTGGAGCCAGGACGGAATCACGGCGGTCCGGGTCCCTCCGGTCTGCATCCCGGTCAGCAGGTCTTCCAGGCCTGCCGTGGCGGATTCTTCGGAAATCTGGACAATGCGCGGGCCATAGTAGGTAGAATAGGAAAAGGATCCGATCCGCTGCGCCGTCTTCTCGTCGGTCGTCAGGGTAATCGTCCCTTCCAGGTCCTTGGCCGTGTATTCCACGTAGGCGTACATCTCGCCATTGTAGGCGGTTCCGGAGCCGGGTGTTTCTTCCGTAATGTAGATGCCCCTCTCGGTCGGGTTGACGGGCAGGTTGCGTACTTTCAGCCAGGATTCAATGTAAGTTTTTTCCGTGTCGTTGCTGGTTGTCGTGTTTTCCTTGGCGCAGGAAGCCGCTCCCAGGAGCAGGACCGCGCCGCAAGCGGCAGCACCGAGTGTATCGAAAAAATGTATCATGTTGATTCTTCTCATATTCAAATTATTCATTGGAAATGCTTTCGACCCATATATGATAAGCCAAGGCGGAATTTGCAGGAATCGTGCCTAAAATCTTGGATCCGAACCCATGTTCGCCGGAAAACAGGATGTAAGCTTCTTCACCGCCTTTTACGCCGATCAGGCCGTTGCGGAGCCCTTCGACCAATTCCGTCTCTCCCAGGTTGACCGTCGCGATGGAAAACGCCGTGGAATCGGTGATTCTCCAGGAGGCGGACTGGGCGACGGCGCTGCTGTTCGTGGCGAACAGGGATTTGTTGTTGATCGATCCCGTGAAGACATAGCCGGCATAATAGAACGAAACCGTGCCGTTCCCGTCCAATGCTTCTCCGGTGCCCTCTTCGACGACCAGCCGCTGGGACCCTTTGTTGCTGACGACATAAGCGGAGGTGTCGCTTTTCATCATGTTCTGGAGATAGGTCTCGATCTTGGTCTCCTGGTTGGCGAATGTCGTCTTGATGCTTTCCTTCGTGCAGGCGGAAAGCAGCAGGATGACGGTCGCCCCCAAAAGGGGTGAAAGTATGTTGATCCTATTCATTTACTTGTACTTGCGCTTCAATTACACCATTCTTGGACGAAAAGAAGTCGGCGATGTTCCTTTCCAGGAAATCCGGCACTTCCGCCAGGGAAGCGACGTCCTGTCCGATCCAAAGCTTTCCTCCCGCTGCGAGCAGGTGGCCGCCGCCGTGGAAGCATTTCCGGGCCAGGGCCAGGGCGGAAAAACCGCGTTTCGAGCGGATGGATACCCGCAGGCAGGTGTCCGACTCTTGCTTGAGGAAGATGCTCATGCGGATGTCGCGGACGGACAGCGGGACATTCACGAATCCCTCCGTGTCGCCTTCCGTGAGTCCGTAGGAAGCGGACGTCTCGAGGTCGAGCACCATCCAGGCCACGCCTTCAGGAGTGAGATGCAGGCCGGAATCGAGCAATTTCCCCAGGACGCGGAGCCGGCGCAGCGGATAGTCCTGCAACACATGTACCAAAATATCGTCCCGGTTCACCCCGGCCCGCAACAGTCCCGCCGCCATGGCGAAAGTGGAGGGGTAGGTGGAATTGGCGAAATTGTTGGTGTCGGTCGTCATGCCCGTCATGAGTGCATGTGCGGCCGCCTGGGGGAGCCGGGAAGGGTCTCCTTGGATTTCGGGCATTTCCAGGAGGATATGGTACAGCAATTCACAGGTGGAGGAAACATCCACGCGTGAAAAAGCCAGGTCGAATGTGGTCAGGTCGGGGTCTTTGTGATGGTCGATCAGGACCTTGGGCGCCTGGGTCGCAAGCAGGATGTCCCGGAGCCCTTCGACTCTGGTGAAATCGTTGAAATCCAGGCAGATGATAAGGTCGGAGGCCTGAAGCCGCGCCACCGTCTCCCGGGGTTCGCCGGAATAAGACAGGATATCGGTGCGGGGCATTTCGCCGGCCAGGAAGGAAAGCGAGTCGGGAGCCGGGTCCGGAAAAACGGATGCGGCATCCTTCCCCATGACGCGGAGGAATTCCAGCATGGCCAGGCTGCTCCCGATGGCATCCCCGTCCGGATGGACATGGGAGATCGTGGTAATGATCCGTGCCCGGGAGAGCATCCCATGGAGGTGGGAAATCATTTTTTTGTCAACTGCTTCCATCTGCGTTTTATTTCCGTGGCAAATTTAGTCAAATTATTGCATTTGATAAATCATTTTCATAACTTTGTCCGATGATTGTAGTGAAATAAAAAAAACTAAAAATACATTATGGACATTCTTAAAAAGGTTTTCACCTACCTGATTCTTCCTGTGGCCATCATCGCTCTTGTCTATGCGATTGTCACCAGCATTCAGAAGCCTGTTAAGTTCAACAAGGCGACGGAGGCGCGCCGGACTGTGGCCATCCAGCGCCTGAAGGATATCCGCACCCTCGAGGTTGCATACAAGAGTGTCAACGGTCGGTTTACCGCTGATATCGATTCCCTCGCCATGTTCTATAACAACGGCAAGATGGATGTCATCATGCAGATCGGTTCCAACGACGACTCTCTCGCCGTGGCCAATACGGAAAAGATTAAAAAGGCAAACCGCAAGATCACCAATGAGGATCTCTACAAGATGTGGAAGAATGGTGAGAAGAACCTCGTGTTCTCTACCAGGACCTCTGTCCCCGTGAAGGATACGCTGTTCGCCAGCCGTCGGGATTTCTGCATGGACTCGCTGCGTTACATCCCGTTCTCCGGGAAGGAACCCATCGAGATGGAAGCAGTTGTCAAGCAGGTTTCCGGTGTCAATGTCCCGCTTTTCGAAGCGCGCATGCCGTACAAGAAGCTTCTCAAAGGTCTTGACAACCAGCTCCGGATCAATCTGGATGCCGAACAGGATGCCAAGGGTATGTACAAGGGCCTGCAGGTCGGTAGCGTAACTACGCCGAACAACAATGCCGGTAACTGGGAGTAGGCGCCGCCTGTCTTCCCGGCTTTCATAGATATGGAATTTACGCCATATACCAGGATATCCATTCAAGTCTCCTTGAGTGGATATTCTTTTAAGGTAGAGAAGGATGGGGAAAGCCATTCTTCCGGCTGGCTGGGCTCGGAACGGATTTTTACGACGCCGGAGTTCCAGCGCCGTTACGACAAGGTGGACATTGCGCTCATGACGCCGAAGTTCACCTTGGTGCCGGCTCCTTTCTTTGACCCGTCCAATGCGCGTGAAGCCTTGTCTGAGGTGGTCTCGCTGCGGGAGGAGGACCGGGTGGAATCGGTCCCGCTGCCCGAATACGGCGCCGTCCTGGTGTATTCCAATTCGCTGGATGAATCCCTGTCGAAGGTTATCTCGCAGACGGTCCTGATGACGGACGGCACTTCTGCTCCGGTCCTGCCGGAGATGTATTATATCCTGCGGGATCTGCCCCAGTGCCCGGACTACAATAAAATCCTGGCCTCGTATCGGGACGGGTATTTGCACCTGGCCGTATCGCAGGGGAAGAGCCTCCAGCTCTGCAATGCCTATGAATCGGTGGATTTCACGACGGCGGAGTATTTCATCTTCCTGGTAATGAAAAAATTGCAGTTGAATCCCGAGGTTTCCGGGATCGTCTTTCGGACGCCGCTCACCCAGGAAATGGAAATGTCGCTGTACCGGTATTTCAAGGCAGTGGAGGTTATCTGATGCGTATCATTTCCGGCTCCCTCAAGGGAAAGACCATCGAGGTCCCTCCTTCTTTTTCCGCTCGTCCGACGACGGATTATGCCAAGGAAGCCCTCTTCAACATCCTGGACAATGAATACGAGTTTGCCGACCTCAAGGTCCTGGACCTGTTCGGCGGTACGGGCTCGGTGTCCTATGAGTTCGTTTCCCGGGGCGTAGGGCATGTCTGGTGCGTGGAAATGAACCCCCAGTATGCTGCTTTTATCAAGACACAGGCCCAGCGACTGGGTATCCGGAACCTGACGGTGGTCCGGCACAATGTTTTTGAATTCCTGCCGATCTGCCACGAGAAATTCGATCTCGTCTTTGCCGACCCTCCGTATGCCCTGGAGGGCTTGGAACTGATTCCGGACAAGGTCTTGTCGCAGGATATCCTCTTCCCCGGCGCCTATTTTATCCTGGAGCACGGCGACGAGCATTCTTTCACGTCCCACCCCGCATTCAAAAAGGAGAAGCGGTACGGACGTGTCCACTTCTCCTTCTTTGAAAAATAAGCAGGTCGGGCGTTTCCTATTTGATCAGGCTTCCGAGAATGCTGCGGGTCAGTTCCCGGGTAATGGTCCGGGTCGCTGCCGAAGCGGCGCTGCTGGCTGCTTTTCCGGCTGCGCTCTTGGTCGAAGTCTTTGATCGGGTAGATCTCGTGGAGGTGGATTTTCCGCCCAGCGAGGTGGAAACGGCACTTCCGATACTCTTGGCGACACTGGCCGCGACGGCTGTGGCAACCGCATTGAGAATCTTGTTGCCGATCCCGGAACCCTTCTTCTTGGCTTTCTCTTTCTCGGCCTTGGCTTCCTGCTCGGCTGCTTCATTTGCCTGCCGGGCTTCTTCGGCGGCGAGGGTTTCCTCCTCCGCTTTTTTCAGCAGGATTTCGAAAGCACTCTCCCGGTCGAACGTCTGGTCATAACGGCCGTAGAGGCGGGATTTCTTGATGATTTCCTCACGCTGCGCTTCGGTAATCGCACCGATTTGGCTGAGCGGGAAGAGGATTTTTGCCCGTTGTACGATGCTGGGGGCGCCTTTTTCATCCAGGAAGGAGACCAGGGCTTCACCGGTTTCGAGGTTCATGATGGCCTCGTCCGTCTTGAACGCCGGGTTGGGGCGGAACGTATCGGCCGCCGTCTTGACGGCTTTCTGGTCCTTGGGCGTGAAAGCGCGCAGGGCGTGTTGTACCCGGTTTCCGAGCTGCCCGAGGATGGCCTCCGGAATGTCTGTGGGGGACTGTGTGACGAAGTACACGCCGACTCCCTTGCTCCGGATGAGCCGGACCACTTGTTCGATCTTGTCTACCAATGCCTTGGAGGTATCGTCGAAGAGCATGTGCGCTTCGTCGAAGAAGAAGACAAGCTTCGGGAGATCCATGTCTCCGACTTCCGGGAGGGTGCTGTACAGTTCGGACAGCAGCCAGAGGAGGAACGTCGAATACAGTTTCGGATTCAGCATCAGCTTGTCCGCGGCCAGGACATTCATGATTCCTTTCCCGCCTTCGCACTGCAGGAGGTCGTAAATGTCGAATGCGGGCTCTCCGAAGAATTTGTCCGCTCCCTGGTTGTCGAGTGTCAGGAGGGCACGCTGGATGGCACCGACGCTCGCCGGGGAGATGTTCCCATAGGTGGTCGTGAATTCTGCGGCATTCTTGGCGACGAAGTCGAGCATGGCCCTCAGGTCCTTCATGTCGATGAGCAGGAGACCCCTTTCGTCGGCGATGCGGAAGACGATGTTCAGGACACCGGTCTGGGTCTCATTCAGGGCAAGCAGGCGGGACAACAGCTGCGGCCCCATGTCGGAAATCGTCGCCCGCATGGGATGCCCCTGCTCTCCGAAAACGTCGAAGAAACGGACCGGGCAGGGTTGGAACTGCGGGTCCTCGATTCCGAATTCGGGCATCCGTTTCTGGATGAACCCCGACAGCCGGCCAGCCTGGCTGATTCCGGACAAGTCGCCTTTCATGTCCGCCATGAAACAGGGGACACCCGCCTGGCAGAAGGTTTCCGCGAGGACTTGAAGGGTGACGGTCTTTCCGGTACCGGTGGCGCCGGCGATCAGGCCGTGGCGGTTGGCCATCTTGCCGATGATGCTGATCGGACCTTCGTCGCAGTGGGCGACGTACAATCCACGTTCTTTGTCAAGCATATTTTTTCTAAATTAATGATTTATACCTATTTTACGACCTTTCTGCCACAGGATGAAAAGCAGGAACGACCCGACCAGCGTCAGGGCGCCGATGGCGGTATTCCAGGTGACGGGCAGGTTGAATCCAATCTTGGCGACGCAGATGTATGTCACGCAGACGGCTGTCATGAAGCAAGCGGGAATCAGTGTGAGCATGTAACTGTATCCGGGCCTTTCCTTGGCCAGGAAAACCGTAGCGGCCCACAAGCTGAATACCGAGAGCGTTTGATTGGCCCAGCCGAAATACCGCCAGATGATATTGAATCCGTCTGCATTGGCGATGCTGAACCACAAGGCGACGCAGGCGGCCAGGAAGAACGGAATGCAGATGGTCAGGCGGTTCCGGACCGACTGCTGGCTCATGTGCAGGAAATCCGCGATGATCAGGCGGGCGCTGCGGAAAGCGGTGTCTCCGCTCGTGATCGGCGCGGCCACGACCCCGAGAAGGGCGAGGATGCCTCCCAGCATGCCCAGCCAGCTCTTGGAAACCTTGGTGACAACGGTCGGAGCGGCAGCCGACAGGTCGGAGCCGACTTCCGCGGCCCCTCCGGCAAAGAAGAAGTAGGAGGAGACGGCCGCCCAGATCAGGGCCACAATGCCTTCCGTAATCATCGAACCGTAGAAAACCGGTCTTCCCAGTTTCTCATTCTTCATGCAGCGGGCCATCATCGGACTTTGCGTGGCATGGAAGCCGCTGATGGCTCCGCAGGCGATCGTGATGAACAGGAACGGGAAAATGGGCTGTCCCTTGACACCGACGGAAGGGCCCCTGTTGCCCAGGCCTTGCCAGAGTTCCGGAATCGCGGGCCATTTGCTCAGCAGACCGACCATCAGGGCGACGGCCATGAAGAGCAGGGAAACAGCGAAAATCGGGTATATCTTGCCGATAATCTTGTCGATCGGCAGCAGCGTGGCGATGATGTAATAGATGAAAATGACAGCGACCCATATCATCATGGCGGTGCGGGAACCGTCTCCGGCAATGTCGCCGAGAATCAAGGCGGGGCTGTAGACGAATACCGTGCCGACAAGCAGCAGCAACAGGACCGAGAAGACCATCATCACGTTCTTGACTTTATTCCCGAGATAGGTGCCGACGATGGCCGGGAGCCCGGCCCCGTCATGGCGCAGGGACAACATGCCGAGCAGGTAGTCGTGGACGGCGCCTGCGAAAATGCATCCCAGGACGATCCAGAGATAGGATGCAGGCCCGAATTTGGCCCCCATGATCGCACCGAAGATGGGTCCGGTCCCGGCAATGTTCAGGAATTGGATCATGAAGATTTTCCATGTCGGCATGGGGACGAAATCCACTCCGTCCGCTTTGGCGATGGCCGGCGTCGTCCGGGCCGGATCGGGTTTGAAAACGTGCTCGACAAACTTGCCGTAGAGGAAATACCCGGCAACCAGGAGCAACAGGCTGAGAATAAAAGATACCATTCGAGGTTTCGTATTTCGGTTATTCGTACAAATTTACTATATTTGGGAAATTAATACAACCGTTTTTTACGCTATGAATCTGAAACTTTCTATTTTGTCCGCGGCCGCGTCGCTCCTGCTCTGCACGGCGGCCTCAGCCCAGGTGTGGGCGCCCCAGGGGAACCGGATCCGTACTCCCTGGGCGGAGGAAGTCCTTCCGTATCATTCGCATATGGAGTATCCACGCCCGCAGATGTTCCGGGGAGGCTATCCGTTGGGGTGGAAGAGCCTGAACGGGTTGTGGGACTATGCCATCGTCAAGAAGGATTCAAAACAGCCGCAGTCTTTTGACGGAAAGATCCTCGTGCCTTTCTGCGTGGAATCCTCCCTTTCCGGCGTCGGAAAAACGGTGACCAAGGAAGATGAAATCTGGTATCAGACGTCCTTTACCGTCAATCCCCAGTGGCAGACGGGCCGTGTCCTGCTGAATTTTGAAGCGGTCGACTGGAAGACGGACGTCTGGGTGAACGGCCAATATGTAGGGGACCATACGGGCGGTTATACGCATTTCTCCTTCGATATCACCCCTTACTTGACTTCCGGGGAGCAGCAGTTGACGGTCCGGGTCTATGACGGGACGGACAACGATTTCCAGCCGCGCGGAAAGCAGGTTTCCAAGCCGCACGGAATCTGGTACACGGCGGTCAGCGGAATCTGGCAGAGTGTCTGGCTGGAGGCGGTCGGAGATGCCTATGTGACAGATTACTACGCCGTTTCCAACATCGACCGGAAGACCATCGACGTGCTGGTCGAGGCCAAGGATCTCAAACCGGGTGATTATATCAAGGTGGTCCTGCGTGACGGCGGCGTCGGTTATTCCACGGAGTCGTTCAAGGACCGCGGCAAGATTATCACCTCTGCCGTTGCCAATGCGGATTATCAGGTCCGGCTTTCTGTTCCGGATGCGAAGTTCTGGTCTCCGGACTCTCCGTATCTCTACGGACTGGACATCCTGGTTTTCCGGGGAGACCGTCCCATTGACATTGTCCGCGGTTATACCGCCATGCGGGAAATCTCCGTGGTGAAAGACGCGCAGGGACACAAGCGGATGGCACTGAACAAGAAACCGCTTTTCCACATGGGACCACTTGATCAGGGTTGGTGGCCGGACGGTCTGTATACGGCGCCGACGGACGAGGCCCTCAAATTCGATATTGTCAAGACGAAAGACTTCGGATTCAACATGATCCGCAAGCATATCAAAGTCGAGCCCGCCCGCTGGTACTACTATTGTGACCAGCTCGGCATCATGGTCTGGCAGGACATGCCTTCTTTCGGCGTGAGCAAGAAATGGGGCCGGAAGCATTACGACGAGGGAGAGGATTTCCCTGCGACGCCGGCGGCCAAGGCCAACTATTACAAGGAGTGGGGTGAGATTATCAACCAGCTCAAGAAATTCCAGTGCATTGTGGTCTGGGTGCCTTTTAACGAGGCCTGGAGCCAGTTTGACACGCGGGACGCCATCGCCTTTACGCGGGACCAGGAAAGTACGCGGCTGATCAACATGGCCTCCGGCGGCAACTGGACCCCGGCCTGCGGTGATATCCTGGACAGCCACCATTATCCGAATCCGGGCATGAATATCTGGGATCCCGACATGGTCAATGTCCTGGGTGAATACGGCGGCATCGGCCTCCCGCTGGAAGGCCATCTGTGGCAGCCGGACCGGAACTGGGGCTATGTCCAGTACAAGAACGGCGAAGAGGTGCTGAAGGTCTATTCCCAGTATGCGGATGAGTTGGCCGATCTGGTCCGCCAGGGCGTTTCCGCCGCGGTTTATACCCAGACGACGGACGTAGAAGGCGAGGTCAACGGCATCATGACCTATGACCGGAAGGTGGTCAAGATGGACGAAAAAGCCCTCAAGGCTGTCAACCAGAAGATTATCAAATCAATGGAATAGGGGAATCAGTCCCTTTTGGATTGACGGAGATACCTTGCGGTGAAGGTGTCTCCGTTTTTTTCGAGATCCTCGGGCGTGCCTGCGAAGATCAGTTGTCCTCCGTTGTCTCCGGCGTCGGGCCCCAGGTCGATTACCCAATCGGCTGCGCGGATGACATCGAGATTGTGTTCGACGACGATGATGGAATGCCCCTTGGCCAGCAGGGCGTCAAAGGCGGCAAGCAGTTTTTCGACATCGTAGAAATGCAGGCCCGTGGTCGGCTCGTCGAACAGGAAGAGGATACTGCCCCGGGCGGACGCTTCACTCATGGACAGGAACCAGGCCAGTTTGATCCGCTGGCTTTCCCCGCCGGAAAGGGTGCTGCTGCTCTGTCCCAGTTTCAGATAGGACAACCCGACATCCACCAGGGGCTGGAGCCGCTCGGCGATCACCTTGGCCGTCTGCTCTTCCTGGGAACCGAAGAACTGGATGGCTTCCTCCACGCTCATGTTCAGGATATCGTCAATGTTCTTCCCTTTGTATCGGACCTCCAGGATATCCGGCTTGAAGCGTTTCCCGCCGCAGGCCTCGCAGACCATGGAAACATCTGCCATGAACTGCATGCCGATTTTGATGACACCGTCTCCCTGGCATTCCGGACAACGTCCGCCGTCCTGGTTGAAGGAAAAGAACGAAGGGGTATATCCGTTGATTTTGGCATATTGCTGTTCCGAGAGAAGTTTGCGGATGTCGTCGTAGACTTTCAAGTACGTGACGGCATTGGAACGGCTGCTTTTCCCGATCGGGTTCTGGTCGACATATTCCACCTGGGCGATCCGGTCAAGGTTGCCGGAAAGGTTCCGGAAAGCACCCGGCAGGGGACCGGTTTCATTGATCCGGCGCATCAGGGCGGGGTAGAGGATGTCCCCGACCAGCGAGGATTTCCCGCTCCCGCTCACGCCCGTGACAACGGTCAGGGTACCCAGGGGGAACCGGACATCAATATCCTTGAGATTGTGCTCCATGGCTCCTTCCACGCTGATGGAATAATGCCAGGGACGCTTCTCGCGCCGGACACGGGACCGTTCTCCGGTAATATACTGCAGGGTCAGCGAGCGGTCGATATCTTTTTTCTTCCAGGAATCCGGTTTCCCCTCGAAAACAACCTGTCCTCCCGCTGTTCCGGCATAGGGACCCATGTCGATCAGGTAATCAGCGGCCCGGATGATTTCTTCGTCATGTTCGACCACGATAACCGTATTGCCGATATCCCGGAGTCGTCGCAGGACCCCGATCAGCCGGTCCGTGTCGCGCGGGTGCAGACCGATGCTGGGCTCGTCCAGAATGTACATCGAGCCCACCAGGGAACTGCCCAGGGCCGTAACCAGGTTGATCCGCTGGCTCTCTCCTCCGGAAAGGGTGTTGGAGGCGCGGTTCAGGGTCAGGTAACCCAGGCCCACGTCCCGGATATAGCGCAGGCGGGACGTGACTTCTTCGATGGCTTTCCGGGCGATGTCCCGTTCCGTGTCGGTTAATTGCAGGTCCTGGAAGAACTGCAGGAGTTCCTCCACGGTCATGCACAGCAGGTCATGGATATGCTTGCCGCCGATTTTGACATACAACGCTTCCGCGCGCAGCCGGCTTCCCTTGCAGTGGGGGCAGGTTGTCCGTCCCGAGAATCGGCTGAGCATGTATTTGTACTGGACTTTATACCGGTTCGTTTCGACCCAGGAGAAGAACTCGTTGATGCCGATCATGGAATCTTCATCTCCTTCCACACTGCGGGCGTTCCAAAGCGTATCCTTCTCTTTTTCAGTCAGTTCGCAATAGGGCGTGAAAATCCGGATGCCGTATCGCTGGGCGACGCGGACCAGGTGGTCCTTGAACCATCCCATTTTGTCCCCCCGCCAGCAGGCGACTGCGCCGTCATACAGGCTCCAGCTCTTGTCTGGGATGACCAGGTCCTCGCTGATGCCGATGATTTTCCCCAGTCCGCCGCAATCCGGGCAGGCGCCCAGCGGGCTGTTGAAACTGAAAAGATATTCATCCGGCTTGCGGAAGACAATGCCGTCCGCCTCATACCGGTTGACGAACCGTTGCGACGTTGCGGATTCTTCCTGATAGACATACAGGACACCGTCTCCGGCCGAAAAGCAATTATCAATGGAGGCGAACAGCCGGGTCCGGAGGTCATCGTCGATTTCTCCCTGGACCTTCGCCCGGTCGACGAGCAGGTATAACTTCTCCGGGAAAATCCCTTCCCCGGAGCGTTGCATGACTTCTTCGATCCGGATGACGCGGTCGGAAAAAAAGCGGGAATAACCTTCTTCCTTGAGGGAAAGCATGAGCTCCACCTTGTCCTGCCGCTCTTCCCAGTGCAGGTCTGCCAGCAAGTAGACGGAACTGGGTTTGGGCAATCCTTCGATATACCGCATGACGTCCAGAGCCGTATGGCACTTGACCTCCCGGCCGCTGACCGGAGAATAGGTCCGTCCGATCCGGGCGAACAGAATCCTCAGGTAATCATAGATTTCTGTCGTTGTGGCCACGGTCGAGCGGGGGTTGCGCGTATTGACCTTCTGTTCGATGGCGACAGCCGGCGGAATGCCGTCAATCCGTTCAACGTCCGGCTTGCTCATCCTGCCCAGGAATTGGCGCGCATAGGAAGAAAGGCTCTCGGCAAAACGCCGCTGCCCTTCCGCAAATAAGGTGTCGAATGCCAGCGATGATTTCCCCGAACCGGAAATTCCCGTGATGACTGTGAATTTCCCGCGCGGAATCTCAAGGGTAATGTCCTTGAGATTGTTGACTTTGGCTCCTTTGATGAGGATATTCCCTTCTTGCGGCATGACGGTAAGGTTGAGCCGACAAATATACGCATTTTCCCGGGGATTGGGAAATAATCCCGGGAATGCGGCCTGCCTTCCGGCGCGGCAGCGTCGGTTCGTGGTATGGAAAAGCGACAAAATGACATTATTACATGCCAAAATGACGCATTATGCTGACATTTTATCTACCTTTTGAATAATTTTGGTCTATGGTACAGCAGTTGCCTATATCCCAGTCGTCCGGCAGTCGGACAGAAACAGAATGTAAAACTAAAAAATAGGAGATTGTATTATGGTACCTTCAAGAAGACACACGCAGGCTTGGTTGCCCGACATTTTCAATGATTTCTTTGACAATGACTGGATGGAGCGCTCCAATGCGACAGCTCCTGCGATTAACGTCCTGGAGACGGAAGATGCCTATGAGCTTTCGCTGGCCGCTCCGGGCATGACCAAGGAAGATTTCTCGGTAACACTTGACCAGGATGGCGATTTGGTCATCAAGATGGAAAAGAAGCAGGAAGAGAAGAGCGGGAAGAAGCACGGACATTACCTGCGCCGCGAGTTCTCGTATACCAAGTTCCAGCAGACCATGCTGTTGCCGGATGACGCCGACCGCGAGAAGATTGCAGCCCGGGTGGAGAACGGAGTCATGACCGTCGATATTCCCAAGGTGGCCCGTCAGGCAGTTCCGGAGACCCACAAGGTGATCGAGGTGAAATAAATTAAGAAAAAATTTGCAGGTTGGGAAATAATGCCTATATTTGCATTCGCATTTGAGGAAATGCCCAACTGGTGCGGTAGTTCAGCTGGTTAGAATGCCGGCCTGTCACGCCGGAGGTCGAGGGTTCGAGTCCCTTCCGCACCGCATAATAGCCCCACTGATTATGGGGCTATTTTTGTATCTATGAAGAAGATCTGCGCTTTGACCATGGTCCGCAACGACGATTTCTATCTCCGAAAATGGATAGAATATTATGGTGCGCTCCTGGGTGAAGAGCATCTGTATGTCCATCTGGACGGGGAAGACCAGGCCATTCCCGCATGGGGCGGTGCCGCCCATTTTTTCAAACACAAAAAAATCCCCGGACAAGTCGTAGAGGCAGAGCGGGGCAGGCTGGACTTGTTGTCCAGGGAAGCATCGAAGCTGCTGGAAACCTATGACCTGGTTATCGGGACCGATGCGGACGAGTTCCTGGTTGTCGATCCTTCTCTGGGTGTTTCCTTGCCGGAGTTTCTCAGCGGCCTGGATGTCCGGACCAGTGTGTCCGGTCTCGGGGTCGATGTCGGGCAGAAACTGGGCGAGGAAGGCCCGATCGATGCCACCCGTCCGTTCCTTTCCCAGCGTCACTATGCGCGGCTTTCCACCCGTTACACCAAGCCGAGTGTCGTGGGAGCACCGGTGCGCTGGGGGGCTGGATTCCATCGGATCAAGGGGCACAATTTCCATATTGCCAAGGATTTGTATCTCTTCCATTTCGGTTATTTCGACATGGACCGGATCCAGGCCCGTTTCGCGGACAAAGATCGGATCCAGGCGGGATGGGAGAAACATCTGGCCCGTCGTTCCAAGACAATCCGTCTTGTCACCGAGAAACGTGCCCGTTCCTGGGAACCGTCGGTCCGTTTCGCCCGTACCTGCCAGACGTGGGTGCGGCCGCCTTATGCCTGGAACAAACCCGCGATGTTCGAGCTGGAACTGATCGTGCGGATTCCTGACCGTTTCCAAGATATTGTATGACAGCTTTTCCGATAGATGCCCTGGTTCCCTGGGTAGATGGTGACGATCCGGTCCTGGCCGCAAAGCGGCGGCAATACCTGGATCCGGATGCGGCGCGCAATGACGATGTCGGCGGAGCGACCCGTTTCAAAAGTATCGGGGAAATCCGTTTCTGCGTCGCTTCCATCCTTCGTTTCGCCCCGTTTGTCCGGAATGTTTTTATCATGACGGACGGGCAGGATCCCGGGCTGGACGGGTTCCTGGAGAAAAATTTTCCCGGTCATCCCACCCGGGTGCGCATCGTGGACCATCGGGAGATTTTCCGGGGGTACGAAAAGGCGTTGCCCGTCTTCAATTCCAACGCCATCGAGGCGGTGATGTGGAACATTCCGGAGATGGCGGAACACATCCTGTATTTCAATGACGATTTCATGTTGACCGGCCCGGTCCGTCCGGAAGATTTTTTCCCGGACGAAGAGCGGGTTGTCTGTTTCGGGTCCTGGTTCTGGGCCCCGTTCGGCCGTTTTCTCCGGTGCGTCAAGCCCCGGCACGGCGGGCATCGGACGATCGGATTCAAAGACATGATGATCAATGCCTTGGATGAAATGGGAGGCGGCAGTCGTTTCATCAATCTGGGCCATACGCCCCGTCCGCTCCTGAAGAGCTGGTTCGAGGAGTGGGCCCGCACGCGTCCGGACATGGTCTGGAAAAACCTGACCGGAAAATTCCGCGAGCCTTTCCACTACCAGGCGCAGGAGCCCTTCTACCTCGACATGGCCCGCCGGGGGAAGTTGGTCCTTGTTCCGGAAGAGTCGAAAACCCTGTATTTCAAGCGCCGGAACAAAAAAGGCTACGTCCGGGAGAAACTGGCGGCATTCGACCGTTCGGACAAATGTTTTGCCTGTTTCAATTCTTTGGACTATTGTACCCCGCAGGAACAGGAGTTGGTGCTCTCGTGGCTGAGCCGGCGGATCGGGGTTACAGTGTAGCACCGACCCGCTCGGTCCGGTAAGAACTCCATCCTTGCGGAATCCGGTCCGTTCCGAAGGTTTCCTCCAGCGCTTCGGGCTTGACGAAAGAACCGCTTGCCGCAACATTGTTCACCCATTCTGTCATTGCGTTCTTCGCGGTCGGCCAACTGGTCCATTCCACTGAAATCGACGCGAGTTTCGTGCATCCGGAAAACATTCTGTAGCAGCATTTTTCGTAGTCTGCTGAGGTGAGGGACAACGCCGCGCCGGTCAGATTCGTGCAGTAAAAGAACATCTGTTCGTATCCTTGGACGGCCCCCGTCGTCGCGGTCAGTGTCACGGTGCCGGTCAAGCCCCTGCAGTTGGAAAACATCTGGTAGTAACACTTCTCCGCCAGCGTGCCGGCCGGAAGCTCCGGAATCTTTTTGAGTCTCGTGCAGTTGCCGAACATCGAGGCATAACAATTCTTGGCCAGCTGCCGTGCCGGCAGGGCCGGGGCGGCCGTCAGGCTCGTACAGAACGAGAACATGTTGGTGTAGCAGTTCTCCGCGAGGGTTTCTGCGGGCAATTCCGGGGCAGTTTTGAGGGCCTTGCAGCCGCCGAACATGTATTCATAACAGCGCGGTGTCATGACGGTGGCGGGCAGGACCGGGGCGGCAGTCAGTTTCGAGCAGTTGTAAAACATGTTGTAATAGCACTTGTCTGCCAGGACGGTGGCGGGCAGGGCGGGGGCTGCCGTCAGGGAAGTGCAGTTGGAGAACATGCTTCCGTAACACGCGGATGCCAGCGTCACGGACGGGAGCTCCGGCGCAGTCGTCAGGGCCTTGCAACTGGAAAACATGAGATTGTAGCAGCCGGTTTGCATGACGGAAGCATTCAGGACAGGCGCCTGCGTCAAAGCGGTGCAGGACTGGAACATGCCGTCGTAGCAGTGCGGCGCCAGATTGTCCGAGGGCAGTTGCGGCGCTTCCTTCAGGGAAGAACAATAGCGGAACATCATGTTGTAGCATCCTTCCGTCATGATGGTTGCAGGCAGTCTGGGGGCTTGTGCCAGCTTGGAGCACCCCTCGAACATGCCGTAATAACAGTATTTGGCCAGGTTTCCGGCCGGAAGTTCCGGACCGTCTGCCAGCGATTTGCAATTCAGGAACATGTAGTAGTAACACCGGTCCTGAAGCGTCTCTGCCGGCAGTGCCTGCGGGACATGGGTGAGCGCTGTGCAATCGGAGAACATGGCTTCATAGCACTTGGGGGCGAGGGTGGTTGCAGGCAGGCCGGGGGCCGTTTCCAATGCGGTGCATTGGTGGAACATGTAGCTGTAGCAGCTTTCCGTCAGGGAGAGCGCCGGGAGTTCGGGTGCTGCCGTGAGCGTCGTACACCCGAAAAACAGGTTGTAGAAGCAATTCGCCAAGTCCGGATCCCATTCCCCGGGCAGAACCAGTTCCGATGCATCCGACAGGCAGGTCATGTTCATGAACAGGCCGTAGAACTGGCAGATGCCCGTCTTGCTGTCGACCAGGGTCATGATATCGCCGCCGACTTTCAGGTTTCCCGTTCCCTGGAAGGAGCATTGCTGCCAGGAGGCGGAACGGGTATCGCACACCTTTTCAGAAGTTCCGTAGAAGAATGCCGTGTCTCCGACATGCTCAAGGGTCAAGGCGGCTTTGTTCCACAGCTTCCAGGTTTTTCTTCCATCCATGGAATAGTACAGGACGGGCCGCAGCGATGAACTCTGCTTGAAAGAGACCGTGCTTCCCGCCTCGAGGGCTTCGAACCAGAAATAATCCCTGTCCAGCACGAAGCTCGACTCTTTTACGCTGATGCGTTTCCCTTCCGCGCGCTGGAAGGAGAAGGCCGTCTCCCTGGAGAAGGACAACTGGTCCGACACACCGTCGTTCAGAATGATTGTCAGCCGGTTGTATTCTCCTGTCGGCACCGGTACCTGTAATTTGACCGGCGTGTCGGCCTCCAGACCCGTATCCGACAGGAGGAACGTAATGGAATCCTCGGTCCCGTCCTCGGTGCAGATGGTCATCTCGCCGCTGTCCGGATCCGTGTGGACAGGGAATACCCCCGTAATCTTCCGTCCCAGCGAAACCCTGGCGGAGCGGATTCCCTTGGGGGCGGTGAAATTCAGTTGCAGGAGCCCTCCGACATGGGCAAAGGCTATTTTCCCGGTGGAAGGGTCATTGACGGCCGCCAGGGGAAGCGGGGCATAGTCGGAAACGGGATCGTTTGAAATGTCATAGCAATCAGGAAGTTGAATTTGAAAATCCGCGGCCGAGGCATGGTTTGTCAGTGCGATGCCGGCAGGATACACCGCGAAATTGTTCCGCGAAACCCCGTCCTTGATCAGCAGGTTGACATCCCCCGTCTCCGGGTCGACCGGAGCATGGAGATAGGTGTCGTCTGAAAGGTGGAAAGCCAGGGTGTCGCCTTCGCTCCAGGAGAATTTTCCTGTCTGGTCATCGAAGGCGGTCCGGGTGACCGGGGGGAGGGCGGCGGAAAGGGTTTCTATCCGCCAGTGGGCCGGGATTTCCGCCAGCTCCTCCGGAGGGCAGGAATTGTATTTTTCCATGCAGGAACTGGCAGTGAGCGCCGATAAAATGAAAAGGGAAATCAGTGCTTTTTTCATGATGGGATAAAAAGTTCTTTAAGCGACAAGTTGTTTAAAATTCGATGGGCTCGTCATTCCATTTGATGGGCTCTCCTTCTACGCCTGACAAGATATGGCACTCGAATTCGAAAGCCAGCGGTTTGCTGTCAGGTGCGACATACGGTTTCTTCCGGCCGCGGGCGGGCCGCTCAACGGATTCTTTCATGATGGTCTATTCATTTTTTGTTCAAGTAATTCCACAATGTCGGGTTGGTGACCGTCTCGATGACGACCTTCCGGTCACCCTCCCGGTCCTTCTCCGAAGCCTGCGCGGGAACGACGGCACGCCGCTTCCCGAATCCGCGGTATGTGAGCTGCTTCGGGTTTACTCCTTTGGCTATCAAGCTGTCATAAACGGCTTTGGCCCGTCGGGTTGAAAGGTCTTCGTTGTAAAGAGCGGATCCCCGGGCATCGGTATAACCGGCAATCAGGAAGCGGGTGGAAGGGAATTGCCGGATAAGCGATGCGACTTTTTCGAGGATGTGCTCGGAAGCTCCGGTCAGGCTGTCCCGGTCAAAGGCAAAATGGACATTCTCCATCAATTCCGCCAGGGATTTCTCCGCCGGGACTTCGATGCGCTTCTCGACAATCCTTTCAATTTCAATAGGTTTTTCCACGATTCTTTCTACGGGTACTTCGACGCGTTTTTCCAGATAGACGGGCTTTCCGGCCTTCCTCTTGTCTTCGCCGGACAACCGGATGAGCAGCTGGATGCTTCCCTGCGCGAAGTTCCTGCCCTGGACGGCCGGCGCATGGATGTACTCTCCCTGGAGGCCGATCCCGATCCGGTTGGACATCCAGCCGATTACACCTACACCGGCGGACAAGGGGAACCAGCTTTTCTCGTTGTCTCCGGGAGCATTGTTCCAGGCGTCTTTTACGACAGTCCACTGGGCGGTTCCGGTCACGTCCGAATTGAAGTCTCCGAAATATCGGGTTACGAAATCTTTTTGAAAGTAATTGATGCCGAATCGGGCATAGGGGACCACCCATTTGCTCCCTGGGAACGGGCGGAATTGCAGTCCCGGTCCGGCGAGAATGGAATGGCCGGACCGGCTTTTTCCATCCTCACCGGTCTGGTTGACCAGTCCGGCCGTGGCCCGGATGTCCCAGTACAGCCAGGGCACAATTTCATGCGCAAGCGAAAGCATCAATCCGCCATACAAGTGCTTGTCTTCCAGGTTGAATTGATATCCGTCACTGCGTACCATGAAATCCGCTACGGAAATCCGGGTATTGTTGATGAACGCTCCGCCCGGGCCGATTTCCCAGGCTTTCCTCCGGGCAGCTCTCTCCTGTGCCGGGGCATCCCAGGGAGCCCCCGCTGCCAAAGCAGCGGCCAGGATGAGGATGCATGAATGGAAGTGTTTGATTTTCATTTGTCTGGGTATTATTGGTTTTTGACGGAGGTGGTAAAGGTGTAGTCCCGGTGTGCTGTTTGGATGACGGATGCTTCTCCGGACTTGCCGGTCGTTCGGAAGGTCCCTTGCGCATCCGTATACAGGACGTATCCGCGTCCCGGGCTGCCGGAGCGGCAGTTGTCGAATGTGACGGAGAAGCCGTCGTAAACATTCTTGATCTGGAAAGGCGCACAGGTCTTCCGGTCCAGGTTGAAATGATTCCGGGTGATGGTCACTTCATTGTGGATCCTGACGCCGTTGAGCATTCCTTCATTGCTGAGCCTCAGGCCGATGTCTCCACCGTCGGACAGGTAGTCCTCCAGAGAGGGATACCGCTTGAAGCAAAGGATGGTTCCGGTTTGCAGCCCGGCGTTCAGGTCGTACCGGTCCCGGTAGGCGGCCGCATCTGCGGAATGGGTGTCGTCCGCATAGACAACGCCGAAGGTTTCCGCATCGAAAACGCCGTATAGCTGTGTCTGGCCCAGGATGATTTCATACCGGGAGGCCTTTCGCGGGAGGCCCGTCCCCGGATCTGCCTCCGGGTCCTCGATTTCATTGTCGAGGCCGCCCATGGGGTAGATTTCCGGAATCTCCACCAGTGTACGGTCCGTGTCCCAGGTCCTGGCCACCGTCCCGTATGATGCGACGTATTTCATGTAAGGGGCATTGGTCCCTCCTTTACTCTTGCCGGAGGAGACGATGTCGTGGACCGGGATGACGGACTGGGATGCATCTCCGATGACGAGGAACGAATATTTCTTGCCGGATATGCCGTCTTCTTCCGTATCTGCGGCTGTCCGCAGCACTTCATTCCCATACGTGTTTTCCAGGAAGTCATCCTTTTCCGGATCCCGTTCCTCCGGATAATGGTCCGCCGTCCATTTCTGGACTCCTTTCCCATTCCCGGAGGCAGCATAAGTCTCAATCATGGAGATGGTTCCGTCGAAAGATGCATGGATCGCCCTTTCCGCCTTGAGATCCTCTTCCGTCCGGAAATACGAATAGCTCACGGTCCGGTCGGACGGCCAGGGCTGGCTTTGCCCTTCCACGATCCGGCTGGCCTGCCAGCTCAGCACGACGCTGGCCGCTGAACTGTGGGCGGGAGAATAAATGTTGCCGGTCAACTTGCCGAATTCGGCCTTGACGATCCGTGCGGACAAGCCCACCTGGTAGGGGATGATGCAGTTCTCCGCCATGGTTTCCGATGCATCGAAGGTGCGTCCGCCGTACCGGATGCGCAGCGGGGCGACCGGCGCGTTCGCGCTGGGAAGGCCGTTCTTCCATACGGGAAGCCCGTTGCGCGGGACATAGACAATCCCGTCCTGATCCGATGTCCACGTGTACGTGTTGCCGCAGACATCCTTGACCGTGACTGTCCCGTCCGGGATGATAACGGGTCCGGGACCGAGCAATTGGTAGGCAACGCCGCCCGAGAAAGGGTTCACGTATTCCGTAGTCGTTTTGCCGTCTGCTGTCCGGACGGTCAGGGCGGGAATGGGCAGGAGATTGTATTTTCCGGGCAGGTAGTTGTCCTGGTTGATGATTTCTACAATGCTTTCTCCGTCTTTCCCGTCTTTCCCGTCTTGTCCGTCCGTGCCGTCAGCTCCGCGCAGGTACCGGTAAAAATCTTTCAGACTGACCGCCTGTTTCGGCCAGGTCGGATACTCCTGCGGGTCATAGATTCCATTGCCCGGGTTATCCAGCCCCTGGGAAGACAATACTTCGTTTTTCCACAATTCATAGGCGGACAACCCGTTGATTCCGTCTTTTCCGCTCAGGTACAGGAAGAAATCCGCTTCTGTATTTTTCCCGGCCGGCCATTTCCCGCCTTGGTTGCGCGGGTCATCGGCATTGCCGGTGGCGATGAACGCTTTCCATATTTCATAAGCGGACCGGCCGTCTTCTCCCCGGGCTCCCTTGAGGAAATCGAAGAAATCGGAAATCCCATCCTTGGCCGGGTCCCACTTATTGCCGGGATTCTTCGGGTCTTCCACGCCTTGTTCCGAGTGAATCTCCTTGACCCACAATTCGTATGCGGAAACTCCGTCCTTTCCGCGGGCGGCCACCTGGGTGTCCGTGCCGTCGACAAACCAGTTCCCATTATCGCCGATCGTGATGACGGGGGTATCTCCCGGGTCGCCTTTCTCGCCTTTCAGGTATTCGATAAAATCTTGTAGGTCTGTGTCTTGTGACGCCCAGTCCCGGATTACCGCCGTTTCGACGAGCTCTTTCCAGATCTCGTATGCGGATCTTCCGTCTTTTCCCTGCGCGGGAATCCCGGTGTCTGTTCCGCCGATATGCCAGTTCCCGTTTTCCCCGATATGGGGTGTGAGTCCGTCCTGGCCGTCTTTCCCGGTCAGGAAGACCCAGAACCAGGAAGGGGAGTCTTTGTCCCGGTCCCACAGACCGTCCTTGTCGGAATCGCCGCGGCCCCCTGTCGGGTCGGGAACGTTGTCGCCCTGGATATACGCCAGCCAGAGTTCATAGGCAGACAAACCGTCCTTTCCGCGCGCCGGTGTTCCGGTATCTTCTCCGCTGACGAACCAGTTCCCGTTCGCTCCGACCGTAATGACCGGCGTGTCTCCGTCTTTCCCTTTCAGGTAGAGGAAAAAATGCTGGATGTCCGTGGCTCCCTCATACGCCAGACTGCCGTCCGAGACGGCCGCAACCCATAGCTCATAAGCAGATTTACCATCCGGACCCGCCGGCCCTTCCGGCCCCTGCGGCCCTGTCGGCAGCAGGATTTCCGTCCTGGCGCAGCCCGGGAGCAGGGCTGTTGCGAGCAAGATTCCCCAGCACGGTTTCAGTAATTTCATTCTTTTCATGGTCAAGTATTTAGAAGTTATTTATTCCACCAGGACAATGGCCATGGCCGCATCGTTGACGGGGGCTCCTGCCTCCATGTACAAGATCCCACTGCCGCTTTTCCGGAGCGTCAATGTCACGCCGTGGCCGTCTTCGTCAATCCGGTAATCGTAGATTCCCCGCCCGCGGTCGAATTCCAGCTCTTCCATTCCGATATCGAATGGGGCGTCTTGCGGCGAGAATTCCGCCCACACGTGGATTTCTTCCCCGATTTTTCCGACAATGAATCCGGAAGGCATGATCCGGATACTGCCGGTCGTGGCGGCAGTCAGTCCGCTCCGGTCCACGTGCCAGGCATCCCCGTTCATGCCGTTCCCTTCCGGGAAGACGGTAAAATGGTAATGGCAGTTCCGCCGCAGGCTGTAGGATCCTTCCGATTCACCGATGTAAAACCTGTATATGAGATAATTACCGGGTTCGGTATGCGCATCGGCAGAATAGTATTCTGCCTTGATTTCAATGTACGAGCAGGCTGTCGGATGGAGTTCCTGCTGGATGTTTTCGAGCAGGTAGACACTCACTTCCCGGCTCATTCCAGGGGTGTCTTCCGTATTCAGCGCGTCGACTTCCCGGTATGTTTTCAGGAATCCGACCGGGAACGTATCTGCGCTGCCCTGCGCGGCACTTTCTCCGAAAAGGCAGGCCGAACGGGGGCAATTCCCGATTTCTACGCTGCGGATATACAGGCGTACCCCGCTGTCCAGCCGGCTCCGGTCGATGCGCAGCGAGACCTTTGCCATCATCCTTTCCAAAGGAATGCTGAGGGAGCCCGGTTCCGAAATCTGTATCCCTTCCAGCATCCCGGTCATGGGCATTCCACGGCTGTATTCGTCCGGATAAGCCAGGAAAAACCGGTATGTCCGGAGGTCGTCCAGGGTCCGGATCCCATTCAGCGGGAAACTGAAATTGGCGCAGGCGCAGAGGGTGTACCGCACATCCTTCAGCAGGGAAGTCTGCACGGACATCTGCTCTCCTTTGCGGCCTCGCAGGAAACGCTGTTCTTCCAGAAGTCCCTCCTCATTGAAAATGAACAGATTGATGTCTGTAATAAGGGTTTCGTCCGGATCGGCAGAACGGGTTTTAAGCAGCGAGGGATGCCAGCATGTGATCTCCAGGGGCACACGGTTTTCCGCCCGTGTGTCCGGCGTTGTCAGATCGTCCTGCATGCGCTCCGTGCAGGATGTCAAGACAAACAGGCAACTCAGCAAGGTGGGTACGAGCGGTCTCATGACTCAGAATCGGATAATTTGTCCGGGCTGTTCCGACCAGGGTTGGGGCTCGAACCGAATGCTCAGGGAAGACGGGTCCGCCGGGACGTCGGGATCTTTCGTCCCGCGGCGGGTGAGGGTTACATCCAGCCGGAGTGTGGTTCCCCGGACAAGTCCTTCCGGCAGTTCTTTCCTGCCGGCAAGTGTGATCGGATAATAATAGGTTTCCTCCTGCAGTTCTCCTTCGATGACCAGGCGCGTCGGGGGTGCGCCGAGGTCGTCGCCGGCTGGGTTGTTCGGGTAGCAATACAGTTCCAGGTCCGGGGAGACAAGGCCCAGCCCTACGGATTGCCCGAGCTCCGCGAAAACCATTTCCGGATGCGGAAGGGCGGCAACGGCGGCCGAGTCCAGTCTTCCGGGGTTCAACAGCTCTTCCATGACGGAATGTTCCGAATCCGGGAAAGGCGGCGTGGAGGCGCTCACGTTGGTCAGGTATACTTTTACGTTTTCCAGGCTGGCTCCTTTATAGGGGCGCTCGTGGAAGTCGCAACTGATACTGCCCAATACAATGCGGCATAGCAGGGGCTCCAGCGCAATCGGGCAGAAGCGGTCCGTTCCGGCTTGCAGGGTATTCGTCCCGCTCATGACCGGCGACGCCGGGTTTTCCCGGTCGAGGCGGCACCGGATTCCTTCGAGGCTCGGGAAGGATTGGATCCGGCTCCAGGTATATTTGTCTCCGGAGGCATTGGCGAGCAGGGCCAGTCGCTTTTCCCCGCTGCGGGAGTACCCGTTGACGGCCGATGCCGGGCAGTTTTCAATCCGCTGGTATGCATCGAGCCGCTGCAGGGGATCATTATTGAAAAAGAAAATATCCAGGCTGTTCAGGCTCCCTTTGGTGCTCCGGGTCAGCTGGATTTGTACCGGGATGTCCGGATCTTCCAACGCTGTGCCTGCCATCGTGCAGCTGACAAAGGCCGGGGTGATAGAAAGCAAGATTTCCGCGAGAACCGCGGGGCGTGATAATGAGAATAGATTCCGGCCTTTGTCGTATTTGCTGCATCGTTTTTCCATGGCATGTCGCTCTGATGTCGGGAGCAAAGGTATGGCGGTGCGATTGTCGCAAACAAGGGCTTCAGTTTTTTCCGGGGAAGGAAAGCAGGAATCTTTAGATGATAAGATTTTTCTTAAGACCGGCGGGGAATAAAGAAAAACCTTTGTAGATGCAAAACCCCCGGGCCCTTTGAACGGGTCCGGGGGTCTTTTTCCATGCGGAGGCCACTAACCTCCGAAGTTGTCGTACAGGATGCTTTCCGGAGCAACGCCGAGGCTGTCCAGCAGGGCGTTGACGGACGCGACCATCATCGGCGGGCCGCACATGAAGTACTTGATGTCTTCGGGTGCCTCGTGATTCTTCAAGTAGGTCTCGTTCATGACATTGTGAACGAAACCGGCCGTGTACTTGACTCCGGCTGCATCGGCAGCGGGATCCGGACGGTCCAGGGCGAGGTGGAAGTGGAAGTTCGGGAATTCGTTTTCAATTTCCGCGAAATCTTCCAGGTAGAAGGCCTCCACCAGGCTGCGTGCACCGTAGAAGAAATGGACTTCCCGTTTGGTGCGGAGCGTCTTGAACAGGTGCATGATGTGGCTGCGGAGCGGGGCCATGCCGGCGCCGCCGCCAACGAAGATGTATTCCTGTGAATCCGGATCGTTCTCCGGCAGGAGGAACTCTCCGTAAGGCCCTGAAATCCATACTTTGTCACCCGGCTTGCGGGTAAAGACATACGAGGAAGCGATGCCCGGAGGAACCGGCAGCATCTTGAAGACCCCGCGCGGCTGGCTCCGGTCGAACGGAGGAGTCGCGATACGGACATTCAGTTTGATCACGTTCTTTTCCGCCGGATACGAAGCCATCGAGTAGGCACGGATGGTCGGGACGGTATTCTTGGCCTTGATGCCGAAGAAGCCATATTTCTCCCAGTCCGCCTTGTAGATGTCGTCTACGTCAATGTCTGCGAAGTCTACGTCATAGGCCGGAATGTCAATCTGGATATATTCACCGGACTTGAATTCGATGTTCTCTCCTTCCGGAAGCCGGACCGTGAATTCCTTGATGAAGGTCGCCACGTTCTTGTTCGAGATGACCTCGCATTCGAGTTTCTTCACACTGAGAGCGGATTCGGGAACGGCGATTTTGAGGTTGTCCTTGATCTTCACCTGGCAGCCCAGACGCCAGCCGTCCTTGATCTGCTTGCGGGAGAAGAAGCCGGTTTCGGTGGGCAGGATGCTTCCGCCGCCATCGAGAACCTGGACCTTGCATTGTCCGCAGTTCGCTTTACCGCCGCAGGCGGAGGGGAGGAAGATCTGCTCGTCGGCCAAGGTATGCAGGAGATCGCCGCCCTGGGCGACATCCAGGACCTTTTTCCCGTTGTTGATGTCGATCTGGACCGTGCCGGAAGGGGTGAGTTTCGCTTTCACGAAAAGCAGGAGCGCCACGAGAATGAGCGTGACAACCACGATGGTTGCAACTGCTCCGAGAATGGTATTCATCATAGTCAAACCTCCTTTTTACAGTGAAATACCCATGAAAGTCATCATCGCGATCGCCATCAGGCCGACCGTGATGAACGTGATGCCGAGCCCCTTGAGTGCGTCCGGGACATTGCTGTAGGACATCTTCTCGCGGATGGCCGCCAGGGAAACGATGGCCAGGAACCATCCCAGGCCGGATCCCAGGGCGTAGACGGCGGATTCGCCGACATTCGCGAAATCTTTCTGCTGCATGAACAGGGAACCGCCGAGGATGGCGCAGTTCACGGCGATCAGGGGCAGGAAGATGCCGAGCGCGGAGTACAACGAGGGACTGAACTTCTCGACAACCATTTCCACAATCTGCACGATGGCGGCGATGACGGCGATGAAGAGGATGAAGCTGAGGAAGCTCAGGTCCACGCCCTCGATCAGGGCATTCGGCGCCAGGACATATTTATTGAGGAGATAGTTGATCGGAAGTGTCACCAGGAGGACGAAGATAACTGCTACACCCAGGCCGGCAGCTGTCTTCACATTCTTTGATACTGCCAGGTACGAGCACATACCCAGGAAGTATGCAAAGATCATGTTGTCAACAAATATTGACTTTACGAATAAGCTTAAATATTCCATAACCTTCAGTGTATCATGTTATTTTTCTTGCAGGTCTTTCTGGATGCTCCGCTGGACCCAAACGATGCATCCCAAAAGGATGAGGGCGAAGGGCGGGAGAATCACCAGGTTGTTGGGGACATAGCCGAGACGGCCGAGGATGTCGACACCGAAGAGGGTGCCGCTGCCCAGCAGCTCGCGGAAGAACGCTACGATCAGCAGGATCATGCCGTAACCGGCACCGTTGGCGATACCGTCCAGGAAGGAAGGCCAGGGCTTGTTGCCGAGGGCGAACGCCTCGATGCGGCCCATGACGATACAGTTGGTGATGATCAGGCCGATATAGACAGACAACTGTTTGTCAATGGCATAGGTGGCTTCGAACGACTTCAGGATCTGGTCGACGAGGATCACCATCATGGCGACGACAACGAGTTGTACGATAATCCGGACCCGTCCCGGAATGGTATTCCTCAACAGGGAGAGGATCAGGCTGGAAATACCGGTAACCACGATGACGGAAAGGGCCATGACGAGGGCGCCTTTCAGGGTGACGGTCACTGCCAGCGACGAGCAGATGCCCAGTACCAGGACGGTGATCGGGTTCCCTTTGAAGATCGGGTTGAGAATGGTTTCTTTCAATTTAGCATCCATAGTCTATTCCTCCACTGATTGATTGGCCGCTTCCTCTGCCGCACGCTTGGCGGAGATTCCGAGGAAATAATTGCTGTAAGCGCCGAGCCAGGCATCGATGGCCTTCTCCAGACCCTGGGAGGTCATGGTCGCACCGGTAATCGCATCGATCTTGTCGTCAATGACCGAGGTGCCGTCCGCATTCCTGGGAGCACCGCCCTTGACAATCTCGAAAACGCGGCTCTTGGTCAGGTCCTGCTGGTCAGCACCTTCGAAGGCGGCCTGTTCGCCGACAAACTCATGTTGGAATTCCGGATCATCCTTGATCTTGGCACCGAGGCCTGCGGTTTCGCTCTCATGGTCGAAATACGCGCCGGCGATGGTTTTGCCGTCCTGCTGGAAAGCAAGATAGCCCCAGACCGGTCCCCAGAGCCCGGCTCCATAGACGGGGACGACGGTGATTCCGTTCTTGAAAATGAACACGGGAAGCTCGGCTTCTCCCTGTCCTTTGATATTGTAATTCTGCTTCTTCAATTCGGAAGGAGAATACACTTTGTTCAGATCCAGGTCGCGGACCTTCTGGCCTTTCGTGTTGACCGTGAAGGCCTGGCTGATTTCCTGCGCATATTTGTCGAGGACAGCCTTGTTCCCCATTTTCTGGAATTCAGCCTTGGCACCGAACTGGGCGGCCGTCATCATCTGGGAGATGGTATCGGCCTTCTCGTTGGCTTCCTGTTTGCCTTTCAGGGACTGGGAAACGAAAGCAAGGACCGCTGCGACCACCACCACGATCAAGGTGGTGTAAATCACTGTGTACAGATTACTATTTGTATTCATAACTTATTGTCGTTAAGCGGTTTTTACTTTCTTGGCCCGGCGGTTGATGCTGGACGTGACGACGCAGTGGTCAATCAGCGGGGCAAAGGTGTTCATCAGCAGGATGGCCAGCATCATGCCTTCGGCATAACCCGGGTTGAACAGGCGGACGACCACGCACATGGCTCCGATCAGGAACCCGTAGATCCATTTGCCGCATTCTGTCTGGGCGGAGGTTACCGGGTCGGTCGCCATGAAGACGGTACCGAAAGCGAAACCACCGAGGACAAGCTGGTAATAAGCAGGGATATCCGTGGCTCCCAGGGCATTGGCGAGTGCGCCGATGGCAAGTGCGCCGATGACGGAAGAGCACATGATCTTCCAGCTGGCGACACCGGTCCACAGGAGGATGAAAGCGCCGATCAGAATCGCGATAAGCGAGGTTTCACCGACGGATCCGGGAATCAGGCCATAAAACAGGTCCATGAAGCTGTACTGGGCATTCAGGGCGCCCAGGCCGCCGTCACCGGCAACAGCCAGCGGGGTTGCGGCCGTCACGGCATCCACGCCTTTCGGAGCATGGACCCATACGGATGAGCCGGACATGCTGCTCGGGTAGGAGAAGAACAGGAAGGCGCGGGCGAGAAGGGCCGGGTTGAGGAAATTCATGCCGGTTCCGCCGAAGACCTCTTTGCCGAAAAGCACGGCGAAGGCAACGGCGACTGCCAGCATCCACAGCGGCACGTCCACCGGGACAATCAACGGAATAAGGAAACCGGAAACAAGGTATCCCTCATTCACTTCCTCGCCGCGGATCTGGGCGGAGGCGAATTCAATGAACAGACCTACAACATAGGAGACGACAAAGAGCGGGAGAACCTTCCAGAATCCGAACCAGAACATTTTCCAGAAGCCCCAGTCGAGTCCGTACAGGTGGGCGGACTGGTAACCGACATTGTACATGCCGAAGAGAGCGGCCGGCACCAGGGCCAGCACAACGATGATCATGACCCGCTTCAGGTCGACGGCGTCCCGCACGTGGGCACCTTTCCGGGTTACCGTTCCGGGAACGCGGAGGAAGGTGTCAAAGGCATCTACAGTCGAGTGAAGGAATCCCAATTTGCCCCCTTTTTCGAAAAGGCCGGGCTTATTTGCAGTATTTTCTTCCATAACCATAAATCCTTTATGCCATTTCTTTGATCATCAGGTCAATTCCGTCCGAAAGGATCTGCTGGATGTCGTTCTTGGAAGGATCGACATATTCGCAGAGTGCGAAGTCTTCGGGAAGGACCTCGTAAATGCCGAATTTCTCCATCTTTTCAATGTCGCCGGCCAGGCAGGCTTTGATCAGATAGACCGGGAATAAATTCATGGGAAGCACTTTCCCGTAGACATCGGAAACGACGAAGGCACGCGGCCCGCCGTTGGTGTTGGTGTCCATCGCATATTTCTTTTTCGGGCAGAGCCAGGAGAAATAAGAGCGGGAAGCGCTGAATTTGCCGAAGCGGAAAGGTTTCGCCCAACCGAGCAGTTCCCGTTCCGTTCCTTCGTGCAGGAGGGTAACCTGGTCGTCAAAGAAGCCCAGGGACCCGTTTTCGCCGAGATTCTTGCCGCTGAGGACATCTCCGCCGACGAAACGGACGTCGGCCGCGGAGTTGTCATAGAATGCGGCCAGTTCCTTCACGGGAGTTCCCGGCAGTAATTCCACATACGCCGGATTGACAGCGACAGGCCCCGTAACGGCGACCTTTCTCGTCAGGTCGAGTTTGCCCGTGAGCAAAAGGTTCCCGATGAAAGAAAGGGTCAGCAGGGAGAGGGTCCAGACGGTCTCATCCTTGCGGATGGGGTCGATGTGGCTGATCTGGACGCCGACGTTCCCGGCCGGGTGGGGTCCGGTTACAGTATGGATCGTTGCGCCTTTGATGGCGGCGAAGGGAGAGTCGGAAGCAGGAATGCACAGATGGATCGGAGCCAGGCGGGAAAGCGCGTCCACGCCGGCCTGCAGGGCAGGAATCCGGTCTCCGAGGGTAAATACGTTGTCCGCTGCGAGCGGAGCGGTGTTGAAGGCGGAAATGAAGATGGCTTTGGGCGTGGATTTCAGGTCGGCGATGACGCCGTAGGGACGCTGGACGAGCCCCATCCACAGGCCGCTTTTCATCAAAAGGCTCTTGACGGCGGCGGCATCCATCCCGGCGGCATCCTGCCGGCCGAAATCGACGCACTCCTGCGACTCGTCTGCCTTGACGCGGACCTCAAGCAACTTCCTTTTCTCGCCCCTGACGATTGCTTCGACGACGCCCGAAACGGGAGAGGTAACGAGAATGTCAGGGCAATTCTTGTCAGCCATGACAGGCGAACCGGTCATCACACGGTCTCCCTCCCTGACCAGGAGCCTTGCGGCAAATCCCTTGAAATCAGTAGGTTTGATGGAAATGATGTCGGGACGCACCGTCTTGACGACTTTCCGGGCAGCTTCCCCGCAAATGGGGATGTCGAGCCCGCGTTTCAATACGATGTTGTTTGACATTATGATATGATATGAAGTTTTGTATTTAAGTATTGTCAAAATGACGCCGCGAAGTTACTCAATTTTTTGTAATTTCGCGCCATGATGGAAAACAATGTAAGTACTATTTTAGAGGGGCTTGACAGCCGCCAGCGCGAGGCGGTCACATGTGTGGACGGACCTGTGCTTATCATCGCGGGAGCAGGCTCCGGGAAGACCCGGGTTTTAACGAGCCGGATTGCCTATATGCTGGAGAAGGGGATTGTGGAACCACATGAGGTTCTTGCACTTACGTTCACCAGGAAGGCGGCGGCCGAAATGAAGGAACGGATTGCCGGAATGGTCGGGGAGCGGAAGGCGCGCCGGCTGTATATGGGGACGTTCCATTCTGTTTTCATCCGCTTCCTGCGGGAGTTCTCCCACCTGCTCGGCTATCCCGCCGCTTTCACGGTTTACGATACCTCCGATTCCATCAGCCTGATCAAGGCTTGCCTGAAGGAGATGAAACTGGACGAGAAGGTCTATAAACCCAAGGATGTCCTTTCGCGGATCTCGAACGCCAAGAACGCCCTCGTCACGCCGCAGGCTTATAAGCAGAATGCCAATGCCGTGATGAATGACACCCATGCCAAGAAGCCGGAAATCTGCAACATCTATGCGATGTACCAGCAGCGGTGCAAGCAGGCGGGCGTGATGGACTTCGACGACATCCTCCTGAATATGAACATCCTCCTGTATGACTATCCGGATGTCCGGCAGCGGATTGCCGACCGTTTCCGGTACATCCTGGTGGATGAGTACCAGGATACCAATTTCGCCCAGTACGTAATCCTGAAGAATCTCTGCAAGGAGCACCGGAATCTTTGTGTCGTGGGGGATGATTCCCAGTCGATCTACGCCTTCCGGGGCGCCAAGATCGAGAACATCCTGAATTTCCAGCGGGACTATCCCGGGTGCAAACTGTTCCGCCTGGAGCAGAATTACCGGTCGACGCGGAACATCGTCGGTGCGGCCAATTCCTTGATAGCCAAGAATACATCCCGGATTCCGAAGACTTGTTTCTCGGAAGGGGAGGACGGGGATAAACTCCGTCTTGTCCAGGCCTATACGGAGCAGGAAGAGGCCTTGCTGGTCGCCTCGTCGATCATCTCCCGCATGCAGGAATCGGCGGCGCGATACCAGGATTTTGCCATCCTCTACCGCACCAATTCCCAGTCCCGGGCCCTGGAAGAAGCGCTGCGGCGCCGGAATCTGCCGTACGTCATTTATTCCGGCAACGCTTTCTTCGACCGGGCGGAGGTGAAAGACATGATGGCGTATTTCAAGCTGGCTGTCAACCCGGCCGATGACGAATCGTTCCGGCGGGTAATCGGCAAGCCGGCCCGGGGGATCGGGGATACGACGGTGGAGGCACTTTCCGCTGCGGCCCGCTCGGCGGGCGTCCCGCTGATGCGGGCGGCGTTCCTGGAAAACCTGGACGCGTTCGGCCTGCGCAATGCGGCCGTGGCCAAGCTCCGCAGCTTCGCGGAAATGATGGTCAAAGCGCATGAAAAAGTGGATGCGGAGGGGGCGCATGAAGTCGCGACTTTCCTGGCGGACGCTTCCGGTTTGTACCAGTTCTTCAAGACGGACAAGTCTATCGAGGCCCAGTCCCGGGCGGCGAACATCGAAGAGTTGGTCAACAGCGTGAAAGTATTCGTGGAAGACCGGCAGAACGCCTATCTGGAAGACCTGATGGCTGAGGGGCAACTGTCTGATATGAGCGAGATTGATCCGGCGTCTCTGCCGCACGTGTCCTTGGGGGATTATCTGGAGGATGTCTCCCTGCTGAGCGCCGTGGACATGGAGTCGGCAGAGGATGCGGCCAACCGGATTTCCTTGATGACGGTGCATTCGGCCAAGGGACTGGAGTTCCCTTATGTATATATAACCGGCCTGGAGGAGAATTTGTTCCCCTCCGGCAGCATGCTTTCTTCTGAAACGGATATCGAGGAGGAGCGGCGTTTGTTCTATGTCGCGCTGACCCGGGCGAAAACGGCAGTGACCCTCTCGTTCGCTGCGACGCGGATGCGCAACGGCAAGCACGAATCCAATGCGCCCAGTCGTTTCGTACGGGAAATTGATCCCCGTTTTGTCGCCAATCCGCTTCGGCGGAGCGCCGAGGTGGAAGAAGAGCGTCCGCAGGGAGGTTTCCAAGGCTTCGGAAAGCGGTTCGGCGGGGGAGCGGATCGCGGTGCGCGTCCCTATGGCGGATATGCTTACGGCGCATCCGGCCGGCCGGCTCCGTCCCGTTCTTCGTCTGTTTCCGATAAACCGGCTCCGCCCCGCCGGCCCGGCCTGGTCCCGGCCGCTTCGGCCCGTGGTCCGGTGGCCCCGCGCGTGGAGGACAAGGATTTCGTCCCCGTCCCGATTTTTGACCTGAAAGCCGGTCAGCGGATTGAGCACAACCGGTTCGGCCTCGGGCGGATCGTACGGATATCCGGGAATGGGAATGACTTGAAGGCGACGATTGATTTTGACAGCTACGGCGAGAAGATTCTGCTGCTCAAGTATGCGAAAATCCGTTTTCCGGAATAAGCCGTGGATGGGCTTGAATGGCCTTTTTGTCGCTTAAACTGGATTATATGGCGCGAATCCGTTAAAATAAGCGAACGATGTTATGAAAATAAAAAATAATTCCTATCTTTGCCTTGAAGTTTTTCATAGTTTAAGTTTAGGTTAAGTAGCGGGGCGATCGCAGTGATGCGGTTGCCTCGTGTTTTAAAGCGTAAGAATAAGGGGTTAAATAAAAAACGAGGCCGGAAAGGTCTCGTTTTCATTAAGTTATGTGATGGAGCGGAATGCGAGGTTCGAACTCGTGACCTGCGGCTTGGGAAGCCGCCGCTCTACCAACTGAGCTAATTCCGCATGAATTCGAAGGCAAATCTACGGATTTTTTTCTAAAAAAAGAAAGAAATCTCCTTTTATGTGTAACTTTGAGGTCTTATGTGCAGGACTTGGTTTATTTATACGCTATTTGTCATTTCCGTCATGCTTTCTTTTTCTTGTTCAAGGGATCATGACCCGGTCACCCTTCCGGATGTGCCCCTGAAGATCGGGACCTATAACATCGAACGTCCGTCGGAGACGAATAAGAAACACGTGGGATATTGGCCGAATCGGAAAGAGTCCGTCGCCGCTCTTCTGTCAAAAGCCGGTTTTGATATCATCGGCACCCAGGAAAACAGTCGGGAGATGCTCGCTGATATGGTTGCCGCTCTCCCGCAGTACAAATGGATCGGCTCCTTCCGGAAAGCAAATCCATCGGTCAATGCGATCCTGTACAGGCACGAGCGGTTTGCCCTGCTGGACAAAGGCCATTTTTATTATTCGCCGACCCCGGGCGTCGATTTCAGTTATGACCCGGATGACACCGATAAAAAAGACTTGAACTGCATTTGGGGAAAATTCGAGGATCGTGAGACCGGCGTTGTCTTTTTTGTGTTCAATTCCCATTTCCATGCATTCAATTATGCCGGGGAAAAGGGTGCGGTTCGGGATACGCTTCGTTGCCGCGACGCGCGGATCCTCAAGAAAAAAGTTGCCTCGATAGCGGGAGATGTCCCGGCTTTCTGTACCGGGGATTTCAACTGTGGCGAAGCCTGGTATGACAATGCGACCGGCAAACTCAAGCATGAATCCAGGCCGGGCTACATAGAACTGATCAAAGGCAATGAATTGTTGGATACCAGAAGGTTAGCCAGGAAAAAAATCAACGATCGGGAGGCTTCCTATACCGGATTCCTGGAGACGGGCCCTTCTGCCCATGATATGAAGATTGACCATATATTTATCGGCGCCCGTGCTGCGGAAAGGGTGGAGGTTGTGCGCTACGAGGTGATCACTGATAGTTTTGAGATGTCGCATCATGGGGAAACAACTCCGGAAGGAATTGAACCCGGAAATTCGTTCCGGGCCAATTGTTCCGATCACCGTCCGGTATCCGCTACCATCCTGTTAAAACCGGAATAGTTCATGTTTATAATTTATATTGTATGAAACGAACGCTATTGCTGGCGGCAGCCATGTGTGTGCTGTGCGCCGCCTCTTGCGGGCGCTATCACTATGAGACAGTGAAGGGCGACCCCATGGAAACCAAAATGTACACCTTGAAAAATGGCCTGAAAGTCTACATGACGGTCAACAAGGAGACTCCCCGGATCCAGACTTACATTGCTGTACGGACCGGCGGGAAAAACGATCCGTCCGACAATACGGGTCTGGCCCATTATCTGGAACATATCATGTTCAAGGGCACGGAGCAGGTCGGGACCACCGATTATGCGAAGGAGAAACCGATGCTGGACGAGATCCAGTCCCTGTACGACCTGTACCGGACCAAGACTGATCCGGCGGAGCGCGAAGCCGTCTATCACCTGATCGATTCGGTCAGCTACGAAGCATCCAAGCTGGCGATTCCCAACGAGTATGATAAGTTGATGAACATGATTGGAGCCCAGGGGAGCAATGCCTTCACGTCCAACGATGTCACCTGCTATCAGGAAGATATCCCTTCCAATCAGATTGAGAACTGGGCCAAGGTGCAGTCCGACCGGTTCAAGAACATGGTAGTCAGGGGTTTCCATACGGAGCTCGAGGCCGTCTACGAGGAACTCAACCGCGGCTTGAACGATGACAGCGAGAAGGCGATGATCGCCATCGATTCCGTGTTCTTCAAGAACCACCCCTATGGTTTGCAGACGGTGATCGGAACGCAGGACCACCTGAAGAATCCTTCCATCACGGCCATCAAGAAGCAAAAAGCCACTTACTACGTGCCGAACAACTGCGCCATCTGCGTTTCCGGTGATTTCAATCCGGATGAATTTGTGGCCATCGTTGAAAAGTATTTCGGCGACTGGGAACCGAACCCAGCACTCCCGGCCTTCACTTTTGCACCGGAGCAGCCGATTACGGCCCCGGTTGAGAAAGACGTTTATGGTACCGAGGCGGAGTTTGTCCTGTTGGGCTGGCGCTATCCCGGTGCGGCCGATTTCCGGAGCGACCTGGCTGCCCTGGCCGGTTCGATTCTGTACAACGGGATGGCCGGATTGATCGATCTGGATATCAACCAGCAGCAAAAAGTCCTGGGAGCCTATTGCTTCAATTACGGACGTGCGGATTACGGCGAGATGCTGCTTCAGGCTTATCCGAAAGACGGTCAGTCGCTTACGGAGGTCCGCGATCTGTTGCTGGGCGAGGTCGCCAAGCTGCGGGCAGGGGATTTCGACGACAAACTCATCGATGCGGCAATCAGCAATTTCAAACTCCGTGAGATGCGGACGCTCCAGCAGAACCGCGGCCGTGCCATGAAGTTCGTGGACGCTTTCGTGAACGGCACTTCCTGGAAGGACGAGGTGAACCGGATTGACCGGCTTTCCAAGATCACCAAAGAAGACATTGTCGCGTGGAGCAACGAGTTCCTTGGGGCGAACAGTTATGCCCTGGCTTATAAGCACATCGGTGTCGATCCTTCCATCAAGAAGATTGAAGCGCCCAAGATCACCCCGATTGTGACCAACCGGGACAAACAGAGTGCCTTCCTGCAGGAAATCCAGGCCTCCGAGGTCAAGCCGATCGAACCGGTATTCGTTGATTACGAGAAGGATATGTCTGTCTTTACGGCCGATGGTATCGAGGTTCTGTACAAACAGAATACAGCCAACGACATCGCGGAGTGGACCTTCCAGGTCGACCGGGGACTGCTGTCGGATCCCGCCCTTGCCATGGCGTTCAATTATGTCGGGTATCTCGGCACCCCCACGCGTTCCGCCAGTGAGATAGCCAAGGAGATGTACATGCTGGGCTGCAATTTCGGCATGAGTGTTTCAGACGGGCGTACATTTGTCCATCTGACGGGTCTGAGCGAGAATATGGGCAAGGCGCTAGATATCGTCGAAGATTTGATTGCGAACGCCCAGCCGGATGAGGCGGTTCTCCAGGGCCTGAAGAACGATATCTTCAAGGAGCGCCACGATGACATGTTCAACCAGAACGCCTGTGCTTCCGCGCTGCAGGAGTATGTTCTCTTCGGGGCGGACTATGTCCGGAATACGACGATGACCAATGCACAGGTGGCTTCGGTCACATCCGATGAACTCCTTTCCAAGGTCCGCGGGATTTTCCGTTATGCCCACCGGGTCCTCTATTATGGTCCCGAAACGACTTCCCAGTTCAAGACGACCCTGTCTGCGCATCATCAGGTTGCCGCGCAATTGGAGCCGACTACCTATCTCCATGCCAGGACAGTCCTGACGGAAAAACCAGCCGTGTATGTGGCTCAGTATGATTCCCGCCAGTTCAACTACGTGCAGTTCTCCAACCGGGGCGAGAAGTTCGATGTCTCCGAGGATGCCAAAATCAACCTGTTCAACCAGTATTTCGGTGCCGGCATGAACACCATTGTCTTCCAGGAAATGCGTGAGGCCCGTGCCCTGGCTTACCATGCTTCAGCCAGCCTGGATGAACCCACGTTCCTGGACGATGATTATACCTTCTCCGCGGAAATCGGTTCCCAGAACGATAAACTGCAGAAATCCGTCGAGGCTTTTGATTTGATCATCAACGATATGCCTCAGTCTGAGAAGTCCTTCGAAATCGCCAAGAGCGGACTGGAGTCCAAGCTCCGCACCAACCGGGTGACCGGATCCCGTGTCCTGAGCAGCTACCTGGCCGCCCGGGAACTCGGCCTGAAAGAACCCCGTTCCAAGCAGGTGTACAAGGAGTTGCCTTCCCTGACGCTGAATGACTTGGTTGCGACCCAGCAAAAGTGGGTGAAGGACAGGACCTATGTCTATGCAATCCTCGGCGACACCCGGGATATGGACATGCAGTTCCTGTCTACACTCGGCCCTGTCAAAGTGGTCGGACTCGAAGAAATTTTCGGTTATTGATGACGGCGCCCGTAAGTTGAGGCCGTCCCTTATTCTTCCAGGTAGTAATCCGTTACATTCTTTACCCCGGGGATACCGTAGTAGCTTGCTGCGATATCCCCTTTTACATAGATCTTGCGTCCTTTGTGGCCGGGATGCGACTGCAGGTTGACCGCGTCCCGCAGGGCCCCTTTTTTCAATTCGATGCTGATACAGGCATCCTTGTCCGTGACGGATTGGCGCGACGCGATCAGGATATTGGTCGCGGAGGGGAAGGGGGCGTAGAAGACCGGTGAAGCGGCTGTTTTGAAGCATCCTGCGATGTATCCGTGTACCCATACCCCTGTTTCGCCCGCATGGGCGGCTACCTCTCCCGTCCCCAGGGCCGTTTCCGGCGTTTTCCCTTGCGCGCCTTCTCCAGCCGTGAATCCGTCTTCCGTCCAGATCCGGGCGGTGTCGATTGCGACGGAGACATGGCCTGCCTGTCCGCCGGCCGGGCTTGCGGCTAATTTCAGGGACAGGATTTCCCGTGCGGACAAGTTCCGGGTCGTCAGTAATGTCCTTTCTTCATCCTGCAACAGCTGGATTTCAACCGGACCGGGCTGGAAATAGGCGATTCTTTTTTCTGTTTTCCCAAAGGGCAGCCCGTCCGTCCCGTCGCTCAGATACAGGCTGCCGTCCGGAAACCGGCTCGTAAAGGAGGCGTCAACCAGCAGCCGGATCCCGGCATTCAACTGGGCGCAGCCCAGCAGTACCTGTACCACCGCTCCATCGGTTACGGTTACGCATTGGTCGTCCCCATAGAGCGGTGCGGAGAAAGCCGGCTTTTCAAACAGACCGGAGCGGATGGAGATGGAATACGTCCCTGCGGGGACATCGAAGCGCTCCGGACTGTCTCCATACGTTCCTTCGTAAATGGAGGCTCCGTGTCCGTCCCGGATGGAGAGGAGGAAGGAGCCGGAATCCGGGAGGGCGGCCGCCCCTTTCGTTGCGGTATAACCCGAGGGAGAGAGCCGGACACAAAGCGTTCCGACGGCGGATTCGTCCGGGGTCTTCAGGCAGCCGGCTCCCAACACGGACAACGCCAGTGAAACGGCCGGCAGGATAAAAGGAAATCTTTTCTTTTTCATGGCATCGGTTTTTGCGCCAAAAATAAGTCCGGGCGCCAGGATACCGGCCAAGAAACAGAAAAACAAATCTTTATGCGAAAAATTCCTGTTTCTTTCGAAAAAAAACAGGAATCTTATCGGGTTTTTCCTTGAAAAGCCAGGGAAACTATCTCGAGAATTCGATGGAGTACGTGAAACTGTCCGCCCGGTAATATCCGATGTTGAATTCAATCGGAACATCATTCACATCATACACAAAGCGTTTGCGGACCAGGACGGGTTCTCCCTCTTTGATCCCGAGTTTCGAGGCAATGAACGCATTGGCCCCCCGGGCTGAAATCATCTCTTTCGACGTCTTGACGACAACGCCGTATTTCTTTTCCAGCATGTCATACAGCGGCATCGACATGTCGTCTTCAACGCTGATCGGGACTTTGGGATTGAAATACGAGATAAAATGCACGAATGGCTGCCCGGGGCGTCCGCGGAGTCTCTCCAGGCACAGCAAATGCTCATTTTGCGGGATCCCGAAGAAAAGGGTCGCCTCTGAAGGCGCCTCCACGAAACTGATGTGCAGCTCGAAATTCTGGACAGTCATGCCCATGGATTTCATTTCCTGGGAGAAACTCTTCCAATTCCGCGCATTGCTCATGACATTCAGGGGAGCGACGATGGTTCCGTATCCTTTTTTCCGGATGAGTAACCCTTCGAAAACCAGTTTGTTAATGGCCTGCCGGAGGGTGTTCCGGGATATGTGCATGGCTTTGGAAAGTTCAATTTCGTTGGGGAGGAGTTTTCCTTTCCGGTATTCTTCCTGCTGGATCATTTCCCGCAATTTCGCTTCTGCCTGAATGTGCAGGGGCTGCGGGGATTTCGGGTCGAGTTGGCTGTCGGTCATGCGCTGATGTCCTTATTGTTCAAACAAAGGTAAGTTTTTTTTAAGAAATAGTGAAATCCGTTTTTCCTGCCATTCTGTCATGAATTCCGGGTGGCAGACAATTTGCTTGGAAAAAGGATGTCATTAAAGAATTGCATTATGTCAAATAAGAATGAGCATGTGCCCCCGCAGAAAGAGGGGAAGGCAGAAGAGCAGAAGTTGGGGAAAGAAGAAAAAAAGGGACAAAAGAAAGAAAAGGATAGCAAGGAACTCACGGCTTTGAAAGAGCAGGTGGAGGAATTGCAACGCAAAAACGCGGAGCTGACGGAGAAAGTCGGCGCCGAAAAAAATGATTACCTGCGTCTGATGGCGGAGTTCGAGACTTTCCGCCGCCGGACATCCGAGGAGCGGCTTGCCCTGGTGGGGACCGCTGCTGCGGAAACCATCAAGGGACTGTTGCCTGTGCTGGACGACTGTGAGCGGGCGATCGAGATGCTGAAAGATTCGTCCGACGAGGCCGCGAAGACAGGTACATCCTTGATCTACGGAAAGTTATTGGGCTATCTGAAAACGAAAGGGCTCGAAGTAATCGAGGCCCGCGGCGCCAAGTTTGACACGGATTTCCATGAAGCGGTCGCCCAGGTTCCGGTCGAAGAAGAAGCCCGGAAAGGCCTGGTGTATGATGTCGTGGAGACGGGCTATATGCTGGGCGGGAAGGTGCTCCGCTACGCCAAAGTCGTCGTTGGTATTTAATGCATGAATCATGGCTGAAAAGAGAGATTATTATGAGGTACTCGGTGTCGGGAAGGAAGCCACTGCCGACGAGATCAAGTCTGCTTACCGCAAACTTGCGCTGAAGTGGCATCCGGACCGCTGGGTGGATGGAACGGACGCCGAGAAAAAAACGGCGGAAGAGAAATTCAAGGAGGCATCCGAGGCGTATTCCGTCCTGAGCGATGCGGACAAGCGGGCGAAGTATGACAAATTCGGCCAGGCCGGCCTCGGTGCTGACGGCGGATTCGATTTCAGCGGCGGGTTCGGGAACCTCAACGATATCTTGAACGATCTCTTTGGCGGTGGCTTCGGCGGCTTTGGCGGTTTCGGTGGTTTCGGCGGTTTCGGCCGGAATGCTTCCGGCGCGTCCCAGCAGCGGGTTTACCGGGGCAGGGATATCCGTACCCGGGTCAAGCTCACGCTGGAAGAGATTGCGACTGGCTGCGAGAAAGAAGTGACGATCGAGCGCAACGCGCCCTGCCCGGAATGCGGCGGAAAAGGGGCCAAGAACGATTCCGATATCCAGACCTGTCCGGTCTGTCACGGAACGGGTCAGGAGCAGCGGGTCTCCAACAGTTTCTTCGGCCAGACCGTAACTTATACGACCTGTTCGCGCTGCGGCGGCGAGGGGCGGATCGTCAAGAATCCCTGCCGGAACTGTTCCGGAACGGGCCTGATCCGCAAGAAGGTGACTGTCAAGGTCAAGATTCCCGCCGGTGTGGAGAACGGCATGCAGCTGACCCTCCGGGGTGAGGGCCATGCCGCCAAGAACAACGGTGTCAGCGGCGATCTGCTCGTATTGATCGAAGAGTTGCCGCATTCCCAACTCAAGCGGGACGGTAACAACCTGTTCTATACGAAAGTCATTTCTGTGACGGATGCCATTCTGGGTACGGAAGTTTCCATCCCGTGCCTGGACGGTTCTTATAAAATCAAGATAGAGGCGGGGACGCAGTCCGGTTCGGTTGTCCGCCTGCGCGGCAAGGGTCTGCCGTCGGTCAGTGGATACGGCCGCGGGACCGGGGACATGTATGTGAAGTTCCTGGTGTGGATTCCGCGCCGGCTCAAGGGAAGTGAGAAATCCGCCATCGAGGCGATGCGGAGTTCTTCTTCATTCGTGCCGGATCTGAGTCGGGACGACAAGAATCTTTTCGATAAAATGAAAGAAAATTTCTGAAAAATTTGCGGAAAGGAAATTTATTCGTATTTTTGCAGTCCCAAAATCGATGCAACCGCTTACGGAACAAGATTGGGGTCCGTAAAGTTGCGCTAAAGAGTATTAGATATGGATTTAATTAAAGTAGTAGAGCAATCATTCCTTAATGAGAATGTAGCTTCATTCCCTCAGTTCAAGGCCGGTGATACGGTTACGGTTACCTACCGGATCAAAGAGGGTGACAAGGACAGGCTTCAGAAGTTCAGAGGCGTTGTGATTCAGATCAGCGGAAATTCTCCGTTTACGAAGACCTTCACGGTCCGCAAGGTTTCCGGTGGCGTCGGAGTAGAAAGGATTTTCCCTTACCAGTCTCCGTTCATCGACTCCGTCGAACTCAACAAAGTCGGTAAAGTCCGCAGGGCAAGGATCTTCTACCTCAGGAACCTCTCCGGTAAGAAGGCCCGTATCAAAGAGAAGAAGCTCGTCTACAAAGAGGAAGCTTAAGATAACGGAATCCGGATGGATTCCACGGCATGGCTCCATAGCTCAACTGAATAGAGCATCTGACTACGGATCAGAAGGTTGGGGGTTTGAATCCCTCTGGAGTCACTGAAAAAGAGCTAAAATTCTGGAAATCGGAGTTTTAGCTCTTTTAAGGTATTTCACTTTGTCGTTACAGTTTCGTAGCTTTGTATATTTGACATTGATGCGAAAGATTACTCTAAAAGATTTAGCGAAGGAACTCGGAGTCTCAACGACTCTCGTTTCGCGCGTTCTGAATGCGCCGCGTAGAGAAGACGGTACGCCCGACTGCGACATCTCTCCGGAGACAGCTCGCCGTGTGCTGGAAACGGCAAAACGTCTGGATTATAAACCGAGTCGTTATGCTACGGGGCTCAGGACAGGTAAGCGTTTCCTTTTAGGAGTAATCACGCCGGATATTTCCAATTATGCATTCTCGGAAGCAGGACGCGTAATCGAGGAACTCGCTTATCGTGATGGCTATTCGGTTATGTTTGGCAGTTCTGCCGAGGATGCCTCGCGCATGAATGATTTGCTGGATGTTTTCATTGATCATGGGGTGGACGGGATTATCGTTACACCATGTGCCGGCAGTCGCGAAAGCATCAAGAAGGCTATAGAGAAGGGAGTTCCTGTCGTGTTGATTAACCGCGATATCCCGGGGCTTGAAGGTGTCGGAAGGGTCTTTCTTGATAATTTCACCAGTATGAAGATGGTGGTAGAGCATTTCTATCATAACGGATATCGGAAAATAGATATGATATCTGAGCGAATGGACGTTCTATCGCTACACGACCGTGAGCGCAGTTATGCGGAAACGATGCTATCATTCGGGCTTGAGCCTCACTTATTAATGGTTGATACTCCAAAACAGGAGCAGCAAATCGCCCAATATGTGAAGGAGGCTGTGGAAAGAGGTACTGAAGCGCTGATCGCTCCAAGAATCCGCCTTTCTTTATTCAGTTTGAGGAGCATCATGGAACTTGGCTTGCGTATACCGAAGGATATGGCCTTGTTCTGCCATGATGAGAGCCCTGCCTTTACGACACATGTCCCAACGATTTCATATGTATCTCAGCGTTCAGATGTGGTTGGTACTCAAGCCTACAGAATTCTTCAGGCCATGATCGAGGGTAAGCCGGGGGAGAAGTTTCTTGTTGAGCCGGAACTTCATTTTGGGGGGTCGTCCGCCGCAAAATAATATTTCTGGAAAAACAGTTTCTTAGGGCCCTCGGTGGCCCTTTTTTTAAATCTTTTCATGCGAAGCGCATGCTCCTTTATCGATTTAGATTGCATATTTAGATTATTCTGTCTATCTTTGTAAAGACCATTTACACTGTGGCTATGACAACAAAAGATTCAATAATGCTTCTATGCACGCGCTTCGACGATCTCGGAGACTGGACAGTTGAACAGCAGTTTGTTCTTCAAATGGGGTCGAGTTATTTGCTGGCCCATGGTATTGGTACTCCTCTGAACAGGGATGCGAGCACGTCTTTTTCTATTCGCCGGGGTGGGAACTATAACGTATGGGTGCGCACCAAAAACTGGACAGCATTCTGGAGCGATGGGAAGACTCCGGGGACATTTGAAGTGTTGATAGACGGGATTCCGGCCAACACTGAATTCGGAACCGGAAAAGCAGGAAGCACTCCTGAAGAGAGAGCCTCATGGTATTGGCAAAGAGGCGGTGCGTTCCGGTTGGATGAAGGAACGCATAAAATTGCACTTCATGACCTCTCCGGTCTGGACGGCCGGGCTGATGCGATTATTCTAACAACCTCGGACGAAATCCCCGGAGATAGTCTTGAAGCGTACAAAAACTTGCGGAACGAACTGTTACCCGAGCCGGTCCAAGATAAGGGATCTTTTGATTTCGTCATTGTCGGTGCCGGTATGTCCGGCCTTTGTGCGCCATTGCGGCTGCCCGGTTCGGAAGCAAAGTGGCGTTGATCCAGGACCGCTATATCCTGGGCGGGAACAATTCTTCCGAAGTACGGGTCGGACTCGGCGGGCAGATCAATATGGCTCCTTACCCGTCGTTGGGTTATATTCTGAATGAAATCGGTCCCGACCGGATCGGAAATGCGCGCGGTGCCCACCATTATCAGGATTGGAAGAAGTGGGATGTCATTGCCGCAGAGCCGAATATCACGCTTTTTGCCGGTTATACCGTAGACAAGGCCATCATGCAGGATGGCTGTATCACGGCGGTTGAAGCTGTCGAGGCGACATGCCAGGACCGGATCCGCGTGAGCGGCCGGCTCTTTTCCGACTGTACGGGCGATGCGCACCTGGCCGTTCTGGCGGGAGCCCGCACCATGATGGGACGCGAGGCCCGGTCCGAATTCGGTGAAAGCCTTGCTCCCGAGAAAGCGGACGGATATACGATGGGGGTATCCATCGAGTGGTATTGCGAAGACTGGAACACGCCCTGCTCCTTCCCGGACAGCCTGGACTGGGGATTGAAACTGGACGAAGAAACCGTTGAACCGGTACACCGGGCCAACTGGTATTGGGAAGTCGGCATGAATGACGACCAGATTGCGGATGCCGAGAAAATCCGTGACTATGGAATGTATGTGGCTTACAGTACGTTCTCGTACTGCAAAAACCGGCTGGCGAAAAAAGAAGACTGGGAGTGTACGCATTTGACTTGGGTGAGTCATGTCAGCGGGAAGCGCGAGAGTCGCCGGATTGTCGGGGATTATATCCTCACCGAGCAGGACCTCACCCGGCCGATTCCCCATGAGGACGGAACCTTTACGACGACCTGGCGCATTGACCAGCATTATCCGGATCCCAGAAATGCCGGAAAGTATCCTGGGGCCGAATGGATGTCCATCGGAAAGCTTACTCCTATTGACCCTTATGCAGTACCATATCGCTGTTTGTATAGCGCAGACATTCCAAATATGTTTATGGCAGGACGGGACATCAGCGTTACCCACATTGCTCTTGGTTCCGTGCGTGTGATGCGCACATGCGCCATGATGGGTGAGGTTGTCGGCCTTGCCGCCAATGTCTGCCGGGAAAAGGGCATCCTTCCCAGAGACATCTACACTACTTATTTCCAGGATCTCGTGAATCTCATGAAAAAAGGAGCCGGGCGTACGGACGTGCCTTATACGCAGTTCTATCACCAGGTTGACCGCACCGGACATCAGGCTGAAGACCGTTAGTGAAATGGCACTTGTCGACTGGATCATTGTTGCGCTCTTCCTGCTGACGCTGATAACGATCGGTTTCCTGTTCTCGAACAGGAACAAGAATATCGGCGATTATTTCGTGGCGGGTCGTGCCATGCCGGGATGGCTGGTCGCCATCGCTGCGACAGGAACTTCTATCAGCGCCGGGACTTTTGTGGGCTCTCCGGAACTCGGGTTCAATACGAATCTTACCTACGTGCTGAACATGCTGGGCGGGGTAATCGGAGGCAGTATTGTCGCCGCCTTCGTTCTCCCCAAATTGTACAATGCCCGGACAATCACGATTTATGGGTTTATCGGCCAGCGGTATGGGGAAACTGCCAAGCGGGCCAACAGCATCATGTTCCTCATCGGACAGCTTTTCACATCCGGTTCCCGGCTTTTCATCGCGGCGATTGCCGTGAGCGTCATTCTTTTCGGGAGTATCCATTTCCAGTTTCTGATGTGGTCCATCCTCATTTTGGGCGTCATCAGTACAGTCTACACGCTGATGGGCGGGATCAAGGGATTGCTGTATATCGATACCTTTCAGACCCTGCTGTTTATCTTTACAGGGATTGTAGCGTTTATCCTGATCTGGGCCGCGCTGGACATGCCCCTGTCACAAATCTGGAATACCCTTACGGCCGGCGGGATGGTGAAGACTCCGGGTGTGGCCGCTTCCATGGCCGCTGACGGCACGCTCACGGGATGGGAACCGGCCTCCAAAGTCCAGGTCTTCGATCCCCGCATCCGGTTTGATCTGCCTTATACCATCCTGGGCGGCCTTGTCGGTGTGGGATTTTTCAAAGTGGCGCAGTTTACGACGGATCATGAATTTGTGCAGCGCCAGTTGGCGTGCAAGGATGTCCGCAAGGCCAGTACTTCGCTGATTGCCTCCCAGCTCCTGACACTGCCCGTGGTTCTGGTTTTCCTGTGCATCGGCCTGCTCCTTTATGTCATGTACCGCAACGATCCCTCGGCCGCCATGTTTATGGACCGCAACGGGGCTGTTTCCAGTTTCTTCACGGATGCACGGGACATCTTCCCGCAGTACATCAAAAACAAGATTCCTACCGGGGTACGCGGACTCATGATCACCGGATTGCTGGCATCCGCCCTGTCCAGTTTCAATTCGGCGATCAATGCGATGGCATCCAGTTTTGTATCCGATCTGTATCTCCCGATTATGGCCTCGCGTGGGAAGGCGCTGCGTACGGATAGCGAACAGCTGTCATCCTCCCGTATCATGGTGGGATTGATGGGCGTATTCCTGACCGGTTTTGCCATTCTTACGGCTGTCATGCAACAGTCCAGCGGGCTTAACCTGGTTGATTTTGCTACGGGCGTCATGTGTTTTGCCTATGCCGGTATGATCGGCGTATTCCTGACGGCAATCTTTACCCGGCGTGGCAACCAGAAAAGCGTCATTGCGGCCTTGGCCGCCGGCGCCCTGGTTATCGTACCCCTGATGTTCCAAAAAGAAATCTTCGGACACAACTACATTGCGTGGAGCTGGTGGTGTCCGATTGGGGGACTGGTCTCTACGTTGATATGCATGTCCGGGAAACCGGAATTATAATACTCTGTTGATTATGAAAAAGATCCTTCCCCTGGGTGCACTTCTGCTGTGCCTTTCTTGGACGGCTTCTGCACAGAATGCGACTGTTGTCGTAGAGAAACCGCTGGTCCGTTGGCTTTTCGGCGGTTTTGGCTTCCAGCATTCCGAGGCTAATTTCGAAGCCTTGATGACGGAGGAATTCCGGGACCAGCGTGTGCTCAAGACTTTTGCGGAAATCTCGCCCACTTTCGGCCGTGTCTATACCGGTTTCGCCGACCAGTCGCGGGACCAGATGGACCGTTTTGCTTCCTATTATCATCGGACATTCGCCCGGGCGGGAACGATCCTGTATACCGTTCCGTGCGGACTGACATACCGGGTCGATGACACGACGGTCGTTTCGGCGGCCGAATATGCGCAGCGGGTGGCAGACAAGCTAAATTACCTGATCAAGGAAAAAGAGTGCCGGAAGATCCGGTACTACTGCCTGTCCAACGAGTTGATGACGGGAGACCGGTGGGGCTGGATGGCGCCGGAGGGCCGGATGGAGCTCTTCAAACATTGGAACATTGCCTTGTACAATGCTTTCAAGCAACATCAGTTGAATCTGCTGCTGATCGGTTCCGACCGCTCGGGCGGACCCAATATCATCGATACGCAGCGGTGGGTGGCCCGTCACATGGACGAATGGATGGGGGCTTATGTAACACACTGGTATGTTTATGGGGAGCGTGTCGATGACCTTTCGCTGTGGGAGAAGTACCGGAAGTATTTCAAAGAGAATGTCGCCATTGCGACCTCCAAGAGCAAGCGCTACATTCTCGGTGAGTTCGGTTTCTGCCCGGTATATGGAAAACGGGGTGTCATGGTGGATGATCTCGGCTTTGCGCTGCGACAGCCTGAAACAGCAGCCCTCAGTGCGCTCTGTAAATGTGAGTTGGGTTTGGCGGCCATGAATGAAGGCGCCTACGGCTGCATCAGTTGGAGTTTTGTCGATTATCCCGAACCGTTCTGCTATGAGGACGGGAATACCCCGCAGGAGCATGCTGCGTATGAAGCCGGCTTATGTGCCTATAAACCCGATTTCAAGTATAATAAATGGGGCATGTTCCATTGGAACGACATCGATCGGGATTATTCCGCCACCCCGGAACTGTATTGCCTGGGCTATATGGCCAAGTTGTTCCATAAGAATGCGACCGTCCTGGTGTGCAGTCCATCGGACAGCCTGCTCCGGGTCGGCGCCGTTCTCAACCGGGACAGGTCGTTTACCATCGCGTTGATCAACCGGGGCGAGAGCACGGAGGTGGAAATCGATTGTTCCTCCTGGTCGGACGGAATGGAGGCTTTCGACAAACCGTTCAGGCAATACCTTTATGAGGCCGATCGTCCGCCGGTGAATGCATTCAATGACTTACAGCCTCACAGCGGATTGGCGGAAGCCCATGGCGGGAAACTCCGCGTCCGCCTTCCCGCCCGTTCCATGACTTTCCTGACAACCGATTACCAGGACCGGAATCCCGAAAAAGTTTCCGGAGTCAAGTTTTCGGACGGGGTTCTGACCTGGAAACCGGTCTCCGATCCGCATCACCGCTATTACCGTGTGTATGCCGACGGGAAACAAATCGCTTCGACCGTGGCTACTCATCTGGCTGTCAATGACTCCCGGAAGAAGTACACGGTGAAAAGCGTCGATGCCTGGGGGAATCTCTAATCCTATTTGAAGAACTTGTCCACTTCGCGGACGGCGTCCGGCATGGCGAAAACAGCCACCCGGTCGTAGGGCTCTATTTTCGTGTCCCCAATCGCGATGAAGGAATCATTGCCGCGGATGACACCGCCGATCAAGGCATTCTCCGGGAAATCGATCTCGCGCAGCGGCGCTTTCGTAATCTTGCTGCCCGGGGCGACAATGAACTCCAGCACTTCCGCGGAAGTGCCGCTCATGTATTTGATCGTGCGCACTTTGTTGCTCAGGGTCATCTTGAAAATCTTTCCGGCCGTCAGCAGTTTCTTGTTGATGACGGCATCGACTCCCATCTCCTCGGCCAGCTTGATGTATTCGATATTCTCCACCTCGGCAATGGTCCGGCTGAGACCGAATTTCCGGGCGACTACGCAGGAAAGGATGTTGACCTCGTCGTTGCCGGTCACGGCGACGAAGGCGTCATAATCCTTGATATTCTCATCCAGGAGGAAATCCGTATTCCGGCCATCCCCGTTGACGACGATCACGTTGTCATCCATGACGGCGCTCAGGTGCTGGCAACGATGCCGGTCCATCTCAATGATCTTGATGGTTTCCAATTGTTTGCTGAGGCTGCCTGCGACGATTTTCCCAATCTGTCCGCCCCCCAGGATCATCAGTTTGTTGACGGGGATGTTACTCTTGCCCAGGAACTTCATGATCGGCTCCGCGGCTTCCCGTTTCGAGATGATATAAACCAGGTCATTGTACTTGAACCGGGAATCAAACCGGGGTATCATGGTCTTGTCGTCGCGCGAAATGGCGACCACGCGCATCTGTACCTGTTCCGAGGATACAGCCGACGTGAACTCGGCCAGTTTGAGATCCAGCAGGGGAGAATCTTCGTCCACCTTGTACACGGACATCTGCAGTTTTCCGCGGGCAAAGTCCATGGTCTCCGCGGCGGCAGTCCTGCGGAGCAGTTCCACAATCTCAGCAGCTGCGATCTTCTCCGGATAAAACATCAAGTCGATGCCCATTTCCGTGAACAGGTACTTGTTCTCGTAGGAAAGGTATTCCTCATCCTTGATGCGGGCACATACCTTCTTGCATCCCAGCTTTTTGGCCAGCAGGGCGCTGACAACGTTGACGTCCTGGGTCGTGAACGGATTGACCGCAATGAACAAGTCGGCCGTTTCCACTCCGGCATCCTTGAGAACGCGGATGGATGAAACATCCCCGGCCACCGTGACGACATCCGCGGTTGCGGCCAGCTTGGCCAGCCGGGCGGGGTCCTGATCGATGACCGTAAGGTCGTTGGAAGCGATGCTGAGCATCTTGGCCAGATGCGAGCCGATCTCTCCGGCTCCTTCAATGATGATCTTCATAGTCACATCTTTCTTGTTATCCGGAAAATCCGGTTCCCTGCCAGCAGGGCCCTCGGAATCATCCAGTGATCATAAAATCCTTCTATTTGGACTCCTGTCGCTTGCTTGAGATACGCTTTGACCTCTTCCAGCCCGGGGCCGTGCCGCAGGGAACGGTACTCGCGGTGGGCCGTGCGGACAGCCCGGAACCAGGCCGTTTTCCCGGTCAGCAGGTATACCGCCGCACTCATCCCGTCCAGGACCATCCGCTCGAAAATCCGTCTCCGCGCCCTCCGCAGTCCCTTTTTCGCTCCCAGGCGCAGGGCCAACGTCCGGGCGAGGTTGTTCTCGAGCATCAGCAGGTTGTTCCGGTAGTTCAGCTGGAGCTTCCACGGCGAGCCCTGCGGCAAAGTGCCTCCGCCTAGGTGCCATACGACGGCGTCGGGTACGACGGTCACCTTGTATCCGGCCAGCTGGAGGCGCCAGCAGAAATCGATTTCTTCCATGTGGGCGAAGAACCGGGAATCCAGCCCGCCCAACTCATGGAAGAGCCGGCTCCGCACCATCAGGCAGGCTCCGGTCACCCAGAAGACATCCTTCGGCGTATCGTATTGTCCTTCATCTTCTTCCACGCGGCTCATCACACGTCCCCGGCAGAAGGGATAGCCGTAGCGGTCAAGCAGGCCGCCGGCAGCGCCGGCATATTCGAAGCGGTCGCGGTCGTACCAGGAATGCAGTTTCGGCGCGCATGCCCCGCAGTCCGGATGCGAATCCATCCACGCGGTCAGGGGCAGGAGCCAGTCTCCGGGGACCTCGATGTCGGAATTCAGGAGGAGATAGTATGCGAAACCCTCGTCCCGCAGCGCCGAAAGTGCGCGGTTGTACCCACCCGTGAAGCCGAAATTATCGCTCAGGGGAATCGTGCGGACCGAAGGGAACCGCTCGGCCATCAGCGCCATCGAACCGTCCGTGGAGGCACTGTCTGCCACGATGACCTCAGCATCCGCCTTGCCGGCAGATGCCAGGACACCCGGCAGGAATCGCTCCAGGTATTCCTTTGTGTTCCAGTTCAGGATGACGACCGCGGTACGCATGGCTTAATTCTCCTTATTCGTTCCGCCTTCTCCGTGGTGGCAGCAGCCCTCTCCGTGGCCGTGTCCTTCGCCGTGGCAACAGCCCTCTCCGCCGTGATGGTGCTCTCCATGGTGGCAGCAACCGCCGCCTTTCCCGTGGTGGCAGCATCCTTCTTTCGGAAGATACTCTCCGTGCAACCCTTCATCCAGCTCTTTCTGCGTCGCATCGCGGACTGTCAGGACTTTCCCCGTAAAGAAAAGATCCTTGCCGGCCATTGGATGGTTGAAGTCCATGGTTACTGTATCCGCAGTGGCAGAAACAATGGTCCCCATGACTGCATTCCCGGTGCTGTCCAGCATCGGCAGCGTACGGCCGATTTCAATCAGTTCCTCATGGATGACGCCGTCAATCCGGAATGCTTCCTTCGACAGATTGACTTTCTTGGCAGGATCATACGTTCCGTATCCTTCCTCCGGCGTGAGGTGGAAAGCGAAATCTGCTCCGGGCTCCAGCCCTTCGATTTCCGATTCGAAGCGGGGGATCAACATATGGGTCCCATGGATATAGTCCAAGGGTTGTTCGGCTGTCGCCACATCGGCTACCTGGCCGTCCACCTGGAGCTCGTAGCTGAGCTCCACGACTTTGTTTTTCTCTACTTTCATGTTTTATCCATCGTTTACCCGGAAAAATCCACATCCCGGAAAGCCAGGGAAGGGATTTGTTTACTCATGCAGGCCCGGGCGTCATTGCCGGCATGGGTCAAATTGTTCCACAGCGAAAGGAAATTCCCGGTAATCACCATCTCGCGCACCGGATGAACGGGCTCTCCTCCGCGGAAATACAGCCCCTCCACCCCGTAGGAGAAATCTCCCGTGGCGGCATTGCTGTTGCCTCCGTTGAATCCGGTCACCAGGATTCCTTCCGGGAAGGCAGCCATCATCCCGGCAGCCGTAGCCGCATCCCCGAAGGGCAGGACGACCGGCCGGGTGGCATCCTCGACCGTCGGCGCGATTCCCAGTTTTCCGGACATGTAAGTGTTGACAAAATACATGTCTACGATACCCTCCCGGATGATGGGCCGTTCACATGTGGCGACGCCCTCGGAATCGAACAGGCGGGACCCGTTGCAGCCCTTCTGGCGCGGCATGTCCATGATGGTGAGCCCGTCCGGGAAAACTTTCTCACCCAGTTTCCCGGCCAGGAAGGAATTGTTCTGCTGGATGGCGAAGGCGCCCAGGGCGCTCAGCAGGGGATTCACCAGCCGGGACGCCACCTCGTTTTCCACGACCATGGCCATGCGTCCGCCCGGATGGGTCTGCGGGCAGGCCGTCCGAACCGCGCGGGCCAGGGCTTTTTCTCCGCATCCTTCCGGCGAAAAACGGTCCAGGAAAGGGGAGGCCTCCCACCAGTACCCGCTCCATTTATTGCCCTGCGGGTCGCGGACCGTCGTCTCGCAGCCGATTTCAAAGGAGCTCTCGATATGCCGGCACTCCGTTCCTTGGGTGTCGATGACATAGGTATCACTCACGGAGTCAGAATATTCCGTCTCTTCTGAAACCGTTTCGCAACCGTTCAGGGCTCTCGTTCCCTTGTACAGCGCGGATCCGGCAATCAGGCATTGCATCCGCTTCTGCCGGTCCATGGAGGCATAGGCCGGGTCATACAGCCCGGTTTCCAGTCCGGTCCGGGCATCTTTCTCGACCCGGGACGGATCGGGCAGTTTCCGGGCCGGGTCGGGAGCCAGCATGCGCACGGTCCCGGCGGCTTTCCGGATGAAATCTTCCAAGCCCTTTTCTTCCAGGCGGTTCGTCGAAAAAGTCCCGTATCGTCCGTCACAAAACAAATTCAGGGTCAAAGACCGGTCGCCGCTCCGGGATACTTTATCCAAGATTCCGTCCCGCAGGAGGAACAGGTCCATCATGCTCTTTCCCAGCGTGATCCGGGCAGCCTGCGCCCCGGCGGCCACCGCCATGTCCAGGCAGCGGCCCGCCAATTCTTGCTCGCGGGGGGTGATGCTCCAAGGGATATCCATCTTTAGTCTCCTCCAACAATCAGGTTGTTTACCAGGACCGTGGGAATCCCGCAGGAAACAGGAACGCTCTGTTCTTTCCCGCAGGTCCATGCTCCATTGTCGATTTTTGCGTCCGATCCTACCGCAACGATGTCGGCCAGTGCCTGCGGACCGTTCCCGATGATGTTGATGTCTTTTACGGGTTGCGTAAGCCTCCCGTTTTCAATCAGATAGCCGCTTTTTACGTAGAACGTGAAATCGCCTTCCCCAATCTTGACCTGACCGTTGGAGAATTCGTCCACGAAGATGCCCTTCCGGACGGAAGCGATGATGTCGGCCGGATTGGCGTCTCCTCCTTCCATGTAGGTGGCGCGCATCCGTGGAATCGGATTGTAGCGGAAAGATTCCCGGCGGCCGTTGCCGGTAGGCGCCACTCCGTAGAACCGGGCGCTGATCCGGTCATGCAGGTAGGAGGTCAGCCGCCCTTCTTCGACCATGCAGGTCCGGCTGGCCGGGACCCCTTCGTCGTCAAAGTTCAGGGCGCCCCGGTTCCCTCTGAGGGTTCCGTCATCCACGATGGTAATCTTGTCGCTGCAGATCTGTTTTCCGAGTTTGTCGGAGAAGATGGACTGCCCCTTGCGGTTGAAATCCGCTTCGAACGCATGTCCCATGGCTTCATGGAGCAAAATGCCGGAAGCCCCGGCGCCCATGACGACAGGCATCTTCCCGCCCTTGGGCCGTGACGCGGCAAACCGGTCGTCCAGATTCCGGACCGCTTCCGCAGCGAGTGTATCCAGCAGGGCTTCGTCCAGCATCTCCGCACCCATGCGGAAACTCCTGGACACGTGATTGTTCTGAACGGACTTTCCGTCACTGAATACGACGGAAACCGCCAGGGTCCCCATGGGGCGGGTATCGTATTTAAGCTCTCCGAAAGAGTTGAACATCAAGATGTCACTCACTTGGCTGGAGAGCATGGCGATCACTTTGATGACGCGGCTTTCCCGGGCGGTGACTTTTTCTTTGAGCCGTTCCAGGACCGGGACGAGCGTGTCCGCCCCGCATTCCCGCCAGTCCTGCAGGATCGGATACCGGTCCGCGGCTGGATTGGGCACGCCTTTGTATATCTTCCGGCCCACTCTTCCGCCGTCGTCCATCACCGGGGCAATGGGCGTGATGCCGTCGGAAATGGCGGCTGCAGCCCGTGCCGCTGCCTTGAGCGAAGCGGCATCCGTATTCTCGGTGTAGGCATAACCGGTCTTTTCTCCGCTGAGGACCCGGATGCCCGCACCGAAATCCACATGGAAGCCCCCCGAGGTAACCTCCCCGTCCCGCAGGAGCAGGTCCCGGTAGGAGGTGTTCTCAAAGAACAGGTCGCAGTAATCCCCGCCGCTGTGCAGTGCCTCCCGGCACAATTGCTCCAGCAGGGGAACTGAAACCCCGAAGATGTCCATGTAATATGCGTTATCGTAAATCATCTGTCATCCCTTCTAGGATTCCTGCAGGGAAAGCGCCTGGCGGCGGATTCTCTCGAACAGGAGGTTGTCTTTCACGACCATGTTGTCCTTCCAGCCTTGTGCCACGATGCGGAAGGGGATCGCGGAATTGTCTGCCAGGATCCATCGGTCCACGATGGGCATGTAATCCTGGAAAAAATACTGCAGTCCGGTGCTGTACCGCCTCCGGACCGTTTCTTCAGGAATATCATGTCCGCCTGCGGCAACCCGGGCGCGGATCCGTTCGATGGCCAGTTCCGGAGAGTGGACCCAGAAATACATGACCGTTACGGAATAGCCTTGTGCCTGGGCGGTCCGGACCATTTTGACCAGACTTCGGGTGGCGAGGGTCGTCTCGATCCCGAAGTCCAGCCGTTTGTTAAGTAAATATTTAATTTTCAGGAGCATGTACCGGCTTGCCTGGATGGATACGCTCGAGGGGCTGAATGGGGCGAGCCCTTTCGCAAACTCATCGGAATTCACGAATTCCCTGCACCCGAGCATCTCCGGAAGGACGGTGTAAGAAGCGGTCGTCTTGCCGGAGCCGTTGCAGCCCGAAACGATGTACAATCTGGGCATCAGCGCACACTCCCGGGGAGGCTAATCCTGTGTGGCAGCCTCAAGCTTCTTCATCATGGAGAACATCACCAGGCCGGAGACGACACAGAGGCCGAGCAGCAGGCCCCAGACGCCCCAGAGCGGAACTTTGTTCCACAGCAGTCCGGGAATGGAAACCAGGTAGTTTCCGATGGCCGTGGCGGCAAACCAGCATCCCATCATGGCACCCTTGAGCTTGGGCGGTGCTACTTTGGAAACGAAAGAGATGCCCATCGGGCTGAGCAGCAGTTCGGCGAAGGTGAGTACCAGATACGTGGAGATCAACCAGCTCGGAGAGACGAGGTCCGGCGAAACGGTACCGCCCAATTCCTTGGGGGAGGCCAGTCCGCGGGAAGCCAGGATCAGCACCAGGAATCCCAGCGAGGCGACGAACATGCCGATTCCGATTTTGCGCGGGGCGGACGGCTCCTTCCCCTTTTTGGCCAATGCGCCGAAGAGGGCCATCGAGACCGGGGTGAGGGCAACGACATAGAAGGGGTTGAACTGCTGGAAATCAGAAGGCTGGATATTCACGACATTGGGCATTCCCTTATACAGGGCGAAGGCCCCGCCCCACAAGCCGAGGGTGACCAGTCCGTTGACCAGTTTCCCGCGTTTGTTGTCGGTCTGGAAAAATCCGAACAGGGTGTAGATCGAGATGGCAATCAAGGCCAGAGCCCAGATGTTGAATCCGATACGGAGGCCGCCGGAGACGGAAGCCTGCGTGTAATCCCGGGCGAAGAGGGTCATCGTTGCGCCGTTCTGGTGGAAGGCCATCCAGAAGAAAATGACGACGGCGAAAACGAAGAGAAGGGCTGTGACGCGGCTCTTGGTCTGTGCCGGAGTAAGTTCGGCGACAGGAGCGGAGCTGGCAGCGGCGGCCTGTTTGGCATTGACGTCGGCGTGCTTGAACCAGTTGCGGCATCCGAAATAGATGAGCACGGAAAGAATCAGGGAAACGCAGGCGACCGCGAATCCGTAGTTATACGCTCCGGAAAGCTTTTCGATATAGAGCTGGCAGAACTGGGTGAGGTCGGTTCCCGCCATGGCCGGCATGTTGGTGGCGATGGCCTGGGTGAGCGTGTCCTGGTTGGCCGCCGAAATGGTTCCGCCGAGGAACTGATGGGCCAGCGCAGGGATTTCCTTGACATAGACCAGTCCGGCCTTTCCGAGGAAATGGTTGGTGACAGCTTTCGCCATGGAGGGCGCGAACATGGCGCCGATGTTGATGGCCATGTAGAACAAACTGAAGGCAGCGTCCCGCTTGGCGGAATATTTCGGATCGTCATACAGGTTGCCGACCATCACCTGGAGGTTCCCTTTGAAAAGACCCGTTCCGGCTGCGATGAGTGCCAGTGCACCGAACATCAGGATTTTTCCCGCAGTGTCCGGCGCTGTCGGGATGGCCAGGCACAGATAACCGCAGAACATGACGGCAATGCCGATGGTCACACATTTCCCGTATCCGATCTTGTCGGCCAGGATACCGCCGAGCAGGGGCATGAAGTAAACGCCTGCCAGGAAGATGGAATAAATCTGAGTCGCCGTGGCGGCGCTGAAACCGAACTTCGCCTGGATGAACAGGAGGAAGATGGCGAGCATGGTGTAGTACCCGAAGCGCTCACCCGTATTGGCCAGGGCGAGGGCAAAGAGTCCTTTAGGCTGTCCTTTGAACATAGAGATATAGGTTTAATTAGTTGAATTTCCGAAAACCGATAATTCCATTATACAAATATACGAAACTCTTTTGAATTATCTGATGTGGAGCGGTTCATGAAAAAATGGTATATTTGAAAAAAATAGCCCGTTATGAAGAAACTTCCCATCCTGCTTGTTTGTATGGGCTTGTGCCTGCATGCGTTTGCGCAGGAGATCCCTTCGTATATCCTGCCCGAGGATCAGTATGATTTTGCGGGTACAGACGCCCTGGAGCGCATCACGGCGCTGAGCCGGGACATGGCGCAGGGGAAGGATCCGTCCTTTGCGGCGGTTTCCTCGATTTTCCCGCATTATATGGATTATCCGAAAGCCCTGGTCGGCATCAAGGAGCACCATGGCCGTTTCCTGACCTCCTGGGACGGGGCCGTCATTTTCCCGCCCCACTATCTTTCCTTCGAGGTTTGGGAAGAGGGTACTTTCTCGCAGATGCGCATTGAACCGGTTCCGTTCTCCAGCCCGGAGGTGGAAAAACGGGGGGAATCGCTGGAGGGAGACTGGCTTCCGGTGGTCAGCCGCAAGTTTTCGTACCATGCGGTTGACTACGACCAGACGGTCATGGCTGTGTCCCAGGAATTTGATACGGATAAACCGCTGATTGCCTGGGTGCGGATGAAGGTGACCAACCGTTCCGCCCGGAAAAAGACCCAGGAACTCTCCATCCATTTCCAAGGAACCGGAAGCCGCCCGTCCACACAGATCTGGGCCACATCCGGCCGGGTCATCGTGCACAGTCCGATGCTGCTGCGGCAGGATGCGCACAGGATTCTCAATGAAAATGGGGATGCCGTCCTGTGGAGCAACCGGAGCGACGGGTATTTCGGGGAAAACCGCCTGTCATATCGGTTGACGCTGCCTCCGGAGACTTCGGATACCCTGTATTTCTGCATTCCTTTCGAGCCGGTGTCGAAAAAAAAGCGCCGCGCTGATCGGGGACGGAGAATATGATGCTACCTTCTTGGCTGTCAAGGATTATTGGACCGGGATCCTGGAGGGGGGCATGCTGATCGATGTCCCGGAGAAAGCGGTGAATGATGCGTATCGGACCTGGCTGGAAAACAATTTCCTGCTGGTTCAGGAAGACAAGCTCCGCCTGACTTACAAGACGATTGACGCCCCGTTCTTCTACGAGGGAATTTTCGGATATGCTGCGGCCATGTATCTGAATACCATCACGACAGCCGGGTTCTTCGGGGAAGCGAAAAAATGTGCCGACATGTTCCTGAAGCTGCAGCGGCCGGACGGCAGCATATCGGGTGTGAACCGGAGCAATTCCATCATTCCTCACCAGCATGGGGCGATCCTGTACGCCATCAGCCAGATTTACCGGATGGGGCGGGACGAAGCCTGGTTTGCCAGTATAGTGCCTGACCTGGTCCGGGGATGCGACTGGATCATCACCCAGCGGAAGAGCAACCCTGCGGGTGTGCGCGACATCGGCTATGGCCTGCTCCCGAAGATGCGGTCCAATGTGGATAACGGGGATGGCACCCAGGAATACTGCGGAAATGCCTGGTGCTGGGCCGGAATGAACGAGGTCGGGCTGGCGCTGTCTGAGATGGGCGGTTCCTATGCCCGGGAGGGAAGGAGGCTCCTGCGGGAAGCCCAGGCGTACCGGGCGGATATCCTTGCGTCGATGGACAAGGCGGCCGTCGAGCGGGACGGCGTCCGGTTCATTCCGCTGGATATTGCCGTCCGGGAACCGTATCCCTATGCCATGACGAATACTGAATCGTACTATTATACAATGATTTCCAGTCGGATGCTGGAGTCGATGATTTTCGACCGGGACGATCCCCGGATGGAAGCCTTTACGAATTATTTCGAGCATTATAAGGGCATTATCCTGGGACTCTGCCGGCAGAAATCTGCGAACAAACTGGGATATACGGCCCACTTCAGCGCCGGGTACGGGATTTCCAACCTGCGGATGGGGAAGCTGGACCGGTCGCTCCTCAATTTCTACAGCATGTTCTCTTATGGCCAGGCCAGGAACTTGTATGCGACGCAGGAACATGACAATTTCCGGCTCGGGAAAAACGATTCGTGGTACTATGCCCGGCAGCCCCACCTGCATTCGACATCCGAATTGCTCCGGGTTACCACCAAGATGCTGATCTATGAGGAGCGGAACGCGATCTGCCTTGCCTTCGGCATCCCCCGGGCCTGGCTGGAAGACGGAAAGAGCGTCGCGGTCAAGCGTGCGCAGACGTGCTTCGGCCCGGTTTCCTTCCGCATCGATTCCCGGGTGGCCACCGGGAAAATGCATGTCCGGGTGGAGCATCAGCCGGGCGGCGGGACGCCGCATACCATCCTGCTCAAGTTGCGCCATCCTGACGGAAAACCCATTTCCAAGGTGGAAATCGACGGCCGGAAATGGTCGGACTTCGGCCCGGAAACCGTCACGCTGCCTGCCGGGACGACGGGATCTGACATTGCGGTCTCATTTTAAGAAGCTGTTTGAAAATAATCGTTCTTGTTTCTTTCGCGGCCTTTCCGGCCATTTTCTCCTTTGTCATCAGTCACGTAGCTACGGCTACGCTCCTTCTTCCAAAGCCGAAACTGTCTCGAAAACTCCGCATAATAAACTTCGGCGATCATTTCAAAACAGCTTCTAAGATGGGATTGATGTAAAAAAATGGTATATTTGTAAACCGGCATACCGGAGGGGATGCGTTTTGTCGATGAGTGTGAAAGGTGTCAGATTATTCCAGGCCGTGATGCGGCCGGTCCAGAGGCTTCCCCTGGGCTTTCACTATGCTTGGGGAAGGGTTTTCGCCTTTGTCGCCCATCACCTTCTGCATTATCGCCAGCGGGAAGTCATGACGAACCTCGCCCGCAGTTTCCCGGAGAAGAAATATGCCGAATTGAATGCGGTCGCCGACCGGTTTTATCTGCATCTGGGGGACATCCTGGCCGAAGCCCTCTGGTTCGGCGGATGCAGGCGGAATCCGGAAAAACTGTCCGCGCAGCAGCTTTGCACCACCCCGGATGCTTCTGAATTGTTGCAGTCATTCCAGGAGCGGCCGTCGGTGATGTTGCTGAGTTCCCATCTGGGCAACTGGGAGCTTACGGGCGGGTTCTTCCAGTTTGTCGGCGAGGACGTTGCCGCTTCCGCCGGAATCCGTGAAGACAATGTCTGTGTCGTGTACCGGCGCTTGCACAGTGCGTTCTGGGACCAGTTCATGAAGGATAACCGTTGTGCCATGATGGGACCGGATTTCGAGGGATGTGTAGAATCAGGCAATGTTCTCCGTTATGCCCTGGAGCGGCGGGAAAAGAAAATGCTGTATATCTTCCCGACGGACCAGTTCCCCTATGGGAAGTCCGCCCGGCATGAGGTTCCTTCTTTCCTGCACCAGAAGACCTTGGCGATGACGGGGGCGGCCGCTCTGGCCTGTAAGCTGGGGATGGCGGTTTTTTATGTGGGATTTCCCCGGGGAGAGGGGCGGCAATATGTGCCGGCATTCCATAAGATTTGCGATGATGCGTCGCAGATGGCTCCGGGTGCGGTCATGGAAGCGTATTATGCCTTGTTAGAGAAGGATATCCAGCGGGATCCATCCGGTTACCTCTGGAGCCATAAACGATGGAAATAATAGAGAAAAATAGATTATCATGAAAAAAGCAATGATCATTCTGGCGGCTCTGGTGCTGGGTGCACCGGCCGTATCGGCACAGGGAACCTATGCCGGCAGCGATCCGGTCGGAACCCTTTCCTACGCCCTTCCTTCCACGGTCATCTCGTTGGAAGTAGAGGCAGTTCAGGAACATTTCTATGCCGGACCTTATGCGAAATATGCCAAGAAGTATCTGGGTATCGATGCCCGTCAGGCCGATGAGACGGTTTCACGGGTGACCGCGGTGCGGATGACCCCCCGCGTTGAGGCGGACCAGAGCAAGCGGTTCCTGATCACTCCCGGAAAGGGCGGGGCCTCTTTCCTTGCCTTGACCGCCCAGGGACTGATTTCTACCGGAGACGGCTCGACCGAGGGGACGCAGTGGCGCTTCCCGACTTCCTCGAAAGGGGACTTCGCGGACCGTGGTGTCTCTTCGAACCTGACCAGTGAGTCGGCTACCTTGTACAAGAATGTGAAGAATGAAACGGCATACAGCAAAGTGGCCGTGCAACAGGAAATGATGGTTGAGAAACCGTTGGAGACGCGGGCCCGGGAAGCGGCGGAAATGCTTTTCAACCTCCGCAAGAAAAGGGTCCAGATCGTGACCGGCGATACGGATGCAACCTACAGCGGGGAGGCCATGGGCGCTGCGATCGCCGAAATCAGCCGGATGGAGGCCGAATACCTTTCGATGTTCATCGGATACAGCGAGTACCAGAACCAGAAGATGAACTATGATGTTGTTCCGGCCGTGGACAGCAAGAAGCAGATTTATGTCGCCTTCCGCCTTTCCGATGCGGAGGGACTGGTCCCGGCGGACAATGTTTCCGGCAAGCCGTATGTCCTGGAGCTCGTTCCGCAACCGATTACGGCCGCTCCGGCATCCCGGGGGGCTGCATCCCGGGGGACGGTGGCTTATTACCGGATCCCTGCCATCTGTACGGCGAAGCTCAGCGATGGCGTCAATGTCCTTCTGCAGAGCCGGATCCCGGTGTATCAGCTGGGCATTGAGAGTTCTTTCCCGATCAGTGAAAAATAACGCAAAAAATACAAAGAACTATGACAATCAAAGATTTACAACCGTCAGTTGTCTGGAACAATTTTTATGGACTGACCCAGATTCCGCGTCCTTCAAAGCATGAAGGCAAGGTGCAGGAATACTTGTTGGCATGGGGAAAAGCCCACGGCGTGGAGGTTTTCCGGGACGATACCGGGAACATCATTTTCCGCAAAGGGGCGACGCCCGGCTATGAAAACCGCCGTGGCGTCATCCTGCAGGGGCACATGGACATGGTTCCGCAGAAAACAGCCGACAGCGGGCACAATTTCCTGACGGACCCGATATCTACCCAGATCGACGGGGATTGGGTAACGGCGGACCGGACAACCCTCGGTGCCGACAATGGCATCGGTGTGGCCATGGGCCTTTCTGTCCTGGAAGACAGTACGGTAGCGCACGGACCGGTCGAGGTGTTGGTGACCTATGACGAAGAAACCGGGATGACCGGGGCGAACAGCTTGAAGCCCGGTGTCCTGAAAGGGGATATCCTGATCAATCTGGACTCCGAGGAAGAAGGGGAGTTGTGCGTCGGCTGTGCCGGTGGCCTGGATGCAACGGGCGATTTCAGCTACCGTTCCTACAAGACCCCTCAGGGATATGAAGGCTATCTTCTGAAAATCAGCGGCCTCCAGGGCGGGCATTCCGGCATGGACATCAGTCTTTACCGGGCCAATGCCAATCGTGTGGTGGCCCGTATCCTCCTCCCGTTGATGGAGAAATACGGCGTGAAAGTGGCTGATTTTACCGGCGGTTCCCTCCGCAATGCCATCCCGTTCGAGGCCACTGCCCATCTTCTTGTCCCTGCTGACAAGGCTTCAGCCGTGAAGGAAACGGTCCAGGCTGTCTTCGCCATGGTGAAAGCGGAATACATCGACAGTGATCCAGGCGCGAAGATGGTCTACGAAAAGGCTGAGACAGCGCCGCGTTATATCCAGGACTCTGTCATGCTCCGTGCCGTGAAAACCATCCTGGTCTGCCCTGCAGGCGTCATCCGCATGAGCCGGACCATGGATGGGCTGACGGAAACTTCCACCAATCTGGCCATCGTACGGACGGAAAAAGGACATATCCGGATCCATTCCCTGATGCGGAGTGCGGTCGATTCATCGAAGGCTTACCTGGCGGAGCGGATGCGCTGCCTGTTCGAACTGGCCGGTGCGGAGGTTTCCTTCGCCGGCGGTTATTCCGGATGGACGCCGAAGCTGGACACCCCGATGAACAAGGTCATGATGGCCCAGTACAAGAAGGTGTATGGGAAGGATATGAAAATCATGGCGACGCACGGCGGTCTCGAGTGTGCCATCATGGGTGCCAAGTATCCGAACTGGGAAATGGTATCCATCGGCCCGGACATCAAGTATCCCCATTCTCCGGACGAGCGGGTCAGCATTTCTTCCGTTGCCCGTACCTGGGAATACCTTAAGGCTGTGCTGGCCGCTGTCCCGGAAAAATAAGCGGACAATCCAGGAAATCAACGCCAAAAGGTTGATTTTCCGACAATAATTGCTATATTTGCAGTCCCCGAAAGAGGCCTTTGTCTCCGAAAGGGACTGTAAATATTTTAGTAACAATCAATTAACAACAAAATGCTTAAACAGTACGAGACCGTTTTCATTGCAACTCCCGTTTTGTCTGAGGCCCAGATGAAGGAAGCGGTTGCCAAGTACGTCGATTTCATCAACAACAATGGTGGTGAAGTCGTGTACGAAGAGGATTGGGGACTGCGTCAGCTCGCGTATCCGATCCAGCACAAGACCACAGGGTTCTATTATTTAATCGAGTTCAAGGCTGAGCCTGAGTTCGTCGCCACCCTCGAAACCCAGTATCACCGTGACGAGCGGATCATTCGTTTCCTCACCGTCGCGCTGGACAAGGATGCAGCGGCTTATGCCGAGAAGAGAAGGGCTAACAAGCAGGCCAAGGCCGAGCAGAAATAATCAGGAGGTTAGATATTATGGCACAGAACAATTCGAATAACAGCGAAATCCGCTATCTGAATCCTCCTACAGTCGAGGTCCGGAGGAAGAAATACTGCCGCTTCAAGAAAGCCGGTATCAAATATGTCGATTACAAGGATCCCGAGTTCCTCAAGAAGTTCCTCAACGAGCAGGGTAAGATTCTCCCCCGCCGCATTACCGGTACTTCCCTGAAGTTCCAGCGGAAAGTGGCTCAGGCTGTCAAGCGCGCCCGTTCCCTCGCACTTCTCCCGTATGTTACTGACCTTCTTAAATAATAGGAGCACGGATTATGGAAATTATTCTGAAGAAAGACGTGGCCAATCTCGGCCTCGCAGATGAAGTTGTCAAGGTAAAGGCCGGCTACGCCACCAATTACCTGATTCCCCAGGGATTCGCGATCGCCGCGACTCCGTCCGCGCTGAAACAGCACCAGGAGACCATCCGCCAGCGTGCCCACAAAGAGGCCAAGTTGGTTGCCGACGCCGAGGCGCTTGCCGCCAAGGTTTCCTCCATGCTCTTCAAGGTGACCGCCAAGGTCAGCGAGAGTGGCAAGATCTACGGTTCCGTCACGACCGCCCAGTTGGCAGATGCACTTGTTGCAGCCGGTATCGAAGCGGACAAGAAGGACATCACCATCCTCTCCGAGGAAGTGAAAGAGCCCGGCACCTATGAGGCTGAACTCAAGTGCTACAAGAAAGTCAAGGGTGCTTTCCAGTTCGAGGTGATTCCCGAGGAGTAGTCTCTGTCCCGTTTATCGGGATTCCGGATAGTGAAAACTGCGGTCTGAAAAAGATCGCAGTTTTTTTTCGTTTTTTTTGTTATATTTGTGAGAAGCACAAAAAATCATTCGGAATATGGATAGGAGACAGTTTTTATCGTTGTCAGCTACCGGACTGGTCGGCCTGGGGCTGGGTGGAAATCTTACCGACATCCAGGCGAAGGCCCGTGCCGGCAAACGGGATAAGTATTCTATTGTCATTCTGGGGGATACCCATTTTGACACGGAACCTGCCAGCGTCTACCATTCCAATTATAATGAGCCCGTCGAATGGCTGAACCGGGTCCAGCGCGGTGAATTCGCCCGCAACGGCGAGATGTGGCGTGAGCGTTGCCCCCGCCTGATGAACCGGGCTGCCCGATTGATTGACAAGAATACGCGGATGGTCTTCCAGATGGGCGACCTGGTCCAGGGCGACTGCGGAAAGGGGGAGGTGCACCAGAAAATGCTCTCCGACGTGATGGACAGTTTCAAAGCGACACTCGGCGGACTTCCGTTCGTGACGGTCGTCGGAAACCATGATATCCGGGGGACAGACGCCCATGCCGTGTATCATAAATACATGCCGGCAAGGATGTCGGAAGAGCTCGGCATTCCGGTACCGTCGGCCAATTTCGCTTTCAACATCGGTCCCGATGCCTACATCGTCGTGGACTTCAATGACCCGGTGGATGCCGATGTGGAAAAGCTCCTGAAAGAGACCGAAGGCGCCCGTTATACTTTCGTCGTGGTGCACGGACCGCTCCTGCCGGCCGATGACGGATCCCCGCGGTGGATTTACCATGGAAAGGCCAACGAAGCGGATACGAAGGCCAGGCTGCATTTCCGCAAGCTTTTTGCGCAGCGGAATGTCATCTGCCTGTGCGGCCATATCCATCGGACGGAATTTGCGGATTGGTATGGAGACGGCGGACGGATTACCCAGATGACGATGAACAGTGTCTGGTCCAAGCCCGAGTTGGGAAAATACGAAATCATTGCACAAGGCCCCGAACAATACGGGATGCTCCGGAAGAAATTGGCCTCCATGCCGAACGGGTCCAAGGTCAAGGATGAATCTGCCTTCTTTGACGAGTATCGACCGGGACTGAAGCAGTATTCTGTTTCCCCGGCGGCGGGTTCCTACAAGATGAATGTGTCGAAGAAAGGAATCACCATCGACTTTTACGCCGGAGACTCGGAAGAGATTTCGCAGACCTTCGTGATGCGGTAAAGAAAAAGCGCGGTTTATTCCGCGCTTTTTTCTTCTTTAGAGGAGGCCTTTCCCTTTTTCCCGGCAACGTCGTCTCCACGCACATTCTTGTACTTGAAGCGGCGGATCTTCTGCGTCGCGGTTTTCTCAAACGGCTCCTTCATGACTTCCACGTCATTGACCTTGGATTGCTTGCCAACCCGTTTGTTGACAAAGTCCAGGACTGCTTTTTTCTTGGCCTGGAGATTCTCGAAGAACTTGTCTTCCCCTTCCTGGTTCCAATTCAGAATCGAATCATCGAACTTGATCAGGGCGACCAATTTTCCGTCCCGCTCCATGACCAGGGATTCGTTTACACCGTCAAAATTGTTGATTACCTGCTCGATCTCTTCGGGGTAGATGTTCTCTCCGGACGGGCCGACAATCATGTTGCCCAGGCGCCCTTTGATGTAGTAGCGCCCTTTGTTGTCCCGGCAGGCCAGGTCATGGGTGCGGAACCAGCCGTCGTCCGTCAGGACCCCGCGGGTCCGCTCCGGGTCCTTGTAGTAACCGATCATGACATGATCGCCTCGCGTAATGATCTCACCTTCACCTGTTTCCGGATTGACATTCTGCAGATCGACCTCTGTGTTGTACGCCGGAACGCCGATGGAGCCGACAACGGTCTTGTGCACGCAGGCGTTGGTAATCAGCGGGGCCGTTTCCGTCAGACCGTAGCCGATGGCATAGGGGAAATGCGCCTTGAGGAGGAATTCCTCAACGACAGGATCGAGTTTGGAACCGCCGATCCCGAAGAACTTGAGTTTCCCGCCGAAGCTCTTGTAAAGCCGGTTTCCGACCAGCCGGTACAGGATGCGCGGCATGTGGTCCCGCATCCAGGACAGAATCCGGCTGTTTTCTATGGTCGGGACTATGCTCGCCTTGTACACTTTTTCAATGATCAGCGGAACGGCGCACATGATGGTCGGCCGGACCTGTTTCATGGCAGCCATGAGGATGCTCGGTGTCGGCGGTTTCTGGATGTAGTAGACACAGCCGCCCACATATAGGGGATACAGCAGGCTGAAGGCCATTTCGTACGTGTGCGACATGGGCAGGATGGAGAGCCAGCGGTCCTTCCGTCCGGCTTTCTGCGCATGGAACGCCGCGATGATATTCTGGCAGAAATTCCGGTGGCTGAGCATGACGCCTTTGGCGTTGCCGGACGTCCCGGACGTATAGATAATAGCCGCCAGGTCATCCGGTTGCGGATCCTTGAGCCAGCCTTCGCAGGTAAAAGCCGTGTCGTCTTTCTTGATGGTCTCGAACGTCTCGATGTCGATGACCATGGTCAGGGCGTCCCGGCATTCCTCGGTGAGCTTGGGCAAGTGCCGCTGCGAGATAAACAACACCTTGGTATCGGAGTGTTTGAGGATATTGCTCACCTCACTGGCGGACGAGTCCGGCAGGATCGGCACGAAGACACGGCCGAAGGGGACCGTCGCGAACATGGCAACCGTCCAGTTCGGCATGTTCTGCGAGAGGATCGCTACTTTATCTCCCGCCTTGATGCCGAAACGGGACATCCGGTGGGACAGATCCAGGCATTTCTGTCGAAACTGGGCATAGGTATAGGATTGACTGCCATCCAGATACTGTGACAGCGGGCGGCGGGCATACGAAGTTGTCGAATTTTCAAACAACTTGGCCAGCGTGGTTGTCGAGTATTCCCGGTTCCGTAGGAGTCTTTTGTAATTCATTGCAAGCTAGATTCTAATGAGTGACGTATCCGTTGGGATGCTTCCCGACGAAATGCATGGTTTCATAAAGCGCCTGGATGCGGTCCGTATCGGCGCGGGCATCATCGGTGAGTTCGACTTTCTTCCCGATGCTCACATGTTTGGTTCCCCAGTCGAAATAACCCATATATACCGGGCAGCCGACAGTTCGGGCAATCAGATGATAGCCGGTTTTCCATTTCTTCGTGGCCTTGCGGGTGCCCTCCGGGGCGATGGCGAGGTGGAATTCATCGGATTTTTCCATCTCTTCGATCAGGCTCTTCAACATGGCCGTCGTGTTGCTCCGATCCACGGGAATGCAGCCCACCTTGCGCAGGAACCATCCGACCGGCCCCTTGAAGACTTCCTTCTTGATCATGACATGCGCCTTCTTGCCGAACTGCGTGTAGAACAGATAGGAAATCACGAAATCGGAAAAAGAGGTATGCGGAACCCCCAGGATAATCCCTTTCTTTTCCGGAACAGGCCCTCCGTCGCTGGTCCATCCCAACAGACGGAGCAGGAAACCGCAGAATTTAGCCCACATAAAATTAAATATTTACATCTTCAAGCTCCTCTTCGCTGCGGAGGTTCTTGCGGATAAAGTTCTGTCTGTCAATTGTATTGTCTCCCATGTAGAACTCCATGATGTCGGCAATGGACTCTTCGTCGGAAAGTTTCACGAGGTCGAGCCGCATGTTTTCGCCGATAAAGTCCACGAATTCATTCGGGGAGATTTCACCCAAGCCTTTGAACCGGGTGATCTCCACGCCGGTCTTGAGCTCGTTGATGGCCTCCTCCTTCTCGTCCGGGGAGTAACAATATCGGGTTCCCTTCTTGTTGCGGACGCGGAAAAGGGGAGTCTGGAGAATGTGCACGTGGCCGCGCCGGATCAAGTCCGGATAATACTTCATGAAGAACGTCAGGACCAGCATGCGGATGTGCATGCCATCGTCATCGGCATCGGTTGCGACGATGATGTTGTTGTACCGCAGGTCGTCCAGGTCATTTTCCACGCCGAGAGCGGAAATCAGCAGGTTCAACTCCTCATTTTCAGCCACCCGTTTCCGGCTTTCCTTGTAGCAGTTGATCGGTTTCCCCCGCAGGCTGAATACAGCCTGGTTGTTCGCATTCCGCACTTTGGTGATGGTTCCGCTCGCGGAATCACCCTCGGTAATGAAAATGCTGGACTTTTCCTTTTCTTCCTGCTTGTCAGCGGCCAGTTTGTCGTTGAAATGGTAGCGGCAGTCCCGCAGTTTCTTGTTGTAGATATTGGCGCGCTTGTTTTTCTCGCGGGTCTTTTTCTGGATTCCGGAAATCTCCTCACGCTCGGCCTGGGAAGCCTTGATCTTCTCTTCAATCAGCGGAACGATGTCCGTATGCATGTGGAGATAATTGTTCAAATGCCTGGAAACGAAGTCATTGACGAAGGACCGGATGGTCGGTCCGCGGTCGACGGCATTCGACCCGTCCTCGTTCTTGACCGGATTGCCATTCGCGTCCAGCAGGAATTTTTCCCACATGTAGGTGGACCCGAGCTTGGTTTTGGTCTGACCCTCGAAATTGGGCTCCTGGATCTGGATGCTGATGGCCCCGACGACACCTTGCCGGCAATCCTCCGGGGCATAATTCTTCTTGAAGAACTCCTTGAGTGTCTTGGCAATGGCCTCGCGGAATGCAGCCAGATGCGTACCGCCGTCGCGGGTATTCTGCCCGTTCACGAACGACGCGATATTCTCTCCGTAGGCATTCCCGTGCGTCAGGACGATCTCGATATCCGTATCTTCCAGATGGATAGGCGGATAGATGGCTTTTTCGGATTCGGCCATGTTCTCGTTGACAAGGTCCAGCAAGCCATTTTCAGACTTGTAACTGGTTCCGTTGAGCACGAGGGCCAACCCCTTTTTCAGGTAAGAATAATTCTTGACCATGGTTTCGACATAGTCCATATTGTAATTGAACTTGCCGAACATGTCGGAATCCGGGGTGAAGCGGACGAGCGTTCCGTTCTTTTCATTGGCGGACGGATTCTTCCCGCTTTCCTGCAGGCGCCCGCGTTCATACCGGGCCCAGGAACTCTGTCCGTCGCGGAAGGATTCGACATAGAAATGGGAACTCAGTGCATTCACGGCCTTTGTGCCGACGCCGTTCATGCCCACGGATTTCTTGAAATCCTTGTCGTCGAACTTGGCGCCCGTGTTGAGCTGGCTGGTGGCCTTGACAACGGAATCCAGCGGGATTCCTCGTCCGAAATCCCTGACTGTCACCTCATTATCTTGCAGGGTAATGAGCACCTGCTTGCCGAATCCCATTGCGAATTCGTCGACACAGTTATCGACGATCTCCTTGAGCAGGACATAAATGCCGTCTCCCGGGTTGTCGCCGTTTCCCAGCCGGCCGATATACATGCCCGGACGGCGCCGGATGTGTTCGACTCCTTCCAGGGTACGGATGCTGTCGTCTGAATAGCTGCTTGTTCCTTTCTGCTCTGCCATTTGCTGTAGTTTCTTTCGCGGCCTTTCCGGCCATTTTCTCCTTTGTCATCAGTCACGTAGCTACGGCTACGCTCCTTCTTCCAAAGCCGAAACTGTCTCGAAAACTCCGCCTAATAAACTTCGGCAATCATTTCAAAACAGCTTCTTAGACAAAGTTACAAAAAAAATGTCAATCCGCCCTTCGGCGGCTCCTCAAAAGAAGCGGTTATTCGATCACGCCGCTCAGGAAAAGATTGACGATGGGACGCAGGGGTGAGTTGGTCGTCAGGGTAACAATGACAAGTGCTTCTCCCTCAGGCATTCCCGTAGTGTCCAAGTGAACTTTCACGCTCCCTTTCTGCCTCGGGCCTGCGACCGGGATGGGATCTGCCGTCGTGCGTGCCCAGTCCGCATCGACCTTGTAAACCTGGAAGGGAGATTTTCCTTGGTTCGTGAAAGAGAAAACGGCATCGACCTTTTTGCCGGCCTTGACCCGGCCAAAAGAAAAGGTGCTTTCCTCGAAAAGAGGTTGGGCACCTTTGTTTTTCTCTTCCTGGCTGAGATCGGAGAAATCCTCCTTGGTAAAGGCCCAGACCGCGATGCGCTTCCCGTCGCCCTTGTACCGCTTCCCGTCTACCAGCGGGGTCGCATAGTAATAATTCTTGCCCCATTTTTCCCGGCTGGCCGTCACCGTATAGATCATCTTGGCCGTTCCTCCGGCCGGGATCGGGTTGGGGGAGACTTCAATCTTCATCCCCTCCGTGACATCCTCAAAAGTGACCCGGATGGGTTTCGTTCCGATATTCGCCACGGTCGCGGCATCGCTGCGCTGGCTGCCTTGTTTCATGTTACCGAGTTTGATCTCGGGATTCTTGATGGCGAAAGGCCCCCATTTCTGGGGATACAATTCGCTGAGAGGCTGTTTTTTATTGTGTGCGCTGCCCCGGAGACGGAGAATCACCGGCTTTTTCACGCCGGAGAAATAGACCGTCAGGTTTTTATCGAACGGATAGGGCCCTTCGTCGTTCGTGTAAGTCGCCGTAATCGTTCCGGTTTTCCCCGGCTGGACCGGTTCCCGCGTCCACTTCACCCCCGTGCAGCCGCAGGAGGAGACGACGTTGTAAATCACCATCGGCTTGGAGGAAATGTTCTTGGCCGTGAAGGTACAGGTAAGGGCGCCGTCGCTGGTCAGGACGTCTCCGAAATCATGGACCGTCTTGTCCAGTTCAACGATATTGTCGATTCGTGCCTTGACTCCGTCCGTCTTGACCTGGGCAGAAACCCAGAGCGGGAGGAGCAGAATCAAAGTGGCAAAAGTTGTTTTCAATGCGTTCATGGTACGTTTTGTGCAAAGGTCACCGTTCGGGAAACGGTACCATGCAAATATCCGTCCATTTTTTTGATAATTCAAATTATTCGCATACATTTGCACTCCATCAGCCCTTGCAGGGCATGGAATGAAAGACACAACAACAATTTATCAAGGATAGTATTATGGCTTACAAGATTTCTGAAACCGACTGCGTCGCATGCGGAACCTGCATCGGCGAATGCCCTACCGGAGCCATCTCCGAAGGCGATGTGTATTCTATTGACCCGAACGTCTGCATTGACTGCGGAACCTGCGCCGGTGCATGCCCGATGGGTGCAATCAGCCCTGCTGAATAATCATTTGGCAAAATAAAAAGACCGGGATGACTCTTTCGAGCCATCCCGGTCTTTTCTGTATCCGGGGAGATTATTCTACCTCGGCGGCATTGGCCGGGCGCATGATCACCTCGACGAAATTGCCGCTGGCAAGCACCTCTTTCAGGGCATTCTGGATCGCCTCGGGCGTCAGGGCCTTGATCGAAGCCTCATACTCGACATTCCGGTCATACTTGTACAAGTCATAAGACTTCAGGATGCCGTGCCAGTACCGGTTGGTAATCCGGCTTTCCGGAAGCTTCTTGGTCAGATTCTCAACCGCCATGGTGAACTCTTCCGGAGTCGGGCCTTCTTCAGCGAGCTTCTTGAGTCCGTCAATGGCCAACTCACGGAGTTTATCCGCCTTGGAAGGCTTCGAATTGAAGGAAACTTGGATGAGGGCCTCTTCTTTCGGCTCACGGCTCAGGCTGGCGGAGCTGCTTGCACCATAGGTGCCGCCTTCCTCTTCACGCAGAGAAGTAACATAGCGCATGTCAAGGATATAGGATGCAGCGGAAAGCGCCGTCTGCTTGGCGACCGAGTAAGAAACGGGCGCCGTGTAGACCTGGAGGACGGTCGTCTGCGGAGTCTGCATATCCACGGCAAAGTCATTGACGCGGTTGCCGGGCAGGATATCCGTATTCGGGTCCACCCAAGGGGTACCCTTCTTGCCTTTCGGAAGCGATCCGAAGTACTTGGTGACGAGCGGTTTGATTGTCTCGATATTGAAATCGCCGACAATGATGGCCGTTGCGCCGCCGACATCGTGGAACAGCTTGCGGTAATTCTTCTCGATGGTCGCCAGATTGGCTTTGGCCACACTCTCTTCGCTGATCAGGACCTGGCGCGGGTTCTCGCCATAGAGCGTGGTCATCATCTGTTTCTGCATCTTGTAATTCGGCTGTTTCACCATGTTCGGGAGAACGTTGTTGATCATCTTGATGCCCTGGTCATACTCGTTCTGGTCGAACCGGGGATCCGTGAAGTAGAGATACATCAGCTGGAAAGCCGTTTCAAGATCCTTGGCCGTGCTGGAACCGGAGATGCCGTGGCGCAGGCCGGTGATATACGGGCTGGCGGAAGCATACTTGCCGGCGAGCATCTTGGTAACCGTCGTGGCAGGGAACTTCGAAACACCGCTGTTGGACTGGAACAAGCCCCAGACATTGCTTTCGAAGCTGGGCAGATCCTCGGTCGGGATCAAGGACATACCGCCATTCTTGTACAACTCGAACTGGATCTTGTCCTTTTCGTAATCCGTGGGCAGGAGAATGACTTTCAGGCCATTCTTCAGGGTCAGCACCTGGCTGTCATAGATGCCTTGTGCGGTCTTCTTGATCTTGCAACCCTTCAGGAGCGCGGGGTCGAGCAGATCCGCAGACATGGCTTCTTCGGCATTTGCCTTGATATCAGATGCGCGGACTTCGTCAATGACGGCACGAATCTGTGCTTCCGTCGGGTGGACAAGGCCTTCTTTCTCGGGAGCCTTGTACAGGACTACGAGGTTGCTGTCTGTAATGACGCTGGCTGCGACCTGGTTCAGCACCTGGCTGTTCAGCATGGGCAAGAGCTGCTGCATGAGTTCATACTCCTGCTGGGGAACCATATAGGTCGTATTGTCGAAGAAGTTGCTGATCAGCGGAGGAACGAGTTCCGCATTCTTGCGGGTATCGGCTTTTTTCGCCCGGGTTTCATAGGCGGAAAGAATATCGGCCTTGGCCCGTTCGACCTCGGCGTCGGTAAATCCGAATCGTTTCATTTTTTCAGCCTCGGTCATGAAGGCCTTCAAGCCGGGGATGGCTTCCCCTTCCTTGCAGGCGACGCCGCCGATGGTCACATCCATGGTTTCGCACATGTTCCCGATGCCCAGGCTGGCATTCAGGAAAGGAGCGTCGCTCTTGGCGGTAATGTCCTGGAAGCGCTCTCCCATGACAGAGCCGATGATCGCCTTGACCAGCATGTTCACCTTGCCGGCTACGGTGCTGTTCAGCTCTTCCGGAGCGGCGTTGGTTTTCCAGAGCACTTCAAAATTCGTCGACGTGGCTTCCGGATCCGTAATGATACCGATAATCGGTTCTGCATTGCCGGGGATCCGGATCACCTCCTTCGGCTTGGGATTGACCGCTTTGGGAATGTCGGAGAAGATCTTGGCAATCTTCTTTTCGACCGCGTCCACATCCACGTCACCGACAACGATCAGTGCCTGCATGTCAGGATGATACCAGGTCTGGTAGAAGTTCACGAGGCTTTCGTGTTTGAAATTCTCCAGGTTTTCCTGAAGGCCGATCAGTGTGCAGCTGCCGTACTTTGTGTCCCCATAATAATAGGGGAGAGACTTTTCGTGCATCCGCCAGGAAGCATTGCGGCGGGCGCGGCGCTCCTCGATGATGACGGGGCGCTCCTTGTCGATCTCCTCGGGCGAATTGGTTACGAAGTGCGCATAATCGTGCATGATCAGGATGCAAGTGTCAATGACTGTCTCGCGGATCAGCGGGATGTTGTTGAGCATATAAGTGGTCTGCTCGACCCCCGTGGAGGCATTCACGTTGCCGCCGAAAGAGGCGCCGATGCTCTGCAGGTAATCCAGGATCGCCTTGCCGGGGAAATTCTTCGTGCCGTTGAAGCACATGTGCTCGAGGAAGTGGGCGAGACCGTCCTGGTCAGGGGCTTCCTGGATGGCGCCGACATTGGTGGCGAGATAGAACTCGGCCCGTCCGGCGGGTTTGTCATTGTGTCGGATGTAGTAGGTCAGTCCGTTTTCCAGCTGGCCTTTCCGAACCGCCGGATCATTCGGGAGCTGCTGCATCTGCTGGGCCCCTGCATTCAGGCAGGACAAACCCAGAGCGAGCGCTGCAAAAAGGGAAATGAATTGTTTCATTCGTTCAATTGTTTTGTTTTACGTGTGTTATTGTTGTTTTATTGTTTTTCGAAAACCAGCAGCCGGATACTCTGTGCCGGCAGCGGACCTTCCGCGGGAATCCCTTCGGGAGCGGCCGTCTCCTGCAGCGTCCAGCCCTTGTCCGGGATGACGGTGTAATCGGCGGGCCCTTCATCGGAGACATTCCAGACGACGACGCCCATCTTCTTTCCGGAGACAAAGGCGCGCCCGATCAGGTACGGCGCTTCCGTTTCGATGGAAAATCCTTCGTCTGCCCGGTAAACGCCCTTATACAGAAGATCTTCGTACTTCCGGCGAAGATCCATGACGGCTTTTCCGTATGCGATCAGCTCCGCGGGATCATATTCCTGGACCGTTTTCAGGAACGGCGTGGAATGGACATCCGCGTAATCTTCCTTGGTCGGGATCCGGTCTTCAAGCAGGTACCATTTGTCGGGCTGATACCGGCATTCGATTTCGTGGCGGTAACCGAAGGTCGTCCCGAAATTGATGGCTCCGCGCATCATGGCGGGTGTCGAGTAACGGAGCGTCGCCTGCGCGTCCGGGAACACATAATGGAAGGCGTCCGGGAAGAGGGTCATGAACCCGTCTTTGTCGATGGCCCGGCGGATATACTCCGGTTTGACGCCCTTGGTGGCCGGCACCGACCAGCCGTGGAACATTTCGATCGCGCCGAGTTCGCAGTCCTGCAGCGCTTCCGCCATGATGATGAAATCAGGATCGATGGCTTTCATCTGGCCGGATGCCCACTCCAGGAATTCCATCCGGTCCTGGTTATAGGCGACGGCAGGAACCCGGTGTCCATGCCCTTCTCCGTAGCAGTAATTCGTGTTATGCCCGCCGAGCTGGTCATAGATGACGCCATCGGCGCCGAGCGCCTTTGCTTTTTTTGCGATGTTCAGCATCCGGTTTCGCCAGCGCGGATCGTGATAACAGCCGACGCCGAAGGTCCGGGGACCGGTACTGTCGAATTTGATATATTGATGCTTCTGGAACTGTCCGGTCTTGCCCACCCGGGCGATGAACTGTCCCGTATCCGCCCAAAACTGGGTACCGTTCCGGTCGATCAGCTGCCCGTTGATATACAGGATGGCCCGTTTCCCGCGTGCGTGGATCTGGGCGAAAGCCGTCTTGAGGGCTTCTTCGCCGCCCATCTCCTCAGAAACCTCGTAATCGGGGTAGAACCGGTCATGCCCGCCCACGGTCCAACCGTACAGGGCCAGGATGTCGAGTCCGCGCCGTTCGGCTGCATCGACGAGCGTCGTTCCGACCTCGGGATAGCTCCAGATCATCTGCCCGTTCTGCTGCCGGAGGATGGTCAGCAGCCAGCCTGAAGACGCTTTCAGCCACTGCGGCTGGCGGATTTCCTTTTTGACACTCCGGAACCAGGCCTGGTACCGGTCCGCACCGCTCCGCCAGCTGCCCTCCAGACGGGCGATCTGTGTGGCAGGGCCGTTCCACGTCTCCCCAGGGAAGCAAGTGAACCGGTGTTCCTGCCGGAATGCAATCCGTCCTTCGGCCGGATAATACTGGAACCGGAAGGTCTTCCACCGGAATTCCGGGTCATGGCAGGCGATATAGAGGTTTTCACTGCCCGAGAAAAACTCGAACCACTGCATGTCGCACTTGTGCCCGGCATAGGCAAAGCGGGCCTCATAATACTTTTTGTCTTTGCTTCTCGTCCAGTTATCGTCCGATTTGACTTGGGTAAAGTCATAGCGGATACCGCCGCCGTTCGGGACAAGCAGGTCCATCTTCTTGACATCGACGCCCAGGTCTTTTCTTTCCGGACCGGCCAGCGTTAAGACGACCCAACCTTCTTCCCGGTTGACAACCTTCGGGGTGACGGCCTCGTAGTCGTTTCCCTTTTCATAAGTAAATGAGACTTCGATATTCTTGCCGCCGACGGATGGATAGGTGACGATGCACTGTTTCCCCCGCGTACGCACAATCCGTTCCCCCGCTTCATCCGGATGGAAGGAGAGGACGTTCCGTGTCGAATCCAGGGACTCAAGGACTACCGCCCAGTCTTCTGTCAGGTCAGGCTGGACAGCACCCCCGCAGGAAATGAGGGCAAGCACGCAGACTGCAACGCAGAAATGCCTTGTTTTTATAATCATCGCGATCCGGTTGGATAAGATTCTACAAAGATACCTTTTTAAATTGATATTTGGCGGAAAACATGCTATCTTTGACGGAAATTGTTGCGGAACATGTTGGAGGACTTCCGATTGAAGACATTTTTGGCTGTCGCATCCTGCGGCAGTTTCACCCAGGCGGCCAAAACGCTCGGAATCAGCCAGCCTGCCGTCAGCCAGAGCATCGGCTCCCTGGAAAAAGAACTTGGCCTTACGTTGTTTGACCGCAAGCGGGGAGAAGTCCAGCTGACATCCGCCGGCCTGGCCTTCCGGGATTATGCGCAGCAGATCGTCTACTGGTACGATGCCGCTGCGTCCATGTTCGCGCCCGGCGGCCGTTTGACCGGGGGGCGTCCCATCCGGATTGCCGCAGACGCGGTCTCCGCTTCCTATATCCTGCCGCCCGCCCTGGCGGTGCTCCATGCCGCCCATCCGGACATTTCCTTTGATGTCGTTCCCTTGACAGGGGCGGAAGAGGGATCCCTCCTTTCCGACAAAGTCCCGGATGCGGAACTGTCCGTCTGTCCCAGCCCAGAAACCATGGATTTCGAAGGAGAAAGCAAACTGGTCGGCGTCATGGAAGCGGCGGTCGTCTCTTCCACCGGGAATCGTTCGGTCGCCGGAGCGGCTGTCAGCCAGGAAGATACGCTGGATTCTTCCAAGCCTTTCTCCACGATTGCAGGAATCCATGTTTCGAACCGTTTCGCCCTGTGGAGCGGCTATGTTCCTTTCCTGACCCAGGACCTCGTGCCCCGCGTCGCCGTCTGCTCCCCGTCCATCGAGACGCTGAAGTCGATGGTGCTGGATTCGACCGATCTGGTCGGGATTGTCCCGCGCTGCGCCGTGCGCCGGGAACTCGTCTCGGGGAGTTTGCTGCTGATGCCCGTCAGTCTGCCGGAGTATGTCTATGACATTCATTTAAACCCTCTCCCCGGGTTCGCCGGAAAGAGGGTTTACCAGACCTTGGTCAGTGCGCTCACGGATTCACTGAAACGCGTTTCAGCCAGTGTGACAGCTCGTTGAAGAAGTCTTCCCGGCAATAGCCGATCTTGTCCTTCCCGAATTTGTCCGTCGTAAAGCCCCAGCCATGCCCGCCGGTCGGATAGACGTGCATTTCGGCCGGAACCTTATGCTCCTTCAGGCTGAGCATGTAGCAGAAGCTGTTCTGGATCGGTACGGTCTTGTCGTCCAGGCAGTGGGCGATGAACGTCACCGGCGTGTTTTCGGTCACCTGCTTCTCAAGGGAATAACGCTCGACGAGGGTTTCGTAGCGATGCATCTTCTCTTCATATTCCTTGACAGTCAGATTCTTGTCATCCCAGAGCTCCTGTTTTCCGATGAGATTGTTCTGCGTTCCCCGATGGGTAATGGCGGATTGGAACTGGATGACCGGGTAAATCAGGATAGAAAAGTCCGGCCGGGTGACCGCATCCACATACAGATTGGAAGCGGAGGCGGCAAGATGCCCGCCGGCGGAGAACCCGATGATACCGATCTGTTTGACCTTCCATTCCTCCGCATGCGCGCGGCAATACCGGAAGGCGTTCTGCACGTCGGTCAGCGGAACCGTCCAGTGTCCGTTGGGAAGGCGGTATTTGACCACGCAGACGGTGATGCCCTGGCTGAGCATCCAATCGGCTACGTAAACCCCTTCATTATAGGATGATACAATTCTGTATCCGCCGCCGGGGACCACGACGACCAACTGGCCGTTGGGCTTCTTCGGGAAATAAAGGTCGATTGTCGGTTGGGTGATGTTGCTGATGTTCCCGTTTTCCGGTATTTCTTCCTCCAGGATGATTTCATTGGATTCCCCGGGGCCGAGCGTAATGGCCTTTCCGTTCTCAACGATGCCCTGATCGACATTCTGACCCTGCGGGTACAGGAGAAGCGTCCTGTCCGGACGGAGTTTGGTTTTGGGTTGCGCCACTGCAGTTGCGGCAACCAGGCAGCAAGCTGCCAGCATCATAATCCTTTTCATCATACTGTTCATGTGATGGCGGTAAGCCAAAAAGACCCGCCATGGAGGTCGGGTCTTTCTGACGGATAACCGCTGGGTTTATTCTTTTCCGGCGAGACGCTTGTAGGTCGCGTACCGGATCTTGGCGAATTCCTCGGTCTTGTTAAGCAGTTCTTCCGCACGGTCGGGGAAGAGCTTGTACAGGGAGGCGAAACGGACCTCGCCCTTCAGGAAGCCCTGGAACTTCTCCCAATCCGGTTCCTTGGAATCGAGCGAGAACGGATTCTTGCCCTGCTCCTCGAGTGCCGGATTGAAGCGGTACAGGTGCCAGTAGCCGCATTCGACCGCCAGCTTCTCTTCCTTCTGGCTCAATCCCATGCCGGCTTTCAGGCCGTGGTTGATACACGGGGCGTACGCGATGATCAGGGACGGACCGTCATAGGCTTCCGCCTCCTTGATGGCATTCATGTACTGGACCGGGCTCGATCCCATCGCGACCTGAGCGACATAGACATAGCCATAGCTCATGGCCATCATGCCGAGATCCTTCTTGCGGATCTTCTTGCCGGAAGCAGCGAACTTGGCGATCGCGCCGGCCGGTGTGGACTTCGAAGACTGTCCGCCGGTATTGGAATAGACCTCGGTATCGAGCACGAGCACGTTCACATTCTCGCCGGAAGCGAGGACGTGGTCGAGACCGCCGTAACCGATATCATAAGCCCAACCGTCGCCACCGAAGATCCACTGGCTGCGGGAAGGAATGAAGTGCTTGTATTCCAGGAGTTTGGTGCAGACTTCGCAGCGGCACTCCTTCATGAGCGGAACCAATGCGTCGGCCACCTCACGGGTGACGGCGGCGTTGTTGCGGTTCTCGAGCCACTTGGTGAAGAGCGCCTTCATCTCGTCAGAGCAGCAGTCGCACTGCAGGCCCTGCTCCATGTAACGCGCCACGGTTTCGCGGGCACGGTCGGAACCGAGCTTCATGCCCAGGCCGAATTCCGCATTGTCCTCGAACAGGGAATTCTGCCATGCCGGGCCATGTCCCTGTGCGTTCGTGCAATACGGAGAAGCCGGGAAGGAAGCACCGTAAATGGAAGAACAACCCGTTGCGTTCGCGATCATCATGTGGTCGCCGAACAGCTGGGTGATGTTCTTGATGTACGGGGTCTCACCGCAGCCGGCGCACGCTCCGGAGAACTCGAACAGCGGCTGGGCGAACTGGGCGTTCTTGAGGTTGGCAGCCTTGTTGACGGCATTCTCCTTGTAACCGACCTTGTTGTGCAGGTAGTTGAAGTTGTCCTGCTCGGCCTGCTGTCCGTCGTAAGGCACCATGACCAGGGCTTTCTCCTTGGCCGGGCAGACATCGACGCAGTTGCCGCAACCGGTACAGTCGTCCACGGATGTGGCCAGGGCGAACTTGTAGGTCTTCAGCATGGCATTGCCTTGCTTCATCTTCAGGGAAGCCGGAGCTGCGGCAGCCTCTTCTTCGGTGAGGAGGTACGGGCGGATCGCGGCGTGCGGGCACACGAATGCGCAGGTGTTGCACTGGATACAGTTGTCCGGAATCCAGGAAGGAACCGTCACGGCGACGCCGCGTTTCTCATAGGCGGATGTTCCGGCAGGCATCGTGCCGTCCGCGTAGGGAACGAAGGTGCTGACCGGCAGGGTGTCTCCGCACTGGGCGTTGACGATGTCGGCAACTTCCTTGACGAAAACGGGAGCCAGGCGGTCCTTGTTCGGGTTTTCGAACTTCGCGGAAATCTCTGCCCAGGAGGCCGGGATCGTGACCTGGGTGTATTCGCCGCCCCGGTCGACAGCTGCATAGTTCATATTGACGACATTCTCGCCCTTCTTGCCATAGCTCTTGACAATCGCTTCTTTCATGTACTTGACGGCATCCTCGTAAGGGATGATGCCCGTAATCTTGAAGAATGCGGACTGGAGGATCGTGTTGGTCCTTCCGCCGAGGCCGATCTCCGCAGCGATCTTCGTTGCGTTGATGATGTAGAGCTTGATGTGTTTCTTGCCGATGATGGCCTTCACGTTGTCCGGAATGCGCTTGACGGTTTCTTCCTCGTCCCAGAGGCTGTTGAGGAGGAGGGTGCCGCCTTCCTTGATGCCCTTGAGGACATCATATTTGTGCAGGTAGGACGGAACATGGCAGGCGACGAAATCAGGGGTGGACACCAGGTACGGAGCCTTGATCGGCAGTTTGCCGAAACGCAGGTGCGAGCAGGTGTAGCCGCCGGACTTCTTGGAATCATAGTCGAAATAAGCCTGGCTGTAGAGGTCGGTATGGCCACCGATGATCTTGATGGTGTTCTTGTTGGCACCGACCGTACCGTCGGAACCGAGGCCGTAGAACTTGCACTCGGTCGTGCCGGGCTTGACGATGGAAATCTCTTCCTTGATCGGGAGGGACTTGAACGTTACGTCATCCACGATACCGATGGTGAAGTCGGTCTTCGGGGCCTTGAGCGCGAGATTATCGTATACGGCGACAATCTGGGCCGGCGTGGTATCCTTCGAGGACAGACCGTAACGGCCGCCGATGATCAGCGGGCTGTTCTCCTTGCCCTGGAAGAGGGCCTTGACATCCAGATAGAGCGGTTCGCCGAGGGCGCCGGGCTCCTTGGTGCGGTCGAGGACGGCGATGCGCTTGACATTCTTCGGCAGTGCCTTGAGGAAATACTTCTCGGCGAAAGGACGGTACAGGTGGACGGTGATCAAACCGCACTTCCTGCCCTTCGAAGCGAGATAGTCGATTGTTTCCTTGATGGTCTCGGTGACGGAACCCATCGCGACGATGATGTTCTCTGCCTCAGGGTCACCGTAATAGGTGAAGGGACGGTACTCGCGTCCGGTCACTTCGCTGATCTCTCCCATATACCGGGCGACGATGTCCGGAACCGCATCGTAGAACTGGTTCCTGGATTCGACAGCCTGGAAATAGACATCACCGTTCTGGGCCGTACCCCGGGTCACAGGGGCATCCGGGTTGAGCGCCCGCTCGCGGAATCTCTCCAAAGATTTCGTACTCACCATCTTGCGAAGGTCGTCTTCGTCGAGTGCTTCGATTTTCTGGATCTCGTGAGAGGTCCGGAATCCGTCGAAGAAGTGCAGGAACGGAAGGCTGGACTTAATCGCTGCGAGGTGGGCGACAGCGGCCATATCCTGGGCTTCCTGGACAGAACCGGAAGCCAGCATGGCGAAACCGGTCTGCCGGCAGGCCATGACATCCTGGTGGTCGCCGAAGATGGAGAGCGCATGCGATGCAAGGGCACGGGCGGAAACATGGAAAACGGCCGGGAGCATTTCACCGGCGATCTTATACATGTTCGGAATCATCAGGAGGAGACCCTGGGAAGCGGTGTAGGTAGTCGTGAGGACACCTGCCTGCAGGGAACCGTGGACCGTTCCGGAGGCACCGGCCTCACTCTGCATTTCCGTTACTTTCACAGTCTCGCCCCAGAGGTTCTTTTTCCCGTGGGCGGCCCATTCATCAATGTTCTCTGCCATCGGAGAGGAAGGCGTGATCGGGTAAATAGCCGCATGCTCGCTGAAAAGATAAGCGACATTCGCTACGGCGGTATTACCATCACAGGTGATGAACTTCTTTTCTTTTGCCATAGTTTGTTAAATGTTTATGATATAATAATTTACGTTTCGCGTCAGCGAAATTTCCCGCGAATGGGCAGGAATTATACAAATATAGTCAATTTTTTCGGGAACTCCGAAAAAATTGACTATGAAGACAAAAACTCTTGAAATGAGCGAATCTGCACGCCCGGTTCCGGCCGCTTACAAGGCGGAAACGCCGCAGATCGTCAGCCCTTCAACCTGCCCGCCGATGCGGCGCACAAGTCCTTGCAGGACAGTTCCGGGGCCGATTTCCATGAAATATCCGGCTCCGCCTTCCAGCATGTTCTTCACCGACTGCGTCCAGCGGACCGGTGCGGTGAGCTGGGTCAGCAGATTCTTCTTGATTGTCTCCGGATCGGTCTCAGCTTTTGCGGAAACGTTCTGGTAGACAGGGCAGGAAGGCGTCAGGATTTCTGTCTGGGCGATGGCCTTTCCGAGTTCCTGGCGGGCGGGTTCCATCAGCGGGGAGTGGAATGCACCTCCTACCGGAAGCATCAGCGCGCGCTTGGCACCGACCTCCTTGGCGAGGCTGCAGGCCTGTTCGACAGAGGCCTGTTCACCGGAGATGACGATTTGTCCTGCGCAATTGTAATTGGCCGGGACAACAATGCCGTCGCAGCCCATGCAGATCTGTTCGACCTGTTCGTCCACGAGGCCGATGATGGCAGCCATGGCTCCGGGGATTTTTTCGCAGCATTTCTGCATTTCCGTTGCACGGATGGAAACCAGCCGGAGGGCGTCCTCGAACCGGATGGCGCCGACTGCGCACAATGCGGAAAATTCTCCGAGGGAATGTCCGGCCGCCATGTCAGGCGCATAGGGCTCCAGGCCTTTTTCATTCAATTGCTCGGGAGTGAGTTCTGACAGGCAATGCGCCAGAACGACCGAATGGAGGAAGATGGCAGGTTGGGTCACTTTCGTGGCCTTCAAGTCCTCTGCCGTTCCGTCAAACATGATATCAGTAATCCGGAACCCGAGGATTTCATTGGCTTTTTCGAGCATTTCCCGGGCGGAGGCGCTGTTTTCATACAGGTCTTTCGCCATGCCGGGGAATTGGGACCCTTGTCCGGGGAATACGTATGCTTTTTTCATGTGAATTGTGTTTGGTTTGCAAAAATAATCAAAACCGGGCGGAAATAATTATGAACTTTCTCAAAATTTTGTATCTTTGCATTCCCGTTGCCCCTGTAGTTTAAAGGATAGAATAACGGATTCCGGTTCCGTTGGTCCCGGTTCGATTCCGAGCGGGGGTACAAAAATGACAGCTATTCAGCTGTCATTTTTGTTTTTACCCCCTCTCCAAACCTCTCCCCCAGCGGGAGAGGCTGCGCGCCGGAAGGCGCTTGGTCCGTACCGGAGAACGGCTACATCTCGGGATGCTCTTCAATAATCCGATTCACTTTCTCATACCCGTCCGCCGGAACATTCCAGATCAGTGCAATAATCACCGACCCGATCACCCCGAACAGAATCGTGTAAATGTAAACCCGGTTCCAACCCAGCGCCGAACTGGCCACATGGCCGAACCAGATACCGGAAACAAACGTACTCAGATAGCCCAGCACCCCGATCACACCGTTGCCGGTCCCCGCCGCATACTTCGTGCATTGCATCGAAGCGCACGTCCCATACAGGGCTTGCGGTCCGTAGATGAAAAAGGCGGACAAAATGAGGAACAAGATGGTCGGCACGATGCCGGAGCTCCCCCAGAAGAGTGCGAAGCAAACCGTCGTCAACACCATGCATACCAGGCAGGTCCGGTGCGCCCGGTGTCCGAAAAACTTATCGGTTACCCAACCGGAAACCAGCATGCCCAGGATGCCGCCGATCAGCTCGCAGCTTCCGATGACGGAACCCGCCATGGAAATTTCCATCCCTTTATCCTGCACCAGGAACGTTCCGCCCCAGTCCAGAATCGTGCCCCGGATCACATTCATGCAGAAATTGGCCAGCGCGATAATCCATATGACTGGATTCTGGAACACCATCTTACGCAGGATCAGATCGTGAAGCTGCTTGCTGAGCGGCTTCTCTTTCTGCGCCGTCGAATCCTGACGATCCATTTTCTCCACGGGCGGTAACCCGACCTCTCTCGGGTCATCCTTGACACCGAAGAAGATAATGGGCACACCAACCAGGGCGATGGCCGCAGGAATCACAAAGCACAAATTCCATGCGCTGTACCCGAACGCCTTGAGAATGAATCCGCAAAGCAGCACGACAAGCCCTGCGCCGATGCTGTGGGAGGCATTCCAAATCGCTTGTTTGGTCGGAAGCTCCTTCGGCCGGATCCAGTGCGACAGCAGGCTCACGCACGGCGGAACCCCCATGCCCTGTACATAGCCATTCACCAGCCAGAGCGAACCGATCAGGTACACCAGCCCCACGGTCGCCTTCCCTTCGGTATCCAGCAGGTGCATGACCCCGTTCATCTTGGGACTGAACGCAATGATCAGGTTGATGATACTGGACAGCAGCAAGCCCAGCGACATGATCTTGCGCCGGCTGAAGTGATCCACCAGGTATCCGTTGACAAAGCGCGAAAAGCCGTAAATGACCCCGTTGATGGTCATGAAAATACCCAGTTGTACTTTGCTGATTCCCAATTCGGCCTCCATTGCCGGAATGGCCATGCTTAAGTTTTTCCGCACGAAATAGAAGAGCGCATAGCCGATCATCAGGCAAATGATGGTGCGCCACTCCCAATACTTGTATTTCTTTGTCGTCGCCGCGTCCATAAGCGTTTATTTAGGGTTATAACAAAAACTGCAGTTTCTCCGGACTGGTCCGGTAATCGTCAATCTGGATATAGTCCATCCCTTTCAGGCGGATGTGGCTGTCGCCGCCACCCTCGCCGAAATCGTCTCCCACATACAACATTTCATCCACGGTGTACCCGTTCTCCCGGCCGTAACGCACCATGGCGTCATACTTATTGTACTGGGCCGGCGTGAAATCGAAAGAAGACGACCCGCCGACGAATACGGCGAAATCCTTGAAAATCTCCAGCACCTCCGGATACAGCACATGGCGCTTTTTCCGGTCCGGATCGAAAGCGATCTTGTCCTCAATCCGGGCCTTCGTCCCGAGCAGGGGGAAGGTGACCATCCCGCTTTCGTGGAACTCCAGCGGTTCTCCCGCGTAGGCCGTATATCCGTATTTTTCCCGCAGATACGTCGTCTCCCTTAGGAAGAAGTCCCTGTCCGGCAGCACTTTGTCATCGCGGACAATGGTAAACTCGCCGTCAATCATCCGGCTTTCCTGCATCCCGTAATTGGCCAGGATATCAATGGGATACTGGCCCATTTGGTTGTATACCCGGGGGGCGTTCCCCGCAGCAACCATGATGAGCTTGTATTTGCGCCCCAAGGCATCCAACAGGGCACGGTGGTCGTCGGACAGCGGGCTGCGGTGCTGCGTGAGGGTCCCGTCCAGGTCAAGTCCAATCAGCCGTTTCATAAAACAATCTCCTCGTAAAAGCCCCCACGCTTGGCCAGATCCAGCAAATTATACCGGAACCGCATCAACTGGACAATCGGGAACACGGAGTGGACCCACTCGTCGGAAACACCGATCATTTCGGGTTCATACGGGGCGCCGACCGTGCGGAAACAAGCCTTCATCTTCTCGTATGGCCAAACTTGCGCCTGCAGTTTCGCCTTCAGGGCGGGCCAGTCTTTCTTCAGCGCGAGCAACTCCTTCCGGACCTGGTCCGGCGTGGAATACTTCTTCGTGATGTTGTCATAACCCAGCCGCGGGGCAGGGAAGTCCTTGAATACGGCCAGTGCCCGCTGCTGTTCTTCTTCCAGGCTCGGCCAGGCCTTCACGCAGGCCTCCACATCGATTCCTTCCACATCCACGGCGAAGAATTTCTCAAAGACCCGGCACATGGTCAGCGTCCCGATAGCAACCTGGAATCCATGGGAAACGAACTTTCCGTGATACCGGTGATGGGTCATGTCCAGGATATGGCTGAACAGGTGGTCGCAGCACGAGGCAGGGCGGCTGGAGCGGGCTGCCTGCATGGCGAAACCGCTGAGAATCAGCCCTTCGAACAAAGCCCCGATGGCCTCTGGTTTCCCTGCGGCTACGCCTTCCGGGTCGGAAAGCAACTCGTCCAGGTCATCCTGGAGCACATGCCATGCCTTCGGAATGATCGGCTCGGATTCCACCAGGTCGGCGATGATCCATTCCCCTCCTGCCGGCACCTTGGCGGCCAGGTCCGCATAGCCGGCGGCCGTCATCTCCTTCGGGGCGTCGGCCAGCACATTCACGTCGGCCAGTACGGCCACCGGAGCCGGGCATTCAAAAGTCTGCTTGGAATTGTCTTTGGTAATCGAGGCGCCGAAAGAGGTGTACCCGTCCACGGAAGCGGCCGTCGGAATGGTCAGATAGCTCTGTCCATGGTGGTGTGAGCACAACTTGCAGAGGTCGTTGATGGTTCCTGATCCGACAGAAACGGCAATGGCGCCGGTTTTGTCCAATTCTTTGTCTAACAGTTCAATATGGTCCCAGTCCGCGTGGAATTCCTCTTCCTCGAACAAAAAGGTCTTTGTCGGGATCCCTGCTGCGAGAAAATGCCCGTAAACCTTCTCCCCGGCCACATTCCAGGTATGGATGTCGGCGACAATCAGCGCCTGTGCATCGTGGAAAAACTCCCGGAACATGCCGGGGGCCTTGGCGAGATTATCCCGTCCGATTTCAAATGCCTTCGTATCCGTGGCTACGGCGAGGGCCATCGCGATTCTTTCTTCACTGTTCATGTTTCTGAAAAATATTGAAAGGTAAACTACAAATAATTCCTGCTATGCGGACTTCTCATGGATTTCCGGCGGTAAGCTTTTTGAAAAAAGCCGCGCACCGGGCGGGATGGTCCGTGTTGATGACATCGGCCCCGAGCTGGTATAAAGTCTGGTAAACAAGGTCACCCCGAGGAGTATTCCAGAACCGGATCGGTTTGCCGGCTTCATGCGCTTGCCGGATGGCTGCGGCAACTGCATCCCGCTCGGAATCAGTTATTTCTCCCTTCCCGTCCCAAGCCGGTGCAAACTGCCGGAAATTGGCGCTGACCACGGCGATCCGTTTCAGTTGGGCGGGCGTATAATTCAGTTTCCCGTCTTTGGAGAAACGCGCAATAAACCACACCCAGGACGGGTAATCATCGTACACCAGCGAAGCCGGCATTTCGCCACCGATGAGGAGTTGGACTCCGTTGTCGCCGGTGAAAACATCCGGATACTCCCGGGCAAGTGCCAGCACGCCGGGGAGCGCCTGGGGCTCCTTCAGGTCGATGACAAGCTGGAGGCGCTGGTCGCTGTCTTCCCACATCTTGCCGCCATGGGAGCGGAAAAGCAGGGCAACGGGCTCGAAATACAGGTCACGCAGATTCCGCTCCGGTCTGATATCCTTGCGGTTATGGGCGACCAGAATCAAATCGTCCTGCAGGTAAACATCGGCCTCAATGGACGCACAATGTTGGGAATAGGCTTCCCAGAAAGGAGCGATATGGTCGTAATCGTTGTGGGAATGAATGGCGTAAGGCCGCTGGGCGGATACCCCGGCGGCCGTAGTCAATGCAACGAGAAACGCAAGATACTTTTTCATCCCGATTATCGGATTTCCCGCAGGGAGATGGCGAATCCGCCGGAGCGGGCCATCCTGAGTTTCAGCGAGGATGCCGATGTTACTGTTTTCTTCGTAATGGTGTATGCCTGTGGATTCGTTTCGAAATCCGCCTTCGGAGCATCGGCATAAATCGTCGCCTCGTACTCCAGCTCGGGTTTCAGGAAGTCCAGGTTCACTGTCACTTCACGGGAATGTTCATCCGTAATGCCGCCGACATACCAGACATCCCGCGGAAGGGCGCGTGCCAAGTCCTTGGCCGTCGCATTCTCCGGCAGCGCGAAGACGAACTTCGCAGCATTGGTAATCATGTCTTTGCGTGCATCGGGCAGGGTAGCCGTACACTCGGCGGAGGCGTTCAAGGTGGTCAGTTTCGGATGGCGCGCCGTGATGATGTATTCGCCCGGCTCCGCTTCCAGGTAAACCGTCTTGTCCCAGTCGACCGCCACATCCTTGATGAACTGGAAGGCATCCATGAAGCGGGCATAATTCTCCGGCAGGTCCGCCGCCATCTGGAGCGGACTGTAGAACGTCACATACAGTCCCAGCTGATTGGCGATCGTATGCCGCATCTTGCCCTTCATCCCCGGCGCCGTGACCGACATGTCCGTTTCGAAGATGCCCGGCGTGTAATCCATCGGTCCGCCCTGCAGGCGGGTGAACGGCAGGATGGTCGTATGCCCCGGGTTGATGCGCTCGCGGTATTCCGTTCCCATCGCACTCTCATTGCCGATCAGGTTCGGCCATGTCCGGCACAGGCCGGTCGGCCGGACCGCCTCATGGGCATTCAGCATGATGTGATGCCGGGCTGCTTCCCGGATCGCATGGTTATAATGGTTGATCAGCGGCTGGCTGTAATGATGCTCGCCGTACGGAATGATATTCCCGACATAACCGCTTTTGACCGCGTTGTAGCCATACTGGTTCATCAAGTTATAGGCAGGCTCCATCCACCGGTCGTAATTAACTGTAGATGAAGAAGTCTCGTGATGCATGATCAGCCGGATTCCCTTCTTGTGCGCATAGGCGTTCAAGGCCGGGAGATCGAAGTCCGGATACGGGGTGACGAAATCGAAGACATATTCCTTCTGGTTGCCGAACCAGTCTTCCCATCCTTCGTTCCAGCCCTCGATCAGAATCGCATCGAACCCATTGTCCGCCGCGAAATCGATGTACTTCCGCACATTCTCGTTGTTGGCGCCGTGTTTGCCGTGCGGGGTTGCCCGGCTGTAATCCGTCTCACCCAGACGGACGGAAGGATAGTCGGAGGTGTAGGACCACTGGCTCTTTCCCGAAATCATCTCCCACCAGACCCCCATGTATTTCACCGGGTGGATCCAGCTCACATCCTCCAGCGCGCAAGGCTCGTTCAGGTTCAGGATCAGGCGCGATGCCAGCACATCCGTCGCATTGTCGCAGACCATGACCGTGCGCCAGGGACTCTTGCAGGGAGCCTGCAGCCGTCCTTTCACCCCTTCTGCATCCGGAGTCAGCCAGGTCCTGAATACCATGGACTTATCGTCAAGGTTCAAGTTGGTCGTCGGGTAGTCGACCACCTCGGCTTCATGGATGTTGATGAACAGCCCCTCATCGGTTTTCATCTGCAGGGCCGTCTGTACGCCGGTAGGGGAGAACCCTGTCTGGGAAGCATTGCCCAAGCGCGTCGCCTCGGAAAGGCCGCGGATCTGGGACAGCCGGGATTCGGTGTAATTGTATTCCTGCGTGTCGTAATCGCCGCTGATCCACCAGGCCAAATGGTCTCCGGTCATGGCGAATTCCGTCAACTCTTCCGCAACCTTGAAATACGTCAGCTTGTTCTTCTGCGGAAACTCGTACCGGAAGCCCAAGCCGTCGTCATACAGGCGGAAGCGGATCTGCATGACCGCTCCCTCTGCTTGCGACAGGGTCACCAGCATTTCGTTGTAGTGGTTCCGGATCTGCGATTCTTCGCCCCAGACCGGCTCCCACACTTCGTCCAGGCTGTCGAAAGCGACATCCTGGACCGTGAAGCCCTTGTCCAGGTCCTGGGACCCGACCAGGTCGTATCCCAGGCGGGAAGGCAGGATGACTGCCTGTCCGCTGTAGTCCAGTGAATATTGCGGAATTCCGTCCACGGCAGCGAATTTCATCTCCAACTGTCCGTCCGGGCTGCGAAGCACCGCTGCGTCATCGGGCAGCGGTGTCCGCTTCGCAGTGCAGGCAGCCAGCAACACGGCGACCCCTGCCAGAAGCAAAAAGAATTTCTTCATTGTTTATTTTTCAATATGATAAGTGCCGCTTGCGTATTCCTTCACTTCCGTTTCTCCGGGCAGCGTAACACTTGCCTTGGCGCCCTCGGGAACCGTGAAGTCCCAGATCCACTTGTCGCCCTCATACTTCCAGGCGCTCTTGATCAGACCGGCAGCGGATTTGTATTCAGCTTCGAGATGGCCGAGCCGCTTGTCCGGGACGGGTTTCATGATGATATGCTTGAAGCCGGGCGCTGCCGGATCGGCGGCGATACCCGCGGCGGTTTCCCAGATCCATTCGCAGACGCAGCCATACGCATAATGGTTGAAGCTGTTCATGCCCTTGGGACCCATTCCGTTCTCGATCGTGTAACTGTTCCAGCGCTCCCAGATCGTGGTGGCGCCGTTGTCGACCGAATACAGCCAGCTCGGATTCTTCCTTTGGAAAAGGAGCTCGTAGGCAATATCCTGCATGCCGTTTTCCGTCAGGGTGGCCATCAGGATGGACGTGCCGAGGAAGCCGGTCTGCAGGCAGTTGCCGTGTGCGGTGAAATTCTCGCGCAGGCGGGCCAGCATGTTCGCTTTGGCTTCCCCTTCGACCAGACCGTTCTTCAGGGCGAACAGCGCAGGAGTCTGCATGGTATTGAGAACCGGGGTCTTGAAGGAACCGTCCTTGTTGAGGAAGGTGGCTTTCAGATACTCCTTCGCGGCATCCGCCATCGCCTTGTACGGAGCGGCATCTTTGCCGACAGCGGTGGCCATGTCGCACATCATCCCGGCATCCATGGCCCAGTAGCTGGCGCCCAGATAGCTCCAATAATCAGTGACTTCCGGAATGCGGACCCGCTTGCCGGACGCATCAGTCGTATGCATGTTGTGGCTTTCAAGCGCCTCATAACTCAGCCAGTCCGCCCACTGATAATCCCTATTTTCGGCGCTCAGGGCCTGATGGTTGTACTTCGTCTCATTGACATGGTTCAGGAAGCGGTTCATGGCATCCCAGTTCTCCTGGACGATTTCCTTGTCGCCAAACTGCTTCCAGACCGTCCAGGGGACGATGATCCCGGCATCTGCCCAACCCAGACGCATCATCTCGCCTCCGTATTGGGCCAGCGGAGCGACACCCGGGAATCCTCCCAGCTCGGACTGTGTGTCCCGCATGTCGCGCATCCATTTGTGGAAGAATTTGTCCGTGTTGGCAAAGAAGGTACCGGTTTCAGTAAAAACCTGGGTATCAGCTGTCCATCCCAGGCGCTCGTTGCGCTGCGGGCAGTCCGTCGGAACGGAAAGATAGTTGGAACGCTGTCCCCAGACCGTATTGGAGATGAGCTTATTGATCAGGTCATTCCCCGTCGTGAGCTTGCCGGTCTCGAGATTCTCGGCAATCGACGTGACCGGGATGGATTCAATCGAACGGATGACCACCTCATCTGTCGCGGTAATCGAAACCAGCCGGTAACCGAAGAAGGTGCACGTCGGCTGATAAGTGGCGAATCCCTTGGTCTTCCCGAAGGTATAATCGATGCGGATGTCATCGGGAATACGCAGGTTGAGGCGGTGGGCACTGCCTTCCGGACCATCCATGCCGCGGCTCTTCGCGCCGTTTCCGTCATTCATGATTTCGGACGGAAGGCAGGTCAGGACCGTTCCTTCCGCTGCCTTGAAAACAAAGGAGGGGACTGCAGCGCAGTTCTGGCCGAAATCCACGACCAGGGTCTCTCCCGGAAGAACGTTCATTTCAGCGCCGGGGGCGAATTCCCGTGCGATGACCACCTTGCCGTATGCTTCATCCGAAGCGCCTTCAACGTCTTTCCAGACATAGGCCTTCACCGGCTTGAGCGCCAGGTCTTTCCGCAGATAGATCTCCGCGCCGTCGGAAGGCAGGATCTCTCCGGAGAATTCCGTATTCACCTCCGGGGCAGAAAGCTTGTCCGCGCTGGCATAACCGGGCACTTCGCGGGCGTCATAGGTTTCCCCGTCGAAGATGGCGGCATGCTTCACCGGACCGGCGATACCGGCCTTCCAATGCTCGGTATCCGTTCCATAGCATTGTTTCGAGCCATCGGCGAAGGTCAGCTCCACGACACCCCGGAACGCGCATTTCTTTCCAATCATCCCTTCGTGGCCGTCAGGCGTGACGATCTTGTCGCCCCACCAGCCGGGAGTCACCTGGACAGCCAGCATGTTCTCGGCACCCGAACCGGTCTTGAAACCGTCCGTAATGTCATAAGTGAACGAACGTTTTGTCTTGGCGTAATGGGTGAAACCGGGCTTGAGAATCTCTTCACCGACCGGTTTCCCGTTGACAAACAGCTGATAGACACCCAGCCCCGCGGTCATCCACTTTGCCGAGACAACCTTCTTGTCGTTCTTGAGCGTCGAGACGAACCAACTCGCGCCGTCCGCCGCCCGCCGGTTCTTCCCATTGATCTTGCCGGTCACGACGGGAGCGTCGGCCACGGAAATCCAGGAGGAACCCTCCCAAGCTGCATTGTCCAGCGCCTCAGCGCGTTGTCCGATTTGTTCAACGGATGCAGACGTACATGCCGCTGCCAGCGCCAGAACCGCTGCAGTGGCTGCAAGGAAACATCTTTTGGTATTCATTTCAGTGTGTTTTAGTAATTATCTGTTTTCAAGCTACCAATTTACGAAAAAATACAGAAAAAGACAAAAACCGTTATTCCCGGTTCCGGGAATCGATGCAGATTGTCACCGGCCCGTCATTGAGCAGGTCCACTTTCATGTCCGCCCCGAACCTGCCGGTCTGCACCGGCCGGCCGATTGCCTCGCCGAGCTGCCGGCAAAATGCCTCGTACAAGGGGATCGCCTGCTCCGGCCGCGCAGCCGCGATGTAGGAGGGCCGGTTGCCCTTCTTGGTGGCAGCCATGAGTGTGAACTGGCTGACTACCAGCGCTTCTCCTCCAATGTCCAGAATGCTTCGGTTCATGACGCCGGCATCGTCCGGGAAAATGCGCAGGCCCGCGATTTTCCCTACCAGCCAGGTGATGTCGGAAGGATCATCTTCCACTCCGACCCCGAGCAAGATCATCAGTCCGGTCCCGATGCGGGCGATGTTTTCCCCTGCGACGGTCACACCGGCGGAACTGACACGTTGAATGACCACTCTCATAGGCTTATTCCTTGCACCAGCGGTCCAACCAGTCGAAATAGCTCCGGTGCCAGAAGAGGGCATTCTGGGGCTGCAGGATCCAGTGGTTCTCTTCGGGGAACACGATCAGTTTCGAAGGGACACCCATCATCTGTGCGGCATTGAATGCCGCCATACCCTGGTCATACGGGATCCGGAAATCTTTTCCTCCATGGATGCACAAAATCGGTGTATGCCAATTCTTTACGCCGAAATCCGGGGAATTTCCGTAGTGCCGCATGGCCTTCGGATTCGTGCTCCAGGGAGATCCGCCCTGCCGCATGCCGCCGAATGTCACGCCGTCGCCTGCAGGCCCCTGTTTCCCAGGCGTATAGGCATATTCCTCCAATCCGCCGTTGTCCCAGTTCGGGAACCACATCTCTTCGGTCTCGTAATACATGTATTTCTCGTCGAAGATCCCGGCATGGGCGATGAAGCAGTCATAGGTATTCTCATGGATACCAGCCATATAGTAGACAGAATAACCGCCGTAGCTCGCCCCGCAGGCCGCCAGTTTGCCCACATAGGGTTCCTGCCGGATCATCCGGGCCGCGCTCAAGTAATCCTGCATGTTCAGGCCGATATAATCTCCCGAAATCTGCTCGGTCCATTCGGGGCCGAAAGCCGTCGTTCCGCGCCGGTTGGGCAGGACGACGACATATCCCTGGGCTGCCATCAGCCGGTAATTCCACCGGTACGACCATCCCTGGCTCAACGTGCCCTGCGGGCCGCCCAGGAAGATTTCGATGGCCGGATACTTCTTGGCCGGGTCGAACTGGGGTGGGAAAAGCACCCAGGTCAGCATGTCTTTGCCGTCCACCGTCTTGACAAACCTTTTTTCGGTCTTGTGCGGGGCCAGCTGGCTCAGGATCGGGTCATTTTCGTGCGTGACGGCAGCAAGCCTGTCCGCTCCGGCCGCTCCGTTCCCTGGTTTGATTGCAACCAATTCTGTCGGGAAATCCATGCTGCACCAGGTGGTCAGGAGCGTGCCGTCCGTCAGGACAGCGAATGGGGTTCCGAAGTCGTACCAGAGATCCTCGGCCGTGAGTCGTTCCGGTTCTCCGCCCTCGGCCCCAATCCGGTAGATGGCCTTCAATCCTTCTGTCAGCGCGCTGAAATACAGGTATTTCCCATCTTCGCTCCAGGTGGGGCTTTCGACGTTGTATCGGAATCCGGGCATGAGATTGCGTCCGGCCGAAACGGCGGGAATGGCGCTCTGCCCGTCAGCGGGTTGTACAGCAGTTTCTACATCGGCGATGAAAAGCCGCGTCTGGTCAGCCTCGTAACCGTCCCGCGCCATGCTGACCCAGGCGATGTGCTTCCCATCCGGGCTCCATACAGGATCCGTGTCGTATCCGCCGCCGGTGGCGATGGCCTTGGTTTCGCCTGTAAGTGGTTTATAGATAAAAATTTCTGCGTTTGTCGAAAATGCATATTCCTTGCCGGTGAGTTTCTTGCAACTGTAGGCAATCATTTGCCCGTCCGGGCTCCAGGAAAGCTGTTCCACGCCGCTGAAAGGTTCCGCCGGAAGTTCAAATTTTACATCCGGACCTCCCAGGATATCCAGCGCACGGTCCCGGGTGACGGGGCCGTTTTGGAGGGTGGCGACATAGGCATGGGGAATTTCGGTCACCCAGTGGTCCCAGTGCCGGTACATCAAGTCCTCAGTCACGTATGCCTGTGCCTTGTCCAGGGCCGGGTCGCTGTCTTTGGGTGTCGTGACCTGTCCGGGAACGGTGCTGACGAAGATCAGCTGCGACTGGTCGGGCGAGAACAGAAATTCGGAAATGCCTTCCGGAACATCACTCAGGCAGGTCCGTTTGCCGAGCCGGTCTCCTTCCAGCGGAGCGGACCAAAGCTGCCCGCCCTGCAGGAAAAAGATGGATTTCCCATCCAGGGACCAGCGGGCATTGGAAATGCTTTTTCCGTCCCGGGTCAGCAGGCGCGGATTGCTTCCGTCGGCCTCGCACAGGTACAGGTTGCGGCAGCTGCGGTTTTCCGCGATGGAGGTGTAGCTGACCCCGTACAGGATTTGTTTCCCGTCGGGAGAAAGTTGCGGATCCCCGAGCCGTCCCAGGGAAAGGAGTACTTCCGGGGTCATCTTCCCGTTTTCAATCCGGATGTCGGAAGGCCCGATGAATGCCGGGCCGGATGTTTCTTGTTTGTTACAACCCATGATGGTGAAAATGAGGGCAATGGATGCCAAAGTCAAATAATGGGGTTTCATATGGGATTTGAGTTTGTTTTCGCATAAAGGGCGGAGGCGCGCTCGTGTTCCCGGGCCACGCGGGCTGCCAGGGAAGCGGGCCGGAGGATCTCGATGCGGTCCCCGTGCCGGCACAGTTCGAGGACAAGGTTGTCGTCCGGAATCATCCGGTACCGGAAAACGACCGGCCGCTCCGGCGTACCTTCGGAGCCGTCTGTCTCTTCCTGGGTCCGGTGCAGGGGGAGGTCCCGCAGGTAGCGGGCTTCCCGTGGGGTGGCCCGCAGGCAGATCTCTTCGGCTTTCTGGCCTTCCCGGGGGAGGTAACTGCCGAAGCTGCCGGCAAAGAGGGCGTCGACATCGAATCCGGAGGGCATCGTGAAGGTTTTCCCTTCCAGGACAATGGATTGGATCCTGTCCAGTCCGTACATCCGGATGGCTCCGCGCTCGAGGCAGTGTCCGATGAGATACCACCTTTTCTCGAATTCTTTCAATGCATACGGGCGGACGTGCAAGGGTTCGGAGGCGTCGCTGGTATATTTACGGTATTCGAGGAGGATTTCTTCTCTGGAAAGCATCGCATCCATGAGGGTGGTCAGCCACTTTTGCCCCGACGGGATGTTTTCGACGGAGACGCGCCCCAGCAGCCGCTCTTTGCCCATGGAGAGCAAATTGTTGACAGTAAATGTGTTGATGAGCCAGGAAGAAGCGGAGCCTGCGTCTGTCACTTCGTCCAGGGCCGCGATATGGTACGTGTTCCGGCTGCGGTCGCATTCGATGTCGACGGAGAAGATTTCCGCGATGGCTTCGCGGTGGTTGTTGAAGGACCGGCGCGGATAGGGCGTTCCCCACCGATATTCCCAGCGATCCTGGATCTGGTTGAGGGTCAGGCCTTTCTCGCCCGCTTTGACAAACTGGCCGATGAGCCAGATGTATTTACTGACAAGTTCGCTGACCATGGCCTCAGGATTTTGGGGTGAATGCATTCAGTATGCCCGTCCGGGATCCGTGGATTTCCCGCAGCCCGGTCTCACGGACCAACGCCAGGGCATTGTCTGCCGTGACGCCGCTGCCGCCGAGGATGACCGCCCGGCCGGCACTGCGCCGGATCATTTCGGCAATCATTTCCCGGCCATCCCATGCGGTCGGGGCGCCGCCGGAAGTCAAGATCCGGTCCACTCCCAGCGAAAGGACTTCCTCCAGGACAGAAAGGATGTCCGGGACCGTGTCGATGGCACGGTGGAAGGTCACGGAGAGGCCTTCCCTGCGGGCCAGTGCGACGGCTTCGCGGCAGAAGTCCAGGTCGGTCCGACCCGCCGGGGTCAGGGCGCCGATGACGACCCCGTGTACACCGGCAGTACCGCAGAACCGGATGTCTTTCAAGATGATATCTTTCTCGGCCGGCGTATGGCAGAAGTCTCCGCTGCGGGGCCGTACCAGCACGTTGACCGGGACAGTCAGCTGCGCGGCGGCGCGGATTTCCTCCCGGGGCGGGGTGATGCCGCCGACAGAGAGGTCGGAGCATAATTCGATCCGGTCCGCACCGGCTTTTTCGGCCGCGCAGGCCTTGTCGAAGCCATCGGCGCAGATTTCGATCAAGGGACGCTCAACTGATTTTGCTGTAGTCATGCCGGTCATATTTCTCTTTCCGTAATTCTTTTACCAACAGAGCATTCTGCGCGTCTTCCAGGAGCGGGTCGCGGGAAAGGATGCCTTCTGCGTAATCCCGTGCGTCGGCGAGGATCCGCCCGTCCTTTGCCAGGGAGGCGATGTTCAGCGTGATGGGCAGGCCGCTTTGCTGGGTGCCTTCCAGGTCGCCGGGGCCGCGCATTTTCATGTCTTCTTCCGCCAGGACGAAGCCGTCTTCGGTGCTGCAGAGCAGTTCGAGGCGTTTGAGGGATTCCTTGCTGACCTTGTCGCCCTTGACGAGGATGCACCAGGAGTGTTCGCTGCCCCGTCCCACCCGGCCGCGCAATTGATGCAACTGGCTGAGCCCGAATCGCTCCGCACTTTCAATGACCATGACGGAGGCGTTGGGAACATCCACGCCGACCTCGATTACGGTCGTCGAGACGAGGATGTCCGCCCGTCCGGCCGCAAAGGCGGCCATGTTGAAGTTCTTCTCGTCATTGGTCTGTTTCCCATGGACCATCGCGACTTTGTATTGCGGGAGGGGGAAGTCTTCTACGATGCGTTCAAATCCCTTTTCCAGGTTGCTGTAGTCGACTTTTTCACTTTCAAAGATCAGGGGATAGACGACGAAGACCTGGTGGCCGAGGGCAATCTGGTCCCGCATGAATTTGTTCAGGGCGGGGCGGCGTCTTTCCGTGATGAGCAGGGTCTGAATGGGCTTCCTGCCCGGGGGCATCTCATCGATGACCGAGATGTCCAGGTCGCCGTACAGGGTCATGGCAAGGGTCCGGGGGATCGGTGTTGCTGTCATGACCAGGATGTGGGGCGGGATGCCGGCGGTGGTCTTGTTCCAGAGCCGGGCGCGTTGTTCCACGCCGAAACGGTGTTGTTCATCAATGACGGCAAGTCCCAAGTTCTTGAAAATGACAGTATCTTCAATGAGGGCATGGGTGCCGACCAGGATGCCCAGGCTGCCGTCTTGGAGCCCTTCGTGGATGCGGCGCCGTTCCGAAGCCTTGGTGCTGCCCGTCAGGAGTTCTATGCGTACACCCGTCGGCGCCAGGTATTTTTTGATATTTGCAAAGTGCTGTTGCGCAAGTACTTCTGTCGGTGCCATCAGGCAGGCCTGATACCCGTTCCCGATGGCGATGAGGGCAGAGAGGACGGCGACCATGGTTTTCCCGGAACCGACATCTCCCTGGAGGAGCCGGTTCATCTGGCGTCCGCTGCGCATGTCTTCGCGGATCTCTTTAATGACGCGTTTCTGCGCGCCGGTCAGTTCATAAGGAAGTGCCTGGAAACAGGCGTTGAACGCTTCTCCGACCCGGGGCATGGGGATGCCCTTCTCGCTGCGGCTGCGGACGTATTTCTGCTTGAGCAGGGAGAGCTGCAGGAAAAAGAGTTCCTCGAATTTCAGCCGGTAGGAGGCTTTCTGCAGCGCGTATTGGTCGGAAGGGAAGTGGATGTTCCGCAAGGCATAGTCGAGCGGGACAAGGCCCTTTTCGCGGATAATATGCTCTGGAAGGGTCTCCTGGATTTCGGGTAAAGTCAGCTTTAAGGCACTGGCCATCAGTTTGTTCATGACTTTCCCCGTGATGCCGGCTCCCTTGAGGCGTTCCGTCGAATTGTACACTCCCGTCATGACGCCGCTTCCCATTGTTGGGGTTGCCGGGTCGAGTGCGGCGTCGATTTCGGGATGGACGATATTGATCTGCGCATTGAAAGCAGCGGGTTTACCGAAAAAGAGAAACGTTTCGCCGGGACGGAGCCGGTTCCACGTATACCGGATGCCCCGGAAAAAGACCAGTTCGATCTGGCCGGAGCCATCCGATACGATGACACTCAGCCGTTTGACATTGTTGAACCGAACTTCCTCGCCGCCGATAACCGTCCCGTCCAAGTCCTTGAGATAGAGGACCTGACTTCCTTTTCCCATCAGCATGCAGCGGATCACTTTCGCTTGGATCTGGACATGGGCCGTATCGGGCAGGATATCGGCAATCCGGATGACGCTGCTTCGGTCAATGTAGCGGAACGGATATACACGGATCAGGTCCCCGATGGTGGAGACCTGAAGCTCGGATTTCAGCAAGGCCGCCCGCTTCGGGCCGACGCCAGGCAGGTATTGTATGTCGGTTTCCAGTTCGCTTCGGTACATCCTGTCTCCGCATTTGTAAGGTGAAGGGGAGGACAGTTTTCCTCTCCCGTTGCACGCAGTTTTCGCTGCATTACATCTTTACAAAGATAGTAAAAAATGTACGAGAACAGACTAAGATTTTTCTTTGCATGGAGACGAAATCTTAAAAAACCTGCTTCTGCTGATAAGAAACCTGTTTTCCTTCACCCTGCCCCATGCATTCGCTTGGCGGATCGCAGACAGAAATGTATCTTCGCTCCCGGAGAAATCATCATAACCGTTAAGTCCTACAGGGCTTATGAAGTAAATCACTTTAAGAAAGGAGCGCCGGTGCGAATCGCCGCTCCTTTTGCATTGTGCGGCGTCCTTAGCATTATGTGGTATCTTTTTGCTTTATGTGACGCCCTTGCATTATGCGGTATCCTTTTGCATTGTGTGGCGCCCTTTGCAATGGGTGGAGCGCCTTTACCCCGTGCGGCGTGCGTTGCAATGGGTGCTGCACCTTTTCGGCGGGCCTTCCCCCGCATCCCTCCCTGCCTGTGCTCAGTTGCCTGCCGGCCTACTGCTATGCTATCCCTGTCTACACTCTGGGCACCCCAGCCTGCCGCTATGCCATTCCTGCATACGTCACGTGCCATCCCAGCCCGCCGCTATGCCATCCGTGCCTGCGTCTCAGTGCCTGTCAGCCAGCCTCTGCACGTTCTGTCGGGACCTCCCGGTTATCGGCTGCACCGTCTCGGTCCTTTCACCGTTCCTGTCCTCCGCCCGAGGTCCCTTGGTTTTCGGCCGCGCTGGCTCTTTCTTTCTTCCAGGGGCCTGCAGAGCGGTACGCCCCTTTCGGGGCTATCCTTCCCACGCCTCCAACACCCCATCAATCGAAGATTGCCGGGACCCCGTTTCGACACCCCATCAATCGGAGATTGTCGGGGACCCCGTTTCGACACCCCATCAATCGAAGATTGCCGGGGACCCCGGTTCCGTCGGCGCGGGCCCCTTCCGCTCACACGGCCGTGGACGGCCATGCCGCCCGCAGGTCCCTTGCAGAAGGATATTTGGCAGTTCGTTGCGAGGACATTCACTTTGGACAATCCGCCTGAATGCCCCTGGACTGCAACGGATCAGATTCGGGCGGCCCGCCGAATCTGAGGTGAGGGGGGGGGTGTTTTACCTGATCTGCCTGCCATGAAATGAAAAAACTACCGCGTTTTTTCATTTTGTGGCACGTTTTCCCGGTTTTTTGCCCAAAACACTGCCATGAAATGAATAGTAGCCTCGATTTATTCATTTTGTGGATTGGAGAAGGATCGGGCAATCGGGTACAGGGTGGTAGCAGGGAGGGGAGACAACAAGGGGGAGTCAACGAGGGGCGTGGTTATCCGGATTCTTCTCCTTACCTTTTGCGCTATTCGCTCAGGACGCCGAATACAGATGCTCGTTCCTCTATCGCCCCGTAAAAAGGCAGTTGACGCGATGATGCCATAGAGGTGCCTGTAAGCGGGGGTTGTGTCAAATGACCGGCTTGCCACAGGGGTCATTTGACATGCCCCTGGCTCTGACACGTCTCTAACCACTCCTCGCGTAAAGTGCCTTTTGCCGACCACTGATTATAGTCTTTCTCCCTGGCCATTCTGTACTTGAAGGACAGTTCAGCCACGATAATCAGGGTTTTTCATGGCCTGGGGAGTGCATTGCTGCCCGGCCGGTAAAGAATGATGACAAAAAAATGAGAGGAATTGTTATATTTGCCTTTTGATGCAGAAACTGGTTGTCAATAATGAGTTTTTTTTCCCGGAAGTCGTTGCGCTTCTGGAAAAAGGGCAGCGGGTAATCATTCCGGTGAAGGGTTATAGTATGCTGCCATTCATCCGCGGGGAGAAAGATTTGGTGGAGTTGGAGGGTGTTCGGCTCATGCCCAAGGCCTCGGAAGATGCTCTGTCTAAGGCATCTGCAGAAAATTGCTCGGAAGCAGCTCAAGGCAAGGTGTCTGCGGAAAATTGCCAGGAAGAAACTCAAGGTAAGGCCTCTGCAGAAAATTGCCCGGAAGCAGCTCTGGACAAGGCATCTGCAGGGAAGTCGGCCGGTGTGCTGCTCGAAACACGTCCGTTGGAGGAAGGGGACATTGTCCTGTTCCGCATGGGGGGAAAATGGGTGATGCATCGGTTGCTGTCCATTCAGGATGGAATCGCAGAAATCATGGGAGACGGGGTGATTGCATCCCGGGAGCATTGTCCTGTCGATCAGATATTTGGCCGGGCCGTAACCATCCTTCGTTCGGGCCGGCATGCGGTCGATCCCAGGGCGCCATGGCAGCAACGGAAGGCGCGGTGGTGGAGAAAAGCATTGCCCGTGAGGCGGTATCTGCTGATTGCATGGCGATTGCTTCCATGGAATTGGTGGATTCTACGCAGCCAGCACGCGCCGCACCGGGCTTGAAAATGCATGCGCCGCGCCGGACCTAAAAATGTATACACGGCACCGGGCCTGAAAACGCTGCGCGTACTGATTATGAACATGCTGCACCGGGTCTGGAGAGGGGGAGTGGAGAGCCTGCTAAACGAATAGAACGATACGGAGAGATTGAGTTGGGAAAAGCTGCAGAATGATGTAAAAAGAGCACCAGGGAACTGCGCAAAGCTGCTAAAAGCACCGGCGAGCACCGGGGAACTGCGCGAAGCTGCGAAAAGAAGCCTTTGATGCGGCAGGATGCGGAGAGACACGAAAAAACACGGAAACAAAGAGGAACAAAGAGAAACAAAGAGAAACAACTGAATATCATGAAGATAAAAGAAGGATTTGTATTGCGGACCATCTGCGGGCAAAACGTTGTCTCGGGGGAAGGACTCCAGCAGGTGAACTTCTCCAAGCTGATCAGCTTGAACGACACGGCTGCCTACCTGTGGAAAGCCGTTGAAGGGAAGGAATTTACAGAAGAGGATCTAGTCGATCTCCTTCTGGCGGAATACGAAGTGGAACGGGAAAGGGCTGCGGCCGACGTGGCTTCCCTCTGCGCCAACTGGAAAGAAATGGGGCTGATTGATTGATGAAGACGCTGTTGAGATACGTCAAATGGCTGTACCGCAATTCGAAAGGAGTGCGGTGGGCGCTTGTCGCCAACACCCTCATGGGCCTGCTCAGCGTGACGCTCAACCTCATCTTCATTTGGATTAATAAACGCCTCGTTGACATCGCCACCGGCGATTTTACCTCATCCAAAGGCATCTTCAGCGGCCTGACCGAGCGGCTCAACCTGGCCCTCAGCCAGTCGGGACATGGCACCCTCGGGCGTGTCCTGGGCATTTTTGCCGTCATCCTGATCGTCCTGATGCTGCTGCGGCTGCTGATGAACGCTTACAACACGCGCCTGTCGAACATTACCTATGCCAAGATGAACTTTCTCATCCGGCAGCGCCTCTTCTCCAATTTGTTGCAGGCACAGTGGCAGGGCAAGGAAAAAATGCATACCGGTGATACCCTGAACCGGCTTTTCTCGGATGTAAATACTGTTACATCAGTTATTTGCAACGACATTCCTTCCTTGGTCACCACCTCCTTCCAATTCCTGGCCGCCGCCGGATTCCTGGCCATGATGGACTGGCGGCTGGCCCTGATCCTGGTGCTCATCACTCCGCTTTTCGTCCTGCTGGGCCGCATCTTCTTCCGTAAAATGCGCAGGATGACCAGCGAAATCCGCAAGACCGAAGGGCAGATCCAGAGCCATATCCAGGAAACCCTCCAGCACAAGACCACCGTTCAGTCCCTGGACCGCAGCGAGATGATGGAAGACCAGCTGGACGACCTCCAAAGCGAAGAATACGGCCAGATTATGCGCCGGACCCGTTTCAGCATCCTTTCCAGCACCATTGTCCGGGCTACGTTCAGTTTCAGCTACACCGCCGTTTTTCTCTGGTGCGTGTTCGGGATCTATAAGGGGACGATTACCTTCGGTATGATGACCGCTTTCCTGCAATTGGTGTCCCAGGTGCAGAATCCGACCCGCGGCCTTGCCCGGGTCGTCGGCGGCCTCGTCAACGCCTCCGCCTCCATGGACCGGCTGATGGAATTGGAAGACGTTCAGAAAGAGGAACAAGGTGAGCCTATGGCACTTACCGGCATTGCCGGCATCCGGATCGAGCACCTGACCTTCGCCTATCCGGACAGCGATACCAATATATATGAAGATTTCTCCTTCGATTTCCCGCCGGGCAGCCGGACAGCAATCGTCGGAGAAACCGGTGCCGGAAAGAGCACGCTGATCCGCCTCATGCTCTCTCTCCTGCGGCCGACGGTCGGGCGTATCATCTTATATGATAAGGAAAAAGAGGTTGAAGCAGGGGCGCGTACCCGTGTCAACTTGGTCTATGTCCCGCAGGGGAACACCCTTTTCAGCGGGACCATCCGCGACAATCTCTTGATGGGCGATCCGGATGCTTCGGAGGAAGCCTTGTGGGCAGCGCTCGATACGGCGGCAGCCGGATTTGTCAAGGATCTGCCGGAGGGCCTGGACACGCCATGCGGGGAGCGGGGGGCCGGGCTCAGCGAAGGACAGGCACAGCGGATTGCAATCGCCCGCGGACTGCTCCGTCCGGGCAGCATCCTTCTCATGGACGAGTTCAGCTCATCCCTCGATCCGCAGACGGAAGCACTTCTGATGCAGAATCTTACGGAACGCGGCGGGGACAAGACCATGATCTTCATCACCCACCGCGAGAAAATCGCCGAATACTGCGATCATATCCTCCGGATCGGATAGCTTTGTCTTTTCATGCGGATATATTGGGCATCGCCCTGCCAGTCACCGCGGTACTTGTTGTAATGCCGGTTATACGGGTTGTGGTTGTGAAAAATGACCGTGTCCGTGGAGATGGTGGATACCAGAATACCGGCAGCCCGGTAGAAAAACTCGGCATGGTCAATCATCCGGATATTGTCGTCCCAGCCGATTTCCCGGATGGACTCTGTGCGGGCCAGGAATACATTCGCCGGCTTGGCGACCACAATATGGCCGGCATCCAGCCGGGTCATGTGCGGGATAATCTGCGGTTTCGGCGCAAAGGTCATCGGCTGGTCAAAATACGTTTTCATCGCCCGTTTGGCAGAGGCCTTCCACAGGACATCCAAATGGGCAAAAGCCGTCAGGTCTACTTCAGGATGGGATTCCAGCCATGACAATTGCCGGGCGACATCCGTCCGGGCGCACAATATCATATCGTCTTCTACCTTGACCAGGAAGGGGGTGCGGACCTGCTCCAGCGCGCAGTTCAACCCCCGGCTGACACCGCTGTTGAAAGGGAGATGGATAATTGTAACAAATTCAGAGTCAATCTCCAGCGGCTTTGCACTGTCATCTGCGATGACAACGCGGACACCGGGATAGTACTTTTGGATACTGTTGAAAAGCCGGACGGCCAGTTTTTGCCGTTCGAACGATTTGTACATAAAGGTAACCTTTGTCCGGACCTGTTCAACTTCCTCTGCGGACGGTTTCCCATACCGGAGGTTCCACAGCGTGTCCAAAATAAAGATTTCCGTGTGGGCCAGTGCGCCGTGTATGATCCGGAGAACAGGGGCCAGCGGGCTGACCGTAATTTTCCAGAACAGGGCCTTCAGCGGATTTTTCATGCCGGCTTTTATGCGATTTGCGGTTTCCCCGGGCGCTGGGGACGTTCGGACCCTTCGAGTTTGCGGTCTTCCATTTTCCCTTTCTGGAGGGCATCGTAGGCCTTGCGGCGCTGGAAAATGTCGATGGCGGTGAAAATCGAAGACATCATCGAATGCGGATCCGCCTCGTCGCGTCCCGCCTTCTCATACGCCGTCCCGTGATCGGGCGAGGTGCGTACAATGGGAAGTCCGGCCGTGAAATTCACCCCATTCTCGAACGACAGCGCCTTGAACGGAGCCAGTCCTTGGTCATGATACATGGCGAGTGTCGCATCGAACAGGCTGTAATTGCCGAGCCCGAAGAATCCGTCCGGCGAATACGGGCCGAATGCCAGGATACCTTCTTCGTTGGCCTTTTCAACCGCCGGAAGGATGATTTCCTGCTCTTCATCACCGAGCAGTCCGCCGTCCCCGCAATGCGGATTCAGGCCCAGGACTGCGATTTTCGGATGGTCGATGCCGAAATCCCGTTGCAGGGAATGCTTCAGCAGCCGGAGTTTGGCCAGGATCTTTTCCTGCGAGATGCTTGAGGGCACGTCTTTCAGCGGAATGTGGCCGGTCACAACGCCGACCTTCAGCTGGTCGCTCACCATGAACATGGCGATTTCCTTGACATCGAATTCTTTCTCAAGATATTCAGTATGACCGCTGTATCCGAATCCTTCATTCACCATCGCGCGTTTGTTGATCGGCGCCGTTACGAGGACGTCCAGGTCGCCCTTCTTGATGTCCCGGACCGCTGCTTCCAGTGCCCGGATTGCCGATTTCGCTGCTTCCGGCGTGGACTGTCCCGGCTCAACGAATACGTTGTCCGGCAAGCAGTTGATAATGTTGATCCGTTTCGGTTTGGCATCCGCGGCCGAGCTGATGACATGGGTATCCATCTGGTCCAGGTTATGGATCAGTTTCTTGTAAAAGCCGAAAATCTTGGAGGAACCGTAAATGATCGGCGTGAAAGATTCCAGAATCCGCTGGTCGGCCAGCGCTTTGATAATGACTTCGTATCCTATTCCGTTGCCGTCTCCCTGGGTAATTCCTACGACGGGTCTGCTGTGTTGCTGCATAATCTTTATCTTTTTTCTGCCCGCTCCGGGCATCGATTCATCTTTCAAATTTACAAAAATCTTTCGAATTCAACCCGGCGAGTCCTTTTTCTCTTTGGAAAAATGAAAAAAACTGGCTACATTTCGTTGGAAAATGGTGTTCCCGAATGAAACGTACAGAAGCACAGTTTTTCTCGCTGTTGCGCAGCGGGCTTTGGGGCTCGGATGTGGACGCGGGCCTTTTTTGCAGGGAGGTGGATTGGAAAGAAATCTTCACCCTCGCACGGGACCAGACTGTTATCGGGCTGGTTGCTGACGGGCTGGAAAACCTGATGGCCCAGGCGCAGCGGGCGAATGTGCAGGCTGAAGCGGTTCCGCCGCAAGGCCAGCCTCAGGTCTTGCCGGGCCAGTCAGCTGGGGTACAGTCTTCTCTACAGCCTCAGGCTTTGCCGGGCCAGTCGGCTCGACCGGAGGCGGCCGGACCGGCGATCTCGCTGCCGCTTCAGCGGATGCTCCTCCGTCTGGCGGACCGTGTCATCCGGACCGAGCAGGCCAACCGGAAACAAAACATCGCCTGCGCGGAATTGACGGAAATGCTGCGCCAGGGCGGCTCGGATGCAGTCGTCGTCAAGGGCCAAGGCGTTGCCCAGGCTTACATTAACCCGCTGCGTCGTCAGTGCGGGGACATTGACCTTCTTCTTACGCGCGAGAACTACGAGAAGGCTAAGCCTATCCTTGATCCGACCGGGAAACATGCTGCGTCAGAAAGCCGTTCGAAACTCCATTATGAATGTGATTACAAGGGAATTACCGTTGAGTTGCACGGAACACTCGATGGCGGATTGAATGCCGCTCTGGACCGTCGGTTGGACCAATGGCGCGATGAAATGCTCTCCGGAGGTGTACGCATTTGGGATACCCCGGCCGGGCCGGTTCAACTGCCGCCTCACAATTTCGATGCAATTTATATTTTTGTTCACTTTTATCACCATTTCCTCCTCGGCGGACAGGGCCTTCGGCAGATTTGCGACTGGGCACGTTATCTCTATACCTACCGGGAGGATATCGACTTTGACCGGTTGCGCTCCGACGTCCTCTCACTTGGCCTCGAGCGGGGATGGAAAGTCTTCGCCAGCATGATTGTAGATGTCCTCGGATGTCCTTCCGAGGTCGTTCCTCTCTATGATTCGGCCTGGATGTCCAAGGCAAAATGGGCGCTGAAAAGTGTGTTCATTACCGGCAATTTCGGCCATAAACAGGAAGCGGCGCGCGGGAAGGAATCCTTCTTGATGCGCAAGATCCACTCCTTCTTCCTCCAGGCCGGGCAGATGTTGCGGACATTCGTTTTGTGTCCAGGTGATACCATGGTCTATTTCGTTCACTATTGTGTCAGTGGCGTGAAGCGCGTATTTAAGGGAAAGATGTAGTTGCAGGCTTCCTGACGTGCCCCTCGGCGCCTGTGCCTTCTCCAGTCCCTCTTCCCGACCTTTCTCGATGCCGTCTCGTAAAAAGGCACTTGACGTGACATGGGCTCAGAGTGTCCTGTGGGTAGGGTCCGCGTTAAATGCCCGGCCTGTCCCGGGGGTACTTGACATGACCCTCGATCTGACGCGTCTCTACCGGACACTCGCGTAAAGTGCCTTTTGCCGGCCACGATTAGAGGCTATTTTGCTGGCGATATTGTCTTGAAAGGCAGTCCGGCCATGCTAATAGATCATTTTGATGGCCACGCTAGACTGTGTGGCTCGAGGGATCCGTCGGCCCTGCTATTCCAGCCTCTCCTCTCATAGCAGTTTTCTCGGATCATAGTCGATGATACGATAAACGTAAAACGACATCGGGAGCATAATGCTACTGATGGCGTAAGTAATTAGCGTAAAGTTGCTTAAATCAGTCATGTGGGCAAAAAGCGGAATAACACTGGCAACCGTCGGGGCGCGAGGAGGGACCTTTCCGGAGCCTCTATCCCTTCTTTTGCTTTGGCTCGTCCGTCCCGATGATGTCGCGGATCTGTTCCGGTGGCATGCCCATGGCCGATAGGCGCGCGGTGATCTGGGTAATGGCCGCACGATTCTTTGCCCGTTCTTCCTCGCGCCCCTCTTTCCGACCTTCCGCTCGTCCCTCGGCTCGTCCCTCGGCTCGCCCTTTCTCCAGGCCCTCTTCTCTTCCTTTTTCCAGTCCCTCTTCCCGACCTTTCTCGATACCGTCGCGCAGGCCGTCCTCGTAGTAGGCGGCTGAAATGGCTAATCTGTCGTGCTCGGTCAACATGGCGCGGAGATACTGTTCTTTGGTCTGTTCGGTTACTTCACCCAGCCTGGCCGCTTCCAGCAGGGGCCGGAAACGCGATTTCCAGGCGCCGGGGCTTTGGGCAAAAGTACGTAAATTTCTGATGATAAACAACCACTCCTCGACGGGCCCGCTGAGATGCTCGACGCTCTTGTGCAGGCGCGGGAGCTCGAGGAGCCAGAGGGCGAGCTGCCCGCCGAAGGGCTCGCGTGTCTCCTGCTCGAGGAATCGGTACTGGAAGACGAGCTTGTCCGCGGGTGCTGCCGGATGGTGCAATTCGAAGTTCATCAGACAGATGACGTAGACGGGGTCGAGCCGGTACATGGCCATGCCGCGTGCGACCTGCCCTCGGACGAGCTCGCATCCGTAGTAGAACATCCTGTCCTTGAAGTCCTGCTCGCGTGCGTTCTGCATCTCGACGAGGAAGCGCCTTCCGTCGGCGGTGCGGCAGAGGACGTCGAGGAGGGCGCGCTTGTCCTTTTCGGATTGGACTGGGACCTCGTTGGGGAGGTACTCGATTTCGGCGATGTCCTCGCCGAGGATGTCGTCCAGGAGCATGATGAGGAGGTCCTTGTGGTTCCCGAAGACATACTTGAAGGCCCAGTCGCAGGTGATGTCCATGCAGGGGGCGTTGAGGATCCGGTCGACGAGTGCTTCTTTCTCCCGCCGTGACAGCCCCTTACCGATGGCGGAGGCGTCGATGATGGCCTCGTAGGCGGGGTTGAGAACTTCTTTGTGCGTATTCATCATAGGTTTTTTGTTTTAGGTTGGCAAGATCGGAAGGATTATCCGCATTCAGAAATAATACGCGTTTACTTTCGAAATCGGCCTCTGGCGACTCTGCAGGGGCGGTTTTGTGGTGCAATCGTTGGATAATTTGCAGCAACCCTGCTGTCGTCGTTTTTTCCGGACGGCGGTGTTTTCCCCTTCCGCGCATTGGTGTTTTTCCTTTCGGCTACGAGCGCTTTTCCTGTCATCGGCCGCCGTGAACGACATCCTGCTGGTAGTCATTGCCCATCAAGGGCGCGAAAACAAGGCTCACCGGCTTCAGAGACGCAGCTTTGAGCGAAGGGGGACGGTCCGCTTGCCAGGCAGGGAACATGAAAAGATACAAGGAGTAAACGTTTATTTTGAATTATTCCAAATACGACGAGAGAATTGCCTGGGTGAGGGAGCGGATTCAATGCCGCGAGGTGCCGTTTACGTTCGTGAACCCGCCCCGGCACGAAAAGTAGCCACTGATAAATTGATGCGAAAAGCGGCTTTCCGCAAAAAGGCAATTAACGGAGGGATGTCCTGCAGGCAGGGTCTTGTAGTTCTCCCTCCGAAAGATCACGGTGTCGTCCCATTATGAAGTGACCTTCTTGTACCGTCCGTACACTTAAACTCTCGCCACACGCGTTTGGCACGAAAAGCGCCTCCCGCAAAAAGGCAGTTAACGGAAGGATGTCCTGCAGGCAGGTGTGGTGGGGTTGTGCGTTAATTGACCCCTGAAAACTGCCGGTCAACTGACGTGAACCTTGCCTGCAGGTGCCTCCAGGCCCATGTCGCGTAAATTGCCTTTTTGCGAGTAGGAGTGGAGGGTTGTGCAGGAGAGGCACCTGAAAGTGGTGGAGTAGCTTGAGCAGGCGGTGGAGGGCAGTGCAGGATGGGCAGGAGGAAATGTATAGCAGGGGGGCGGTCCGCTTGCCAGGCAGGGAACATGAAAAGATACAAGGAGTAAACGTTTATTTTGAATTATTCCAAATACGACGTGGGAATTCCCTGGGTGAGGGAGCGGATTCAATGCCGCGAGGTGCCGTTTACGTTCGTGAACCCGCCCCGGCACGAAAAGTAGCCACTGATAAATTGATGCGAAAATCGGCTTCCCGATAATTTGATGCAAAGAGCGGTCCACCGATAAAATGGTTCGAAAGCAGCCACCGATAAAATGATGTCAAGAGCGGTTCCCCGATAAAATGGCGCGAAGATTAGCTCCCGGCAAATTGATGCGAAAAGCGGCTTCCCGCAAAAAGGCAGTTAACGGAAGGATGTCCTGCAGGCAGGTGTGGTGGGGTTGTGCGTTAATTGACCCCTGAAAACTGCCGGTCAACTGACGTGAACCTTGCCTGCAGGCGCCTCCAGGCCCATGTTGTGTAAATTGCCTTTTTGCGGGAAAAGGATAAAAGAAATAACAACGACTTTCTCATACAAAAGGTTGCTCAATCAGGGAAAATAGCGATATTTGTACTTCAAGAAAGCATGAAAAGGTGCTGGTGAATTCTTCTGGCGCCGAAGTGTCAGGCAGGAAAGACCTGCTTGACCTTGATGGGTCTGATCCATCGAATAATAACCGTGTTCAAGGGGTGTTTCACCAGCCTCTTACGCGCAATGTAAATCAAGATGCTTTCATTATCGATGCTCTCCCAAATGGAGAAAGACTTGCGGCTGGACAGGCCATATGTATATGGCGAGGAGAGGGAAGTCCGGAATTGCTGGCACTTTTCATCAGATGGTAACTATGCTGATGCTCTGTTTTTTTCAGAACAGGATTTCAAGGCTGCGATGAATCGCGTCGCCGTCGTGTCGTTTAGATTCGAAATAGCCATACTGTCCTTTTGCCTGATGGATAACCATGTCCATTTTGTTTTGTGGGGGTCGATCGCTGCTTGTGAAGGATTTGTCAGACAATATCTGCAACTGACATCCCATTATATTTCAGTTCGATACTCGATTCGTTCGGTTGCCGCATCCATTCCGGTCAGTTATGAACAAGTGGATTCTGAACAGTATTTGAAGGATGCGATTTGTTATGATTTCAGGAATCCGACCGTCGCAGGGAAACCTTACTTTTTTTGCGATTACCCGTGGTCGAGCGGATCGTTGCTATTCAGGAGCGGTGGATTATGGACATCTCCATTGTGGCGCTTCTTTCATGATAGGGAATGCCGGCAAGAAATGATGTCATTCTTTTCTGTCCGAAGAATCGAGCACTTGACGAAGCAGGAGTATTTTGACTGCCTGCATACATGGCAGCCGCTTCCAGGAGAGTGGATTCTGATCGATGGTATCATTTCCCCCGGGAACTATATGCCTATTTCTCTCATTGAACGTCTGTTCCGTTCACATAAAGGCTATTTGTATTATTGTGGGCGAGGACAGGAGAAAAAGATCGAGGAACGTTCAGGATGGAATGAAGTGTGTCTTCCGGATCAGGAATTGCGGCAGAAACGGGACCTAATCAGCCGCGAAAAATTCGGAACGGACAAAATCCGGGATTTATCGTCACGGCAACGATTGGAAATTGGAAAGGCGTTGCGAAAAAGATATTATCCATCGGTCAAGCAGATTTCCCGGATCATCTGTTTGCCTTATGATGAAGTGCGGAAACAACTTCAATAGAATCATTTACATGTTCATAACTCAGGCTGTTCACGAAAGCGTATCTTCCAAGCAGGTGCGGGGGGCTGGGATGATTTCCGCACAGGGGATTGTTCCCATGCCCGGAAGGAGGAAGTTTTCCGAACGCAGCCTATTCCTATGGCGTTGTTGCTGAAAAAGAGTCGGCTATTGTATTGATGAACGCCCAAAGAACCAACCCGTTACTGCGCGGGCTCCTGGTCACGAAGAACGTGGCCAGCACCGCCGTGAAGTGGATTTTCCCCGCCCGCATGAGAGTTTTACCTCGAGTTCATGTGTCGCTGGGCGGGCTGGCTGCATGGAGAAAGGCTCTCGCCCGGATAGAGAGGGCGGCGGGGCCGTTCTGCCGGATCAGGGGTGCCCTCTGGAGGTTGCCCTGTAGGCAGGGTTTCGTATTGCGGCGCCTGATGCAAGGAGTGTTCCCGACAAAAGGCAATTAACGGGAGGATGGCCTACAGGCAGGTGTATTGGCGGCGTGCATTAATTGACCCCTGAAACCTGCCGGTCAACTGACGCGGATCCTGTCTGCAGGTACCTCTGTAGCATCGTCGCGTTAATTGCCTTTTTGCGGGCGGGAGGGGCAAGTTCGGAAAGGGTAAGCAGGTGGAGCAGCTGGGGCAAGGTCGGGTAGGGTAAGCAGGTGGAGCAGGTGGTGGAAGGTCGGGTAGGGAGGAGCGGGCTAGAACAGGGGTAACGGGAGAAGGTTAGGTCGATAATAAATGCCGGACCGGTCGGGCGCCAACCGCAGCGTCTCTTCTTTCGCCTACAGCAGCGTTTCTTCTTCGGTGAAGCCGGGATCCTCCGGCAAGGTCTCGCCCCGGGATACCGCCCCGGCACCGGCTGCGACTGCCAGGCGGTCGCAGCGCTCATTCTCCGGGTGCCCCGCATGGCCCTTGATCCAATGGAAAGTGACCTTGTGCTGGCGGTACAAAGGAAGGAAGCGTCGCCACAGATCCGGGTTCTTCTTTTTGGCGAATCCTTTGCGCTCCCAGTCCCAGAGCCATCCTTCATTGACGGCCTTGACGACATAGGAAGAATCGCTGTACACCTCTACAGTCGCATGGTCCCAGCGGATGGCTTCCAGCCCGGTGATGACGGCCAGTAGCTCCATCCGATTGTTGGTTGTGCGGGCGAATCCGCCGGAAAGCTCCTTTTCGAAGGAACCACAGCGCAGGATGACCCCATAGCCGCCCGGACCGGGATTGCCGCTGGCAGCGCCGTCGGTGAATAGGTAGATTGACGGCCTGGAAGGTGCTGAAGATGAAGATGCTACGTCGTGGGGGGCGTTATCAATAGGGGGCATATCAGGGGCAGACATGGTTGGAATCTAGATATCTTTCGGGACAAAGATATAAATTATTTGCGGTAGCTACATGTCGGGGTGGGGAAATTGAAAATGACTGTAGAGCCCCGAGCGGAAATGTGGAGGAGAGACCAATGCGAAAAAGGGAGGGTTCCAGGCGTAAATGCGGGGGAGTCGCAGACGGTAATACGGGGGAGTCCCAGGCGGAAATGCCGGAAAGCTCAGGCTGAGACAGGAGAAAGTATTGCGTTGCAGTGGGTTTTCGGGCGATTTGCGGCGAATTTTTTGGCAAACTTGAAAGGATTCCGTATTTTTGACGGAATATTGGTGGATTGGATGCGGACCGGGGTGTTCCGAGCTGGAGGTAGATGGTTTTGAGGGCGGTTCGTACGAGCTGACCAGAGGAAGTCGGTGGAGGGGAGAGCGGTGCCAGCGGTGGGGTGGACAAGAGCAGATGGTGTGAGGAAGGTTTGTGCGGTTTGGCCGGTGGAAGATGACGTGGAAGATGACGAGGGAGATGACGAGGAAGGAGTAGAAGAAGGAGAGGGAGAAGGTGAAGGCGAAGGCGATGGGGAGGTAGATCCTTCGGGGCAGTGCCCCTCAGGATGACTGCTTAAATGTCGTTCTGATTGATGGCAAAGATTCGGGCTGTCCTGTCGTTCTGAGCGTTAGCGAAGAAGGTAGGCCAACGAACAAATAGAAAAGGTGCGACTGGAAACTAAATAGCTTTCGGCTAAGTAGCTGACAACCAAGTAGCTTGCAACTAAAAAGCTGGCAACCAAATAGCTTGCAACCAAACAACTTACAACTGAATGAGAAGTCATTCAGCCGCCGAACAAACGATTATAAAAAACAATTCAGAAGCTGTTTTGAAATGATTGCCGAAGTTTATTATGCGGAGTTTTCGAGACAGTTTCGGCTTTGGAAGAAGGAGCGTAGCCGCAGCTACGAGACTGATGACAAAGGAGAAAATGGCCGGAAAGGCCGCGAAAGAAACAAGAACGATTATTTTAAAACAGCTTCTAGCGATATGTTCAAACGACTATTACAAGTGCTGGTGGGCGGGGCCGTCCTTGTGACGCTCGCCTCCTGCAGCTCGAAAACCTACAAGAACATCAACTACTTGCAGGACGTCCGGGTCGACACCACCCTCGCGATGAAAATCAACAAGGGCATCCAGATCCAGCCGCAGGACAAAATCTCCATTGTCGTGTCCGCGCGCACCCCGGAACTGGCCGCGATGTTCAACCTGAATTCGGTATCGTATCGGGCAAGTTCAGAATCTCAGAATATGAATCAAGGCGGCGGTAACCTGCTGGGCTACGTCGTCGACAACAACGGCGAGATCAATTTCCCCGTCCTTGGCAACATCTATGTGGCTGGCATGACCCGCTGGGAACTCGCTGACTATGTCAAACGGGAACTCGCCGACCGCGACCTCCTGCGCGATGCCGTCGTCACCGTCGAGTTCATGAACTTCAAATTCTCCGTCATCGGGGAAGTGAAGAGCCCAGGAACCTATAACGTGATCGGTGACAAGATTAATGTCCTGCAGGCCCTCAGCATGGCAGGCGACCTGACGATTTACGGCGTGCGCCAGAACGTCTCCGTCATCCGGGAAGCCGGGCGCAAACGGACGGTCTACCTCCTGGACCTGACCTCCTCGGACATCTTCGAATCCCCGGCTTACTATTTGCAGCAGAGCGACGTCATCTACGTCGAACCCAGCAAGGTGCGGGCGGGTCAGTCCAAGATCAATGAGAACAACTTCCGGTCGGTGGGCTTCTGGACTTCCATCCCATCCTTCCTGATGAGCACGACAACGGCGGTGCTGGTCCTGATGGACCGGCTCCAGCGAACCAATAACAGCAACAAGACCGAATAATCATGGCAGAAGACATCAACAATAATCCTACTTGGAACGGCAGTAACCAGGACGACGACAATCCGATCAACTTGGGAGACCTCTGGGCCCTGGTCTGGGGCCACAAATGGTGGTTTTTCCTGTCGCTGCTGATTGCCCTGTGCATCGCCATCTTCTATCTCTACAAGACCCCGAAGATGTATTCCTCCTTCGAGCGGATCATCATCGAAAACGACCAGACTTCGACAACCCTCAGCGACCTCTCTACGGCCATGCGGCGGAATGCCTATTATGGCGTCAATGTGGCCAACGAGATGCAGGCCATGAAGTCCCCGGACCTGATGACCAAGGTCGTGGAACGCCTCGGGCTGGAAACCAATTATACGGATCTGATGTTCCTGCGGGAACGGGAATTGTATAATAGGTCTCCTTTTTATCTGACTTTATTGGGGGATAACAAATCTTCTTCTTTCTCCTTCGTCGTCAAGAAGAAAGGGGAGAAATCCTTCACCCTGGAAAATTTCATGATCGGCGGGACGGAGTTGGAAGCAGCCCCGGTCAAAGGAAATCTCGGAGACTCCCTCGTTACCCCAGTCGGCAGCCTGCGCCTGACAGAATCGCCTTACCTGTACAGCTGGAGCGATGATGTCCGTGTGTCTTGGGCAAACGCCCGCAGACGGGCCGGTGGGTATGCCGGAAGGCTCAGCGTGGCCGGTGCCCGGGATGAATCCTCCGTGGTGACCCTCTCTTTGCGCGATCTTTCTCCCGATCGGGCGGCCCACGTGCTGGCGGCCCTCCTGGATGTCTATAACGAACAATGGATTGCCAACAAGAACCGGGCGACGGCCAATACCTCCGAATTCATCAAGGAGCGCCTGATCGTCCTGGAAGAAGAATTGGGCGGCATTGAAGAGAACATCAAAGACTTCAAGAGCAAGCATCAATTGACGAACATCGACGCGGTTTCAAACCAATATTTGCAGCAGTCCTCGGCCTATTCCTCCAAAGCCTTCGAGAACAGCAACCAGCTCTCCGTGGCCCAGTACATCCGGGGGTACCTGAACGATCCGTCCCATTCCCGTTCCCTGATCCCCCAGGGCTCGGGCCTGAACAGCGGCAACATCGAGAGCCAGATCTCCAATTACAACAACCTCCTGATGAAGCGGGACCAGTTGCTGAAAGAGAGTAGCGAATCCAACCCCTATGTTGCAGACCTGAATGCGAACCTGGATGCCATGAAGTCTTCGGTGCTTCGCTCCGTGGACAACTATATTTCCAGCCTGCAGATCCAGCAGGACCGGATCAATGCCCAGGAAAATGCCATTCTCGGCCGTATCGCTTCCACTTCCGGCCAGGAACTGCAACTGCTTTCCATCGGCCGGGAACAGAAAGTGAAAGAGGCCCTGTATACCTTCCTGTTGCAGAAACGGGAGGAAAACGAGTTGGCCAGCCAGCTCAGCGTAGCGAATACCCGCCTGCTGGTCGCCCCGGTCAGCGGCAGTCCAGTTTCCCCGGTGGTCCGCAATGTCCTGCTGATCGCCCTGCTCCTCGGACTTGGCATTCCGTTTGCTTTCTTCTTCCTCCGGCTCATCCTCAATACGACGGTCCATACCCGTTCGGATGTTGCGAAACTGAAGGTGCCGTTCCTCGCGGAGATCCCGCAGATGGGTGGAAAGAAAGGATTGATCAAGAAGAAATCCGCCCGTTTCGACGATTCCAACTGCAACATTATCGTCGAAGGCGGAAAGCGGGATATGATGAACGAGGCCTTCCGCGTCCTGCGGACCAACCTGGATATGATGGTCGGGCATGAAGCCCCCTGCCATGTCATCATGGTTACTTCGTTCAATCCGAATGCCGGTAAGACCTTCACCATCATGAATATGGCCGCCTCCATGGCCATCAAGGGGGCCAAGACCCTGCTGCTGGACCTGGACCTGCGCAAGGCGACCCTCAGCAAGGCGCTCGGCAAGAACACGACCGGTGTTTCCGCTTACCTCAACGGCCGGATCGATGACTATCATCCGGATCTTCAGGAAGTGTCGGAGAACCTGTACCTCCTCTCCGTCGGTTCCATTCCGCCGAACCCTTCTGAATTGCTGGTTTCCGAGAAATTCCGCCAGATGGTGGCCCAGCTCCGGTCCGAGTTCAAATACATCTTCGTCGACTGTCCGCCGGTGGACGTCGTGGCTGATACGGCCATCGTGTCCAGCAGTGCGGACATCACCGTCTTCATTGTCCGTGCCGGCCTCTTCGACAAACGGGCACTTCCGGCCGTGGATGAGCTCTATACCAGCGGGAAGTACAATCGCATGGCTTTGATCCTCAACGGCGTCGAACAGGTGCAGGGCACCTATGGCCACTACGGCAGCTATGGCTATGGCTATGGCCATTACGGTTATGGCTATGGTCACTATGGCTATGGCAGCTACGGCTATGGCTACGGCGAGCAGGATGGGGACGGAAAGGGCAAAAAGAAGCACCATGCTGACAAGAAAGGGAAAGACAGTGCTTCGAAGGATGATGCCCAAACCGGGGAGAAAAACTGATGTTCGGTTTCCTGAAACGGAAGGAATCCCTGCTCGGCAGCGGACTCCTCGGCGGAGCGACGGATAACCATTCGCACATCCTGTATGGGGTGGATGACGGCGTCGCGACGCAGGAGGAATCCCTGGCCATCCTCCGCTTCCTCGGGGAAGAAGTCGGGTTGAAGACCCTCTGGCTGACCCCGCATACCATGGAAGATGTACCGAATACGACGGAAGGACTCCGGGCACGCTTCGCTGAACTGCAAGCCGTCTATCACGGACCGGTGGAATTGCACCTGGCCTCCGAATACATGATGGACACCTTGTTTGAGCAGCGTCTCGAAGAGCGGGATCTGCTCACGCACGGGGACGACCGGGTCCTGGTGGAGACCTCGACCTGGGCTCCGCCGATCGACCTTTGGGAAATCCTGGAACGGATGATGAAATACGGCTACCGGCCCCTCATTGCCCATCCGGAACGGTACCGGTACATGGACATGCCGGATTACAAACGGCTCCACGAAATGGGTGCGGTATTGCAACTGAACCTGCCCTCCATTGTCGGGGTATACGGAGAATCCGCCCGGATCAAGGCGCAGCTGCTCCTCGACAAGGGCTGGTACGCGATGTTCGGCTCCGACTGCCACCGGTACCGGTCCATCACGCGGCAGTACGGCCTCAAAGTATTGGGGAAAGAGACACTGAAACAGTTGGAAAAACTTTCGGGGAAATGACGATTCTGGTCACAGGTGCGAACGGACAGCTCGGAACATGTATCCGGGAGGCCTGTCCGGTCACCGGAGACAAATACATTTTCTCCGATGTGGGCGCCCTGGCAGGGCAGGAAACCCTTTCCCTGGATATCACCAATCCGGAGGCGGTCCGTATTGTCGTGGACTCCGAAAAGGTGGATGCCATCGTCAATTGCGCCGCCTATACCGATGTTGAGCGGGCGGAAGGCGACCCTGCGATGGCGGATTTGTTGAATCATCAGGCAGTCAAGCAGTTGGCTGCGATCTGCGCGGAGAAAGACCTGCTGCTCGTCCATATTTCTACAGACTATGTTTTTCCGGGCAACCGTCCCGAGCCTTATCGGGAAGAAGATGCTGTCGGACCGACCGGGGTCTACGGTGCGACCAAGCTGCGCGGAGAACAGGTCATCGAAAAATCCGGGTGCCGGTATTTGATTTTCCGGACCTCCTGGCTGTATTCCCCCTATGGAAAGAACTTCGTGAAGACGATGGTGCGGCTGACGGCGGAACGGGATACCCTCCGGGTGGTGTATGACCAGGTTGGCTCTCCGACCTATGCCGGTGACCTGGCAGAGCTGATTGTCAAAGTATTGTCTGGCAGGAAGTTCCCGGAACGGGATTTGTACCATTTCTCCGGTGAGGGAGCGGTTTCCTGGTACGATTTCGCCCAGGCCATCGCTGAACTCTGTGGGCACGATTGCCGGATCCAGCCCTGCCGGAGTGCCGATTACCCCTCCAAGGTCCGACGTCCGGCTTATTCCGTCCTGGATAAGGCGAAAGTAAAGGCGGCTTTCGGCGTGGAGATTCCCTACTGGCGGGACTCCTTGAAAAAATGTCTCGAACGGTTGAACCCATAGCAGTTGAATCATGAAAGGAATTGTGCTGGCGGGCGGCAGCGGAACGCGCCTGTACCCGATAACCAAAGGTGTCAGCAAACAATTGCTGCCGGTTTTCGACAAACCGATGATCTATTATCCCTTGTCCGTGCTGATGCAGGCGGGCATCCGGGAGATCCTCATCATCTCCACCCCGCAGGACCTGCCGGGCTTCCGGCGCCTGCTGGGGGACGGAAACGACATCGGCCTGCAGTTTTCGTATGCCGAGCAGCCCTCTCCGGACGGGCTGGCCCAGGCTTTCCTGATCGGTGCAGACTTTATCGGTGACGACTCGGTGTGCCTGGTCCTGGGGGACAATATCTTCCACGGGAATGGGCTGGAGGAATTGATGGACCGGGCCGTTGCGGACGTGGCTCAGGCCGGGCAGGCGACGGTGTTCGGGTATTGGGTCAGTAATCCCGAGCGCTATGGTGTTGCCGAGATGGATGTGGAGGGGAACTGCCTCAGCATCGAGGAGAAACCGGCGCATCCGAAGTCGCATTATGCGGTCGTCGGCCTGTATTTTTATCCCAATGATGTCGTGGAGGTAGCCCGGAATGTACGGCCCTCCGCGCGCGGCGAACTGGAGATTACATCGGTCAATCAGCATTATCTTTCATCAGGACGTCTCAAGGTGCGGACGCTCGGGCGCGGGTTTGCCTGGCTTGACACCGGGACCCACGATTCCCTCTCCGAAGCCTCCAATTATATCGAAGTCATTGAGAAACGCCAGGGCCTCAAGGTGGCCTGCCTGGAAGAAATCGCCTGGCGGAAAGGCTGGATAGATGACGGCATGCTGCGCCGCGTCGCCGAGCCCATGAAAAACAACCCGTACGGGCAGTATCTGCTGAAATTACTGGAGGAGAAGAAATGAAGGTAATCCGGACAGCCATTGAAGGGCTCCTGATCCTGGAACCGCGGCTCTTCCAGGATGCGCGGGGATATTTCTTCGAGGCGTTTAATGAACGGGACTTCGAAGAACAGGTCGGTCCTGTGCGATTTGTGCAGGACAATGAGAGCAAATCCTGTTACGGTGTCGTTCGGGGGCTGCATTTCCAGAAGGAACCGTATGCCCAGGCAAAATTGGTCCGGGTTATCAGTGGGAAGGTGTTAGACGTTGCCGTGGATCTTCGTCCCGGGTCACCTACTTTCGGGAAATACGAAGCGGTCGAGCTCTCCGGTGAAAATCACCTTCAGTTCTTTATTCCGCGTGGGTTCGCCCATGGGTTCAGCGTCCTGTCTGAGGAAGTCGTTTTCCAGTACAAATGCGACAATTTCTATCATCCGGAGAGCGAAGGCGCGCTGGCTTGGGATGATCCCGACCTGGCGATTGACTGGCGGATTCCGTCGGAGAAGATCATCCTTTCCGAGAAAGACCGCCATCATCCTTCTTTGAGAGAATTGTCTGCCAGCCTGTTGCATCATTGATTTTCAACGCATGGATGAAGTACCCTGCCAATGGTTTGCCCTTCGTGCAACGTACAACCGGAGTTTGAAAGTCCAGGCTGCATTGCAGGCCGTCGGCATCCGGACCTTTGTCCCGATGCGGAGGGTCCGGCGGAAAATCCGGGGCAGGGAACGGGTTCTTACGCTGCCTGCTGTCGGGAACCTTTTGTTCGCTTTTTCGACGCAGCAGCGCCTCTATGAATACATCCTTTCCGAAGGGGACCAGTCCATGACCCGGTTTATCTGGGACCGCGTCTCCCGGCTGCCCCTGACTGTCCCGGACAAGCAAATGGAAGATTTCATGCGGGTCTGTGCAGAGCCGTCTGAAGATTTGGTTTATGTGAAAACTCCGGATCCGAAACTTTTCCAGGGCGCACGCGTCCGGGTCCTCCGGGGTGCACTCCAAGGTGTGGAAGGCCGGGTCGTCCGGATCCGCAAATCGCGTCGGGTCCTGGTCGATCTTCCGGGGCTGCTGTCGGTCGCTTCCACCTATGTCCCGGTGGGTGATTTGCAAGTCATTTCGGACGATTAGCGCCCCGTCTGCGCTTGTGTATCTGAACGAAAATCCCTATATTTGTTTACTTTAAGCTAGTCTTGTTTGAAAGAGATGGCTTTTGTTGTTGCCGCCCGGTTGCTGGATAGTGCCTGGCAGCATGATTGACAATTAGTTACATGCCACGCGGGAAGCGACTCCCGGGTGACCCTTGACTCGTCTCAATGGATTTCCGTAGAAATATTCTGATTACCGGCGGCGCCGGTTTTATCGGCAGTCACCTGGTGCGCCGGATGGTGACGCGCTATCCGGATTACCGGATCATCAACCTGGATAAACTTACCTATGCAGGTAACCTGGCCAATCTCAAGGATATCGAGGACAGGCCCAATTATGTTTTTGTCCGAGAGGATATCTGCGACCTGGAGGGAATCCTGCGCATAATGCGGGAATATGCAGTTGACGGCATCATCCACCTGGCCGCTGAAAGCCATGTGGACCGTTCCATCCGGGACCCCTTTACCTTCGCCCGGACCAACGTCCTCGGTACCCTTTCCCTCCTCCAGGCAGCCAAAGAATGCTGGTCAGATTTTTCCGGGAAGCGTTTCTACCACATCTCCACCGACGAAGTCTATGGTGCCCTTGAACTTACCTCACCCGAAGGGGATGCCCCTTATGGAGATACCCTCTTTACCGAACAGACCCGCTATCAGCCGCACAGTCCCTATTCCGCCTCCAAGGCATCTTCCGACCATTTCGTCCGTGCTTTCCATGATACATATGGACTGCCGGTCGTGATTTCGAACTGCTCGAACAACTATGGCCCTTACCAATTCCCGGAGAAACTGATTCCGCTGTTTATCAATAATATCCGTCTTCGGAAACCGCTTCCGGTCTATGGCAGGGGCGAAAATGTCCGCGATTGGCTCTTTGTAGAGGATCATGTACGGGCAATCGACCTGATTTTCCACGAAGGCAGGGACGGGGAAACCTACAACATCGGCGGTTGCAACGAGTGGAAAAACATCGACTTGGTCCGGCTGCTGGTGCGGATTACCGACCGTTTGTTGGGGCGCCCGGAAGGGACGGATGATGACTTGATTGCATTCGTGAAGGATCGGGCTGGACACGACCTCCGATATGCCATTGACGCAACGAAACTGCGGGATGAACTGGGCTGGACTCCTTCGCTCTCGTTCGAAGAAGGCCTGGAAAAGACGGTCCGCTGGTACCTGGACAACCCGGAATGGCTCGATTCCGTTACCAGCGGCGATTATAGGAACTATTACGAGGAAATGTATGGAGAAAGGTAAATGGTTGGCCGGCGGAGTCGCCGTGGCTTTAGCGATCGGGATGATGGCAGTGATTCCGTCTTATCGAAGCTCCGCCCAGGACCTGCGGAACGCCAAGAGCATCACGCTGGATCAGCTGTTGGGGCGGAAAAGCAAACCGAAAACGGAGACAAAGACGGTGTCCGTGACGCCTTCCCGGTCAAAGTCTACCGGTGCGGAACGCCGGAATGTCGGAGCGATCGGGTCCATCCTGGAACGGGTGGAACTGACGGGATCGACCCTCAGGCAGGAGATGCTGGCGAAGCCCTATGTCCGATATGTCATCAAAGGAGATATGACGCTGGACGGCAAATCGCTTACGATGCCGGACGGCTGTATCCTGGACCTCGAAAACGGTTCTTTGAAGAACGGGGCGCTGAAGATGGACCGGACGCTGGTGACTCCGATCTATGGAATCTCCAAGGAAACCAAAATTCATAAGGTGAAGGTCTCCGGCGAGTATTACGAGACCCTGGTCGACCTATGGGGCGAATCTACAGAGCCCCTTTTCCCCTGGGATACGACTGCTCCGAAGCGCGTTTACCTCGTGGACCTCAAGAAGTTCGGGATTACCCCCGGTTACCAGAGCAAAGGGAAAGACGGACACTATACCGATCGGCAGTACGACCTCATGTACAACAACGGCGTCGGCTTTACCAACGCCATCCAGTGGGCCTACAAGAATGGTTACGACGGGATTAAGTTTCCGAAAAACGATTACTGCTTTACGCCGAGGACGGTAGGAAAGAAGAATAGTTATTTGTGCGGCCTCGTCATAGTTCAGGATCTAAATAAATTTGATGTTGACTTAGGAGGGGGAACTTATTCCATTATTATGGACAGTTCTAGGAAATCTATGTATTTCAAAGGAGCGGGCCCTGTTTACGAACAACCAAGTTTCCTGTTTTCAATGGATTGCTGTGTCAACGTTTCTCTTCATGACGGGAAATTGGTTGGCGAACGTAAGCTTCGGGATTATGCAGATCCAAAGGAGGCTAAGCAGGAACATTCAAAAGGCATTTATTTAGGGGGATATTGTTATAATAGCTGGATTTATCGGATTGAGGGATCGTCTTTTATGGGTGATGTTATTACATCAATGCAGACAGGGTGGTATCAGAATGATTATTTATCAGCGCACTCATTACCTTCATACTATCCACTGAAGCAACCGGCTAAGAGGGGAAAATATGTAGAGACATCGAATGGTAGAATTGTTAAGGATATCGACAATAATGAACATTGTACTATATCGGAGTATGTCGACATCAGTAAACTTTATGCCGGAGCTGAAAAGCATCCTCTGATTAAAAGAATTAAAGATCGTAAAGTATTTACAATCAACAATAACAGAGGGTATACGCGTATTCCGGATTCTTATTTGAACATTGATGTCTTAACGTTCGATGCCACAGTTTCGACTGAAATCCCGCTGCGCATTATTCATTTGTCTTATCTTGAAAGCTTTGAACTTCTGGCTAATGAAACTGGTATTCGATTACAGTTCTATTATGATGATGGAGTTGGAGAGGAGGGACATAAGCATTCGGTAGCAATCTCGGACTGTATCAATAGCGGCTTAATTATCGAAAACTGTGTTTTTTCGGACAATCATAAAGGTGGTATTTCGGGTGGAATGAGTGATACTGAGATTCGTTACTGTCATTTTATAAAGCATGGCCAAGTTAAAACAAGAGAAGGGAAAGATATTCCTCGGTTTTTAGTGGGGGGAACAAATTATAGCATTAACTACGAGGATAGTTTTTGCAAAAATCTTTGCATTCATGATTGCTCGTTTGAACGTGATGATAAAACTATCGGTAAAGTTTTATTAGGCGTTTTGACATTGTCTTTTTATAATAATTCAGTCAAACCGACTGTCACTATCTATAATAATATTGCTTCTGATATTCGTTCAAATGTTTTTTCGGGGAAGGCTATCACATTTATGGATTGGAAATTATCAAGGAACGTGGATTATCAAACAAAATATGGATGCAAGTATTTGACACGGACTGTCATGTCAAATAACACAGTGAATTCACTCAGCACAGAAAGCGGACAATACCATACACTTCTATTTGAAGAATAGAAAGTCATGGGGACTCCAACATATTCTGCCAGTAATAAAACAATTGCCAAGAATACCCTGATGTTATATATTAGGATGTTCTTGTCAATGGTAGTTGGTTTATACACCTCCCGTGTCGTTTTGAGTACTTTGGGGGTGTCGGATTTTGGTGTATATAATGCTGTTGGAGGAGTCGTAGGCATGTTCAGTTTTCTTCAGTCTGCTCTTAGTGGAGCAACGTCACGCTTCATCGCTTATGAACTCGGCCACGGTAATGAGGACAATCTTAGTAAAACGTTTAATTCTGCATTCATTGTTCATGTCGGTATTGCCCTGCTTGTTTTTTCATTTACCGAAACAGTAGGGATATGGGTTTTAAACCACAAGATTGTCATTCCGGTTGGTCGAGAATCCGCAGCGAAGGTTATCCTTCAAGCGTCAATGTTTACGGGTATTCTCTCTACATTGAATGTCCCATTTAATGCATGTATCATCGCCCATGAAAGAATGTCTTTTTATGCATATATTGAGTTGCTGCATGTCTTCTTGAAATTGTTGATTGTTTTTTTATTGCCGATTTTGCCTTTCGATAAATTAAAATCTTATTCCATTTTATTAATGCTTACAAGTGTATTGATTATTGTCATCAATAATACCTTTTGTCGGCATAATTTCAAGGAATGTCATTTGCGGAATAATCCTGACAAAACTATTATGAAGGAGATGATATCTTTTTCCTTGTATAATCTATTTGGCAATTTCGGCTCTATGGTCAACAGACAAGGAATAGTCATTTTAATTAATAATTTTTTTGGTGTAGTTGCCAATGCTGCCTCCGGGTTGGCGACTACGGCTGCAAATGTTATTTCCTCTTTTGCAAACAATATTATTACAGCTTTTCGCCCTCCAATTACAAAGTCTTATTCTTCCGGTAATTATTCAGATGTAGAGAAGCTCTCATTGTTGGCATTCCTTCTTTCGACGTATTTGTTTTCACTTTTCGCCGTTCCTGCAGGAATAGAAATGGAAAAGTTGATGGATTTGTGGCAGAAGGAGCATGTCCCGGATAATACGGTATTGTTTACACGTATCATCTTATTGTGTACATATTTCGGAATTCTTCGATATATCGCAACAATTACAATTCATGCGACTGGAAGAGTTAAAATCATGAGCTTGTTCAACGGCCTAGTTCTTACATGCAATCCGGTTCTGATTTATTGTTGTTTTAAATTCTCTGCGCCAGCACACACCGCATATCTTTGTTATTTGTGTGCGAATATAAGTTTGTTTATCATTTCCGTTTGTTTGATGACCCATTATGTTGGCAGTATTTCCCGTGGACGTATATTCGGTACGATATTCAAAGGGATAGTGTGTGGGGTTATTACATGTGTAATTACATATGTCATTATTTATCAGATGCCATCTTCTTTCGGGAGGATAATCCTAACGACGGTGATTTCTTCTATCATCTTAACAGTTTTGTTTGGGGGATTATGCCTGAACCAGACGCAACGTATAATGGTATGGGGAATGCTCCTAAAAAGAATCGGGCGATGAATAAGATTTTAATATTGGATACAGCGATTGCATCGGGTAATAAGGGGGATGATATCATTATGGAGTGTACTCGCAAAGAATTAGCTCCTTTGCTCGAGCAATCGTATGAACTAACGCTTCCGACCCATGTGTCAGCGTTTCAATGGTATCAGGTTTTACGAAAATCAAAATATGTCAAGAATTTCATCGATTGCAAATATAAGTTTGTGGGAGGATCGAATATTCTTGTTCCGCGTTTATTTACAAATGTCCCTCAATGGAATATTAATTTGTTTAATTTTCAACCCATGAAGGGGTGTATCATGGTTGGAGTTGGAGCTGGTGCAGGAGCTGAGGGCAAAATAGACAGATATACCAAGTATATATATCAGCATCTTTTGAATCGGGATTATTACCATAGCGCTCGCGACGAACGTAGTAAACAGTATATGGAGCGCTTGGGCTTGAAAGCCATCAATACAGGCTGTGTGACGATGTGGATGCTTACTCCTGAGTTCTGTTCAAAGATTCCTTCAAATAAAGCGGAAAAGGTTGTATTTACGTTTACCGCCTCTGAAAATCCGCTTAATCTAAAAAAAGATCAGTACATCCTTGATACATTATTGCGAAATTATAAAGAGGTTTCTTTTTGGCCGCAGGGGATCCGAGACTTTGATTATTTTCATCGCTTGAACAATATAGAAAACGTAATTCTTCTTCGGGCAAGTAAACAGGCATACGATGATTATCTGAAAAGTAATGTGACGGATTACGTTGGGACACGGCTGCATGGGGGGATTTATGCTATGCGTCATGGGCGCCGAGCAATTATCATCTCTATTGATGAGCGAGCAAGGGCAATCAATGATAGTAATCATCTCAACTGTATTGATTACAATGACCTTGATAGCTTGGATTCGTTAATTAATAGTTCTTTTTCTACGCAGATAAAGATGGACTATGACAATATTGGCTTTTGGAAGGAACAATTTGGGCTATGAGAAATAAGATCGTATTAGATAAAATAACAGTCAGAAATAATCTTGTATTATATGATTATCATTCAAATGATGATCTGAGTGCCTTTTTTAGGACCAACAGATTGTTTATTCAATATGAGGAGGATGTTTCCCAAGTCCCGCTATCTCTTTTAACCATACCATTTGTGAATACGATGGCAGGGTTTTCATGGCTAACTGATTCAGTCCTTTTTGTAGATGAAATAGATACTACGTTTTACGAGTCTTTCAAACAGTTAAAGCGAGCATATGGAGAATTACATCGCGTACTATTAAAAGGAATGCTTGTCCCATCTCGATTTGTCGATAATTCCATGGAGAAAAATTTAGATCAGTCCTTTTTATTGTTCGGTGGTGGAGTAGATTGCCATTCTTCATTTCTACGTAATAGAAATACTGTCTCTTATCTTGTCAATATCTATGGATGGCTACATTCAGTTGAGGAGCGAAGCAATGTGGATGTTTCGGATGCCGTTAGAACTAAAGAGTATGCACAAAAGATGGGTGTCGGAGCACTACATATTCGATCTAATTTCGCTTCACTCTTCGATTTACAGAGAATTGACAATAAGCTATGTAAACCAATTGCAAGAACATCTTATTGGTATGGATTCCTTCATCCACTTGCCTTTTTATCTATCTCTTGTATTCTTGCGTGGAAAAAAGGGATATCAAATCTATTAATAGCAAGCTCTTTTACAAAGGATAGATCAGATGTGCATTGCGCCTCATTTATTACGACGGATTCAGAATTTAGATTTGCTGTCAATGGTTGTACTATTCATGACGGGTTTGAATTGAATAGGCAGGATAAGGTGAAACTTCTGGTTGATTATCAGATAAATTCGGATAGTTTTTATCCAATCCAGGCATGTTCATTCAATGACCATAATTGCTGCCAGTGCGAAAAGTGTTTCCGAACAATAATAGAATTAGTCGCAGAAAATGCAGATCCACGTGATTTTGGTTTTAATAATGTTCAAGGTACGTTGAAACAGCATTGGAGCATGATAGTGGCGCGTGATATATCTCAATGGAGTATACAAAAAGAGAACTATTATCATTATTATGCTGCAAAGCGTATGCGGGAAAACTATGAAAATTTCGATGGAGAAAAGAAGGAATTCGTCGACTGGTTTCTTTCTTTCGATTTCGCAAAGGCTAAACGTAAAGGACTTTGGAAATATTATCGCAAAAATATCTTTCGCATTCTAAAACGGAAGTTACTTTCATGAAACGTCGTATTTTTATTTCCATCCATTATATGAAATTGGGCGGAGCAGAAACCGCCCTGGTTGGATTGCTTCGGGCAATTGATTACGCCAAGTATGATGTTGATCTCTTCCTTTATGCTTGTCGCGGAGAATTGATTCAGTTTATTCCCAAGGAAGTAAATCTATTACCTGAGATTCCAATTTATGCACAGATCGAACGCCCGCTTAAAAGTGTTTTGAAGGATGGCTATTTTCGTATGGTGACAGCTCGTTTGAAGGCAAAGGTAAAGACATGGCTTTATAAAAAGAGGAAAGGGCTAAAAGAATCAGATGCTGGGGCGCAGTTTATCGCTGATGCGGTCACGCCGTTATTACCACCTGTTAATCCGGATGTCGTATATGATTTGGCAATCAGTTTTATTCATCCGCATAACATTGTCCGCGATAAGGTCCGAGCTAAGAAAAAAATCTGTTGGATTCATACAGACTATTCTTCAGTGGATGTGAATGCTGATATGGAACTGCCTATATGGTCTGCTTTTGACCACGTCGTTTCTATCTCCGGTGAAGTGACGAAGGCTTTTCTGCAAACATTTCCATCCTTGGATGATAAAATTGTAACAATAGAGAATATTGTTTCTTCTCGATTTGTACGTAGTCGTGCGAACGAGTTTGATGCGTATTGCGAATTCGGTGAAAGAAAGAATACTATTATTCTTCTCTCCATAGGCCGTTTTTGCGAAGCAAAAAATTATGATAATGTTCCCGATATTTGCCGTCGAGTAATATCAATACTAATTTCTGCTCAGTTTCCCCATTCTGTGAAATGGTTTATCATTGGTTATGGTCCTGATGAACAACTGATTCTGGACAGGATCGCTGATGCCGAAATGCAAGATCATGTTATCATTCTCGGCAAGAAGGTTAATCCATATCCTTATATCAAAGCGTGTGACATTTATGTCCAACCCTCTCGTTATGAGGGGAAATCCGTGACGATTCAGGAAGCTCAGATACTCTGTAAGCCAGTAGTTGTAACGAACTATCCTACTGTAAAGTCACAAATAATTGATGGCGTTGATGGAAAAATCGCCCCTTTAGATAATGAAGGATGTTCCCTCGGTTTGGCGGATTTCATCATGAATACCGATATGCAGAAGAGAATCGTAGAGAATCTTCAAAACCAGGATATGGGGAATGAGAAAGAAGTGAAGAAATTATACAAGCTGATGAATTAGAGTAATGTCAACGATAAGAAAATGGTGGAATAGACTCTTGATAGACACGTGGAATATCGCTTTCTGTGAGATGGGGGAAGATATGTCACCAGTTAATCTTCGTTGGATGAAACATGATTATTCAGACCGATGGTTTGCTGATCCTTTTTTTCTTGAAGAAACGCCTTATGCGTACGTCATCCTTGTCGAAGAATATATGCGGCATGTCAGAAAAGGAAGACTCGCCAAACTTATTGTTGAAAAAAAGGAGTGTCAGTTGGTTCAAAACGAAACTTTGCTTGATTTGAAAACTCATTTGTCTTTTCCTAATGTGTTTATTTATGGAGGGGAAACGTATATATATCCGGAGAATAGTGCAGCTGGAGAACTAACGTTTTACTGCCTGTCTTCAAATGGGCTTGAGAAAAGGGCTGTAATTCCGGTACCATTGATAGATCCCGTTTTTTATCAAATATACGAGGATTTGGTGTTGTTATTAGGCACGATGCCAGAAGATGCCAATGGTAATATTCTACATGTATTCAAGTCCGCTAGTTTATTCGGTCCGTATGAGGAAGTCCAGCAGATTATCTTTAAGGATAATATTGCGAGGCGGGCTGGGAATATTTTTAAGTGGAAGGGCAGGGTGATAGCTCCGGCACAAGTATGCAATAAACATTATGGCGAAGGTATTTCTTTTCAAGAGGTGGATTTTAGGGAGGGGGATTGTTTATCATTGCGCGAAATCCTGAGGTTGGAAGCAAAAAAAGTCACAAAGATGACCGGTTTTCATACATATAATGTTGTAGGGAATAAAGTTGTAATCGATGGCTATTATTATGGAAATGAATTCATACATGATTTATACTTTGACATTAGGGGGCTAAAATACAAATAAACATGAACGAAGTTGTATTTGATTGTAGGTGGAGCGGGGAAGTGACGCCAGATTTTGTGGGAGATTTTATTTCTGTATTGGAGTGTGTATGGGGAGAAAACATAGATCTTGATTCTTTTCGTAGTAGATATTTCCATAATATATATGGACCATCTTTAATGATTGTAACATATGTCGCTGGATATCCATCCGGGACGCAAGCTTTCTGGAGGAATGATATCGGGCGGCGGCTGGCATACCAAGCTGATGATGGCGCTGTGTTGGAGGCATCACGCGGAAAGGGGTTACTAAGACGGATGATTCAGAAAGGAATGGAAGTGCTAGGAAATGACGTAATGTTGTATAGTTTTCCAAATAGTAAAAGTAAACCGTCTTTTCTGAAGTTGGGATGGGACGTGATCTCTACTCATCCTGTCAGGCTGTTAATGTTTAATAGATTTTTTCCTCAGCAATGTCCACAGGAAGCAGAATATGTTTATGCTAAATGGTTCCTGCGTAGCAGAAAACATATTTCGTATGTAAAGCGAAACGGATACTATTTCCTGGTAATTCCTACATCCCGCCGATATGTGAGGTATATTATCTCTTCTTGCGATGAGAAGACGGCCATGTTATTCGAGAAGCAGAAAGGTTGGCCTTTGTTAGTTTATAATAAGCAGTCAAATACAATTGATGCTGAAAAAAAAGGGAATATCGTTGTAATGGGGCATCGGGGAGAATTTATCCCGGTATGGAAATGTGATGCGATTTAATTCATATTTGATAAGTGGACGTTAAATGAGTGAACAACAGGTACTTAGGCAAGATCGGCTGTATTGGATTGATGCGATTCGCTCATTTGCTTGTTTGTGTGTTATAACGACACATGCTCCTATCCCTAACTGTGGAAGTGGAGAAAAGATTATTGCCATAACGAATTATTTTTCTGTGGCAGGAGCCTCGGTTTTGTTTTTTATGATTTCCGGAGCGCTTGTCCTTTTCAAAGAAAAGTCATTCGTCCCTTTTATTAAGGTCAGACTTTCCAGAATCGCCCTTCCGATGTTGATTTGGACGCTCATTTCGTTAGCTATAGATTATGCACAACATGAGATTACTGGCCTTACGATATTGAAAAGAATTAGCATGATTCCATTCGCACCACAAGTAGGGACATATTGGTTTATTTATGTTGTTTTTGGGATCTATTTGCTAACTCCCTTTCTCTCATCATGGCTCAGTAAAGCATCAAAACGTGATGTTGAAATTTATTTATCAATTTGGGCATTTACATTGTTCCTTCCCTATCTTAGAATCGTTTTGCCGCAAATTGATGCAATAACGGCAATGAGTTCAGGTTATTTGTATTCTTTCTACGGGTACTTGGGTTTCGCTATTCTTGGGTTTTACCTGAGAAAATGGTGTAATTTCAATGAGCTGAAAAAATGGCACGTCGCACTTGTGATATTCATTGTGCTATTGCCTGCTGTTTTATATTCAATGCCCATTATTCCACATTCTGCGATTCAGAACAGGATGTCAATTAATATCGTTGCATTGAGCGTTTGTTATTTCTTGATTATAAAGCATATGAAATTATCCGCCAAAGCCTCAAGTTTTTTTTATGATTTCGCTCAGCATAGTTTTGGAATATACTTGGTCCATATTCTTGTAATGCGGAAAGTCTTGTGGCCGCTTTTGACACCATTGGAAATTCCGTATTTTATTCAAATTCCCCTTATCATTTTCCTGACGGTGGGGATATCGTATGCCATTGTTCACTTGATTTCAAAACTCCCGTTTAGCAAGTATATTGTAGGATTATGATCCCGAACGTGATTCATTATTGTTGGTTTGGAAGGAATCCTTTGCCGGATTCAGCATTGAAATGCATCGCGAGTTGGCGACGTTTTTTTCCGGAGTATGAGATAAAAGAGTGGAATGAGGATAATTTCGATGTCAACAGTATTCCATACACAAAGGAAGCATATGAGGCAAAAAAATATGCATTTGTAAGTGATTATGCCCGTTATTGGGTTTTATATCGGCATGGAGGGCTCTATTTCGATACAGATGTGGAAATCATTCACGATATGCAGGACATAGTAGAAAAAGGCCCTTTTATGGGTATAGAGGTCCCTGGGAATGGAGTTCGTATGCCTAAAGTTGCACCTGGACTAGGGTTGGGGGCAGTGCCCGGAATGGGGTTTTATAAAGTCATCTTGGAAGCATATTCTACGTGGCATTTCTTGAATGAAGACGGGACGAAGAATTTGACGACGATTGTCGAATATAATACGAATAAACTGATAGAAAGCGGGCTTAGACTAACAGACAGTTTACAAAATGTGGCGGGGATCAATATATATCCTGTCGATTATTTTAACCCGTTGGACGATTTGACTGGACATTTGAATATTACTGAGAATACACGTTCGATACATTGGTATTCAAGGACGTGGAGTGATTCATCTTCGCTCAGGAAACAACTTTCTCGTTTTTCGCATAAACTGTTTGGGATGAAACTACACGCGCTCTTAAAAAAATTAAACTTTAGGTAGAGAAATGTTTGAGGCTCAATATTATAAGATAATATATTTCCTGATTGTCGGGATTCTTACTTTCTTTGTATCTTTCAATTATTTGGGATACAATGTCAATCGTGTCCAAAAGTCTCGCCGCCGTCCCCAGTTTGGCACCGTGTTACTGACAATCGTTATGATTGTATTAATAGGATTTCGCCCGATTTCTGGACGATATTTTATTGATATGCGCGGATATGCGTCTAGCTATGCATCGAATTTTTATGCCCCTTTTGAGTTTACATGGCAAACAACGAACAAGATATTTGATAATTTGTTTCTCTTTATGGCCTCAAAAGGAATTCCAGTCGAGACTTTTTTCTTTATGATGGCATTCCTTTATTTCGGTGCAATGTATATGGCATGTAGGAGACTGTTTCCTAGAGATACCATGATTGCAATGCTTGTATGCTTGGCTGCTTTTTCAACATATCCTTATGCGGTGAATGGTATCAAGGCTGGTGTCGCGGCGTCGATATTCCTAATGGCGATCGCTTATCGTGAAAAAATAATCTTATCGGTTGTTTTAGCTTTGATTTCATGGGGTTTTCATCATTCTATGCAAGTTGTCGTTGTTGCATATGTTTTAGTTTTGTTCGTCCGGAATCCGAAATATTATTTCCTTTTTTGGATTGTTAGTCTTGTTCTCTCTGCTTTGCATGTTACTTTTTTTCAAACTCTTTTTGCAAACTATACAGATGATCAAGGTGCAGGGTATCTTGTATTTGAATCAAATGAACATTGGGCAGAAGTAATTCGTTTCCGTCCGGATTTCATTTTGTATAGTGCACTCCCAGTTGCGATTGGTTATTATACAGTAATCGTCCGTCATGTGAAGTCATCAATATATCTGTTTATCCTAGAGTTGTACTTGATGACTAACGGGGTCTGGATGCTTTGCATGTACGCTACTTTTACGAATCGAATCGCATACTTGAGTTGGTTCATGTATCCGATAGTTCTACTCTACCCATTTACTGGTACTGTGTGGGATAAAAGACAATATCGTTACATGACATATGTCGTATTAGGGCATCTTTTAATATCTATCTTCCTGTTGTTTATATATTCTTAGTTTTATCGATGTGCCGAATATCAGTCATAATGGGTATATATAACTGCGCGGGGACTCTTCAAGAAGCGTTAGATTCTCTATATGCTCAAACTTATCAGGATTTCGAGATCATTTTATGTGAAGATGGTTCCAGTGATGACACATATCTTATTGCCAGCAAAAATGCAGAAGCCCATTCCAATATCAAATTATTGAGGAATGATCGGAACATGGGATTGAATATTACGTTAAATAATTGTCTCTCAGTAGCGACCGGGGAGTATATAGCTCGCATGGATGGAGACGATATTTCTTTACCGACACGGTTTGAAACGGAAGTACACTTCCTGGACACTCATCCGGAATATGCAATTGTTACTACTCCCATGAAGCATTTTGATGAGAATGGGGTTTTTCGAACGGGGACAGGTGGTAGAGAACCGAAACTGACGGACTTCCCCAAGTATTCACCTTTTTGCCATGCACCTTGCATGGTGAGGAAAGAAGCATATGACGCGGTAGGGGGATATGGTATCGGAAAACGCCTTTTGCGGGAAGAAGATTATCATTTGTGGATTAAAATGTATGTGAAAGGGTTCAAGGGGTATACGTTGAGTGAACCCTTATATATGATGCGGGATGACAGGAATGCTTTTAGACGTAGAACTTTTCAAAGCCGGTTGAACGAAGCATATGTGAAACATTTAGCATGCAAGATGTTGCATCTGCCATTCTATTATAATATTTATTGTCTGAAACCCTTGATTTTGGCTATTACACCCAAATGGGTTTATGATAAACTACATAAAAAATGAAAAGGATTTGTTTTGTAGTAACATTGTCTGGAACTTATAGGGCTTTTTTATATGATCTGTCCAACTTTCTGATTGAAAGGCATAATTACGATGTGACGGTCGTTTGTGACGAAGATGCATCCATGTATGATCTGGAAACAGACAGGTTGCATTATCATCCCGTCAAAATGAAACGCGGGATGTCATCAGATGGGCTATCGGCCATATTCCGCCTATACAAGTTCTTTCGGAAAGAAAAATTTGAGATAGTCCAGTACTCGACAAGAAATGCGGGGACATACGCTTCCATAGCCGCATGGATGGCGGGAATTAAGTGTCGCCTATATTGCCAATGGGGGATGATGTTTGTAGCTTTGAAAGGGTGGAAGAAACTATTGTTGAAGTGGGACGAAAAACTGATTACCTCATTATCGACAGTCATTGAATCAGAAAGTTTTTCTATGTTTAATGAGGCGCTGAAACGTGGGATTTATAAGCGGGATAAAGCCTCCGTTATATGGAATGGAAGCGCTTGTGGCGTTAATTTGTCAAAGTATTCTTTGTCGTTTAAGTCATTGTGGAGAAACGAAATCAGGGCGCGTTATTCCATCGGTGATGATGCTTGTGTTTTTGGATATTGTGGTAGGATAACCCGTGATAAAGGAATCAATGAACTATTTGCCGGATTCCGGAGAGTCCTTAAAGAACGTCTGGCCTATCTAATGGTTATCGGATCTTATGATAATGTGAATTCGATTGATCCGGAGTTATTAGCCTGGGCGCAGTCGTGTCCGCAGGTGATCTTTACCGGCAGGACGGATAATGTCCCGATGTATTATTCGGCTCTGGACATGTTTGTCTCGTTGAGCTATCGTGAAGGATTCGGTCTCGTTGTGATCGAGGCGGCTGCTATGCAGGTTCCTGGAATCGTTTCTGATGCTTTGGGGCAGCGCGATACAATTGAGAATATGGTAACAGGCCTCTCTGTCCCTACAAAAAATGTCGACAAGGTGGTTGATGCCATGCGTTTTTGCATTGACAATCCCGGGAAAGTTGAAGAAATGGGACGTTCAGCAAGGACTGTTGTTGAAGAAAAATATAATCAAGAGACCCTTTTTGAAAAATTGGCATTGCATAGGAATCAGTTGATAGGAGAGGAATGATAAATGTTTTGATAATAGGGGGCGGAACGCAGGGGTTGGCTTTTGCCAGAGCTCTTTCGAAGTTGAACTGTCGAGTTTTTATGCTAGTGGAAGAGAAGGGATCTTATGCGGATTCTTCAAGATATGTCTTTCAGCGAGTCAGTATTTCGGCACCATTGGAATCTGAGTTGTATCTTGATTATTTGGTTTCTTTGATTCGTGATAAACAGATTGATGCAGTTATACCCATGGGTGATGCTAGTGCAAGGTTCATTAGTAAAAACATCAATGTGTTAAGTGCTGTAACGGGTGTCAAGTTCCCACCAATTGAGGCGTTCATGAAAGGGTATGATAAGAACCAGTTAATGGCATTGTGCCTTCAAAAGGGCTATCCTCATCCGGCAACGCTTGATTTGAATAAGGTTTCTGTCCACGATGATTCGGTTCGTAATTTTTGCTATCCCGCCATGTTGAAGCCCAACCAGACAACGGGGGGGAGAGGTATGATACGTGTTGACTCGCATGAAGAGTTATTACATCATTATGATGCAATGCATCAAATATATGGTGACTATCACTTGCAGGCTTTCATACCAGCTGGAGGGCGTCAGTTTAAGGTTCAATTATATGTAGATGAGTTGGGAGAGTTGCTGCAAAGCACTGTAATGCAAAAAGTCAGGTGGTTTCCACCCGAAGCTGGATCAAATTGTTGTGCTATGTCCGTTGAAATACCGGTTTTGGTAAAAGTATGTCATATGATATTGAAAGATATCGGATGGCTGGGATTTGCTGATCTTGACATCATTGAGGATCCAAGGGATGGCCAATTATTGGTTATGGAAATTAATCCAAGAGTGCCAGCTTGCATTAAGTTGCCGATTATGGCGGGAGTCAATTGGGCTGAAGTCATTTTAAATGGTTATTTAAGTAAACCGCAAGCACACTATTCATATATAACAGGAATTGTTTTACGCCATCTCGGTTTGGATACCTTGTGGTTCCTTAAAAGTGGAGCGCGATGGAAGACTCAGCCTTCATGGTTTCATTTTATGGGCAGTCGAGTTTTCTATCAAGATATGAGTGATTGGACGGATCCAGCACCATTCATTAAAGGGACTTTGCACAATGTTAAAAGTTTATTGAACCCGAAATTCAGAGAAGCAAAAGGCTTGAGATGACAGAGGTTAAAAGATATGGTTTTCTGGATATTGCGAAAGGATTGGGCATTCTGTCGGTCGTTTGGGCGCATATCATGTTAGTTGGATGGTCGCATAAGATTATTTATGCGTTCCATATGCCTTTATTCTTTTTTATCGCAGGGATGTTTTTTGCAAAAGAAAAGTATCCATCGTTTGGCCCGTTTGTTAAGAAAAAGTTTCATCGACTTCTTATTCCATATTTTGTCTATGCCATTCTTTCATGGTTATTGTGGGTTTGTTTTCAGTTTTTGGGGAATGGCCACGGTGTGGATATTTGGCGATCGTTTCTCCAGATTTTCATCTGTCAGGGATCTGGGCGATTTTTAGTATTTAATTCGGCTTTATGGTTTATACCATGTCTGTTCTTAGTCGAGGTGCTCTATTATTATATAAGCCGCTTAAATGATCTGTTGAACTTTCTTTTAACAATACTCTTGGCAGTTTTGAGTTTTAAATTAGGAAGGCTATGGGGGAATGAATATTGGTTAAGTCCTTTTTGGAATTTTGACGCAGTTCTGATTGCATTACCCTTCTATGGAGTGGGGAATCTATTGACAAAAATAGTTCCTGCCAACAAGATGGAAGAATGGGTGGATACTCACAGATTTCTTTCTCTCTTTGTGTGGGCTGTTTCATTTGCCTTGTTGGCTTTTTTGTCAATGAGATATGGAGAGTGTTCGATGGGATCTAGTTCGTATCAGTGTAAGGAGAGCATATTCATGATACGTGCTTTTATTGGTATAGCTGCGATGGTTTTTTTCTCGTTGTTTATAGAGAGAGTTGGGCGGTCATGGGGAAAGGAATGTTTAGTAACATGCTTGGGAGGAATTCGGTGGCTTGGAAAGAATAGCCTGGACGTCATGTGTCTACATGTCCCTATAAAAGGGGTAGTTGCTATATTGATAGCAAAAGTATTAAGGACAACGGTAACGCATATCAGTTCATCTTATTTGTTGTCCGGCGCAGTTTTCTTGATCACAGTTTCCGTTTCTATACTTATTATCATAGTAATTAATAAGAGATTTCGTAAATAGATGGATATTCTAACTTTTGATATCGAGGAGTGGAGTTTGGCGAAAACGGGGGGATATGGGAGTAGAGAATTATACTGTACTTATGATCGTTATTTGGACAATATTTTGTCCATTTTGAATGATCGAAAGATTATTGCAACCTTTTTTTGCGTGGGGAAGATGGGTGAAGATTTTCCGGATGTCGTCCGGAAAATTCATGACGCCGGTCATGAAATCGGATGTCATTCTTATCGGCATTCCTGGTTGAATAAAATGTCAGAAGTCGAAGGCCGGGAAGACACGCGAATGGCTGTAGATGCTTTGGAGCAATGTATCGGAGAAAAGGTCTTGAGTTACCGGGCTCCTGCTTTTTCAATCGGCCCCTCAAATCTTTGGGCTTTTGAGGCTTTAGTAGAAAACGGCATTTTATATGATTCTTCAGTTTTCCCAGCTCAAAGAGATTTCGGAGGCTTTCCGAATTTTAATCGAGATACACCGGTATATGTAGAATATAAGGGCCGGCGATTGTTGGAATTCCCTATTCCCACGTTTAAATTGGTTGGGAAGAAAATTGCTTACTCCGGTGGCGGGTATTTCAGGTTATTCCCTCTTTCATATATAGAGCGTTGGAAAAGTTGTTCAGATTATTTCATGGCATATTTCCATTTGGCTGACTTAATTTCGGTAACACATGGTCTTATGTCCAAAGAAAAGTATGAGTCGTATTTTAGGGAAAAAGGATCTTTTCTGAAAAGGGTAACGCGCTTTGTGAAATCAAATATTGGGAAGAAGAATGCTTTTGTAAAGCTAAAATCGCTGCTGGATGCAGATTCGGTTTTTATTCCGGTTCGATCTGCCGCGAAGATTGTATCAAATGCGGAATGTGTTCAATTGGTCCAGATCTAAACACTAGTCAGAGATTTTTTTATGAAACTAAGCGTCATTATTCCATTCTATAACGCTGATAAGTGGATTGGTTCGTGTCTTGATTCACTGTTGGATCAAGATATTAATCATGATGAATATGAAATAATCATTATAGATGATGGCAGTACCGAGAGCATTAATGTATTAAAGGAATATGTCGGTCGGTATGATAGTATCCACTATTATTATCAACCGCATTCTCGTGTCGGGGCGGCAAGAAATCAGGGGATTTCTGTCGCAAAGGGTGAATACCTTTTCTTCTGTGATGCAGATGATTATGTTCAAACGCGGACTTTTGGCCGATTGCTAGAAATAGCTGTAAACGAGCAGTTGGATGCATTGTTTTTTGATATGTTATCGGTTAGGCGCGGCGATTGTCCATTCGAATTTCATAACGATTTCAATGATGTTATTTTTTATGATACTGGAATAGATTATTTGGTTTCTCCTCCACATCCTATTAGTTTTAGCTCATGTCAGTGTATTATTAGAGGTTCTGTTCTAAATAAGTTGTCGTTATCATTCCCGGAAGGGATGATGATGGCGGAAGATCGTTTTTTCGTGGTTAATATGTTACAAAAAATCGGTAAGGTGGGCCATGTGGACTCAGTTGTATATTATTATGTTCAGAATCATGAGTCTCTCACTCATTATTGGGGAAAGAAAATTCGGGCTGGAGAATATGCGAATAATTTGTATCAGTTTGTTGGGTTCTTGTCAGATCTTATCGATAACCATGAGATAATCGAAAAGGTTAGATCCGTTCTGATTCATTGGCGACAAGACGATGTATTCACTTTGTTGAACAATGTTTTTCGATATTGTCCTGTTTCTGAATCAAAGGATTATATCGGAAGGTTAAAAGGAATAGGAGCCTATCCTTTCCCTGAAAGGGGATTAGGAGGTCGGATTGGAATTGTTGAAAAGGTCATGATGAAAGAGAGATTATGGCTTCTGGCATGTCAGCTCTTTCATGTTCTTCCTCAAAAGGTTCGGTATCGCTTTTAATATATGTATAAAAGGGTTATAAAACGCCTCTTCGATTTTTTAGTCTCTTTGATTGCGCTCATTTGTTTGAGTCCTGTTTTATTGGTGATTACCATTTGGTTGCATTTCGCCAATAAAGGCGCTGGTGCCTTTTTCTTGCAGGAGCGTCCCGGAAAGGATGCGAAGATCTTTAAAGTGATTAAATTCAAAACGATGACGGATGAGAGGGACAAGAATGGAAACTTGCTCCCGGATGCGGAAAGATTGACAAAAGTTGGTAAATTTGTGCGATCCACATCCATTGATGAATTGCCGCAATTGGTAAATGTGTTGAAAGGAGATATGTCCCTGATTGGACCGAGGCCATTGTTGGTTCAGTATCTTCCGCTTTACAGTCCGGAGCAGGCGCGCCGGCATGAGGTGCGACCGGGGATTTCCGGGTGGGCACAGTGTCATGGCCGCAATGCTATATCATGGGCTCAGAAATTTGAATATGATGTTTGGTATGTCGATCACTGCTCCTTTGCAGTGGACTTAAAAATAATTTGGTTGACAATACGTAAGGTCCTCGTTCGTGAAGGGATTTCCAAACGCGGATTTGCGACGATGGAGGCTTTTAATGGAAATAATTGAAATGAAGGATATTGCAATATATGGTGATGGGGGGTACGGCCGGGAAATAGCCTGTATGTTAACCCGAATCGTGAATTCTGGATCAGATTGGCGTTTTGTCGGATTTTTTGATGATGACAATTCGCTGAAAGGTTCATCGAATGCATACGGTAAGGTACTGGGAGATATGGATGTGTTAAACGCATGGCCCACTCCCATTTCTTTGGTTATCGCTATTGGATCTCCCGATGGGATTAAGAAAGTTGTGGACAGAGTAGCCAATAACATAGTTGATTTCCCGAATCTGATTGATCCTACTGTTACGTTCTTGGATCCGGAGTCTTTTGCGATGGGGAAGGGGAATATAATTGGGTGCAATTGTTTCGTGAGCTGTAATGTCGAAATAGGAGATTTTAATATTTTTAACGGATATATCCCTGTAGGGCATGATGTCAGGATAGGAGATTTTAATGTTGTCATGCCGTCATGCAATATCTCCGGTGGGGTTGAGATGGGAAATGCAAATTTCCTGGGCGTTCAGTCAATTGTATTGCAAAATGTTAAGATCGGAAACAATACGCGGATTGGGGCTGGAAGTGTTGTGATTAGAAATACGAAGGATGGATATCTTTATATGGGAAATCCAGCCAGAAAAATAGAACTGTAGATTATGGAAATCAAGGATTTTATCTCTAACTTTATTGATCAGTTTGACGATGAGCCAGAGGAAGAATTGAACGAGAATACGGTATTCCGGGAGTTGGATGGGTGGTCATCAATCGTGGCGTTGTCCGTGATGGCCATGGTGGATGAAGAATATGACGTCCAGATAAAAGCGGATGAAATGCGCCATGCAAATACTATTGGGGATATTTTCAGAATCGTCAGAACACAAAGAGGGGAATAGTCATGTACAATCCATACACACTTGAAGGAAAAACAGTTTTAATTACTGGGGCCGCTTCCGGGATAGGGAAGGCTACCGCTATAGAAAGTTCCAAACTAGGGGCGAGGATTGTTGCGGTTGACCTTAATAAGGGGGGGCTGGAGGTGTTGATGCCGTTGATGGAAGGTGAAGGCCATCTTTCTTTTTGCGGGAATCTGTGCCAGGAGGATTTCTTGGAAGTTTTGGCGAAGGAGACTCCTGCGCTGGATGGTGTTTTTCTATGTGCGGGCGTTTCTGATACAACATTGATGAAATTTGTCTCCCAAGAAAAATTTGACCGGGTGTTCAGTGTGAATGTTGTGGCGCCGGTCATGATGCTCAAACAATTGCTCGGGAAGAAAAAGATTAATAAAGGCGGATCCCTGGTGTGGATGAGTTCATATGGCGCTGAAAAGGTTGAACCAGGTTTGGGTATTTATGCCGCGTCGAAATCTGCGGTCAATGGTTTTATGCGAGCATATGCAAAAGAGTTGGTCTCCAGAAAGATTCGTTCCAATTCCATCATGCCGATGATGATCCGTACAGAGCTTCTGAATACGCTGACGACGATTTCCCGGGAAGATTGGGAGAAGCAAGAGTCAATGTATCCGCTTGGCTTCGGCACCCCTCTGGATGTCGCACATGTCGCTATTTTCCTTTTTAGCGATGCGAGTAGGTGGATAACTGGCTCACAAATCAAAATGGGTGGCGGCGCTGATTTATAGCAATTATGGCAACGATTAAGTATCATCATGTTGGAATTCGGGCGATGGCAGCATGCGTCCCTTCCCAAATCTATTCGAATAGAGAGCTCGGATATTTGATTCCCGAAGAAGAGATTGAGAAGACCATCCATAGCATAGGCGTCGAAGAACGCCGGATTGCGGCTGATAGTGTAACCGCCTCGGATCTTGCATTTGAGGCGGCAGAAAAGCTACTTGCTGATAACCAGATAGACCGATCTTCCATTGATGTCTTACTTTTTATGAGCCAGACATCAGATTATCGGATTCCTGCAACATCCTGCATTCTTCAGCACCGGCTTGGCCTTTCGAAAGATACATGTTGTATTGATCTTACGTTGGGATGTTCGGGATTTGTTTTTGCTCTTTCAACAGCATTTGCGTATGCCTCGATGGACGGAGTGAATCGTGTTTTATTGTTGGATGGGGAAACTTTTTCTAAGATTGTGAATCGCCGCGATAAAGTGGATTGGCCATTGTATGGCGATGGCGCGACGGCTACATTGGTTGAAAAAGGCGATTTTGAGGATTCCGTTTTCATGTTGCATACGGATGGCTCCGGGGAAGATGCGGTTAAAATTCCCGGAGGTGGTATGCGAAACCCGACGAGGGTTTCGAGTTTGTCTGAGACACTCCGGGAAGAAGGTAATATCCGAACGGATCTTGAAGTTTATATGGATGGGATGGAGGTGTTTAATTTTGCCATGAGTGTGGTTCCCAAAAGCATCAAACAGATTTGTGCCGAAACAGGGACTACTTTGGATGAAATTGATTGGCTGGTTTTCCACCAGGCAAATAAGTTTATGACGGATTTCTTTGCCAAGCGGTTGAAATTTCCTATGGAGAAGGTGCCCTATTGCATTCAAAAATTTGGGAATACCAGTTCCACTTCGGTTCCGTTGACTATCGTTTCAGAGTTGGAGAGTAAACTAAAGGATGGGGATCGGGTTGTCATGTGCGGTTTTGGCGCTGGTCTTAGTTGGGGAACTGCCAGAGTTGTTTTCAATGGATGTCATATTTCACCGGTAATTGAGTATTGACATGTTGCTTGAATTGCGTTTCCATCATATCGGCGTAGCCGTTTTTGATATCGATGCAACGGCATCGGTATATGAACGGGGAGGATACAGGCGGTCAGCCACAGTTGTTGACCCGATCCAACATGTCAGAATCTGTTGGCTGACTAAAGAAGGCTCTCCCACGGTTGAGTTACTGGCGCCGGCCGATGAACAGTCACCAGTTAACAAAACGTTGGAAAAGAGAGGAGTTTCTCCCTATCATATGTGCTATGTCGTTGAGGACATGGAGGAGGCGGTCGCTGCCTTGAAGAAGCAGCGATATATCGTTGTCAGCAAGCCTGTCGAAGCAATTGCCTTCTGCGGGAGCCAGGTTTGCTTCCTGTTCAATAGAAACATGGGGCTTATCGAACTGGTAGAGGCCCCGGCCAATATGATACAATGAGCTATTTCGTATTCAGAAACAATACGCTAGAACGGTTTTTCCCGAAGGATTACACCTTTTCGGGGTATGATGACATTTCCGTCATTCCCGCTGAAGCAGAAGGTTATATTTGGTTTTACCAAGCCCCAATAAAATACTGTCTGGAATCGCTGGCGGAAGAAATCAGAGGATATGCCGGAAGGTTGAATCTTGTCTTATCGCAAATTGAACCATCCAAGACCATTATTGTTTTTACAATGGAGATTATCTATCGTGTTTCTTGTACAGAAGATGATTTCCGTCTTGTAACGGCAGTCGCGGATTATAATCAAGCCTTGTATGAATTAGCACGCCGGTATCCAAATGTAAAGGTTATTGATATCCATGATTTTACAGGGCAGTTCCAAGAGTCTGACCTCATGGATTGGAAGTTCTATTTCATATCGCAAATGGGATTGAATCCGAGATTGTCCCGTTCATTTGGGCAGTGGTGGGCAAGGAAGCTTGAGAGTATTGCGCTCAAACGGAAAAAGTGCCTTGTCTTGGACCTCGACAATACATTGTGGGGTGGGGTTCTAGGTGAAGATGGCTTGGATGGGATCAAAATTGGAGGGGACTATCCCGGGAAGGCATTTCATTTTTTCCAGGAGGCGTTATTGGAACTTTCGAAGGCGGGTGTTATATTGACCGTATGCTCTAAGAATAATGAGAATGATGTTTTTGAAGCATGGGAGAAAAATCCCTTCATGGTGCTTCGAAAAGAGCATTTTGCTGCATTCCGGATTAATTGGGAGGACAAAGCATCCAATATCAAGTCACTTGCCGATGAACTTAACATCGGTTTGGACAGTATGGTTTTTGTGGATGATAATCCTTCGGAACGTGAACTGATCCGGCAGGTGCTGCCGATGGTGGCAGTCCCGGATTTTCCTGCACAACCATATGAAATCCCGTTGTTTGTAAAGTCTTTGGTTGAAGGATATTTCAAGGTGTATTCGATTACGGAAGATGACCGGAAGAAAGTTGAACAGTATAAAGCTAATGCGGAAAGGCGGCGAGCTCAGGAGTCTTTTGGTGATTTCACTTCATTCTTGGAAAGCCTTGAGATTCATCTTTTGATTGAACCAGCCAATGAATTCAATATCCCAAGAATTGCTCAATTGACCCAGAAAACGAATCAGTTTAATCTTACGACCAGGCGTTACACGGACGCGGATATTCGAGCAAAGCTCGCCGAAGGATGGAATATCTGGTGTCTTCATGTCTCAGATCGTTTCGGTGACAGTGGAATAACGGGGGTTGTCCTGGTTGATGGGACAATGATCGATTCGTTCCTGTTGAGTTGCAGAGTATTGGGAAAGGGCATTGAGTTTGCTTTCCTGAAAAAGGTTTTGTCGTCTTTGCGAAAAAGCGGCATGAAACAAGTTCAAGCATATTATGAGCCCTCGCTCAAGAACCGGCAAACAGCTGATTTTTATGAGCAATGCGGCTTCAAACTTGTTTCGGATACTTCAGATGGAAATAAAGAGTATGTTATGGATCTCGCCACCGCAGACTTGAAGATTGAAAAGTATTACGATATTAAAATGCAATAAATATGGAAGAGAGAGTGTTAGCTATTCTGAAAGAACTATTCGAGTTAGATACCGTTGACAGGAATATATCGCAGAAGAATTGCGATAAATGGGATTCTATGGGTCAATTGAATCTTGTCGTCGAATTGGAAAGCGAGTTTGACATAACGATTGAGCCTGAGGAGATAGGCCAGATGAAGTGCTTTGAGGATATTATCAAAATATTAAAGAATAAGGAGAAATAGCATACGTCTTTGGATTCCGGTTTGACTTAATTGTCATTTTACAGTGTTCTCTTGATCTGCAATTGAATATGGACACAAATAATGAGTATGGTACGTTGATAATTCAGAAATCGCTTCTTGTTTTATTAAAGATGTTTGATCAGTTTTGTACTGATAATGGGATTAAATATAGTATATCCAGTGGTACTTTATTAGGTGCAGTGCGACATCATGGTTTCATCCCTTGGGATGATGATGTCGATATAATAACAGATAGAAATAACTATGAAAAGCTTGTTTCGCTGCTGCCTGATTCTGATTTCGTAATTGAGCGCTTTACACAGAATTCATTGTGGATTGATCGTATTGGATTGCAGGGGAGCGGTGTTGAGAGTGAATCTATTCCGACTTTGGATGTTTTTATAATGGACCGTCTGCCAGACTCGCTGGGGCAATCATCAATCAAGGTTTTCTTATTAAAGATGTTACAAGGGATGATTAAGCCAAAGCCGGATTATTCTCGTTACTCCTCCTTAAATAAAGTCAAGTCTTTTGTCGCTTTTCATTTGGGACGTTTTTTCTCGTTGCGTCGAAAGTTGGGGTGGTATCATCTTGTTGCCAAATGGGGGAATAATCATCCTTCTCAATACTGCATTTTGAGTAATGACCAATATAAAGGCTTAGGTGTAAAGTATCCCTCTTATATAATGGATACTATAATAAGAGGACATTTCGAATCCATCGAAATTAATATGTTGGAAAAGTATGACGAATACTTGACCATTGTATACGGTGATTACATGACACCCCCACCTGATTCAAAACGGAAACCATCCCATTCCCATCCCCATCCCCATTCCTCTCAACAATAATGTGGTCATTCATTAAATGGACAATCCCTATTCTATACAATATGTCAATACTGAAGGAGAGGACGATACTAGCTGTTTTGTGTTTTTGCGGCATCAGTTTAATTGACACATGCAGTAAAGTCGTTTTTGATGATATATCCGATTCAGGTATTATAGTCGATACTGTAGACACGAATAGAATTGGAGTTGTATCATCCGTGGATAGCATATCTTCTGAGAATGTAATGTTATTGTCTTATAAAAAAATAAACGGTGATTATATTACTAATAAGATTAACCGTTCTGGCCAGGGAATGGCGATTAAGGATGGTTATTTGTATCGACTGTATGATACAGGGATCTGCCAGGTTATTGATATCTCAAAAATTGATAGCCCGAAGTTTATGTTTTCTTTTGAGTTAGGTTCATGCATGTCCAATAATCATTGTAATTGTGCTCAATTTGACAACAGAAGAGACAGTACAATTTTATACATTTCTAGTGTTAAGAGCCTGAATGGCGAGAGAGGTAAATGCTTTGTTGAGAAAATTGAGGATCAGCACTCTATACTAATTCAGACTATCTCCGTTGAGGGGATTAGCACGTTAAAAAAGTATAAAGGGGTAAATATCATATGTGGAGATGATGGGTATTTATGGATTTTTGGCTATGATATAGATGGGAAGAGTATTATTTATGCAAAAGCAAGAAGACCAGCGATAAAGGAGGGAAAATATATTACGTTGAATGATAATGATCTGTTGGATTATTGGTATGATTCAGAGTATTCGTATGCTAATAGCGTCTCTCAAGGAGGGGTTATCCATAAAGGTCGTTTATATTTTGTTTTTGGCACTACTTCCACAAATAGACATATTGTTGTTTACGATATAAAGTCGCATGAAAAGATAGGTGATATCAATCTGAATGACATTGTTAAGGAAGAACCAGAAGATATAGATTTTTGTGGAGAGAGTATGGTTCTTTCAATAGTTAAAGGAGGAGCGTACTATATTTTGGATTTTAAGAACGTGTAATTTAATTGTGATATACCAGTATTAAAGTAGAGTAATGACGGAAATTAATAAGCTTTTAGAAAAAGGGTTTATCTCGGAGTCTTTCTTGCAAGAGGAAGTGCGTTCAGAATATACTGTCTCAAGTACCATTAAAAAAACGTGGGCGATTCAGTTAGATCTAATGCGTATTTTAATGGATGTATGTCAACAACATAAATTAAAGATATGGGCGATAGGAGGTACTTTATTAGGAGCAGTCAGACATCATGGGTTTATACCTTGGGATGATGATATGGATTTTATTATGCCAAGGAATGATTTTGATAAATTGATGAAACTTGGCCCTTTGGTTTTTCCTAAGCCCTATTATTTACAATCTCCTTTTTCTCCGTCAAAAAAGAATGAGGAAATTTATTTCCCTGCAGCTCGCCTTTGTAATAGCAATACTTTTCTTGATCATCAAGTTTGTGATATTAAAGATATTAGGTGGAATAGTGGGATTTTTATCGATATCTTCGTATTGGATGGCGTGCCCTCTTCTTCATTAATCCTTAAAAGTAGGTTTCAAATTATCAATTATTATTGGATTGTTTTGCATGCTTATTCTCTGAATATCAATAAGCATTGGCTTGCTCGTCTCACTCATAATGTCCTTCATTTTCCATTGTTGCATTGTAGTAGTTATTCTATCTCAAGGCGCATGCATAGAATTGCCAGAAGAACCCATTACGATCATTCGGATATAATCGTTTCATTGATTGCAACTCCTTATGCTCTTGAAAGAAATATCTTTAACAAGAAGGATTTTGACGATGCTGTTCTTCTTCCGTTTGAGAATATGACGATACCTGTACCGATCGGATTTGATAATGTTTTGAAGGTGTCTTTTGGTAATTATATGCAGTTCCCTCCTTTAGAGAAGAGAGGTGTTTGGCATCATTTCACTGTTAATCCAGATATGCCGTATACGATAATTCTTAATCAGTATTTAGAGGCGCAACAAAATAGATAAGTCAGAAGTTTAATATTTATCCTATAAATGAGGTTATGAATCATGCAATAATCCTTGGTGGTGGAGTTGGAACAAGAATGAAACTTAACATTCCCAAACAGTATTATGTGGTAAAAGGGAAACCTATTATTATCCACTCTTTTAATAAATTTGCAACATCATCTTTAATCAATTCTATCGTTTTTGTCGTTTCAACAGAATGGAGAAATTATATAGAAAGCCAATTGGCCGAGGAGAACTACAACGTACGGGTGTTTTTCGCGGATGCTGGCAGTTCTCGGCAGCACTCAGTATATAATGGATTATGTGCTTTGCGTGAATATGCTCAACCCGAAGATAAAGTGCTTGTCCATGATTCAGTACGTCCTCTATTTCCTGAAAGCATTATTAAAGATGCTATTGAAGCATGTAATAAATATGACGCGGCCCTACCGGTAATATCTGTTAAGGATGCAACATATCAGAGTTTTGACGGGACAATACTTTCAGCAATTCTTCCACGGCAGCAGTTGTTTTCTGGACAGTCCCCGGAGTGTTTTCTCTATGGTAAAATTATGAAAGCTCATTCATCATTTAATGATGAAGAAATCGCTAATATTCGTGGCACTTCGGAGTTGGCTCACCGAGCAGGTCTTTCGGTCAAACTCATTCCGGGGTCTGAAAGTAATTTTAAAATTACGACCCGTGAAGACTTGCGTGCCTATGAAATTGCTCTTGAGAATTGTAAATAGTGCGTAACAATGCCAAAAGGATTAACAAAGAATAGAGATCATACATGGGATGCGTTGAAGTTTGTTCTAGTTGTCTTTGTTATTTTAGGACATTGGCTAGAGTGTGATCTCGAAGTAGATGGCTTAAACCAAATTGTATATAATTTCAGGGCATTGTTTACAATACCGTTGTTTGTTTTTATTTCAGGTTACTTTTCTAGAAAAAAGGAATGGCATGAATTCTTTCGTGATATTATACATATCGCAGAAACTTATTGTATTGTTCAAATTCTGTATGTTGTAACATCAATTCTTCTTCAAGGGAAGCATTATGGAATGGAAGTGTTATTCATTCCTAATCACGCAGCGTGGTATTTGTTCAGTTTGATTATTTGGCGTGCAATACTTCAGAGTTTATCTAATAAGATCCTAAATAGTAATTATTTACTAGTGATTTGTCTCCTTATTAGTTTGATCGCGGGATTTGTCCCTTTAGAATCTGCTTTTTCTTTTCAAAGGACATTGGGTTTTTTGCCATTCTTTATTGCTGGGTTTAAGATGAAAGGAAAAATAGATTTTGGCAGAAAGAGTGTTCTGCTGAATTCTATTTGTATAATCTTTATTATAGGGGTGTTTGTTTTGTGTTATTTCTGTTTTAATCAAAACCTTTCTTACATTGTACATCTCCAAAATGATTATTTCTCGCCACCTTATCCGGAATATCGTTTGTTTTTTGCCAGAGGTGTTTTTTTAGTGTTTGCTTTTTTAACAAGTATATGCGTATTAGTATTATTCCCGTTGTGTCCGCATGAGTCTTTTTTGAGTAAACAGGGAAGAGATAGCCTCTTTTATTATGTTTTTCATGTTATTGTAATGCGAATAATCATTATCTGCCTCAAACAAGTATCGATGACGTTCCCGATTATGTTATTATTAACCATTTGTTCGGTTCTTATTTTGTACTTTTTAAACAAAATCAGTATTTTGCGAATGTTACTGAATCCAATATCATCAATTATTAGAATGAATAATAGGTTGGATCCCTCTCCTAATATTACTGCGCAGAAGGATGTTATTAAATAAATGTATAGTTGGCGGGAACACTATTTTGTTGTTCCTGTTTGTCTTTTTCTTTACTTCTTGCATTCAAAAGGATGATTTGATTCCGGAAGTAGCAGTTCGGCGTATTTCTTTTAACAAAGCAGACACGTCTATAGTATCCGGAACAATAGGTTATGGTGATTCCAATGGCTCTGTAATTGAGGAGTTACAACCGAATGAGAAGATAAGATTGTCGATTCTATGTATAGGTAATTCATATACTCAAGATGCGCTCAGTTATGTCCCATTTGTCTTAGAGCGTGTTTTTGATCGTCTGGAAATCCATCTATATATTCTATATAAAGGATCATGCTATTTGGAGAATCATTGGAATAATATAGAGTCCTCAATTCCTGCCTATAATTTATACTTATTTCTTTCGGAAAACGGGGTCTGGAAATCAAGCGGGAAAAAGTCTGTTCAGGATATTATGGCTTGTGAGATGTGGGACTTAATAGTCCTTCAACAAGAATCATCTCGTTCGATATCATTTGGTACATATCAGCCCTATCTTAATAATATCATCAATTGGCTTAAAGACCAACAATCCCATTTTCGGACAGCATGGCTGTTGACACCTGCTCATGCTGACGGGTATGGTCAATCCAAATCTCGAACTTCTGAACAAATGTGGGAATTGGTTGCTGCCAACTCAAAGAAACTGTTGGATGATGGCATTGTGGATTATGTCGCCCCCTGTGGCACGGCTGTACAGATGGCAAGACGTACTTCTTTGGACGCTTTAGGTACTTATGGCCACTTATCGTATGACGGGCTTCATCTGCAAGAGGGTTTGCCTTGTTTGTTAGAAGCCTATGCTTTTTCTAAATTTTTGTTAGACCAAATCGGGATTGAATCGGATATTAATCGATACGATTTAGAGGTCACACAGGAATGGGTAAATGCAAAAAAAATCCCGGGTCCTCATGGCCCGGTTATAACATATGACGCCGTACAGCACGACTTGATACGTGAATGTGCTGCATGGGCGGTGTCTTCTCCTTTTGTTTTGCCTGAGCCCGGGAAGTGATGATAGCCCCGATTATCCCCTCCCTCCCTAATCCGAAATCCCAACAGTCTTTCGGCTGGCTGTTTTATATCGGATTGGCGCTACTCCTAATGTCGTTTCAGGGTTATAGTGCGGTAGGGGAGATGTCGCAGGCAATCTGGAAGATTCAGTTTGTGCTGGGGCGTATGGGCCTGGGGCTTCTTGTTTTGCGGCTGCTGTTGCTGGCTCCCTCGTGTCCGGCTTTTGTGCTCGGGAGTTTCTGCCTGATGGCAGTCTTCAAGTTTTTCATTGCCGCGCTGGCGGATCCCGGGGGCGTGCGGTTGTATACGATTGTTCTTGTCGCGGCGGCTTCCCGCGGAGCAGCGCCGCGGATTTCGCTGAGGGTATACCTCGCGTATCTGCTCTTATTCCTAATTCTCTGTCCGCTTTTCTATGCCGTTGGGTGGGCGGGAAATGTCGTCAAGCATATCGGGCCGCTGCAGGGCGGCTCCTTCGGTTTTTGCAACCCCAATACGCTGGCGACTTTTTTGACAATGAGTGTTTTTCTGGGGCTGTATCTTTCCCGGTGCAAGCAGCCCGGAGTTATCTGGATTGTCTGTTGGGCGGCTGCCGTAATCTCCTTTCTCCTCACCTTAAGCCGGACCAGCACGGTTATTCTCCTGGCGATGCCGGTCTTTTATCTCCTTTTCCGGAGGAAGGGCCCGAGGCCCGGTTTTCTGGCTGCTCTCCCGGTCGTATGCCTGGCGGCGTCGGTCCTGCTGATGTGCCTTTGCAGTCCCGGCTATGGGACCAATACGTTTGAGAGCAGGTTTTCGATTGCGGCACTCGTTTACGAGAAGTTCGGTCTGAGCCTTTTCGGGCAGAATTGTGGTCTTGAGGGATGGTTCAAAGGGGGTTATCCATACCATCTCGATCTGGACAACGGTTTCCTGAACCTGTTCCTTTGCACCGGTGTCGTCCCGGGAATCGTGGCGATGATCTTTCTTGTCCATCTGTTTTTCCTGCTTGGCAAAAAGGGAGATGCACTGTTATCGGCTATCGCCTGTTGTATCCTTGTCTCGGGGCTTATGGAGAAGAGCCTCTTCAACGCTTTCCATTCCTTCCTGCCGCTCGTGTATGTCCCGTTGGTCGGAGAATGTGCCCCGGAAAGCGAGAGAAGGATTATTTCCGCTTCTTTCGCCTTTACTCTGGCTGCTGCCTTGTATGCGTTTTTGCCATGGTACCCCCGTTTCGATTCTCCGAAATCCTATGGGATTGTTGCGGATATTCCGTGTCCGTCTGGGTTTATTCCGGAGAAATACGGTGACGATGGTTTTCCTGGCTATATTGAAGCCCTTCCACTTGCTCGTCCGGACTCCGTGGTAACCGGTTATAATGGTATGCCTCGCGATTCGTTGGTGCGATTCTGCTATCAGGTTGTCGACTTCCCCTTAATCGATAAGGATGAGCAGTGCGCAGATGTTTGCATGCGCCTTCGGGCGGAATATCTGTATCAAGAAAGACGTTTCCGTAAGATTCGTTTTGCCGATACCAGGGGACGAGTACTCCGGTACCACTTCTTGGCCTGTCGGCCCATATTTGAGCATTATCTCAAGGAGGTCTTCAAGTGGAGCAATACGGAATCCATGTGTTTATCCATGCCGGTACGTCCGGTGGGGGAGTTGGCTCCAGGCGACGTATTCGTCTATGATAAAGAATCACGTATGGGCGAGAAATATGGGCATGCTGTGATGGTTGCAAAGGTTGCTGTCAATCCTTCTACTTCCCAAAAGGCGGTTCTTCTGATTCAGGGGAGTACACCGGCGTGCGACGTGCATGTTGTCGCCAATCCGGATGCCCCTGACCTTTCTCCATGGCATATTCTTCAAGACCAGCCCGCCCCTTCTCCGGCTCCGGTTCTCTCATTCGGGAAAACCATTTTCTATTCGCAGGATCTGCGGTATTTCAACGAACAAACTCCTCCCGCATGGGGGAGAAGGTGTCGATGAGGGTGCCTGCTTCGAGGCAGGTGCAGCCGTGGGGCTGGTCCGGGGCGACGTAGTATCCGTCTCCGGGGCCGAGGATGGCGGTTTTGTCTCCGATGTGCACTTCGAACCGGCCGCTTGCGACGAAGGTCGCCTGGCTGTGGGGATGCGTGTGTTCGGAGCCGACGGCGCCGGTTTCGAAATGGACTTTCACCATCATGAGCCGGTCGTCGTAGCCCAGAATCTGCCGGGTGACGCCGGTTTCGGGATGGGCCCAGGGTAGGTTGTTTCCGTGCAGGAACGTTTCGCTTCGGGTTTTCATGCCGCTAAAAGTTTTCTTTGCAATTATACTGAAAATCGTTCGGATTATTTGTATTTTTGTCCCGGGATACCGGGATTTTTTTGTCCCGGGTCCGGAATAAAGAATTGAATATGAGCAACCGAATTTACCTGTGCCTGGCTCACATGAGCGGGAATGAGATGAAGTTTATCCAGGAGGCGTTCGACACCAATTGGGTGGTGCCGCTGGGGCCGAATGTGAATGGGTTTGAGGAGGATTTGAAGGGGTTTGTCGGATCGGGAGATTCTTCGGCTTCGCCTCAGAATGACAAGGAGGTGGTGGCGCTGGCGTCGGGGACGGCGGCGGTGCACCTGGCACTGATTGACTGCGGGGTAGGACCGGGCGACGAGGTGATCTGCCAGAGTTTCACATTCTGTGCGAGCAGCCATCCGGTGACTTATCTGGGCGCGACGCCGGTGTTCGTGGATTCGGAACCGGACAGCTGGAACATGGATCCGGCGCTGCTGGAGGAGGCGATCCGGGACCGGATCGCGAAGACGGGCAAGGCGCCGAAAGCGATCATTCCGGTGTACCTGTATGGGATGCCCGCCCGGATTGACGAAATCATGGCCATCGCGGACCGCTACGGGATTCCGGTAGTCGAGGATGCCGCCGAGGGCTTCGGCAGCCGGTTCGACGGCCGGGTGGTCGGGACCTTCGGACGTTACGGCGTCCTGAGTTTCAACGGGAACAAGATGATTACGACCTCCGGCGGCGGCGCGCTGATCTGCCCGGATGCCGAGGCAAAGTCCCGGATTATGTTTTATGCGACGCAGGCGCGCGAGAGTTATCCGTATTACCAGCATGAAAAGATCGGCTACAATTACCGGCTGTCGAATATCTGCGCCGGAATCGGCCGGGGACAGATGACGGTCCTGGAGGACCACCTGGCCCATCACCGCCATGTCTGCACCCTGTACAAGGAACTTTTTGCCTCCGTTGAAGGCATTTCTGTCCATGAGAATCCTTCTCCCCGGTATGATTCGAATTACTGGCTGAATACGATTTCGATCGATCCTTCCCTGCATGTGAAAGGCGAGGAGGATGCTTACAAGACGATTGTGAAGGGAGCGGTCGGCGGAGCGGCAGGGGTCGTGCACCAGGCTGCCAGCACCCATACGGCCTGCGAGCCGAATGCGAATGTCGAGGCGCTCCGGGTGGCGCTGGATGCGGCCGGGATCGAGGCGCGTCCGCTCTGGAAACCGATGCACCTGCAGCCGGTGTACAAGGATGCTCCCGCTTATGTGAACGGGGTGTCTGAGCGGCTGTTCAAGGTGGGGATGTGCCTGCCGAGCGGTCCGTGCGTATCGGATGCGGATGTGCGGTATATCGTAAATACAATCCGGGAGAACATAGTCTGATCCATGCATATTTCCTTTATCGTCCCTGCTTTCAATGCTGCGGCTCGCATTGCCACGGCGCTGCGGAGTGTGGCCGGCCATGCGGATGTCGAGGTGATTGTCGTGGACGACGGCTCCTCCGACGATACGGCTGCGGTGGCCGCCGCTTTCCCGGGGGTGACGGTAATCCGGACGGAGAACGGCGGCGTTTCGGCGGCGCGCAATGTGGGAATCCAGGCGGCTTCGGGGGACTATATCGCGCTTCTGGACGACGATGACTGGATTGATTCCCAGGCCTTGGACGCCGTCCTGTCGCGGGCTGTGGAATGGAAAGCGGCGGATATCGTGGTGCTGCGGAGCCTGGTGGGGGAGCATGAAAACTATCCCTGGGGCGGTCTTTTCCCGGCGGATCAAACCTATTCGAAGGCGGAGCTGCTTGCCCAAGGGTATCTTCGCGGGAGTTCCTGCGGCTGCCTGTTCCGCACGCAGTTCCTGCGGGAGCGGCAGATCCGTTTTTCCGAAGGGCTCCGGATCTGCGAGGATACGGTATTCTTTGCGGAATCTCTGTCCCATGCACGGTCCATCCGTTTTTTCGATGCCCCTTTCTATCGGATTGAACTTCGGGAAGGCAGTGCTTCACGGGCTTTTTCTCCCCGGGAGATAAAGGAGTACGGGAAGGCGCTTGCCGTGGCCGGAGCGCATGTTCCGGATCTGGCGGTCCGTGATTTGGCACGCTTCAAAATACTGGTTATCCTGACGGCGCGGGCGGTCTCGCAGGGAATCGGGCCCGCACAGGTGCTGCAGGAATGCGCGCTGGAGGCCTATCTGCCGCTGGCTGTGCCGAAGGGAGCGGTGGAAGGATGGAAGCTGAAACTGCTGAACCGGTCGTATCGCTGGTTTTACCGGGCGGTCGCCTGGCGCGAAAAGTTGCGGGCTGTCCGGGGATAGCGCTTAGTTGTCCAGCACCGAGTAGACGGAATTATTGCTCTTGTATTCGGGAACGATCCGTTTCATCTGCGCGACAATCGCCATCGGGTCATAGCCCCGGGTGATTTCTTCCAGGGCGTCAATTTCCCGGCAGACAGCGTCATAATCATATTCCCTGACGGAGGCGATCCTGATCTTCTCGTGGAAAGAAGGCTTGGTCGTCTCTTTTTCGTTGAGGACTTCCTCATAGAGTTTCTCGCCGTCGCGCAGGCCGGTGTAGCGGATTTCAATGCCTTGGGCCCCGGAAAGTTTGATCATCCTTTTCGCCAGGTCCGCGATCTTGACCGGTTTGCCCATGTCGAAGACGAAGATTTCTCCGCCATTCCCCTTGGTCCCGGCCTCCAGCACAAGTTTACAGGCCTCCGGGATCAGCATGAAGTACCGGATGATGTCCGGGTGGGTGACCGTCACGGGGCCGCCGGCAAGGATCTGGGCCTCGAAAATCGGGATGACGGAGCCGTTGGATCCCAGCACGTTGCCGAACCGGGTCGTGACGAACTGGGTATGCCCTTCGACTTTCCCCTCGGTTTCGGCCTTATTGAGGCTCTGCACGTAGATTTCGCAGATCCGTTTGGAGCAGCCCATGACGTTCGTGGGGTTGACGGCCTTGTCCGTGGAGATCATTACGAACTTCCGTACGCCGTATTTCACGGCCAGGTCGGCCATGATCCGGGTGCCGAGGATGTTGTTCCATACGCTCTCTCCGGGGTTGTCCTCCATCATCGGAACATGTTTGTAGGCGGCGGCGTGGAAGACATATTCGGGCCGGAAATCGCTGAATATCCTTTCCATATGCTCCCGGTTCGTGATCGTACTGACGATGACCTGCGCCCGGATGCCCGGGTACTCTTTCGCCAGCAGGAGCCGCAGGTCGTGCTGCGGGGTTTCGGCCTGGTCGATCAGTACGAGTTCTGCCGGGGAGAATTGACAGACTTGGCGGACGATTTCGCTGCCGATGCTGCCGGCGGAGCCGGTGATCAGCACCTTCTTGCCGCGGAGGCTTTCTTCGACCGTCTGCAGGTCGACCGAAATCTGCTCGCGGGGAAGGAGGTCCTCGATGCTCACTTGTTTGAGGCCGGCGGCGGCGTCCTGGCCGGGGCGCCATTCTTCGGCCTGGTGGACCATGTAAATCTTCGCACCGGCGTTGATGAGGTAGTCCTGGAGCTGCTGGTCTTCGCGGAAGACGTCGTTGCGCTTGGGCGAGACGAGGACGGCCTTGATGTCGAGCTGCCGGATGATCTCGGGCAGGTTCTCGTCGACGGAATAGACCTTTTCGCCGAGGAGGCGGGTGTAAGTCAGTTTCGGATCATGCGAGATGAATCCCTTGAGGTTGAAGCGGGCGGGTTTTTCGTTCCGGATATTCTTGGCCAGGCCGACGCCGCCGTCCATGATGCCGTAGACCAGTACGTTTTCGGCGTTTTCAGCCCGGAAGGCAATGTCGTAAATCATTTTGACCAGGATCCGCATGGCCCACATCACAAGGATGGAAATCCCGATGATGATGATGATTTCCCCGGCGGTAAAGTGGACGAAGAATCTTTCCGGCATCCGCGAGATGGGGATGTTGACCACCAGGATGACGGCGCCGGCCGAGAGCATGGCCAGCCCGACACGCTGCAAGTCGACGAAGGAGGAGTAGCGGATGATCCCGGAGTATGTATGATAGACCGCAAAGAAGACGATGCAGATGCCGATGTACAGGATCATCGTGCGGGTGATAGGAAGAATATTCCCAATTAAATAGTGGGTATCATGCGTGAACCAGTACGTCAGCAGCGTCGAGAAGAAAATAATCGTGCAGTCCAGCAGGATGATGCACCAGTAGGGCAGCGTCCGTTTGCTGAAATACCAGTTGATGAGGTCGTGTATCTTGCGCGATAACTTCATATCTCCAAAGTTAGCAATTAACTGTCAGACTTGCAAGTCAGGCTTTCCGCCAGACGCCGCAGAAGTCCAGGATCACCTTCCCTTCGGGACGGGGAAGCGCTTTGAAGGCGCTGTGGCCCGTCAGCATGACGAGGATGTCCGCCTTCCGGACGGCTTCCTCCGTGTCGCAGAGCCGGAAAGTGGGATGCTCCCGGATGTTGGGCTCCACGACGAGGAAATCCGCCTCCGGGATTTCCGCCATGGCGCTCCGGGCGATCTGGACGGCGGGGGATTCCCGCAGGTCGTCGATGTCCGGCTTGAACGCCAGGCCCATCAGGGCGACGACCGGTCTCCGGCCATGCTGCCGGGAGAAGTCCCGGGCGGCAGCGGCCACTTTCCCCGTGCACCAGGTTGCCTTGCCGTTGTTGGTCTCCCGGGCGGTCGCGATCATCCGGGCCTCCTGCGGGAAGGCGGCGGTCAGGAAATACGGATCGACGGCGATGCAGTGCCCGCCGACGCCGCAGCCGGGGTTCAGGATGTTTACGCGCGGATGCCGGTTGGCCAGGCTGATGAGTTCCCAGACGTCGATCCCCGCCTTGTCGCAGATGAGCGACAGCTCGTTGGCGAAGGCAATCTGGACGTCCCGGCTGGCATTTTCCGTCAGTTTGCACATCTCGGCGGTCCGGGCCGTCGTCGGGTGGAGCTGACCCTGGACGAAACGGCCGTAGAAGGCCTTGGCAGCCTCCGTGGAGGCCTCGTCGATGCCCCCGATGACCCGGTCATTGTGGACCAGTTCGTAGATGACGTTGCCGGGCAGGACCCGTTCCGGACAGTAGGCTACGGAAATTTTCCCGCGGAGTTCCGGCCGCTCGGAGAAGATGAGTTCCGCCATCTGGTCCGTCGTGCCGACGGGGGAGGTGGATTCGATGACGAAGAGGTTTCCTTCGCGCAGGAACGGGAGGACAGAGCGGGTGGCTGCCTCTACATAAGAGATGTCCGGCTGGTGTCCTTCCTTGAAAGGGGTGGGGACGACGACGAAGAAGGCGTCGCTTTCCTGGGGCGTTGTCCGGGCGCGGAGCTGACCTTTCGAGACAACTTCCTGCAGGAGTTCCTGCAGACCGGGTTCAATGATGTGGAGCTGCCCGGCGTTGGTCTTGCGCACCACGTCGGGATTGATGTCGACGCCGGTTACGTCGATTCCGTGTCCGGCCGCGATGATGGCGGTCGGGAGGCCGATGTAGCCGAGTCCTATGAAACAAGCTTGCATGTTCGGTAGTAATTGAAGGTTATGCCTTTGCGCCTCGTTCGCGGAGGGCTTCCACGATCCGCGGGCAGGCTTGGCCGTCGCCGTACGGATTGACGGCACGGCTCATCTGCTCCCATGCGGCAGGGTCGTCCAGCAGGGTGGAAACGCCGCCGACGATGGCCTCATAGGAGGTGCCGACGAGGCGGACGGTGCCGGCCTGGACGGCTTCGGGCCGTTCGGTGGTGTCCCGCATGACGAGGACGGGCCGTCCCAGTCCGGGGGCTTCTTCCTGGACGCCGCCGCTGTCGGTGAGGACCAGGCGGCAGTGCTGCATCAGGTAGATGAATTCGAGGTATTCAAGGGGTTCGATGAAGAAGAGGTTCCCGCAGGCGGAAAGGTCTTCTCCGAAGAGTTCATGGATGGGGCCGCGCACGTTCGGGTTCAGGTGCATCGGATAGACGAAATCTACGTCCGGGTAGCGTTCTGACAGGGTTTTGATCGCCCGGCAGATGTTGCGGAAGCCTTCTCCGAAGTTCTCGCGCCGGTGTCCGGTGATGAGGACCATCTGCCGGCCCGCCGGGTTGCCGGATGTAGTTGCCGGGTTGCCGGTACCGACCTTGGCAGCCGTTTCGATCCGCGCGGGGTCGTAGCCCGCGGCGGTGAGTTTGTTCCGCGTCGCCGTCTGCAGGGCGGAATCTTCCGCCAGCCGTCCGGCAGCCATGTGCAGGGCATCGATGACGGTGTTTCCCGTGACGACGATCCGCTCGTCGGGGACATTCTCTTTCAGGAGGTTCTCGCGGGCAAGCGGGGTCGGGGCGAAATCCAGGGAGGCCAGGCGTCCGGTCAGCTGCCGGTTCATTTCCTCGGGCCAGGGGCTCAGGATGTTCCCGGTGCGCAGGCCGGCTTCGACGTGGCCGACGGGAATCTGTTTGTAGAAGGCGGCGAGGGCGGCGGCCGTCGACGTCGTTGTGTCGCCGTGGACGAGGACCCAGTCGGGGCGGGCGTCTTCGAGGACCCCGCGCATCCCGAGGAGCACCCGGGAGGTGATGTCGTACAGGTCTTGTCCGGCTTTCATGATGTCCAGGTCGTAATCGGGTACGATGCCGAAGATATGCAGGACCTGGTCCAGCATCTGGCGGTGCTGGCCGGTCACGCAAACCTGGGTTTCAAAGGCTTCCGGATGCCGCTGGAATTCCTTCACGAGCGGGGCCATCTTGATGGCTTCCGGCCGCGTCCCGAAGACCAGCAGGATTCGTTGTTTATATACTTCCATCCTTATTGTCATTTACGTTTCGCAGCATGCGAAACACCATATTGGGGAAGATTGCAAATGTACTGATTTTTCCCCTATGTTGCAAGGCCTGCCAGGTCAAGGAATTGCCGGGCGACGTTTTCGATGCGGAAGGGCTCCGGGTCCAGGGGCGGAAGGGCCTTTTCGTAGTTGCCTTTCAGGAATTCGGCCAATGTATCTTGCTCTTCCTGAGGGAATTCCGAAGAGATGTCCAGGATCGGGCGACCGGTGAGGGAGTAATCGATCAGTTTGCTGGGCTGCTGGACGCCGGTGCCGTTGCGGAGGTTGATGAGGAAGTCCATGCCGGCCAGCCGGGGCAGCAGTGCTTCGCGGGGGAGGCTGCCGCAGAGTTCCATCCGGCCGCCGAAACGGTCCAGATAGGGCCGGAAATCTTTGTCGTTGCGGGAGAAAACGGAAAAGTGGAAGTCTCCCTCGAGCCCGGACAGGAAGTCCAGGAAGCGGCGGGGATCGCGGAGGCCTTTGTAGGTGACCCCGGCATAGGCGAAACTGGGTACCGGGTTGCCGGTATAGGGCGGAAGCGGGATGCCCTCCAGGCGGAATCCTTGCGGGATGACACGGATTTTATCTTGATATTCAGGGTAATAAGCGCTTTTTGCGCTTTCGATGGGGACGGTGATGAAGTCGCACATTCCGCACCATTTCCGTTCCCGTTTTTCCATGAAAAAAGGATGTTTGAAAAAGGGATTTCCCATGTAGGGGTCGCCGCAGTCGGCGATCCAGGTGCCGACCCGGCTCCGGTCGATGGCTGCTGCCGTCGCCCAATGGATCACATGCGGGGTGGCGACGGTGATGAGGAGGTCGATGTCTCCTTCCTGCTGCAGGGCTTTCCGGACCATCGGATAGAGGTCCCGGCCGGGGAACAAGTCGGGTTCATGCAGGGCTTTCCGGAGATATTTGGCGAAGAAGGATTCATGGGTTCCGCCTTCGGAGTCGGTACAGCCGTGCTTCGAGATGCCTAAGTTCTTTACGGTCAGTCCGGTATCATGCTGGACCGGAGCGTAGTCGAAGGTGGGGCCGGTCAGGGCGTACAGGACGACGCGGTTCCCTTGCCGGGCCAGTTCCTGGGCCAGTTGCCAGGTGCGGTGTGCCCGGGGGGTCTGGAGCGGTGCGGTCCATTGGCCGATGATGACAATGTGGGGTTTTTTCATGCTTTCGAAGCGAGTTTACTGGCTTTTCTGCTCAAAAGTAGTATATTTATCCGGAAAAACGAACTGATAAAGATTAGATTTAACGGATTATGCCCAATATATCAATGCGCGGGGCGACTTTGCCCGCATCCCCGATACGGAAACTGACCCCTTACGCCGAGGCGGCCAGGCGGGAAGGGGTGAAAATTTATCACCTGAATATCGGCCAGCCGGATTTGCCGACGCCTCCGCAGGCGCTGGAGGTGCTGGGCAAAATTGACCGGAAAACATTGGAATACAGCCCTTCGCAGGGTCTGCTGTCGCTGCGGGAAGCTTTCTCGCGGTATTATCACCGGGCGGGACTGGAGGTGTCGCCGGATGACATCATTGTGACATGCGGCGGGTCCGAGGCGGTGCTGATGGCCTTCCTGACGTGCCTGGATCCCGGAGACGAGGTGATCATGACGGAACCCTCGTATGCCAATTACATGGCGTTCGCCCAGCAGGCCGGGCTCGAAGTCCGGACGATTCCTTCGGATATCCGGGAGGGGTTTGCCTTGCCGCCGATGCATGCGTTCGAGGATGTGATTACGCCCCGGACGCGGGCGGTGCTGATATGCAATCCCAACAACCCGACGGGCTATGTGTACAGCCGGGAGGAGTTGCTGCAGCTGCGCGATATCGTGCTGAAATATAATTTGTTCCTGATTTCGGACGAGGTGTACCGCGAGTTCGTTTACACGGATGAACCGTTCTGCTCCGTGCTGACGCTGCCGGATCTGGAGGACCATGTGATTGTCGTCGATTCGGTTTCGAAGCGGTATTCCGAATGCGGAATCCGGATCGGGATGGCCGTGAGCCGCAACCGGGAGGTCCGCGAGGCGGTGCTGCGTTTCTGTCAGGCCCGTCTGAGCCCTCCGCTGATCGGTCAGATCGTGGCGGAGGCGTCCATTGACGGCTCGGAAGATTATTTGCGGGCCTGTTATGTGGAGTACAGGGCCCGCAGGGATTTCTTCATGGCGGGTTTGCAGCAGATTCCGGGGGTGTATTCGCCCATGCCGCAAGGGGCATTCTATACGACGGCGTCGCTGCCGGTGGAGGATGCGGAGGATTTCTGCCGCTGGTGCCTGACGGATTTCCGGCTGGTGGAGCCGGGCCTTCCGCCCCGGACGGTGATGTTGGCCCCGGCCGCCGGTTTTTACATGGATCCTTCCCGGGGACGGAATCAGGTCCGGATGGCCTATGTGTTGAACCGGGAGGATCTCGCGGATGCCCTGAAGGTGCTCCGGCTGGCGTTGGAGGCGTATCCGGGTGCACGGGGGTAGGGCTTCCTTTGTGGTACATGTTTTGATGAAATGATGACAAAACGATAACATGATGAAAAAATTAGTTTTCGCTGTTTTCGCTGCGACCATGCTGGCTTGCGGCGTACAGGCTTCCGCTCAGGTGATTGCCATCGGGGCCGGTTATTCCAATTCTGTCAACCGGACTTCTACGACCGGGGACATGAAAGCAGATTATTTCAACGGTTTCAATCTCGGCATAACGTATGGATTTCCCATTGCGCAAGGGGTTGAGTTGGTGCCGGGTATCCAGTATGAATATCTGATGAAGAACAAAAACTGGATTGTGATCAAGGAGAACGATACGGATCATTATCTGAATGTTCCGCTGCATTTCAAGCTGAACTTCGATGTCAATCCGACCATCCGGTTCTTCGTGCAGGCGGGACCGACCTTCTCGGTGGGGCTGGCTTCTTCGTCCCGTTTCCAGCTGATCGGCAATACGGACCAGATGACGTATGACAACTATGCCGGCCAGATCACGTCTTCGACGGAAGGCCTGATTCCGGACAACCTGCGCCAGTGGCTGGCCAACGCTTCGCCGTACATGGGCAAGTTCGTGACGGGAGGATCTGAGTATCAGCGTTTCGACGTGCTGCTCGGCGGTGCTGTCGGAGTGGATTTCAGCAAGATGCTGCGCCTGAAGGTGGGCTATGATTTCGGCATGGTGAACCGCTTCTCGAATGAGTTCACGGATGCGACCCGCCACCGTCAGCGTTTCTACGCCGGTCTGGCATACCTCTTCTAGGTTCCGGCGCAGGGGCGTTCAGGGCTCCTGACAGGTCCTGGCTGCGGCCGGGGCGTTCCTCTGACATTTTTGCAGGTCTGCTGCCCAATTTTCGGGTGGCAGACCTTTTGTATTTGAGTCGTTTTGCGTATATTTGTAAGTTCGAATCGAAAAAGAAAAAGTTACCTATATGGCATTTGTCGATGTAATCAAGAAAGTGTTCGGCTCGAAGGCCGACAGGGACATGAAGCAGGTCAAGCCTATTCTCGATAAGGTCTTGGCCGCTTATAATGAAATAGATAAACTCTCCAACGATGAACTGCGCGCCCATACGGAGGTGCTGAAGAAGCGGATCCGTGAGGTGGAAGCGCCTTTTGAAGAGCGCATTGCGCAGATCAAGGAAAAGCTCGAGGCGGATATTCCCGTCAAGGAGAAAGAGGCGCTGGCGACAGAGTCCGACAAGTTGGTGAAGGAGGAGGATGAGGCGATTGAGAAGATTCTCATGGAGGTGCTGCCCGAGGCGTTCGCGATCATGAAGAGTACGGCGCGGCGGTTCACCCAGAATCCGGTCGTGGAGGTGACGGCGACGGAGTTCGACAAGACCCTGAGCACGTCCCACGATTTCGTGCACATTGAGCACCGGGGTGGCGTCGACCTGAACGGAGAGGTCGCCGGGGGCAAGGATGTGGCGGTCTGGCAGAACCATTGGGAGGCCGGCGGCAATGAGGTGACCTGGGACATGATCCATTACGATGTCCAGCTGATCGGCGGTATCGTCCTGCACCAGGGAAAGATCGCGGAGATGGCGACGGGTGAGGGAAAGACCCTCGTGGCGACACTTCCGGTTTTCCTCAATGCGTTGGCTGGCAAGGGTGTACATGTGGTTACGGTCAATGATTACCTCTCCAAGCGAGACTCGGAGTGGATGGGGCCGCTGTACATGTTCCATGGACTTTCGGTCGATTGTATCGACAAGCATGAGCCCAACAGCGAGGCGCGCAAGCGGGCGTATAACTGTGATATTACGTTCGGTACGAACAACGAGTTCGGCTTCGATTACCTGCGCGACAACATGGCGGTCAATGTGACGGACCTGGTCCAGCGCAAGCATCATTTCGCGATTGTGGATGAGGTGGACTCCGTCTTGATCGACGATGCCCGTACGCCGCTCATCATTTCCGGTCCGATGTCCAAGTCGTCGGATGATGCGCAGTTCATGGAATATCGTCCGTATGTGGAGCGTCTGTATTCCCTGCAGCGCCAGTTTGTCAACCAGACGCTCAACGAGGCGAAGAAGGCGATTGCCGCCGGGGATGAGGCGGAGGGTGGAAAGCTCTTGCTCCGCTGCCACAAGGGATTGCCTAAGTATCAGCCGCTCATTAAGTTCCTGAGCGAGCCGGGGATGAAGCAGTTGCTCCAGAAAGCGGAGAATTTCTATATGCAGGACAATGAGCGGGAGATGCCGGTGGTTACGGATCCGCTGTATTTCGTGATCAGCGAGCAGCAGCATTCCGTGGACATGACCGACAAGGGACACGATTTGCTGGCGAGCAGCGTGTCGGATCCGGAGTTCTTCGTCCTGCCGGATGTGGGCAGCCAGATCGCTGAAATCCAGAAGGATGAGAGTCTTTCCGATCTCCAGAAGCAGGAGAAGAAGGATGCGCTGATGGAAGAGTTCTCGCTCAAGAGTGAGCGGGTTCATACGGTGATCCAGCTGCTGAAGGCGTATGCCATGTTCCAGAAGGATGTGGACTACATCATTGTGGACAACAAGGTGAAGATTGTGGATGAGCAGACGGGCCGTATCATGGAGGGACGTCGCTGGAGCGATGGTCTGCACCAGGCGGTCGAGGCGAAGGAGAATGTGGATGTCGAGGCGGCTACGCAGACGTTTGCGACGATCACCCTGCAGAATTACTTCAGGATGTACCACAAGCTGTCCGGTATGACCGGTACGGCGGAGACGGAAGCGGGTGAGTTCTGGTCGATCTACAAGCTGGATGTCGTGGTGATTCCGACCAACCGGCCGGTGATCCGCGATGACCAGGATGACTTGATTTACAAGACGAAGAAGGCGAAATACAATGCGGTGATCAACCGGATTGCCGAGCTGCGGGAGAAGGGCCGGCCGGTCCTGGTGGGTACGACGGATGTGGAGACTTCCGAGCTCCTGAGCCGGTTGCTGACGATCCGCGGGATCAAGCATAATGTCTTGAATGCCAAGCAGCATGCACGTGAGGCCGAGATTGTCGCCCAGGCAGGCCAGTCTTCGACTGTGACCATTGCGACGAACATGGCGGGCCGTGGTACGGATATCAAGCTGTCGCCGGAGGTCCGTGCGGCGGGCGGTCTGGCCATTATCGGTACGGAACGCCATGACAGCCGGCGGGTGGACCGTCAGTTGCGCGGCCGTGCGGGACGTCAGGGGGACCCGGGTTCTTCCACGTTCTATATTTCCCTGGAGGATAAGTTGATGCGTTTGTTCGGGTCGGAGAAGATTGCTTCGGTGGTCGACCGGCTCGGGATGACGGAGGAGGATGCGCTGGAGAGTTCGATGCTCTCGAGCAGCATCGAGAAGGCGCAGCGCAAGGTTGAGGAGAATAACTTCGGTATCCGTAAGCGGTTGCTGGAGTACGATGATGTGATGAACTATCAGCGTGAGGCGATTTATTCCCGCCGTCGGAATGCGCTTTCGGGAGACCGGATCGAGATCGATGTGATGAACATGATGCTGGATACGTCCTCGATTATTTGCGAGAAGACGGAAGGGTCTAATTATGAGGCGTTTTCCGAGTATCTGATGGCGCAGTTGTCGATTGATCCCGGTTTCAGTGCGCAGTTCTATGAGCATGCGAAGCAGGACGAGGTGGCGGACAAGTTGTACGCCCACATGCAGGAGGTGTATGACCGCAGGATGGAGGCGATGATTACCAAGGTGTTGCCGTTCATCCGCCAGGTGTATGAGAAGCAGGGCCAGATGTACCAGAATATTGCGATTCCGATTTCGGACGGGCGCAAGGTCATGACGTTGTCTGTCAACTTGAAGAAGGCGTATGAGTCGGAGGGGAAGGAGTTGGCGAAGTCTCTGTCCAAGTCGCTGATTCTCTGGCAGATTGATGAGCATTGGAAGCAGCATCTGCGTGACATGGATGATTTGCGGCAGTCGGTCCAGAATGCGGCGTACGAGCAGAAGGATCCGCTGGTGGTTTACAAGTTGGAGAGTTACAATCTCTTCGCTTCCATGCTGGAGGATTTGAACCGGGATGTGTTGTCGTTCCTGTTGCGGGCTTTCATCCCGTTGCGGGATGATTCCGAGGCGCAGCCTTCGCGGGCTCCGCAGCCGCGCCGTACGGACATGAGCCGGATGCAGACGAACCGTAACGATTTGGTTACCAACGGGGAGCAGAAGGCGAATACGCCGGTGCGCGCCGAGAAGCGGGTCGGGCGGAATGATCCGTGCCCGTGCGGGAGTGGCCTGAAATATAAGAATTGCCACGGCAAGGGTCTGGTGTAGTGTTGGTTGCGGGGTTTTATCCAGAATAATTAAAAATAAGATAGATATGCCTAAGATGAATGAACCGACTGTCAATGTCAATGAGGTAAGCCGGATTTCTACCGGGACTGTGATTAAGGGGGAGATTTCCTCTCCGAGTGACATCCGCATCGACGGATCTTTCGAAGGGAAGATTTTTTCGAAAGGCCGGGTTGTCGTGGGCTCCAAGGCCACGATTAACGGGGATATTATTTGCGACAATGTGGACCTTTGGGGCAAGATGACCGGAAGTCTGTATGTCAAGGATACGCTTTCGCTCAAGGATGGCTGCTCCGTGAATGGCGATCTCCATATCAAGCGGCTGGTGGTCGAGTTGGGCGCCCGTTTCGACGGCAATTGCAAGATGCTGGCAGAAGGGGAGTTCGAGAAATTGACGGGGCAGGCTCCGAAGCAGGCTGCCGGGCCGGCTGCTCCGGTCAAGCCGTCTGTGATCCCGGGTGCGGCTCCGGTCAAGCCGGTGCAGGCTGCTGCGCAGATGCCCGTCCAGGGAAATGCTCCCGTGCGGAATTAGGAAAGGTTTTTGGCGGACTTTTCCGGCTGTTTTCAGTTCCCTCGTCGGCCCTGCTGCGATTGTCACGCGGCCTCTTCGGGCGACGGAAACTGTCTGAGATTCACTATGATATGTTTCGGGAATCGGTTGACCGGCAGTTTGCTATAGCGTCTGCGTTGTCGTGTCGCTGTTGAGCGGTATTGTGGATAGAGATTATATGTAGGCGATTGCAGGTAGATCACAGATTCGGAACGTGGCAATGGTTTTCCATTGATGAGTTCGTTCGACTCGAACCGCTTGTGATTGCCTTTCAGTTTTTACGGTTGCGCATCTCCGAATGGAGAAGTGCAACCGTTGCCGTTTTGAATGCCCCCTGTCATTCTGAATGCCCTTGCCGTTTTGAATGCCCCCTGTCATTCTGAATGCCCTTGCCGTTTTGAATGCCCCTTGTCTTTCTGTACGGTGCCGTCATTCTGAGCAAAGGCGGCTATGGCTGATTATTCGTCCCGCTCCCTCGCTGCATGATGCTTCGTTCCGCTCTCCAACTGCCGGTTACGAGGAAGGCTCTCTGGCTGTTCCTCCGGCCTCTCGATTACGCTCGTTCGCTCAGGCGTCTACCCGTAAAAAGGCACTTTGCGCGGTAAGGCTATGGAAGAGCTTGTAGGCAGGGTTTGTGTCAAATGACCGCTGTGGCAGGCCGGTCACTTGACATGATCCTCGCTCTGACATATCTCAGGCCCCGTTCCGTGTAAAATGCCTTTTTACGGCCACAATCAGTGACTATTCTCGTGGTCATATTTTTACTTGAGGGGCCGTTCCGCTCTGTCTGTTCCCATTCTCGAGGCCGACAGTGGCTACGAGGGACAGTTCCGCCCTCTGCAGGATTCTGTTCTCGCGGCGGAGGGTGGCTGGATTTGACAGTTCGGCAGTAGCGAAGCCCTTTTTTGAGGCCGGCCAAAGTGGGGTTCCGTCCTCCGTCCAGGGGCCTGCGGAGCGGTACGCCCCTTGCGGGGCTATCCTTCCCACGCCTCCACCACCCCGCCAATCGCTGATTGTCGGGGCCCCCGTTCCGCCACCCCACCAATCGTAGATTGCCGGGGACCCCGTTCCGACACCCCGCCAATTGCTGATTGCCGGGGACCCCGTTTCCGCCACCCCACCAATCGGAGATTGTCGGGGACCCCGTTCCGACACCCCGCCAATTGCTGATTGCCGGGGACCCCGTTTCGTCGGCGCGGGCCCCTTCCGCTCACACGGCCGCGGACGGCCATGCCGCCTGCAGGCCCTGGACTGCAGCCGGTTACGCGGGTGGGTCTGTTCGCCTGTTCTGAAGGGAACCTTGACTGTAGTTGTTTACGTGGTATGGGCGGCTTGACAGCGCTGCATGCCATGAAATGAAAAAACAGTCGTTATTATTCATCTTGTGGCAGGCTTTTCCACTATTATGCCCAAAGTGTTGCCATGAAATGAATAATTGCCGTATGATTTTCATTTCATGGCAGGAAGGGTGGGTAGTGATGGAAGTTCTAGCTTGATTCTTCGCTTTGCCCTTTGTCGGGCTCATGTCGCCCAACCCATGCGAAGAACCTCATCGCCGGTCCTGCTATTTTGAAAGTCCCTATCAATCTGCTTGTTAAAAGGCTATGTGTTATGCTTTGCCGAGGGCGGTGCGGATGGCTTGGTCGAGGTCTTCGATGATGTCGGCGGGGTCTTCGAGGCCGATGCTGAGGCGCATCAGGTCCGGGGCGATGCCCGCTTCGCGGAGCTGCTCGTCTGTCAGTTGGCGGTGCGTGTGTGAGGCCGGGTGCAGGATGCAGGTGTAGCAGTCGGCGACATGGGTCTCGATGGTCACCAGCTGCAGCGCATCCATGAAGGTGTTGTCGACGGCGCGGCCGCCCTTCAAGGCAAAGGCGAGGACGCCACAGGAGCCGTCCGGCAGATATTTCCGGGCGCGGTCATGCTCGGGGTCGCCGGGCAGGTCCGGGTAGCGGATCCAGGCCACGGCGGGATTGTCCCGGAGCCAGGTGGCAACTTGCAGGGCGCTGGATGTGTGGCGGGGCATCCTTACGTGCAAGGTCTGCAGGCCGAGCCCGAGGTAGAAGGCATTCTGCGGGCTCTGGATGGCGCCGTAATCCCGCATCAGCTGGCTCGTCGCCTTGGTGATATAGGCCAGTTTCCCGAATTTCTTGGTATATGTCAGCCCGTGGTAGGAAGGGTCCGGAGTCGTCAGGCCGGGGAACTTTTCCGCATGGGCATCCCAGTCGAAATTCCCGCTGTCCACGATGGCTCCGCCGACGCTGACGCCGTGTCCGTCCATGTATTTTGTCGTGGAGTGGGTGACGATGTCGGCACCCCATTCGAACGGCCGGCAGTGAATCGGTGTCGCGAAAGTATTGTCAACGATCAGGGGAATCCCATGCTGGTGCGCAATCTTGGCAAAGCGTTCGATGTCAAGTACTTCTACGCCAGGGTTCGAGAGCGTCTCCCCGAAGAGCAGCCGGGTCTCGGGACGGATGGCGGCGGCGATTTCTTCGTCGGTAGCATCCGGGTGGATGAAGGTGACGTCAATGCCGAGCTTGCGCAGCGATGTCCCAAGCAGGTTGAAGGTGCCGCCGTAGATGTTCCCGGTTGCGACAATGTGCCCGCCGGCTTCGCAGATGTTGATGCAGGCAAAGAAGTTGGCGGCCTGCCCCGAGGATGTGAGCATGGCGGCCACACCGCCTTCGAGTGCGGCGATGCGGGCTGCCACCATGTCGTTGGTCGGATTCTGGAGGCGGGTATAGAAGTAGCCGCTCTCTTCCAGGTCGAAGAGCCGGCCCATCTGGTCGCTGGTTTCATACCGGAATGTCGTGCTCTGCACGATGGGGATCTGGCGGGGAGCGCCTTTGCCGGGCGTATAGCCGGCCTGCACGCAGCGCGTGCCGATTCGAAGCTTCTTGTCCATTTGTCGTGTTCTCTAACCGGAGGCGGCCCGGGTGAAGAATCTGATCCGCCGCTCTCCTACAACAAAGGTAAGATGTGCCAGGGGAAAACGCAAGAAATCCGCCCCTTTTTCTTATCTTTGTCTGTTTGGAAAACAGACCGGCATGGAAGGACAAGTCCGGGATCCGCTCCGGAAAAAATGGGTTGCACTGACGGCGGAGGAACGCGTGCGGCAATGGTTCATCGGCGTGATGCATGCGCAGATGGATATTCCCATGCACATGATGATGAGCGAGGTTTTCCTGCAATGCGGGGAGGGCCCCGTCCGGAAACGGTACCGTGCGGATATCCTGGTGTACGACAGGGAGTTGCAGCCGTTGATGGTGGTCGAGTGCAAGCGGCCGGATGTGGATTTGGATGGTGCTGTCCTGGAGCAGGCCATGCGTTATAACCGCATCCTGCAGGTCCGTTTTCTCGCAGTGACCAACGGGGACAGGACCATGCTGTTCCGCCGGGAGGACGGGTGGTTCCGGCCGGTGTCCGAGGCGCCCCGGTATGCGGACATGCTGGCGTACAATCCTGCCGGTCAGCAAAATATGGAAAAATAACTATGGCAGATTCGATTGCGGTAACGAACGGTTTCCTGGACCATCCCGTCTTCGCCCTGGTGGGCGAGGTGGCCCGCTCGTGCGGTGTGCGCGCTTTTGTCATCGGCGGTTATGTCCGGGACTGCTTCCTGGGACGTCCGTCGGACGATATCGACATTGTGGTGGAGGGGAGCGGCATCGCGTTGGCCGAGGCTGTCGCCGAGCGGATCCGGAAACAGGAAAGGCACAAATGCACGGTGTCTGTTTTCCGGAATTTCGGGACGGCCATGCTGCATTACCAGGGGACGGAAATCGAGTTCGTCGGCGCCCGGAAGGAGTCATACGACCGCTCCTCCCGCAAGCCTGTTGTGGAAAACGGGACGCTGGAAGACGACCAGCGCCGGCGGGATTTCACCATCAATGCCATGGCCTTCAGTCTCCAGCAGGAAGATTACGGATCCCTGGTCGACCCTTTCGGGGGCATCCGGGATTTGTCGGCGGGCATCATCCGGACGCCATTGGACCCGGAGGTGACCTATAGCGACGATCCGTTGCGGATGCTGCGGGCCATCCGGTTCGCGACCCGGCTGTCGACGGACCAGGCGCCGTTCCAGATCGTCCCGGAATCCCTGGCGGCCATGCGCAAGATGCATGGGCGGATGGGGATCCTGTCCAAAGAACGGATCGCCGAAGAGGTGAATAAGATCCTCCTGTGCAGGCGGCCTTCGCTCGGGTTCCGGCTGATGGACCAGACGCTGTTGCTGGATCATGTCCTGCCGGAGCTGTCTGCGCTGAAAGGCGTGGAAACGGTTGACGGAAAGGGACATAAGGATATATTTTCCCATACGCTGCAGGTGCTGGACAATGTGGCGGCGACGGAGGAAGAACCGAATCTGTGGCTCCGCTGGGCCGCCTTGCTCCACGATATCGGAAAGCCGCAGAGCAAGCGTTTCGATCCGGCTCTCGGGTGGACCTTCCACGGGCACGAAGTCATCGGCGCCCGCATGGTGCCCCGTATCTTCCAGGCCCTGAAAATGCCGCTCAATGAGAAAATGAAATACGTCCAGAAATTGGTTTCCCTCCATCACCGGCCCATTGCGCTGGTGGATGAAGAGGTGACGGATTCGGCGGTGCGGCGGCTGCTCTTCGATGCCGGGGACGATATCGATGACCTGATGCGCTTGTGCGGGGCGGACATTACCTCGAAGAATCCGGCGAAGGTGGCGCGGGTGAAGGCGAACTTCCAACTGGTCCAGCAGAAACTCGTGGAAGTGGAGGCGAAGGATGAGATCCGCAATTTCAAGAATCCGGTGACGGGCGAGCGGGTGATGGAAGTCTATGGGATTCCGCCGTGCCGGGAAGTCGGCCTGATCAAGGAATATGTCAAAAATGCCATCCTGGACGGTGTGATCGAGAATGATCCGGACCAGGCGGAGGCCCTCATGCGTACCTATGCTGCGACGCTTGGATTGACCCCGAAATGCTGACGGATGAATACATAACCTATCTTTCCTCAGTCCGGCGTTATTCTCCCCGGACGGTGGAGATCTACGCCGATGTGCTCCGGCGCTTCGTGGAGTATTCCTGTGAAACATTGTCGGACAAGGCCTTGAAGGGGGCGCTGACTTCTGCCGGGATCCGGAATTACGAGGTGCATTTGCTGGATGAGAAAAAGGAAAGCCCGCGGACGGTGCATCTGCACCTGTCGGTGCTCAGCGGCTTCTGCCGCTTCCTGGTCCGCCAGGGGGCGATGGCATCCAACCCGGTGCCGACAGTCAGCCGCCCGAAGGTGGCGCACCGTCTGCCGGATGTTTTCCGGGAAGAGGCCCTGCAGAAATACATGGAGCGGACGGCCGCGGATGCCGGGCCGGACACCCTTTCCCTGATTACGGGCCGGGACAAGGCCTCGGTCTCTCTGTATAACCGCCGTCTGCAGCGGCTGGTCATTTCGCTGCTCTGGGGGACGGGAATCCGCCGCAGTGAACTGGTATCCCTGCAGGTCGGATCGGTGGATTTTTCCAGGCGGGTCCTGCGCGTACGGGGGAAGGGCGATAAAATGCGAGAAATTCCGCTGATTCCTTCTTTATGTGAGGAAATTTCTTTATATTTACAAGCAACAGGTTCTTTGACAGGTTGTCGGCCGCAGGCGGCGGATCCGCTGCTGGTGACCTCGCAGGGCAGGCCGCTGTATCCGGTCTATGTGGACCGGGCAGTCAAGGCGGCCCTGGGGCAGCAGGAGGACGTGACCGGACGGAAGTCCCCCCATGTACTCCGGCATACCCTGGCAACGGAATTGCTGGATGCAGGCGCAGACTTGAATTCCATCAAGGAATTGCTGGGACACGCCTCGCTTGCAGCGACGCAGGTCTACACCCACAATTCGGTCGAGAAGCTGAAAAAAGTTTATTTAAACGCCCATCCCCGGGCAAAAAGAGGAGGTAATCATGGAGATTAGAGTTAAATCCCTGAAGTTCGACGCAGACCAGAAACTGCTCGATTTCATTGAGAAGAAGGTTTCCAAGATTGAAAGATTCGACGAAACCATCACGGACGTGGAAGTGGCTTTGGCCCTCCTTGAAAAACCTGACAACAAATCCGTTAAGTTGCAGGCGCATGTGCCGGGCGGCAACCTCGTCATCGAACGCAGCGCGAAGACGTTCGAGGAGGCCGTGAACGACTGTGTGGATGCGATGAAGGAGAAACTGGTCAGGAACAAAGAAAAAAGATACGAAGTTTAATCCTGTGGCGGCTTCACGAAGCCGCCTTTTTTCTGAGAAACAGCTTCTGAATGGCGAAAGAGAAGATTGATGCGGGAGCGCAGTGTGCGAAGATCATCCGGGATGTCGAAGCGGGGGTCTTCGCACCGGTGTACTTGCTGATGGGCGAGGAACCGTATTATCCGGACAAGGCTTGCGATGCCATTATCCGTCATGCGCTTTCGGACGGGGAGCGGGATTTCAACCAGACCGTCTGGTACGGCCCGGACGTGGATGCGGGCATGGTTGCTTCCGAGGCGCGGAGTTATCCGATGATGGCGGAGCGCCGCCTGGTGGTGCTGAAGGAGGCCCAGAACATGCGCTCTCTCGAGCAGCTGGCCGTTTATTTCGAGGAGCCGATGGAGACCACGGTTCTCGTGATCCTGATGCACGGGGCCAGTGCGGACAAGCGAAAAGCCTTCTACAAGAATGCCCTCAAGTGCGGGGTCGTGCTGGAATCCAATCCCTTGCGGGATTATGAGATGGACCGGTGGATCTCATCGTATTATTCCAGCCGCGGGTTGTCGATTGCACCGGATGCCGCCGCTTTGCTGGCCGAATATGCCGGCACGGACCTGGGCAAGATTGCCCTGGAGACGGATAAATTGTTGAAGAACCTTCCTGAGGGGACGACTGCCGTGACGGCGGGTGATATCGAGAAGAATGTCGGGATCAGCCGGCAGTACAGTGTATTCGAGCTGACCAAGGCCCTGTCGTTCAAGGATGCCCCGGCTGCCCTGAAGATTGCCGCCCACATCGGGGCGGGGGCCCGTTTTTTCCTGACCGTTCCCGTCAGCGCCCTGTATACCCATTTCAGCCGCATCCTCAAGTATGAGGCCCTCCTGATGCAGAATCCCCGGCCGTCCCCGCAGGAGAAGGCGGCGGTTCTCGGGGTGAATCCCTATTTTTTCCGGGAATACGACGCGGCGGTGTCGAATTATCCGTTGCGCAGTTGCATGGGCGTGATGTCCTTGCTTGAGGAGTATGACTACAGGGGGAAAGGCGGGGACGGCGCGGCTTCCGAAGGCGGCGATTTGCTTCAGGAATTGGTGGTAAAGATTCTGAATTCGTAAAATTTTATGCGATAAATTATAAATACTTATTGCGTTTCGATAAAAACAACTATATTTGTGGCGTAATAGAAAAAACCTAGCGATATGGCATTGATAACATGCAAGGATATCTGCAAGCGATTCGGGGAGAAAGTGGCCTTGGACCATGTCTCCCTGGATATCGACCAGGGGCAGATTTTCGGGTTGCTCGGTCCGAACGGTGCCGGCAAGACAACGTTGATCCGGATCATCAACCGGATTACCATCCCCAACAGCGGCCAGGTGCTCTTCGACGGGCGTCCGGTCACGCAGGAGGATGTGCAGCGGATCGGGTATCTTCCCGAAGAGCGCGGACTCTACCGCAAGATGGAAGTGGGCGACCAGGCGATGTACCTGGCCCAGCTCAAGGGCATGAGCCGTTCGGATGCCCAGGCGGCCCTCAAGGAATGGTTCGTGCGTTTCGGCATCCAGGACTGGTGGAAGAAAAAGGTTGAGGAATTGTCCAAGGGCATGGCACAGAAGGTCCAGTTCATCACAACGGTGGTGCACCGTCCTTCGCTGATGATCCTGGACGAACCCTTCTCCGGCTTCGATCCCGTGAATGCGGAATTGATCCGCGGGGAAATCCTCCGGCTCAAGAAAGAGGGGGCGACGATCATCCTGTCGACCCACAACATGGAATCGGTCGAGGAGCTATGCGACAATATTGCGCTGATCAACAAGTCGCACCTGGTGATCACGGGCGGAGTCGACGAGATCCGGCATCGGTATGGAAACAACAACATCGAATTGATCTATACCGGGGAGCAGGCGCTTGCCGGCGTCGAGGGGCTGTATGAGGTCATTTCCGACGAGAACAATGCCGGTCGCCATACGGCGGTCCTTTCCCTCGCCGAGACGGCCTCCAGCCGTGAAGTCCTTTCCGCAATCCTTTCCAAAGAGTTGTCCGTCAATTCTTTCCGGGAGCTGATCCCGCGCATGAACGACATATTTATCAAACTGGTAACTGAGGAGGCCTGAGACTATGAACCTGCGTATCATCAAGACGGTCATTGCCCGCGAGTACATGACCAAGGTGAAGAAGAAATCCTTCTTGCTGACGACTTTCCTCGTTCCGATTTTGTTCGCCGGCGCTGTCATCATCATGTCCCTGATCATGTCCAAAGTAGGGGACAGGCCCATGGAAGTGGCGGTCGTCGACCAGTCCGGTATCGTCATGCCGTACATGGACGGGGACAAGGGAAATGTCTATCATGATTATTCTTCCGAATCGCCGGAGTCCATGAAGCAGCGTTTCGAAGCGCTCGGGATGGACGCCCTCGTGGTGGTGTCCAAACTGGATACTGTTGCCCGAAACGTGTCGGTCCAGGCATACTCGAAGAAACCGCTCGGCGTAGATTTCTCCTCTACGGTGCGCCGGCACGCCGAGGATGCCGTGGAGGCCTGGCGGATCGGAACCTACCAGATCGAGGGACTGGACAAGATCCTCGAAGAAGTGAAGTCCAAGGTGGATGTGACCGAGTACACGATGGACGAATCCGGAAAGGAGACCATTTCGGAATCCGGGATCTACATGGCCCTTTCCATGATTCTCGGCATCTTTATCTTCATGTTTATCACGATGTTCGGCAGTATGGTCATGAGCAGTGTGATCGAGGAGAAGTCCAGCCGCGTCATCGAAGTGCTGATTTCTTCGGCCAAGGCGACGGAACTGATGTTCGGCAAGATCATCGGTGTCGCGCTGGTTGCCCTGACGCAGTTCCTGCTCTGGATCCTGCTGACCCTGGTCCTGCTGGGCGTGTTCGGCGGCCTGTTGGGCAAGAATTTCCTGCAGAACAACGATCCCGCGCAGATGATGGAGATGGCCCAGGGAATGGGCGTTCCGGCCGACCAGCTGGGAACGACCCTTCCGATGGATCCTTCCGCCATGTCGGCGGCCGATACGACAGCTACGGCTCCGAGCGAGATGTCCGTCGTCATGACGACGCTGGCGAATATTCCTTGGGGACAGCTGATTATCGCCTTCTTTATCTATTTCATTCTCGGCTACTTGCTGTATGCGTCGTTCTTCGCGGCCATCGGTTCCGCGGTGGAGAACGAGGCGGATACGCAGCAGTTGCAGATTCCGATTACGGTGCCGCTCATGATTGCGTATTTCATCGTGTTCTTCGCTTTCCGCAATCCCGACAGCGGGGTCGTGGTGTGGGGTTCGATGATTCCGTTCACCTCTCCGATCGTGATGCTGGCCCGTATTCCGTACGGGGTGCCGATGTGGCAGCTGGTGGTGTCGATCCTGGTCCTGGCGCTGACCTTTGTCGCCTGTGCCTGGGTGTCGGCGAAGATTTACCGGGTCGGCATCCTGATCTTCGGCAAGAAGTCTTCTTTCAAGGATCTTTGGAACTGGTTGAAACAGAAATAAATCGAGTATATGAAAAGATTGATGACCCTCATGGTTGTCCTCTGGGTTTGTCTGGGTGTCGGCTGCGGTGCCCAGACATTCTCGTGGAAGCGGACCACCATGGATGGCTCGCGGACCGGTGTGAAGGCGTCGAGCGCGGAGAATGTGCCGGAGTCCCTCGGCACGGTGAAGGGGCGCACCTACACGGCTCCCAATGGGAAGAAGTTCCGCCGCGGGGCTACGCGTGAGGCGGCGAAAGCCTTGCTGGCCGTACAGGGTGACATGGCCGATGTCAAGCAGGTCATCGCCCATTCGGCGGGCGAGATGGTGAAGGAGTACCCGGAAAGTGCCCTGTCCAACTGGTTCGTGGATGCCATGATGGATATCTGCGCCCAAAAAACCGGCCGGAAAGTGGATCTGGGCATCCTCAATTTCGGCGGGATCCGGCGCGACATGCCGGGCGGGGATATCATGCTGGACGATATCATGTCCATGTTCCCGTTCAAGAACAATCTCTGCTACGTTTCGCTGAAAGGCAAGGATGTGCGTGTCCTGCTGGACCAGTTCGCCGCTTCGGGCTGGCAGGTGATCGGTGGGGCGCGCTGTGTGTCGCAGGACGGCCGGCTGGTTTCCGCGACCTTTGACGGGGAGCCGCTGGACGACGAGAAGGTCTACGGCGTCATGACGATTTCTTTCCTCCTGACCGGAGGCGACAATCTGTATATCAACCGCAACGCCTTGGAGGTGATTACGTTTGACGAGTATGTGCTGGATGTCATCCTCCCGTATGTCAAGGGGCTGGAGGCAGAAGGCAAGCTGATCGAGGGCCGCAAGGACGGCCGCGTGCAGGTGTTGGACAGCGCCGGGAATCCGATTCCGGCCGTGCGGATTTAATGCGGAGGGCTGAAAATGAAAAAGACTGTACTTTCGCTTCTGATTGCGCTGACGGCCTGCTGGGCGGGCTCGGCGCAGAAACTGGTGATCCTGCATGCCAATGACACCCACAGCCATCTGGAGCCGGAACGGACCGGGGAATTTGCGGGCCTGGGCGGCGTCATCGAGCGGGCGGCTTATATCGACAGTGTCCGGCATGCGGTCGGGAAAAACCATGTGCTGCTGCTCCATGCGGGCGATTTCAGCCAGGGGACGCCGTATTTCACCATTTTGGGCGGCGACGTGGAAGTGGCCATGATCAATGCCCTGAAATACGATGTGATCACGCTGGGAAACCATGAGTTCGACAATGGCGTGGCGGAGCTGACCCGGCGCATGAAGATGGTCAAGTGTCCGGTCGTCTGTGCCAATTACGATTTCTCCGGCCTGGAGCTCGGCCAGTATGTGAAGCCGTATACGATTCTCCGGCGGGCCGGGATGAAAATCGGCGTATTCGGCTTGCTGGCAGATATTTCCATCTACGTGGACCGGAAGATTTCCAAGGATTTGGTCAAACTCGACGACGTGGAGGTGGCCAACAAGTGGGCGACGTACCTGAAGGAGGAGCAAAAATGTGATCTCGTGATCGCTTTGACGCACATCGGGTATGAGGGCGAGCCTTTTACGGATCCGGAGATGGTCAGTAAGACCCGAAACATCGACCTGGTTGTCGGCGGGCATTCGCATACCTTCCTCTCGGAGATGAAACATGCACGGAATCTGGACGGAAAAGAGGTCCCCATCGTCCAGGATGGCTGCTGGGGACTGTATATGGGACAAATCAACCTGTATTGATCCGCTATGTCACAAGGTAACAGACCGGAAACCCATTTTTCCGACACCCTCAGCGAGCGGCACAAGTCCATCCTGGACATCCTTCAGCTTCAGGGAAGCGTCTCCGTGGCCGACCTGGCCGAGCGGCTGGACGTCTCCGAGGTGACCATCCGCAAGGACCTGACCTTCCTGGAAAAGCAGAACCGGCTGTACCGGACACACGGGCGGGCCATTCCACTGAGCCCCTATATCGGCAACCGGCATATCAACGAAAAGGAGAAACTCTTCGTCCGGGAGAAACGGGCGATCGGCAAGTGTGCGGCCGCCCTGGTCAAACCGCATGATTCCATCCTGATGGCGTCCGGAACGACGATTCTCTATACCGCGAAGGAATTGGTCGAGAAGCAGGATATTACTGTTATAACGGCATCGGTGTCAGTTGCTTCCATGCTCAGCCAGAATAAAGGGATCGACGTGGTCCAGCTGGGGGGCATCGTCCGGGAGAGTTCCGTTTCGGTCGTGGGATCCTTTGCCGAGGAGATGCTCCGGTATTTCAATTGCAACCTGCTGTTCATGGGGGCGGATGGCGTGGACATGGAGTTTGGCGTCACCACGACCAACATGATGGAGGCGAACCTGAACCGGATGATGATGGACGCTTCGCAGCAGACGGTGTTGCTGGTGGACAGTTCCAAGTTCGGGAAAAAGGGGTTCAGCAAGATCTGTGGCTGTGAAAAGATCGACCACATTATCACGGATGACAAAATACCCCAGCTGTATCTGGAGAGCCTCCAGGAGCTGGGGATTGAAGTGACGGTCGTCGCTGCCGAATAAGGCGCGGACCGAATTGTTTTCCGGGAACGGTCAGAGAATGTTCATGGACTGTTCCCGGATTTTTTCGAGTTCGTCCTTCATGCGCACGACGATTTTCTGGATTTGCGCATGGTTGGCCTTGGAGCCGGTTGTGTTGATTTCCCGGCCCATCTCCTGGATGATGAAACCGAGTTTCTTGCCCGGGCAGGGTTCGGTGTCGATGGTGTCGAGGAAATAGCGGCAGTGCTGGCGCAGCCGGACCTTTTCTTCGTTGATGTCGAGTTTTTCCAGGTAGAAAATCATTTCCTGCTCGAACCGTGCGGGATCGACCTGGACCGCCAGGTCTTCCAGGTTCTTGCGAAGACGTTCCCTAACTGTCGCAATCCGCTGCTCTTCAAGCGCTTCTACTTCGTCTTCGAGCGAGAGAATCTGCCGGACCCGGGAGGTGACATCTGCATACAGGACCGCTCCTTCGCGGGACCGGAAAGCATCCACGGCATCCAGGGCGGCGTCGACGGCCGCCTCGACGAGCGGCCAGTTTTCCTCCGTTACGACGTCCTGGCGCTTGGCTTCCACTACGTCGGGAAACCGGAGGATCGTACTCATCAGGAGGGAAGGGTCAAGCTGTCCGCCGTTCGGGACGCAGTCGGTGTAGATATCCTGAATCTGACGGAAATAATCCTGGACCAGCCCGCGGTCGACCTGGCGGGCGCTTTCGCCCGGTGCAGGCTCCCAGTTGGTATACAGGTCAATGGTTCCGCGGTGCAGCCGGGCTGCGATTTTGGTCCTGATTTCCAGTTCTTTGTCTTTGGGAAGAATGGATGTTTTGATACCGATGTCCGCGTTCTTCCCGTTGAGGGTGCGGATTTCAATGGTGAGTTTCCCGGAGGGGAGCAGGGCTTCGGCCTTGCCGTATCCGGTCATGGATTGGATCATATTGCTGTAGATTTGATAATGCCTTCCTGCCGGAAGATCTTGCTGAGGATTTGTACGCCTTCTTCGACTTGCTCGCGGGTGTGGCTGGCCATCAGGGCGAACCGGACCAGGGTGTCCTGCGGGGCGCAGGCCGGCGGGATGACCGGATTGATGAACACTCCTTCTTCGAAGGCCCGCTGGGTAATCCGGAAGGTCTTCTCCATGTCGCGGACATACAGGGGGATGATCGGACTCTGGGTGAGGCCGATCTCGAAGCCTTCTTCGCGGAAACGCTGCAGGGCGTAGTGGGTGACGTCCCACAATGCCTCGAGGCGCTCGGGTTCGCTGCGGAGAATGTGCAGGGCCTCGAGGGCGCAGGCTGTTGCAGCCGGCGTGCAGGAGGCGCTGAAGATATAGGTGCGTACGTTGTGTCGTAAATAGTTGATTATAATGGAATCAGCTGCGATGAACCCGCCGATGGAGGCGAGCGACTTGCTGAATGTGCCCATGATCAGGTCGACCTGGTCCGTCACGCCGAAATGGTCGCAGACGCCGCGGCCTTCCTTGCCGAAAACGCCGATGCCGTGCGCCTCGTCCACCATAAGGATGACGTTCGGGTATTTTTCCTTGAGGGCGATGATTTCAGGCAGCGGGGCCAGGTCTCCTTCCATGGAGAAGACACCGTCCACGACGATCAATTTGACGGCTTTCCGGGGGCATGCCCGCAGGCGCCTCTCCAGGTCCTTCATGTCGTTGTGCTTGTATTTCAGGGCCTTCGCGAAAGAGAGGCGGCGCCCGTCGACGATGGAGGCATGGTCTCGGTCGTCGCAGATGATGAAGTCATTGTGTCCGACCAGGCAGGGGATGACGCCGGAATTGACCGTGAAGCCGGTCGGGAAGCACAGGGCTTCTTCCTTTCCGACGAATCCGGCCAGCTCTTTTTCCAATTGGATGTGCAGGTCCAGCGTTCCGTTCAGGAAACGGGATCCTGCACAGCCGGAGCCGTATTTTTCGAGGGCGGCGATGCCGGCGCGGATGACCCGCTCGTCGCCGGTCAGGCCGGTATAGGCATTGGAACCGAACATGAGTACGGGATGGCCTCCCATCTCGACCCGGGTGCCCTGTTTCCCTTCAATTTCTCGGAAATAAGGGTACAAATCCCGTTCTCTCAGTTTTTTAGGCTGATCGAACTGAGAAAAACGTTCTCTGAGTAAATCCATGGTCTAGGTTTTAATACTTTGCGAAAATAATAAAATTTGATAAAAAATGAGTATTTTTGTAATTGGTAAAAAATTGATAAAATGGAAGAACTGGATCATAATAGTGTGGAAGAGCCCCGTAAGCGGAACTTCTTGGAAGAGATTATCGAAGCGGACCTGGCTTCGGGAAGGGTGGACAGCGTGATGACCCGTTTCCCGCCGGAGCCCAACGGCTATCTTCATTTGGGACATGCCAAGAGCATCTGCCTGAATTTCGGCCTGGCCCGGCAGTATGGCGGAAAAACCAATCTCCGTTATGACGACACCAATCCGGTCAAGGAGGATGTCGAATATGTGGATGCCATCAAGGAAGATATCCAGTGGCTGGGCTTCCAGTGGGATAAGGAATTGTATGCGTCGGATTATTTCGACCAGCTTTACGAGTGGGCGGAAGACTTGATCCGCAAGGGTTTGGCTTATGTGGACGACCAGACGCAGGAAGAGATCCGGCTGGGCCGGGGTACGGTCGACCGTCCCGGGACGCCCAGTCCTTACCGGGACCGGAGCGTGGAAGAGAATCTCCGCCTGTTCCGGGAAATGAAGGCCGGCAAGTATGCTGACGGGGAGAAAGTGCTCCGTGCGAAAATCGACATGGCGCATCCGAACATGATGTTCCGCGATCCGCTCCTGTACCGCATCAAGCATGCCTCCCATCACCGGACGGGGGACAAATGGTGCATCTATCCGATGTATGATTTCACGCATGGACAGTGCGATTCCATCGAGCACATCACCCATTCGATCTGTACCCTGGAATTCGATGTCCACCGGCCGCTGTACGACTGGTTCATCGAAAAACTCGGAATCTGGCCGAGCCATCAGTATGAGTTCGCCCGCCTGAACCTGACGTATACCCTCATGAGCAAGCGCAAATTGCTGGAACTGGTGCAGAAAGGACTGGTCAGCGGCTGGGATGATCCGCGGATGCCGACCCTGTGCGGGGTGCGCCGCCGGGGGTACACGCCCGAGGCGCTGAAGATGTTCTGCGAGAAGATCGGTGTCTCCAAGCGCGACCAGCTGATGGATATCCAGTTGCTGGAATGGTGTGTCCGTCAGGACCTGAATGCCCGCAGCAACCGGTATATGGTGGTGCAGGATCCGGTGAAAGTGACCCTGACGAATTGGGAGCCCGGCAAGGTGGAATGGTTTGACTGTCCGCTGAATCCGGCCGAACCGGAAGGCGCTTCCCGCAAGGTGCCGTTCACGGGAGAACTGCTGATTGAACGGGCGGATTTCATGGAGGACGCCCCGAAGAAATTCTTCCGGCTCAAACCCGGCGGCGAAGTTCGGTTGAAGTATACGTATATCATTAAATGCGAAGAAGTTATAAAAGATGCGGACGGAAAGGTTGTCGAGCTTAAGTGCACGTATGATCCGACCACGCGTCCGGGCGCAGGGGAATGGCGGAGCGTCAAGGGCACGATCCACTGGGTCTCCACGGCCCATGCCCAGGCGGTCGAACTCCGTTTGTATGACCGGCTGTTCACGCTGGCAGACATGAGTGCCGTCCCGGAGGACAAGGATTACAAGGATTTCCTCAATCCGGCTTCGCTGGTCGTGACGACCGGATATGCTGAACCGGCCATGCTGGAGGATGCTTCCGGTATCGCGGTTCAATTCGAGCGGACCGGTTATTTCGTGAAAGACAAGGATTCCCAGCCCGGCAAGGCTGTCTTCAACAAGACGGCGTCCCTGAAGGATTCTTACAAGCCGGAATAGCGGGGCAGGGTTTACGAGAATAAGGGCAGAGTATGTTTGAGAAACTGCGCACATTCGTCCGGAATATCCGGCTGTCGATGCGGCTCAAGTTAACGCTTGGGTTGAGCGCGATTGCGGCTATCTTGTTGATATCCAGCATTATCTCCATTATGGAGTACCACCGGATGAGCAATTATGTCTCAGACTTGATTGCGGACAACATCCACAGTATCAATGTCGCGCAGAAGATCGCCAACGCTGCCAATGCGTATAACCTGCAGATCCTGACGGTGATCGGCGATGATACCATGAACAGTCTCCCGATTTTTGCGCAGGAGGTGTTCGTGTCGCGGCTGGACAGCCTGCGGGCCGATTTGTCATCCAACAACATGGGCCATTTGGCGGACTCCGTGATGTATTCTTATTCCGCCTACATGCTGACGTCGCTGGAACTGCCCAAAGTCCTGCTTTCGGATTTCATCGATACGCGGACGTGGTATTTCGAGCGGCTGCAACCGGTCTACAACCGGCTCCGCGGGGATATCGATAAGCTCAACACGGCGATTTACAAGGAGTTGCAGAAGAACTCCGAGACCTTTGAGCGGGGTTTTTACCGCAGTATCATTCCCGGGGCGGTCGCGGTGGGAGTCGGCATCCTGCTGGTCTTCCTGCTGCTGTTCTTTATCCTGATCTTCTATGTCAATCCGATATACAGGATGCTGGAGGGATTGAAGCATTACCGGTCGGTCGGCAAAAAGTACAATTATACGTTTGACGGCGACGACCAGTTGGTCGAACTGGGGGAGGGCATCCGGGAATTGACGGAGGAAAACCAGACGCTCCACAAGCGTCTGAAAGCGTTCCACGATGCCGCCCGGTCGGATGAATCCTAACGAGAATGAACCTGAAAGTCATAACCCGGAATGTCGGCTATGCGCTGCTGGTCAGTGCGCTGTTCATGTTCCTGTCCATCCTGGTTTCGGTATGGAACGGCAATGACAGCGCCTTGGCGGCGTTGCTCATCAGTTTCACGATTACATTCCTGGTCGGCATTTTTCCGTTCATCTTCGTGCGCAAGCCCGGCGCGATCAGTTTGAAGGACGGGTACATGATCATTTTCCTGTCCTGGTTGCTTTCCTTTATCTTCGGCATGTTGCCGTATGTTCTCTGGGGCGGGCCGTTCTCTGTTGTAAATGCTTGGTTTGAAAGTGTTTCTGGGTTTACGACGACCGGTGCGACCATTTTGGAACGGGTCGAAGTCCTGCCGCGGAGCCTGTTGTTCTGGCGGTCCTCGACGCATTTTATCGGCGGTTTGGGAGTCGTGGTCTTCCTCCTGCTGATCATTCCGTCATCATCGCCGGTGCGCCTGCGCCTGACCAACATGGAACTTTCGGCTTTGTCGCGGAGCATGTACCGGGCGCGTTCCAACAAGATTGTATTTATTTTCGCGTATGTGTATCTCGGCCTCGCCGTCGTGTCCTTCTTCAGCTACTGGGCGGCCGGGATGAGTGCCTTCGATGCCATCTGCCATGCGTTCAGCGTCACGGCGACCGGCGGTTTCTCCACACATACCCTCTCGATCGGGGCTTTCTCTTCGCCGCTGATCAATATCCTGACCATCATTTTCATGATGGTTTCATCCACGCATTTCGCCCTGACCTATTCCGTGGTTGTCACCCGTTCGCTGCGGGCGCTCCGGAATCCGGTGCTGCGTTACTATGTGTGGAGCCTCGTGATTGTTTCGGCCCTGATTGCTTTCTCGCTGAAATTCAGAGCTGTAGACGCAACATGGGGCAAGTCTGTCATGGATGCGGTCTTCCAGACGGTCTGTTATGCTTCGACGAGCGGCTTTGCGATTGCGGACAACGCGACCTGGCCGATTTTCCCCTGCATCTTGCTGATGTGCATGGGAATCCAATGCGGAATGGCCGGTTCGACGACCGGCGGCGTGAAGTCCGACCGGGTCGTCCTGTTGCTCAAGGCAATCGGCAAACAGGTCAAGCAGAGTGTCCATCCGACCTCGATTTCAGGGGTGAAAGTCGGTACCCGCTCTTTTACCAATGAGGAGATTTATCCGCACATCCTGTATCTGGCCGTCTATTTCTTCTTCATCGTGCTGTCGGTGATGTTCTGCCTGTTGCTGGGCGGGGACGGAATCCATTCCATGGCGGGCAGTATCTCCAGCCTCGGCAATGTCGGCCCGGCCCTGGGAGACCTGGGCACGTATGGCAATTACAATGCGGAGCCGACGGGCGTCAAATTGGTCTATACGCTGGACATGTTCCTGGGACGGGTTGAGATTTATCCGGTCCTCGCTGTTTTGTCCATGATATTCAGCCGGAATAAAAATTGACGTTCGGGGGGCATGGATCGGGGTGGTTTTCTGTACAAGCGTTTTCTTTCCCGGCTGGATTATTCGCCGACCTCCTGCCAGGAGCGTCTGTTGCGCCATGTGGCTGCGTTCCTGACGGAAGATGAGGGGGACATCCTGGTGGTCAACGGGTATGCGGGTACCGGCAAGACAACGGCGGTTGCGGCGGTGGTCGCGGCCATGAGTGAATTCGAAGTGCAGTGTGTGCTGCTGGCCCCGACCGGGCGCAGTGCCAAGGTGTTGGCCTCCTATACGCACCGGCCTGCATTCACGATCCATAAGCATATTTACCGTCAGCGCTCGGTGGGCGATGACGGGCTCGGGCAGTTCACCCTGGCTCCGAACAAGGCCAAGGATGCGCTGTTTGTCGTCGATGAGGTTTCCCTGATCGGAATCGATGCGTCCACTTCCGGCGTACAGTTCGGCTCCGGCAATCTGCTGGAAGATTTGATCCGCTTTGTCCGTGCGGGTGCGGGATGCCGGCTGCTGCTGGTCGGGGATGCCGCCCAGTTGCCGCCGGTCGGCCTGGACTGCAGTCCGGCCTTGTCTCCGGATTACATGTCTTTTGCCGGCGGCGTGCAGTTTGAGACCCTGACGACCGTCGTCCGGCAGCAGCAAGAGTCCGGTATCCTGCGGAATGCAACCCGTTTGCGGAGCTTGATCTCGGACCGGCGGAACGATTTCCTGACCTTGGATGAGGTCCGGCTGGACGTACGGGGATGCGGGGATATCGTCCGGATCGGCGGCGGGGAACTGCTGGACTCCCTGACGGAGGCGTATTCCCGTTGGGGTGAAGAAGAAACCATTGTCCTGTGCCGCTCCAACCGGCGGGCGAACCGGTACAATGCCGGTATCCGTGCCCAGGTGCAGTACAAGGAAGAGCAGCTGGTCCGGGGAGACCGGTTGATGATCGTGAAGAATTGTTACCAGTTCGTGGATGAGGTGGAGGAATTGGATTACATTGCCAACGGGGACATGGCGACGCTGTTGCGGATTTCCCGTTTCGAGGAGCGCTACGGGCTGCATTTTGCCGAGGCCCGGCTCTCTTTCCCGGATTACGGGAATGTCGAGTTGGTCGCCAAGGTTTGCCTGGACACGCTGGAGGCGGAGTCCGCGTCCTTGACCAGTGAGCAGCAAAACGCATTGTATCAGGGCGTTTCTGCGGATTATGCTCATCTGTCCACCAAGAAAAAGCGGTATGATGCGATCAAGTCGGACCCGTTCTACAATGCCCTGCAGCTCAAGTATGCCGGGGCGATCACCTGCCACAAATCGCAGGGCGGGCAGTGGAAATGTGTATTCATCGACAATCCTTTCTGGCAGGAGGAACTGACGCTGGATGACTTGAAGTGGCTGTATACGGCCCTGACCCGGGGCGTGGAACAGGTATATTTGGTTAATTTCAAGGATGATATATTCGTAAATAAATAAAAATCAATATGAAACGATTCTTTGTCTTGTTGACGGTCTGGTGTCTGTGCGCCAGCATGTCCGCGCAGGAGTACAATCAGATTCCGGCCGCCTGGAAATGGCTGGATAACGGGGAAGTCGCGTTCTCCTATGACGGATCTTTCGTGGACAAGCGTGCTTTTTCCGTTTCCGTGAAAGGATTTTCCCGCAAGGAGGGAATCCGGGCGCCGCAGCGGTTCACGACCTTCCCCGTGCATCCGGAGGGCGCCGTGAACCTGACATATTCTCCGGATTCCACGGCCTTGGCCTTCACGCGTGGCGGGGACCTGTACGTCGTGGATATTGCCTCGGGAAAGGAAACCCGCCTGACTTCCGACGGTTCGGACTTGATTCTCAACGGGTATGCATCCTGGGTCTACTACGAGGAAATCTTCGGCCGCCCGTCGCGGTACCGGGCGTTCTGGTGGTCGCCGGACTCGAAAAAAATCGGATTCTACCGTTTTGACAATTCCTTGGTGCCGATGTTCCCGATCTATTCGCCCAAGGGGCAGGACGGGACGCTGCAGCAGACCCGGTACCCCAAATGCGGGGAACCGAACCCCTGGGTGCGGATTGGAATCATCGACCTTTCCGACCCGGATAAAATTGTCTGGGCCGATTTCGACGAGAAGGAGGACCAGTATTTCGGGACGCCTTTCTGGGGCAGCGACAGCCAGGGCTTTTTCGTCAGCCGCGAACCGCGCACGCAGAATACGCTGGACCTGTACCGGGTGGATGCCGCGACCGGCGGCAAGGAGCATATTTATCACGAGACCTATCCGACATGGCTGGATTGGATCGAAGGGATGTTTTTCGGCGAGAAGGGGCTGTATATGGTGCGGCGTTTCGAGACCGGATGGGACCAGTTGTACTACTTGTCTTATGACGGCAAGACGCTCCGCCGCCTGACGGACGGGAAGAACTGGCGGATGAGCATCGTGCAGGTCGACGAGAGGGCCGGAGATGTCTTCTTTGTCGCCGAGCGGGATTCCCGGGTCCGGAAGGGATTGTACCGGGTCGACCGCAAGGGTGTGATCACGGCATTGACTCCAAGTGAGTTGCATGTGGACCGGGTCCGTTTCTCGCCGGACGGGAAACACTATGTCGTGAGTCTGTCCGCGTTCGATACGCCCACGCAGGTCTGGCTGAACGAGAGCCGTCCTTCCGGCAGGAAGACGCGTGCATACAAAGTGGCGGACTTGGCCGGCCCGGATTTCGACAAATCCCAGGTGCGCCTGCCCCGGCTGGTCTGGATGAAGACCCGTGACGGGCTGGATTTGCCGGCATTCATCGTCTATCCCGACGGGTTCGATCCCTCGAAAAAGTATCCGGTGCACATGGACATCTACGGCGGACCGGACCATCCGGTCGTGACGGAGCGGTGGTATTCCCCGCGGATTTTCGACTGGTGGGCACAGCACGGGATCATCGAGGTTTATGCGGACTGCCGGGCTGCCGGCCACAATGGCCGGGAGGGCCTGGACCAGATCTATCGCCGCCTGGATGAGGTCGAGGTGCAGGATTTCGTGCAGTGGGCGGAGTATTTCAAGGCACTTCCTTATGTGGATGGAGAAAAGATCGGTGTCGAAGGGTTCTCATTCGGCGGGACGATGACGGCCCTGCTGGTGATGGATCACAGTGATGCGTTCCATTACGGCATCGCCGGCGGCGGTGTGTATGACTGGGCCCTGTATGACACGCATTATACGGAGCGTTTCATGGATACGCCGCAGAATAATCCGGACGGGTATGCCCGCACGCGGGCGGTTTCCCACGCCAAGAATTATCCGGTGACGTATGGCGCGCAACCCGTGGGTACGGAGCCGGTCATGCTGAAGATTACGCATGGGACGGGAGATGATAATGTGCACTACCAGAATACGTTGCAATTGGTTGATGAACTGCAGCGGCACGGCAGGAAATTCGAATTGATGGTGTATCCGGACGGCATGCATGGGTATGGTGGCTATCAGGGTGCCCATTTTCAGGCGGCAAACCGGGAATTTTGGCTGAAATATTTGAAAAGGCAATAATCCCCGTGCAAGGAAATGGATTGTCCGGGGTTTGACAACCTGACTGTTCCCCTCGGGGAATTTAATAGAGATTGATATGAGCAAGCAGTTGAGGTGTGTCCTGACGGTGCTGGCCCTGTTGTGGGCCGGGCTTCCGCTTGGGGCGCAGACAGTGGGGAAAATAACTGTCAGCGGATACATTACGGACGCGGCGTCCGGAGAGACCCTGATCGGAGCGGGTGTGCTGCTCCGGCGTGAGGGAAAGCCGATCGGTGCGGTAACGAACAATTTCGGCTACTATTCCCTGACCCTTCCGGAAGGGACATTGAAACCAGGGGAAGCCTTGGTGCTGACCTATTCTTATGTCGGATATGAAGAAGTCGTGAAGACATTGGAGCCGGCGCCGGAAATCACCGTAGATGTGACGCTGCATGCATCCGCCTCCATCAGCGAGGCCACGGTCGTGGCCAGCAAGGAAGCCGGTATCCAGTCCTCCTATCTCGGTGCGGTGGAGGTTCCCCTGAAACAGATCCAGAATACGCCGGTGCTGTTCGGCGAATCCGATGTGCTGAAGGCGATTCAGCTGATGCCGGGCGTACAGGGCGGGAATGAAGGATTTGCCGGCCTGTATGTGCGGGGTGGCGGACCGGAAGAGAACCTGATTCTCCTGGATGGCGTCCCCATTTACAATGTCGACCATGTGATGGGGCTTTTCTCGGTCTTCCAGCCGGAAGCGGTCAAGAAGGTGACCTTGTACAAAGGCTCGTTCCCGGCCCGGTACGGCGGACGCATTTCCAGCATCATCGACATCCGCACGAATGACGGGAACATGAAAGAGACGCACGGTTCCCTGGGCATCGGCCTGATCAGCGACAAATTCCATCTGGAAGGGCCTGTCATCAAGGACAAACTGAGTTATTCGGTGAGTGCGCGGGGCATGCATACGGCCCTGTATGCCCCGATCATCGAGGCGGTGCTCAAGGATCAGTATTACAATTATTTCTTTTATGACCTGACCGGGAAGGTGACCTGGCGTCTGGGCAGCTCCGACCGCCTGTATTTCGGCGCGTACAACGGAGCGGACGTGTTTACATACTATGAGAAGTTCAAAGGGGAGGGCACCAGTTATTACGGCGATACGCGGTCCGATTACCGGTATACCTCGCGGGACGGCATGGATATCCGCTGGGGCAATACGGTTGGTTCTGTCCGCTGGAATCACATTTTCGGAAGCCGCCTGTTCTCCAATGCGACGCTGTCCTACAACCGGTACCGGATGGGGATGGGTTCGTCTTCGACGGAAAAAGGAGCCCGTAATGGGGTTCCGTACAGCGAGCGCTTCGATATCAATTACAATTCCGGCATCCAGGATTGGGGCGCCAAGATGGATTTCGACTATTCTCCGGTGCCCTCGCATCTGGTGAAGTTCGGGGCGGAGTACATTTACCATACGTTCATTCCCGAGACGCTTTCCACGATCAACCAGGAGTTCGGTGCCGGGTCGGCGCAGATTGATACGACCCTTCATCTGATTGACAACAAGCGGTACCATGGCCATGACATATCCGTCTATGTGGAAGATGACATGTCCATCGGGAAACACCTGACAATCAATCCCGGAGTGCATCTGTCGCTTTTCCGGACCGACGGGCGGAACTATCTATCCCTGCAACCCCGCGTTTCGGCCAAGTACTCCCTGGATGCGGGTGTGTCCTTCAAGGCTGGGTATGCCCGGATGGCGCAGTATGTCCACCTGCTTTCTTCCGCGCAGTTGTCGCTCCCGATCGACCTGTGGGTCCCGATCACGAAGAATATCCGTCCGGTGACCTCCGACCAGTATTCGGCCGGGGTGTATTATGATGCCGTCAAGGGCTGGGAGTTCTCCGTGGAAGGCTATTGGAAGGCTATGAACAACCTGCTGGAGTACAAGGACGGCACGATCGTGCTGGGGAACAGCGGCGGCTGGGAGAATAAAGTGGAAATGGGCCGCGGCCGTGCCATGGGGCTGGAATTCTTTATCCAGAAGACGGCCGGCAAGACAACCGGATGGGTGGCCTACACGCTGGCCAAGAGCGACCGGCAGTTCCCCGAGATCAACATGGGGCGCCGTTTCCCCTATAAGTATGACCGCCGGCACAGCCTGGATATCTCTCTGAATCATGAGTTTTCCAAGAAGGTGGATGTCAATCTGACCTGGTCGTTCGCTTCCGGCGGAACGACGACGCTGCCGATGCGGAGAACGGTGGTGATTGACCTGTATGGCGGAACGAGTTCGGCGGATTTCGTGCAGAGCCGCAACAATTACCGGCTGCCGCCCAGCCACCGTCTGAATGCCGGCGTGAATTTCCACCGGCAGAAGCGCCACGGCGAGAGCGTGTGGAACATCAGTGTGTATAACATGTATAACCAGATGAACCCGAATTTCGTGTTCTTTACGACGGAAAGTGAGTATGACGAGGCCGCGCAGGTGTACCAGACGCGGATGGCCCTGAAGAAGATTACAATCCTTCCGATTCTCCCTTCTGTCGGGTATACCTTTAAGTTCTGAGTGCCATGAAGCGATTGATAATTAAGAGATTGGGTATATTGCTCACGGGCGCGGCGCTGCTGTGCGGCGTGTCCGGCTGTGAGAACGAGATTCCGTTCGTAGTGGAGGATGACCGGGAGTTGCTGGTGCTGAATGCGGATCTCCGTACGGATGTGACCACGCATGTGGTGTATGTGGGTGTGAGCCGGGTGGTCGAAGTGGACCGGGCCGAGGGCGCACGTGTCCTTTGTTACGTGAATGGGAAGCTGGCGGCCGAAGGGGTACAGGCGAAGGAAGAGCGGGTCAATGGCGATGGGTACTATGAATCGAAGCCGACGGAAGAGACCCTGCGCATGCTGGAAGAGGCCGGTCTGGACCGGTATGTCCTTTATGGCCCCTCTACGGTTTTTCTGATGGAAGTACAGTTCCGTCCGGGGGACCAGGTGAAGATTGAAGCGGTGCGGGGGAATGACCATGCCTATGCAGAGGTGGTTGTCCCCGAGGCTCCGAAGGTGTTGTCCGTTACCCCGGAGAAAATCTATGTCCGTCAGTATGAAGATATTTATCCCTGCATCTCGTTCGCGGTCCGCCTGGAAGACCGTCCGGGGACGGACGATTATTTCCGGATCGGAATGGGCAGTGACGTCCGGCAGACTTTCCATTTCCGGGACGAGGCAGGGGTGACCCTGCGCCCGGATACAACCCTGTTTTACGGGCGGGATTTCCGTCCGGAAATCGGTCGGGACCCGATTCTGAATGACGGATATACGTTTGAGAATTTCGAGAATGATTTCTTTGCGGACTTCAATGCGACGAATACGGCAAGGATCTTCTCGGACCGGCTTTTCAGCGGTTCCGAATGTACGGTGAAACCATTTGCGGACAGTTCCGAATTCACGCCGCGGTTCTATAATTGGACGGCTTATGCGCCGGACGGGGAAATGTGCTCTTCCAGCGGCTTTGAAGCGGATCCGACTGCTGTCGTGAAGGTGATGGCGATCAGCCGCATGCATTATGCGTATTACAAGGCGCTGAATAATGGGGAAGTGTTTGGTTTCGATACCAATCCGATCGTGGAACCTGTCGCCCTGCCGAGCAATGTGGAGGGCGGATTGGGTTTCGTCGGCATAGCTTCAACCGCGTCGGTCCGCGTGGAGATGCCCCGTGTCACGGAGAAGGATATCCACTGGACGCCGATGTATTGATGTGCCGGATGTTTTTTTATATCCGCTTGCAAGCCAGGAGATAACGGCCTTCTCCTGCGTAGGTGGCGACAGCCGCGCCGAAAATATGGATGTCCTCTGCGGAGGTGCATCCTATTTTTTTGCGGAGTGCCTCGCTGTCCAGCGGAAGGCCGCGGGCGGATACCTCTGCCGCCGGATATCGTTTGCCCATTTCCCGGCAGGCCCGGTTTCCCATGGGCAGGACGTCCAGGATTTCAAAACATTTTCCGAAGGGGCGGACGGCCGCTGCTCCGTCCGGGGAGAGGTACAGATGGGTGTCCCGGCCCAATTTAACCAGCCCCAGCCGCTGGCACAGGGTGTTGAATACCCCGGCTTTGGTCAGGGATTTCCCCGGCTCGAACAGGCATTGCCCCCTGGCATTCTCCAGCCCGGAGGGATGGTCCAGGAAGACGGGAGTCGCGGACCGTGCTTCCGAAAGGGAAAAATGAAGGCAGGTTCCTTCCTCACAGGCAATGATTTCCGCTTCTCCGGCGAAGTCCCGTTCCAGGTGGAAGAGCAGCTCCTTGCACTCGCCGTTCCAGGCGACGATGTGGATGGTCCGGACGCCGTGGAGTTGTTTGCACAGGCGGGTGATGTCTGCCATTGGGGATAGTTTCACGAGCAGGTGCCGGCATGCTCCCAGGAGGATGTCCTGCAGGGAGAGGATGTCGGGGGTGCAGTCTTCCAGCAGGAAAACTTTGCGTCCGGCCGTGTCGCGGCGGGACGGGTCCAGGAAGACCAGGTCCGCTCCTGCGGCAAGGGCGGCGGCATTATCCGGCCGGACCTCTTCGCAGTGGCATGAGATGTTATGCAGGCCGAGGGCCTCGAAGTTGCGGGGTGCCCAGCGGGCGAGCAGGGGGTCCCGTTCATTGTAGCGGACCTGCCGGAAGACGCGGGCGAAAGCGGCCGAGTCTACGCCGAGTCCGCCGGTAAGGTCGGCCAGCAAGTCGGGCGCCTTTCTGTCTGCGGAAACAATCCTGCCGGCCGTTCCCGCCTTGTAGCGGGCTGTATCTTCGCTGCTGCACTGCTGCGTGCAGAGGTCTGTCGGATAGACGGTTCCGGTGGCTTCCCACCAGGAAGGCAATTTCTTGCGGATGCGGCTCCGTGCGCGGATGGTCCTGACAGCCAGGTCCATGTCGATGTCGGGCCACCGCTGCCGAGCCAAGAGGAGCCGGGCGGGGTCTTCGTCTGCATGTTGCAGGATGAACTGGGTGAATCTGTCCGTCATTTGCGCCCAAAAATACGCATAATCCGGCAAAAAAACGTAAATTCGCAGGGTAGATTAGAATTTGACAGCAAATGGCACAAGATTACAGGGCCGTTGCCCAGCAGTGGCTGGACGGCGATTTCGATCCCATGACGAAGGGACAGATTATCGAATTGCGGAATGAGGACCCGGCCGGGTTCGAGGATGCGTTTTACCGGAACCTGGAATTCGGGACCGGCGGCCTCCGCGGAATCATGGGCGTGGGGACGAACCGGATGAATAAATACACGGTCGGCATGGCCACCCAGGGCCTGGCGAATTATATCCTCTCCCATGTGGAGGATGCGGACATCCGTGTCTGTATTTCGTATGACAGCCGGAACAACAGCAAGCAGTTTGCCAGGATCACGGCGGATGTTTTGTCCGCCAATGGAATCCATGTTTATCTGTTTGACAATATCCGGCCGATTCCGCTGCTGAGCTATGCGGTCCGGGCCAAGGGGGCTACGGCCGGCGTGATGATCACGGCGTCCCACAATCCGAAGGAATACAACGGTTACAAGGTTTTCTGGAGCGACGGCGCGCAGATCACATCGCCGGTGGACAAGGACATCGTTGCCGAGGTGGCGAAAATCACGGATCCCGGTCAGGTGAAGTTTTCCCCGGGTGAGACTTGCGGAGAGATCGAATTGATGGGCAAGGAGATGGACGAGGCTTACATGCAGGATGTCCTGACGCTGATGTTGTCTCCGCTCGCACGGACCCGCCATGCGGACATGAAGATTGTCTACACGCCGTTGCACGGCTGCGGGGTGCGGATTGTTCCCGAATGTCTGAACCGCTTGGGATTCAAGAATATCTATCATATTCCCGAGCAGGATGTGAGCGACGGGAACTTCCCGACGGTGGTTTCTCCCAATCCGGAGGAGCCGGCGGCCATGAAGATGGCGCTGGCCAAGGCGGATGAAGTCGGCGCGGACCTGGTCATGGCGACCGATCCGGACGCGGACCGGATGGGCATTGCCGTCCGGGACGATGCCGGCCGGATGGTCCAGTTCAATGGTAACCAGACGGCTGCGATGCTGACCTATTACATCCTGACCCGCTGGCAGGAGCTGGGTAAACTGGACGGCCGGCAGTATGTGGTGAAGACCATCGTTACGACCGAATTGATCGCGCAGATTGCGGCGCATTTCGGGGTGAAGTGCTACAATGTCCTGACGGGGTTCAAATACATTGCCGACGTGGTGCGGCGCAACGAAGGTTCCGCGGAATTCATCTGCGGCGGCGAGGAGAGTTTCGGGTTCAATGTGGGCGAATTCGTCCGCGACAAGGATGCGCCGATTTCTTGCTGCATGGTCGCCGAATGTGCAGCCTGGGCGGCTGAGCAGGGGATGACACTGTATCAGCTGATGCAGCGGATTTACAAGGAGTTCGGATACCGCAAAGAGGGCTTGACTTCGCTCGTACGCAAGGGAAAGAGCGGGGCAGAGGAAATCCAGCAGATCATGGCGGACATGCGCCGGAATCCGCCGGTGGAACTGGCCGGTTCGAAGGTGACCCGCGTGATTGATTACAATGAGCCGGAGAAGACCGGACTGCCGAAATCCAATGTGCTGCAGTTCTTTGACGAAGCCGGTGATGTGGTGTCCGTGCGTCCTTCCGGAACCGAGCCGAAGATCAAGTTCTATTTCGGTGCGGCCGGCGATGACGCCGACGCCAAGATCGGGTTGCTGCGCGACCAATTCGTGCAGTAGGCTTTCAGGCCGCAGTCTCCGCATTTCGGATTCCGCGCCGTACAGACATATCGTCCGTGGAGGATGAGCCAATGATGCGCCCTGGCCCTGTCGGCCGGGGCGAAATATTTCTCCAGGTCGGTTTCGACGGCATGCGGGGTCTTTCCGTCGGAGAGCCCGATGCGGTGGGAAACCCGGAAAACATGGGTGTCGACGGCAATGACCGGCTGGTCATAGACGATGGAGGCGATGACATTGGCGGTTTTGCGGCCGACGCCGGGCAGGGTCATCAGGTCGTCTATGTCAGACGGGACTTCCGAGCCGAAGTCGGCGACCAGTTTTTTCGCCATGTCAATCAGGTGCTGCGTCTTGCTGTTGGGATAGGAGATGCTTTTGATGAAAGGAAACACCTCATCGAAGGAGGCTTCCGCCAGGGATTCGGGCGTGGGGAAGCGCTCGAAAAGGGGCGGGACGGTCATGTTGACCCGTTTGTCCGTGCATTGGGCGGACAGGATGACGGCAATCAGCAGCTGGAAAGGAGTGGTGTAGTGCAGTTCCGTCTGCGGAGCAGGCATATTCTCTGAAAACCAGGCTGTTACGGCAGCGAATCGCTCTTTTTTCGTCATGGCGGGTCAAATGGTGAGGGCGAGGTCGATGACCTCGTCATCTTTCTGGAGGATGCAGGTTTCGTCTTTGCAGACCATGACCCGTCCCCGGTATTTTTCGAAGATCGCCCGGTTGTGGGTGACCATGATGATGGCCGTGCCTTCCTGGTTGATGCTGCGGAGCAGCCGCATGATGCCGTCGGCCGTTTCAAGGTCGAGGTTGCCGGTCGGTTCATCCGCAATGATGATCGCGGGGCGGTTCAGCAGGGCGCGGGCGATGGCGATGCGCTGTTGTTCGCCGCCGGAAAGCTGATGGGGGCGCTTGTGGGCCTTTCCGCCCATGCCGACATCCTCCAGTACCTCTTTGATGCGTTCCTGGATGTCATCGGCGTCATTCCATCCGGTGGCCCGCAGGACGAAGGACAGGTTGTCTTCCACGGTGCGGTCGGTCAGCAGCTGGAAATCCTGGAACACCACGCCGATTTTCCGGCGCAGGAAGGGAATTTCTTTTTCCCGGATCGTGGTCAGGTCGAATCCGCATACGGACCCTTTTCCGCCGCCGAGGGGATGCTCGGCAATCATGGTGCGGATCAGGGAGGTTTTGCCGGTCCCGACTTTCCCGACGATATAGACGAAATCGCCCGGATTGACTTCCATGTTCAGGCCGTAAATGACGGTGTCTTCGCCATTGGTGATGTCGGCCGCCTCGAATGTGACCAGCGGACGGACAGCCGCGGAGGGGGTAAGGGTGTCTTCCATGCAAAAAAGGGATTGGAATGGCTCAATTATTGAGGCACAACATACAAATATACGAGTTTTTTTGGCTAAATTTGTAGAAATTTAAAGGAACATGAGCAAGAAGTTTTTTGCGGCTGCCGCTGCGGCCCTGATGGTGCTTTCGGCCGGCGTTCCCGCGTTCGCCCAGACCGTGGGCGGCGCAGTCCGCGACAATGCCGGAGGGCAGGTCCGCCAGGGGGTGGAGTTTTTCGAGAAAGGCATGTATTCCCGGGCACGGGCGCTGTTTGACAGCGTGTCCGACAAAGATGCGTTCAGCGAGGGAATGTCGACGCTGTGCTCGGTATACCTGAAGGAACCCGGATATGAGAAACGGATCGGAGAATATGCTTCCCGCTATCCCTTCTCGGGCTTGCTGCCTTCCGTCCGGTTCCGCTACGGGCTGAACCTGTTCGATGAAGAAGATTTCGAAGGGGCGCTCGAGCAGTTCTCTTCCTTCCGTGAGGAGCGGATTTCCGAAGCGGAGAAAGCGGAATTCTTGTTCAAGAAGGCGTATTGCCAGTTTGAAACCGGGAATGCCGACCGGGCCCTCTCCGGTTTCGCGAAGGTGGATGCCCTGCCGCTCAATGACTTCACGGCACCGGCCCGCTATACCTCGGGCATGATCTGTTATGAAAACGGGTTCTTCAAGGATGCGCTGGGCTGGTTCGAACAGTCGGTCAAGGATCCCCGTTTCGAGGAGATTTCGACTTATTACATCGCGGAGTGCCGCTTCATGCTGAAGGATTATGCCTATGTGTCTTCCAAGGGTCCCGGACTGTATGCCAAGGTCCCCGACGAACGGAAGGCGCATCTGGCCCGGATGATCTCGGAATCCTTTCTCCTGCAAGGAGATGCGGCCAGCGCCAAGGAGTATTACGACAAGATCGGCGCCGGTGATGCCAAGGGACGCGGGGATTATTTCTATGCGGGGTCCCTGCTGTATGCCCTCGACGATTACCAGGGGGCGATCGACAATTACAGCAAGATGACGGACCGGTCCGATTCGCTCGGCCAGGTGGCCAATTATCAGATGGGCTTCAGCTATATCCAGACGAAGAACAAGGTGGCCGCCATGCAGGCTTTCAAGGATGCGGCGGGCGTGGCCTTCGATAAGCAGATGCAGGAAGATGCCTATTACAACTGGGCGAAGCTTTCTTTCGACCTGAACAATGACGGGTCTGTCTTCGAGAATTACATCGGCAAGTACGGGAAAGGAGGCCGCGGAGACCAGATTTACAGCTACATGGCCCTGGCCGCCCTGTACAACCACGATTATGCCGGTGCAGTCGCGGCGTATGACAATATCGACGAGTTGGATCCGAATATGCGGAACAACTACATGAAGGCCAATTATCTGCGTGCCAATCAGTTGATTGGCAGCGGTTCCTGGCGGAGCGCCGCTCCGTGCCTGAAGGCGGCAGCTTACTATGCGGACCGGCATTCGGGATTCAACCAGTTGGCCCGGTACTGGCTGGCGGAGTCGTATTATCGTGACGACCAGTTCGCCCAGGCCCGCGCCCTGTACAGCGACCTGTACAACATTTCCGCCCTGGACGGCAAGGCGGAAGGGAAAATGATTCCCCTCAATATCGCTTACTGCTATTTCAAGGAGGGAAATTATGATCTGGCAGTCAAGTGGTTCGATGAGTATCTGAAGTCCGGGGACAAGACGGCCCGCAAGGACGCCATGGTCCGCAAGGGGGACTGTGCTTTCGTTCGCAAGGCGTATGCGGAAGCTGCGGATGCTTATCTCGCTGCGGTCCGGACGGATAATGATCCCGACGATGTGTACCCGTATTACCAGGCCGGTATGGCCTACGGGCTGCTGGAGCAGGTGGACAAGAAGATTTCGACTCTTTCCACGGTCCGCAGGGCTTCTCCGGACGCGGAACTGTATCCGGATGCCCTGTATGAGCTCGGGCGCTCCTATATGGCCGCCGGGCAGGATGAACAGGCGGTCCGCTGTTTCCAGGACCTGATGAAGTCGTCTTCCGACAAGGATTTCTCTGCCCGCGCCCTGCTGGGACTGGGCATGATCGAGCGGAACCGCTCCCAGTATGATTCCGCCCTGTCGTATTACAAGAAAGTGGTCGAGCAGATGCCTTCCTCCACGTATTCGCAGGATGCGATGCTGGCCATCGAGTCGATCTACCAGAGCCGTCAGGAGCCGGAAAAGTTCCTGGCCTATGTGGAAAGCCTGGGCAATTCCGCCCCGCAGACCGACGCCGACAAGGAAGACCTGCTTTTCAATGCCGCGGAACAAATCTTCCTGGCTGAAAATTACGCCAAGGCCCTGGTTTCGCTGCAGGCCTACGAGGACCGTTATCCGAAGGGTTCGCATATCTCCCAGACGCAGTTCTACATGGCCGAGTCGTACAAGAACCTGGGCAAGAAGGAGCAGGCTTGCGACTATTACAAGAAAGTGATTGACGGCGGGGAAGGCTCGTTCGTGGAGCTGTCCGCCCTGAATTTCGCCAACCTGTCCTATGGCATGGAGCATTTTGCCCAGGCTTACGGCGGATACCAGGAGCTGGCGAAGGTGGCCCGTCTGGACAACAACAAGTACGCGGCTGCCGTCGGCATGATGCGGTCCGCTTACCACGCCAAGGATTACGGCAATGCGATCCTTTGCGCGGACAAGGTGGCTGCGGATGCCCGCAGCGATGCCGATGCCCGGCGGGAAGCCCAGTATGTCAAGGCGAAATCGCTGCTTTCTTCCAGCGAACGGAGCGCCGCTTTCAAGATTCTGGAAACACTCGCGGCCCAGCCGACTACGCCGGAAGGGGCTGAAGCGGCTTATCTGGTTATCCAGGACAGCTATGACCAGGGGCGTTTCGCCGAGGTGGAGAAGAAGGTGTATGCTTTCTCCGATGCCGGATCCGGACAGACCTATTGGCTGGCGAAGTCCTTCATCCTGCTGGGCGATTCTTTCGTCGAGCGGGAGGATTACAAACAGGCCCGGGCTACTTTCGAGAGCATCCGGGACGGTTACACCGGGGAGGACGACGTGCAGGACAATGTCCGCATGCGTTTGGGAAAACTCTCCGAAATGGGTAAGTAAACGGCTGGTAAATAATGAATGATTCGAATATGAAAATGAAACGATATCGTATGCTTACCGCCCTGGCGCTTCTGACTTGCGCGGGGATGCAGGCGCAGAACCTCAATCCGACCGTGGAGGTGACCAATGCCTACCAGGGCAAACTGCTGGAAGCAGCCAAGCCTGCCCTGGAAATGGCGGTTCCCGATTCGCTGCTTCGTTTTGATTTGGATTTCGATTATTCTGTTTTCGAGAATCCGTACAAGGGTGCGGGCGACTTCAAGCCTTACCTGATGGATATCCGGCCGGAACAGGCAGCCTCGCGGGTCCGCAAATTCTATCTGCGGGCCGGGGCCGGTTTCCCGCTCCACCCGGATTTGGATGTCCTCTTCTATCCGGTGATGAAAGACCGATTCTCGCTGGGATTTTATGGTTCGCACCATTCTTACCTCGGCCGGTATCGCAATATTGCCCTGACACCCAAGGGTGATGTCTACTCCCTGGTCCGGAGGAGCAGGGCGGAGGACCGGTACACGGATTTGTCGGATAAGTGGCACAAGGGGTACGACATGTCCACCCGGGCGGGACTGGCGCTTTCCACCGACTGGGCGACCGGCGGTTTGAAAGCGGAGGTCGGGTACCGCGGGATCCATACCAAGGACACGCTGGCGACGACGGGACTGAACCTCGTGGAAATCAATGCCAACATCTTCTCGAACTGCGATGCGGCCAATTATTTCTATTACGATGCGTCAATCTCCCTCCACAGCGGGGCGGAGCGCATCGGCGGTGCGTTGGCCCAGAAAGATCCGTTCTATACCGAGTCGCTGGGAATCAATGACTTCGAGCTGTCCGGATCGTTTGGCCCCGTTTTCGGACGGGTGAACCGGGTGCTGGTGGATGTCTATGCGGGCTTCCACTCGTACGGAACCATGTTCAAGGCGCAGTCCGGCATGTTTTACGCCCTGCCCAAGTACATCTTCGACAAGGGACGCTGGCGGTTGTCGCTGGGAGCGAAGACGGCCTTTACATTCCGTTCCAAGGATCCTGTCCTGGGGTACCAGCAGAACGGCCGTCGCAGCCAGTTCATTTATCCTGACGTCCATGTCGGATTCGAATTGGTCCCGGATTACCTGAATGTCAGCTTGCATGCGACGGGCGGCGATACGCCGTACCATTATACGGCCATGAAGGAGAACCATCACTTTTTCAATCCTACGTTCGGAGCTGCCGGCCCGTTCATGGACAATACCGTGGAACGCATCAATGCTTCCCTCGGGCTGGAAGGGAATATCGCGACGAAATTCCGGTATGATTTCCGGGGCGGGTTCGCTGCGTACAAGAACGGCCTGATGGACTATGTTTCCATGACGTCCGTCGTCGGCGAAGGATATCCGGCTGGGCTGCGGGGTTCCGTGTCTTTCGGAGACTACAACCTGGTATACGCTGATTTGAAGTTCATGTGGGACAGCCCGTCGTTTACAATAGACGGACTGGTGTCCTACAAACATACCAACATCCTCAAGAAGGAGTTGAAAGGATTCGAGCCGGCTCCGCTTTCCGGAACGGTGCGCGGCCGCTACAATTGGCGCAACCGCCTTTATGCAGGGGCCTATGTGGAATTCGCCGCCGCCCGGCGGGGGACCCTGTTCCTGACCAGCTCGGTTTCTCCCGCTGTCATGCGGATACCGGGCTACGTCTGCCCCGGCCTGACGGCGGAGTACAAGATGTCCCGCCGCCTGTCTGTCTGGGCCCAGGCGGACAATCTCCTGAACATGACAATCCAGCGCCATCCGCTGTATCCGGACAGCGGTCTGGGCTTCCGCCTTGGCGTTTGCGTGAATCTATAAATTTTCGTAAATTTGCATGATTCGGAAATACCTGATTTTTCATACGGAAAGATAAAGAAACAAGAATGGAAGAAAATGAGATGCTGAAGGCGGAAGAACAGTATTCCGCAAGTAGTATTCAGGTCCTTGAGGGGCTGGAAGCGGTCCGGAAACGGCCGTCTATGTATATTGGAGACATTGGCGAGCGGGGATTGCACCACTTGGTATACGAGGTGGTGGACAACAGTATCGACGAGGCGATGGCGGGCTTCTGTACAGACATCGAAGTCACCATCAATGAAGATAATTCCATCACGGTCCGGGACAACGGCCGTGGTATCCCGACGGACATGCATCCGAAGGAGCACCGTTCCGCCCTCGAGGTGGTGCTGACGGTCCTCCATGCGGGCGGCAAGTTCAACAAGTCGAATTACAAGGTTTCCGGCGGTCTGCACGGCGTCGGCGTTTCCTGCGTGAACGCCTTGTCGGACCTGTTGGTCGCCGAGATCCACCGGGAGGGCAAGATCCATGTCCAGAAATACTCCAAGGGCAAGCCGATCACTCCGGTCGAGGTGGTGGGAACCTGCAACGACTCCGGATCGATCATCACGTTCCATCCGGACGCGGAAATTTTTACGCAAACGATTGTCTATAAATATGATACATTGGCTGCGCGCCTGCGCGAGCTGTCTTACCTGAACAAGGGAATCCGCATCACGCTGACGGACCGCCGCAATCTGGTGGATGAGTTCCAGGTCGATGAGAACGGGGATTCCAAGGCGACAGGCCGGCAGGTCTTCCGCAGTGATGTATTCTATTCCGAGGAAGGCCTCAAGGAATTCATCAAGTACTTGGATGCCGGCGCCGTGGAGTTGATTCCCGAGCCGGTCTGCGTGACTTCCGACAAGATCATTCCGATCGATATCGCCTTGCAGTACAACAATGGCTATAGCGAGAAGATTTATTCTTATGTAAATAATATCAATACGATAGAAGGCGGAACGCACCTGCAGGGCTTCAAGATGGGCTTGTCCCGTTCGCTGCGAAATTATGCGGACAAGAACAATCTGCTGGCCAAGGCCAAGGTGGACCTGGCTCCGGAAGATTTCCGTGAGGGCCTGACTGCCGTGATCTCCGTCAAGGTGGCTGAGCCGCAGTTCGAAGGCCAGACCAAGACCAAGCTCGGCAACAGCGAGGTGACATCGGCCGTTTCCCAGGCGACTGCCGCCGCCATGGATATTTACCTGGAAGAGAACCCGAAGCTCGCCAAGACGATTATCGACAAGATCGTGCTCGCCGCGACGGCCCGCAATGCGGCCCGCAAGGCCCGGGAAATGGTCCAGCGCAAGACGGTCATGAGCGGCGCCGGCATGCCCGGCAAGCTGGCGGACTGCTCCGAGCGCGATCCGGCCAAATGCGAGCTTTTCCTGGTGGAGGGTGATTCCGCAGGCGGTACGGCCAAGCAGGGCCGTGACCGGCGTATCCAGGCGATCCTTCCGCTGCGGGGCAAGATCCTGAACGTGGAGAAAGCGGCGGGGGACCGTGCTTTCGACAGCGAGGAAATCCGGAATATCTATACGGCGCTCGGCGTGTCTGTCGCCAAGGAAGACGAGACCGGCGAGAAGCGGATGGATCTTTCCAAGCTCCGTTACCACAAGGTGATCATCATGACCGATGCGGATGTGGACGGAAGCCATATCGCCACCCTGATCCTGACCTTCTTCTTCCGCTATATGCTGGATCTGATCAAGAATGGTTATGTTTATCTGGCTACGCCGCCGCTGTATCTGGTCAAGAAGGGGAAGGAAGAGGTGTACTGCTGGACGGATGCCCAGCGTGCCGAAGCGACCCAGCGGCTGGGACGCGGCAGTGAGAAGGGCGTGATGGTGCAGCGTTACAAAGGTCTCGGTGAAATGAGTGACCAGCAGTTGTGGGACACGACGATGGATCCCTCCAAGCGCCGCCTGCGCCAGATTACCATCGACAATGCCGCGGAAGCGGAACGGACCTTCTCCATGCTCATGGGAGACGATGTCCCGCCGCGCCGCCAGTTCATCGAAGAAAATGCGCATTATGCCAACATTGATGCTTAACAAATTGACAAACAATACTAAAACCCATCCGTTATGTTAGACATTTTCGACCGGATATCCCGTGATTCCGGCGGCCCGATCGGCCAGTATTTCGAGCAGGGATTCGGCTATTATATGTATCCGCGCCTGGAAGGCGAGCTCGGCCCCCATATGACGTTCAACGGCATTCCCGTACTGAACTGGAGTCTGAACAATTACTTGGGCCTGGCCAACCATCCCGAGGTCCGCAAGGCAGATGCCCAGGCGGCAGCCGACTGGGGCCTTGCCTATCCGATGGGCGCCCGGATGATGTCCGGACATACCCGCTATCACGAAAAGTTGGAGAAGATTTTCGCCGATTTCGAGAAAAAAGAAGACGCTTTCCTCTTCAATTTCGGTTACCAGGGAATCGTGTCCACCATTGACGCCCTGACCGCCCGCCACGATGTGATCGTGTACGATGCGGAATGCCATGCCTGCCTGCTGGACGGAATCCGGCTGCACATCGGCAGCAAATACAAATATCGCCATAACAACATGGCGGATTGCGAGAAAGTGCTTGCACGGGCCTGCGCGGAAGCGGATGCGAACGGCGGCGGTGTGCTGCTGATTACCGAAGGCGTGTACGGCATGACCGGCGCCCTGGGCAAACTCGACGAGATTGTTGCCTTGAAGAAGAAGTATCCTTTCCGCATCCTGATTGACGATGCGCACGGTTTCGGCCTGCTGGGTGCCCACGGCCGCGGCACGTCCGAGCATTTCGGCGTCATGGACGAGATTGACCTGTATATCGGGGCGTTTGCGAAATCCATGGCCTCCATCGGCGGATTTGTGGCGGGGCCGCATGCCATTATCAATTACCTGCGGGCGAACATGCGTTCCCAGATGTATGCGAAATCCCTCCCGATGCCGCTCGTGATCGGCAACATCAAGCGGATGGAAATCATTGATTCTCCGGAAGGAGACGAATTGCGCCGCAAGTGCTGGCAGATTACCCATGCCATTCAGGACGGCTTCCGTCAGGAAGGATTCGATATCGGTGAGGCGGAAGCGTGCGTGACGCCGGTACATATCAAGGGCGGTGTCGCACAGGCTACCAAGATGGCCAAGGATCTGCGTGAGAATTACAAGATTTTCTGCTCCATGGTCATTTATCCGGTCATCCCGAAGGGCATGATTATTTTCCGGATCGTCTGTACGGCGGCCCATACAATGGAAGATGTCGCTTATACGTTGAATGCTTTCAAGGAGATCAAGGCGAAGTTGGATGCCGGACTCTACGATGGGGACGATATTGCGGCGATGACTGTGAAATAATCCCGACGGACATGCATGCAGATTTTTTCAGGGACAAGGTCATTATCGTGACGGGAGCCAGCTCGGGAATCGGGTTGGCTTCTGCCAGACTGTTCGGAAGTTACGGTGCGAAGGTTGTCATGGCCGCCCGGCGGTATGAGACCCTTCTGGCACTGGCTCCTTCTGTCAGTTCCGATCCGGACCGTGTCTTGTGCGTGCGGACTGATGTCTCCCGGGAGGAGGATTGCCGCGCCCTTGTGGAAGCGACTGTCGCGCGTTTCGGACGGATTGATATCCTGGTGAATAATGCCGGGTTGTCCATGCGGGCCATGTTCAAGGATCTGGATTTGAAAGTAATCAAGACCTTGATGGACGTCAATTTCTGGGGAACAGTTTATTGCACGAAATATGCCCTGCCCTGGCTTCTCGAAGCGAAGGGCTCTGTAGTCGGCGTCATCTCGATTGCCGGTTATTCCGCTCTGCCTGCCCGGGCGGGTTATTCTTCCTCTAAATATGCCATCCGCGGTTTCCTGGATACCCTCCGGATCGAGCATTTGGATGACGGGCTGCATGTCATGGTCTTTGCGCCGGGCTATACGGCGTCCAATGTGCGTCGGGCCGCGTTGACGGCGGACGGATCTCCGCAGGGGGCATCTCCGCTGGAAGAGGGCAAGCTCATGAGTGCCGAAAAGTGTGCGGAATATCTTGCGAAAGGCCTGTATTCCCGGAAGAACCAGATGATTTTGACGCCGCTTGGACGTCTGACTGTCTGGGCGCACGAACGTTTCCCGCGGATGGTCGACCGCCTGACCTATTCTTTTGTCGCAAAAGAGGCGGGAAGTCCGTTTGGAAAGGGCTCTGCCGGCGAAAGCCAGGTAGACTGATGGACTTGAATGCTACGAATAGATGATGAAGTCGCGCATACCCTCTGATCCGAAGGTCTATCTGCCGTTGGTGCTGCTGATGCTGGTCCTGATGGCCATCCTTCCGCGCACCGGGCGGTTCAAGTACGATTACCAGAAAGGTTCTCCCTGGAATTACGAAACCCTCATCGCGCAGTTTGACTTCCCGCTGTTGAAGACACCGGAGGAGATTACTTCCGAGCGGGATGAGGCGTTTTCCAGTGTCATCCCGTATTATCGGTACTCCGAGTCCGTGTATCAGGGGGTGTTGAAATCGGCTGAAAGTCTTTCACTTCCGGAGGATGACAACCTGCGCGCCCGCGTGGTCGCGAGCCTTTCCGAGATATACGGGAGGGGGGTCATGACGGACGGGCGGTTGCCGGACGGGCAGAGCCCTTCGGAGGGAATCGTCTTCATCCAAAGAGGGAAGCGTGCTGCGAAATATCCGGCTTCCGAAGTATATACGGTGTCGACGGCGAAGAGCAAACTCTTGGCCGACGTGCATCGGAGCTCCCGTATCCTGGGGGCGGATTCCCTGTTGTCCGTGGCGGGAGTCTATGACTTGATTGTTCCGAACCTGGTCTATGACAAGGAGACGACGGAACTGGTCCATGCCGAGACGGCGAATTACATCTCTCCCACACAGGGCTTTGTTTCCGCCGGGGAGCGGATCGTTTCCCGCGGAGAGATCGTGACGGCTGAAATCCAGCAGATGCTGGACTCGTACAAGGCGGAATACCGGGAGAGCCTGGGATACGCCGGGCCGCGGATTTTCCTGTGGCTGGGGAACGGAATCATTGCCCTGGCCCTGTGCCTGATCCTGTTCCTGTCGATTCTCTATACCAATCCGCGTATTTTCCAGGAAACCAACCGGTACCTCTACATTGTATTCATTGTCATGCTGGCGGCCGTGCTGGCCCTGGTCGTGAACAAGATCAATGCGAATCTCCTCTACATGGTGCCGTTCTCGCTGATCGCCTTGTACTTGCTGGCTTTTTTCCGCAAGCGCGTCGTGCTGACGGTGTACATTGTCTCGCTGCTGCCGCTGCTGATTTTCACCCATAACGGGATAGAATTGTTCGTGATGAACCTGGTCTCCGGGGTTGTCACGATGTTTGCATTCCAGTATTTCAACAGGGGCTGGCGCCAGTTCCTGACGGCCCTGATCGCGTTTGTCGCCATTGCCGTCACGTACCTGGGATTCCGGATGATCAATGATGTCCGGGGCTGGACAGACATGATCCGTGTCTTGTACATGTTCATCGGCGCGATCCTTTCGGTTGCGCTCTACACGCTGATTTTCCTGTTCGAGAAGGTCTTCATGCTGGTGTCCAATTCCCGCCTCATGGAGCTGTGCGATACGAATGGCAACAAGCTCCTGGTGGAAATGTCCCAGAAGGCGCCGGGAACCTTCCAGCACAGTTTGCAGGTGATGAACATGGCGGAGGCTGCCGCCCGCAGTATCGATGCCAATGTGCTCCTGGTCCGTGCCGGGGCCTTGTATCACGATATCGGAAAGACGGTGAATCCGCAGTGCTTCATTGAGAATGAGACGCTTGGGTCGCATTATCATGCGGAATTGTCGGCGAAGGAGAGTGCGCATGATATCCTCCGCCATGTCCCTGACGGGGTCGCCCTGGCGGAGAAATACGGCCTTCCTGCCGAAGTGAAGGATTTCATCTTGACCCATCATGGAACGTCTTTCACGGGGTTCTTCTACAATAAATATGTGAATGAAGGAGGGGATCCCGCGGATATGGCTGACTTCCGGTATGCCGGGGTGAAGCCGACGTCCAAGGAGCAGTCCATCGTGATGATCTGCGACACGCTGGAGGCGGCGTCCCGGACCTTGAAGGACAATAAGCCGGAGACGTTCGATGCGTTTGTGGAGAAGATGATATCCATCAAGATGGATGACGGACAGCTGGAGCATTCGGAGATCACCTTGAAAGAGCTCAATACCATCAAGGCGCTGTTGAAGTCCTATCTCGCCCAGGTGTATCACGACCGGGTTGTTTATCCGGACCGCAAAAAGTAAGAAGCTGTTTTGAATCAAAATAGCTTCTGATTGGGAAATCGATATTTTTTGCTTAATTTTGCGCCTTCCTGCGTCTTGCAGCCCCATCCCGGCGAGATTCCCGGCAGGGTTTTCTGCAGCGGCGAAACGGAGATCCGTTACTTGAAAAATATAACAAACGAGATAAAATGAATATTGAAAAGAATCAGATCGATGCTCTCGATCTCCAGGTTACCATCCAGGTGGCAGCCGATGATTATGCTCCTGCTTACAAGAAGAAGCTGAATGAGCGGAAGAGGAATGCGGATTTCAAGGGTTTCCGCAAAGGAATGGCTCCGATGTCCCTGATCCAGCGGGTGTATGGCGAGCAGGCGCTGTATGAGTCCGTTAACGATGTGCTGTCCAGCTCTTTGAGCGGATTTATCCAGGAGAACAAGCTCCGCGTCGTCGGGGAACCGCTTCCCAGCGAAGATCAGCCCGAGGTTGAATGGAAGGCCGGCAACGACCTTACCTTCAAGTTCGACATTGCGACGTTGCCGGAACTGTCCCTCGAGATTTCCAAGGAAGACAAGGTTCCGTACTACAATATCAATGTGACGGAGCAGGCCAAGAAGGAAATGAAGGGGAATATGCTGCGCCAGGTCGGATCCCTGGAGGATGCCGAAGCCGCCGGTGAGGAGGATTTCGTCATCGCGGACCTCGACCAGGAAGGCAAGAGCGTCGAAGGGGCTTATATTTCCGTGCGCAATGTGGCCGGTGATGCCCATGCCCGTTTTGTCGGCGCAAAGGTGGGGGATTCCTTCTCCGTGAATGTCAATGAGGCCTTTACCGATGAGACGGACCGGGCTTCGATGCTCAAGGTGTCCAAGGATGAACTGGCCGCTTTGAATCCGGAATTCAATGTGACGATTACGTCCGTGCGTACCTTCGTGGCGGCCAAGGAAAACCAGGATACGTACGATAAGTTGTTCGGCGAGGACAAGGTACATTCGGCCGAAGAGTTCGATGCTGCCGTTGCCGAGCGCCTGGCATCCAATTACAAGCAGGAAGCGGATTACCGCCTTTCCAAGGATATCCGGAATCATTTCGTGGAGAAAGCCGGGATCGAACTTCCCGAGGCCTTCCTGAAGCGCTGGCTGCTCCATATCAATGAGGGTAAGTTCTCTGCAGAGGATATCGACCGGGATTTCGATGCTTTTGCCGCGGATTACCGCTGGCAGCTCGTCCGGGATTTCGTCATGGGGAAATACGATCTGAAGATTGAGGATGCCGACATGCAGGAAGCCGCGGAGGCGTATGCCGCATACCAATATGCGATGTATGGCATGGGCAATGTCCCGCAGGATATGATCCGCGACTATGCCCGTCGTCTGATGGAAGATGAGCGCCAGGTGCGCCAGATTGCCGAGCAGGTTGAGGACCAGAAGGTCATCGCTGCGCTCAAGGAAAACATCACCCTTCAGTCTAAAAAGATATCGGTGGATAAATTCCGTGAACTTAAATAATCATGAAGCAAAGCGAATTTGACCGGTTCGCGAGTCGGGGTCGTGGCATCAGTTCCATGACCCTGCATCGTTATGAATCGGCGGTTGATGCGTATATCAATCCGACAATCATTGAAGAACGCAAGTTGAATGTGGCATCCATGGATGTCTTCAGCCGGCTGATGATGGACCGCATCATCTTCCTGGGTGTGCCCATTGACGATGATGTGGCGAACATCATCCAGGCGCAGCTCCTGTTCCTGGCTTCTACGGACAGTGCTGCGGATATTTCGCTGTACCTGAATACGCCGGGCGGACAGGTGACGTCCGGTCTGGGCATTTACGACACCATGCAGTTGGTGGAGCCGGATGTGGCGACGATCTGTACCGGTCTGGCCGCATCGATGGGCTCCGTGCTGCTGTGCGCCGGGGCGAAGGGCAAGCGTTCGTGTCTGCCGCATTCGCGCGTGCTGATCCACCAGCCGCTCGGCGGTGCGCAAGGCCAGGCTGCCGATATCATGATTGCAGCCCGGGAGATTGAGAAGACGCGTGAGGAATTGTACAATATCATTTCCGAGCATTCCGGCCAGCCTTATGAAAAGGTGTTTGCCGATGCGGACCGGGATTACTGGATGACGGCCCAGGAAGCGTTGGATTACGGAATGGTGGATGAGATCCTGACCAAGAAAAAATAGGATTCGGTGGCGGAAAAAGGGAAAAACAACAAGGATCACTGCATGTTCTGCGGCCGGAGCAGCGCCGAGGTCCCTTTCCTGATGGAAGGGATCGACGCGTGTATTTGTTCCGATTGCATCAAGTTGGCAGCGGATTATCTGAAGGAGTTGGAGGGAGCGTCCGCCGGTGTGGCGGAGAAGGTTGACATGGATGCGCTGCTGACACCGGCGCAGATCAAGGCAAACCTGGACCAGTATGTCATCGGGCAGGACCGCGCGAAGCGGCTGTTGTCGGTTTCGGTGTACAATCACTACAAGCGGCTGAGCCACAATTTGGACAGTAAGCCGGAGAAGGATGACGTGGAGCTGGAGAAATCCAACATTCTGCTGGTCGGCCCGACCGGTACGGGTAAAACTTTGCTGGCCAAAACGATTGCCCGGATGCTGAATGTGCCTTTCGCGATTGTGGATGCGACGGTGCTGACGGAGGCGGGCTATGTAGGCGAGGATGTGGAGAATATCCTGACGCGTTTGCTCCAGGAGGCGGATTACAATCTCGCCAAGGCGGAGCGGGGCATTGTTTTCATCGATGAGATTGACAAGATTGCCCGGAAGAGCGATAATCCCTCCATCACGCGGGATGTGTCCGGCGAGGGTGTCCAACAGGCGCTGCTGAAGCTTCTGGAGGGGAGTGTCGTGAATGTTCCGCCCAAGGGCGGACGCAAGCATCCGGACCAGGATTTCATCCATGTCAATACGCAGAATATTCTGTTTATCTGCGGCGGGGCTTTTGAAGGGATTGAGCGGCGGATTGCCCAGCGGCTGAATACCCAGGTGATCGGCTATGGGGCGTCGGAGCGCCAGCGGGTGGATAAGAATGACCTGCTCCGGTATGTTTCCGCGCAGGATTTGCGCGCTTACGGACTGATTCCGGAGATTATCGGACGGCTTCCTGTGATCACGCACCTGGATGCGTTGGACCGGGATGCTTTGCTGCGGATTCTGACGGAGCCGAAGAATGCGATCCTGAAGCAGTATGCGAAACTCTTCGAAATGGATGGCATCAAGTTGTCCATTGAGCCGGGTGTGCGGGAGCTCATTGTCGATACATCGATTAAGAACAAATTGGGAGCCAGGGGATTGCGCTCTATTTGCGAGAAGATTTTTTCCGATGCGATGTTCGAGGCTCCTTCTTCCGGAAAGAAGACGTTCAAGGTGACCAAGGCCTATGCGGCCGAGCGGCTGAAAGATGAGATCTGACGGATCTTTGCGTTTTTTTGCAGGAAATGCAAGGATATTCAGAAAATATGCTTATCTTTGTAGAACGGAATGAGGCTTTAGCTCAGTTGGTTTAGAGCGCTTGCTTGACAGGCAAGAGGTCGACGGTTCAAATCCGCCAAGTCTCACCAAACAGAAAGGCGACCAATTGGTCGCCTTTCTGTTATATTATTTCCACACTTTCACCGGCATGTTGCCAGACGGGGAGGGGAACCAGGTGCTTTTTCCCGTCGAGGGTGATATGGATCCGGTCAAGGGAACGGGATGGATCTGAGACATAGGCTTTTCCACCAGTCACTAAGAGCGTGCAGGGGGCACTTGCCTGGACTTTTCCTCCGGACCATGCCGCTTCCCCGGCTTCATAGAAGATAAACATGGCCGTTTTCCCGTCCGTACTTTCAACGGCCTGCTGCGCCGTGTCGTTGCGAAGGATCCTGAAGAAATCAGCCGCAGGACTTGCTCCAGCACCGGGAATGACCGCATACGCGTAGCCTTTGTCCCGGGGGCGGATTCCGTGTTCGATCCAGAGTTTGAAAACCCGGGCGGTATCTTTCCGGTTGTCATAAGTCGTCCCGGAGACAGCGTTTGTAAAGGTGCCGGTTTTCACCTCGTCCAGGAAATGAAGCGCATTTCCGTCCAGGGATTCGTAGCGGACCCCTTTGTTGAAGACCGTCCGGTCTCCTTCCGCACGGACGTCTCCGGCCGAATTGCATTGTTCCAGGGTGGTGACAACCTCCTCGGACGCAGCGGCTTGGATCCCTGCGCCGAGGCAGACATAGCCTTTCTGGAAGAAGAACCATCCTTTCCGTGCGCGAAGGTCGTAAAAATCACTGATGAAGTCATAGGCGGCTGCGCCGATTGTCCCGTCGGTGACGCCTCCGACGAAAACAGACTTTCCAAGATGCTGCGGCTTTTGAGGGAAGTCGCTGACAACCAGTGAAGTAGTTCCCGGAATCATGGAAAAGTCAAAGACCGCCTGCAAGCCATTGTATTCGGTCCCGTCCAGCGAAAGGTGGGACGCGCCGTCGCCCCGGAAATGGCTGTGGATTGCCTCTCCGTTATACGGATACTCGATGTTGGCTGTGATGTTGGAATGCATCCGGACCGATGCGGCATACTGCGGATTCTGGAAAATGAAATACTGGGAACACCAGAAAAACTTGCACCATTGCTTGTCGAAGGTTTTCTTGCCGGCCTGGACGGCAATGACATCGTCCAGCTCGTCTTCCCGGTAGCCGTCGCATATTTTCTTGAGACCGATGGCGTATGCCGGCGAAAACGTTTGCACGCCGGGCCGGCTGAGGTCCCGGTTCCAGGAGCCTGGTTCCGGCCAGCGGTCTTTGACGGTGTGTTTGAGCGATCCTTCCAGGAAAAAGTCGATCACGCACTGGATTTCCCGTTTGTCAAGGGCGAACTCCGTGTCTTTCAACTTGTCTCCCCAGTAGGCGAATTGTTTGATAAGGGCGATGCCGTAGGTGTTTGTATTGTCGACCCCGTCGAGGCGGTGGTGGAAACTCATGTCGGGTTGCAGGCCCCGTCCTGTCGTCGGATTGGCATTTTTCAAACCGGTGAAGCCGTGCAGGTCTCGGACGATTTCTTCCGGATTGGCGATGTGGGCTTCCCGCTCCAGGTTATGGAACTGCTCGGCGGCCTCTTCCCAATCCCGCATGAACAAGGCGGCACGGGCGTTGTCCCCGATGACTTTCGACCGGTCGCCGCCCGGTCGTCCCGGTCCGGCATCCGAATCGATTCTTTTCAGGACCTGGCAGACCTCGTCGCGGCACGCCTGGGGGAGGTCGTCGTCCAGGATCCATGCCAGGGACAGTACTTTCTGGGGCGCTCCGATGTCGTTGTGCCACCAGTTGTTACTTTTGCATTTGGCGTCGAACCAGAACCGCAAGCCTTTGGCAATCGCCTGATACATCGCGGGATCCCGTTTCTCCTTTTCGTAACTGGCCGCGAGGATGTTCAGGCGGGTCAAGTGTTCGGAAGGGATCCAGGTGTGCCGGGAGCGGTCCTGGTAATTGATGTCGCTCCAGGAACCGTCCGCTTCCTGGCTGGCCAGGAATTCCTTGGCTCCTGCCGAGCCGGCTTCTTCCAGGTACTCCGCGCGTACCTGGTCACGGACTTTTTCAATGGGGGATTTTTGCTGGCAGGCAGGGAATGCCGTGCAGATCACGGCGACTGAGCACAGGGCAGCCAGGGAAGTTTTCAGGGTATTCATGTCCTATATAGATTGCAAATTATTGTTCGACGAGGATGCGGACCGGCCCCATCAGGCCAGCCTTTGTGATACTGGGCGGTCTTATTCTGCGCGAAAGAGACGGCCGGGGCCAGCAATGCGATTAGGAGCGACGTTGTAAGATATCTCATCATATCCTTGGGTATTAGGGGACGATCAATTCTGCAAGTTAGCGATTTCTTCCCAATCAAAATACACTTTATTTGTCATATACTTGGAAATCCTTATTAAATTTGTAAAAACTGGTTCGCATGAAAGACTATATCATCCGGCATCAGGAGCGCTTCTTCGAGGAACTCTTCTCTTTGCTCCGCATTCCTTCCATCAGTGCAGATCCTGCCCACAAGGGCGATATGTCCCGCTGCGCCGACCGCTTGCGGGAGTTGTTGCTCGCTTCCGGGGCAGATGAAGCCGCCGTTTTCGAGACGACTGGCAATCCGGTCGTTTTCGGGGAAAAGTGTGTCGAGCATCCGGCAGGGACCGTTCTGGTCTATGGACATTATGATGTACAGCCGCCCCAGCCGCTGGAAAAATGGCGGACCGATCCCTTCGAACCGGTCATCGGGAAAGATCCCGCTACGGGAGAAGACGCTATATGGTGCAGGGGGGCAAACGATGATAAAGGCCAGCTGTTCATGCACTTGAAGGCGCTGGAGTATTTACTCGCAGAAGGGAAACTGCGGCACAACGTGAAATTCCTTTTCGAGGGGGAAGAAGAAATCGGAAGCCCGTCCCTTCCTGCCTGGGTGGCCGAGCACCGGGATCTGCTCGCGGCCGACGTCATCCTGGTGTCCGACACGACCATGATTTCCGAGAAGGTCCCTTCAATCAATTGCGGGATGCGTGGGCTGGCATATCTGGAAGTGGCGGTGACCGGGCCGAACAAAGACCTGCATTCCGGACATTACGGGGGAGCGGTGGCCAATCCGATCCAGGTACTCTGCGAAATGATTGCTTCGCTGATTGATGCCGACGGGCGGATTACGGTTCCCGGATTTTATGACGATGTCGTGGAATTGTCCCCTGCGGACCGGGCGCAGCTGGCCCGGGCTCCTTTCGATTTGGATGAGTATAAGAAATTCCTGGATATCAATGAAGTGCGCGGAGAGAAGGGCTATACGACCCTGGAGCGGACGGGTATCCGGCCCTGCCTGGATGTCTGCGGGATCTGGGGAGGCTATACCGGTGTCGGCGCCAAGACCGTCCTTCCGTCCACGGCCCACGCCAAGATCTCGATGCGGCTGGTTCCGAACCAGACTTCGGAAAAGATCACGGCTTTGTTCCGGGAGCATTTCCTGCGCCTGGCTCCCGCATGCGTCAAGGTTGAAGTGACCCCTTGCGAAGGCGGGAACGGATTCCTGATCCCGATTTCTTCCAAGGCATTCCAGGCAGCGTCCCGGGCGATGAAGGAGGTGTATGGAATCGAGCCGGTTCCTTCCCGCGGCGGCGGCAGCATTGCCGTGCTGTCCGACATGCAGCGGATTCTCGGGATCGACCCCTTGCTCATGGGATTCGGACTGGAGCGGGATACCATCCATTCTCCCAATGAAAGCTTCCTGCTCCGTCAGTTTTTCGCCGGCATGGAATCCATCGCCCTGTTTTACCAATATTACTGATTATCATGACAACGGACATCCTTTATTCGCAGATATGCGCGAAAAATACCTTGCTTTGCGTCGGCCTTGATACCGATTTTGACAAACTGCCGCCCCATATCCAGTCGCGTTCCGCGCGCGGGGAGGTGGCCTTGAATGGTTTCCTGTTCGGGGGGAAGCCCCGTTCGATTATCGATTTCAACAAAGCAATCATTGATGCGACCGCTCCGTATTGTGTCGCCTTCAAGCCGAATGTCGCTTTTTATGAGAGCCTTGGGCTGGAGGGCATGCGGGTGTTGGACTGCACGGTCGGCTATATCCGGGAGCACCATCCTGAAATGTTCATTATTGCGGATGCGAAGCGCGGCGATATCGGCAATACGGCCAAAATGTATGCCCGGACCTATTTCGAACTCATGGACTTCGACGCCGTGACCCTTTCTCCCTATATGGGGACGGACACGGTACTGCCCTTCCTGGAGTATCCCGGAAAGTTCGCGATTGTGGTGGCGCTTTCGTCCAATCCGTCCGCTGCGGATTTCCAGTTGTCTTCCGCAGGGGAACCGCCCCTGTACCGGCGGGTGATCGAGCGGATGATGACCGTGTCAACTCCTGAGAACATGATGTTTGTCGTCGGGGCTACCCGTGCGGACCATCTGCGTGAAATCCGCTCCTTCTGCCCGGACCATTTCCTGCTGGTCCCCGGCGTCGGGGCGCAGGGCGGTTCAGCGCAGGAAGTCATCGAGGCCGGGAAGAACGCCAAGGGCGGCCTGCTGATCAATTCCTCCCGCGGCGTCTTGTATGCGTCTCAGGGCGAGGACTTTGCAAAAGCCGCCGCCGATGTGGCGGCGGCGACGGCCCGTTACAGGTAATCTTCGAAATACATCGTGACTTTGTCCATCAGATGGACCCGCCACCTTCCGTAAACATTGTGTTCGGACAGGGGGTAGGGGAAATAATCGACCTGGACATTCTCTTCTATGCATTTTTGCACGAAACTCAGGCTGTGCTCCCATACGACGGTGTTGTCGATCGCGCCCTGGCAGATCAGGAGTTTCCCTTTCAGGTTGGCCGCCTGGCCGATGAGGCTGGTCTGGGCAAATCCTTCCGGATTCGTGGCTTCCGTCTCCATGTAGCGTTCCCCGTACATGATTTCATACCATTTCCAGTCGATGACCGGTCCGCCGGCCACGCCGACCTTGAAGGTTTCGGGATAGTGGGTCATCAGGGAAATGGTCATGAATCCGCCATAACTCCATCCATGCACCCCGATGCGGTCTGAATCCACCCAGGGTAGGGAGGTCAGCATTCGGATGCCTTCCATCTGGTCCTCCATCTCTGCCTGGCCGCAGCGCCGGTGGATGGCTTTCTCATATTCGGCACCCCGGTTGGAGGTCCCGCGATTGTCCTGGACATAAACGACATAGCCACGCTGGGCCATATACATTTCCCACATCCGGATCCCTCCGAGCCAGGAATCCTGGACCATCTGGGAGTGCGGCCCGCCGTAGACATAAACGATAACCGGGTACTTTTTGGCCGGGTCGAAACCGACCGGTTTGTACAGGCGGTACCAGTTATCATACTTCCCGTCGGCGCTGCGGACCGTTCCGAGCATCATTTCCGGCGTGGCATAGCCTTCGAGCGGGTTTGCACTGACGAGCAAGGTGTCCACTTTGCGGCCGTCCACGCGCTTTCTTACCGTGATCCCCGGGACGTTGAAGCTGCTGTACCGGTCGACGAATTCGGTGCAATCCGCATTCATCGAAACGGAATGCCAGCCTTCTCCGGCAGTCAGTTGCACCGGTTTCCCGAAGGTCACTTTGTCCAGCCGGCCGGCTTTCTTCCCGCGGGCGGGGGTGACGTCGATCCGGAACAGGTGGTTTTCGACGGGTGAAATCTCGGCTGACGTGTAGAAGACGGATTTCCCGTTGTCGGCCAGGTAAGCGACATCGGCATCGACAGCCGTCAGCCGGCGGATACCGCCCAGGGTATCGCATAGGTACAGGTTCCGGTATCCGTCCCGGTTGTCCGTCCGGTAGAGGAAAAAGCCGGTCTGTCCGAGGAAACGGACCGGGTCGGAGGGCTCGATGTAACGGGGGTTGTCTTCCGTGAGCAGGGTCCTGACAAACGATCCGTCCGAGGCCCGGTACATGTTGAGCCGCATGTGTTTCTGGCTCCGGTCCAAGACCTGGATGAAGACATTTTCCCCGTCCGGGGACCAGCTGATGTTGGTCAGGTACCGGTCGTATCCGAAATCATCCGCCTGGACATAAACCGTGGTGGAGTCGGCCAGGTTGAAAATTCCCAGCCGGATTTCTTCGGATTGCATCCCGTTCATCGGATATTTGATGGGGACCGGTGAGCCGGTCCGGGTCGTAATGTCCAGCAGCGGGAATGATGTGACGCGTGATTCATCTTTCCGGTAAAAGGCGATCTTCTTCCCGTCGGGAGACCAATAGATCCCTTCTCCGATGCCGAATTCATTCCGGCTGACGGACTGGCCGAAGGTGATTTCCGGGTCCGTCTCGGCGGCAATCGTGTGCTGCTTGCCGGTCAGGTCGTTGTAATAGAGCGCCTTGCCGATTGTGTAGGCACATCCTGCTCCGGCTTTCGGCGTGATGTCGGAGGCCCCTTTGGGCAGTCCTTCCGGACGGGAGCCTCGTTCTGCGGGATAGCGGGCAGGGTAGACGTTGCGGGAAAGGATCGTTTCTTCCATGGTCAGCCATTTCCCGCCGGGATTCGATGCCGGGTGGATGGCAAAGACGCCCTCTTGTGCAGAGAGCGTTGCGGTGGCCAGCAGGCTGGCCAGGAGTGTCATTGCCCCTCTCATAACCCGTTGGTAGTCTGGGTCTCCTTGACCGAAATGATCCGGTCTACGATCTGTTTTTGCATGCCCCTCCAGGGCAGTGCGCCGAGGTATTCCTTATAGTGCAGTTCTACGACTTTCCCGCTGCAGGACATCAGGGAGTCTGCGACGGCCTGGTTGTCGACGGAGAATTCAAAGACATAGGAGCCAAGATTGGAGTCGCCCGAAAGGATGGCGCCGCCGCTGCGGAATCCGGCCTGGATCATGCGGCCTTCATAGGTCTTGAAAACGTATCCTTTGAGCATGAATTGGTTCAATTCGCCTGCCTTGACGCCTTCCCCGAAGACAAAAAAGAACCGGAAGAAGCAGAAAACGGCCAGCAGCAAGGCGGCAATCACCGTTGCGAGAAGGATGATTTTGGATTTGGGTTTCATGATAAAGCACTTTTGGAATACAAATATACGCAAAGAAATATTATCTTTGCGTGGCGAAACATCTGAAAATGGATAGAATTATGGGAAAAAGACTGTATATCGCTTTGTTGATGCTGCTGATGGCTGCTCCGGGAATGTGGGCCGCTGACTTGATCGTGAAAGGAAAAGTCCTTTGCGGCAAGAAAGGAGTCCAGGGCGTCTGGGTGACAGATGGGGAGCATTTTGCGCAAACGGACAAGAAGGGAGTCTATTCCCTGGAGGCGGACACCCGTCATCCGTTTGTCTACCTGAGCGTTCCGGCAGGTTATGACGCCCCGTCAGAAGACGGTGTGGCGAAATATTATCTGCCGATGCCCCAAAGCGAGAAAGAGTCCAAGAATGTCAATTTCACCCTCGAGAAACGGACGGCAAACGATTTCAACCAGGTCGTCATCGCTACGGCTGACCCGATGATTGTGACGCAGGCCGATATCAACGCCTTCCGGGCGGCTGCCAAGGATATTTCCCAGACTGCCAAATATATCGGAAAGGGAAAGACAGTCCATGGCGTGTGCTGCGGCAACATGACGGCTTCGCGCTACGACATGGTACCGAAATACCTGACGGCCCTGCAGACCAGCGATGTCCCGTTCCGTCATGCGGTGGGAACATACGATCTGTCCGGCGGTGCCCGCACAGCGGAATCTGCAGCGGACAATTTCCGGCGAAGCTTCGGCCCGACCTATTTCTCCTATGATGTCGGCCAGGTCCATTACGTCTTCCTCGACGATAACTTCATGGTCGGACGGGATCGCAATCACATTGCTTATCTTCCTGAAAATCAGCTTGCCTGGCTGGAGCAGGATCTTTCCCACATCTCTCCGAACTCCCTGGTTTTCGTCATCATGCACATTCCTGCCTATTGCCGGGAAGGGGATCAGGCCGATTTTTCCTATGCCAATGCCGGAACCTTCCTGACGAATGCCGATGCGCTGCTGAAGATTTTGAAACCCTTTGACACCCATATCCTTTCCGGTCATACCCGCACCCAGTTCAACACGCAGATAAACCGCAAGCTCCATGTCCACAGCATTGCAGCCCTGGGTGGAAACTACTGGCAGGATCCGCTGTGCGATGACGGTACGCCGGCCGGGTATGGCATCTTCGAGATCAAGGGAAACAAGATTGAAAACTACCGCTACAAGGCAACCGGAGAGGAAGAGGATGTGCAGATGAAGCTGTATTCTGGCCTGGATGCCCGTGAATATGAGGGGTATATCGTTGCCAATATCTGGAACTATGCCGATGACTGGGGAGTCCGCTTCCTCGTGGACGGCAAGGAACTGGATGTGGAGCGTTTCGAAGGATTCGACGTGGCGGCGGCTGAGGCCCATGCCAGTTCTTCCGAGGAACGTCTTTATACCGGAACCCCGGCTTCCGAGCATTTCTTCCGCGCCCAGCTTCCTGCCGGCGCGCGTACGGTGATGGTGGTGGCGACGGACGGGGCCGGTGAGACCTATACGGCCCGGGCGACAACCGCCAAGCAGAAGCAGAATTACATGTGGATCGACAGCCAGGCCAATTTCGCCCGCATGTCGAATCCCGATTCCATCCGGTTCTACCTGCGCCAGTGCAAGGATGCCGGCTTCCAGAATGTGGTGGTCGACGTCAAGAATATCATGGGCGAAACCCTGTACGACAGCCAGATTGCTCCGTACATGGCTGAGTATGAAGGAGTGACGCGGGACCGCAGCTATGACATGCTCGGGCAGTTCATCGAGGCGGGCCATGCCATCGGCCTGAAGGTGTTTGCATCGATGAACGTGTTCAGCGGCGGCCACAACTACCTGGACCGCGGCATCATTTTCAGCGAGCATCCCGAGTGGCAGTCTACGGTTTATACCGCTAGCGGATTCAAGCCGATCGGGCAGGTGAAATCCAATTACAACGGAATGCTCAATCCGGTCGATCCGGCCGTGCAGGAGTATGAATTGAGCATCATCAAAGAGTTGGTCGGCAAGTATCCCGCCCTGGACGGCCTGGTGTTCGACCGGGTCCGTTTCGACGGCATCTCCTCTGATTTCAGCGACTTGTCCCGGGCTGCCTTTGAGAAATTCATTGGCCGCAAGGTCCGGCGTTTCCCGCAGGACATCATCGAATGGGTGGTTGGTCCTGACGGACTTTATACGACACGCCGCGGAAATGATTTCAAATACTGGATCGAATGGCGCTCCATGGTCATCCGTGACTTTGTCGTCCGCGCGCGGGAGGCTGTCAAGGCGATCAATCCCAATCTGCCGGTCGTCAACTATACCGGGTCCTGGTATCCGAGCTCATTCAATGAGGGAGCAAACTGGGCTGCACAGTCTTACGATCCTTCCACTTACTTTGACTGGGCTTCCCCTTCTTACAAGTATACCGGAATGGCAGACCAGTTCGACATGCTCATGTGCGGGCTCTATTACCGTACGGTTGCCCGGAGCGAGGTGGAAACGGGTCTGCAGCAGTTGATGTACGGCCAGCAGACCTTCATCGAGGGCCTGTATACGCCGGCCGACCGCCGTTTCGTCGAAGATTACTGGTACTGCGTGGAAGGTGCTGCGCAGTGGGTTAAACTCATTACGGACGGTGCGGTTCCTGTTGTCGGCGGCATCCAGGTGTCCAATTACGGTGCGGATATCTCCCGGCTTCCGGCTGCGGTGCGCATGGCACGCAACAATACCGACGGCCTGATGGTCTATGATATTTCCCAGGTCATCAGCCAGCAGTGCTGGAATTCCTTCGCAGAGGCGCTGAAATAGCGAAAATCCCTATTTTACAGGTTTTTCCTCCATATCCCATCCGGTAATGGTCGAGATATAGGGGATGAGGGCGAATGCTTTCTTGATGTGTCCCTTGTAATTCGGATGCCAGCTGGCTCCCAGCTCTGAATTGCTGTTGTGGACGGCCGGGGAGAGGAACGCATAGTAGACATTTTTGTGTCCGCATTTCTCGACGGAGGTCCGGATGTATTCCGGCATGAGCGGGTCATTCTTCCCCGCCACGCAGAGGATGGGGTGCTCCGGCCCGTAATTGGCCTTGATTTCGTCGATCAACTTTTTGTATTTGGCCGTGAAGGAGCCCAGGGAGGGCTGCCTGGAAGTCGAGAAGTCGTTGGTGCAGAGGTAAATGACGGTAATCTGCGGCCGATAGGGCGCCTCGGATGCATTCCAGCGGGCTCCGTCCGCTTCGTCGAAAATGAACTGGTACCGTTCCGGCATGTTGTCATCCTTATCCTTGTCACCGTAATTGCGGGCGATTCCCTTGCCCGAATGTGCGATCAAGAGGTAATCCGCATTGAAATAGCGGGCGATAATCGGGGCGTAGGACAGGTTGCTGTTCTCCGTCTCAGCCTTGAACGGATCGGTCCGGACGCTGTTTTCGGAGCCGTAACCGCATGTGTACGAGTCGCCTACGAATTCAATGAGCCGCTGGCGCAGGCCGTCGTCGGCCAGCAGTGCGCCCCGGGTATATACTTCGTGGAGGGTCGTCCGTCCCTGCGTCGCCTCGGTGCGTTTCTGAATCGTCACCCGGTGCGGCCCGTCCAGCAGGCGGGAACGCTTGCCATAGAGGCGGATCAAATCTTCTTCGTCCAGGACGACCACGACGCTGTCGCTGCCGAATGTGGAAAAGACTTTGTCCGGGGCGTCACTGGTCGGTTTGTCGACCCAGACATTGTAATAATTCTTCCGGGTATCCGAGACCCGGAGCGCGAGATAGCGCCCTTCGAAGCGGATTTTGAAATAGGTCCCGCTCCAGTCGAAGGAAACGTTTCCGTCATGGGAAAGGGTCCGGCCGACGTAGGTAATCCGGCTGTCCGAAGCCGGCGTGGTGACCTGGGCTGCTTCCCGGGCCAGGGCGATGCCGCTTCCGCACAGGAAGGCGGTCGCCAGTGTAAGGATTGCTCTGTATTTCATGTTATTCGGCCTCCTCGCCGAGTCTGGCTTCGACAACGTTGATGATGTAATCGCCGCTCTTTTCACACTCATTGACCAGGTCGATGAAAACGGTACCGAGGTCATAAGCGTAAGCACGTTCGTCCAGATTTTTGATATTCTTGATTTTCAGCTCGTTCCGGCAAGCGTTGATCTTTTTCTCGATCGCCGCGGATGGCTGGATGTCCAGTTCTTCCCGCCGGCCGGACAAGACGACGAGCATCCGGTCCAGGGCACTGTCAATCAGACCGAAAATCTTCTTGACCCCTTCCATCTGGCTCTCGGTGAAGGTCTCTTTGTTCTCCCGCAGGCGGCGGATGATGCGCGCCAGGTTGTAGCAGCTGTCGCCGATACTTTCCAATTCGCTGATTTCACGCAGCATCTGACGGATCTTTCCCTTGGTTTCGTCGCTCAGGTGCGCGTCGCTGACCTCGCCCAGATACCGGCCGATTTCGTTCTCCATGTTGTCGCTGATATCCTCGTATTTGGCGATCCGTTTGAACGTTTTTCCGAAAGTCTCGTCGTCGTTCGTGTCCAGCAGGTCCCGGACCATGCCGAACATCCGCTGCATCCGTTCACCGAAGACGGTAATCTCCTTTTGTGCTTGAAGGACAGAAATTTCCGGTGTCTTCATCAAGCCGCCGCGAATGAATTCCAGCCGGGCTTCATCTTCGGATTCATCTTTCTTGGGACGGATCAGCATGCAGACGATCTTCTCGATCTGCGGGATGAACCAGATCAGGATCGCGGTATTCGTGACGTTGAACAGGGTGTGGAACGTCGCCAGCGCGAAAGTCATCTGGGCCGCGCTCTGGGTCTGGGCGGCCGGGTCCATGCCGACAATCCGGCAGACCAGGCGGACGAAGGGGAAGAAGAGGCACAGGATCCACAGGACGCCGAAGACATTGAAGAGCAGGTGGGCAAGGGCAGCCCGGCGGGCCTGCGTATTGGCGGACAAAGCGGCCAGGTTGGCGGTCAGGGTCGTACCGATATTCTCACCCATGACCAGCGCGATACCTTGGTAAATCGTAATGACGCCGGTGGAACACAGCACCATGGTAATGGCCATCAAGGCGGCGGACGACTGGGCGATGACGGTCAGGATCGTACCGATCAGCAGGAAGACCAGGACGGTCAGGTAGCTGCCGGAATCGAACGAGGCAAAGAAATCTACAACCTGCTGGTTTTCAGCCAGGTTCATCTGCCGTCCGGTGGCATTCAGCATCCCCAGGGCGAACAGCAGGAAGGAAAGGCCGAAGAGGAAATCCCCGACATAGCGGTGTTTCCCCGTTTGTATCAGGATAATGCCGATAAGGAAGGCCGGCCAGACGAAATCCGAGATGTTGAAAGAGAAACCGGCGGACATGATCCAGGCCGACAGGGTCGTTCCGATGTTGGCCCCCATGATGACGGATATGGCCTGGGCGAGGGTAAGCAGGGCGGCATTGACGAAGGAAACAGTCATGACCGTGGTGGCGGCAGACGATTGGACGGCGACGGTAATCAATGCGCCGGTCAGGACGCCGGTGAACCGGTTGGTTGTCATGGCTCCGAGCAGATGGCGCAACCCGGGACCCGCCATTTTCTGCAACGCTTCGCTCATCACCTTCATGCCGTAGATCAGGAGGGCGATGGAGCCGAGGAGTTTAAGTGCAATCAGCATGTATGGAAAATGAAAGATTATCTCAGTACAAAAATACATCGAATCGTTGACAGTACAAAGGGCGGAAATGAAAAAGTCGGAGGAAAATAACCGGTATGTGGAGAAAAAAGTGTATCTTTCAAGTATGAAAAAGTGGTTAATCGGCCTTGCAGGCCTGTTTGCGGCGGCCCTGATCGGGCAAGCTGCTGATTTGGAAAGACAAACAGTCCGTTATAAGGGAGAGACGCGTACATACTGGATGTATGTCCCCGAAGGGGCCTCGCAGCAGACGCCGCTGGTCCTGGTACTTCACGGTTATGGCGGGAAGGCCGAAGGCTACTGCCCCCAGATGCTGGAAGTCGCCCGTCGGGAAGGCTTTGCCGTGTGCTATCCGCAAGGAGAGCGCGACCATCGCGGAAATCCCTGTTGGAACGTGGGTTATGTTTTCCAGCAGGATTCCCTGAAGCGGGATGATGTCGGTTTTCTCCGCTTTCTGGTATCGCATCTCCGCAAGAATTATGGCCTGAGTCGGGAAAATGCGTTCCTGACCGGCATGTCCAATGGCGGCGAGATGTGCTACCTGATGGCCTATCTTCATCCCGGGACGTTCAATGCCTATGCGCCGATTGCCGGCCTGACGATGACCTGGTTTTATAAAGAATTGAAAGTTAGGAAGCCGGTTCCGATGATGGAAGTCCATGGCACGGCCGACCATACCTCCGAATGGAACGGGGACCCGGCCGATGAAGGAGGGTGGGGGCCCTATGTCGCCGTCCCGGCCGCTGTCGCCGTCTGGTCCGCTGCCGCCCGGTGCACGCATGAGCAGACCGTGCAGATGCCTCCCAAAGGCGAGCATCCGGTGACCCTGCACCGCTACGTCGGCGGTTATCCTGCCTGGAAGGGCGGACCGGACATAGAAGTCCGGCTGTATGAGGTCCGGGACGGGAAGCATTCCTGGGCGCATCAGGACATGGATACCTGTGCGGAAATCTGGGATTTCTTCCGGCAGTATTTGAAATAAGGCCCATGGCTGGAAAGGATTTGCCTTACTGGGACAGGAATGCCGATTATTCCGGTATTCCCTTTTTCATCCGGAAGATGGACACTTCCGGCTACGTGAAGGCATCCGAGATTCCGGCCGCATCGCTTCCGCTGGTCGGGTTCTTGTACCTGACCGACGGGGAATTGCTGGCGGAAGTAGAGGGGGAATCTTTCCTCTGCGGCCCCGGCCATTTGCTGCTGATTCCCCAGGGCCTGCCTTTTTCCATCCGGTATTATGATGGAAGCATCGGATTTACAGGCGGTTTCTCGCTTTCGTTTTTGCAAGACATCCACTATGCCTGCCTGCATGCGGCACGGCCCCTCCAGCAGGCCTTCTGGTTTGAAGAGGCGGTGCTGAATGGGGATCTTTTCCAGGCCATGGAGACATGGTTCCGCAGCGGCAGCATGGACCGGATCCGCAAGGCCCTCGATCTGGTGCTCTGCCAGTTGAAGACGGCTTCTACCGCGTCCTTCCACCCCCTTGTGTCGCAGTTCCTGGACAGGATATTCGACCGGAACGAACGGATTCTCAGCGTCAGTGAATACGCCGGGGCCATGCGGGTTTCACCGAATTATTTGAATAAGGTGGTCAAGGCACAGACGCGGCGCTCCGCCATCCGGTGGATTGATATTTCGCGGATCAATCTGGCCAAGACCCTCCTGCGCCGGCAGGATCTGCCGGTCACCGAAGTGGCGACGGCGGTTGGTTTGGAAGACCAGTCTTATTTCGCCCGTTTCTTCAAGCGCCATACCGGCATGACACCGACTGCGTTCCGGTCTGCCACGGGAAAGGTGTAAAAAATCCTAATATAAAAGTATGGTGTCCTAACGCCGGCAGGGACTGCGTGCTATCTTTGCGTCGTAGTTTATCCGGCGGCACGCATGACATCCTTGTTGTTTGCAATCCTGTCTTTGGCTTTCGGCCCTGTTTCTGACACCATCACGGTTCCGGCGATGGTGTCTGCCGCCAAGTTGGATGCCCGTCCAGGACAAATGGCTTCCCCTTTTTCGTCCCTGGGGATGTCCTCCCTGGAGCAGAATAGTGTGAAAAGTGCTAAGAACCTGTCGGGTATCGTACCGAACCTGCATGTTCCCGAGTATGGCTCTTCCATGACTTCCACCATCTATTTGCGCGGTCTGGGTTCGCGGATGGAAAACCCTGTCCTGGGGCTGTATGTCGATGAAATCCCGATCCTGGACAAGAATGCGTATGACTTCGATTTCCTGGATGTGGAGTCAGCCCTCTTGCTCCGCGGTCCGCAGGGGACGTTGTTTGGACGGAATGCGATGTGCGGCGTCCTGGCCCTGCAGACGACGGGGCCCTCGATCTCCTTCCCGTCTACACTCCGCCTGGAAGTGGGCAGCGGCCGAAGCGTTCGCGCCAGTTTCTCTGCCGGGAATGCGGCACATGCCCTGAGCCTGGGGCTGCGCTACCAGGGCGGTTTCTTTGAAAATGCGTATACCGGGGATTTCTGCGACCCGCACAAAGGCGGAGCCGTCCGTTGGAAGTACTTGATACACAATGACCCGTCGTCTCGCCTGGAACAGATTCTCAGCGTTTCTTTCCTGGACGAGGGAGGCTTTGCCTACGGGCTTTACCGGGACGGCGTTTTGCAGGATCCGGCATACAATGACGAAGCCGGTTACCGGCGGCTTTCTGCGGTGGAGGGGATGAAGTGGCACCGGGAGGGAGAGAAGGTCCGGATGGACTTGATCGGAAGTGTGCAGGTGCTGCTGGACCGGATGCGGATGGACCAGGATTATACGCCGGATCCGGTTTTTACGCTGGAGCAGCGCCAGCATAGCGGGGCGGCGACCCTGGAAGGCATTTTCCGTCCGGGGCGTCCCCGGGAGCATTGGCATCCGGTGACGGGATTCTTCGGTTTTGTCAAGTACAACGATATGGCGGCGCCGGTCCGTTTCAAGGAGGCCGGAATCCGGGAGCTGATCCTGGCGAATGCCAACAACCATATTCCTCCGGAAATCGGATATCTGGATATTCCGGAATCGTCTTTTCCGGTCACTTCAGATTTTAATATTTTTACCTGGAACGCAGCGGTTTACCATGAATCTGTCTTCGTGTGGGGCCCCTGGCGCCTGACAGGCGGGCTGCGACTGGATGCTTCGGGCGGATGGATGGCGTACGACTGTCAGTCGGCTTTGTCATACCGTTTTGTCCCGACAATGGCTGCCCCGAAAGCCTTCTCTTCTTCCTATACCGGGAGCCTCGGCCACTCCTGGCTGGAACTGTTGCCGAAACTGTCCGTCTTGTATGACGTTTCGGAAGGGGAAGGCTTTCCGGGTCGGCTCCAGGTATATGCGTCCTTTTCCAAGGGATTCCGTGCCGGCGGGTTCAATACGCAGATTTTTTCGGATATCCTGCAGAACCGGCTGATGAACGGCATGATGGACGATTTGGGCGTACATTTCGATACCCCGGCGGTCTCTGTCGGGGCCGATCATACTTCGTACCGGCCGGAAACGGCATTCAATTACGAATTGGGCCTGCGGGCCGCGCCTTCCGGGACTTTCCGTGCCGCCCTGAGCGTATTCTGGCTGGATTGCCGGAATCAGCAGTTGACGGTATTCCCACCGGGAAAATCGACAGGGCGGATGATGACGAACGCCGGCCGTTCCCGCAGCGTGGGCCTGGAGGCTGAAACGGATTGGCATCCGGGAAATTACCAGTTCCATGTTTCCTATGGTGTGACGGAGGCGCGCTTCCTGGAATACCAGGATGGAAATCAGGATTATTCCGGGAACCGGGTGCCGTATTCTCCCCGGCAGACGCTTTATGCCCGCGCCGCCCGTTCCTTTTTCCTGTCCGGGAGCGGAAGGTTGATTCCGTCACTCACTTGCGAAGGGGCCGGAGATATCTGGTGGGATGAAGCAAACACCCTCCGCCAGCCGTTATACCTGACCCTCGGCGCCCGTTTTTCCTATGCCTGGGAGAAGGGAGAGGTTTATTTTGCCGGGATGAATCTGACGGGGACGCAGTACCGGACGTTTTATTTCAAATCAATCGGAAACGAGTTTTTCCAGCGGGCAAAACCTGCCCGGGCCTGGATAGGAATCCAATTAAACTTCTAATATCATGATCTTTAAAAAAAATTTAGTTGTGTCGGCGATGGCCCTGCTGGCCTTGTCTTGCTCCAAAGAACCGAAAGAAGAACCCCTTGTCCCTCAGCAGGCGGATTATGTCGGGACGGTGACGGTGGGATACCAGGGAAGTTCTTTCGATAATGAGAACATCTCGGTTCAATTCCAGCCGGCAGCAGACGGGAAGACGGCTTCAATCCTGATCAATCAGATCCGATTCGTCCCGCAGATGCCGGTCAAGGTGGATGTGACCATCCCGGATGTGAAGGTCGAGGTTTCCGGCCAGAAATTGCTGCTTTCTTGCGAGAGCGTGATTCCGCTGGCGATGGGGGGACCGTATACGCGTTATCCCGTGACCGGCCTTACCGGAACCCTGGAGGGCGATTCCCTTTCATTCGATTTGAAATTCGGGGATTCTCCGACTTCTTTCCGGGGAACGAAGAAATAGCGCCATTTTGCAGCAGCTTTGGATCCGGGGCCATTTTCCGGATGCGGAATTCGTTTTTTCTTGCTAATTTTGTGTCTGCAAAATTGAATGGAAAATGGCTACGATCCAAATGGAAAAAAAGCAAGTGCCGGTCCTGTTGGTCACCGGCTATCTCGGAAGCGGGAAAACGACGCTGCTGAACCGGATCCTTTCGAACCGGAAAGGGATCAAGTTCGCGGTGATAGTCAATGATATCGGCGAGGTTAACATCGATGCGGACCTGATTGAGAAAGGCGGTGTCGTCGCGCAGAAAGACGACAACCTGGTCGCCCTGCAGAACGGCTGTATCTGCTGTACGCTGAAGATGGACCTCGTCGCCCAGCTGGGAGAATTGACGGCTTCCGGCAGGTTCGATTACATTGTCATTGAGGCGAGCGGCATTTGTGAGCCGGCTCCGATCGCGCAGACGGTCAGCTCGGTATCTACCCTTGCTCCGCAGTTTACGGGGCATGCGGTTCCTTATGTGGACTGCATCGTAACCGTGGTTGACGCTCTCCGGATGAAGGATGAATTCGACGGAGGAGACGCGCTGAACCGGGACGATATCGGCGACGAAGACTTGGAACGTCTTGTCATTGAACAGATTGAGTTCTGCAATATCGTCCTGCTCAACAAGGCTTCGGATGTCACGCCGGAGGAGTTGGGCAAACTGCGCGGGATTGTGAAAGGGATCAATCCGGGCGCGAAGATCCTGTGCTGCGATTACGGCGATATCGACCTGGATGAGATCATTTATACCGGCATGTTCGATTTCGATGCCGTGGCGACTTCAGCGGCCTGGATCGCGGCGATCGAGGGGGAAGAAGAGGAGGACCACGAGGAAGGAGAGGCCCTGGAATACGGAATCGATACCTATGTGTATTATCGCCGGAAACCCTTCGACCTGAACAAGTTCGATTTCTTTGTCGGCCGTGATTGGCCCCGGGGGATCATCCGGGCGAAAGGCATCTGCTACTTCTCGGACGACCCGGACAAATGTTACCTGTTCGAGCAGGCGGGCCTCCAGAAGTCCCTGCGGGATGCCGGGCTGTGGTTCGCCACGATGGAGCCCGACCAGTTGCAGGAGATGATGCGCCGCGATCCGCGGATCCGTCGCGACTGGGATCCGGAGTACGGGGACCGGATGCAGAAACTGGTTTTCATCGGCCAGCACCTGGACAAAGCCGCCATTGACCAGATCCTTGACGGCTGCCTGGAGGATTAGTCGAAGAATCCGGGCTGCTTGTACGCGATGCCCAGCTCGCGGTCCACAGTGGCGAGGATACCCTGGACCTGGCCCATGGCGAACATGCGGCCGAGGAGGGTATAACCGGCGTTGTGGCCGTGAGCCGATTCATCCATGATGCCGCCGGGCTCGTCGGTGAAGGTCAGCCCGTGGTCTACGCGCATGGGAAGGGACGGATTCTCTTTTTCGAAGATGCGGACAAGTTCGACCAAGTCCGCACGCCCGCCCAGGTGCGAGGCTTCCGTGAAGTCCCCGTTCGGGAAAATATGGCAGGAACGCAAATGGACGAAATGGGTGCGGGAAGCAAACTTCCGCGCCAGGGCGACGACGTCGTTGTAAGCTCCTGCTGAGAGACTCCCGGCGCAGAATGTCAGGCCGTTATGCTTGTTGGGAACTGCGTTCAGGAGCCAGTCGATGTCTTCTTCCGTCCGGACAATGCGCGGAAGGCCGAGAATCTCGATGGGCGGGTCGTCCGGATGTACGCACATGTTCATGCCGCACTCCTCGCAGACGGGCATAATGGCCTCGAGGAAGTATTTCATGTTGGCCCGCAGCGTATCCTTGTCGATGCCTTTGTACAGGTCCAGGAATTCCCGGAATTTCTGGACGGGGGCTGCGTCGTTCTCGCTGAAATTGCCGCTCACGAACCCCTGGGTCTTGATGACGATGTTTTCCACCAACTTGTGGTCCTTTTCCGGGGTCATGGTCTTCGCCAGTTCGTCCGCCTCAGCCAGGACGTTGCGGCCTTCACCAACGCCCGCCGGGAATTGGAACGCCGCCCACTCCTCCCGCGCACCGGGCCGCCCCAGGATGTATATGTCGAAGTAGGCGAATTCGGCGTAATTGAAATACAGGTTTGTCGCACCGTTCGGGTTTTTGTGGAACAGGTCCGTCCGGGCCCAGTCCAGCACCGGCATGAAGTTGTAGCAGATGCAGTGGATTCCTTCTGCGGCGAGGTTGCGGAGGGACTGCTTGTACACTTCGATCTGCCCGTCGCGGTCCTGCCCGCCGTACTTGATGGTTTCCACGACAGGGAGCGACTCGACGACACTCCAGCGCATGCCGTAGCTTTCGATATACTCCCGCAGGTCGCGGATCTTTTCCCGGGTCCATACCTGTCCCAGCGGGACGTCATGCAGGGCTGTGACAATGCCTTCCACGCCGATTTGCCGCAGCATCGCGAGCGTGATTCTGTCGTTCTTGCCGAACCATCTCCAGGTTTTTTCCATTGAGAAGGGGGATTAGCTGTTTTCTTCTCGGGCAAAGGTGCTGATTTCTTCCAGGGCGCCGGTCACGGAGTCGATAATGAATCCACGGACGGTCACGTCGGCGGGCATGAGCGGATGCTCCCGGACCGCTGCAACGGTTTTCCTGACAGAGGCTTCCGTATCGTGGAAGCCTTCCAGCCATGCGTCCAGGTCGATGCCTTCTGCCTGCAGGCGGGTCAGGGTTTCTTCCGGGATGCCGCGCCGGAGCATTTCTTCCTTGAAATGGGCAAAACACATGTGGCAGGCGCCGCATTGGGAGTGGGCGACAATCATGATTTCCTGCACGCCCAGTTCGTATACCGCCACGAGCAGGCTCCGCATGGCGGAATCCCAGGGAGTAGGGACCAGTCCGCCAGCATTCTTGATGATCTTGGCATCGCCGTTGCGCAGCCCCAGGGCCTCCTGCAGCAGGACCGACAGCCGGGTATCCATGCAACTGACAACAGCCAGCTTCATCGCCGGATATTTGTCTGTAACAAAAGGTTCATAGGCCTTCTCGGCCACGAACTTGCGGTTGTACGCGAGAATTTCGTCAATCATATTCACTTTTTTTATTCTCCTGTCATTCTTGCAAAGATATGGGCTTGCATCCATTTCTGCAAGGATGAAGGGAAGCGAATGGACTGGCACCTCCCTTTTTGAAATCATTGAAAAAAAACTATCTTTGCTTGATTGATCCCGTTGGGAGCCAGTATATTTGTCTGATTTTTACCGCTTCATCGTGAAATGGACCGCAGGAAATTTTTGAAGAATTCAGCGACGGCAGCCCTCGCCGGAGCAACGATGTCCCTGACATCCTGTACGGATCTCATCGACAACGGATTTTACCCGCCATATATGGGAAGAGGGGACGGGAAGGAAGGGAAAAGCAGGTCTGCGAAACACTCATCCTCCCTCTTCACAGCCAGTGACCGCCATGAAGTGGGAGAAGGCAATTTCTTTCCCTCCATCCTGAAAGCGGCTGTCGACAAATCAGGAATCAAGCCCAGCGTCGTCCTGTTGGGCGGCGATTACGTCGGAGGAGGCAAAGTCATGACGCCGGAATTCCCCATCAGCGATCTTTATTCGGAAGTCTACTCCGTCCTGGAGGCTCCGACCTGCGACGCCCTCTTCACCTATGGCTCCCACGATGCCTGCTGCACGGATGGGTATTCCGCTTTTTTCAGCGGCCCGAGAAGATGCGACGGCTACTACATTTACGGAATAACGTACGTGCAAGTCGCCTGCGCGAAGGACGAAGACACAGCCGCGGCCGTCTCGCTCCATGATTCGCTCCTGAGAAGTGGCAAGGAGTTCAGCGACTTTGAAGATGACGATATCCTGCTCGAGAAGTCCGGCTATGGCGGCATCGATGTCGTGGACCGATACGGGAAATCCGCCGAATCCGCGTCGGCCAGTTTCCTCAAATGGGTTGAGTCCCTCGACGACCATTGTCCCATCGTCGTCATGTCCCATATGCCGCTGCATTATAACAGAGGCGACAATTATGGCGGCCAGATTTGGTATGAAGCGTTGGCGAAAGCCGCCCAATCCCATGACATTCTTTTCCTGTGGGGGCACAATCACACCATTGAGGAAAAGGCTGCGGACTTCTCCGACAAGACCGACGAGAAGCTCGCCGACCGCTTCAAGTACCTGCTGACCCCTTCTGACTTCCTGACGCCCGGGGACAACATGGAAATCCAGTGCGCCTCCAAAGGAGAGACCGTTTCCGTCCGGCTTAACTTCTCTTATGCCAATGCGGGATACATTAAGCTCGGCTATGGAACGATGATCACCTTTGAAGGCGATGCGTCCGCGTACACGACCATGAGAATCCACCGATATGCCGCCGATTCGCTTGCGGACGAAACGGAAATCGGTTTCACAGGCAAGCCCAATCCCTATACCGTCCATCTTACGGGCGGCATGCCCTCCGTCTCGAGACGGACCCGGTAAGTGTTTCATATATTGGGTAATCTGAGTTTTGCAACTTAATCGCCCTCTCCGACAGGGCCGGGAACGAATAGCTTATCTTTTGAAACCTGGATACCATACGCGACATCCCTGAACCGGCCTGGCTGCGGTACCAGAATGCCGGAAGAAACGAGTGCCTTGACATCTCTCTCAGCGGTATCGACTGATACGGAAGCAATCTTTGCCCAATTCTTCACCTTCAGTTTTCCGGCATAGCCGTCGAGATAGGTGTTCAGCACCTGCTTCTGGCGGTCGCTGATAACATCCTGAGAATGGTTCTGCCAAAAGATGGCCTTATTCAGGATAGATGACAGCATCTCTTCTGCACCTTCAATGGAGCGCAGCATACATCCCAGATACCATTCAATCCAGACCGTAATGTCGCAATTGCCCTTCTGGCAGCGCTCAAGGATATCGTTATACTTCCGTTTCTCTTTATTAATCTGGCGAGAGATGCTAAAGTACCTCAGAGTGGAGTTATCGGCCTGACTCAAAGCCATATCTGCTATCGCCCTGCTGATACGCCCGTTACCATCATCGAAGGGGTGGATGCTGACAAACCAGAAATGAGCGACAGCTGACTTTATATAGTTTTTGGGCGTTTCTTCCGAATTGAACCAGTCCAGGAATCGTTTCATCTCCGCAGGAACCATTTCAGCCTCCGGTGCGCGATAGTGAATCTTCTCCCGCCCGAGGGCCCCAGATTTCACATTCATCGGATCAATGCGATACATACCCACATTGATAACCTCCATTCCGCTTCTCCCTGTCGGGAAAAGGCAGTTATGCCAGCCGAAAAGCCGCTCATCGGTTAGAGGCTTTGCAAAGTTGTTCACGGCATCCAGCATCATTTCTACGACACCTTCGACATAATGTGAAGGTTCTGTCTCGTTTGAAATGCGGACACCCATCCTTCTTGCCACGGATGAACGGACCTGGTCCGAGTTGAGAATGATATTCTCAATCTCTGAGGAAGCAACAATATCGTGCGTCAATGCCTCGACAGCGGCTTGCTGCTGAACATCAAAGCCAATGGCAGATAAACGTCCTTCAAGATAGCCGGCAGCCTTCATTATCTTCGACTGCTGGGCCTCTATTCGGGCCTTATCCCACGTAAAATTCGGCCAATTCTCTGTCTGATGGATATACATATCCCTCTCATTTTTCTGCGAATATAATCATTTGCGGAAAATAAACCGCAAAATCTGCGGATTATTTTCCGCGAATCCCCGAATATCGTAAAAAAATGTACCGGCACAATTCCCGACTTTTGAAATCCCCGGATTCCGTTTTTCGAATTATTCTGTCGATTTGCAATGTTTTTCGAGATGCTAAATGCTTTCATTTTGGAGGAACTGGAACAGCCCTATGTATTGGATTCCCTTATTATCCGTATAGGGCATGATGTCCGCCCCCTCAATGACGATCTTACGGAACGAGTCGCCTATCCGTAGAAGTGAGTTCAATTCATGTTCTTTCTTCTCATCCGTACCCATCTCGAATGCCGATTGGATGTAGTACTTTTCACTTCCGCTGGTCGCGATGAAATCGACTTCGTATTGGAAATATTGGTATCGGTCGTCCACTTTTTTCCGATGTTCGACAACGCCCACATCCACCGAGTATCCCCGACAGATCAACTCGTTGAAGATAACGTTCTCCATGATATGGGATATTTCCTGCTGTCGGAAATTGAGTCTGGCATTCCTGAGGCCGATATCGACGGAATAGTATTTCTTGATATTCTCGTAATACCTGTTTCCCTTGATATTGAATCTTTTTGCCTCTGTAAACAAGAACGCGTCCTCCAAGTAGCCGATATACTTTGCGACAGTATCATCCGAGATCTTGATGTGGCGGACGCTGGACAGAATATTGGTGATCTTTGTGGTATTTGTCAGGGAACCGATGGAGGAACACAAGGCATCCGCGATGGCCTCCAGGGCTTCACGGTTTTCAACATGGTGACGCTCAACGACGTCGTCGATATATGTTTTCCTCCACAGACGCTGGAGATAGGCGACTTTTTGCTCTGCCGTCGGCATCTTACGAAGCGCCGGGAGACCACCGTACGTGTAGTACTCCTTCCACAGTTCGCTGACCGGCTCATTGCGTCCCTGCATGAATTCCTTGAAGGTTAATGGGTGGACATTAATTTCATCGCCCCTCCCGCGGAAAAGGGTATTGATATCACTGGAGAGGAACTTCGAATTGCTTCCTGTAACATAGACATCAACGTTGGTCCGCTTATTCAAGCCGTTGACGATCCGTTCGAAGTCCGTCACCTCCTGGATCTCATCCAAGAAGACGTAATAGGGTTCATCCTTGCTTGTAATACGGGAATACAGGTATTCTTTCAGATGCTCCCGATCCTGCAGCTCCCTGGGCGTATCCTCGTCTTCAATGTCGAACGAGATACTGATGATATGGTCTTCGGGGACTCCCGTCTCAATCAGATAGTCTTTGTAGATGGGGTCGAGCAGGAAAGACTTTCCGGAACGCCGTGGACCGGTTATTACCTTCACCTCGCCGTTATCCTTTCTGACAATGAGTTTTTGCAAATAATTGTCACGTCTGATGTATTGGCGCATCATTTATTTCGAAATTTACTGCAAAAATACAATAAATTTCGAAAGCTGAAAATAATTTGACAAGATCATGACAAAGCTTTTCTGTGAAGGAAGTGGGATAGATGTGTAAAACGTATGCTTTAAAAAAACATACTCACAGATCATCTGGCATGTATCACAAATACCCTTTGTGTTTTTCGAATCATTATTTATATTTGCGTCTGTCAGATAGAATGCGCCCGTTACGGGCATTATTTCTGCTGGCGGACATATATTTTGATGAAAGTGTTTTCGCTTTTATCCCTATTATGTTTTCTTAGTGTGAACAGGTATATAGTCTGCCGGGGGCAGACCAGTGAAAGCCTCCGATAAAAGCCGCCTTGACCATTTGATTTCAAATTGGACCAAGTTCAAATAAAAACCCCTGAGAAATAATCCCAGGGGCCCACTCTTAATATGATCCGTTTCAAATCACTTTGAAAATCGGCAGTATAAAAATAGGGTTTTCTTTCGAAGATACAAATGAAACGTGATTAATTTGTTCTACCGATAATAATGCCTAGCCGAAAGAAGAATTCAAAAGAGGAGTGACTCTTTTTAGTATTTGCGTTGATTTCACCCCAAGGACTTACTCTTCCACTTCGCCAGGAAGCTTATATGGTATAATGCGCCATCGGATCTCAACAGAGCCAAAGATACGATGCCATATTGACTCAAAAATATTCTCTGATGTGCTGATGCTTTTTGGTGGTTCCTCTCTGAACCAATAATTCGGCAGGCTAACAATTACATCATAACACCCAACTTCAACATAGGTAGGCTCGGGAGCCTTATAGTCTTCTGCTTTTTTGAAAGAGGAAGGCAGTCCGCTATAATTGCCATATACTATAGGATATAAAAGCATTCCGCTGTTAGAACAATTAAAGAGATACTTCTTACCAATCGATAATGGAAGGCCCTTAGTAGGAAAACACTCTCCACTATTCAGTTTGATTACAGGATGACCATATGCATCAATCACAGTATGCCTATAATATCCAGGAGTATCTTCCCCCCAGTCTTCGACAATTACGAATTGCTTTGCCGGTGCAGTTATCAGCAAATAAGCCAAGGTTGCAGCTATGCAACCCAACCCAATTGCAAACTTAAAATTGGTCCAGCTAAGTCCTCTATTCCTCAAATAAAGAAAGATGACGAGGCATAAAACAAGTATGCCGACGATCCATAGTAATAAATCAGGAATAATCATAAATATGTGAAATATGTGTTTTTTTGTTTTCGATATCTAAAATCAAATGACCGACAGTTTTTCTTGCCCGGCCATAGAGTCCGTTATGCATATTCACAAGAATATCAATAATTCTGAATAGGGTATTAATCTCGTCAGTATTTATGGATGAAAGCGTGCTGTGTGCCGTTTCAGCATACGCTAGTATCTTCTTTTCACATTCCTCTCCAACCTCTGGACGAAGAAGTTCCCATTTGCTTTTCTTTATCATGCCACGGCAAAATTGCTCGAAATCTGCAATGTAGCGGCAGAGGCGGTCATAGTCATATTGGTCTCTGCGTGTAGGTCTGGTAAGTTCTTCGTACCATGAATCGCGCTTTTGTTGCATCTGGACCAACTCCGGATAGAATGCTTTGACATAGAACAAAGAGTCGTATGCCCATGCAAGTATCCCTCGATGGGCTTCCTGGACATTGTCCAGCAAATACTTATATATAGAGGAGTCTATGTTTTTGGCTTTTTCAAAAAGACCCTCAACATAAGCCTTATGCTTTTCAATGGGAATCTGCTTCTTTTTGTAAACTACACCCTCATATGAAAGTTCTTTTGCAGAGATCTCGCCATTCAGAACGCCTTGCATAATCTGCAGGTCTTTCTTCGCTGTTTCATAGTCTGATAAAATATGAGCATTCTCATCAGTAAGTGGTGTGGAATCAATCTCTGGCAATTTGTCTCTGTCAAACTCAATGATGTCACGTGACAAAAACGGGCGAAGTTCCAGTGGGACATAATTCTCTGAAATATACTTTTTCGTCCACGAAGCAAACTCCTTATCATCAACGATTGTTATTGGATGCTCCGGATCTTGCTGAATAAGAGAGAATAGTTTATCAGATACCTTCTTCTGAATATCTTCCGAGACAAGCGACCAAGAAGGCATAGGCGTTGTATTTTTGCTGCTAAAGCCGGAGGCTTCAGCATTTGCCAGTCTGTCTTTTAATGAAGGATGGGAAGCCCAGATATTTTTCACTTCTACTCGTGAAGGTGACTTGACATTATTAAGTGGAGCCACCATCGGAACATCAAACTTCAATTCGGGAATGCTTTTGTCCGGATTAAGGCTATCTGCTATTCTTCTGCCAGTGAAGTAATTGCCAACAAGTTTATTCTCGTTGAGTAACGCATTTACAAAGTCCCGATATTCACTATCCTTATCAGAAAGGATGTCAATTTTGGACATGGCGGAGATAAAAGCCTCTTTACCCACAATGGAGCAGGAGATATTATCAGCATCGAATTCCATCTGACGAGATAGTTTCAAATTGGCTTTCTGGACAAAACGATACATTCTGAAATTTAGTTTCTTGATGCCGTTTGTCAGAGCCCTTGTAATATTCCCAAACCATCGAAATACAGAGGTGTCAGACCGCTCCCACTTGTCTAAAAGGCGGTCCCACCAGTCTTTCTCGTAGATAAGATTGTACAAGACCGAATTGGTGACATACACAGTAGATCCAACTTTCATAGTATTCTGGCTGAAATGTCCAAATTCATGAGCCAGAATGGCCTTTACCTCTTCGACGCTAGTCCCGTCAAACAAGCCCAGACCAATTTCCAGGTTTTTCCTTACAGGGAAGAATATGCTCCAGAAACTTGTATCATAGAAAACGCAAGCATTGACATCCGTAGTAAGATACACATGCTTAGGACGTTTACATTTCACAGAGTCGGCCAGATCATAAATCATGGAGAAAAGCTCTGGACAATCTTCTTGGGTTATCTCGACTCTCTCTTCTTTAACAATCTTTGAGAATGAGAACAATGGTTTTATAAGGTAAAGACCAAACATTCCGGCAAGACCCCATACACCTAATATTGCTAGGAAGAGTAATATGGTTAATTGCCCACCTCCGATCACTGGCAAGACATAAATAAACATGTATTTTGAGAAGCAGAATGCAGCTATGAATATAACGCCACCAAGTATGATGAGAAGGAGGTAATATAGAAGAAACACCCCGATTCTCATCAGCACTTTGATGGCCTCGTATTTAATATCGGTATGGGGATGCATAGAAGTTGTGTAAAAACAGTTTTCGGGAGTTAAGAATTGGCGTCAGCAGCAATGCTGAATAGGAATACTCTTATTCATTATGATTGATGATGTCAAAGTAGTGTTCCGGTCCGTTCGTTCCTGCGAGTTGATAGCTTACGCGTGACTCATTGGTGAGTTTCAATACTTTTTTGATTATTGCTTCTGCTTTATTACGTGCGCTTGGTCCCTCGAAAATAACCTCAGGTTGTCCTTCGGAATTCATTGGGTAATCCGGCAATTTGTAATAGTTATCAATAATGAAAGTTACGATGGTTACTTTTCTTCCATTCTCATCAATCTTTTCTGTAACGAGACAAGCCCTATCATATACGACTGACCGAATCTCAGTAATGGCATCAATATTTAGATTAGTATCAAAATAGTCCCATGTTTGGCGAAGGACCTTCCCAATTTTGTGGGTATCGTCAAGTCCGAATTCTGCCACCAAGGCAACTTCGTCAGGTTCGACGATTTCATTATCAATAGTTTTACGAGTTGATATAATACCCCAGATAAGGAGACCAAATAAAACTAGGAGAATTATTAAAAGTATGAGTTTCATTGTAAGAATATTTGTAAGCATCTTTTAGATTTGCACCGTCACCCAATTTCGGGCGTAAGGGCAAAATAGCGTCAGGCGCTCTTCCTTTTCAGAGCCGAGTATTGCATAAGATTCTCACAAGATTGCTTTAATCTCTTTGAACTTACAGAAGAAGGGATGATGCCGATATGCGTAGCCAGTGCCGATGGGGACGATTAGTGTGATGTTACTAAACGTATTATTCGGTTGAAAGACATCGTAAGACAATGGTGATTCATTCGGATTCTCTAGTTTTAAAACTATTTCATTCAAACTAGAACAGCCTCCGAAGGCTCCGGTACCGATTGCCTTCACGCTATTGGGAATTATGATGCTTATCAGGTTCTTACAGCCAAACAAGGCATGTTTTCCTATTGTTGTAATATTATTGGGGATATCTATAATGGTTAGGCCTTCACAGTCTCGGAAAGACGCTTCACCAATTGAAGTGACTTCCTTAGGAATAATAGAGGTTTGACAACCACTAATGAGAGTGTGAGAACCCCTCTCAATAATACAATTGCCACTTGAGTAGTACTTTGAATTTGTTACAGAAATACTTGATAGATTGCTACAGCCAGCAAATACACCGGGGTCTATTTTTCTCACACTTGGAGGAATCTCTACGCTGGAAAGATTTGTACAGTTGGAAAAAGCCCCCCATTCAAGAGTCTCAACTCCATCAAGAATTACCAAATTCTTTAATCCATTACATTCACCGAATGCAAATTCTTTGATTTTTCTGATACTGTATGGGATTTCGATACTATTCAGACCCGAGCATTCTGAAAAAGCACCACACCCGATTTCTTCTACGCCCAATGGTATCACAATGCATTTGAGGCCTGTACAACCTTTGAATGCATAATCTCCGATTCTTTTAACTTCTCTAGGGATAACTGATGATTGACAACCACAAATGAGAGTGTTAGTAGCCCTCTCAATTATACAATTACTTTTAGAATAAAAATGCTTATTCCATATATCGACACGAATACTGATTATATTCGTGCACTCACTAAAAGCATTTCCTCTAAAAGACGTTACATTTTGGGGAATCTCAACTTCTGTTAGCCCAATACAACCGGAAAATGCGTCAAAACCAATCTTTACAACACTATCGGGGATTCTAATATCAGTCAGTCCTGTACAATTCTCAAAGGCTCCGGACTCTATCTCCCTAACAGAACATGGTATTTCTACATGGGTCAACCCCCTGCAATTCTTAAATAAATGATGACCTATTTTAGGGATGTTCTTACTAATCTCAACATGATTTAACCGAGAGCAGCCTTCAAAGACACCACCATCACGAGAATCATTAAGAGCATTAAGTTCCTCAACACTATTTGGAATCTTGAAGTGAGTCAAACTTGTACAGTTCTTAAAAGCCCCAAAGTAGATTTTAGTGATGTTGTCAGATAAATCTATCTGAGACAAACTAGTACAGTTTTCAAAAGTACGGAAAGCTATCTCAGTAACGTTATTGGGTATATTGATATGAGTGAACCCTGAGCAGCCTTGAAATGCTGCTGCCCCTATTTTAATTACACTATTGGGCAACTCAATCTCAACTAAATTAGTACATCCCGAGAAAGCATTACTCCCTATTTCGGTTACACTATTAGGAATCGCGATCTCGACTAAATTAGTACATCCTGAAAACACATTATCCGAAATCCTTGTAACTCCATATGGAATCTCTATATGGGTGAGTCCTGTGCAGCCCTTAAATGCATCTGATCCGATTTCGGTCACACTATTGGGGATCTCAATTTCGACTAAACTGGTACATCCTGAGAAAGCATAATTCCCGATTTCAGCAACTGCATCGGGAATTTCAATACAAGGCAAGCTAGTGCAGTTCGAGAAAACTCCACAATTCTTGTCGCTAGAATACTTAAACGGTGTTTTACCTAATACTTTGATACTTTTTGAAAGAACGACATCTAATAAACTCGAACATCCCCCAAAAGCACCATACTCTAATTCAACAACACTATTTGGCAACTCGATATGAGTGAGCCCTGTGCAGCCCTGAAATGCTTCTGATCCAATTATAATCACACTATTGGGTATCTCAATATCGACTAAACTAGTACATCCTGAGAAAGCATTACTCCCGATTACGGTTACACTATTAGGTATCACAATCTCGACTAAATTAGTACATCCCGAGAATGCATTATCGTCAATCCTCGTAACTCCATATGGAATCTCTATCTGGGTTAATCCTTTACATCCACTAAATGCGCCTTTTCCAATTGTAGATATAGTATTTGGGATAATTGATTCTCTGCATCCTAAGACAAGGGCACTAGATCCTTTCTCTATCAAACAATTGTCTTGTGAATAATAAACCGGATTATTATCATGGACCTTGATACTATTTAAAATCTCAGTTGAAAAAGCATGGTATCCAATCTTTGTAACGCTCTCGGGGATTTCAATGCTATTCAGTCTGCAGCCATCGAAAGCGTAATCCCCGATGCTCGTGATACTATTGGGAATCTCGATGCTGGTCAGTTTATTACAACCTCTAAAAGCATTCTTTCCTATCGCTTTAACGCTGTTCGGGATTACAATGTTCGAAATAATGTTATTATCATCAGAGATTGGCAAACCAAAGAGTCCTCTGAAAGGATCAAAACAATTAAAGGCATCGTCTTCAATTTCGATAATACCGTATGGGATAGTTGCTTTATCTCTAACAATGTATTTCTTATATTCTTCTCTCATTTGATAATCTTCTTATCCTAGTGAATAAAATGAAAAGACTATTATTAATCGTCTAAGTTAGTAAGGGATAGATTAATTATTGCCTTCCATGTAATAAAAACCGCATATATAATTAGTGCAATTGTCAGAGCAAAACCAACGACTGCCGCAATTCCGATCCATATGAGTATTTCTATTGAATCAATCAAGGTGCGACCTCCTTTCAATTAGCCCATTCTAATAAGACAGATAAGGCTTTGTCTTGTCTGTGCCTACCTACCTTTTTCGCCTGTGAACGTGTGCATATGCCATTCGTCTGTGGCTTCTGGCATATGTACGTTCGGTCGTCTAGAAATAAACACGAGCGATATATTCCACGTCTGTCATTTCGCCAGTGACGTTGACAGATTATCGAGTCGCTAGGAGGCGAACAAAACGAAATAAATCACTTTAAGGGATGCCGCAGAATTCGCAGATATTATCATAGGCAATCTGTTCATTTTCTTCAACAACCCCATCAGCATGGATAATCCCACTCATGAGTTCCCGATAGCAATTTTTTTGCTCAGGAGTCATCTCTTTGATAACACTTAGACAATTGAGGGTATTGTATTCACGAATGCGGAAGTGGTCTTCTGCACTTAAATCGAGTTTAACCTTTATCTCTTCGAAGAAATGTGTTTCGCGAGCATCAATCTTCCCATCCACACTTATGATGTCAAGTAGCACCTTGACTATTGACATTTTTTGTAAGTAGGTGTAGTCCATATAATATTTTACTTCTTCTCTATTGTTCGAAATCGTTCTTGTATTTTTATAATTGATCTCGTCGGATATCTTCTGAGATTCAAAAGGTTTTTTATCTGCTGTCTATTATCCTCCGCCCTCTCAAGCAAGCTAATAATCTCTTTAAGCTTATTGTCATCATCCTTAGATCTGCTTAATCCATCAAGAATACTTTTTCGCTCGGCACCCTCCGTCAAACAGTCACAAATGGTATTATAAATATCTTTGAATAAGTCTGTACCTTTAAGAAGAAAAATGCCGCCTGATGATTCATCTGAATCCGATTGATCGGGGTTGTCTACTTGATTATTATCAGGTGTTTCTCTATCACAATGGATGTGCGCTGCCGGCATATCTTCGTCAGAACTATCTTTTAGCCTCTCTTTGCCTGTCTTTGGGGACATAGGTTCATGATTATCTTCTCCGACTTTCTTCTTAGCTTTAGGAGCCGACACGTCAGGATCTTCAACAGATTTGGAGTCTACCTTATCAGGAGTTTCTTCAGCCTTTGCAGGAACCGGCTTAGCCAGCTCCGGTGAACGAAAGGGTTGTCGGCTCCTCAAGATCGGAAGATTCAATGCTGTATAATAGTCATCATAGAATTTCTCATAACCGAAGAAACCGCCGACAAATATGCTGGCCGTATCAAAGGCTTCGGGGAATTGATCATTTATCTGTTGAATCAAATAAGCATGCTTTGAGTATGATTCCGCATCCCTGAATCTATCTCGGAGAATAAAGAAGATGTAAGGGACCAGGTATCCGCCTGGCTTGTCAAAGAACTCATTACAGAGATGTGTAAATTTTTCGTCCTTTATCGCCTCTTCAATCTGTTTTGACTTAGCATCTTGTGGAAGTGCGCTGATGAGCTTATAGATACCGGTGCCTTCAATAACTGTCTCTGAGTACCCTAAATTAGGATCACGGTGATAGCAGTAGGTCTCGATTACATCATAGAAATAACCGGCCAGTCCTCTCGGGTAAGGAGCATGTCGATCGTACGAAATCATAAGTGCGTATGGTTCGTCACGTTCTTCAGCCGGAAGCTGGAAATGATGGCGATATCTAATCCTATTGGAAATACCACGATAGATAATATCAACATCCTTATCATAGTTGTCTGCCACATCCAGGCCGCAGAGAGTTCTGAATGAAGCAATGCCTTTCCTAATCTTCGCTTTTAGAAAATCATTATCCAAATATTCCTGGAATACTGCCTTATATCTTTCAGACTGGATTATCAAATCTTCCCTGAATTGGGATGAGAAAAGTCGCCGTCCATCGACATCTGTCGCGACCAATTCTTTAACTGCGCCTATCGACAAAATATTGGATTTGTCAGGGCAATCATATAATACGATAATATACTGAGAGGGATACTCAATCGGATTGCCGGACCGTAATATCGCTCTCAGTGCATCTTCTATAGGTAATTCTTCCGAGATTACAGAGAAAGAAAAAAACGGAAGAATAACTTCGCCATACCTTAACAGACTGGCAAATAAGTCTTTGTCTATTAACGAAACATTCATATATTAGAAGTCAAAATCCCCTCCTCGCGAGGATGAAACGGTGGTTGTTGGAGCGTTTGGATTAATCTCTGTACATAGAGACCTGAAAGAGGTAACATACTGGAACAACTGTCCGGAGTAAGTAATCGTGAGATTCTTACTGCTCCTTGACATAGCAACCATGAAAATGGTTTTGCTTCTTCCATCGTTGTAGGTGATAAACATATTACTGCTCGCAAATGGCAGATAGACATGTTCAAAGTCCAAACCCTTGGAAGACTGATAAGTCATAAGAACACCTATGCTCTTGTTCTCAGCCTCCGTTAATGATCCATAGCCATTCCCCACGTACATCAACTTGATTCCATTGGCAGCTAAATGGCGATTCAGTGAGCCAAAGTCTGGTTTGTTGTACTGGTTCAACACTGTTTCCCACTGAGGCTTTCCCTTGCTATCCAAAACATAGTTTGCAAATTCTATGCATTCTTTGTGCTGAGGGAATAACACTGCAGTCCTCTCATTCTGCCGGATATACTTCTCCGCATTATCGTATACGTATGTACTCTCTTCTCTTTTGCTTCCGCAATTGCACAGTTTGATACTCACATCAACCTTTTCCGCATTCGGCCGTCCATTAATGGCAAGCTTCATTGTTGGAAGGAAACGATCAATTGCATCGATGATGGAAGGAGTTAGACGGTATATTTTTGTAAGCTCCGAAATTTGAGCAGAAATACTGCGAGAAAGTGTTTGAGGATCAATGGTAGGCTCCTTATATCGCACATCTTGTTCGTAGATAGACTGGAACTTGTCACCGGCAACAATTACGTTACGACGGGCACGACTCTTAATCTCTCGGATCATCGAGTCGGTACAGTCTTGCACCTCATCACATAAAATGTAGTCATACATGTTGCCGCCATCCATAAACTCATAGATGGTCTTCACTTCAATACCCTGCTGCCCCAAAGTAGCAAGTCCGGTTCTAAACAAATCTACAAGGCTTTGCGTATAGACCACAAACAACACCTTTGCGCTGGGGTTGTTCTCTAAAATCTTTATGGCCTTATGCACAAGTATCACGGATTTGCCACTTCCTGCAAACCCGGCAATCCACATATTATTGTTGATGGGTGCATCAACAATTCCTCTCTGATCCGGGTCCAGCCTGTCCCGTCGAATAATCCAAGAAGGCATATTAATTATCTGATTTGAGTTAAATTGTCAGTATTGAATGCGTTTGTCTTTATTTTCTTTTCAGCATCGCATACTTTACGGGCCTTGGAGTACTCCCCGATACTCTCGAGTGCGAATATGTACCAACTGTAATCCCAGCTCTCCATACGACCGTGCTTAAAACGCTCTTCCCAAATATGAAGCGCTTGGTCAATCATATCCTGGCCGCGTTGACGCTCATTATGATTACGTAGCCAGCAGCCAAAGTCATAAAGATGACAGGGATCATTCGGACTTAGTGAGATGGATTTCTCCATGAGCTCTTTATATCTTTTTGAGTCATCGCTCTTAATGCTGTAAGCCAAGTTAAAGATTATCGTTGCGTCATTAGGAGATTCCTTATATGCATCCTCCAACATCTTGACTTTTTTCTTGTGCTTCCCGGCTTCTCCGTATTCAAGCGCAATGTTGTTTAAAGAAATAGTACCAGGGTAAAGCTCATTAATATCTTCATAGGTCTCGGCGACATCAAGATGCTTTCCTGCATCTTTGTAGGCCTGGGCAAGGTCCTGCAACGTAGAAATACTGGCCTTACCATCATGGTGACTGGCGTCATTGTTCACGACACGTTGTGCCCTCAAAATTGCCGACTCTTCAGGAGACAAGGACTTATTTGAAAGCGGATTGATTGGATCAATCTCATAAGTTCTTCCACGAACCTCAACGTGTCCTTTCAAGAGCTTATCAGCCGTAAGCCTTATCTTCAACTTCACACTCTCGCCTTGATGGAAGCCACAACCATCCGGCGCCTGTATGACAAAATTGCAGAGGACCTTGTTTTCATTCCCTACGCAAATGGGAAGTTCAATGCAGGATTGGCCATCCTTACTGGTCTCCAGGTCATCAATTAACATGTCATCACTCGGCATATACGTTCCAGCAGGCACCAACATGCGTCGACTCCGAAGCCCCTTGGTTACAACAAATATCGGCTCGCTGGAAATCGGGTTGATAATATTATGCCCGAGCCCGTTGTAAATCAAGGAATGGATTGCAGCTCCCTGGGATACATGAGCTTGCAGGTCTCGAGGTATTCTTAAAGTCGATTCGTTGAAATGCTCACGCAAAGCATACTGTATGTACGGATTGTAGGAACTGCCACCTATCAACAGAACGTAATCGATGTCGTTCTTGGGCAGGCCGGACTTCTCAACAGCAGAATTGATGCTTTTGAAGATACTGTTGAATTCATCCGTATCTTTGAAATCCTGCTTGAGGAAGTTCTTCATAATATCATTGAACTCCCTATATGACATATGAGGATTCTCAAACACTACCCACCGGCCGTCAAATTCAAATCGGTACGATGAGTTCAAGGTCACCGTCTCGTCACTCATCGCTAGCGGAGGAAGAAGACCATCCGTCATCTGATTGGCAACCCTCTCACAAATCTCAATCTTGAGGAGTTCAGCCGGTTTCATCAGGTGATCTATCAGATACTTTTTCTTGTTCTGTCTCAAGTCCTCCTCAAGTTCTTTAATCTGTTCGAGAATCTGAGGAAACAGAATTCTGGAAGCGATGCAACGGTCGATATCGTCACCGCCACACTTCTCAAAGCGGGAGATAGCTCGGTTCTTAGAGAACGCACCTCGCTGGTCTAGACCTACCTCAAGAATGGAGACATCACATGTACCTGCACCATAGTCAAAAACCAAGATCGACAGATTACTGTCGGGTCTTAGCATAATTGACTTGCTGGAAAGCTGATCCTCGATAACATTACTAAGGAATGCTGCATTCGGTTCATCGATGAGAGCTTGCTTACTTATGTTGATACCATTTGATTCAAGCGCCTCAATCAAATCCCGCCGCTGATTCGCTTCAAACGAGGCGGGAATCGTAACAGCGTATTCGTATTTGGAGGCTTGTACACTCTTCTCTATCTGCTTCTTCAGGTACTTGAAGAAAAGCTTTGCCGCATCTTTGGGCGATTTAAGGTCAGGCCTGCAACTCTTTGAATACTGGTCTCCCAGATCTTCTCCAAGCTCCATCTTAAACGAGTACCAAATATCTACATTTTTCTCCAGGTCATACTTAAATTCTTCAGCACCCCTTCCTGCCAGGAGCCGTCCGTTCTTTACCGCCAGCATGGTGGCTATCCGCTCGTCTCGGCCAATGACGCCCTCTGCCGTCTGATATGCTATCTCAACAGTCTTGCAGGTCATCCGGTTATCGTAATACCTCGCAACGGAAACCACAGTGGTTGATGTTCCGAAATCGATTCCAATGTATGCGGGAATCTGAGAATCATTTGCTCCCGGCAAGGTCTCAGACACAGCGAGAAGACTATCTCTAGTGGCCAGACTGGAAATAGTTAATGCCTGAGGTTGGGGCATATACTCTTCCGGGATATCTTCCAACAGGGGGTCGATTTGGTCACTATACCTTTCATCAAGCGAATCTCCGCCACAATCAAAATTCAAATCCGACACAAGCTTAACGAGCTCCGCATCGGTGAAATTCGTTTTGGGTGACGTTATATCTTCGACTTTGTCGATAAAGTGATCATTATCACATATGTGCAGCCAACTCTTTGTTTTACGCGATATTCCGGTGGCATCCAACTCAATTGGCTGGTTGAAAACAATCAGCGAAGAGATATGCTTAAGATTTGATGCGCTTACAAATCCACTGTCCCGCAGCCCATTCAGCAAGTTGCTTCGGTTGATTTGAGCCTGCTTATAAGGATTCTTTCTCATGCCCCCCTTTACGATTGTACCATCATCTTTTTTCCAATCTCCGTTTTCGACGGCTATAATCTTTCCTCCATAATCCTTAAACTCAATGGCAATAATGGCATCTTGCTTTATCAGAAGGCCATCAAGTTCGCTGTCATAAATATTCCAGTTGGCAACGAAAATGCATAGTTCAGGTTTTCCGGAAAAACGGTTTTTCAACTTTTGACAAATTGTGCGATATTGCTCTCTCTCAGCCGTGTGAGAGAAATCACTTATTTTGTAAACCAGTAGTCCCATGGGTCGATTGGTAACTAAATGTATTGTGCTTTCTATTGGATTATACAAAGGTAAGCTTTTTTTCATAAAGGTATATTCTATTTCTTAACAGTATATACTCCTCATCAGTCGTCTCTTACATCTAGTATCTGAATATAATGAGGTTTCTTGAAATGTTTTGGTTTGTTATGGAAAGATCCTTATATTTGTGTGCCGCATAATAATTTTTCGCGTTTTCGTGTAAGAATCTCCGGAACAGAAGTATATTGTTTGTGCAGCCAAAAGGCGATAAGTTCTTTGAAATAGAGCTCTGGACAGTTGGGAAGTTGCAAGGAGTGCTGAAATGATATTCTAGCAGGCATAAACTCGTTTATGCTTTTTCCGTCAACTCCTCAATCTTTCACGCCTTATGTCCCAGAACTCATCACCCGAAAGCAATTCTTCTGTAGGAAGAAACTTAGCATTCTTTAATGAAGCGATAGTCAATGCTATTGCAGAGACTGTACAGTTCACGCTTACAAAGTACGCCGGCACCTGGGTACATAAAGGATACATTGACGTTAAAGATTTTACTCAAAATGCCACGTTGCATATCCTTAACAAATGTGACTCGTATGATCCGGAACGTGGGGCCTCTTTCAAATCCTGGGCTTGTACAGTTGCTAGGAACTATTCGATCAGCGAAGCAAAGAAGCTGAAGAAAATAGTCGGATGCAAACAAAGGCTGGACTTTATTGGAGAGGGTGTTGAAGAGCTGAAAATCCCATTTGAGGATCCGTTTTCTTTATTTGAAGACGCAATTGCCTCGAATAGCAGATTTGCACAGCTTCGCAACTTCCTTTCCACATTGAATGAAAGCGAGCAACTTCTTCTGCAGATGATGAAGGATGGATTATCGAAAGAAGAAATGATGGAAATTACTCATAAGAACGGCGGGACTATCGACACCAGTAAATCCCGTCTCCGTCATAAGATTCTGAGATTCCTCAAGTCTTTATACTAAGGGCCATCCCAAAGCACAAATTAACCGCCGAGCAGTAGATGTCCGGCGGTTTTTTTGTGTACTTAGGTGTAAGAATCTTGCCCCGGGGAGTATTTATCTGCAAACGAAACAACTACGGGTATGAAAGCAGCTGATAGTTTGGTCACTGATATTGTTCTTCAGGCCCTTCGTATGGACGATACGATTAAAAGGCAGGAGATCACCATAATACAACTTAAAAAGAAAAACACTGAACTATGCAGTGTGATTGAGAAAATGAAAGAGATCATTCACTCCATATCACCGGAGCTTCGTGAGCAGCTCGATTTAATCCAACTATAAATCAATTCCTTTCATTCATGTATGAGACTGTAGATTGGGAATAATAACACAACACGTATACGTATATGAAAAACAAGGTTACTCTTTTCGCTGTTATCCTGATATCCATACTGAGCATCGGTTTCTGCATGAAGAACAAGTTTCAAAGCAAAGGAAATCTCGAAAAGGCTTATGAGATCTTTCTGCAAGCGCAAAACGAGTCCAAGGCGATGGAACTCGTTGAAAAGGAACTAGTAGAATTTCCCGGCAACGTGCAGGCGTTTTTGTTCCGTGCGTGGCTTAACCGGGAAAAAGGTGAATACGACAAAGCGATGCAGGATATTAATAACGCGTTGAAACTGAATGATCCCAAGAAGACAGGTGTTCGCATGTCGACTCTATACTGGTGTAAAGGATCAATTTATAAAGGTATGGCAGACTGGGATAATGCTGTGGCATTATACGGGACTGCATATATGATGGCGAAGACAGACGGCAATGAAAAGCGCCTGGACATTGCATCTGTTTATGCGCAAGCACTCTGCTTCACGGAAGATTATGATGGAGCGGATGCCATTTTCCGAGAGATACTTGCCGAAGATGAGACGAATCAGTGGGCGCTGGTCGGAATAGCGCGCAACATGATTATTCGTGGGGACAGTATGGAAGCCGTCCGGATTCTGGACAAATGTCAGATCAATGGTGAATGTTTTTCACAAATATGTTTGCTCAAGATGCAGGCTTATACAACCCTTGAGGAGATCCCAAAGGCGATTGACGCCGGGCTTGATTGGTTCGACAAGTCGGGTACTCCCATTGCAGATGTCATCTTGGGGACCCTCTCAGAGCAACCGGAATATGCAGAAGCCAGCTTGAAATCCCGGGCTGCCAAGAGCGAGAAACCATATCGGTGGAAACTCCTTTTAGCCCAGCTCTATGAGACTGTCCATAAATATGTTGCGGCTGTCGAAACTTATAATGAGATGGAATCCGAGTTTGGATGCGATGCTCAGATTAATTGCAATCGAAGTGACTGTTTAAGTGAACTGGGTCTCAACGATCTTGCTATTGCTGATATTTCAAAATTATTGGAACAAGGGCCTGACTGCTTTTATCTTTGTCTGCGTGGGGACTACTACCGCCTTTCCGGGGATCTTGATGCCGCCATTGCAGATTTTACGGGCGCAATTATAGAATCTCCGAATGAGAGCTATGCCTACTACAAGCGGGGTTGGTGTTTTGAAATGCAAGGCAATCTAAAACGGGCATTGGAAGACTATAATTCCGGTCTTAATATGGAGGATAGTTTCCCTTATCTCCATCTGATGCGGGGAGAATTGTTGCTGATGACAGGAAAAAAGGAAGAGGCAGATGCTGATTTTGAGGAGGTTATTCAAAAGGATACAATTGCACTGCCGGGAAGTTGCCGACAGTATGCGCTGCATTTTCTCGGTCGTGACAAAGAGGCTGTCAGGTGGATGGACAGGATAATTGAAAATGCTCCGGAGGCGGATGGGGCATATTATGATAAGGCCTGTCTTTACTCCCGCATGTGGCGTTTGACGGAATCAGTGGCAGCGTTACAAACTGCGTTTGAGAAGGGGTACCGTAGTTTTTCACACATTCGTTTGGATGACGATATGGATGCGATCCGCGATCTACCCGCATTCAAGGCCCTGGTAAAAGAGTATGAGGGCAAACATGAAATCTTCAAGAGAGACTGCAAACTTATTGTCCCGAAGGAGGAGAAGCTATTGCCGTACAAAATTATTTCGACATGTGCAAGACCCGATGTGGGGGGCATAGAGGGCTGATTTGCATTTGTCAAAAAAGGTCCCGTAATTTGCAGCGAGATTTCCCCCCGCACATAATCTTTTCTTGGCAGCCCGCATGTTTGCGAGGATGTAAACACACAACACACAACACACAACACAATGAAGAAGGTCTTTCATCTGAAGTTCAACAAAGAATCTGACGGCGCGTGGTATATCGAGTTTCCGGGTTATCCGTTCGCTCACCACAACCTCATGATGGTAGCCGGAGCCGACTTGCTCTGTGACTACGTCGCGGAGAAAGAAGGTCATCCCGGACATGCTGTCGTTGATGTGACAGTCAACGATTTCCTCTTGGAAAACCGGGATCCGGACATCGTAATGGATATCATAGAGAAGGGGTACGGAGCTTCGTACCGCAACAGTGTGCCGGCGACGGGAGAAGTCCCCGTTGTCAACTTGAACGGCCGTGACGTCGAGGTGACCGAGGCATGGCTTTGTCCGGTGACTCTGCTCGTGCTTTTCCAATATCCGAAGAGAATCAATCTCTACATGATGTCGGAGGACTAAGTTATGGGTGTGACTTACGTGATTGTCCTATGTCTGGTTGTACTGGCCGCCTGTATTGTAACTCTGGCGGGGAAGTTGGGTAAAATGGATACATCTCAGGATATTCCTTATGATGGCAGGTTGGACTTTGTCCAGAGGAACACGGTAACGGCTCTTGAACGACTGACGGCAATTGAGAAGACTATGAACAATCTGGCGGAGTTTTCAGTAAAGGAAAAGAAAACGGAATCAGAGGTAGAAAAAACAATCAGTATCGAATCCGTGAGGACCGCTCTCCGTTACAACGGCTTTTCACCGGAAATAAACGACACGCATTTGGATGAATGGCAAATGGTAAAGTTCAAGATCGGTGATACGCAGTTCCGCGTCGACACGTCCCGGCTGCCTTTCCTGACCCTGGATCTGGGCTACTCCCTTGACCAGGAGAAGGAGGACGCGGCTCTTCTGGAACGGGCGGCGGCGGAGGTCACTGCCGGTATCTTCATCGGAAAGGCGTATGTCCTGGGCGAGGGACAGGCCGTCGTCTTCAATGCTGAGTTCCTGTGTGACTCGTACCTTTCCCTGAGGGACAATTTCAAGAAGTACCTTGATATCGTCATCGAGACACAGAAGCGTTTCTTCGAAACCTATAACAGGCTGAAGGAGGAGAAGCGCAAGGCCCAGGAGGACATCATTTCAAGAATGGCTCCTACCGCCGCCGATGGCAAGCAGGATGGCAAGGTCCTGTCATAGGAGGAGCAGCGGCAATGAGAATGACGATCAACGATGTAGGGCTTGCGCTCTCCAGCGCCCATCTCCTTCCGTCCGTGTATCGGGTGGGCTGCTTCCTTATTACGACCGCGGACGGGGAATACCTCGTCCGTGCGGACCGGCTGCCGGAGATATACATAGACAAGACGGTGCAGACAGACCTATTCGAGTACGGGAACGAGGACGTACTGCTCCTGCTTGCGATGGACATGGTGAATTCAGAAGTAGGACCGGTCAAGGTGTTCCAGGGGGAAAGCTATGACACGATTGTCTTCCGGGTGAGTCTGTGGGCGGAATCCACCGAGCACCTCGAGGACAGGGTGAGGTGGAGCCTCGGGAAGATCGAGAATGCCATTGACGGAATGGGCCATGCCTGCGAGTACATGGTCAGGGAGAACGGGAAGCGGATGGGCGCGGATCTGATGGAAGAGCTTCGGAACCCTTCACCCGACAGTCCCTGGATCAAGGGGAAGATATCATCATAGGGAATCAACACGACGGCGACAATGGCCCGCCTCCTGTGAGGCGTGAAAGGCAGCGGGCGGGCACGCCGTTTTTTTATACAAGAATCATATTGAGATGATGTAAAGCATTCTCAATACGGGGAAGCTGAGGGTTGAAGACCCTGAATTTGCAAAATTGCAAGAAGTAAAACAGTATTAACACTAACAGCAAGATAACAGTTATGGCGTTTTTCAGGCAAGAGTTGGCCATTGACCTGGGTACGGCTAACACGGTAATCTTCAAGGATGACAAGGTCGTCCTTGACGAGCCCAGCATCATAGCGATCGAGACCAAGACGGAGAAGCTGGTCGCCATCGGAAACGAGGCGCAGCTCATCGAGGAACACACGAACCCGCGCATCTATACCATCCGCCCGCTGATGAACGGCGTCATCGCCGACTATGATGCGGCGGAGAAGATGCTGACCGGTTTCATCAAGAAGGCGACGGGTTCGAAGGGAGGCCTGTTCAAGCCGGCCCTCAAGATCGTCATCGGCATCCCTGGCGGTGCAACTCCCGTAGACATGCGTTCCATCAGGGACTCGTCCTCCCATGCCGGAGCGCACGACCTGTACATGATCTACGAGCCGATGGCGTCCGCACTGGGTATCGGGCTGGATGTGACAGCGCCGAACGGAAATATGATCGTGGACATCGGCGGCGGCACCACGGAGATCGCCGTAATCTCCCTCGGCGGCATCGTCGAGTCTTCCAGCATCCATGTGGCTGGGAACGAATTGACGACGGACATTATTGATTATCTGGTCATGCAACACAATATCAGCATCGGGCGGACGACGGCCGAGCAGATCAAATTTGCCGTGGGGTCTGTTCTCCAGGAGCTCAATCCGGAGGAGGAACCTGAGAAATTCGAGGTAACGGGAAGGAATGTCATTACCGCTCATCCGGCGGTGGCCTCCATCTCATATGGCGAGGTGGCGGCATGTATGGACAAGACCATCCAGAAGATCGAGAGCGAAATCATCAAGGTGCTTCAGCGCACGCCTCCGGAATTGTATTCCAATATTGTTAAGAACGGAATCTGGCTCGCCGGTGGCGGGTCCCTTTTGCGAGGTATTGCACAGCGGTTCACTGAAAAGGTGAACATCCAGTTTCACGTTGCCGAAGATCCCCTGAAGGCCGTAGCGCGGGGAACTTGCCTGGCACTGAAGGGGACGGACCACTATCCTTTTCTGATGAAATAACATTATTGGATCCAATAATAAAGAATTATGGTGGTGCGATGAAACTTTTTAGCAGGATGAGAGTATAATATTGCACCAGATTATTCATGCGATGAAAGAAAGCAAAACGCTGATCATTATCCCGGATGTCCATGGACGGGGCTTCTGGAGACGCACTGTTGCATATTTCCCCGGTGCGGAGTTTATCTTCCTCGGGGATTATCTTGATCCCTATGAGGACGAGGGGATCACCGATGACGAAGCGTTCGACAAAGCATATGGAAGCATGATTTGGGCGGATCTTGACGAGCAATTTAAACAGGAGAACCAGATTCCCGACATCGTTCAGGTTTTCGGACATACCCGGGTGGGTGGTCCGATCTCCTCCGGAAAGTTCTACTGCCTTGATTGCAGCAGCATTTTCGCTCTTGAAAGAGAGAATGGCTGGATCTCCCACCTGATATTGGATTAGTGGTGACAACATAAAAAAGAAAAAGATGGTGCAGAACATCATATCGGAATATCTGGGATGGTCGGCATGGATCCTGTTGCTCATCCCGCTTACGCTGTTTGTCCGCCTTGTGTCCCGGCGGCCCAGATGGTCCGTCGCGAGGATACTGCTGGTATCGATTCTCGGTGTCGCTGTCGCTTCCCTTTGGCTCAATTATGCCGGAGCAGTCATGGGCGAAGGTGGGGGATCCCTCGGCGGGAAGCTGGGGGCGTTCCTTTCCGGGAAGCTGGACGGAGCGATGGGAAAGCCCGTCAATTCGTTCATCACCTCCACGGCCCTCCTCTTCCTGTGGACGATTTGGGTTATGAAGGATACGATTATCGCCATAAGTCGTTTTGGTGTTTTGATTGATTATTGGCCGGGAGAAGACGAAGGTACAGTTGAAATCAAAGACGGGGATATCCCAAAAAACAAGAGAAAGTCGGTGGGGAAACAGACCGGACGGGGAGTCGCTGTTGGTCAGAAGCGGCAGGGGCCTCCCAAGAAAAAGCCTGCACCTGTGAAGGAGATTTCCTCCATCGACGAGGCCCCGGATTACCGGATCCCGGCCGCCTCGATCCTGAAGGACGGCAGCGCCTCCCATCATGCCGTCACCAGGGGAGAGGTCGACCGCAACATCGCGGTCATCAAGGAGACCCTCGCCGACCATCATGTCCAGGTGGCCGGCATCGAGGCCGTGTCCGGGCCGACCGTAACCCTGTACAAGACGTTCCCGGCAAAGGGCGTCAAGGTGTCGGCCATCCGAAGCCTCACGGACGACATCTCGGTGGCTTTGAAGACCGGCAAGGTGATGTCCTCCCTGCTGGAGGACTGCGTCGGCCTCGAGGTGGCGAACCGGCAGCGCTCGACGGTGTCAGCCCGGGAGCTGGTGGAGAGCGATGCGTTCCGCGAGAGCGGCGCCGCCCTTCCTATCGCGATCGGGCGCGAGGTGACGGGGGCGGTGAAGGTCTTCGACCTGGCCCGTGCACCCCATCTTCTTGTGGCGGGTACGACCGGTTCTGGAAAGTCTGTCGGCATGAATATCATCGTGACGTCCCTCCTTTATGCGAAACGTCCCTCTGAACTCAAACTCGTCTTCATTGACCCCAAGAAGACGGAGTTCAGCAAGTATGCCTCTCTGCTGAACCATTACCTTGCCGTCATGCCCAATGCAGCGTCGGAAAAGGACGAGCGGGCGCATTCCATCGTCAAGACACCCAAGGATGCGGACACGGTCCTCAGGGCGCTCTGCCAGGAGATGGAAGAACGGTATGACCTTTTGGAAAAGGCCGGGACACCGGAGATCAAGGAGTACAACGCCCTGTACTCCGCTCGCAGGCTCAATCCCCAGAACGGCCACCGTTACCTGCCTTATATCGTGGGAATCATCGACGAGTACTCGCAGCTGGTGCTGGGGATGGGTGGTCCCGAAGGGAAAGCCCACGCCAAGAGCATCATGACATCCATCGTTTCCCTGGCGCAGATGGGCCGCGCCTGCGGAATCCACCTCGTGATCGCGACCCAGACTCCCCGAAAGGATGTTGTATCGGGCCTGATCAAGGCGAACTTCCCGATGTCCATCGCTTTCAAGACCAAGACCTATCAGGACTCGATGGTCATCCTCGACCAGACGGGGGCCGAGGACCTCCTGGGAGACGGCGATATGCTCCTTTCGTACAACGCCACCTTGACGAGGGTCCAGTGCGGCTATATCTCCTCCGCGGAGATAGATGCGGTCAACAGGGCGATCGAGTCCCAGAAGGGATACCGGAAATCTTTCAACACGCCCTACTATCTCCCGGAGGTGAAGGAAGAAGGCAAGGCAGACGGAGGCGGTCCTGCTGACATGGGCGAGCTTGATTCCAGGTTCGAGGAAGCGGCAAGGCTCGTGGTCATGTCCCAGCGGGGTTCCACCTCCGACCTTCAGCGGCGGCTCGGCATGGGCTACGCCAAGGCCGGAAGGGTGATGGACCAGCTGGAGGGGGCAGGAATCGTCGGACCGCCGGACGGTTCGAAACCGAGGGCAGTCCTCGTCGGTTCATTGGATGAGTTGGAGGCAATACTCAGAGAAAAAAGGAAGTGAACGAGTGCCGGGTAAACTTAAATGGTTATTAGCTCGATGGCCTTGAAACCTTATGATATAGATCCGGACAATCTTCCGATGCGTTACGCATATGAACTTATCTCCAGGACGCGGACGAGTTTCTTTTTGACCGGAAAAGCCGGGACGGGAAAAACGACATTCATCCGTCATGTACTCAAGACTGTCGACAAATCATTCGTAGTTCTCGCCCCGACAGGAGTGTCGGCGATGAACGCCGGCGGACGGACTATTCACTCCTTTTTCGGCCTTCATCCATCAGTGATCGGACCCATGGATCAAGCCTATGTGCCACAATATGGCAGGGATAGGATAATAGGAAACCGCCGGAAACAGATTCGTCCGGCTGATACGGTCATCATAGATGAGATATCTATGGTACGTTGCGATGTCCTTGACGCTGTAGACAGGACATTGCGGCTTATGAAACATTCAACCGCCCCATTTGGCGGGCTTCAGGTTGTGTTTGTAGGCGACCTTTACCAGTTGGAGCCAATCGTGACGGATTATGATAGGAGTATTCTGGAAGAAATCTATGGGACAGGCGATTACCATTTTTTTTCATCGTTCGCCTTGGAGAGCGGCACCTTGCCTAAAATTGAGCTGACAAAAGTTTTCCGACAAAGCGACCTTGGGTTTGTCGACCTCTTGGATCGTATCCGTAAAGGGAAGGTAGACGAATTTGATATAGAGACCTTGAATCGGATGTCCGGTACAACATCTTCCGGTCAGGATGGCGAATTGAGAATGTACCTCTCTGCCTATAGGAAGGATGCAGAACGGATTAATGAGAAAATGTTGTCGTCTTTGTCAGGACCCCAGGTAACTTATGACGCCGTCTATGAGGGCGATTGTTCCTGCCTGAAGGATGCGATTGATCCTAAAGTCACACTCAAGGTCGGTGCGCAAGTTGTTTTTATTAATAATGACGAAGGAGGATTGTGGGCGAACGGGACCATGGGTGTTGTGTCTGACCTTCGCCCCGACGTGGTATCGGTAATCTTGGAAAACGGTGAAGAGGTACAAGTTGAAAGGGAGACATGGGAGGCAACTGATTTGACTTATGACAGGGTCATGCGTCGTACAGTGGCAGTTGTCAAAGGCTATTTGAAGCAGATGCCCCTCAAGGTTGCGTGGGCCATTACGATTCATAGGAGTCAGTCGATGACTTACAGAAGAGCGGTCGTGGACTTGGGCAGGGGGGCATTCAGTGCCGGACAAGTCTATGTAGCCCTGAGTAGAGTGAAAGACTTAAGCGGACTGACGATGGTCAAACCGATTACCAAATCCAGCATCAAGATCGATCCCAATGTAGTCCGTTTCTGCGGCGGAGTGAACAACTGGGAACAAGTTAATCTTGAGTTGACAGTGTCCGAAGCAATAGAGAACTATCTGACTGCTAATCGTTTTGACGATACTTCAGAGGCTATCTTCTGCCATTTTCTGAAAGCGGTGCAACGTTCAGATGCGTATCAGGCGGAGATGCTGCTTGCTCGATTCCTCGCTTCGGTAATTGATGACAGGAGTATATTCTGTACTCCACTCGCATGTCCGGTACAAAATTGGAAAGTAACGGCCGCTCTGAATGTGTATTCGGGAAATCCGTCCCGTGCACTGGAGATATTGGATACTGAGGGAGATGACTTGGACAGCATGTATCTCCGCATGAGATGTTACGAGGAATTGTCCCAAATACCCATGCTGGAGGAATCTTTGGACAGACTCCTTTTTGCGTGTGAACAGGATATAGACCGCGGTGCTCCTACGATCAGGCACAGGAAAATCCTGTGGACAGTCCTGCATTACCCGGATCTGGTGTCCAGGCGGGCCCTTTCGTCTGCGATGAATGACCTTCTTGATGATATACGGATGTATGACGGATTGTACCTCGAGATTCTCAAGTGTATGAGGCAAGTCCCCGAATTCCGTGATTATCTTTCCAAAAGTGAAAACACACTCGGCATGGCAATTGCCGGGAGTGAGCCGGATGAGTACGAAGTCTTGGACATGGTTTTGAAATACCGTAATCATGACCCTTGGCTGGATGCCCCACGTCCAAGTTATGATTGGACTGAAACAAATGTTCGAAGATGGAGAGGTACGGTCGGTGTCTGGGAAGAGTTCCTGACCCTGATGCTGCGTCTGAAAGAGTTGTAACGGCAGTGAAATCCGTATGCGGATGATTAATCCTTTCATTTGTGCGTGCCGGGCTTAAATATTTTATGATAGAATTCGTATAATAAGGTGAGGCAAGAATAAAGTATTTATGATAATCAAAACAGATTATTCGGTGGCTTTCAATTACGCCCGTATGCAGAACGGTATCCTGGCCGTACGAAGCGTAGCCATCAAAAACACGGAGAAGGAGGATATCAGAAACGTTCACCTTACTATACGGTTCGATCCGGACGTCTCCGACGGGTATGAATCCACCATCAGCCAGATCGGCCCGCGGCGTAAAGTAATTCTGGATGACATTGACATCCAGTTTTCGCCGTCTTTCCTGGCCAATCTGACTGAACGTATCCAGGGAACGATGACGGTGAACTGCGAAGCGGAAGGGACAGCGCCTGTCAAGGAAGTTTATCCATTTATCCTGCAACCTTATGACTTCTGGGAGGGAATCGATTCCGGAGTAGAACTTGTCGCGAGTTTCGTCCTTCCGAACCATCCGGCGATCCGCCCTTTCATGCAACGCGCCGCGGAAAAGCTTGTCCAATGGAAAGGAAACAGATCCCTTGATGGATACCAGACTGGAAGTCCCGATGCAGTCAAAGAACAGGTCGCTGCAATCTATGCCGCACTCAGTGACGCTGGAATAGCATATGCCAACCCTCCGGCTACTTTTACCGAGCAGGGACAGCGCATCCGGCTTCCCGAAGACATCCTTTCCGGAGGCATAGCTACCTGTCTGGATGCAGCACTGCTGTTTGCGGGGTGTCTTGAAGCCGCCGGGCTGCGCCCGCTGGTCATCTTCAATGAGAATCACGCCTATGCAGGTTGCTGGCTGGTTGAAAACAATTCACCGTATCCCGTTTACGACGATGCCGCCATACTCAGGAAAGGCAGTGCAAAGGGTATCAACCAGATTCTCCTGGTTGAGACGACGGGGTTCCTGAAAGGTTGCAGTCTTTCCTTCGATGAAGCAGTAGCCCATGCGTCGGCGAGTATCTTGGATAAGGACAATTTCATTCTTTTTGCGGATGTCCGCGCCGCCAGGAACATGGGAATCCTCCCCCTGCCTTTAAGAGTACTTACTTCCACGGGATACGTCATTGATTCAGAGACGGTCTGCTCCGTCCGTGTTCCGGGCAGGCTCGGGAGTACGGATGACATCGATATCAACAAACCGGTCCGCGTGGACAAACATACAATTTGGGAACGGAAACTGCTGGATCTGAGCCTTCGAAACGATTTGATCAATATCCACCCCAAGGATGGAATCATCCAGCTAGCGAGCGCTGCGTCTGAGAATGTCGCCGCCATATTGGAAGACGGCGCGTCTTTCGATGTGTACGGTATTCCTTCCGGCTGGTCCGGAGCGATGGATGAAGGTGGCCTGTACCGTGAGATTGCGCCGAATGACCCGATGTATTCATTCGTAATCAACGAGACCAGGGACATACGTCTCCACTCCTATAAAGAGGAAGAGGAAACTATTTCTCAATTATGCGGAATATCCAAAGAGGCCGGGCGTTTCCTGGAGGAGAGCGGAGCCAACACACTATACCTCACTGTCGGCGCGTTGAAATGGTTGGATGAAGACGGGAAGCGGCACGTCGCACCGATTCTTCTTTATCCGGTCGAGACGCCAAGAAATGCAAGGACATTCAAGTGGACAGGCGAGGATGTCATGGTGAATCTCACGCTTCTGGAGATGCTGCGTCAGTCGCATTCGATTACTGTACCGGGACTGGAGACACTCCCGGAAGAAAATGGCCACATCGATGCGAGAAGAGTGATGAATACAATCCGTCGCGCAGTCATGGATAAAAAGGGCTGGGATGTGGAGGATCTCATGTTCTTCGGTGTTTTTTCATTCAACAAATTCATCATTTGGAATGACATCCATGCGCACTGGAAGATGCTGGACTCGCATCCGGCCGTGTCCAGCTTTATTGAAGGGAGACTGAAGCTGAAGGATGTCCTTCCTCCGGAAGGACCTGTCGACGACATGTGCCCGGCTGCTTCCGTCCTCCAGCCAATCAGCGCCGACTCTTCCCAGCTCCTTGCCATCCGTGACGCGGTCGCGGGCAGGAGTTTCGTAATGCACGGCCCTCCCGGCACGGGCAAGAGCCAGACGATCACCAACATCATCGCAAATGCCCTGTACTGTAGGAAAAGGGTTCTTTTCGTGTCGGCGAAGAAGGCTGCACTGGATGTGGTCCAGAAGCGCCTGGAGGAAATCGGGCTCGATCCGTTCTGCCTGGAACTGCACTCCAACAAAGCGAGGAAGAGTGTAGTTTTGTCGAAATTCGAGAGGATCCTGTCAATCAGCGAAGACTGCGCTCCGGACACTTTCCCAAAGGACGCGAAAAAAATGGACGAGGAGCGGAACATCCTGAACTGCCATGCAAAGGCCGTCAACCGGATTTATCCGGCCGGTCTTTCGCTCTATGACTGCATTTCCCGTTATATCGCTTTCCCGGCCGCCCTCGGGACGCGGCGTATCCCTGCGCAGATCATAGAGGGATTGGGAAAGCCGGCTCTCCGGGAAATGCGGGCAGCTGTCTGCGACTATGTGACGGCGATCCGGCAGACAGGCATCGGCCATGACTGCAAGTTGTTCGACCTGCCCGTGACCGAATATAGTCCCGAATTGAAAGAAAGATTGGCCATTAGGTTTGACGAGGTGTCGGGAAAACCGGCCCTTCGGTCGTGGCTGTCCGCAAGAAAGCTGGAGAAGGAGATCGGTGCCCCGATCGGCGCCGGGTTATCGACAAAGGCACGGAACACCGTTCTGGAAAAGGTTGTCCGCTGGCGCGGGCAGATAGATAACCTGAAAATGTACGTCATTTACTCCAAACAGAAAGCACGGTTGTGCGCAATGGGGCTCGGATTCATCCCCGATGAATTTGAGTCGGGAAGGGTTGTAGCTGATGATCTGGAGGCTTTCTTCCAGAAGTCGCTCTATCGCTCCTATGCACGTCACATTATCGGGCGGGAAAAAGGACTCGGCATTTTCTGTGGCAAGCTTTTCGAATCCTTTATTGAGAAGTTCCGTGAAGATGACATAGCCTTCCGTGAAACTACCCGGCGTCAGTTGTACGCCAGGATTTCATCCTACCTTCCGGGTCCAGACGATCCATTGTACAGCGGGAAGGAGATGACCATACTCAAGAAAGCCATCAGGAACAATGCCCGGGGCGTTTCGCTCCGCAGACTTTTCGAGCAGATTCCACACCTGCTTCCGCGCCTTTGTCCCTGCATGCTGATGAGTCCTCTGTCTGTCTCTCAATATCTTCAGCCCACCGGGGAACAGTTCGATCTTGTCATTTTCGACGAGGCATCGCAGCTGCCGACCAGCGAGGCCGTCGCTTCCATTGCCAGGGGGAAGGCGGTGATTGTCGTCGGTGACCCGAAGCAGTTGCCACCCACATCGTTCTTCGAGAAGGATGTCTTCGACGAGAAAAATGCGGACAAGGAGGATATGGAGAGCGTCCTGGATGACTGTCTTGCCTTGTCTATGCCTTCCGTCCATCTGAAGTGGCATTACCGCAGCCGCCATGAAAGCCTGATTGCCTTCAGCAATGTCAACTATTACGACAACTCCCTGCTGACTTTCCCTTCAAATGACGACCTTTCCACCCGGGTCTCTTTCCATTACGTCAATGGCATTTACGACCGGGGGCGCACGCGGACGAACGAAGCGGAGGCTGCAGCCGTTGTGCAAGAAGTCAAGCGCCGTCTCTCCAATCCTTCGGAGCAAGCAAAGAGCATCGGCATCATTACCTTCAATGTAAGCCAGCAGGATCTTATCGAAAAGAAACTCGAGTCACTGTTTGCAGGGAACAAGGCTCTTGCCCGTGTCGCCGGCAAACACGAAGAGCCCCTGTTCGTGAAAAGCCTGGAGAATGTCCAGGGTGATGAGCGGGACCTGATTCTTTTCTCCGTGGGCTATGGCTCGGATAAAAAGGGACGTGTGTCGATGAATTTCGGCCCTTTGAATCACGATGGAGGGTGGAGGCGCCTCAATGTCGCGGTCTCGAGGGCACGGCAGGAGATGATGGTGTTCTCTTCCATCCAACCGGAACAGATCAGCAGCGACTGGTTTGTCCCGCGCGGTGTCCTAGACCTGAAGGCGTTCCTGAAGTACGCCCGCGATGGACGTGAGTCCCTGGATATTCCTCCGGCCGCGAATGGGTCTGATGACCGGTTCGCCGAAAAGATTGCGGAAGAACTGCGGGCGAAAGGTCTTACCGTGAACACAGGAGTCGGTTCCTCAGATTTCCGTGTCGATGTGGCTGTCGTGGATACCGAAAACCCAGGAAATTATCTTTACGGTATCCTGTTGGACGGACCATGCTATGAGTCAGCGGATTCTGCCCGCGATAGGGAGATAATCCGCCCGCAAGTCCTTAAGGACCTGGGGTGGACTATTAAACGAGATTGGATTTTGGATAGATATGATGAATAATCTGGATTGGAACGAGTTCTGTGAGTTGTATTACGATGTGGCAAAACGTTATGCCGCATACCACTTGGCTCGTATTGAAGCAAAAGGCGGCAGTCTGAACCGAAGGATAGACAAGGACTATGTCGTTGACGCAGCGGTCCTGGCGGCACTGGAGAAAACTTATTCGCATTTCGATGCTGCACGCGGTTCCAGAATAACGACATACCTGTCCAATCTCGTTCACAACGAGGTGGTGGATGTGCTCAGGAAGGAATCACGGGCTGCGAATGTCCAGGCAACATTGGATGATGTAAAAGCGTACTTGCGTACTCTGTACGATGAAGGTTCGTCTGCATGTTCAAAAGAGGCGGTGGGATCATTGCTGCCCCTCTTGAAAGAGGCTGTAGGACGACTGTCTCCCAGTGATCAGGTAATCCTTGCTTTTTATCTTGAGGATAAAGCAAGTTATATCACGAAGTCTGCAGAAGCGCTCCACGTCGAAAGGAGCTACGTGAGTCTGAGAGTTCATCGCATCATGAAACTCCTTCCGAAATTGATGGGTATGAACAGGAGTGACTATCTGAGGATTTGTGAACAATATGGAGATACTGTTTTTGCCGGTAACGGAAAGAACCGGGAAAAAACGGGATCCCCAGCCCGTGTCGCACCAGATAGCCGCTGTAATTATATCCTTCCCTCTCTGGATGTGTCCGAACTGGCCGTGAAACTTCTTCTCACTGTTCGTCCGGGCTGTCTTTGAGGGCTGATTGGGCGCGGGCCTGGTCGAAGGCGGCTTTCATTGTGGGGTTACCCTTTGTCAACTTTTTGATTGTCAGGTCTTCCGCCTTGTTATTGGCGGCCGTGAGGTGACCGGCGGAGATGCGGAGGCTGTCTTTGATCCGGGTGAGGGTGTCGATGGTCGTGTCGATCCCTTTGATGGCCTCGTCGTATTTCTTCTTCGCATTGGCGACATTCTTTGCGAATCCGTCCCGGAAGCTGAGGAGCGCTTCTTCGAAATGGGTCACGTCGAGGCTCTGGCTCTTGGCGACGGCCAGTTCTTTCTTGAAGGAGAGCGCCTTCTTGGAGGTCTGCACCAGCAGGGTGATAATCGGGATGAAGTTGTCCGGGCGGACGACATACATTTTCTCATACCCGGGGACGGACACGATTCCGTTGTTGTAGAGGTCGTTATCCATCTCCAGCATGGAGACCAGGACGGCAAATTCGCAGCCTTTCTTCGTCCGGTCCTTGTCGAGTTTGTCGAAGAAGTCGGCGTTTTTGTGCCGGTTGCTGGAGGCATTTCCCTCGTTCTTCATTTCGAACATGATGGAGATGTATTCCACGCCATCCTCTTTGTCCCGGAAAATGAAATCCCCTTTGGTGCCCTTCTCCTCATCGTCGTTGCGAACGGCCATATTGTCCTTTTCAAAGGTTGCGTTCGGCATGACCGGGAGCAACAGCTGGTTGTACAGCGTATAGCAGTGCTGTTCCAGGTCCTCGCCGAGGAGTTTGACGGAGCGTTTGGCCTTGAAATTCTTGTACATTTCGACTTCTTTCTCCAGGCTTTCCACCTCCTTCTTGTGGGACTCGAGGAGGTTCTGCACCCGCTCGGCGGCATTTTTGCGCTCCGCCGCCTGGTCGCCGATCAGCCGGGCGATCTCTTCGCCCTTTTGCAGGAGTTCCGTCTCTTTTTTCTTGATTTCCTCGCTGGCGGCGCGCTGAACTTTGAGCCGGACCGTCTCGATCTCGAGTTCCTTGCTTTTCTCCCAGGCCTGGATCTGCTGCCGGAGCCGCTCGATCTCCAAGTCCTTTCCGGACAGCTCTGCTTTGTGAAGGGCGGCGGCCTGGGCCTCTTTGGCAGCCTGCCGGGCGGCGAGTTCCGCCTCGTGCGCCTTCTGGAGCCGCTGGAATTCCCCGATGCGGCGATTGACCTCGGCATCAAACTCTTCGGTGCGAACCTGGCTCAGGAGCGCGGCGAAATCGGCGTCATCTACCGTAATGACGGTTCCGCATTTGGGACATTTGATCTCTTTCATGGTATGCATCCAATAGCCCTGCAAGATACGAAAGAATCCCCAAAAGTGAAAAAAGAATAGGGGATACGGCAAAGATGTCGTACATTTGCACTGTAAAGGAGAATGCATACGATATGAAGAAAATCGACACGCAATTGATGCATCCGGCCGAGCAGATCGCGCTGATCATTGGACGGATTTATCGTCGGAAAATGACGACGACCTCCGGCGGCAACTTGTCCATCATGGACGAGAACGGGGACATGTGGATCACCCCGGCCGGCATTGACAAAGGATCCCTGACTCCCGAAGATATCATGTGCGTCAAGGCTGACGGAACCATCGTCGGCCGCCACCGCCCCTCTTCCGAATATCCGTTCCACCGCGCATTGTACAAGATGCGTCCGCGCATGCGCTCGGTCATCCACGCCCATCCTCCGGGACTGGTGACCTTCAGCATTGTCCACCAGGTTCCGGATACGAGCATCATTCCGCAAGCCCGGGGTGTCTGCGGGCCCGTGGGCTTTGCCCCGTATGCGCTGCCCGGCAGCGAACTCCTGGGCGAAAAGATTGCGGCGGAATTCGGGAAAAACCCGCAGTACAAGGCGGTGATCATGGAGAACCATGGTGTGGTCCTGATGGGGGACGACATCGCCGATGCCTATCAGCGGCTGGAAACCCTCGAACTCTGTGCCCGGACGATCCTGAATGCCCGTACGCTCGGGGAGCCAGTTTACCTGACAGAGGACCAGATCCTGCGGCATGAACGGGCGGTCAACGTGGATTTCCGCCATTTCATGAATGTGGAGCACCCGTCCGATGAGCGGGCCATTCGCACGGAGATCTGCGACATTGTCCACCGTGCCTGTGCCCAGGGCCTGATGTGCAGTTCGTACGGAACGGCATCCGTGCGGTGGCGGGGAGATGATTTCCTGATCACCCCCTCGGACAAGCAGCGGTGGGATATCGAGCCGCAGGACATCGTCCAGGTGAAGGACGGCATGGTCGAGGCGGGGAAGCATGCGAGCCGGTCTGTGGCCCTGCATTATGAGATTTATCGCCGCAACCCCAAGATTAACAGCATCATCCTGACCCAGACGCCTTATCTGATGGGGTATTCTACAACCGGTGTCAAATTCGATGTGCGTACGATTCCGGAGAGCTGGATTTTCCTGCAGGACGTTCCGATCTATCCTTTCGGCAGCCAGTATCACGATATCGAAACCATGGCGGAAGGCTTCAAGAAATTACCTTGCGCCCTGCTGGCCAATGATTCCGTCATCGTGACCGGGGACAAACTGATCAATACCTTCGATAAGTTGGAAGTAGCTGACTTCAGTGCCCGTTCCCTGATCATGGCCGCTCCGCTGGGAAACCTGAATCCGATTACGGATGCTGAAATCGAGGATTTGCGCGTCGCGTTCCATGTCGGGGAGTAGCAGGACTAGGACTCTTTCTGCTCGATGTGCGAGCGGAAATTCGGCGTCATCGGAGGATCCAGGAAGACCTTGTTCTCGATTTCTCCGCTGTTCAGGCGCACCCAGGTCGTGAAGCCCCGTTGCCCCCGGGTAAACTCGAACACCCGGGCCCCGTTGGGCTTGAGGTCGTTGTAAACGGTATCGCATCCGCTGAAGCGGCCGTAGATGAGCATCACGTCCATGTACTGCAAGACGAAGTCGTTGTTGTGCTCATGACCGCAGACGATGGCCTGGATGTCGCCGTTGAGTTTCATGGCCTGGAAAAGGCCCGAATTGAGCTTGGAGCAGCCGATTTGTTCTCCCATGTGCCCGATGAAGTTCCAACCTTCTTTCCCGGGCAGCCGGAGGGCGTAGTCGAATTCGGCGGGCGGGATGTGGAAGAAAGCCAGGGAATGGACCGGTTTGCCGCCGTTATTGGCCGTGAATTCCTTGCTGTAGGAATCATACCATTCAATCTGGTCTGCCCGCACATTGTCATACCCCCCATCTTTGACTTCGATCTTTCGGCCGGAATCGAAGAGATAGAACACGCGGTCCACTCCATCGGCGCCGGAGAGGGTGATCACATCATTGCTGGCCTTTGAGATGCCCTTGTCGGCCGGTGTGTTGATGTTGTAGGGGATGGTACGGATCACGTCCAGGACTTCCGTACGGGTAAGGCCGGATTCGCTGTCGTGGTTGCCGAGGGCGACGGCAAAGGGAATCTGATGCGCTGCGATGATTCCCAGCACTTTCCGCAATCCCTCCTCGGCCGGACGTCCGAAGATGATGTCTCCGGTATGGATGACCAGGTCAGGCTTCTCCAGGTCCAGCATTTTGTTCACGTTTTCGTATGCCCTTTCGCTTCTGGGATCGCCAAAAATCACGTGTGTGTCAGTTAGTTGGAGTACCTTGAACGAACCGTCGTCGCGGTACCGGAAGTCCCGGGCGATGCCGGATCCTTTGCGCGGAGAAGGGTAGGGAGGTGTGGATTCTTCCGCATTCTTTTTCCTGGCAAGGGCCTCTGCTCCTGACCCCGACAGAATCGTCCCGGCAGCAAGCGCCCGGGTTGAATCTTTGAGAAATCGTCGTCTATCCATCGTGCTATGATTCATGGTCTGATACACAAAAATAATAGCTTCCCGTTGAAAATAAAAGAAGAATCCACGGCAAGTCTCCGGATATGTCATTTTTTTTCTGTAACTTGACACTGTTTATTGCTAATAACCTTTTTCGTATGAAACGCAACTTTTCTGCCGCCTGCCTGGCATGCCTTCTCCTCTGCCTTGTGCAGACGGGTAGGGCCGATGTGGTGAACGTGACGGTCAAGCCCGGAGAGGCGACCGGTACGGTCCGTCCCCTCCATGGAGTCAATTGCCCTCCCAAGAAACAGATTGTCAAATGGTTCAAGGCTGCCGGCATTCCCTTCATGCGCACGCACGATACGGAGGAAACGCCGGGGACCTACGGATACCATTCCTTCGATGTCGCTGCCATATTCGGCGATTTTTCCGCAGATGTGAATGATCCGGCCGCGTATGATTTCCATACGACCGATGAATTGGTCCAGCGGACGCTGAGCGCGGGAACGGATATATTTTTCCGGCTCGGGGAAACCATCGAGCATGGGACGAAAAAGTACGATATCTATCCGCCCGAGGACTATCTGAAATGGGCGCAGATCTGCGAGCATATCATCCGCCATTACAACGAAGGATGGGCGGACGGGTTCCACTACGGAATCGAGTACTGGGAGATCTGGAACGAGGCCGACATGGACAAGAATGGCCGGTGGAAAACGGATCCCCGGATGTGGGGCGGCCCGGAGGAGTCTTTCTATGCGTTCTATGCGACGGTGTCCAAGCATTTGAAAAAGTGTTTCCCGCACTTGAAAATCGGGGGACCGGCCATGGCGAATCCAACGGATGAGAAATGGCTGAACGGCTTCCTTTCTACGGCCGCAGCGGCCAATGCGCCAATCGATTTCTTCTCCTGGCACTGCTATCGTTCTGCCCCGGAAAAGGTCGTGGAATGCTCCGCCATCGTGGACGATGCGCTGAAGCGCCATGGCTATGGCAATGCGGAAACGATTCTGTCCGAGTGGAATTATGTCATCCAGTGGTCCGGGGAGTTGTTTTACGAGAGCGCACAGGCCCGTTATTCGGGAAAGGGCGCGGCTTATGTGGCGGCGAACCTGATCTCCTGCCAGAATTCCACCAGCCTCCAGAAGATGATGTTCTATGAGTTCCGCCCGGACTGGAACAAATACTGCCAGGCTTTTGACTGGATGACGAACCGTCCGATCGCCGGGTATTATCCATTCTATATCTGGAACAAGCTGATCCAATACGGCACGACGGTCCGTGTGGATGAGGATGATCCGCAGATTTATGCGGTAGCGGCGAAGGACCCTTCCGGCAAGCTCCGCGTGTTTGTCTGCCGGTATACCAATGACAATAATGAGGTGTACAGCAAGGAGATCCGCATCAAGATAGAAGGGGTTTCCGGAAAGGATGCAACGGTCCATCTGACGGATTCAAACTATCTCTATACCGAGTGGCCGCCGACCATCGATGCAGACGGTGCCGTGCATATCCTGCTGGAACCCAGATCTTTCGCCATGATTGAACTGTAAACGGAAAATATACCGGTAATGGACAGAAGAAGATTTCTTGGCAGCATGGCCGTCCTGGGGCTCCAGGGGACCCTTCTCGGTGCTTCGCCTCTGGAGGCGCTTGCGAATGCCCCTGCCGCTGCCCCGCGGAAAAAGAATAAAGTCGGGAGGATTGACGAAGACCTCGTCATCCTGATTTCTGACTTGCATTGTAATCCGGAATGGTACCAGCCGGGTTATCTGAAACGGGTTGTTTCCGATATTGTGTCCATGACACCCCGGCCCGGGAATGTCGTCGCTCTCGGGGATCTGGCGTTCATGGTCGGAGCCGAGGGAGATTACCGGCTGCTCAAAGAGATTCTTGCGCCGCTCGAGGAGGCGGGTATCCACGTTACGCTGGGGATGGGGAATCATGACCGGCGGGACACGTTCGCCCGGGTATTTCCCGAACGCGTGGCCGCTTCCGAACTGCGTGACCGGATTGTCCATGTCGTCCGGACGCCGAAAGCGGATATCATCCTGCTCGATTCGCTGCAGCAGCATGACAATCCTGAAAAGTATATCGGGAAAGGTGCCATTTCCCAGGCGCAGAAAGAATGGCTGACCCAAACGCTGGCAACGTATACGGACAAGCCCGTCCTTGTCGCGGCGCATCATCCTCTCGAGGAACTGGATATCAAGAAGATCCTTCTCGATTGCCCCCGGTGCGGCGGGTATCTCTACGGGCATAACCACAAGTGGGCCGAGAACTGGACTTACCGGAGTTTCCGCTCTCCGGGCACCCTCCGGACCTTGTGTGTCCCTTCAACGGGGAATAACGGCGACATCGGTTATGTCGCGCTCCGCTTCCTGGAAGACCACGCTGAAGCCCGTCTGCATGAATATGAATATTTCTTCCCGCGTCCGCTGCAGGAGGGCCAGGTGAAACCCCTCGAATGGCGTTTGCTTGAAGCGGACCGTCAGAATGCCGTCTGCCGCATGGCTTATCTGAATACGCGATAAATCGGTAAAAAAACACCCGGCCTTATGGTCGGGTGAAATTATTTTAATATGAATGCCAGAGTGGCCGATTTCGGCCTTGCAGGCTTTTGTACTGGGTAGGAGAATCGAACTCCTATTGCAAGATTGAGAATCTTGAGTACTAACCGTTATACGAACCCAGCGTTTAGTTTCCTTTTGGGAAGACAAAGGTAGTTAAAATTATTCAGCCTGCAAATATTCCGGCTATTTTTTTACGATAATTTACAAAGATGCGTCTGCGGCTACAGCATGGTCGCGATGTTGGCCGTGAAGAGTTTGACCGCGACGGCCAGCAGGATGATCCCGAATATTTTGCGGAGAATATAAATGAAGGTCGGGCCGAGTCTCCGCTCCACCCAGTCCACATGCTTCAGGATCACATAGACCATGACCATGTTGAGGATGATGGCGACGATGATGTTGGGCACCTCATATTCGGCCCGCATCGAGATGAGGGTCGTGAGCACGCCCGCGCCGGCGATGAGCGGAAAGATGATCGGGACGATGTTCGCAGCGGAGGGGGGGCCGTCATTTTTCATGATTTCCACGCCGAGGGTCATCTCCATGCCATAAATGAAGAGGATGATGGCGCCGGCGACCGCGAAAGAGTGGACGTCTACCCCGAAAAGGGACAGCAGGCCCTCTCCGGCGAAAAGGAACGCGATGAGGATGACCAGGGAAATCGAGGCAACCTTCCAGGGCTCGATCTGGGACCCCTTGCTCCTCAAATCGATAATGATGGGCAGCGCTCCGGTGATGTCGATAATGGCGAACAAGACGATGAATGCGCTGACAATCTCTTTTAAATTCAATGCCATAAAGCCGTTTTGTGTTTGCGGCGCAAAGATAAGATTTTTTTCTCAGAAGCCATTCAGCGGCAGGACGACGGTAAGCAGCAGGAAACCGAGCCCAAGCACCATGAAGAACAGGAGGATCTTCCAGAACCACTTGAACCAGATCTCATAAGGGACTTTTGCGATGCCGAGGGCGCCCATGAGCACGGCCGAAGTAGGCGTGATCATATTCGTGAATCCGTCTCCCAACTGATAGGCCAGAACGGTCGTCTGCCGGGAAAGATCGACAATATCGGAGAACGGTGCCAGAATGGGCATGGTCAGCGCCGCCTTGGCCGTCCCGGAGGGGATGAAGAGGTTCAGGCAGGTCTCGAGGAGGTACATCAGCGATGCCGTGGCTCCCTTTCCGTATCCATCCATGCCGCTTGCAAGGGCGTAGAGGATTGTGTCCATGATGCGGCCGTCCTGGAGGACAATGATAATGCCTCCGGCGAGTCCCACGATGATGGCGGCTGTGATGATGTCCTTGGCTCCGTCAATGAAATCCAGGGCCACCTGGCTTGCGCTCGATCCCATGGCAAAGCCGGAGATCACGCCCATGGCCAGGAACAGGGCGGAAATCTCCATGACGTACCAGCCGTGACCGAGCACCCCGACCACCAGGAAAAGGATGGTGAACAGGAGGATTTCGAGTACATAGTAGAGGCTGGATTTCCGCAGGAGAAAGACCCCGAGGATGGCGTGCAGGGCCGTCAGCACCGGGACCCACGGGAAGGTGAAACTCGATTCGCCCACCTTCATGGTCGTCTGGGGATAAAAGATGGAGAAGAGGATGAGGACGACGTTCACGAGGGTGAAAGTGACCCAGGCGCTGCGCGGCGTATTCTCGATGAAATGTGCTTCGGACGCCGCTTCATTCCGGTTGCGCCAATAGGCATCCAGCTCGTACATGGGGGAGACCCGCGGATTCTTTTTGACCCGGGCCGCATAAATGAGGGTGATGGCGATGATCAAGATGGTGAGGATCAGCCAGATGAAGGCCCTGTATTCGAACCCGGAAAAAAGCGGAATTCCCGAAAGTCCCTGTGCGATTCCGATGGTGAAGGGATTGAAGATGGCGCCGGACAGGCCGATATGGGCGGAGACATACACCATGAGCAGTCCCGTAATGGAATCGTAGCCCATCGAAATGGCCAGCGGCACGAAAATGATGACGAATGCCAGGGTTTCCTCGCTCATCCCGAATATGGCTCCGAAGAGACTGAAAATGATCATGGTCCCGATGATGACAATGGGACCGATCCCGATTTTTCGGACAAGCCCCTTCGCCTCCCACTGCTTCGACTTGCGCAGGAATGTCATGATGCCGAAGTCGATGGCCTTGCTGCTGTTCATGATCTGGAAGGCCCCGCCGATGATGAGGACAAAGGCGATGATGGCCGCCTGCATCTGGAAGCCTTTCAGGAAAGCCCCGAAGATCTGCCAGGTCTGGGGTGCCTGCTGGACAGAATGATAGGATCCGGGCACGATGACGTCCCGGACGGATTCGTTGACGACGACTTCCTCATGGGCGAACTCTCCGGCCGGAATGAACCAGGTCATGGCCCCGCACAACAGAATCATCGAGCAGATGATGACGAACGTGTGCGGGATCTTGACCTTGCGTCTTTTTTCAATTAGCCCTGTCATGGAGTGTCAGAGTTTGCAGTTGTCTCCCGGGGAAAGGATGGTCACTTTGAAAGACTTGTCGTCAACCGGTTCGTAAAGCATGACTTTGCTCGCGCCGACGACGCTTAGGGTATTGTCCGGCTTGACGACGATGGCGGTCGCTTCGTCAATGCCGATCCCCCGGTAGCCGGGGTTGTCCAGGAGGACATTCAAAAGCCGGATTTCGCGTTTGCGCGCCACGAAATGCTGGTCGATGACGATGCTCTTGAGGAAGCCGAATCCTTTGGACGTCGCCACGGCTCCTTTCTTGAAATAGTTGAATTCATCGGAATTCCCGGGTGTGGCGCTGCCGGTAAGCATGATATCGCTCATCACGGCCGCTCCGGCGCTGGTGCCAGCCACCACGGCGCCACCGGCATACAACCGGCGGATCGCCTCCAGGAACTGGGTCCCGGACAGATACTCCACGAGCCGGTTCTGGTCGCCGCCGGAGAAGAAAATCCCGGTTACGCCCCGGAGTTTTTCCATGTTCTCGGGATTGTCCAGCTTGTCCTTGTCGCAGAGGATGTAGGAGGCCGAAGGACAGCCGGCATTCTTGAATTCCTGCGCTTGTTCGGGACCGACTTCCGCGGCATACGCGCTGGCAAACGGTACGACAAGAATCTTGGAAGAGGCTCCTCCCGCGTTGTCGATGATGGCCTTGACGATGTCCGGATGGCGGTCGCCGCCGCCCTGGATGACGAGGGTGCCCTGACCGTCAATGTCCTCGGGCATGTAGGCATAGGTTTGGGTGCAGCAGGACAGCATGGCCCCGATGGCCAGGAGAGAAAAAAATTTCAGTGTTTTCATTGTTTTTCTGTCAGTAGGTAATAAGCAATGTCTGAGGCCTTCTGGAGGTCTTCGTAAAGAATGAATTCGTCGTTTCCGTGCGGATTCTGTGCCCCGACGCCCAGGTTGATGGCCTGGAGTCCGGTCTGGTTATAGGTATTGGCGTCGCTCCCGCCCATGGTAGGCCGGGGGATGGCTTGGAGGCCGCACGCGGCGGCGGCTTTGGCGAAGCGCTGGTAGGGGACGTCATCCTCATGAATGTGGTAGGGCCGGAATTCCCATGCCCATTCCACTTCGAGGGAGCCGCCGTATTTGTCGCAGCATTGGTGGAAGTCGCGGATGATTCCCTCCAGGCAAGCTTCTCCCTCTGCGCGGCTGCCGCTGCGGATCTCGCCTTTGAGGAAGACGTCATCGCAGACGACATTCGTCCCGGTCCCGCCGGAGATGACCCCGATGTTCGCATTGGCCATCTCGCCGCGCCATCCGAAGGGGAACTTGGATATGGCTTCTGCGGCAATCTGGATGGCATTGACACCGTTTTCCGGTGCAATGCCGGCGTGGGCATTCTTTCCCTTCACGTGGAAAATGAATTGGAGCATGCCGCAGGTGGCCTGGACGAAATATCCCGGCCGCATGAAGGAATCGAAAACGAATCCGTATTTGATGCCGGGTGCAGGTTTGTAGGAGAGCGAGCCGGCCATCGTAGTTTCTTCGCAGACGGAGAATAACAGCGTGGCCGGTTGCAGGGTCCCCGCTTTTGCCGCCCTTTCGACGGCATAGAGGATTTCAGACACGCCGCCCCGGTCGTCCACGCCAAGCGGGGTCGTCCCGTCGGACGTGATGCGGTCGGGAAGGAAACAGTGCTTGAGCCCAGCCGTGGAGCGGGGCGTATCCATGTGGGCGGCCAGGAAGAAATCCCCGCCGCCCAGAATGGGTACGATCACATTGCCTGCATTGCCGCCGGACAGTTTGGCGGCATCATCCATGCGGCCCTCGAGCCCAAGTTTCCCCACGAAATCCAGAATGTACTGCGCCACAGGAAGTTCCTGCGTCGAAACCGCATCAATGGCCGTCAATTCCAGAAACAGTTGTTTCAGCCGATCGTCGAGTTTAGATGCCATAGACGACCAGATTGTAGAGCCAGATGAATTTCTGATCGGTACAGTTGCCGTGGACGATGCCCAGGTAAATCTCCTTTCCGGCATACTCTGTCAGGTCTACGGTATCGGTTACTCCGTCATAATAGGAGCTGTCCAGCATTTTCCAGTCTTGCACGACAGTCGCGTCGCGGCAGTTGTCCAGGGTAATGGGGGATTCGGAGACGATGACCCGGTATTGTTCCTCGGAATAACTCTTGGAACCCGTTTCGAGGGTGAATTCGAGCAAGATCTGCTGTCTCTTTCCAAGGCTGATCTTCGGCGAGATGAGATAGTTCTCGGGCGTGAGGGCCCCGGCGGCGCTGAGGTACGAGTCCGAGCAGGCTCCTCTTTTGTAGAACTCCCAGCAGTAACCGTCACCATCCTTGTCGAGGATCTGCCAGGTGGTCGGTATGCTCTGCAGGAAGGTTTCTTCGAAATAGAAGACCTTGTCCGGGGCGAGCGTATACTGGAGAATGGAAGTGGGCTTGTTGGCCCGGGCGTCTGGGGAATCTTCCAGCACCACGTAGAAGGAGGCGCCCGCCTTGACCTTCATGTTGAGGTTGATGCGTCCGAAATATTCTCCGGCGGGAATGACGAGGGTTCCCGTCATCGAGCTTTTGTCAAAACCCGGTGAAAGGATTTCGTACTGTTCCCCATAAATGGCGTCGGTCCTGAGGGTATCCACGTCGTCGGGGGCCGTCCCGGAGGGGAGGGCAGCCGCATAGGCACTTTCATTCTTGAGGTAATAAACCTCGTCCGCAATGCGGTACTTGACCGTCACAGGGGCATCGGAATGCGCAATCAATTGCACACAAATGGCATCGTTGCCTACGACGGCATTCTCTTTTGTGAAAATACCTCTGCTATAGATCTGTCCGTTCTCATCCGGACTGTATTCAAAGAACTGTTCTCCCTGATAGGTCCAGTCCTGCTCCTGGCAGGCGGCCAGCAGGGCCAGCGAAGCAGCGAATAAAAGGATTATCTTGTTTTTCATGGTTCTTGTCTGTTAATAGCCGGGATTATTCACGAGAAGGGTATTCACATCCAGTTCAGTGGTTCCGATGCTCGCCACCACGCGGTAGTCGTCATAGGCGATGGTGGGCATGCCGGCAGGCCTGGAAATATCCATGCCGAGGCGCTTGAGGTCGAAGAAGCGGTGTCCTTCGAAAGCGAGTTCAATCCTGCGCTGCAACAGCACTTCCTCGAGAATGCCGGAATCGGGCACATCCGTGTCGCCCAAACCTCTCTTCCCGCGCAGCAGATTGACATCAGCACGGGCCTTGTCGGGGGTATTCTGGTGTGCGTAGGCCTCTGCCCGGTTGAGGTAGATTTCCGAAATCCGGATCAGGGGAATGTCGTCGAGGCCGAATTGGCCGCCCCAGCTGTTGAACTTGGTGGACCACCACAGGTTCTGTCCGTTGAAATGCACTTTGCGGAGGGCGCCTGCGCGGGTGTCATGTTCCATGTCGATCAGCGCGATAAAGTCCGGGGTCACGGAAATCTGCGCGTCACCAGCACCTTTTCCGTTGCCGTATCCGTCCGCGTCGCGCGTTTTGTCGTCAACCGTGCCGTACATCGAGTGCAGGGAGGAGGAAGCCAGGCTTTCCGTTTCGGTAAAGTGCAGCTGCCAGATGGATTCTTTTCCCTTGGAGAAGATGTCGGTATACGTGCCGCTTTGGAGCTCGACTCCTGACTTTTCAATCACATAGTTCGCGGCGGTTATCGCTTCGCTCCATGCTCCCTTATATAGGAAAACTCTTGACTGGAAGGCTTTTACCGTCATGGCCGAGACCCTGTAGATCGAACCGGTCGGCTTGGTCTTCGACAGACAGTTGAACGCCTCGTCGAGATCGTCTGAAATGGCTTTCCAGACCGTCTCGACCTTGTCCCGAGGAACCATCGTACTTTGGGCGATGTTGTCCGAATCATTGAAATAAGGCTCTGTGATCAGCGGGACGCAAAGATCGAAGTTCTCGACCTCGTGTCCGGGCATCCTGCCGTAAATGGAGGCGAGGTAGAAGTAGTTGTATGCCCTGAGGAAGAGGGCTTCCCCTTTGAGCGCTTGTGCGTTGTCGGTCTTCGGAAGCGTTTTCAGGATTGCCAGGGCCTCGTTGAGCGATTCGATCTGCTCATAGGCGGCATCCCAGATATCCATATGGTAGTGGGGCGTGAAATTGTACTGCTTGTTGTACCGGCTGGCACCCGGGGTGGGCTGCATATTGTCTCCCATCACATCGGGCAGGCACGTCAGATCCCTTCCCGTATAGAGCGGACTTTGCATCAGGTCATACACGCCCACGATCAGGCCTTCGCATCCTTCCTCTGTCCGGATTGCGCTTTCGTCCAGCGCATGCTTTGTGCTGATGTCCAGCAGGCTGTCGCAGGATGCGGCGAGCAGCACCGCCGCCAGGCAAGTCGCGATATAATTGATGTATTTCATATTCAAGGTCTTTAGAAGTTAAGTTTGATCCCTGCGCTGACACTCTTGGACTGCGGGTAGAGGCCCCTGTCATTGCCGATGGACTCGGGGTCGTAACCGCCGTAAGGCGTAAGCGTGAAAATGTTGTACGCATCGATGAAAACCTGCAGGGCATTCATGTGGAGTTTCTTGACAACCTTCGAGGGCAAGTCGTAGCTGAACGTGACATTCTTGAGTTTCAAGAAGTCGGTGGATTCGTAAATGAGACTCATCCCGGGATCGGAGTTGTTGTCATAGTTCATGGGACCTCCTGGGTAAGTTCCTGAATAGAAGGGCTTGGGAACCCAGGTTACATCGCCCGGCTGTCTCCAGTACAAATCGTAGAGGGAGGCGAGCAGGTTGTTGTCGGCCGCCTGGCCGATGAGCACGGTCTTGTCACTCCAATACTTCTGGGCGCCGGCCTGGAACTGGAGGAAAACCGACAGGGTGAAGCCTTTCCAGCTGAGGGTATTCATCATGCCGCCGTAAAACCTCGGGTCACGTCCTTTGTTCCAGAAGCGGTCTTCGAGGGTCGGGTTGTAAGTGATGTATCCGTCCTTGTCGTAGTACATCGGATAACCGTTGGAGGCGTTGACGCCGGCCCATTTGTAGATGCGTTCGGCCGTGATGGGCTGTCCTACTTTGTAACTTCCGATTTCTTCGAGCCCGTCCTGCAGTTCGGTGATGTAGTTCTTGGTATAAGAGAAGTTGAAGGCAGTCTCCCAGCGGAATCCGGCCGTGTCAAAATTCACGGTATTGATCTGCAGGTCAATACCTTCGTTGCGAACGCCACCCATATTGGAAGGGATGCTCGAGAAGCCGGTCGTCGAGGGGATCGTACGGTAATAGAGGAGGTCTTTGGTATCGTCGCGGTAAATATCGAAATCGATGCCGATTCTGTCGTGGAAGAAACCGGCGGTAATACCGAGGTTCTTGGAGTGCTTCTTTTCCCACGACAGTTTCGGATTGCCGACCGAGCCGGCAATGATGCCTGCCTGCCCGTTATAGGCATAGCCGCCCGAGTAGAGCCGGTTGGATACGTAATTGCCGATGCTGGCATTGCCCGTCACACCGTAGCTGGCTCTGAGTTTGAGGTCGCTGAGCCAGTTCACCTCTTTGAGGAAGGGCTCTTGCTTGACGCGCCAGGCTGCTGAAACAGAAGGGAAAAGGCCCCATTTGTTGTTTTCGCCGAACCGCGAGGATCCGTCATAGCGCAGCGTGCCCGACAAGATATACTTGTCATTGATTGTATAGCCGACGCGGGCGAAGAGTCCGGCCATCTTCCACTGGATGAAGGATTCCTCCGTGGACTGTGGCAGGGAAGCGCTGCTGAGGAGTTTGAGGTCGGGATTGGAAACCCCCTGTGCGCTGGCTCCGATGTTGTGGCGCTGGTAGTCGTTGTAGGAGAAGCCGGCGACAGCATTCAGGGCATCATCCCCGAATTCCTTGTTGTAAGTGAGGACTTGTTCCGTCTGGAACGTCTTGGTGTCATAAGCATAAGCCGTCACCACGCCGCCGTACCGGTAACCCTGGCGGGTACGCGGGTCGCTGTACTGGTGCTCATTGGTAAATGAGAACTGGAAATTGTAGCTGCTCTTGAATTCAAGACCGGGCAGGATTTTGAAAGTCAAGTCGTTCGAGGAGAGGAGCGTGGTGATCTTACCCGCGTATTCGTTCATCATCAGCTGCTGCGGAACGTTGTACTGATAATAACCGTACGGGAGATCCATCACATAATTCCCCTCTTCGTCACGGGGCGAAATGCCCGGCAGCAGGAACATGGCCGTACGGGCGGGATTGGCCGCTGCCGTCGTGCTGGACTGGGCGTAATCGTTCAGGCTGAAATTGTTGTTGGTGTTGAGGGTCAGCCAGGGAGCGATGTCATGCGACAGGTTGATTCGGGCTCCGGTACGTTTGGCTCCGGTGTATTTGATGATACCGTCGGTGTCGGAGTAGTTGGCCGAGATGTAAAACCTTGTCTTCGAGGTGCCTCCGGAGAGGTCCACTTCGTAGTTCTGCACGAGGGCCTTGCGGAAAATCTCGTCGTACCAATCCGTGTTGGGGGCGTTGAGCCCGTCTTCTCCCCAGCCGAAACTGGAGAACAGATTGCGGTATTCCTGCTGGTAGGTCGTGCCGTATACGGCGTCGTAGTTCTTGTATTCTTCGAGGACGAAGGAAGCCCACTGCCTTGCGTTCATGACATCCACCCTGCGGGCGAGCTGCTGCACGCCGGCCGTTGCCTTGAACGATACCTTGGTGCGTCCGTCCTGGCCTCTCTTGGTCGTGATGATCACGACGCCGTTGGCGGCTTGCGCTCCGTAGATGGAGGCGGAGGCACCGTCTTTCAGGACCGTCACCGATTCGATGTCGTCGGGGTTGAGGCCGCCCATCGCATTGGCGTTGGTCAGGACACCGGTTGCTTTGGAGCCGTTGACCATCTGCACGCCGTCGACGATGTACAGGGGTTCTGTGTCTGCGCTGATGGAACCGCGTCCGCGGACGAGGATGGAGAACGAACTGCCCGGGATACCCGAGGAGGACGTAATCTGCACACCGGATATCCGTCCTTGCATCGCGCGTTCGAAGTCGGGCGTGTTGATTTTCTCAAGCTCGGACGAGGTGATGTTCTGGATGGAACCGGCAATGTCCTTTTTCTTCACGGCCCCGTAGCCGATAATGACGCTCTGGTCAAGCTGGGTGTAATCTTCGGTGAGTGTTACATCCACTCGCGCCCGGCCGCTGAGGGCCTCTTGCGCCGTGCGCATGCCCAGGAGTGAGAACTCGAGGACAGCGTCTGCGCTGCCTACACCGATGGAATAGTTTCCATCTGCATCTGTCATGACCCCTTTGGCGGGATCTCCCTTCACTGTTACAAAGACGCCGGGCAGGGGTTCTCCGTTTTTGTCGGAAATCTTGCCTCGTACCGTGATGCTCTGTTGCGCGGTGCCGGTTTGTGCACTTGCGGGGATAAGGGCTGCCGCCACAACGAGCATTGCCAATAAGAAGAGAAGCTTTTGTTTAAGTGGCATGAGTTTGTTAAGTTAGTTTTATATAAAAATCCGGACAGCGCGTACTGCCCGGATGGTAAAGATATGATCTTTATTTTAAAAAACCATTATCTTTGTAAAGATAAATCGTTTTGCCATGACTTTGATCAAATCCATTTCCGGAATCCGGGGAACCATCGGCGGAAAGCCGGGGGAAGCCCTGACTCCCGTCGATATCGTCAAGTTTACCTACGCCTATTGCCGGCAACTGCGCCTGCGGTGTCCCAAAGCTGCCGGAGAGCGGTATAAAGTGGTCGTCGGCCGCGATGCCCGCTTGTCCGGCGAAATGGTTGAGCAACTGGTTTGCGGCGCGCTGGTCGCCTGCGGGGTCGATGTGGTCAAAGCCGGAATGGCCTCCACGCCGACGACCGAAATGGCCGTGACCTTCAGCAAGGCGGATGGCGGCATCATTTTGACGGCGTCCCATAATCCCCGCCAGTGGAATGCGCTCAAATTGTTGAATGAGCGGGGCGAATTCCTGACAGCCGCGCAAGGCCAGGAAATCCTGGACTGTGCGGAGCAGGGTGATTTCGACTTCGCCCCTGTGGATGAATTGGGAAAGATCACCGAACATGATTTCACGCAGGAACATATACAGGCGGTCATTGACTTGCACACGGTGGATGAAGTTGCCATCGCGGATGCCCATTTCAAGGTCGTCCTGGATGCGGTCAACTCGGTCGGCGGCATCATCATGCCCCAGCTGCTGGAGCGCCTGGGCGTCGAATGTGTCATCCTGAACGGGGAACCGACCGGAGATTTCGCCCACAATCCCGAACCGCTGCCGCAGAATCTGACGGCGTTGCGGCAGGCCGTCCTGGATGAGCACGCCGACCTGGGCATTGCCGTCGATCCGGATGTGGACCGGCTGGCCTTCATCTGCGAGGACGGCGAACCCTTCGTGGAAGAATACACGCTGGTCAGTGTCGCGGATTACCTCTTCTCCCGGGCCGAGGCGATTGCTGCGGCCGAAGGGAAGCCGCTGGCCGAAGTGACCGCTCCCTATGCCCCGGTCGCCGTTTCGAACCTGTCGTCCTCGCGGGCACTGCGCGATGTGGCCGAGGCCCATGGGGGACAGTATTTCAGTGCGGCTGTCGGGGAAGTGAACGTGACGACCCTGATGCATGAAAAGGCAGCGTTGATCGGGGGAGAAGGAAACGGCGGCGTCATCTATCCGGCCCTCCACTGCGGCCGCGATGCGATGGTGGGAGTCGGATTGTTCCTTTCCAACCTGGCGGCGCGGCGGATGACCGTTTCTGCCCTGAAGAAAACCTATCCGCAGTACCAGATTGCCAAGAACCGGATCGAGCTGGCGGATTCCGCCATGATCGGCAAGATCCTCTCCGAACTCAAGAACGTTTACGCCCAGGAGGTCATCGATGACCGGGACGGCGTGAAGATCCTCTTCGAGCAGAAGAAACAGTGGGTGCTCCTGCGCCGGTCCAATACCGAGCCGATCATCCGCGTTTATGCCGAGGCGGCGACGATGCAGGAGGCGGACGCACTTGCGCGGGAGGTGATCGATGTGGCCGAGCGGATCATGAAAGGATAGCCCTATGTTTTCATTCCGGACAACACCGCTGGAAGACCAGCTGGACAAAGCGCTTCTCTCCGGGAAGGTCGGGTGCTTCTGCACCCAGAATTGCTGGGACACCTATCGGGGGCGCTACATGTACGATTTGTTCCGCGAGCGGGGCAACCTGGAGGTGGTCTTTACGCCGCGGGATACGGAGCTGACGCCCTTGACGAACCACATTGCCTGCGAACGGGACCAGCTGGCCGGTCTGAACGCGGTCGTGGTTGAAATCCAGGATGTCGGCGCCCGGTACTTCAATTATACCCGGGATGTGTTCCGGCTGATGACGATGCTGGCTGAATTGGGGGATGAGGCTCCGGCGATGTATGTCGTGGACCACATCAATCCGGCCGGCCGTTTTGTCGAAGGATCCATTCCCGTGGGGGAGACGGAGCCTTTCGTCCCGAAAGTCGCACACCGGCACGGCCTGACGCTCGGCGAACTTTGCAATCTGTATTACAGCGAGATCGGAGCCCGTTTCCCGCTCCATGTCATTTCCGCGCTTGCGACGGAGGCCAACCGGCAGCTGCTGCCTTGGACCATCGCACCGGCTTCCGACATTCCGGGCATGTTCACGTGTTACATGTACAGCGGCGGCGGCCTGTGGAACAATACGACGGTGACGCCGGCCATCGGGACGGCACGTCCGTACGAATACATCGGCGCCCCGTTCATCAAGACGCGGTCGCTGACCGGTGTCCCGGCTCCGGAGGGAGTGCTGCTGCGGACATGTTCCTTTACGCCTGCGGCCGGGCAATACGCCGGCGAGCGCTGTTATGGATACCAGATCATGCTCCTGCCCGGGGCCGAGTACCATTCGCTGCTGCATACCCTCCAATTGATGCGGTATTTCCTGGAGCGTTATTCTCAGTTCGAGCTGTCGGCGGATTTCTGGCGGAAACTGGCCGATCCCGTCCTGGCGGAATTCCTCCGGGGAGAGTTGTCCTTCCAGGAGGCGAAAGAGCATGTGAAGGCGCAGGAGCAGAAATGGATCCGGAAGGCGAAACGGTATTCCCTGTATGAGGATCTGCCGCTCCGTATGAAATAAATCGGCGTTTTTGCTTGTTTGTTTGTGGAAAAGTGTCTATATTTGCGGCTCGATTGAGTAAAACATCTTTAATTTATATACACATGAAAAAAGGAATACATCCCGAATCCTACCGTCTTGTAGCTTTCAAGGATATGTCCAACGACACTGTATTCGTCACCCGCTCCTGCGCTACCACGAAGGAGACGCTTGAGGTGGACGGCATCGAGTATCCGGTCGTGAAGGTGGAAATTTCCAATACTTCGCACCCGTTCTACACTGGCAAAGTCAAGCTGGTCGATACCGCCGGTCGTGTTGACAAATTCTACCAGAGGTACAAGAATCGTCAGAAGTAATTCTCCATCCGGTTCTTACCGGGTCCGGAGCGCTTCTCCAGGATATGACGGACTGCACGGGATGTGCGGTCCGTTTTTTTTGTGTTAAAAGAGGCTGTATTCCTTGGAAAAGTCTTAGAATACAGCCTCTTTTTGAAAAACAGATGTCTGTTTAGATCGCCAGGACCAGCATCAGGGCGCCGACCAGTCCGAGGATCGCATAGAATTCCGGAAGCGCGGCGTAAATCAGGGTATTGGTCTGGACATCATGTCCTTGCGAGATTCCGACAATACCGTTTGCGCAGACCTGTCCCTGCCGGATGGCGGAAAGCAGGCAGACGATGCCGACACCGGTGCCGACACCGAAAAGCATCGGGCCGTAGGTGGCGAAGTCGAATTTGTAAACGAGCAGCCACATGAAGAAGCCGACGAAGCCGTAGATACCCTGTGTGGCAGGGAGCGCAGAAAGGATCAGGTAGCTGCTGGATTTCTCCGGAGCCTTCTTCAGGGCACCTTCTGCCGCATTTCCGGCAATGGTGGTTCCAATGCTGCTGCCGATTCCGGAAAGACCCAACATGAGTCCCAGTCCGAGATAACCTAGAATTTCGTTCATGATAATAGTTTGATTTTATTGATTGTTATTTTGTTTCTGTTCCTGTCTCCAGGGGCCGGTAGGTCCGGCCTTTCCCGGAATAACCGCTGTTCTTGAAGAACTCGAGGAAGTTGAGCCGCAGCGGGTGCACGAAGGCGCCCAGGCAGCACATGGCCAGGTTCAAGGCATGTCCGACGACCAGGATAAGAATGAAGAAGATCCATCCGATCCCGAATCCGCCGTCCCCGAGTGTCATGGCGGCGATGTCATTGAAGGCTTTTCCCAGCATGCCGCCGGCCAGCCCCAGGGCATAGAGCCGGAGGTAGCTCAGTACGTCTCCCAGCAGGCCGGTTACGGTATTGTAGGTCTCCCACAATCCGGCGCCGATGTTCTTGAGCGGGCTCCGGTGGATGTCATTGAACAGGAAGATACCGGCCGCTGAAACCACGCCGAGGGCAATGACGATCCATTTGGTCACGGTCGCGGGGACCAGCCCGAAGAGGGCGATTGTCCCGACGATCACTCCGCCGACAATCAGCAGGGTCCAGCCCCAGACACCCAACGATTCCAGGAAGCCCTGGTTGCGGGTGGCGTAGACGGTCTTGACGACCATGGCCAGGCACAGGTGGATGATACCGATGACCAGGGACAGGACCATCTGGGCTTCGAAGCCGCCGATGGTGCCGGTTATCATGCATTTCTTCAGCCAGGCGGGAATCCAGGGCAGGGCCGAGATGTCCACGCCGAAGAACGTATGCATGACGATGCCGACGACAAAGGTTCCGGCGCCCAGGGTGACGACCAGCGGGGAAAGATCGGCCATTCCCTTGACTTTTTTCAGGACGAAGCCGATGATAATCAGGAGCAATCCATATCCCGCATCTCCCATGCACATGGCGAAGAAGAGCAGGAAAAATACAGACAGGTAGGGGGTCGGGTCGAATTCATTGTACTCGGGACGGCCATACATGTCGGTAAGGACGGAGAACATGCGGGTGAACGCATTGTTTTTCAATTTGATGGGTGGATCGTCCTGGAGGGTCGCCTGCTGTTTGAGGTAGACAACCGGCATTTCTTCCAAGGCTTTCGTGACCTTCTCGTCATCCTCGTCGGGAACGAATCCGTGGAAGATGGCAAGGTGGTTTTCCGCCGCGCCTTCCCCTCCGGCATGCGCCAGGTATCGGTCCAGTTTCTTCAGGAGCCGGTCCCGTTCTTTTTCCATGCCCGGCACCGCCTCTTTGAGGGCGAGCATCCGGGCCTTGCAGGCAAGTAATTCCGAAGCGACCTTCTCCTGTTTCTCCCGGGTTTGCGCAGCGGTTTCGGCCGGAGCGGTAACCTCCGCTACCGGAAAACTGTAGGAAGGATCATCCGAAATGGTGACGAACCAGACGGTCTTGTCATCTTCCTGGACGACCTGCAGGGGATACTGCTCCGCCCAGGCGGGGTCGAACAACTTGCGGGAGACCGTATAGAACCGGACTTTGTAGCCCAGGGCGCCGAGCCTTCCGATGGCCTCGTTGTCAAATGCTCCCCAGGGCATGCGGGCTTTGATTTCCTTCTGAAGGGTTGCGAGCTCCGATGTAAACGTAACAAGCTGAGCCTGTGTCTTTTCCGCATCCGTGAGCGGATCGTCCGACGGAGTGACGGGAATGGCCAGGATTTCCTTCAGGTCGGGATCTTTCGAATAATCGGCCGCCTGGATCCGGGAAATCGCCTTGGAGAGCCGGTCTGCCTGCGTAAGGAGGGCGGCAGACTCCGCATCCACCGGTTTGGAGGAGCGGGTGATGTCCACCACGCCCAGCTCGGACAAGTCGGACAGGAACTGCGTCTGGTCCCCGCTCAGGAGGACAAAGGCGTATCGGGTCATTGGTTCAATCATGACGGAACCTCCTCTGTTAAAGATTCTTCCTCTTCGTGACGGACCTTGACGATCTTGGAGGAAGCCTTGCTCAGGTTCTCTTCATCCTCCATGTACCGCTTGATTTTGCGGATGGCTTCCTGATATCCCGGAATCTGGACCTTCTCGTACAGGTTCACCTTCTGGGTGGTCTTCTTCCGCTGGTAATCCAGGATCCTGCTCTTTTCTTCCAGGACTTCGGATTCGATTCCCAACCGGGTGAGTTCCTGCAGGATGGCCACGCCGTCTGCGAACCAGGCCGGTTTCACGAAGGCGTTGAAAGGGCGGATCTCGTAGTGGATGTCCTTGAGATGGGGCGTTTTCACGCCGGCCACCTTGACGGTCTCCAGGTCCACGTCCGTGATGCGGATCAGGCCGGGTTCGAACTCGTTCCACAAGGCCGCCAGCGAATCATACCGCTGCATGGCGGCATCCAATTCTTCGCGGACTTGCTGGGAACGGTCCTTGGCCTTGCGCACCTCCAGCCGCAGGGCACTCTCCTTGTTCTGCAGGGTAGGGAGCGCGCCGAGCCGCATCTTCAGCTGCTTGCCGAGATTGTTCAGGGATGTCTTGTTGTATTGAAACTTGATGGCCATTCCTATGCTTTCCAATATTTGTCGGCCAGGGACTGCTTGATACCGGTCTCTGCCTTGCTGAAATACTTCCCAAACAGTTCCCATGCGGTATCGAGCATCTCGTTGATGGTGATATTCACGTCAATGGAAAGAAGCCGGGTTGCGTAGTCCTTGGCATATGCGAGGCAGCGCATGTCATAGTCGGAGAGATCGAAACCGTTCTCCAATTTGGTCTTGGCATTCTGTGCATCCGCGTACAGACGCACGCCCGCATTCATGACCTGGCTGTGGTCCTCACGTGTTTTCTTATTCTGTACCAGCTGTTTCAGACGGGACAGGGAGCGGAACGGGTCGATGATGACTTTCCCCGAATCCGCATCGGCGCGCAGGAACAGCTGTCCTTCCGTGATGTACCCCGTGTTATCCGGGATGGCATGGGTGATGTCCCCATCGTTGAGGGTCGTCACGGCGATGATGGTAATCGATCCGCCGGAAGGCAGCTGTACGGCTTTCTCGTAAATCTTGGCCAGGTCGGAATACAGCGAGCCCGGCATGGAGTCCTTCGACGGAATCTGGTCCATCCGGTTCGACACGATCGACAACGCATCGGCGTACAGGGTCATGTCGGTCAGCAGGACCAGGACTTTCTCATTGCAGTCCACGGCGAAATATTCCGCCGCCGTCAGGGCCATGTCAGGAATCAGCAGCCGCTCCACGGGCGGATCTTCCGTCGTGTTGACGAAAGAGATGATTTTCTCCAGGGCACCTGCCGCCTCGAAAGAGTGGCGGAAGAAAAGATAGTCGTCGTTGGACAGTCCCATGCCACCGAGGATGATCTTGTCGACATCGGCGCGGAGGGCGACATCCGCCATGACCTGGTTGTACGGCTGGTCCGGATCGGCGAAGAACGGAATCTTCTGTCCCGAAACGATGGTATTGTTCAGGTCGATTCCCGCAATGCCGGTCGGAATCAGCTGCGAGGGCTGGCGGCGTTTGTACGGATTGACGGAAGGACCGCCGATCTGCCGCTCTTCCCCCTCGATTTCAGGACCGCCGTCAATCGGATGACCATAGGCGTCGAAAAACCGGCCGGCCAGTTGTCCGCTGACATGCAGGGTCGGCGGGGCGCCGAGGAAGACGATTTCCGCATTGGTCGGAATCCCTTCCGTACCGGCGAAGACCTGGAGGGTGACCACATCGCCCTTGATCCGCACGACCTGGGCCAGCCGGCCGTGCACGAGGGCCAGTTCGTCATTGGCGGCACCTTTCGCTTTCAGGGCGACCGTCGCCTTAGTAATCGCCTCCAACTGAGTATATATTTTCTGGTATGCCTTATTTGCCATATTCTGCAAGGATTTTGGAGAGTTCGTCGCGGAAAGACTGGAAGCCTTCGCTATGGAATTCGGAGTAGTTCATCTGCCGGAGCAGGTTAATCATGTCCTTGAACACGTTGCGGCACTGTTCATAGTCCTCGAAGGTGAATTCCTTGTCACAGATGTCCAGGAGAAGGTCCAGCATGTATTTCTGCCGCTCGATCGGGCAGAGGCTGTCGATCGGGTCGAATCCGTCCTGCTGGAGGAAACCGAAATCAATCAGTTCGCTCTTCCAGAAGGTCTCATGGTAGCTCATCGGGACGCCGTCGTCGCCGAGGATGTTGATCTGCTCGGCTGCTTCCCGTCCGCGGCGGACCAGGTTTTTGGCGCGCGTAATGCGTTCGACCCATCCTTTCTCGACCGTATCGTCCAGATACTGGCGGATTTCCGGATACTCCAGGTACTTGGAATAGGATTCGATCGGATTCACGGCCGGATACCGTTTCTGGTCGGCACGGCTCTGCTCCAGGCCGTAGAAGCAGCGGGCTGCTTTCTTGGTGGATTCGGTGACCGGTTCCTTCAGGTTACCGCCGGCAGGGGAGACCGTTCCGATGACGGTAACAGCCCCTTTCTGCCCGTTGTTCAGGATCACCATTCCCGCGCGCGAATAGAAATTTGAAATGATGGCGGACAAGTCGACCGGGAAGGCATCGGCTCCCGGGAGCTCTTCCATGCGGTTGCTCATTTCACGGAGGGCCTGTGCCCAGCGGGAGGTTGAGTCGGCCAGGAGGAGGCAGCGCAACCCCATCGCGCGGTAATACTCGCAGATGGTCATGGCGGTGTAGACAGAAGCCTCACGGGCGGCGACCGGCATGTTGGAAGTATTGCAAATGATGGTCGTACGCTCCATCAGGTGACGTCCCGTGTGCGGGTCGATCAGTTCCGGGAATTCCGTGAAGATTTCCACGACCTCGTTGGCCCGTTCCCCGCAGGCAGCCATGACAATGATGTCCGCTTCTCCTTGCTTGGCAATCGCATGCTGGAGGACGGTCTTGCCGCAGCCGAACGGCCCCGGGATGAAGCCTGTACCCCCTTCTGCAATCGGATTGAAAGAGTCGATGACGCGGACTCCCGTCTCCATGATCTTCTCCGGCCTGGGCTTCTCGCGGTATGCCTTGACGGCTACCTTCACCGGCCATTTCTGGGTCATGGTGACCGGAATGTCTTCCCCGGAAGCGTCCGTCAGCGTCGCGATGGTCGTGTCGACAGTATACTGTCCGGCCGGTGCGACCGACTTGACCGTGTATTCCCCGCGGAAGGAGAACGGCACCATGATTTTATGGGGCAGCCAGCCTTCGGTCACTTCGCCGAGCCAGTCGGCGGCGATGACCTTGTCCCCGGGCTGGGCCAGGGGCTTGAATTCCCACAGTTTCTTGCGGTCGAGCGGGTCGGTATATTCCCCGCGCTGCAGAAAGACGTTCTTCATCGTGGTAAGGTCATTCTGCAAGCCGTCATACACGCTGGAAAGCAGGCCCGGTCCAAGGGTGATTTCCAGCATTTTGCCTTCAAATTCAACGGAATCGCCTCCCTGCATGCCGCGCGTGCTCTCGAACACCTGCACCTGCGCCAGAGGGCCGTTCACCTTGATCACTTCCGCCATCAGGCGCGTCCCGCCGGTCGAGATATAGCAGAGTTCATTCTCGGCGACCGGACCGTCCACGCGGACTGTCACCAGGTTCGAGACAATGCCCGTTACTGTACCTGTTGTTTTTGCCATATTGTAATTTGTTTATTTGTCTTTGAAATCTACGCCTTGGAACGTCCCTTTCACCTCGCCGACCAGGCGGCGGAACATCTCGCGCCCCGTCTGTTCGTCCAGGGACAGCCAGCGGTCCAGGATATGGAGCTTGGCGACATAGCCCAGGACGGCGTCCAGGTCGAAATAGTCGAAAAGGGTGAGGGTGGAAATTTTGTCCCATACGACATCGTCCAGGGCCCGTTCCCGCTCCAGGAGGTCTTTGCGCGAAAGGGCTTCCTGCACCGCATCCCGCTCGTCGAATTCGCCGGGATGGAAACGGTATCCTTCCAGGTCCGTCTTGTCGTCGTCTTCTTCCCCCTGGCCCGTGAGGATGTCCGTCCCTTCCGGCCGTCCGAGTTCCTGGTTCAGGAAGCGGACCTTTTCATTGCGGAGGTTCAGGTCGAACCGGAAATATTCGCGCAGGAAGGCGCTCTTGTTCTCCAGCGCCGCGGCGTAGAATCCGGTGCCCAGCTGGGATTCGTCGAACCCCTGGAGCAGGACATCCAGCTGCCGGTTGTCCGCGTGGGACAGGCTGTGGCGGATTTCCTCGATCACGGCGTTGAAATCCTTGCCTTCAGCGTACCGGTAATCTTGCGTCAGGAAGGGAAGACTGGCGATGATGTATTCGAAATTGCTCATTGACCGAAGAGGAATTTCTTGGTAACCGGGCGGAGATACGCTCCGATGAGGGACTGGAAAGTCTCGTCGGTCAGACTGATGAAGTAGCCTCCATCCTTGGGACCGATGGTCATTCCACCGGCAATTTTCTTGGAGAAAGATACGTCGAGTCCATGGGACAGCTCGTTCTTAAGCTCTTGGCTGACAAATGATTCAAGCTGGTCTTTCAGGGAGGCGGGCAGGACGATTTCCAGATCGGCCGGTTCCTGGGTGCTGAAGGCTTTCGCGACAGTCCGGATGATTTCCTTGAGGAAATCCGGCTGGGAGAGCGCCGCTCCGACAGGTGCGTCGGCGATCTTCATCATGACGGCGTTTTCGATGTCCTTCCGGGTGGCTTGCAGGGCCTGGGCCGAGGCCATCTTGATGTCGCTTTCCGTCTTGGTGCGGAGGTCTTCCGCGGATTTTTCCGCTTCTTCTACAATGGCGGCTGCTTCCTTGCGGGCGGCCTCCACGATGGCGGTCGCTTCTTCGCGCGCTTTGGCCAGCAGCGCCTCGCCTTCTTCCTTGCCTTTGGACAAGCCTTCATTGAAAAGCTTGTCAGTGAGTTCTTTCAGTTTATCCATGGATTCAATAAATGTTTCAGTTGTGGTTGAGACCTTAAATATAAGCAAAATATCCGCAAATCCCAAGTAGCTGCTCAGAAAACCCGCCGGGCCCCCATATACCGCATGAGATAATAAGAAGAGGAGTTGCAGTCGCTTTCATGGACCCCTTCGCTTTCCGAGCAATGGATGAAACGGAAGGAGGCGCGCATGAGGTCCACTTCCGTGACGATGCCGACATGGCCGATCTGCCGGATGGAGCGCTTCTTCCCGAAAAAGACAATGTCTCCCTTGCGGAGTTCCTGGACGTCTTCTATCGGTTCTCCTGCTTTGAATTGCTGCTCGGATACGCGGGGGAGGGTGATGCCGCTCCGGGCAAAGACATATTTGATAAAACCGGAGCAGTCGAAGGCTTCCGGTCCGTCCGCAGCCCAGCGGTACGGTTTCCCCAGGTGTTTTTCGGCTTCCAGGATGAGCGCGTCGGCAATGCCGGTTGTGTCCGGAAGCGCTTGTGCCATAAGCGGTTTGGGAAATGCTGCCAGGGAAAGGATCCCCAGCAGGACGACTATCAGATGTATTTTCATGTTCATTTTTCAGCCATATCCTGCAAAAATGATGCAGAATTTGGTTATCTTGTCAAGGATAATGGATTTGCTTATGAAACGGTTCTTGCCGGCCTTGTCGGCCTTTTTCTTCTTTTCTGTTTGGATGACGGCGCAACCCAATCCGGATCCCGGTCCGGGGTGGCCGGAGTCGCCTTATCCGACCCAGGCCGGCAGCCGCTGGTGGTGGCACGGTTCGGCCGTAACCCCTGCCCAACTGGACGCCTCCATGCGGGATTATGCCGCCCATGGAATCGGGACGCTGGAAATCACGCCGATCTATGGGGTGACCGGCGGGGAGAAAGAAGACATTCCTTTTCTCTCTCCCGCTTGGATGGAAGTGCTCCGGCAGACACAGGAGGCCGGTCGCAAATACGGGATCCAGATCGACATGAATTGCGGGACGGGCTGGCCGTTCGGCGGCCCCCAGGTTCCGCTGGAAGATGCGACTTGCAAGGTGCTTCCGGTGGAGCGGGAGGTGACAGCCGGGCGCGGGAAGGTCTCCTTTGACATCCTTCCGCCCGGGAAAGAACGCCCGTATGCCGTGCTGCAGAAGGTGATGGCCTATCCGGTATCTGTTCCCGGCTTCAAGGGACGCTGCCTGGACCTGACCGGATCGGCACGGGACGGGATGGTAACCTGCAAGTTGCCGCAGGGATCGTGGCAGATCATTGCCTTGTATTATTCCCGGACCCTGGAACGGGTCAAGCGGGCGGCACCCGGCGGAGAAGGCTGGGTGATCGACCATTTCAATCCCGCTGCCGTAGACCGGTATCTGGCCCGGTTTGAAGACGCTTTCGCCCGGGACAACATCCCTTATCCCGCTACATTCTTCAATGACAGTTACGAAGTATACAAGGCGGACTGGACGCCGGCCCTGCTGGAGGAATTCGCCGTGCGGCGGGGATACCGGCTGGAGGAGTACCTGCCCGGTTTGTTCCACGGGACCGGACCGGATGCGGAAAAGGTCCTGATCGATTACCGGGAGACGCTGAGCGATCTGCTGCTGGAGAATTTCACGGGCCGTTGGGTGGCCTGGTGTCACCGGCACGGCGTCCGGGTGCGGAACCAGGCGCATGGGTCTCCGGCCAACCTGATCGACCAGTATGCGGAGGTGGATATTCCTGAAATCGAGGGCTTCGGACTGTCTGAATTCGGGATCCGCGGCCTCCGGAGCGATGCGGGCAAGACCCGGCTGAATTATTCGGACCTGTCGATGCTCAAGTATGCCTCTTCGGCTGCGCATATCTGCGGGAAGCCGCTGACTTCCAGCGAAACGTTCACATGGCTGACCGAGCATTTCCGGACCTCGCTCTCCCAGCTCAAGCCGGACATGGACCTGATGTTCTGCGGCGGCGTCAACCGGATGTTTTTCCACGGGACCTGCTATTCTCCGGACGGAGACCCCTGGCCGGGCCGGAAATTCTATGCTTCAATCGACATGTCTCCGACCAATACGATCTGGCGGGATGCTCCTGCCTTCATGGCCTATGTGGACCGGTGCCAGCGTTTCCTGCAGTGGGGGGAGCCCGATAATGATTTCCTGGTTTACCTGCCGGTGCGGGATATGTGGGCGCGGCGTGACAAACGACTGTTGATGATGTTTGAAATCAGCAACATGAAGCAGAACGCGCCGGACTTCATCCGCTCGGTCCTGCAGGTCGATTCACTGGGCTATGACTGCGACTATATCAGTGACAAATACTTGATGGGGACCACGTTCGAGAACGGGATGCTCCGGACGGCGGCCGGGACGCGCTACAAGGCGCTGATCCTTCCGAATGTCCAGCGCTTTTCCCCTGCGACGCTGTCCCATATCCGGGAACTGGAAGCGGCGGGCGCCACGGTGATTTGGAATTTGGACGAACAGGCCATGCGCCGGGCGGCCCGGGGCGAAGAGATGAAATCGCGTTTGGGCCTGCACGCCATCCGGCGGTCCCATGAAGGGGGATATCATTATTTTATCGCCAACCTGTCTCCGGAAGATGTAGATGCCTATGTTTCGCTTGCTGTCCCGTTCACGGCGGCCCGTGTGTTCGATCCGATGTCCGGGAAGCAATATGCTGCTGAGGTGAAAGACGGGAAAGTCCGTCTGGCGCTCCGCAGCGGGGAATCCTTGATCCTGCAGACCGATGATAACGCCCCTCAGGCCGTTTCCGGACCTTTCCGTCCCCGCTTTGCGGGAAGCCGGAAGATAGACTTGGGCGGCAACAAGTGGACCCTGGACTTTACGGAAGAGGCACCCCGGGTCGGCCGCTCCTATCACCTGGACGGTCTCCGGACCTGGGAAGGGCTGGATTCACTGACGGCTGTGACCATGGGTACGGGGGTGTATTCCACGGCCGTGGAACTTTCCGATGCGGATGTCCGCCGCCGGTGGGCGATTGATCTGGGAGATGTCCGCGAGAGTGCCCGGGTGTATGTGAACGGCCGCTATGTGGGATGTGCATGGGCCGTTCCCTTTGAACTGGAATGCGGGGATGTGTTCCGGCCCGGCCGCAATGAAATCCGGATCGAGGTGACGAACTTGCCGGCCAACCGGATTGCCGACATGGACCGGAAAAAGGTGCCCTGGCGCCGCTTCAAGGATATCAATGTCGTAGACATTCACTACAAGCATACGACGTATGACAGATGGGAGCCTGTTCCGAGCGGGCTGGCCTCTACGGTCTGCCTGGTCAGTCTGGATTGACAGCGTCGTGAGCGGTCCGGTAAGCCGGGCTATCCCCGTAGGGTCAATAAACATCACCGGATTCCCCGCACAAGACGCATACGGACTGACGACGCCGGAAACAACGGCTTCTTAAAACGGCGTACTTACATTATCTTACTGTTCAGCAATTATTTCACCGGTTGCTTGATAGTATACCTTTCCATTGTCAGCACCAAATGTTTCTTTTATATCTTTCATTAGTTGGACAATGAAATTGAGATCCGTGTTTTTTTTCTTTGGAAAGAAGACTGTAATGATCGTGAGATACTCTGGGAGATTGCGTTTAGGGGGTAAATACTTTTTATCAACCCATACGAATGAATACGTCTTATTGTCTATATCTACTTCTACCATTCTCGTTTTCTTAAGGCAAACCCCTCCTCCCGGATAAGCCAGCATACCGATGGGCTTTTCGAGATGATTCTCATCAAATAATTTGTTTACTGGTTCATAATTATTATACCTATCAGGTTTGATAGTACCATTTTTATACTCAATAAAGAACTTTATTATTTCTTCTGCTTTTTCGCTATAAACGGGATAATCTGAAACCAGTTTCTCTTGAATAGAATTAAACTCTTTAATGGTTGGCTTCATGATGCTGATCGTATCAAATCTTCTATCTGACACATTATCTCTGAGCTTAACTTCTATGATATAATTATTACAATCAAATTGTCCCATAACTTTGACCTTCTTCTATATAACATAATATTAACTTGCTGTCGCATAGAGCTTTAATCAAGTTCGATGTTATTTGTATTCCGATATCCAATCCAGCTCCAAGCAACGCTCCTCCAAGGGGCCCTTTCCCATCCGGATCGATTAATGACAGCGGATTATTTTCACAATACGCATACGGACTGATGTCGTAGCCCATTCACCCGATCATTTGTATAATTTCCCGGCCTTGTCTCAGTTTCCCGCCACAAAATGAAAAACTCCCTGCATTTTTTCATTTTTGTCCGCATGCCCCAATCCTTTATGCACACTTCTCCCTTAAACCGTTATTCAAAGAGTGTTTTAATGCTCCATTTATCCAATGAAACATGATTCGCAATTTGATTTGATCCAAGTTTCGTTACTGTGCCCATTATTTCCGGATACCTCTTCAGAATACTGGATTTCGTGGAAATGCGAACGTCTTTAGGGTCAATTAATGGCTTTGAAAATAAACCGAATACCCTATCGATTCCAAAGTGTTCAATATAATTAACACGTGCCCCATTCAATACAAACGTATCTGTAATCACTGTATCATCGAATGCAGTTGTATTTGCCGCAATTCTTTCTCTTGCACTATCATATGGTCTCGAAATGCCAATAAGCGATTTGTAATCATAATTTGCAATAAGATTGGCTATTTCGCGAGGCGTTTTGCCCGAATGATTGGGTTGATCTGGATCTACGCCATTTTTTAACAAAAAAACTATAATATGGAAAACACTTCTTTTATTACTGAATAATGCCCTAAAGATACCATTATTTCCATATGAATCTAGAACATCGATATTTACTTTCTTCTTGAATAAAACTTGTACCAAGTGGATGTTTCCATTAAGAATAGCCAGGTGAAAAGGTGGGAAGCCTTCCTTATCAGGAATATTTGGATCAGCTCCAGCATTTAAAAGATACTGTAATATTTCCGCCCTATTATATGAGACTGCTTTCCAAATAAGAGTTTGCCCCATCTTGTCCTGCTCATTTATGTCAGAAAGAGAGGAAGATATTTCAAGGAACTCCTTTTCTTTACCCTTACAGATACAATTTTGAAGATATGTAAAAGAATCAGATAATTTATTTTTACTCATATCTATGGCTTCTATTTGACTTCGGATCTTCCACCTGAAATAATTCCGGATTGTTCTCCGCCTCTATCACTTCTTTGCGAGTATGTTGACTTTTCTGATGCTGAATCTTTCGCTCTCTCCAAGACTGTCCCTTTTTATGTAGTCGAGGCTGATGGGAATCGTCAGGCGACGGCCCTTGAGTTCATAAATGGGAACGCTGTACTCGGCGGCTCCCATGCTGTGCGTGAACGGTACGTCGGCATACTTCACCCGCGAGGCGGCCTCCGGGGACGGAGGAAGGATGTCCTCTAGCTGCGTGGCGCCGCGATGGTAACTGACGTCGGTCTGCGCCGAGAGCGGCGGAGGAAAGGCAAGGAGGAACAGCAGCAGCGAAAACAGGAGTCCCGAACTCCTGCTGGGGAAATTGTAGTCAGTCCGTATCATGGCCGTAAGGGAGTGGTTTCACGACCAAGGTACGGAAAATAATTGGATAATAATCAGGAGATTCCCTTTTTTCTTCAGTTTCGATGAGTCCGTGTTCCCTCCAAAAGATAAGCCGGGCTATCCGGTAACCGCCCATGGCTGCGAGAACAAGCGGGATGTTGTAGTTCTTTTATCCAAGGAAGCCGAGCAGGATGCCGGCTGCGACGGCGGAACCGATGACGCCCGCGACATTCGGCCCCATGGCGTGCATGAGCAGGTGGTTGCCGGGATCGAATTCGCGTCCGACAATCTCGGAAACGCGCGCGCTGTCGGGAACGGCCGAAACACCGGCATTGCCGATCAGCGGGTTGATCTTGTGGCCTTCCTTGAGGAAGAGGTTCCAGATCTTGACGAAGAGCACCCCGCAGGTCGTGGCGATCACGAAGGACAGCAAGCCCAGTCCGAAAATCTTGATGGAATTGGCGGAAAGGAACTTGTCGGCTTGCGTCGAACAGCCGACCGTGAGTCCGATCAGGGTCGTGACGACATCGATGAGCGGTCCGCGGGCGGTCTCGGCCAAGCGACGGGTTACACCGCTCTCTTTCAAAAGGTTACCGAAGAACAGCATGCCCAGCAGCGGCAGGCCGCTCGGGACGATGAAGGCGGTGGTCAGGAAGCCGACGACCGGGAAAATGATCTTTTCCTTCTGGCTGACTTGCCGGGGGGCGGGCATCCGGATCAGACGCTCTTTCTTGGTCGTCAGTGCAATCATGATCGGGCGCTGGATGACCGGGACCAGGGCCATGTAGGAATAGGCCGAGACGGCGATGGCGCCCATCAGGTCCGGCGCCAGTTTGGAAGACAGGAAGATGGCGGTCGGGCCGTCTGCACCGCCGATGATGCCGATGGCGCCCGCCTCATTGGGGGCGAAACCGAGGACGAGCGCGAGCAGGTATGCTCCGAAAATGCCCATCTGCGCCGCCGCGCCGATCAGGATCAGCCGGGGCTGGGAAATCAGGGCGGAGAAATCCGTCATGGCTCCGATTCCCAGGAAGATCAACGGGGGATACCACCCCTGCTTGACGCCCTGGTAAAGGGTATTGAGGACGGAGCCGTTCTCGTAGATGCCGATATTCAGGCCGGGGAACATCGGGATGTTGCCGATGACCATGCCGAATCCGATCGGAACCAGCAGCAGCGGCTCCCATTCTTTCAGGATGGCGACCGTGATGAAACCGATGCCGATGGCAATCATCACGAGGTTCTGCCAGGTGCAGTTGGCGAAGCCGGTGAACTGCCAGAATTGCTGCAAACTGTCGATAATCTGCTCCATGCCGCTATGCGATTGTGACGACAGGGGCGCCTTCCAGCACGGAATCACCCTTGGCGACGTGGATGGCCGTTACGGTACCGTCCTGTTCAGCCTGGATTTCGTTTTCCATCTTCATGGCCTCGATGACCGCGACCTTCTGGCCGGCTTTCACCGCCTGGCCTTCCTTGACGGAGACCTCGATGATGACACCGGGGAGCGGGGATTTCACCTGCTGTCCGGCACCCTTGGGCGCCGCCGGGGCAGGGGCAGGGGTTGTTGCCGCCGCGGCAGGAGCAGCGGCCGCCGGGGCCGCAGGAGCCGGGGCGGGGGCAGCTGCCGGAGCTTCCTCGAGTTCTACCTGATAGGAGGTGCCGTTGACGGAGACTTCCGCATGGGTGCCTTCTTCCGATTGGATGGCAACTTCGTAATCCTTGCCGTTAATCTTGAATTTGTAGGTCTTCATGTTATGTTATTTCTTTATTATCAGGAGATTTATTTCTTTTCAGGCCGTTTGCGCATCAGGCCGCTGCGGCTTTTCCAGCCGCTTTGTCCGTCCCGCCGGATGGTCAGGACATAGCTTTCGTTGTCATGGACGCATTCCGTCAGATACAGGTGGAGGGCCATGGCGATGGCGGCATAGTCGTCGCCTCCTTGTTCCAGGTCGAGGGCCATGGCGATGGCCGCGGCAACGTCGCCGTCAGCCGGGGCCCCTTTCTTTTTGGGAGCAGAAAGCTTTTTCCGAGCCGGCCTGTCGAACAGGAGGTTGAAGAGGAACCACAGGATGGTCAGCGCGCAGAAGACAACCAGGATGGATACCAGCGACAGGATCCAGCCGTGCGGGTCCTCGCGGGCCATTTTCTGGCTTTTGGTCTCGGCGTTCTGGTCTCCGTTGCGGATGCCGGGACTGGGCTCGGTGAACTGCGCTTCCGTCCGGAAATCCATTTCCTTGATGTCATGGGCGAGTTTGCTGACAGACTTGCCGGCGGGAAGATTGGCCGGAACCACGAGCGAATCAATGATGGTACGGCCGTCGTTGCTGGTCAGGTACAGGGTGGATCCGGCGCGGACCCGGAAATCCGTATACATCGGTCCGTCGGAACCTTTTCCGCTGGCATACAGCAGGACGGCCTGCCGGGGGCCGACAACCGTCCGGGCGTCTCCCTTGGGAATGATGCTTTTCCGGAGCGCGTTCCGGTCGTCCGACAGGAAGCATCCCCCGAAATTGACGGTACCCTGCGAGGTGTTGAACAGTTCGATCCAGCCGCCCCGCCTCCCGTAGCCATCCACGATCCCCGTCGAGTCCGGCTGTGCCAGCGCCTCGGAAATGATGAGGTCGATGACATTCTGGGCCCGGAGCGGGAGGAAAGCCGCCAGGAGAGAAAGAGTCAATAGTATTCTTTTCTTCATCAGAAGTCGCTTAGAGGGGAAGATTGTCGTGTTTCTTTTCGGGCATGGCCTGCCGTTTTCCGGCGAGTTGCTCCAGGGCGCGGATGACGCGGAACCGGGTGTTGCGCGGCTCGATCACGTCGTCGATATATCCTTTCTGGGCTGCCTGGTACGGATTGCTGAACAGGTCGTCATACTCCTGTTTCTTCTGCTGGTAGATCCGTTTTTGTTCGTCAGGATCTTCCGCAGCCTTGATTTCCTTGGAATAGAGGACGTTGACAGCGCCGTCGGCCCCCATGACCGCGATGTTTGCGGAGGGCCAGGCGTAATTGACATCGCCGCGCAGCTGCTTGCAACTCATGACAATGTGCGCGCCTCCGTAGGATTTGCGCAGGGAGACGGTCACCTTGGGGACGGTCGCCTCGCCGTAGGCGTACAGCAGTTTCGCCCCGTTGGTGATGATCGCGCCGTATTCCTGCTGCGTGCCGCAGAGGAAACCGGGGACGTCCACGAGGGTGACGAGCGGGATGTTGAAGGCATCGCAGAAGCGGACGAACCGGGCTGCTTTGCGGGAAGCGTTGATATCCAGCACACCGGCCAGGATTTTCGGCTGGTTGGCGACAATCCCGACGCTGCGGCCGCCCATGTGCGCGAAGCCGACGATGATGTTTTTGGCGAAATCCTTGTGGACTTCGAAGAAGTTGCCGTCATCGACGATGCTCCGGATGACGTAATACATGTCATAGGGTTTGTTCGGATTGTCCGGGATGATGTCATTCAGGGCATCGTCCACCCGGCCGGCCGGATCCAGGGTTTCCAGGACCGGCGCCTCCTCCAGATTGTTCTGGGGAAGGTAGGAGAGGAGTTCGCGGATCGTCCGGATGCCGTCCTGCTCCGAGTCGGCCGCGAAATGGGCCACGCCGCTCTTGGAAGTATGGACCCCAGCGCCGCCGAGTTGCTCCTGGTCCACGGTTTCACCCGTCACGCTTTTGACCACGGCCGGGCCGGTCAGGAACATGTAAGAGGTATTCTTGACCATCAGGGTAAAATCTGTCAGGGCCGGGGAGTACACGGCTCCGCCCGCGCAGGGGCCGAAAATACCGGAAATCTGCGGAATGACGCCGGAAGCCAGGATGTTCCGCTCGAAAATCTCGCCATAGCCGGCCAGGGCGTCGATCCCTTCCTGGATCCGGGCGCCGCCCGAGTCATTCAGTCCGATGACGGGTGCGCCGCCGCGGACGGCCATGTCCATGATCTTGCAGATTTTCTCGGACATGGTTTTTGAAAGGGAACCGCCGGAGACCGTGAAATCTTGGGCGAAAACGTAAACCAGGCGGCCGTTGATGGTTCCGCAACCGGTTACGACGCCGTCTCCGTCGAAGTGTTGTTTCTCCATGCCGAAGTTCGTGCAGCGGTGTTGGACAAACATGTCATATTCTTCGAAACTGCCTTCGTCCAGAAGCAGGGCGATCCGTTCGCGGGCCGCCAATTTTCCTTTTGCGTGTTGGGCATCAATCCTTTTGGGACCTCCTCCCAGCTTGGCCTTTTCCCTGCGTTCCACCAGGCGGGCAATGCTATCAGTCTGTATGCTCATAATAGATGGGTTTGTCTGGCGGGAGCGTTGTGTGACGCCGATTCCCGCTATAATTTTGCAAATATACGAAAAATATCTCGATACCGGTGCCGGAATGCCTTTTTGGGGTTTTGAAATGCCAATTATTGTTATTAAATTTGTTAATTGGATTTTCGCTGTGCGAAATATTAGTTGAAACGGAAAAAACCAAGTAGATGAAACAAGTATTCCATCGTGTGCCGGCCCTGCTGGCAACCATCATTGTTCTTTTCCCGCTCATCCTGTCTCCGGTTTCCTGCATCGGTCCGGTGGAAGAAGACCTGGCTGCGGCCAAGGAGAAACTTTCCCGCCTGAAGGAAGCGGCAGACCGTCTGAATTCCACCCTTTTACTCGTAGACAAGACGGCGCGTGGCATGAATACGGACATGCACGTGACCGGTTCGGAAAAACTCTTCGATGAGGATGGGAAGGAAGCGGGTTATTCCTTGTCATTCAAAGACGGTACCCTGATCCGGATCTGGTTCGGTGTCCAGGGAGAGGACGGGAAAGACGGGCATACGCCCAATCTTTCGGTCCGGATGGACGAGGCGGACAGCCTCCTGTACTGGACGGTCGACGGGGAGTGGATGAAAGATGTCTCCGGCGGCCGGGTCCCTGCCCTCGGGCGGGACGGACGGGATGGCCGTGTGGACGCGGCTCCCCAGGTGAAGATCGAGGGGGACCAGTGGATGATTTCCTATGACGGCGGCAACACGTGGACTGTCTTGGCGTCCGTTTCTGAAATGGCCGGTTATCAGGTATTTATCGGGGCCGACGATTCGGAGGAAGACTGCCTTGTCTTCACCTTGTCGGACAGCAGCGCGCTGCGGATTCCGCGGTATGTCCCGGTTTCCCTGGCCCTGGAATCCACTGCCGACAGTCTCCTGATCGGCTCCGGCGAAATTCTGGAAATCCCGTTCCGGATTACCGGCTCCGTATCGGAAAACCGGGTCGTGACTTCCGGTACGGACGGGCGCTATGTGTCTGCAGTAGAAATGACCTCGCTTACGGAGGGGGTGGTTCGCGTGACCTGCAAGGACGCTGCAGAAGGGTATATTTTCCTGCAGGTGCATGACGGCGGATTCTCCGCCCTGGAAGAAATCACTTTCCTGCCCAGGACACTGACCATAGACAACCTGCGCCCTTACCCGGTCGCGGTGACGGGCGGGCTGCTCCGGCTGCCCTTCAAGGCGAATTTCCAGTTGGCAGCCCGGGTGCGCGAAGGCTCGGAATGGGTGACAGTCGCCGCCATCCGGCAGACGAATCCGGACCGCGCTACCATTGATTTTGTTTTTTCCGCCAATGATACCGGTGCTCCGCGCAGCGGGTGGGTGGATCTGGTCCCGGAAGACCATCCCGGGTTTGTATGTGCGACGGTCGAGTTCAATCAGGCGGGTCCCGCCACGGAATAAATCCCTATGAATATGAAAACCAATAAATATATCGTAATCCTTCTGGCGGCATGCCTGCTGGGAGGAAGTTGCTCCCGTTTTGTCCGGGATGAACTGGTCCAGATGCAGAATGAGATGGACGCGTTGTGGGAGAAGGTGAACACCATGAATGGCACGCTCGGATCCCTCAAGGAAGTTGTCGACGAGATGGCCTCCGGCGGCTATATCGTCAGTGCGACACCGGCCACTCCCGATGAGGAGGGCCGTTCGGGTTATCTCCTGACATTCAACGACGGGTCGATGATCACCCTGTACAGCGGCGTGGACGGGGAAGATGGCCAGAACGGGCAAGACGGGCATTCGCCTGCCATCAGCCTGAAGCAGGACGAGGACGGCGCCTGGTACTGGACGCTGGACGGCGAATGGCTGCTCGGCCCTGCCGGAGAGAAAGTCAAAGCTGTCGGCAAGGATGGCGAAGATGGCATTGCCCCCCGCGTGAAGGTGGAAGACGGATATTGGTGGGTGGCCACCGGCGGGGATGATACCTGGCAGCAGATGGCCCGCGCCAAGGGAGAAGATGCCGTGGATATCCTCTCGGCCATCGATGTCTCCCAGCCGGACCACGTGGTCCTGACGCTTGCGGACGGGCGGACGATCGCCATTCCGCGCTACCAGCCGCTCGTGCTGAAACTGAGTTTCCCGGATGAAGAGAACGGCATTTCGGCCGGCGAGACCTATCCGATTGGGTATGAATTGGAAGGGGACGTGACGGAGAAAACCGTAGTGACGGCCGGTACGGACGGGCGTTATCTTACGCGGATAGAGCGGATCTCCGACCGCGAGGGTACCGTCTGGGTGACCTGCCCCGCGGAATACACGGACGGATACATCTATTTCATTGTCAATGACGGGAAGGGCGGATCGCAAATCCGGGTCGTGACCTTCTACGAGCGGAAGATGACCCTTCCGGAGGGTCTGGTCTTCCCGGTGGATGCGGCCGGTGCGACCGTGACCGTCCCTTATTCGGTGAATTTCGCTTTCGAGCCGGTCTTCGCCGACGGATGCGATTCCTGGATCCATCTGCTCTCCACCCGTGCCGAAACGGTGGAAGGCAACCTGTCTTTCCAGGTGGATGCCAATACGGCGGAGGAAGAGCGTTTCGGTTTCATCGAAATCCATCCGGTCAACCATCCTGAGTACGTCCATACCCGGATTGCAGTCCGCCAGGCGGCAGCTACCGCGCCGGAACAAGGGGAGTAAGCCATGAAGAAAGTAATCATCATTCTCGTGGGATTCCTGCTCCTGCAGGCTCCCGTCCATGCCCAGAAATGGTCTGTGCAGACCAATCTTCTGGACTGGCTTTCGCTCGGGACGGCCAATTTGGAGGCAGGCATGTCCCTGTCCCAGCATTTCTCGCTGATGGCCGGCGCCCGCTACAATCCCTGGGAGTTTACGACCGAGTCGCCCGCCTCGGTGATCCGCAACCAGCAGACGACCGGTTATGTGGGGCTGCGTTACTGGACCTGGTATGTCAATTCCGGGTTCTGGATGGGCCTGAAAGGGCAGTATATGAATTCGTTCTCCAATACCGGAATCTGGCGGGCCGCCCTCAAGGAGGGGAAAAACGGCTGGGGCGGCGGTTTGTCCATGGGATATACCTTCATGCTCCACAAGCACTTGAACCTGGAGGCCGGGCTCGGTGTCTGGGCCGTGCACTTCCAGGAATATGGGTTCTACAGTTCTCCGGCCAAGACGTTCGTGCGCCAGGAGGGCCCCGCCTTTTTCATCTATCCTGACATGATTTCTCTGAGTTTAGTATACGTATTCTAATGAAAAACAGCCATATACTTCTAGCCGTAGGCGTTCTGGCCGCCCTGGCGGGCAGTTGCTCGACCCAGCGGAAACTCGCCTCCATCCAGCGGGGGGAGACGGCGGCCGCGCTGTCCATGGGCATTGATACTTCCCTTTATCCCGAACTGCGGAACCGTCCGGTCACGCGGGATACCCTGAAAATCAAGGATGACGACGGGACCCAGCTGCTGGTGATGCGGGCTTTCCGGGATGAGGCGACCGGAGAAATCGTTCCGACCGAGGAATTGTCTCCGGCCGTGGTTACGGCCCGTTTCCGCAACATCGCGGAGCGGCACGGGAAGGTCGACCTGGCTTTCCAGGTCATCGTACCCGGTTCCATGCAGGACAGCCGCTGGCAGCTCCGTTTTTATCCGGACATGTATTTCCTCGGAGATTCCGTCCGGCTCGATCCGGTCATGATCACCGGCAATTCCTACCGGAAATCCCAGTTGCGCGGCTATCAGCAGTACAATCGTTTCCTGTCGCGGATTGTCTCCGATACAACCCGCTTCGTGAATATCCGGCAGCTGGAAATTTTCCTCAAGCGGAACATCCCGCAATTGTATGCTTTCAAGACTGACAGCTCCTATGTGTCTGACGAACAGTTCTATACCATGTATGGCGTATCGGAACGGGAAGCGGTCGAGCATTATACCAACAAGATTGCCCGCCGGCGCAATGAACGGCGTGCCGCGCGGCTGGACAAGATGTACAGCAAGTATATCAAAGTCCCGATCGTGACCGAGGGAATCCGGCTGGATACGGTAATGGTTTCTCCTTTCGGCGATTTCATTTACAACTATGTCCAGACGATCAACACGCGGCCGCGTTTGCGTAAAGTCGATGTGACCCTGTCGGGAGATATCTATGAGGCCGATAAGCGGCTGTACCAGATTCCGCGCAGTGAGCCCCTGACCTTCTATATCAGTTCGGTCTCGGCCTTCGCTGACGGGACGGAACGCTATATGACCAAGGTGGTGGAGCGGCGGGCTTCGGCCAATACGGTCTGCCATGTGGACTTCGAACAGGGCCGCAGCGAGGTGAAACTCGATCTCGGGACCAATGCGCAGGAACTCGGCCGGATCCGCAAGACGCTGGCCTACCTCCTGCAGGATCAGGTGTACGACATGGATTCCATCATCGTGACTTCTTCTGCTTCTCCTGAAGGGAAAATCTCTGTCAATCAGCGACTTTCCAAAGCCCGCAGTGAATCCGTCTCCCGGTATCTGCATTCCTGCATCCGTACGCTTCAGGATTCACTCGCAGCCGATGCCGGCCTGCAGTTGGATGCACAGGGACAGATGCGGCATTTCCGCCGGGTGGATATTCCGTTTATCAGCCGGACCAAGGGAGAAAACTGGGACATGCTGACCCGGCTGGTCGACCAGGATCCTGTGCTGACAGATGGCAACAAGTCGGATTATGACTTGCTGGCACGGGTGAAGGACCTGGATCAGCGTGAGCACCTGCTCAGCCAGGAGCGTTTCTATCCCTATCTGCGTGACCGTCTGTATCCGAGATTGCGGACCGTCGGCTTCGAGTTCTATCTCCACCGCCGGGACATGGTCAAGGATACCGTCCATACGACAGTCCTCGATTCTGTCTACATGCAGGGCGTCCGTGCCCTTCAGAACATGGATTACGAGGGGGCACTCGAGCGCCTCGAGCCGTACCAGGATTTCAATACGGCCGTGGCTTACATGGGCTTGGACCGGAACCACAGTGCGATGGAAATCCTGTCCCGGGAGAAATCCTCGGCGCCCGTCAATTACTTGCTGGCGATCTTGTATTCCCGCATGGGAGATGACCAGAAAGCCGTTGAAAAATACCTGCTTTCCTGCAAACAGAATCCTTCTTACGTGCACCGTGGCAACCTCGATCCGGAGATTTCCGTCCTGATCAAATTGTACGGCCTGCATAAAGATGGGGATCTGTCTCCGGGCGGCAATTAACCAAGAGATTTGAACCATGGGGATCATTGACAAGGCCATTCACCGCCTCTATGCCCGGACAGGCATCACCTTGATCGTGTTGGCCGCTTTGCTGCTGGCCTCGACATCGCTGGTCCAGTTGTTTTTTGCCCGGAAGGGGATGCGGGAAGAGGCGGCGATGCGGGCGAAGAGCGAACTGGAAGTAACGGAACTCGAAATTGAAAAAGTGACCTCCAAGGTGGAGGTGGCTGCCAAGAATGTGATTTGGACGATTTCGAATTACCTGTCGGAGCCGGATTCCATGTATATGGTGCTCAGGCAGATACTGGACAGCAACCCGGACATTGCCGATGCCGCCGTGGCGTTCAGGGAGGACTATTATCCGAGCCTGGGGCACTGGTATGAACCCCTGATCGCCCGGCGCCCCGACGGCAGTTATGAGGCGATGCAGGCCGGCAGCGAATCGCATGATTATTTCCATGCCTCTTGGTACACTTCCGTTGTCGAGAGCGGCAAAGGCGGCTGGAGCGAGCCGTATTACGATGATAAGGGCGGCCGGGCGATGGTGGTTACCTATTCGGAACCGATCCTGGATGCGAATAACCAGTTTGTCGGTATATTGGGATTGGATATTTCGCTGGACTGGCTGACCGATTTGATCGGGAACATCCAGTTGTATCCGGACTCATACAGCACCCTGACCAGCAAGAGCGGACAGATGCTGGTCTGTCCGGCGGAGACGCTGGATACCCGGAATCTGGCGCGGTTCGTCGCGCCGATCGAGAGTACCGGCTGGCAGATGTCGATCGTGATCCCGTATGCGGAGATTTACCGCAATGTCCGTCGCGTGGGCCGGATTGTCGTCCTGCTGCAAATCCTCGGTCTGCTGCTGTTGGCGGCCATTGTCCAATATACGGCCCGCAAGCAGATGAAACTGGAAGAGGTTGAGGAGAACAAGGAACGCATTGAAAGCGAGCTGAAGATTGCCCGGGGCATCCAGATGGCGATGCTGCCGAAAATCTTCCCGCCTTTCCCGGAGCGCAGCGACATTGACATGTTCGGAACCCTGATGCCGGCCAAGGAGGTCGGCGGTGACCTGTACGATTTCTTCATCCGGGACGAGCGGCTGTTCTTCTGCATCGGCGATGTCTCCGGGAAAGGAATCCCGGCTTCGCTGGTCATGGCGGTCACCCGGAGTCTGTTCCGGACGGTTTCCGCCCATGAATATTCGCCCGAGCACATCATCACCGTCATCAATGATTCGATGTCGGAAGTGAACGAGAGCAACATGTTCGTAACCTTCTTCCTGGGTGTGCTGGACATGGCTTCCGGCGAGCTGACCTATTGCAATGCGGGGCACAATGCGCCGATGCTGCTGGGCCCGGACGGTGTCAGGATGCTGGATGTCGTTCCCAATCTGCCGCTCGGCGTCGTGGAGGGGATGGATTTCCAGCCGCAGAAGACGAAGATTTCTTCCGGGGAGGGGATTTTCCTGTATACGGACGGATTGACGGAGTCGGAAAACATCCGGAAAGAGCTCTATGGCGAGGAAAAGGTCCGGAAGGATCTTTCCGAGATGGTGGAAACACCTGCTGCAGATATTGTTGCGCGTTTGGTTGAGGCGGTTCGGAACCATGCCGGCGAGGAGCCGCAGAGTGACGATTTGACCATGTTGTTCATCCGTTACTTCGGCAATGCCGGCGTCATCCGGCAGCAGCTGGCCCTGCGCAATGATATCCAGGAAATATCGAAGTTGCAGCCGTTTATTGAAGACATTGCGGAAAAGGCGGGGCTGGATGCCCAGACAGGAATGCAACTGAACCTGGCGGTCGAAGAAGCGGTGACCAATGTGATCAGCTATGCTTATCCGGAGGGGACGGAAGGACATGTGGACCTGGAAGCCGTCCTGTCTCCCGGTCAGCTGGAGTTTATCCTGACGGATTCCGGCCGTCCTTTCGATCCCACGGCAGCTGCGGAGGCGGATACGTCCCTGTCGCTGGATGACCGTCCGATCGGCGGATTGGGGATCTATCTGGTACGCAATCTGATGGATACGGTCCAGTACCGGTATGCATCGGAAAAGAATATCTTGAAGATGATCAAGAAACTATGAGAAAGCCGGGTGGAATTCATCTGGCGGCCCTTCTGGTTCTGGCCCTGCTGACAGGCTGCAGCCGGAAGCCTTCAGCAACCCCGCAGACGCCCGCTGATGTCCGGACGGTCGGGGTTTTGTCCGGTTCATACCATGCGGAATTGGTCCAGGCGCGTTTTCCTGATGTGAAGCCCCTCTATTTCCCGGATCTGGTCTCGATGGCCCTGGCCTTGGAGAAGGGGCAGATCGATGCCTTTGCCTGTATCAAACAGGGAAGTGCGCATTTGCTGGACCGTTATCCGGGGTTCTCCTTTTTGGAAGGGGCCGCGATGCCGGATTCTTCTTCTTTGGCTTTCCGCCCGGAGGAAACGGCCCTGGCCGGCCGGTTCAATGCTTTCCTGGCGCAAATCCGGTCGGACGGGACGTATGCAGCCATGCAGCGGAACTGGTTCGGCCCCGATGCGCCCCGGAAACCGTATCCCCATGCGCACGGTTCCGGCGACCCGATTGTCGCGGGAATCGAAGTCGGCCAGACGTTCATGACTTTTGCCGCAGAGGAAGGGGAGGCCGGCTTCGAGCCGGAGCTGATCCTTCGTTTCGGAGAATATCTGGGACGTCCGGTTGTGTTCCGGGAACTGACGGGTTCCGGAATGGTTCCGGCGTTGCTTTCGGGGCGGGTGGACATCTTGTGCTGCGGAATCACCCCGACGGCTCCCCGCCGGGAAAAATTGCTGTTTTCCCAAGCGTACAGCAACCATGATGTCGGTTTCGTGGTCCGTTCGGCTCATCCGGAGCATGTTTCCCAGCCCGGCTTCAAGGAGCGTTTCCGGGAGACGCTGGTCGTTGACAAACGCTACAAGATGATTCTCCAGGGGCTTTGGATGACCTTGCTGATCTCATTCAGTTCCATGCTGTTGGGCGGTCTGCTGGGAATCCTGCTCTGTGCATGCCGGTATTCGCGCCGGCGCTTCTTGCAGGAATTTTCGGAAGGGTATTGTACCCTGATCGAGGGGATTCCGATCCTGGTCATTCTCCTGGTGATGTTCTATGTCGTCTTCGCGTCTTCCCACCTGACGGCAGTCACTGTCGCCATCATCACGTATTCCCTTTTCTTTGCGGCGGGGGCATGCGAGTGTTTCCATACCGGAATTGCTTCGGTGAGCCCCTTGCAGCGCGAGGCGGCCCTGTCGCTGGGGTTCACGCCCCTGCAGGCTTACCGTTATGTGGTTGTCCCGCAGTCCATGAAAACGATCATCCCCTTGTTCAAGGGAAGGGCGATCGGATTGATTGAAAATACGTCCATTGTCGGATTCATTGCCATCAAGGATTTGACCAAGGTCATCGACGTCCTCCGCAACCAGACTTACGAGTCCGTCATTTCCCTGGGAATCCTGGCGCTGATCTATTTCCTCCTGACCCGTCTGATCGGCTTCTGCCTGGATTGGATCGGGAACAAAATCCTGAGCAGACATGCATGACCCGTTGATACAAGTAAAAGACCTTTGCCTGGTTTCCCCGGATGGTTACCAGGTCCTCCGCGGAGTCCACTGTGAGATTTTCAAGGGAGATGTCATTTCGATCATCGGGCCCTCCGGGGGCGGGAAAAGTTCCTTCCTGCGGTCCCTCAACGGATTGGAGACGCCGACTTCCGGCGAGATCCTTTTCGGGGGCAAGCGCATTGATTCTACGCCGCAGACGCTGACGGCGCTGCGCCGCCGGATCGGCATGGTGTTCCAGGAGGAGGTCCTCTTCAACCACCTCGATGTGTTGGGAAATTTGATTATCGGACCTTGCAAGATTCTGAAAATGAGCGAAAAGGAGGCTACGGAGCGGGCCATGTCCAGTCTGCGGACTGTCGGCCTGGCCGAACGGGCCCATGCCCGGGTGTCCTCTCTTTCCGGCGGGCAGAACCAGCGTGTGGAAATCGCGCGGGCGCTGTGCATGGAACCGGATATCCTGCTGTTTGATGAGCCGTTCACGGGCCTGGACCCGCGGATGGTTTCAGAGGTGACGGCGGTGATGCGGGATCTGGCTCGCTCCGGAATGACGATGGTTATCGTGACGCATGACCTCAAGTTTGCTCGGGAGATCAGTACGCGGGTCTTTTTCATGCAGGACGGGATTATCCAGGAGCAGGGGAGTCCGGACGAGATTTTCTTCCACCCGGAAAAGACGCTGACGCGGATCTTCGTGGGCAATTTGTCCAGCCTGTTTTTCCATATCGAGACGCGCGATTACGACTTGTACGGCATGAACGCCGAAATCGAGTGGTTCTGTCACCGGTATGCGCTCGGAAAGCGGTATTTCTCGCTGGAACTGTTGCTGGAGGAGTTGCTTAGCCATATTCTTCCCTTTACGGGGCCGGTCCATGTGCGGATTCACTGTCAGGATGATCCGGCCGAGGGCATCAACATCGAGGTGGAGCAGGAGAACGCGGACGCGCCGATTCTCGAACGGGAAGACCTGGATGAAATCTCCCTCATGCTGATCCGCGGAATCTCACCCGACCTCCGGGAAGAACAGCAGGAATCCAGCCGCATCCTCTACCTGCATATTGCGTAAACTATCTATGCTGAGCCGTCAGGCGGCAGGTCGCCTACGGAAGGTTCCGTTCGCTTCCGCTCACTCCATCCCTTCCAACGTCTCTTTCGTCATCGCTGCGCGATAACTTGCATCCGTTGGGCCCCTCTCTCTATCGTGCCCGAGGGTGGGCACGCCTTCCCGGAGGCGGCCTGCCGCCTGCGCGGAGCAATAAAAAAAGGCGACTAATACAGTATTAGCCGCCTCATTTATATGTCTCCCGGATTATTCTTCTGCGGGTTTGAGGGTCGAGTAGACGTTGGTGACGTCTTCGTCGTCTTCGAGGAGCCCGGTCAGTTTGTCGAGGGTCGCGCGCTGCTCGGGGGTGACATCCTTCAGGTCTACGTTCGGAATCCGCTCGAAACCACCGGAGATCAGTTCATAACCATTCTCTTCGATGTATTTCTGGATGGCTCCGTAGGCGGTATAATCGCCGTAGATATTGATCTCAACCGTCACGTTCTCGTCCTCATCCTCGACCTCCTGCTTGAAGACCTCGTCTGCACCGAAGTCGATCAGTTCGAGCTCCAGTTCTTCGATGTCAATCGGTTTGGCCGGATCTTCCTTGATGCGGAACACGCATTTGTGGTCGAACATGAAACTGACGCTGCCGCTGGTCCCCAGCGAACCGCCGCATTTGGTGAAATAGCTGCGGACATTGGCCACCGTACGGGTGTTGTTGTCCGTCGCGGTCTCCACGAGGTAAGCAATGCCGTGAGGGCCGTATCCTTCGAATACAACCTCCTTGAAATCACCTTGTTTGCTCTCCGTGGCCTTCTTGATGGCGCGTTCGATGTTCTCTTTCGGCATCTGTTCGCTGCGGGCTTCCGCCATCAGCGCGCGCAGACGCGGGTTTCCGGTCACATCCGGGCCGCCCTGCTTGACAGCGATGGTAATTTCCTTGCCCAGCTTGGTGAATACCTTGGCCATGTGGCCCCATCTCTTGAGCTTTCGCTCTTTCCTGAATTCAAACGCTCTTCCCATGGTCGGATCCCTTATTTGGCAGGTTTGTTCTCGATGCGGGTAATGTACTTGTCAATATCGTATCCTTCAACGGATTGCGGATACTGATCCTTGATCTTCTTATAGAAGCCCAGTGCTTTTTCGTCCTGACCGAGTTCTTCGCAGGTAACGCCGGCTTTCAGCAGATAGGTGGCGGCAAACATGTCGTCGGCCCGGGCTGCCGCTTTCTCAAAATACGGGACAGCCTCGGCGTATTTCTCCAGCGCGACAAGCGCGTCTCCCTGGCAGGCGAGGGCGCGGGCGGCGAGGATCGGTTCCTTGCCGTTATACTTCTTCAGGGAAGCGAGGGCGGCCTCGTAGTTTCCGGTCATGTACTGGCAGATTCCTTCATACATGTAGACTGCCTTGCCGGCTTTGCTGCCATATTCCTTGACAATGTCCGCGAAACCAAGGGCGTTTCCGTCGCCGTTCAGGGCAATCTCATAATTGCCGGCACGGAAAGCAGCTTCGGCCGGGAACATCTGCTCGCGGGCTTCCGCTTTCTTGGGTTCCATGATGAATCGCTGCCAGGCGAGGATGAGGAGACCGATGACGACAAGGGCACCGAGGGTTCCCCAGATGATCTTCTTGTTCTCATTGAAGAATTTCTCTACGGCGGAGACTCTTTCTTCCACTTTCTCCTGCTGCAGTTTTTCCTGTTCTGTAAGTTTTGCTTTTGCCATATTCCAATAATTTTATTTGTATCAAGGGTTGTCGTCCGGTTCTTTCACTTCGGGTGAAGTTCACTCCCGGACAGACTGCAAATTTAGTAAAAAAATACAGAAGAAAGCAAAAACAGGTTATTATTTATATTATTCAGTCATTCGCAAAAGCGAAAGTTAAATTTATTATATTTGCGTTTGTTATGCCTGTGCTCAAAAGAATCGTTGTCCAGGACTTCCGGAATATCGCGCTGGGGGAACTGGCTTTCTCCCCGAACATCAACTGTGTTTCGGGGAATAACGGGGAGGGAAAGACCAATCTCATGGACGCCATTTATTACCTGTCCATGACCAAAAGTGCTTTCTCTGCCTCGGACCGGTACAATTTCCGGTATGGCACGCAGCAATTCTCCCTGTCCGGGCTCTATGCCATGGAAAACGGTCTGGAAAGCCGCATTTCCATTCAGGTGTCCTCCGGGGGAGAAAAGAAGCTGCGCCGGGACGACAAGGCGTATGGCCGGATTTCCGAGCATATCGGAGTCGTTCCCGTCGTGCTGGTTTCGCCCACCGATACCGCCCTGGTCAGTGAATCCGGCGAGGAGCGCCGCCGGTTCCTCAATGGCGTCCTCTCCCAGCTGGACCGGGAATATCTGTCCAATATCCAGCAGTATAACCGCCTGTTGATGCAGCGGAACCGCATGCTGAAGGATTTCGGGGTGGACCTGGATTTGCTGGATGTCCTGGATGCCCGGATGGCCCTGCACGCGGATGTCGTCTACCGGGCCCGCCGTCGGTTCATTCAGGAACTGGGGCCGGTGATCTCGCGGTATTACGGACTGCTCTCCTCTTCCGGGGAGGCCGTATCGGCCGCATATGCTTCGGACCTGGACAAAGGGCCTCTGGACGAACTCTTCCGGGCGAACCGGGAGCGGGACCTCTTCCTGAAATATACTTCGGCCGGGATCCAGCGGGATGATCTCTTGTTTGAATTGGACGGGCATCCGATCCGGCGCTGCGGCTCCCAGGGGCAGCAGAAGACCTTCCTGGTTTCCCTCAAATTCGCCCAGTATGACCTGATGAAACAGGATTACGGGTTCCCTCCGATCCTGCTGCTGGACGATGTGTTCGACAAACTGGACATGGAGCGGATTTCGCACCTGCTCGCGCTGGTCGCCGGCAATGATTTCGGCCAGATATTCATTACGGACAGCAACAAAGTCCGGATGCAGGGGATTGTGGACAGCATCACGCGGGACCGGGCTTATTTCGAGGCCCGGGGCGGCGTTTTTACGGCATGATGACCATGAGGGAAAACAGCAGGCAGCCGGGGTATGCAACAATCAGCCGGAAAGAGGCGCAGCCCATGGAAGAACTTGTCCGCGGGTACATCCGGGAGATGAAACTCTCCGCCGGATTGTCCCGGCAGCGGGTTTTCCATACCTGGGATGCGGTGACCGGGGCGGGCAGCATGACGATCGGAAAGTTCTTCAAGGACGGTACGTTGTACTGCACGCTCTCTTCGTCAGTGCTCCGCAGTCAGCTTTTCTTGCAGCGGGAGGAGATCCTCCGGCGCATGAACGCCCTTTTGCAGGAGGACCCGCTCTTTGATGCCGCAGCCGGCGGGTATGTACGGAAATTGGTATTGAAATAGCTTCTGGATCCATGGAGCGGAAGAAGATTAAAATTGTTGTCGATCAGGCGGTTCCTTTTCTGAGAGGCGTCTTCGATCCTTATGCGACTGTCGTTTACAAGGAGGGGGCCTTGATCGGGCGTGAGGATGTCCGCAATGCGGATGCCCTGATTGTCCGGACACGGACCCACTGTGGCCCCGCCCTGCTGGAAGGTTCTGATGTCAAGATCATTGCGACGGCCACCATCGGGACGGACCATATCAACATGCCCTGGTGCGATGCACATGGAATCCTGGTCCGCAATGCGGCGGGCTGCAATGCCGGCGGGGTCATGCAGTATGTGTTTTCCGCTTTGTACGGGGCGGCATCCCGCCGCTGCATCAACTTGGACGGGGCCGTCATGGGCATCGTCGGGGTCGGGAATGTCGGTCGCCGGGTCGAACAGATGGCGCGCCATCTCGGATTCAAGATCCTCCGCTGCGATCCGCCGCGGGAACAGGCGGAGGGATCGCATGGTTTCTGCAGCCTGGATTACCTGTTGAAGCATGCCCAGATTGTAACCCTCCATGTCCCGTTGGATGAAACGACGCGGAATATGGCGGATGCCGCCTTCTTCAAGAAAATGCGCCCGGGAACCATCTTTATCAACGCTTCCCGGGGGGAGGTCGTTGATGAGAATGCGCTCAAGAAAGTCGTTCCGCGGTTGGGCGCCGTCATTATCGATACGTGGCGGAATGAGCCGGATATAGACCGGGAGCTGCTGGAAATGGTGGATATCGCGACTCCGCACATTGCCGGTTATTCTTATCAGGGAAAGCAGAACGGCACCTCGGCGGTCGTACGCGCGGTCGCCCATTATTTCGGAATCACGCCGCTGTATGAGTTTTTCCCGCCGACAGACGTCCCGCAGAACGAGGCAGTCAAGCTGGATCTGCGCGGAAAGTCCCAGGGCGAGATCGCCTCTGTTTTCCAGTATAATTATCCGGTATTTACGGATGATTTCATGTTCCGGCTGGATCCGGGCGGCTTCGAACGGCTGCGGACCGAATATAAATACAGGCGTGAAGTGTTTGTGGATTAATGTTTTAATCGAATCGGATATGTTCTCACAAAAGGATATCAGGCAGATTACCGACCGTGGAACAACGGTCAAGAAGGTGCTCTCGCAAGTGGACCGTCTCGGGAAAGGTTTCCCGTGGATGAAGATTGTTTCTCCGGCTACGCCCGAACGGGGGATCCAAGTGCTGGACGAGGCTGCCTGCGAGCGGGCTGTCCATTATTATGAGCAGGCGAAAGTGCAGGGGAAATGCAAGTTTGTCCCTGCTTCGGGGGCCGCTTCCCGGATGTTCAAAGATATATTCTCCGGCTTGGAGACCTTGCGGGGCGGCGGTGATGTCGAAAAGGGATCCGCGGTGGATACCCTTGCCACCAACATCAAGTCCTTCGCGTTTTACGATCCCGACCTGTTCGGGGAACCGGCCGACACGCGGGAGTACCGGCTCAAAGCGGCTGCCGCCTTGCTGGAAGCGGACGGACTGGGATATGGGAGCAAGCCCAAAGGGGTTCTGGATTTCCACCGTTATCCCGACGAGGTCCGGACGGCATTTGCCGAGCACCTGGTAGAAGCCCAGGAGTACATGCGGAATCCGGACGGAACGGCGCAGTTGGTCGTCACCATTTCTCCGGAACACCGGCCCCTGTTCGAGGCGGCATTGGAAAAGGTCAAGGCTGCCTATGAGGAGAAATATGGCGTAACGTATGCTGTTACATTCACTTATCAGGATAAGGCGACTGATACGGTTGCCGTCGACCCGAAAGGCCGCCCTTTCCGGAAAGAAGACGGCTCCCTGCTCTTCCGTCCCGCGGGCCATGGAGCCTTGATTTACAATCTGAATGCCCTCGACGCAGAACTGGTCTCCATCAAGAATATCGACAACGTCGCAGCAGAACGTTTGCTCGGGGTGACGGCCCGGTACAAACGGGTCCTGATGGGGGTCTGCCTGGAATTGCGGGACCGGATTTTCACCTATCTCCGTAACTTCGACCAGATGCAGGATCCTGCCAGTGAAGAATGCCGCCGCTTGTGCGACAAGGTGGAAGCATTCCTGGACAAGGAGTTGTGCATCCAGCTTCCGCTGACAACCGATCCGGCTGCCCGGCTGGCGATGCTCCGGTCTAAACTGGACCGTCCGGTGCGTGTCTGCGGGATGGTCCGGAACCAGGGAGAACCCGGGGGAGGACCTTTTGTTGTCGCTGGAAAAGACGGCTCATCTAATCTGCAAATTCTTGAAAGCGTGCAGATTGACATGCGTGAAGCCCGTTCGCAGTCTATTCTGGAGCGGTCCACCCATTTCAACCCCGTCGACCTGGTCTGCTGCCTGAGAAACTACAAGGGCGAAAAATTCGATTTGCTCTCTTACGTGGACGAGGATGCGGGTTTTATCAGCTCCAAAAGCTATCAGGGACGTGAACTCAAAGCCTTGGAATTGCCCGGGCTGTGGAACGGGGCGATGAGTGACTGGAACACCCTCTTCGTCGAGGTCCCTCTGGAGACATTCAATCCTGTCAAGGTGGTGCTGGATTTGCTCCGCCCTGCGCATCAGGTATAATATTCTTCTTTAATAATCGATCCTCCCTGAAAAAAATCCAAAATTTTTTCAGGGAGGTCTTGTTTATTCGCGAAACATGCTTATCTTTGCAGTGTACTATTAAACTAATACACGACAACTATGATTCATGTTCAAGATCTCGCGTTCAGTTACGGAAGCATTCCGGTCCTGAAAAATATCTCGCTGACCCTCGAAGAGGGGAAGATTTACGGGCTGCTGGGAGAAAACGGCGTGGGGAAGACCACCCTGCTCACGCTGCTCTGCGGCCTGAAAGAAGTGGACAAGGGGATAATCGAGGTGGATGGGGTCCGCCCGTTTTCCCGCCGTCCTGATTTCCTGGAGCAGGTGTACTATCTGCCCGATGACGTGGCGCCGCTCCCGGTCTCCGCACTGTCCTTCGCCCGCAATACCGGCCGGTTCCGTCCGAATTTCAATATGGATGTTTTCCGGGAAGTCATGCGGGAGTTGGAAACCGATCCGGAAAAGAAGATGAACAAGATGTCCGCCGGTCAGCTCAAGAAGACCTATATCTCGTTTGCGCTGGCATCCCGGGCCAAGTACCTGTTCCTGGACGAGCCGACCAACGGGCTGGACATTCCTTCCAAGGCGCAGTTCCGCAGTGCCCTCATGAAATATACGGATGAGCAGGCAACCATCGTCATTTCGACGCACCAGGTGCGTGACTTGGAGAACATCATCGATCCGATCATTATCCTGGACCGGCAGGATGTCCTTCTGAATGAAGACCTTGCCCGGATTACCGAGAAACTGTACTTCGACTATGGCACGACGCTGCATCCGGATTCCCTGTACAGTGAGCAGATCCCCGGCGGCTTCATCCAGGTGTATCCGAATGCGGAAGGGTTGGAAAGCAAAGTGAACGTGGAGGCGCTCTTCAATGCCGTCCATGCCAATAAAGAATTGATTAAAAAGACGTTTGACCGTAAATAGGAGGGATCGCCATGACTCATGTATTTCAATTCAGCCGTTTCGGCAAATATTTCGTCTATGAACTGAACCGCCTCAGGAACAACTTTGGTGTGAGCTTGCTGGCGATGGGCATCCTGCCCTTGATTGTTTATGTTTTCTCCGGCATCCTGAAAATGTTCTCCGGCAGTTTTTCTCCGGTCGTCATGGGGCAGGAAGGCAGGATTTCGTTATATTGCTTTGCCACCTTGTTCCTGGTGATCGCATTCCCGTCGAAAGTCTGGGGTAACCTGACGGAAAAACATGCCGGGAGCGAATACCTGATGATCCCGGCCTCGCGTCTGGAAAAATTCCTGTCCATGATGCTGGTGGCCCTGGTTGTGGTTCCGCTTGTTTTCAATGTACTCTACCTCTCTTCGGACGCCCTGCTCTGCGCCCTGTTCAAGGATTGCGGCGACCCCTTGGTTTCTTTGCCGTCCAAACTGAATGCCTTGCTTGCTGAGGATGGCACCCTCCGCCTTGTCGGCGGCGGATTCTGGATCGGATACATGGTGCTCGTGGGGAATATCCTCCTTTTCTTGCTGGGGGCCCTGTTTTTCAAGAAGGCGAAACCGGCGAAAACCATCCTCTGCATGTTCCTGCTGTCCATCTTGGGTGCCCTGGTTATCCGCCTTGTCGCCGGCCCTGAATTCATGTCGCTGGAGAATGATGTCCGGATGCGGGATTATATCATGAAGCACCCGGAGTTTTCCGTCAATCTGCTCCTGCACCTGTCCCTGACGCTGCCGGCAGTGGTGTTGGCCGTGCTTACCTGGTTCAGGCTTAAATATCTGAAACACTGATTTATATTTTGCCTCATCGAAAGCTAAACACGAATACCATGGAATTCGACAACAATCGACCGATATATCTGCAGATCGGAGATGTCCTCTGCGACCAGATCCTGTCCGGGGTCCTTGCCCCCGGGGAGCGGATTCCTTCTGTCCGTGAGTACGGCGCGCAAGTCGGTGTGAACCCCAATACGGTCATGCGTACGTACGAGCGGCTGACCAGCGACGGCATCATTTTCAACAAACGCGGGATCGGCTATTTCATCAGCCCGGATGCTCCGCAGCGGGTGTTGGAAAACGAGCGGGAAAAATTTTATGCGGAGGAACTCCCTGCTTTCCGCAAACGGATGAAACTGCTGGGGATAGCGGAATCCGCCATTTTTAGTGATACTTCATGTGAAAAATAGTAGAATTATAGTCATGAAAAAGATAGTTATATTCTTCGCTGTTCTGTCCGGACTGCTGCTGACGGCTTCCTGCTATGTCCGGATTGATGAAAGCAAAATCATTGAAAAAGGTTATGACGGGACACGCAGCATGCGGACCGACAGCCTTCCTGCATTCAAGGGCATCCAGCTGAACGGGTCCATGGATGTCCTGTACCACCAGACAAAGGGCGCTCCCCGGGCGGAAGTCTGGGCGCCGGATCCCATGCTTCCCCGGATGAAGTGCGAGGTGGATGACGCGGGCATCCTGCAAATCTACCTGGAGGATACCGGATTCTCTGTTTTTCAAGGAGAATTGTTCGTGGAGGTGTATGGCGGGGAGCTGGAAAGCGCGCATGTCAAAGGCTCCGGTGACATGGAGATTGAATGCCTCACGGGCGATCTGCTGCAGGCGAGCGTCGCCGGTTCCGGGGACCTGCGGGTGATGAAACTTTCCGGAAACCGGGTGGATGCCTCCTTGGCCGGTTCGGGAGACATGTCGCTCTTCGGGATTGCGTGTCAGGATCTTTCGGTACGCGTTGCCGGTTCCGGCGATGTGACCGTGAAGGGGAAGGCGGCGAAGGCTTCGCTTGCCGTGTCCGGTTCGGGAGACATCCACGCCGGGCAGCTCTCCTGCGAGAATGTCAGCCAGTCCGTATCCGGCTCGGGAGACATTGAGCGGTAAGGAAACCGGATTGTTGAAAAACGCACGCCTGCGCGTGCGTTTTTTCGTTATGATTGTTTGTGTTTCAGCAAAAAAGGGTTACATTTGCAGACGTGTCTGACCTGAACCTGGTGTAAATCCCTATGCCAGATGAGTTTTCGTAAAATACGTCTTTATTTGTCCCTCTTTGCTGCAGTCTGCATGGCGGCCTGTACGAAAAGTGTTCCGCCGGTAGATCCGATGCTGCTGGAAACGGCCCCTGACCTTTTCGTCGTAGGGTCTGTTTCAGATGCGGAGACATTCTTTCCCCTGAATGGGATCATGTTGGTGGTCGAGGCTGGCCGCCAGGCGGGGAAATCCGGTTTTACCCCGAGTTTTGCCGATACGACCTATATGGACAGCAAGGGTATTTTCGAAATGAAAGTCCCGTACCAGTCTTCGTTGCGCTACAGGCTGCGGGCGGTCGATGCGGACGGGTTGAACAACGGCGGGGAATATGAATCTAAAGAAGCCGATGTGAAGATCGAACCGGAAAGTACGTCTTACAACGGCTACGCAAATGTTTACTTCGTGGAAAGTAAACTCTATCTCAGCAAAAAGAAATAATCAAGGAATCAGTCCAGTTCGGGATGGCCGCCGGAGTCGCGCCATTGTTTCGGCGTGCACCCGCTTTTCTGCCGGAATTGGCGGTGGAAATTGGAACGGTCCCGGAATCCGGCGATTGCCGCAATTTCGGCAATGCTTTTATCCTGGTTTTCAAGTAGTTCTTTCTTGACGAACGCAATCCGCATGCTGGATTTCCAGGTGCGGAAATCGTCTCCGACATGGTCTCGGAAATACGCGAGGGTGGCGGCATGGGTCATCCCCATGGCGTCCCGGACATCTTCCATGGAAAGGTCCGGGAAATGGATTCCCGTTTGGAAATACCAAGCCCGGATCCGCTGGTCCATCTCGGAGAAGCCGGGATGGCCGGAAAGAGCCGGCAGGGGGACGGAATCGTCCATGTCGGGGACAAAGGAAACTTCCGGCGTCTGGCATACGCCGAATAAGAATAGTTTCAGGTTGTCTTGAAAAGGGAGGCGCAGGAGCATTCTCCTCAGCGCCTCCCGGTTAAATTGCAGATTCATGCGGATTGTTTACCAGCCGAGTACGTATGCGAAAATGAGCGGGGCCACGATGGTTGCATCAGACTCCACGATGAACCGGGGCGTGTCGGGAGACAACTTGCCCCAGGTGATTTTCTCGTTCGGAACGGCGCCGGAATAGGAACCGTAGGAAGTGGTACTGTCGGAAATCTGGCAGAAATACGCCCAGAGCGGAGTGCCCTTCCAGCCGAGATCCTGTTCCATCATCGGGACGCAGCAGATCGGGAAGTCACCGGCGGTGCCGCCGCCGATCTGGAAGAAGCCGACTCCGGCACCTTCGGAATTCTTCTTGTACCAGTCTACCAGGAACATCATGACTTCTACGCCCTGGATGACGAGGTTGGGCTCATATTCGCCCCGGATGACATGGGCCGTGAAGATGTTGCCGGTGGTGCAGTCTTCCCATGCCGGGCAGATGATCGGGATGTTCTTTTCGCAGGCTGCGACCACCCAGCTGTCCTTCGGGTCGATCTCATAGTACTGTTCGAGTACGCCGCTGCGGATCATCTGATAGATGTATTCGTAAGGGAGATAGCGCTTTCCTTCGGCCTTGGCCTTGTCCCACACATCCACGAGGTGTTTTTCCAGACGGCGGAACGCTTCTTCTTCCGGGATGCAGGTATCGGTAACGCGATTGTAATGGTTGTCAAGGAGTTCCTGTTCCTGGGCAGGGGTGAGGTCGCGGTAGCCCGGTACGCGGTAGTAATGGCTGTGGGCGACGAGGTTCATGATGTCTTCTTCGAGATTGTTGGCCGAGCAGCAGACGAAAGAGATCTTGTCCTGCCGGATCATCTCGGCGAGCGAAAGTCCGAGTTCCGCCGTACTCATGGCACCGGCCATGGCCAGGAACATTTTGCCGCCTTTGTCCAGCAGGTCTTCATACGCCTTGGCGGCATCCACGAGCGCCGCGGAATTGAAATGGCGGTAGTGGTGGGTAATGAACTGAGAAATAGGTCCTTTTTCCATTTTCTTTAACCGAATTAGTGTTCTTTCCGGCTGCGATTCCGCTCCGGGCAGGATCCAAGCAGCCGAATGTTTGGCAAAATTAAGGATTTATGCCTAAATTTGCAATCCGCCTGAACAGGAATTCTGTTCTTCCGGTGATATCGTAACTGCTTCAAATACGTTCAGAATCTATGTTCGAGAATCTCAGCGAGAGACTGGAAAGGTCTTTCAAAATACTCAAGGGTGAAGGAAAAATCACGGAAATCAATGTTTCCGAAACCGTCAAGGATATCCGGAGGGCCCTGTTGGATGCGGATGTCAGCTACAAGGTGGCGAAGGAGTTCTGCGACCGGGTAAAGACCCAGGCCCTGGGCCAGAATGTGCTGACGGCGGTCAAGCCGCAGCAGATGATGGTGAAAATCGTTCACGATGAACTGGCCTCCTTCATGGGCAGCAATTCGCAGGATATCAACCTGAAAGGGAATCCTGCCATCGTGTTGGTCGCGGGCTTGAACGGTTCCGGTAAGACGACGTTCTGCGGGAAACTCGCCCTGCACGTCCGCAGCAAGCGGGGGATGAAAGTCATGCTGGCGGCGTGCGATACTTTCCGTCCGGCCGCCATCGAACAACTCAAGGTCCTGGGCGAACAGGTGCAGGTCCCGGTCTATACCGAGGACGGGGAGAAAGATCCGATCCGGATTGCGCGCAATGCTGTCGCCAAGGCCAAGGCGGAGGGGTACAGTGTCCTGATCATCGATACGGCCGGTCGTCTGGCTGTCGACCAGGAACTGATGGATGAAATCTCCGCTTTGCACCGGAGCGTCCAGCCGACGGAGACACTCTTTGTCGTGGACGCCATGACCGGACAGGATGCCGTGGAGACGGCCAAGGCCTTCAATGACCGGCTGGATTTCGACGGCGTCGTCCTGACGAAAATGGATGGCGATACGCGCGGCGGTGCCGCTCTCTCGATCAAAGCCGTGGTCGGCAAGCCGATCAAGTTTGTCTCTTCGGGCGAGAAGATGGAAGCCTTGGATGTCTTCCATCCGGCCCGTATCGCAGACCGGATCCTGGGCATGGGGGATGTCGTATCCCTCGTGGAAAAGGCCCAGGAGCAGTTTGACGAGAAACAGGCCCGCGAACTGAAAAAGAAGATTGCGAAGGATCAGTTTACCTTGATGGATTTCTACAACCAGATCCAGCAGATCAAGAAGATGGGAAACATCAAGGACCTGGCCGGCATGATTCCGGGCATGGGCAAGGCGATCAAGGATATCGATATGGACAATGATTCTTTCAAGGGGGTCGAGGCGATTATCCTGTCCATGACGCCGTACGAGCGGGAGCATCCGGATGCGATCAACGGCAGCCGCCGGCGCCGGATTGCGATGGGCTCCGGAACATCCCTTCCGGAGGTGAACAAGCTGCTCAAGCAGTTCGAAGGGACCCGCAAGGTCATGAAAATGGCCATGACGGGCAATCTCGCCCAGCGCATGAAGGGATTCCGAAGGTAGCTTTATTTCTATTTATATGACCAACAGGCTTTTCCTGGCTGTCTTGGCTGTCCTGCTCGGGGGACCGGTCATGGCCGCCCAAAACGGTATTTTCATTGAGGCGGAACGCTTTGATTCCGTCGGCGGCTGGTCCGTGGACCAGCAGTTCATGGACCAGATGGGCTCACCTTATCTGATTGCCCACGGGATGGGCGTGCCGGTGGAAGACGCGGTAACGACGGTCCGTATCCCGCAGTCCGGTGTGTACCACCTCTATGCGCGCACTTCTAATTGGACAGCTCCCTGGACGGCGGCGGAAGGCCCGGGTGCCTTCCGGGTGAAGGTACAGGGGAAGCCCATGAAGACCGTCCTGGGGACGAAGGGGAGCGGCTGGGAATGGCAATATGCCGGCAGCGTGAAGTTGAAGGCTGGGGTCACTTCGTTGGCTTTGAGCGATTTGAAAGGCTTTGACGGCCGTTGCGACGCCCTGTGGCTCACCCGGGAGGAAGGGAATGTCCCGCCCAGTGACGTTACTGCCCTGGAATCCTTCCGCCGCCGTTGCGGCGCCCTTCCGGAGCAGCCTTCCGACGGCGGACATTATGATTTGGTCGTCGTCGGCGGGGGAATTGCCGGTATCTGTGCCGCCGTCTCCGCCGCCCGTTTCGGATGCAAGGTCGCCCTGGTCAATGACCGTCCGGTTGCAGGCGGGAACAATTCCTCGGAAATCCGGGTTCATTTGGGCGGAAGAATTGAAATGGGACCGTATCCGGCCCTGGGGAGGATGCTGCGGGAATTCGGCCATTCCACCGGGGGAAACGCGAAACCGGCCGGGAATTATGAGGACGGCAAGAAAGAGGCGTTTATCCGTTCCCAGGAGGGGCTTTCCTATTATCCCAGTTTCCGCTGCGTCGGCGTGGAAATGCTGGATGCGGGGACGATCGGCGCCGTCGTGATCCGTCATATCGTCTCGGGCGAAGAATTGCGTTTGACAGCCCCGCTGTTCGCGGACTGCACCGGGGATGCCAATCTGGGCTATATGGCCGGGGCGGACTGGACCATGGGGCGGGAAGGCCGGGATGAATACGGCGAAGCACTGGCGCCCGAAAAAGGAGACAAATTGACCATGGGGGCTTCTGTCCAGTGGTACAGCGTCGATGCCGGGAAGAAGACGGTATTTCCCGAATTTATATATGGCGTTCCATTCACGGAGGAGAGTTGCGAGAAAGTGAAAATGGGGGAATGGACGTGGGAGACCGGCATGAATCTGGACCAGGTCCGGGATTTCGAACGGATCCGGGACTACGGATTGCTGGTGGTGTATTCGAACTGGAGCTTCCTCAAGAACCATTATTCCCGCAAGGCGGAGTATGCGGACCTGGCCCTGGGCTGGGTCGCATATATCGCCGGAAAACGGGAATCACGCCGCCTGCTGGGGGATTATGTCCTAAAGCAGGACGATGTGGACAAGCAGGTTTTCCATGAGGACCGCTCGTTCACGACGACCTGGCATTTCGACCTTCACTTCCCGGATCCGGCCAATTCCGCCCATTTCCCGGGCAATGAATTCAAGGCAGAGACGCGCCACAATCCCATCCATCCGTATGCCGTTCCGTACCGCTGCCTGTATTCGCGGAATATCGGAAATCTCTTCATGGCGGGACGCAATATCTCTACGACCCATGTCACGCTCGGATCCACCCGCCTGATGCGAACGGGGGCGATGATGGGAGAGGTGGTCGGCATGGCCGCCAGTATCTGCGCACAGGAGGGAACGACGCCCCGCGGGGTGTATCAGCATTATCTGCCCCGCCTGCAGGCCCTGATGAAAGAAGGGGCTGCCCGGAAGGATATCGACCTTCCGGACAACCAGCACTTCAATGAGGGGGCTTATCTGCCCCGTCCCAAGGATATCGTTTTCGGGAAATAGCTAGTATTTCTGGGAGTACATCCAGTCGACACTAATGTAATCTCTCAGGAGCTGGCGGATCTGCGGCTCATCGAAATCCTGGAGAATCAGGCCTTCCAGCAGCGTCATCATCCAATTGACGTGCATCTGGACGATGAAGTCCAGTACTTTGTCATCCATGTCTTTGAGAAGAGTGTTCCGGTGGAGGCGCCATGTTTTTACGGTCTTGACGGCGTTCTCTTTGTAGTCGGTCTGGTAGTTGGCGATTTCGGAACCATCTGATTTATAGTAAAGAATCTTGACAAGCTGTTTCATGCGCCGGAGTTTCATCACGCTGGCGCACAACAAGTCCAGTTGCTGCATGCCGACTTCGTCGGAGATATTTTCAGCAAGGGAAGCCGTCTTGACGCTTTCCATGATGTTGTTCATGATATCAACAACCGGCTTGACGATGGTCTTTAAGATGTCGTCTTTCGAAGCATAATAGTTGTAAAGGTTACCGAGACTGACTCCGGAAACGTTGGCAATCTCTCGCATGGAAGTTTTTCGGAATCCCTTTTGGGAAACTAGTTTTTTGGTTGCATCGAGAATCTTACGATTGATCTCTTTTTTCAAGACCTGCATGGCAATGTTTGTTTTTACTATGTAAAGATATGTTTAATAAATGATTCATGCAATCACTATTTATACTTATTTTCAGTTTTTTTGTGAAAAGACAGGGTTTCGGGTTGCGGGGAGGGGTGCTTTTGGGCGGCCTGGCTGCGGACCGGTGGAAAACTGAAATAATCTTTGAAAAAAAATTGATTATTGTCGAAATAATATATAAATTTGAGGGCATGGGCGTTTCATGCAATGCATTGAACTTTTGACCAATCTAAATAATTAGTACTATGACTTACAACATTATCGACATCCAGGGCGTGGGTGAGGTCTATGCAGAGAAACTCATCGCCGCAGGCATCAACACAGTTGACCAGCTTCTCGAAAAAGGCGCAACGGCGAAAGGCCGCAAAGCGCTGGAGGAAGAAACCGGTATTTCCGGCAAACTGATTCTTACTTGGGTCAACCATGCCGATCTTTTCCGTATCAAAGGCGTCGGCCCGCAGTTCTCCGAACTTCTCGAGGCTGCCGGTGTCGATACCGTGAAGGAATTCGCACATCGCAACGCTGAGAATCTCGCTGAGAAGATGCTTGAGGTCAATGAGGCCAAACACCTGACCAAACGCGTTCCGACGGTGGTTGAAATCCAGCGTTTCATCGACCAGGCCAAGGAACTCGAACCCAAGGTTACTTACTAATCTGCCTGTCAGATCGGACAAACCGGCCTTCGGGCCGGTTTTTGTGTCTTGTAGTAAAGGTTGTGTTCCGATGAAAACGTGGGTCAGACTGCTCTGTGTCCTTCTCCTTGTCCCTTATGCGGGACTCTTCGCCCAGGAGGAGGCGCTCCGGTACAGTGTCCGGGGGACGGTCCGGGATCAGGAAACCGGAAGGCCGCTCTCCGAGGTCGCTGTTACCCTGCCCGGAGGACGGTATGCGACGGTGACGAATATGGATGGCACTTTCGTCATCAAGTCCAATGTCCCGCCGCGAAGTATCGTGTTCTCTCTGCTTGGGTATCAGACGGTTACGCGGACGGTCCCGGACCGGGAAGATGTCACCGGGCTCTCCGTGGGAATGCGGCGCCTGGCGATTGCCCTCGATCCGGCCCGTGTCGTGTCCGGGGATCCGCTTTCCCTGATGCGGGCGGCCATCGACAAGATTCCCGTCAATTGCCCCGATTCTCCGGAACTCTTTGACTGCTTTTACCGCGAGACCGCCCAGAAACGTTCCCGTTTCATCTATATTTCCGAGGCGGTCCTGAAGGTGTACAAATCTTCTTTCAAGACACCGTTCGCGATCGATCGTACCGCCGTGGTCAAAAGCCGGTTGCTGACCAGCCCGAAGCCGTCGGATACGCTGGGCGTCAAGGTGGTCGGCGGTCCGGCAACGGCGGTCGACCTGGATTTGGTCAAATTGCGGCAGGGCATCTTGGATCCGACCCAATTGCAGTATTACCATCTGAAACTGCTGCCGTCGGAGGTCATTGATGACCGGATGCAATTCGTTATCCGGATGACACCGGCTGTTTCTCCGGATTTCGCCATGAGCAGCGGGACGGTTTACCTGGACCAGGAAACGCTTGCTGTAACCCGGATTTTCTTGGAACTGGACGTCTCCGATGAAGAGAAGGCGACACGGGCCATGCTGGTGAAAAAGCCTGCAGGCCTGCGGTTCAAGCCCAAAGAGATGACCCTTCTGCTGGATTATAAGCGGGAGGACGGCAAGAGCCGCCTCTCCTATCTGAAGGTGCTGTACCGGTTCAATTGCGACTGGCGCAAAAAACTCTGGGCCACGGAGTTTACGGCGGTTTCCGAAATGGTCGTCACGCACCGGCATGCGCGGGGAGAAGTCGTCCCGATCCAGCGCGCCGAGGCCTTCCGTTCTTCGGAATCCCTCTCGGACAAAGCCCGCTACTTTGCGGATCCGGATTTCTGGAAAGCGTACAACATCATCGAGCCGACCCTGAGCCTGGAGAAGGCGGTGGGACGGCTGCTGAAATAACGTTCATCCTCAGCTAATACGGCCTTTTGTCGAGGTGCCGGTGCAGCATTTCCTGCAGGCGGCCCAGACTTTCTGCCGAATTCGCTGCGAGGATCGTGTCCGCCTGGCGCAGGGAAGGGGCTTGCCCGTCGAAGTTGCCGAGAACGCCGCCGGCTTCCTGCAAGATCAGTCCCGCCCCCGCATAATCCCAGGGATGGAGCCGGATTTCAAAGAACAGTTCTGCATAGCCGGCCGCCAGGCAGCAGAGTTCCAGCGCTGCGGAACCGAGGCGACGGATGTCAATGACTTCCATGAAGACGTCGTAGATAAACCCGGAGCAGGCTTTGGACAGATCTTTCCGGTAGGTGCTCATGGCAGAATAAAACAGACTATCCTCATACGGACGGTCCGAGACGTGGATCGGCTTGCCGTTGCAGAAAGCGCCGCCGCCTTTGCATGCGGTGTACAATTCGTTCCGCCAGGGGCTGTAAACCACGGCGATTTCCGGAATCCAGTTCCGCGTCAAGGCAACGCTGATGCAGCAGTCCGACTGGCTGCGGGAATAGTTGGTCGTACCGTCGATGGGGTCGATGATCCAGATATATTCGTGGTCCAGTTCCCGCAGGTCGTCTTCTTCGCACAGGAATCCGCTGCCGGGAAGGAGCACCCCCAATTTGTGTGTCAGGAAGTCCTGGACGGCCAGGTCGGAGGTGGTGACCAGGTTGGCATGGGTGTCTTTTTGCATGATATTGAATCCTTCCCGGACCATCAGGCGGGAGGCTTCTTTTACAATTTCGATAATCTGTTCAATCATCATTCTTTGCATTATTATTCAATTACTCCGGCAGCCTCGAAGAGGTGCCGGTAAGCTTGTGCCTTCTTTTCGAGAGACAGGGGATAGGCGCGGGAGGTGGAGGGCATCCTGAAAAAGGTCAGGCGTCGCTCCCCGATGGAAAGCTCCGTATGGGTGCCGATGGGCGGTTCGGCGCATTTCCACTGTGCGACCAGCGTGTCGGTCGCTTTCTGTCCGGTCGTGACAAGAATCCGGCAGTGGGGGATCCGTTCCAGCAGGGCAGGGATGTCGGTCGGAACGACGACTTCCAGGAATTTGTCGGAAGCATTGTCCTTGAGCCGCCGGACGGCGGTCGCGGTATCGTACAGGGCCATCCCTTTTTCCCGGCAGAAAGCGCGGATGCGCCCGGCGTCGAAACGTTTTTCGCCAGGCAGGCAGAAATGGTCCTTATCGCTGAAAAAGACCATTCCGCAGATCCTCCAGAAGTCATTGATCCAATTCGGATAATAAAAATCCATGCACCAGCGCTTGGGCTGCGGGGGAAAGCTGCCGAGAAAGAGCATGACTGCGTTCTCGGGCAGGAAGGGTTCGAAAGGATGTTGTTCAATGTCCGGCATGGCGGAAATCCTCTTCATCTGATTGTTATGAATGTGTCAGCTGCCCGATTGTCTTCGGAGAGGAGAGACTGATGCTGTCAACCCCGAGGGCGGCCAGGCGGAGTCTGGCTGCCGGCTGGGAGGCCATTTCGCCGCAGATGCACACCGGTATTCCTGCGGCGTGGGCTGCCAGGACGGTCATTCCGATGGCGCGGAGAACAGCTTCCGCCATCGGGTCATTCAAGTAGGCGACGGCGGGATTGCCCCGGTCTGCCGCCATGATGTATTGTGTCAGGTCATTGGTGCCGATGCTGAAAAAGGCGGCTTCCTGCGCCAGTTCCGGTGCCATGAGCACGGCGGCAGGCGTTTCTATCATGATGCCTGCGGGCACGGTGTCGGCACAGGGAAGGCCTTCCGCGCGCAGCTCGTCCCGGCACCGGATGAGCAGGGCTTTCGCCTCGCGGAGTTCTTCCGGGCTGGTTACCATCGGGAACATGATCCGGACAGCGTCGTCCGCACCGGCCCGCAGGATGGCCCGCAATTGCGGTTTGAAAACTTCTTCGTGCCGGAGGCAATACCGGAGCGCCCGCAGTCCGAGGAAAGGATTGTCCTCGACAGGCAGGGCCAGATAGGGGAGCGACTTGTCTCCTCCTATGTCCAAAGTTCTGATCGTGAGCGTTTTCCCGTTGCAAAGCCGGGCGGCCTCGCGGTAGATGGCCAGTTGTTCTTCCTCCGAAGGCAAGTGGTCGGATTCCATGAAGATGAATTCGGTCCGCAGCAAGCCGATGCCTTCCGCTCCGGCCTGCAGGACAGACGGAATATCTTCCAGGGAACCGGCATTCCCTTCTATGCGGACCGGATTCCCGTCCGGGCCGGTGAGCTGCAGTGCCGTTTCGGATGCGGACTGTTCCATCCGGGATAGGAAAGCCGCTTCTTCCTCCGGGGTGGGCCATACCGTCAGTTCTCCGGCAGCGCCGTCTATCAGCAGGGGATCGCCCGCGCAGATTGCGTCGATATCGATGCCGAGCAGGACGGGAATGCCTTTGCTGCAGGCGATGATGCAGACATGACTGGTACGGCTTCCCCGGCGCAGAACGAAGGCGCGGACCCTGGAAAAATCCATTTCCGCCGTATCCGAGGGGAACAGCTCTTCGGAAACGATGACGGCATCCTTGGGCATTCCGGCAAAAGGGTTGGGGGTTGCTCCTTCAACCTGCCTGCGCAATCCGCGGCAGACGTCCCGGATATCGTCGGCACGGGCGCGGAGGTATTCGTCATCAATCTCGTGGAAAAGAGCGGCCAGCTGGTCCGCCGCAGCATCAATGGCCTGCGGAAGACCGAGACCTTCCTGCAGGTGTGCCTGGACGGTCTCCTGCAGCATCGGGTCTTCCAGCATCTCGAGGTGGGCGGTGAAAATGGCCTTCATCTCGTCCGCAGCGTTTTCTGCCAGGCGGCCCAGGCGCTCCTTCTCGGCCGCAAAGGCCTCATCCCATGACAGGGTTCCGCCGCGGCACTCAGGGCTTCGGTCCGGGAAAAAGGCTGTTCCCCGGGCCATCCCTTCGATGGAAACGGATGTATGGATCTGCTGCATCAGAGCTGGCTGATCAGGTTGTACACGGCTTCAGCTGCTTCTTCCTCCCGGGGACCCTGGGCGGTGATTTCGATGGGAGTTCCGGATTTAAGGCCGAGGGCAAGGATGCCCAGCATGCTGGCGGCGTTGGCTTTTTTCCCGGCGGCCGAAAGGGTGACGGAAGTCCCGTCAAAAGATTTCACCAGTTTGACCAATTCTCCGGCAGGACGGGCATGAAGGCCGTCCGCTGCATGCAGGATGATTTCTTTTGTTAGCATGGGATGTTATTCGAATATGCGTACTTTATAGACATGGATGCTGTCGACATTCAGTTTCCATGCGGGATTCTCGGAATAGACGTGGTGCGTCCACCAGCGGATCTCGCCCTTTGTGTAAACCAATTGTTTAGATTTCTCTATGTAATTGACTGATTTTATATCTCTTGTGTTATGTAGCGGCTCAAAGGGACGAATCTTTCCATCCGTCGCGTCGATTACATAGACACCCCGGCTTCCGGAAAAGATCAGTTCGCCGGCATTGATCCGGGTGAGGTCATGGCCTCCTGAGGGCAAATCGCTCCACCGGTCCGTTTCCTCCAGCGAAGGGTGCGGCGAATCCCAGTCTTTGAGCCGGTATGCGCGGATTACGCTTTTATTTCCGTTGGGAGATAGGATCGAGCCCAGGGCATAGAGCCGCTCTTTTTCTTTCATCCATACGGCGCCATGTGCGGCAGTCAGGCTGTCCCTCCACAGGCATTTTCCCGGCTGTTGGATGTCATACAGTTCCAGGCTGCTGCCTTCCGGATGGGAGGAGAGGGCTACGAGAATCCTGCCGCCGGGCAAGATATCGGCAGAATGGGCATTGGGCGCCTCCGTATAAAAAAGGGGTTTGCGGCTTGCGATGTCCAGCAAGAATACACCGCCGCCGGAGGAAGTCACGAGCACTTGTTTGCCGTCACCGACCACTTTGCAGTCGTCCAATGTCCGGAGCCGGCGGGTAAAGCTGGGCCCCCAGGTGGATTCCCCTTCGGCGGAATGCCATTCCCAGACAACCTGATAGTCCGTCGAATCCCGAGGAGGGACCTTGATGATTTGCAGCTTGTCATCTCCGCACAGGATGATTTTCCGGACCGTTTTCCCGGCAGGGTTGCATCCGACAGCAATCAGGGCGGTCAGGAAGATCGCCGCCAACATGTTTTTCATCACTAAATATTTGTTTGATCGTCAATCGCTTGGGTCTTATTCATGACATTGGTCAGCATCAGCATGCTGGATGCCATTTCGATGACGCGTCCGTCCCGCGTGCCGTCTTTCAGGGCGTACCAGGACGTCTCGCTGTTAAGCAGGGCCTCGTCATCGACGAAATCGATGTGCGGGAAACGCTGCTTGAGACTGTCGCGGAAAACCACCGTATATTGCCTGCAAAGGCTTTCTACCTCTTCCTCAAGCGCCTGGCGCGTCTGGTCGTGCTGCAACTGGCAATACGTTTCCTTGAAAGGTCCGAATTCGTCGGAATGCCGCAAATTGGCCCGGTCTTCCTGGGTTTCTACGATCCAGCAGTGGTTGATGTCTTCCTCGTCCCGTTCCAGTTCGTTGGTGATGTCGTGCAGTTTGATGAATTTGACGCCGGCGAAGCGGATCCGGTTCTCATCGAGGGTGTATTTGATTTTGCTGAAGTCAATGCCGATGGATACCTTGTAATAATACTTGTCGATGTACAGGATTTTGCGGATGCCGGGTTCTTTGATGCCGAGCGCTTCGATCATTTTGTCGAACACCCCTTCTGCGGGAATCTTGTCTTCGAAGCGGGGATCCGTCACGAATCCGGCAAGCGGTTCCTCCTTGACGATATACCCCTTTTTCGAGAATTCCATCTGCTCGAGCTTGAAGGTGAAATTCACGTCCGGCGGGACCGTATCGGTCTGGCTCCGGATATCCAATTTGTTTTCCAGTTCCCGGTTCTTGTTCTGCAGGTCGTCCACCTTCCGGACAAGCGCCTGCTCTTTTTCAATCTGGCGGGCCAGTTCCTGCGAACGGTCGGACAGGGTTTTTTGCACCAGGACGTTCACGGGCCGGAAGGCGAGGGCCGTGATCAGGAGCGTCACCGCATTGGAGAGGATGACGGCCAGGGGAGAGAGCAGCCTCGGGAAGAGGGCGAAGAAAGCCACATTGATCGCGATGGCGACCAGGCAGGCGGCAATGGCGGCATAGCAGAAATTGACGCCGGTCTTGTCCAGCGAATCCCGTATGTTTTTTTGGATGAGAAAGCCCATGGTTGACGTGTCGTTTCATACAAAAATAACAAATCCTCTGTCATTTCCGTGCGATCGGGCCGCTTTTTATGCTATAACAAAAATGTTAGTGATTATAACAAAAATGTTTTGCTTGTTGATTTTCAATTATTTGTATTGAAACTTTGGAGATGCGGCGAAAATGGGCTACATTTGAGAAAAAACTAAGTCAGATGTTTCAGGAAAGTGTGATTTTGGACATGTCGGGGGTCTGCCGGGATGAGTTTTTGCCTGTCGATGTTCCTTCCCGGCTGGTCGATTGCCGGGACCTGGCCGGGACGTCGTGCTACCTTTCGGACGAGGCGCGGGAGGAAATCCTCCGCCGGATTTCCGACTGCCCCCTGGAGGCCGTTCACTGGATCGACAGCGGCGACTACCATTACTTGACCAAGCTGTGGGCCGACCGGATCCGGGAGCGGTTCTCACTGGTCCTGTACGACAACCACCCCGACATGCAGGCGCCCGCGTTCGGCGAGATCCTCAGCTGCGGCGGTTGGGTCCGTTCCCTGCTGCGCGAACATCCTTTCCTCGAGAAGGTCTACCTGGTCGGAACGTCCGATGCGCTGGCGGAGGAAACGCGGTGGGCAGGGGAAAGGGTGGTCCGTCTTCCCGCGGGCCCGGTTCCGGTTACGGGGGCGGTATACCTCTCCATCGACCGGGATGTCCTGGACTGGGCGGATGCCCGGACGGACTGGGACCAGGGTTCGATGCGTTTGCCGGTCCTCCTGCGCGACGTGAAAGATCTCGCGGAGCGATGCCGGATCCTGGGGGTGGACATCTGCGGGGCACGGCCTTCCGGCAAGGGTGGAACGGCGGAGGATTTCGCGGTCAACCGCCGCACGGCCCGCGAACTGGCAGATTTGTTCCTTATGCGCTGAAAACAAGCAAAGAAATAGCAGGATTCTTGTTGGACTGCCGGGAAATGTATGTATATTTGTAAGAATAATAGCTATATCATGAAGATGCATCCGATTCTTTTCCGAATGGCCATTCTGGCCGCCTCTTTACTCCCGCTGGTAGCCTGCAATGGAGGAAAGTCACAGACAAATACTTCAGATGGACCAGTTGAAGTACTTGAAAAATATGATGTTAAAGGCGTTGAACTAAAAATGGTCGAGTTGCCCGGCGGCGCTTTTTCGATGGGTGCCCTGGCAGACGGCCGTTTCGTCAAGGGGGCTCCGACCCAGCACATGGTCGTACTGAACGGCTACGCCATCAGTGAGCAGCCGGTATCCCAGGCGCTCTGGAAGGCGGTGATGGGGAACAATCCCAGTTCGGCGGTCTCCGAAAACCTGCCGGTGGACAGGGTAACCGTCAAGGATGTCCGGAAGTTCCTGGGCAAGTTGTCCAAGCTGACAGGCGTTCCTTTTGTCCTTCCTTCCGAGGCGCAGTGGGAGTATGCCGCCTATGTCGGGCAGATCAAACCCCTGGAGAATGTCCGGGAGTGGTGCGGCGATCTCTGGGATGAAGAGGGAGTACACGAACTGGCGGTCGATCCTACCGGCGGTGCAACCGGAGATGTGTATGTTGTCCGGTCTGCCGATGAGCGGGAAGGCGTCGGGGGCTACATCAAGGGTGGCGGCTTGACTTTCCGTCTTGCGGTACCTACCGGGAAACCGGTGCCGGATATCTACCGTGCGGTGTATATCGATCAGAAACCGGAGCGGGAACATGTTTCTTCGAATGAAGTGATCTCGGTCAATGGAGTAAATATCAATATGATCGGGGTTACCGGCGGCTCCTTTATGATGGGCGCAACTCTCGAGCAGGGAACGTACGGGAAGGAAGATGAGCAGCCGGTCCAGCATGTGGATGTCGAGGGCTTTGAAATCGGCCAGACCGAAGTGACCGTCGCGCAGTGGAAAGCCGTCATGGGGGTCCTGCCTGTCGGTAATGACGAGCGGATGCCCAACAAGCCGGTCATCAATGTGTCCTGGTACAAGAGCCAGGAGTTCCTCCTCAAATTGAATGAGTTGACGGGCAGGAAGTTCCGGCTTCCGACCGAGGCGGAGTGGGAATTTGCCGCCCGGGGAGGCGTCAAGAGCCGGGGCTACCGGTATTCCGGTTCTCACGAAATCTATACGGTGGCAGTTTATACCCAGACCGATGACAAAGGCGGCCAGAAAGGCGGCAAAGTGGCGCCGGTCAAGACCCTGCGCCCGAACGAGCTCGGAATCTATGACATGAGCGGGAATGTCTGGGAATGGTGCCAGGATTATTATGGCCCGTACGGGCAGGAGCCGGAGAAATCCGAACTCCATGTCAACCGGGGCGGCAGCGCGGCCAGTGCGTGGAATGCCTGCCGGGTTTCCAATCGCTCCAAGATTCCCGCCTCCAATGTAAAGGGAACCTTCGGATTCAGGTTAGCGCTGTAGTTGATGAAACAGAAGCACCTGATAATTATAGTTTTTGCACTTGCCTGCGTCTCTTCCTGCCGTTTCCGGCAGGCGGGGGCGGAGCCGGTTGCTGAAACTTTCCTTCCATCGGGGACCCTTGTTGCGGAATCCGACGCCCAGGCCGGCCGGGAAGTATCCAGGCAGTTGCGGGGCTTGGAAATCCCTTATCTGCTGGATGACAAGGACAACACGATTGTCGAGCACATGGGGTATACGCTTTCGTACAACTCCCGCAACCGGATTCCCAACTGGGTCGCTTACGAATTGCAGGATTCCGAATTGTACGGAGATTTCGAGCGGGCGGAGAAATTCACGCCCGATCCGGATGTCAAGGGGCGCCAGGCTTATGACCGCGATTATATCGGTTCCGGCTGGGACCGGGGGCACATGGCACCGTCCGGGGACATGAAATGGAGTTCCCAGACCATGCGCGAGTGTTTTTACCTGACCAATGTGTGTCCGCAGAACCGGAATCTGAACAGCGGCTTGTGGAATGACCTGGAAAAACAGGTACGGTATGAAGCCCGCTACTACAAGAAAATCTGGATTGTCGCCGGCCCGATTCTCGGCCGGAATCTTTACGGGACGATCGGTGAGAACAAGGTGAAGGTTCCGGATGCCTTTTTCAAGGCCCTTCTGGCCAGGAAGAAAAATGGGACTTATACGGCGATCGGGTTCATTTTCCCCAATGAATCCGGCGGTACTGTCGTCCGGGATTACGCCATGAGTGTGGACGACCTCGAGCAGGAGCTGGGAATGGATTTGTTCTACAACCTGCCGGACAATGTCCAGGAGTCCGTCGAAGCAGTGTTCGACCTGCATGACTGGCGGCTTGACAGGGACTGGAAATGAATATGATAAATACAACGATTATGGAAGAAAACCTGAAGAAAACGTGTCTGTACGACAGCCATGTGGCCCTGGGGGCGAAAATGAGCCCGTTTGCCGGCTTCATGATGCCGATCCAGTATTCATCCATCACCCAGGAACACCTGGCCGTCCGGCAGCGTGTCGGCATGTTCGATGTTTCGCACATGGGTGAAATCTTTATCAGCGGGCTGGATGCTGTGAAATTCGTGGGGCATATCTTCACCAATGATGTCCGGAACATGACCGCCGGGGAGATCCTTTACGGGATGATGCTGTATCCCGACGGGGGAACGGTGGACGATCTGCTCGTTTACAAAGAGGAGGCGAAGGATGCGTTTCTGCTCGTCGTGAATGCGGCCAATATCGAGAAAGATTACCAGTGGATGCTGGAGAATGCCGCGGGATATGATGTGGTCGTGGACAACCGGTCCGATGCCTGGGGGCAGATTGCCGTTCAGGGTCCGGATGCGGAAAAGGTCCTGGTCAGCGAGCTCGGTCTGGTAGAAGCGGCCGCCCTGACATTCTATACCTATCGCGACTTCGATTACAAGGGATGCCGCATGATCGTCAGCCGGACGGGATATACCGGCGAAGACGGGTTTGAAATCTATGCGGACCCGCAGGGGACCGTGGAAATCTGGAACACCTTGCTCGAAGCGGGAGTCGAACCGTGCGGACTGGGCTGCCGCGATACCTTGCGTTTCGAGGCAGGGTTGCCGCTGTACGGCGACGAGTTGTCTGCGGACATCTCGCCGGTCATGGCGGGGCTCGGCATGTTCTGCAAGATGGACAAGGAAGAGTTCATCGGCAAAGAGGCGCTGGCCGCCCAGAAGGCCGGAGCGTTGGAAAAGAAGCTGGTCGGGATTGAGATTCAGGACAAGGCGATTCCGCGTGCGACCTATCCCGTGGAGACGCCCGAGGGGGCGGAAGTGGGGGTCGTGACGACGGGATATCATTCGATTTCCCTGGACAAGAGCATTTGCTTCGCCCTCGTGGACAAGGCCTATGCCGCCCTCGGAACCCCGCTGTGCGTCCGGATCCGGAAGAAAGTCTTCCCGGGCATCGTCGTGAAGAAACGTTTCTATCAGACGAATTACAAGAAATAGTTTTAACATATTAATTTTTAATAACAATGAGTAAAGTACTTGAAGGTTTGCTTTATAGTGAATCGCACGAATGGGTCAAGGTGGAAGACGGTATTGCCGTCATCGGTGTTTCGGATTTCGCACAGGCGGAAATGGGGGACATCACCTATGTGGACATGCCCGAGGTGGACGATGAGGTGAATGCCGGAGAGGAATTCGGCGCCCTGGAAAGCGTCAAGGCCTCCAGTGACCTGTATGCTCCCGTCAGCGGGACAGTCGTCGAGGTCAACGGTGCCCTGGAAGATGAGCCGGAATTGATCAATCAGGATGCCTTCGCCGCCTGGATCATCAAGGTAAAGATCAGCGATCCTTCCGAGTTGGATAAACTCATGGATGCCGCCGCTTACGAGTCTTCCATTGCCTGACAGTATGGGAACCTTCTCTTATTTTCCGCATACGGAAGAAGATATCTCCCGGATGCTCCGCCGCATCGGGGTTTCTTCCCTCGGGGACTTGTACAGTGATGTCCCGGAGGAATTCCTGCACAAAGGGGAGTATGACCTGCCGGATGCCCTTTCCGAGCAGGAAGTGCGTACTTTCTTTGAAAAACTGGATGCCCAGAATACGAAACTGACGGTTTTCGTCGGCGCCGGGGCGTATGACCACTATACCCCTTCGGTTGTTCCTTATATTACCTCCCGCTCGGAGTTCCTGACGGCTTATACGCCGTACCAGGCGGAAATCTCGCAGGGAACGCTCCGGTATATATTTGAGTATCAGAGTCTGATTTGCGAACTGACCGGCATGGATGTCAGCAATGCGTCCATGTATGACGGGCCGACCGCGGCTGCGGAAGCCATGATGATGGCCGTAGCCTGCACCAAGAAGAAGACCCGCGTCCTGCTTTCTGCGACCTTGCTGCCGCAGGTCCGCCAGGTGGTTGAGACCTATGCCCGTTTCCATGGCGTGGAACTCGGTACGGTGGCCATGGATGGCGGACAGACCAGTCTGGAAGCCCTGAAGGCGGAACTGGCGAAAGGCGACGTGGCGGGCGTGATCGTTCCCGAGCTCAACCGCTTCGGCATCATCGAGGATTTCACCGGTTTTGCCGACGCCGTCCACGGGGCCGGCGGTGTGGTGGTCGAATACTGCGATCCCTCCGCCCTGGCCGTTCTCCGTACGCCGGGTGAATGGGATTTCGACATTGCGGTGGGCGACGGACAGTCTCTGGGGATTCCGCTCTGTTATGGCGGCCCCTACGTCGGCTTCATGGCATGCCGGAAGGACTATGTCCGCAAGCTGCCCGGCCGGATTGTCGGCCAGACGACCGATGCGGATGGGAAACGCTGCTATGTACTGACCCTCCAGGCGCGCGAGCAGCACATCCGCCGGGAGAAAGCGACCAGCAACATCTGCTCCAACGAAAGCCTGATGGCCCTTTTCGTGACGGTATATGCGTCGCTGATGGGACCGCAGGGGCTTTATGATGTGAATAACCTTTCTTATGGCGGCGCGCATTACCTGCACGATGAACTGCTGAAAACCGGGAAATTCGAGGAAGTTTTCCCCGGACGTCCGTTCCTCAAGGAGTTCGTCCTGTCTCCTTGCGTGGCGGTTGCCGACTTGCAGAAGAAATTGCTCGACGGCGGGTTCTTTGCCGCCCTGGAGACGGAGGAAGGGTATGTCAGTTTCTGTGTGACGGAAAAGCGTACGAAGGAAGAGATCGATGCGCTCGTAAAATTGGTAAGGGAGATCTAGCCATGAAGTATTACGATAAATTGATCTTTGAACTTTCCCGCGAGGGAAGGTGCGGCTATACGCTTCCCGCCTGCCGGTATGCCGGTGGGGTCGGGGAGATTCCGCAAACGCTGTCCAGAAAAGGGGCGCCCCGTCTTCCGCAGGTGAGTGAAGTAGACGTGGTGAGGCATTATACCAACCTGTCACAGATGAACTTCGGGGTTGATACCGGATTCTATCCTTTAGGTAGCTGTACGATGAAGTACAACCCCAAGATTAACGAAGAAGTCGCAGCGATGCCGGGATTCCAGGCGCTTCATCCGCTGCAGCCTGCCGCAACGGTTCCCGGGGCGCAGGCCGTGTATGCGGGTATGGAAAAGGCGCTGTCCGCCATCACGGGCCTGGCCCGTTTCACCTTTCAGCCTTGTGCCGGTGCGCATGGGGAACTGACGGGTTTGATGCTGATGCGCCAGTACCATATCTCCCGGGGAGACTTGAAGCGGACCAAGGTCATTGTTCCGGACAGTGCACACGGAACGAATCCCGCGAGTGCCGCTGTCTGCGGCCTCCAGGTGATTGTCGTGAAATCCAATGCTTCCGGCCTGGTCGATGTGGAAGACCTGAAACCGCTGCTTTCCGACGAGATTGCCGGAATCATGATGACGAATCCCAATACCCTCGGCCTGTTCGAGCGGGAAATCGGTGAGATTGCCGCTCTGGTCCATGGGTGCGGCGGGCTCCTGTATTATGACGGAGCCAACATGAATCCGCTGCTGGGGATGGTCCGTCCCGGTGACATGGGCTTCGATATCATGCACCTGAACCTGCACAAGACCTTCTCGACGCCGCATGGCGGCGGTGGTCCGGGTGCCGGTCCGGTCGGTGTGGCCGCCCATCTGGCTGACCTGCTGCCCACGATCCGGGTTTCCGGATTCCAGGGCAATTTCGGGGTCATCCTGCGGGCATACGCCTATATCCTGATGCTGGGCAAACAGCATCTTGCCCAGGCCGGCCAGTATGCTACGCTGTCTGCCAATTATATCAAGGAATCCCTCAAGGATGCCTACAAGTTGCCGATCCCTTCCGTCTGCAAGCATGAATTCGTGTTTGACGGGCTGATTGACGACGGGGCTTCCAAGACGGAAGACGGCCATGGCGCAACGACGCTCGATGTCGCCAAGCGGCTGCTGGACTTCGGATTCCATGCGCCGACGATCTATTTCCCGCTGCTCTTCCACCAGGCACTGATGATCGAGCCGACGGAGACCGAGTCGCTGGAAACCATCGATGCGTTCATCAAGGTCATGCATGTCATCGCCAAAGAAGCGGCGGAGGATCCGTCCTTCCTCAAGGGTGCGCCGCATGCCACGCCGATCCGCCGGCCGGATGAGACGACAGCTGCCCGTCAGCCCGTCCTGAAATTTTTTGATTAGCAAAGATTGAATCTGTTTCCGATAAACTCCTTGGACACCAACCAGGGAGTTTTTCAGGAAAAATGGTATAATAATGTTCTTTATTAAGATTTCGGTAAAGTGAAGCGATTGTTCAGCAATATCTTTTGGTCGGGATGGATTCCTTTTGTCCTGGCGTGCGTGGTGGCCTGCCATGAAAAATCCGATTCGGATGCGTCAGGTCCCGTGCTGTCTATCCTGCCATCTCCCGTGGAATTAGCTGTGGGCGAATCGATTGAACTGGAACTTACGTGTGACCCGCATCGCGCCATGCACAAATCCGTCAGTTGGTCTTCTTCCACTCCGTCCGTCGTGACGGTCGATGCGGATGGCGAAGCGACGGGTGTTTCCGCAGGGACCGCCACAATCACGGCCAGCGCAGGCCGCCTTTCTGCAACGACGAAGGTTACGGTCCATCCCGTCAATGCCCAGTCGATCCGGCTGGACAAGACGAGCCTGACGTTGTCAAAAGGGGAGGTTTACACATTGCAAGCCACGGTCTCTCCTGCGAATGCATCTGTTCATTGGCAATCTTCCGATGAATCCGTTATCACGGTAAAAGATGGGGTGATCACTGCCGTGAGAGGCGGATACGCCAAGGTGGTACTCTTTTCCGGCAATGTTTCAGCGGAATGCGACGTGAAGGTCCACGTTCCTGTGACAGGCATTGCCATGGAACCGGCTTCGCTGATCCTTCCTGTCGACGAAAGTTTCAATGTGACGGTTGTCCTGGAGCCGGAAGATGCTACCCCTGAGAAACTTGTCTGGACCAGTTCCGCCCCTTCTGTCGCCTCGGTCGAGACGGACGGCAAAGTCGCGAAAGTGACAGGTTTGAAACCCGGCTTTTCTTACATCACGGTGACAGCTGATTCTTTCCGGGCGGTGTGCCAGGTCAACGTAATGGTCGGGAGCAAGACCATCGTTGTTCCCACCGGCGGATTCAAGATCGCCAGTTACAACATGCGTGTCATAACGGGTTCCGATACGGGGGACAAGGCTTTTTCCGTGCGGAAAGATGTGATTTTCAGGCGGATCCGTTCATGCGACTGGGACATCTTCGGTACCCAGGAGGTGAATGACAAGATGCGCGAAGAGTTGGACCAGGGGCTTGCCGGGACGTATGTCTCTTTCGGCTGTGGCCGGAATTCGGACCGGAAAGGAGAGGGTACTCCGATTTATTATAAGCCGGACCGGTTCACCTTGTTGGAAGACGGTGCATTCTGGCTGTCGGAGACGCCGGATGTGGCCGGAAGCAAGGGTTGGGATGCCTCCCTTCCCCGCGTGGCAGTCTGGGGCCGTTTCGAGGATAAGCAGACAGGGAAGAAATTCCTGTATATCAATACGCATTTCGATCATAAAGGGTCAACCAACCGGCTGGAGTCAGCCCGTCTGCTGGTGCAAAAAGCGCAGGAAATCGGAGGCGGTCTTCCCATGTTCTTTACCGGCGACTTGAATTCCACGCCGACTTCGGACCAGGTCAAATACCTTTCTTCCGGGAACGATCTGGTGAAGAATGCGTTTTTTGCGACAACCAACCATAAAGGACGGGAATACACCTATTACGGCTATAATCTGGATACGACATCCGGTTCCCAAATCGACTACATTTTTGTGCCGAAACAAGCCGCCGTCAATTCCTATTGGTGCATTGACGACGACATGGAGGAGCGGATTTACTCTTCAGACCATTTCCCGATCATGGCCGTCGTGACGCTGCCGTGACGGCCGCCGGTAAGGAGCGGCATGGCGCGGCTCAGAGCGCGGAGAGTAGCTGGAAAATCAGTAATCCCAAATAATTGCCGGCAGCATAGCCGATAATGCCGATGGAAAGCCCCGGAACCAACATTCCGGGGTTTTTCATGGCGGTTGCAATCACCGGAACGAAGGGCGGGGAGTTGATGTAGGCGACGGAGGTGATGACCATGGTATCCGCATCAATCCGCAGCAGCCGCGCGAACAGCGTGTGCAGGAGCAGCGAGCCGAAAACGATGAACGTCAGGTACAGGAAAACGTACAGGCTGCCGGACAGGTCGATGCGGGAGAAGTCCGCCATCGAGGCGACCACGATACTGAAGACGTAGATGCAGTACATGCCGATGTCGTTGCTGTACGGGAGGGTACGGACGGGTTGGATGAAAGAGACGCCGATGCCGGCCGTCGTCAGCAAGAGGATGAAGACGACCATGAAAATGTCGCTTTCCGTCATGCTGTTGACATAAGTGGCTACCAGATAGGAGATTCCGAAGATCAGCAGGGCGATTCCCAGGGAAGCGGCTCCGCTCCGCAGCCCCTTGCGCGAGGCGAGTCCTTCGAAAGGACGCCGTTCTTCCTCCGGTGCGTCCGACGCGGCCGGGGAGGCAGGGCCTTTGTATGGCAGGATCCTGCGGAAAAGCCGGATGCCGACGGAAACCAGAAAGACCAGATAGAGGAAACTGATGACCATGTCAGCCGTATTGGCGAGGATGAAGGTTTCTTCCCGGACGGAAAGCATCTTTTGGATGGAGGCCATGTTCACGGTTCCGCCGGTGTAGGTCCCGGTCATCATGGCGCCGACCTTGGCCCCATAGAGCGGGTCGTCGGCCGGGGACATCCGTGCGCCGAAGAGCAGGTATCCGCCCACGACGGCGATAATGACGGCCAGCATGCCGAAAAGCATGGACAGCAATTGGCCCCGGGTGTCGCTGCGCCGGAAGATGCAGCCCGACAGCAGCAGGGGAATGGCCAGGGGAATGGTGATGCTGCTGAGCGCCTCCTGGACGGCGGGAAGCCCCTCCGGGAAGAATGCAATGCCCAGCAGCGGCAGATTCCCTAAAACCGCGCCGAGGACGTACAGGATCAGGATGGGGCCGATACGGCCCAGCAGCGGTACCCGGCGGCACAGCCACAAAACGAAAACCGGCGCCAGCAGGAAGACGAGCGCCGGTACGGCATAGGATAGGATCACTATTTCTTTTCTTTCTGGAGTTTGTCGACGATGGAGTTGATGTCGCTGTTCTTCATGCCGAGGACGTCCTTGAGGAAATCCTTGAAGGCGGACACATCCTTGTCGAAAATGTCTTTCAGGCCGCCGGCATAGGCGGGAATGATGTCCTTGAGGTCATAAATCACGCCCAGGGACTCTTTCAGCCCGTATTTGACCAGCAGGGCATGATACCGGCCGATGGCGTCCATGGCGACCCGTTTCTCCGCGCTGGTATACGTGCGGTAGTTCCGGATATAATCCTGCAAGAGCTGTTTGTATTTATGCGTGGATACTTCCCAGCGGCGGAGGTTGTAGTGTTCCGCCCACCGTTCGGTACGGTTGACAAAGCGGTTCAGCCGGGCCGGGGTATGGAACATGGTCGTGCAGCTGCAGGCCAGCATCAGGACAGCGGCCAGCGCGATGAATTTCTTGGCTATTTTCATGGTCATGAGAAGGTTTGTCTGATAAAAGGATGGACTTGTGCGTGCAAGTTACAAATAATTGTGTAATAATTCCCACTGCTCGTCAAAGAGTTTGCGGGTGGCCGCACGGTCTTTCAACAATTGCTGGAAAGCATGCAGCCGTCCGGCGTTGGGGGATTCCGGAATCCAGAGCTTCAGGTAACCGCCTTCCGCATATTTTTCTGCCATATGGTCGAGGAAGCGCCGCCAATGACCTTCCTTGTCCAATTCCGGGTAGTGGTTCAGACCGTACTGGATGGTTCTCCGGACGATGGTCGGGCCGTCGATAATCCGGTCGGCTTCCGCGACGATCCGCCCGTAGATGGTCCTGGGCGCGTGGTAGGACGAGGCCCGGTGATCTTCGGCGGCGTCGGCCATGATGTCGATTTGCTCCGGGGTGAAATAGCGGCGCAGGGTGGCATCCTCCCGGATGATCCGTGCGGAGACAATGTGGTGTTTCTCCCGTCCTTCGACCAGGCCGGTATCGTGGTAGGCGGCAATGGTGTAGACTATGTCTTCATCGACGTCATAGTGGGTGGCCAGGGCCAGGCTCTGGTCGATGACCGTCCGGACATGATCCTCCTGGTGCGCCGGATCGAAATGGCGGTACCGGGGGATGATTTCCTGTCGGATGTATGTTTGCAGTTCCGGATTCATGACTATTGGCAGCGTTCGATGAAATGGCGGAACAGGGCGGTCCAGGACGTATCGGTCTGGAGCAGTTTCTCGGGATGGAATTGGACGGCCGTAACCTGGTCTGTCTCATAAGCTTCGACCACGCTGTCCGACGTGCGGGCCGTGATCCGGATGCCGGGCGCGGGCTTTTTGACCGCCTGGTGGTGCGTGGAATTGACCGTCAGGGAATCCTTTCCGAAAACCCGGTGCAGGATGCTGTTCTTTTCGATCCGGATGACATGCAGGGTATCCGCATGGGGGATGGCGCCTTCTACCTGGGTGGGGATGTCCTGGTACAGGGATCCGCCGAGCACGATATTGAATAACTGTGCCCCGCGGCAGATGGCCAGGACCGGTTTCTTGCTGCGCAGGGCGGCGCGGGCGAGCAGCAGGTCGCTGCGGTCCCGGACCGCATCAATGTCGACGGTCTCATTCCAGATGGTTTCGCCGTATTCTGCCGGATCGACATCGGGTCCGCCGGAGAAAACGAAACCGTCCATCCGGCCGATCAAGGCATCCGCTTCTGCTTCCGTCTCAATGGTGGGCATGACAACGGGGATGCCTCCGGCGGCCGTAATGGCATGGGTGTATGTCTTTGACAACGTGGTGTTTCCGGACGCTGTCCGGCCGCAGGAAATCCCGATCAGGGGTTTCCCGGGGTTTTGCTGGCAGGCACACAGGGCCAGCAGCAACAGGGTATAGAGGATTCTTTTCATGGCTACAAGTGGATTTGTCCGGCCATCCGCATTGTCGCGTCCCACCAGCGGTCCGGAAGCAGGTGGTGGAAAAACAGCAGGGTACGGGATCCGAACCCCAGTCGGTAGCGGGTGCGGGGACGACGGCTGCAGGCGGCCTTGACAATGGCCGCAGCGATTTTCTCCGGCTGGGTGAAATAGGAGGCGGAATAGGATTTCCGCATCAGGGAGGCTTCATTGCCGGCCGGCCCCTCATAGGCCGTCCCTTTGGTAGAGGCTTCGAGGTTGTCCGCCGCGATGATGCCCCATTGGGTCCGGATGGCGCCGGGTTCGATGATGGAGACATGGATTCCCAAGGGCTTGACCTCCATCCGCAGGGCATCGCTGAAGGCTTCGACGGCGTATTTGGAAACATGGTACCACCCGCCGAAATACAGCACGGATTTCCCGGCGACGGATGAAACATTGACAATCCGTCCCGATTGCTGGCTGCGCATGTGTGGAAGCACGAGCTGGGTCAGGCGGGCGAGACCGAATACATTGACTTCCAGTTGGCGGCGGGCTTCTTCCATGGAAACGGTTTCAATGGGACCGAAATAGCCGTATCCGGCATTGTTGACCAGGACGTCGATCCGTCCTTCTTCCGAAAGGATCTGCCGGACGCCGGCTTCCATGTAGGCGTTGTCCGTTACGTCCATGCGAAGGGGACGGACTCCGTCCGCATTGATTTTTTCGACCCGCCGGGCCGCCCCGTATACAATGTGGCCCCGGTCGGCCAGCATGCGTGCCGCCTGGAATCCGATGCCGCTGCTGGCGCCTGTGATGAGAATGACTTTTTTGTCCATATGTAGAAAATCCCGGCTGTTTTGAACAAGCCGGGAAATCACTTACAAAAATAGTACCTGCCTAGCGCAGGGCGCGCATCGCATTCAGGACGGCGAGCACCGTGACACCGACATCGGCGAATACGGCCATCCAGAGGGTTGCAAGGCCGAAGACGGCCAGGCAGAGCACGAGCAATTTCACCCCGATGGCGAACCACATGTTTTCCCGGGCGATGCGGAGGGTCCTGCGGGCGATCCGGATCGCGAGGGCGACTTTCGAGGGCTTGTCGTCCATCAGGACGATGTCCGCGGCTTCGATGGCGGCATCGCTGCCCAGGGCTCCCATGGCGATGCCGAGGTCGGCGCGGGCAAGGACCGGGGCGTCATTGATGCCGTCCCCGACAAAGGCGACTTTCCCGTCCCCCAGAAGCGATTCGACCAGCCGGACCTTGTCTTGCGGCAGCAGCGAGGCCCGGTAGCCGTCCAGCCCCAGTTTTCCGGCGACGGCGGAGGCGATGGCTTCCTGGTCCCCGGTCAGCATCATGACGCGGTCGACGCCGGCTGCATGCAGGTCAGCGGTTGTGGCGAAGGCGTCTTCCTTAATCCGGTCCGAGATGACGACATGGCCGGCATATTCTCCGTCCACGGCAACGTGGATGATGGTTCCCTCATGGGTGCAGGGATGCCATGCCGCGCCGGCTTCTTCCATCAGCTTGTCGTTTCCGACGGCGACCAGATGGCCGTTGACGCGGGCGGTCAGCCCTTTTCCGGCGGTCTCTTGGATGTCAGATACGCTGCAGTCGTCCTGTTCATCCGGGTATGCCTGCCGGAGGGCGGCTGCGATCGGATGGGTGGAGTGCCGTTCGACATGGGCGGTCAGGTGCAGCAACTCTTTTTCGTCAATTTTTTCAGGATGCACGGCCGTCACGGCGAATACCCCTTCAGTCAGGGTGCCGGTTTTGTCAAAGACCACCGTCTTGACCTGGGAGAGCGTATCCAGGAAAGCGGCTCCTTTCACGAGGATACCCTTCCGAGAGGCTCCGCCGATTCCGCCGAAGAAGGTCAGGGGAACCGAAATAACGAGGGCGCAAGGGCAGGATACGACCAGGAACATCAAGGCCCGGTAAATCCATGTCGCCCAGGCTCCGGTCAGCAGGGAGGGGACAAGGGCCAGCAGAACGGCCGCTCCTACGACGACGGGAGTATATACGCGGGCGAAGCGGGTGATGAAGTGTTCGCTCCGGGATTTGTTTTCAGCGGCATGCTCCACCAGTTCCAGGATGCGGGCGGCCGTGGATTCTCCGGCAACCTTGGTCGTGCGGATGCGGAGAACGCCGGACAGGTTGACACAGCCGGACAGGATCTCGTCTCCTTCGCCGACTTCCCGCGGGAGGCTTTCCCCGGTCAGGGCGACGGTGTCCAAATTGGATTTCCCTTCCAGGACAACCCCGTCCAGCGGCACTTTTTCCCCGGGAGCGACGAGGATGGTTTCTCCGATTGCAACGGATTCCGGTGCAACGGTCTGCCATGTTCCGTCGCGTTCGACCTGCGCCGAATCAGGCCGGATATCCATCAGGTGGGCGATGCTCTTGCGGGAGCGGCCTTCCGCGATGCCCTCGAACAATTCGCCGATTTGGAAGAAAAGCATGACAAAGACCGCCTCGGGGAACTGGGTGGCGGCCTGGGGGAGGAATCCGATGGCCAGGGCGCCGAGGGTGGCGATGCTCATCAGGAAATTCTCGTCGAGGGCTTCTCCGTGCAGGAGGGCTTCTGCGGCTTCTTTCAGGGTGTCCCAGCCGACAATCAGGTAGGGTACCAGATACAGCAGCAGGTATTGCCAGGTGGCCCAGGCCGTATTCTTTTCGATAAGGACGGCGGCGATGAGCAGGATGCCGGCCAGGATGATTTTTACGATGCGTTCCCGGGCGCCTTCTTCCTCATGATGATGCTCATGATGGTGCTCGTGATGATGCTCGTGCTCGTGATGGTGTTCGTGTGACATGGGAATCTTGTTTCTCACCGGCAAAGATACCTTGTCCTGTTTGCAACTGGGTTGCAAATACGCGAAGGAAAAGGTAAATTTGTCAGTCAGCTTCTAAGAAAGATCAGATCATATGGAAAAAGTGAGATTTGGAATTGTCGGGACCGGGCGCATCAGCGACTGGGTCCTGGCCGGAGCCGTGGAGGATCCCCGCTTTGAGGCCGTGGCGGTCTGCTCCCGGAAGGAAGAAACGGCGCAGCTCTTTGCACGCAAGCACGGAATCCGCCTGTGTTTTACGGATGTGGAGGCCATGGCGGCCTGTCCGGAGGTAGATGCCGTATACATCGGGACGCCGAACCATACCCATGCGGATATCGCCGTCCGGTGCCTGGCCAAGGGAAAGCCTGTCTTGTGCGAGAAGCCCTTTGCTTCCTCGGCTTTCGAAGCGCGCCAAATGGTGCAGGCAGCCCGGGAACAAGGCCTTCTGCTCATGGAAGCGATGATTTCGACACTCAATCCCAATTTCTTGAAGGCCAAGGAGATGCTGAGCAAGATCGGCCCGCTTCGCAGCTACACCTCCCATTTCTGCCAGTATTCTTCCAAATATGCGAAACTGCAGGAGGCGATTGCGGAGGGGAATCCGGCGAAACTGGCTCCCGTCTTCAATCCGCTCTGCAGCGGCGGTTCCCTGTTGGATATCGGCATTTATACCATTTATCCGATGGTCGTCCTGCTGGGAAAACCCGTGCGGATCGATTCCTGTCTGCAGACTGTCGGGGTTCCGTCCGGTGACCCGCGGTTTGCCTGCGTAGACGTGCAGGGAACGGCCCAGTTTGCCTATCCGGGCCTGTCTGCTGCTGTCCGTTTCTCGAAAGTGGCGGATTCCTTCCTGCCGACGGAAATCGCCGGAGAAGGGGGGAACCTCCTGCTGGACAAGATGCATATCTGCCGCAAACTCACCTTTGTGCCCCACGGGGCGCCGCAGTCCGGCCGCGGGGAGGACATGCCGGGAGAAGACATTACCTGTCCGCCGTTCAAGGATGAGTATACCGCCGAGTTCACGCATTTCATCGACTTGTTCCTGGCAGGGGAAAAAGAATCTCCGGTGAACAGCCTGGATGCTTCCGTCGCGGTCATGGAGATTCTGGATGAAATCCGGCAGCAGGCCGGTGTGCGCTATCCTTCAGATCGTTTCTGACAAAAAAGTTGATAACTTTCTGTGTGGAGTGCGGCATCATGTCGTCAAAATGATTATATTTGTTCACCAAAAGATAATTCATTCAACCTTTTAAATTGTTTTTATTATGGCATCCCTTTCTGATTTGATTCTCCAGCAGGTGAAATCTGCTGCAGGAAGTGTGGATATTCCTTCCAATGTCCAGAATGAAGTTCTTGGCGGATTGGCTGATTCCATTTTCGGCAGCCTCAAGCAGACAGCTGTCCAGCCGGGCGGTATCGACCTAATCAAGAACCTGCTCAAAGGCAAGAGCGATGTGGCTTCCAGCCCTGTTACCTCGTTGGCAACCAAGTTGTTCTCTACCAACATCCTGAAAAAGCTCGGCCTGGGCTCTGTCCTGGGTGCAGCCCTGACGGGCCTGATCCCCAAGATCCTTGGCGGTATGAGCAACATCTTCACGGACAAGGACGGTGACGGAGATGTCGATCTGAATGATATCCTTCTGTCGCTTGCCGGTGCCGGTACGGCGAAGAAGCAGACTTCTGCCGGCGGCGGTCTTCTGGGCGCAGCCACCAGCATCCTGGGCGGTCTTCTGAAGAAACGTTAATCGGGAGTCAACTGACAGATCAGGAGGCTGACCAGAACATCTTCTGGTCAGCCTCCTGATTCGATTCGTGACGATCTTTGTCCAGATGACCGGATGATAGGAACGATTGTCAATACCGGATGCATCCTGGCTGGCAGCCTGCTGGGCGGCCTGCTGAAAAAGGGCTTGCCCGAAAAGTACACCCAGGCGTTGTCCGACGCCATGGGTCTTGCTGCCATTGTCCTGGGTGTCAATTCTTTTGTCCAGAATATTCCCCACAGTGAGTTTCCGGTCCTTTTCATTCTCAGCCTTGCATTGGGCGGGATAGCCGGTACGGCGCTGGACCTGGATGGCCGTGTGAACCGGTATCTGTCAGCCAGAACCGGGGAAGGACTGGCCCATGGACTGGTTTCCGCTTCTCTCCTTTTCTGCGTGGGAACGTTCTCCATCGTCGGCCCCGTCATGAGTGCCCTGAAGGGCGACAATACCTTTCTGTATACCAACGCGACCCTGGACCTGGTGACTTCTGCGGTCTTTGCAACCACCTATGGATTCGGCATCATGCTCTGCGCGCCGATTCTCTTCTGCTGGCAGGGCCTGTTCTATCTGATTGCCACGCTGGCTGCTTCCAGTCCCTTGCTGCAGGGGCCTTTGGTCAATGAACTGGCCGTCGTCGGCGGCGTACTGATCGTCTCTTCCGGACTTTCCATCCTGAAGCTGAAGGATTGCAAGACCCTCAATTTGCTTCCGGCCCTCCTGGTTCCGGTCCTTTGGTACTTGATCAAAGGCTGGATATTGTAGTTTATCTGCAAGTTTCGTAAATTTGCAGTTTGTAAGTCAACCGAGATGACACTACTTTGCATATTCCTGTTCGGAGCGATGGCGATCTCTTTCCTGTGTTCGCTGCTCGAATCCGTATTGATGTCGACACCGATTTCCTTTATCTCCATGAAAGAGGAGGAAGGGGACCGGAATGCCACGCTTTTTGCAAAGATGAAAACCAATCCGGACCGTCCCCTGGCGGCGATCCTGACGCTCAATACGATCGCCAATACCATCGGTGCGGCCGGCGTGGGCCGGCAGGCCACCCTGCTCTTCGGCAGCGAATGGTTCGGGCTGGTTTCCGCCATCACGACCATCCTGATCCTGGTCTTCTCGGAGATCATCCCCAAGAACATCGGCACCTCCCACTGGAAGGGATTCCTTTGGCTGTCCCGGGTGATGAAGGGGCTGATTTTCATCCTTTATCCGATCGTGCTCCTCATTGAGGCGCTCAACCGTTCCATCGGCGGCAACGAGGCCGACACCTCCATCAGCCGGGAAGAGGTTTCAGCCATGGCGAATATCGGAGAGGAAGAAGGGGTCATCGACACGACGGAAAACAAAGTGATCCAGAATATCATCAAGTTGGATGACATCAAAGCCTACGATGTGATGACGCCCCGCGTGGTGGCGGCCATTGCCTCGGAAGACATGACGCTCAAGGATTTCTATAAGAACGACTCCTTGTCCCATTACTCCCGGATTCCGGTCTACAAGGAGAGTCCCGAATTTATCTCGGGGTACATCATGCGGTACGACGTGCTGGAGAATCTGGCCGAAGACAAATTCGACACCCTTCTGGGCTCGGTCAAACGTCCGATCGCCGCGTTCAATGAAGAAACCTCCGTCAGTGACATCTGGGAGGCGCTGTTGAAATCCAAGGACCAGATTGCCTTGATCATCGATGAATATGGCTGCTTCCAAGGAATTATCACGCTGGAAGATATCATTGAAACCATCCTCGGGATGGAGATCATCGACGAGCATGATACCATCACGGACATGCAGCAATATGCCCGGGAACGCTGGCAGCAGCGCCAGAAACAGTACAAACAGATAGAAATCCCGGATTAATCTGCGTCCGGGGCGCTTATTCGTGTTTCAGGGTGATCAGGATGACCCCGTTTCCGCCCTGGCTTCCGTACACGGCCGCACCGGCGTCTTTCAGAACCGATACGCTCTCGATTTCGTAAGGACTCAACCCATCCACATTGTCAACAGGAGAGCCGTCCACCACAATCAGCGGCGCTGTATTGCCCATGAAGGACATGGTTCCCCGGATCACGAACTGGTAACTGTTTCCGTTGCGGATGACACCCAGTCCGGAGCATTGGCTCGCCAAGTACTCATAGATGTTGGAAGTCGCCATCACGTCGTCATTCTCGTTTTTGATCTTGGAGACGGCGGTGGTGGTGTTTTTCCGGTCGATGGAGCCGTAGCCGATATCGACTTTCTCACCGTCTTGCCGTGCGGCAACATGACCCGTGCCGCATGACAAGACGATAAATAGGAGCGGAATGATTGTGGCGAACCGTTTCATCGCTTTCGCTTAAAACGTGTCGAGCAGCGCGAAGACCTGCGTACGGACTTCTTCAATGGTCCCGGTGCCGTCGATTTCGGCATATTTCCCGGCTTTCTGATAGAAATCCACGAGCGGTTCTGTTTTCTCGTGATACGTCTTGATCCGGTTGTTGATGGTCTCGTCGGAGGCGTCATCGGCACGCCCCTCGATCGCCGCGCGGTGCCGGATGCGTTCCTTGATCATCTCGTCGGGAATCATGATGGAAACGACGGAAGTGACGCATTCATTCCTTTTTGCGAGCATCTGGTCCAGGGCCTTTGCCTGTGCCGTGGTACGGGGGAAACCGTCCAGCAGGAAGCCTTCGACACCCTGGGTTGACTGGAATTTATTCTCAATCATGCCCTCGACAACCTCGTCGGGAACCAGTTCGCCTTTATCAATGAGCGCCTTGGCCTGGAGGCCGAGGGCGGTCCCGTCAGCAATTTCCTTCCGGAGCAATTCTCCGGTAGAGAGGTGGCAGAGATGATATTTTTCAGCCATGGCTGCGGCCTGCGTGCCTTTGCCGGCTCCGGGAGGCCCGAAAAGAATGTAATATTTCATGGTTTGAATGGATTTGTCTTCTACATGGTAGTCCGGCTCGGGATCCAGGACATAGATGTCCTTGAAGTTCCGGCCGAGTTCATCGTAATCCAGTCCGAATCCGACAATGAAGTCATTGGGAATCTCCATCGCGACGTAGTCCAGCGGGATGTCCTTTTTGTAGACCTCCGGTTTGAGCAGCATGGTGCAGATACGGACTTCCGAAGCACCGCGTTCCCGAACGATCCGTACCAGGTCCTCGATCGTGTGTCCCGTGTCCACGATGTCTTCCACGATGATGACGCGTTTTCCGCGCACGTCCCCGGTCATCCCCATCACCTGGCGGACTTTCCCGGTGGATTCCGTTCCCTGGTAGGATGAAAGCTTCATGGAAATCAGCTCGCAGTTGAAATCGAGCCGTTTCATGAGTTCGCCCGTGAAAATGATCGATCCGTTGAGGACGCACAGCAAGACCGGCACATCGGTGCAGCCCGCGAAATCGGCGTTGATCCTCTGTGCGACGGCATCGATTGCCGCTTCAATCTGTTCGTTGGAAATGAATGGTTTGAAGGATTTGTCGAGAAGGGTGACCCTGTTCTTCATATCGAATGTGGATTAAAGTCTTGCTAAGTTAGTCATTTCTTTGTTAAAATTCAGAAAAATATAGATATGTTTTCGACTTCCCGGTCCACTTTCCCTTGGCGGATGGGATGCAGGCGGCCGATCTTTGCCGGGAAGACCGGAGGAGGATCAGGAAAGAAAGGAGGGACAGATGCGGAAAAGGGCTTGGATCATCGCCGTTGCGGCGGCTTGTTGGGCGGGGCGGACAGGTCGGGCCCAGGAGCGGGAGGATTTCCTGCAGGCCGTCATGATGTTGACCGGAGCCGCTTCGGTCGAGGTGCTGGACGAATCGGAAATCGAACAATACCGTCCCTGGCTGGCCCGCCCCCTGGATATCAACCTGGCCAGCGCCACGCGCTTGCTGTCCTGCGGCTTATTTACGCGTTTCCAGGCGGTTTCCATCCTGGATTACCGCCAGCGGCACGGGGACATCCTTTCCGGGGCCGAACTGGCATTGGTGGATGGCTTCTCAGAAGCGGTCGTACGCGGATTGTCGCCCTTCCTGTCGTTCTATTCGAAATCCCTGCCCGGGGAAACAAGAGTCGGCATGCGGGGGACAGGGGAAGCGACCGGAAGGGTCGGTCTCCGGAGTGATGACTGTCAAAGCTATGGCATCAAGGCAAAAGCCGCCTTCGGACGGGAGGAGGTCTTCTTTTCCCTGAAAAAGCCCTTCACGGACCGGCTCGCCCCGCCATCATTCTGTTATGCCCATTCGGGTCGGAAGCGTCTCGGAAAAATGGTTTTGGGATCCTTCCAGGCCCGTTTCGGGCAGGGACTGGCCCTGTGGTCCGGATTCTCGATGAGTGGTTTGCAGACCCCTTCTGCTGCATACCGCCGTCCCAGTGGACTTTCGCCTTCCTGGGCGGCCGATGCCTTGAAGGGGGTGGCTGCGGACTGGACTTTCGGGCGGACGGTTCTGTCTGTTTTCTCCGGCGTAACGCCTTCCATGCTTCCCGGCGCGAACCTGACTTGGTACGGAAAACATTTCCAATGCGGAACGACGGCATATTACAGTGCAGGAACAGGCACCGGCCTGGTTTCGGTGGATGTCCGGATGTGCCTGCGGGGAACGGAACTCTTTGCGGAAGCGGCGTCATCCGGCGGGTGTCCCGCTTTCCTGGCAGGGGTTTTCTGGCCCATGGGGGAGTCCAGGGCGTCCTGTGTCGTCCGTTGGTATCCGGCAGCTTTTTCCGGACCGTTGTCCGGCCCGCTTCGCAGCGGATCGAAAACGCGGGATGAAATGGGGCTTTCCCTGGGGTGGGAGAAAGGCGGAAAGTCTTTTCTGACAGATTATTGCATGCATCCGGAGGCCGGGAAGCGGCAATTGCTGGCCCGCTTGTCCTATCCGGTTGATTTGGGAAAAGGGAATGCCCTGCAGATCCGCGTGTCGGGAAAATGGAAGCGCGCAGACCCGCAGTGGCGGGCGAATGCGCGCATAGATTATATCCGCGAGCGGGGTTGCCGGAAGACGACCTGGCGTTCGGAAGCGGTCTATTGCCGTTCCGTGGGTTTGCTGACCTATTGGGAGGAAGGGTGGAAAGGGGAGCAGGCCGCCGTTTTCCTGCGCGGAACCTTGTTCCGGACCGATCACTGGGATGACCGGATTTATGTGTACGAGCGGGATGCCCCGGGGAATTTCAATGTCCCGGCCTATTATGGGAGAGGGTATGCGCTTTCCGCCGTCGGATCGTACCGGAAGCGGGTCGGCCCCGTGCGGGTCCGCTCGGACGTGCGGGTGGCCTGGAAAGATTATCCATGGTCCCGGCGGGCCCAGTTGCAACAAAAGCCCGGCCGGGCCGAGCTTTTGTTGCAACTTCAGGTGAGTTGGTAAAAGGGTTTGTTTATCAACTGTCTAAAACAGGATGGACAGGGCTGTTACCGTGGCGATCCGAGCCCCCGCTTCCGCCTCGGCGGCATCCAGTTTCAGGGACAATTCCGCATGGCTTTGTTTCCCAGCCGGGAAGTTCCAGGCCACGGTCATCTGCTGGACGAGCCGGTCTGATGCAAGTACCTTCCAGTCATGGGGATACCAGGTCGCGGCCGGGGCATTGCCGGGATGGATTCCTTCGTACAGGTATGCCCCCGAGAGGTTTTTGACCGCTCCCGCGCGGAGGCCGACCCGCAGCGACATGCGCTGTCCGGCCGGGAAAATCCGGTCCGCGCCGAGTTTGCCATGTACATTGGAATAGGCAAATCCGGCTTTGGGCAGGGCGTACGTATCGTCTTTGCGGTCATATCCCAGGTCCGCATGAACTTTCCACAGCCAGGGATCCGCTCCGATATATTTGTCATACGCCGTCCGGATGCGCAAGGTCCGGAAGTCGCATTGCGGGATCTCCGCACGGACCTCCCAGATCCCTTCTGCCGTATTCCAGACCGTCGTCGGCTCGATACCGGTACATTGGGCATAGGTGCCCGAGAGCGTCAGGATATTCCCGGCTCCCCAGACAGCCGTCATTTTCCCTTCGAGTTCCAGCCGCCGCGTCGTCCCTTGCAGGCGCGGTTGCGTCGCACTTTCCTGGATGCGGGACCGGTCATGGCGGGCCTGCACGTCGGCCAGAAGCTGCGTGCCGGCATCCTCCCATCCCCATTGCAGGCCTCCTCCGAATCCTTCACTTCGGAAGTACAAGGTACTCAATCCGTTGGATCCGACGACGTCGTTGAGGAAATTGCCCACTCCCTTGAGCAGGAAGACGGGCTGGATGACCGTTGAATTGCTGATGGTCGGCGTCGCGCGCACGAATGTTCTGGAATACAAGCCGTTCAATCCGATCCGATGCGTCCCGGCCTTCAAGACGAAGCCGGGTTGTACGGTGACACTGTAGTGATAGGATTCGGAACGCGGGTCATTTTGTTTCGCCGCGATCTTGTCTGTATACCGGACAGCAATCCCGCCTGTAAGGGCCTCTCCGGCCAGGGGCATGGCGGCTTTGAACGCCATGTCATACGCTTGTTTCTTCCAGGTACTGGCTACGCTGTCCGCCACCGTGTAGAGGAACCGTTCGTCGAACGGGTCGTACAGGACCGTGTTGAAGGAGGAACCGTGGTCGGCGATATTGTCATACCGGAATTCCCCCCACAGCAGGACCTTTCCTACCTTCCGGGCACCCTGTGTGTCAAAACGCAGATCGCGGACATGCGCTCCTTCCGGATAGCGCCGCAACGCGCCGTCTTCGTGCTTCCAGCTGAAGTCCACCGTATTGTACGGGAGGACAGGCCGGACGGTCAGGCCGGCGGCATTTGCGCTGGAAAACCAGGGCGTCTGGTCGGCCATCCGGTCGAGTTGCGCCTGGCTGCGTACCGCGGTCTGCTGGGCTCCTGCCAGGAGAGGCAGGAGCAGCAAGGCCAGGAAGAGGGAGCGTTTCAACATGCTACTGGGCTGTTTTCCAAGAGCTCCAGGAAGGACGTTTGGCTCCGCCCCTGCGGATCTCGGGTTTCGCGTTGACTTCGAAGTCTACGGATGAATTGTTGGTATCCTGATAGATAACACGACCGTCGGAAGCATAGCCGGCAGTTTTGCGGACGATGCTCTGGTTTCCGCCTGTCGTTGCGCACCAGACCTTTCCGGCATCCAGCACATTGACGAGTTTTTTGTCAGTCGTCTCGTTCTTGACGCACTCGACCGCATCCAGCACATCGCTGATGAGGACTTCCTGTCCGTAGTTATTCGCCTTGTTGGATTCCAGGTATTCGCCGTCTTTGCGGAGACCCTCGGAGGGGTAGAAGAGGGCCCATGCCGTGCCGACAAAGTTTCCGAGCTGGTTGCCCAGGCCGGTTTCCTTGACTGTGCAACGGAGATTCAGGTTGATGGCGTTGGCATCGGTCTGGCCCCCTTTATCTATGTATTTCTGGCAAATTGCTTCGAATTCAGCCGTAGAAAGGTCGAGTGCAGTCGCCGTCGCGGAATGATCGATGGCGGAAGCGGCGATGATGCAGGATTCGCCCGGGGCGAGGGGATACTGGGTCCCGTTTCCGGGAATCTGCCAGACATATGTTCCGATGAAGATATATTCCCCGACCGGATGCTTCAGGTTGGCGGCCTGTGCGGAGAAATCGAAAGTGGTGGCTCCGAGCGGGTCTCCCAGGCAGATGCCATCGAGATAGACGGTTGCGTCGGAGTTGTTGTAAATCTCGAAGAATGTGTCTTTCAGATACGTACTGGTCTTGCCGGATTCGTTGGGGAGCGTCTTGGTGGCATTGTAATGGATTTCCTTGAAGATCAAGGCCGATGCTTTTGTGGCAGCGACGCTGACCTTGATGGCGTCCACGACGGTGGCGTCCAGGGTGACATTGCTGGCCGTGCCGATATAGTTGTACGTGCTGCCGCCGAGGGTTCCGTTGGCCTGGGCCGTGATGTTGTAGATGCCCGGAACGATGTCGCTGACAGCCACCGAGGTGCCATCGGTCGTGTACGCCACGGTCTGGCCGGTACCGACATTGTTGAGGGTCACGTCGTAGCTTCCGGGTGACGGGGCTTCGCCCAGCGCACTTTCGTCAATGGTGATGGTTCCGGAGAAGGTCTTGACCGGTTCTTCTTTCTCCTTGCAGGAGGAGAGCAGGGCCGCGGCCGTCATGACGGCCAGCAGGCTGGTTGATAAGATTCGTTTCATAAGATAAATTACTTTAATTTGATTTTCAGTTCAAATCCGAAATACATCGGATTGTTCAGCTCCGTGAAGGTCCCCTTGGTAATTTCCGAGGGGTCCAGCGGACGCGAGTTGAAGAGGTTGTTGACGTAGAAGGAGGCGGTCAGGATATTCCGGAACTCCTTGGATACGTTCAAGTTGAAGACGACTGTGCTCCGGGTCCGGCTGGTAATGAACCGGCTTTCGGAACGAGGGTCCAGCATGTATCGGAACGCGTCATCCGACGCCATCTCCGCGGTAAAGGGATGGACGGCGCCGTCTTCGCGGGAGATGTACCGGGAAGGCATGGTGTCATTCCCGATTTCCGTCCAGTTGCAGGTATACAGGTTCAGCTGGGTGGACAGCGTCACGACGAAACCGATAGACGGAATGTTGTGGGTCGTGCGGAGTGTCGTGACCGACTTTTCATGGTGGTACTGCCAGGTCCGGGGCTCATAAATCCCGACATGGCTGTAAATGTTGCTGCCTCCCTGCATGTTCTGGTCGAACGTGAGGCCGTTGGAAGAGGTATTGGTGTGCATCCAGGCGCCGCTGAGGAAAAAGGCCGTGCGGATGGCATCGAAACGCCCGAGATCCAACTCGTATTCGACGCCATGGTGGTGTTCGGAAGCCGTATTCAGCGGGGTGTAGTAGGCGAAGAACCGCCGGGTGTCGAGGGCCTGGGTGAACAGCGGCTCTCCGTCTGTCCCATGGCCGGCCAGGGTCCAGGTCCGGTAAGGCATCAGGCGCCAGGAATCGAGCGATGTCCCGAAGGTATAGCCATTGTCCAGCCGCTCATTGTAATACGTGATGCCCAGGCGGCGTTTCTCGCCCAGCTGTATATCCAGGCCGATCTCTGCCTTGTGGTTCAGGGCGAATTCCAGCGCCGGATTCTCCGTGTCGAAGATATAGGTGGTGGCCATGACAATCCGGTCCGATGCGGCCGCCGCTTCGCTGTTGTTGATGTTGATCTGGTCGTAGTAGGCCCGGTTGGGATACAGGTAAGCTGTCGTTGGCGCCTTGGCCGTGACCCCGTAACCGCCGCGCAGGGAGAGCACCCCGGGAATCAATTCAATCCCGGCATTGATGCGCGGTGCGACGGCCGTCCGTCCGGCAATGTGGTCCATCCGGACGCCTGCGGTCAGGTTGAAGATACGCGAGAGGAGGGAAGTCCGGAAGGTACTTTCTGCGAAAAGGCCCAATTGATTGACGAAGGGGATTTCGTACAGCGGTCTCGGCCGGAATCCGGCTTCCGCATTTCCGGTATGCTGGGGGGGCGTCCCTTCCGGGTAAATCAGTCCGTCTCCCAGGTTCCCGTCCGACTTGAAATCGGCGCCGAGCAGGATTTTCTCACTGGTTTTCCCCCAGCTTCGGTACAGGTTCAGGGTGACTTTTCCGAAGGTATTGATTTCCTTCCCGTAGAAGTCGTACCGGGAGAAATAGAAATAGGGAAGCATGATTGCGTAGGCGTCCTGACCGTTTTGGAAGGCAGTCAGTTCTTTCCCGTCGGTATCATGGACATGCAGCCCTTTTTCATTGGCGACAGTCGTCCCGTCCACCATGTTCGTGGAATAGATGGAGACGGCGTTGGTGTAATCCTGCTCGTGGTATGACTCCTTGTAAGTGAAGCTGTTGGAGAGATCATACCGCAGGGTCTTCAGCCAGCCTTTGTTGATGTTCCAGGTCCCGTTGGCGCTAAGCCGGTAGCCGAGATTCGTCCCGCCGGTCGCCAGGGAGGACCGCTCGTCGTCAGGGTTCCGGTTCCGCGTGTCCTTGCCAAAGCGCAGGTCCAGGGAAACGGAAGAATTCAGCGCGCCGAAACGCCTTGTCCACATCGACTTGAGATTGAGCCGCTGATAGTAGGCATAGGCCTCGGTTGTCCGTGCGTTGCTGTGGGCATAATCGCCGCTCAGGTGCAGGTCGCCCCAGGTGCTTCCCGGAAGGTGGAATCCTTTCGAAACGGCAGTCTGGAAAATTTTCGGGTCTGTCTTCAGCCGGATGGTCAGGGGTTCTGCGCCCGCCTTCGAATTGATAATCACGGCGCCGGAAGTCAGGTCTCCATACTGGACGGAAGGGATGCCGCGGATGACCTCGACGGATTCGATATTGTCCGTCGATAACTGGCGGACGTCGATGCCGGAATTCGGGATGGCGCTGGCGGAGGACCCGGCAGCACCGGCGATGGTGGAAGCGATGCCGTTGATGGCAGAGGAAATCCCTTCCATGTTGGCATTGTTGGACATCGGTGCCCCATCCACGATGACCGCCGTTCCGAGGCTGTTCATCGCCGTTTCACTGGCCGTACGCAGCGACAGGGTCTGTGCCTGGCTGAGGTCGGGATTGGAGAAGCCGACTCCCGGGAGCAACTGCATGATGTCGCGGAGGGAACTGGTCTGGCTGTGGTCGATGGCCTGCCGGGAGATCATCGAAGCCGTGGATTCGCCCGCTTTGGACGCCTGGGCGACGACATGGACTTCCTCGAGGCGGAAGGAGCTTTCTTTCATCAGGAAATCCTTCCGCACGGAGCCCGCGGACAGGACCAGGGTGGTGTCCACGGTTTCATACCCGATCAACTGGATGGTCAGGTTGTAGGTTCCGGGATCCAGCCCCCGCAGCGCATAGGAACCCGCCTCGTCCGTCGTGGCATAGGAGCCCGCCGGCTTGAGCAGGACGACGGCATATCCCAGCGGCACTTTCTTGCCGTTTTCCACCGTCGAGACGATCCCGTGCAATTCCGCTTTCCGTCCCTGTCCGAGGACGGAAAGGCCTTGCAGGACCGCCAGGATGCAGATTACCAGGATTTTACTTCGTAAATGCATTGTCTTCCAATCTTCTGAGTGTGCGCCGGACTTCGTCCCGGACCGCTTCGTTGTGGGGAGTCATGTCCAGCAGGGCCCTGTAAATCTCCTCCCGGCGGAACGACTGGACATACCAGCCCAGGGCTTCTGCCGCTTTGATGCGCAAGTCCTGGGGGGCGTCTTCAGCCGCGACGACCCGCAGCATCGGATTCACGGCGTCGGGATGGCACCGGTTCCGCTGGGCGCTGATGACGAAGGCCCTGTCCTTTTCCGGGGTTTTCGGGTCGATGACGGATGCAAATTCTTCGCAATCATTGTTATAGGAGGTCTCTAGGCGCTGAAGGAGCTCTTTGAAATCCGCTTTTTCCGGCCAGATCCCGCTGTATTGTTCTTCCAGGGCCTCCTTGACATCCGCGAAGGGGTACAGCCCCAGCGCATTCATCAAATGGTACCGGACGCGTGCGGATTCCTTCGGGTCGAGATAGTGGCGGGCAATGTCCTTCAGCAAAGCGGCATCTCCGCAGGTCTCAGCGTAACGGGCAGCCATGCGCCGGATCAGTTCGTAGGAATCATCCAGTCCGGCGGAAATGGCCTGAACGAGCGTCCCCATCGCAGTGGCATGGCGGATCAGATACAGGAAGGCTTCCATCCGCAAATTCATGGACGCGGCGCCATCAAGCACTTGCAGGACAGTTGCTTCCGGAAGATATCCGTCTTTCAGCGCCCAGCCTTGCAGGTCCGGGATGCCGGTGCTCCAGAGTTTCTTCTGAATCTTCGCGTCGTTCCGTACGGTCATCATGTTGTCCAGGTCTGAAAGAACGGGACGCTTGCTCTCCGGCAGGGAAAAGGAGAAGGTCGGATCGCCGAACAAATGAGATTCCAGGGTCATGTTCTGCCGGGCCCAGTTTCCTACGCAGACACCTTCGGCCAGCACACCGGCCAACTCGTTTTTCCAGTGGTCCTGGATGATGTTGACCGAATTGCCGAACACAGCCAGGGTCTGGCTTCCCGGGGCAAAGGCATAGCGTGCGGCGATGTAATCGTCGTGCAGGAAAGCTCCGTTGAAGCAGGCATCCAGGATCAGGACTTTCACGCCGCTTTGGTATCCGTCCAGATCTTCCAGGACGATGTCCACGGCGGCGGCGCGGACGGAGTCGCGGGCCGAAACGGCCGGGTCATCCCAGCCGGCGAGCCAGCTTTCGGGGATGTGGTAGGTTTCCATGAGGTTCCGGCGGGTCTTTTCCTTGTCTTTTGCGGAGCGCATGCGTCCCCGGAAGAAGTATTTGGCATTTTCCAGGTGCTCACCGGTCACGAAGGTGTACGGCTCCTTGCTGATGTACTGCGCTCCGACGGCACCGTGGGTATGCAGGTGGGCATAATCCAGCGTCGGGTCTGCCAGGACGGCTTTCAGCCGGCTGCGGACGAACCGGTCTTCGTCGAAATTCAGGTAGTGGACTTGTCCGCCCCGTTTGTCCAGGCCGAACTGCTCGTACATGGCGCGGTCCTCATCGATACGGGCATTGAAACTTTCGGAACTGTTCCCGTGGCCTCCGAAATGGAACACATTGTCCAGCACTTCGGTTTCGGATTTCGCCTGGACGGCTTTTTCCAGGAAGCGGGCGACCAGGTCCGTGAAGGACGGGCCCCCGGCGGTGCGCGCCGGTTTGATGCGGGCTGTATAAATGTCGCATCCAACAATTTGCCTTCCTTCCGGAGCGAGGTCATAGTAATAATATTGCGGCTGTCTCTCGTCCTGTTTCAAGAAAGTGAATTCCAGGTCAAAATCATCATAAAAGCGGTCTGACGGGATTGAGGAACGGTTCCAGGGCATCCCGGGATTCATCTTGAAGGCCGTGGCCAGGTGGTGGGCATGCCGGATCATCGGGACCGGGATGTCGCCGACCAGCACGGCTCCCTCGAGGTTCTGCTGATCCTTGAGGGTCCGGAGGGTATCGCGGATTTCCAGCGGGGTCCATTCCTGCGGCACGACAACCGTACAGACGTTTTTTCCGTCATGCCGGGTGATGGCATCGGCATAGGCGCTTACCTGGAAAGAGGTGGCGTTGAATGTAGCGGCATCGATGACAATGGCAACCGCCGTTTTTTTCGGGGCGGCTTGCAAGGACAGGAACAGGCCGCATGCGACGGCACTGGATACAATCAACCTGAGGGACTGTTTCATCTCGTTCAAAATCGGTTATCTCCCGCATGAGCGGGAAAGATTTACAAATATGTAAAGAAATACCATGATATCCTATCCCTATAAAAGGGGATAGGCGGGGACAAGGCTACTATTTCCGGGGGATTTTCAGCTTCATTCCGGGCTGGATATGGCTGGTAATCCCGTTGTGTTCCATAATATCATTCGGCGTGATACCCGGATAATGCTGCGCAATCTTGAACAGGGTATCGCCTTTTTTCACGACATAAATGCTGTCATCCTGGGCAGCGGCCGCTTCCTTCTGCGGGGCAGCCGGTGTCCCTTCTACTTGTTCGACACGCGTCCGGGCGGCGGCGGTTGAGTCCGGCTTGGCCGTCAGCGTATCGGGGCTGGCCCCCTTGCTTGCGGTATCTGCTTGCTGGGCGGCGGGCTGGACCGGTGCCGGTTTGGGAGCAGGGGCCGGCGTGGCAGCAGGCTTAGCCGGGACCTTGGTCTTCTTGTAGATGACCAGTTTCTGCCCTACGCGTAAATTATTGCTTCTTAAGTGGTTCCATGAACGGATCTGCGCGACGGTCACATGGTGCCGCGAGGCGATCCGTCCCAGATAATCGCCTTTCTTAACCTTATAGACAATCTTGGTCTGGACTGTCGTCGATGCGCTGCCGGAAGCCTGGATATTCTCCAGGGTCGCTTTGGCGAACAATTCGCCCGCCCGGTGGGTATACATCGAGTCTTCATGCTCGATGAAAGTTCCGGTATACTGGTAGGGAAGCCGGAGGATGTACACATCCTCATTCCCCGGAATGATGTCATTGATATATTGCGGGTTCAATTCCCTCAGACGGTCCATCTCGATGCCTGTCAGGTCGCTGATCTGCTGGAAATGGAGATTCTTGCGGATTTCGAAGGTGTCCACGTGCTCAGGCATGTGGACCGGGTCGGGCACGATGCCGTGCTCCTTGTAGTAATTGAACGCGTACATGGCTCCGACAAAAGCGGGGACATAGCCGCGTGTTTCCCGGGGCAGGTATTCGTAGATGGACCAGAAGTCTCTGTAACCGCCCGCCCGGCGGATGGCTTTGTTCACGTTCCCGGAACCGCAGTTATAAGAGGAAATGGCGAGGTTCCAGTCCCCGAAAATGGAATAGGCATCTTTCAGGTACCGGGCCGCCGCATCCGCAGACTTGTACGGGTCCAGCCTTTCATCGACGAAGGAGTTGATCCGCAGGCCGTAACTCCGTGCGGTATTGTACATGAACTGCCACATGCCCTTCGCCCCGGCCCGGGAGACGGCTACCGGATTGAAGGCAGACTCGATGACCGCCATGTATTTGAGCTCCTGGGGCATTTCGTAGCGGTTGAATACATCCTCGAAAATCGGGAAGTAATAGGAGGCCAGGGCAAGCATGCCCGCCATTTTGGTCGGCATTTTCTCGGCATAGAGAATGATGTAGTTCCGGACCGTTTCGTTGAAGGGAAGGGTGATGTACGAATTCATTTTCGCCAGCCGGTCCAGGAAGACTTTGTCCGGCACATCGGAGATAAAATGGACGGAATCCATGTTGTACTGGTTTCCTTCCGTGTTTCCGGAAACCCGGCGGTGGTGGTACCACAGGCCAAGCAGGCTGTCCGTCACCTGCGGGGAATAGGTCCCGCCGACCGGGCCGTCGTGGCGTCCTTCGTTTTCCTCGAAGATTTCGATCATTTCGCCAGCGATGCTGTCGCTGACACGCACTTTTTCCTCATACTCTTTCAGCAGGCGGGACATCGAATCCAGACGGGCGGCCATTTCCTGGTTTTCTTTCATCAGCTGGCGCCTGTTTTTCACGGGTGGGTCCGGCTTGATCTCCTGGGCGGCCAAGGGGAAACCGGCACCCAGGAAAAGCATGAGAAGGAGTGGGACGTATTTTGTCAACTTCATCATCGTCAAAAAGTTATACCTAATCGAATCCCAACGCCGCCTTGACCGGGCAGGGACAGGTGCCCTCCCGACGGATTGCCTGAGAGCGCATACTGGCTGTCAATCACTGCGGGAGAAACCTGCATGGCGATGTTGTCGTCCAATTCAAAGTCTTGCATATAGGCGAAGACATTGGCATCGATGACTTGCAAGAGATAGAATCCCAGGACGGCCACGGCGGAATAGTCCCGGTAGCGGCGGTAGACATTCCGGTAGTAAAGCGCGGTCTCTCCTGCAATCGGGCCGGTATAATCCGTTTCCGTATCGGAGGCTTCGTTGTGGATCCGCTTGAAGCGCTTGTAATTGGTATGGTTGGTTATCAATAGGTTCGTGGACGTGATCAGGCAGCCGTAATAAATCGGGATTTTCCAGAATTCCCCGTTGTAGGCCTGTCCCAGCCCGGGCAGCAGCAGCGAGTACAAGGTCGCCTTGCCTGCCTGGCCCCGGATCTCTTTCTTGTAATTGTAGACGCCGTCCATCAAGGTCGCCCAGTAGGCGAGGCCGGCACCGGCGAAGAACCAGTTGCTCATGTGCTGGAAATCCTTGTTGTCCTCGGCTTTCCAGCGATGGCGGTAGTACAGTCCCGCGCCGGCGCCGGCTGCCATCGCACCGCAGGCCACGGGAACTTTCCATGCCTGGTGATTGTAAATCTGCTGGCCGCCGAGGAAAACGGTCGATCCGGCGAACATGACACCGATCCGGGCATCCCGCCGATGGGTCATGCCGCCGAAATACTCCTTGAAGGTGAAGGCGGCGTCGGTGGAATCGCGTCCGAGCGTATCGGACGGGTCTGCATAGGATTGCGAGAAGGCGTCACTTTTGAAAACCCCGTTGTCCTGGGCGCGAAGCATCCCGGCCGGCAGGAGGACGGCCAGCAGGAGGGGCAGGATATGACGGAGCCATTCTTTCATGGTGTCAACTGCGTTCGAGGGCATCCAGAAAGCGTTGCAATTCCTCGTCCGATTGGAAACGGACCGTCATCGTGCCTTTGCCGGTAGGGGTCCGGCGCAGGCTGATGTTATCGCCGAAATACCGTCCCATCTGTTCCAGCAATTTATAGTAATTGTCCGGCAGCTCCGGCGTGGGGGCGGGTTCTTCTTCCCCGGCCGTCGCCCTGCGGAGCTTCTCTTCCAGCTGCCGCACGGAAAGTTCCTGGTGGATGACTTGGTCGCACAGGTTTTCCTGCAGTTTCCGGTCGTCGACGGAAAGCAGGACTTTGGCGTGCCCGACGCTGATCAGGCCGACTTTCAGGTCATGCTGTACCTTGGCGGGCAATTTCAGCAGGCGGAGGTAATTGGTTACGGAAGCACGCTTCTTGCCGACGCGTTCCGCCATTTTCTCCTGGGTGAGGTGGCACTCTTCGATCAGGCGCTGGTAGCTCATGGCCACTTCGATCGGGTCGAGGTTTTCCCGCTGGATGTTTTCGACAATCGCCATCTCGAGCATGCCCTGGTCATTGGCTTCGCGCACATAGGCGGGAATCATGTCCATCCCGGCGAGACGGCAGGCGCGGAATCGCCGTTCTCCGCTGATAATCTGGAAATTGCCATCAGGTTTGCGGCGAACGGTCAGCGGCTGGATGAGGCCGAATGTCCGGATGGATTCCGCCAGTTCCTCCAGGGCTTCCGCATCAAAGGACATCCGGGGCTGGTAGGGATTCGGCTCGATGCTGCCGACCGGGATGCGGAGGATGTCTGCGGTCCCCGTCGGCTGCTGCGTGCCGGCAATCTCCTTGTTGACATATCCGACCGGCTTGCGCAGGTTATTCAGGTCGGTGGAATCGCCCAGGATGGCATTCAGTCCGCGGCCCAGGCCTCTGTTTGGTTTCATGCTCATAAATTCTCTCCTCCTTGCGTGCTCATGTTCCTCTCCAGGACTTCCTTGGCGAGGTTGAGGTAGTTGTGGGTGCCGTTGCTCATCACGTCATACAGGATGATGGGTTTCCCGTGGGAAGGGGCTTCGCTCAGGCGGATGTTCCGCTGGATGATGGTCTTGAAAACCATGTCCTTGAAATGCTCCCGCAACTCTCCGACCACCTGGGTATGTACCTTGGTCCGGCCGTCGAACATCGTGACGACAAAGCCTTCGATGGATAAATCGGGATTGACGCCGTTCTGGACCAGCCGGATGGTTTGCAACAGTTTGCCAAGGCCTTCCAGTGCGAAAAATTCGGGCTGGACCGGAATAATGACAGAATCGGCGGCCGTCAGGGAATTGACGGTGACCAGTCCCAGCGAAGGAGAGCAGTCAATGATGATGAAATCATAGTCATTCCGGATCGGGGCGATGGCTTTTTTCAGGACCGATTCCCGTTCGGGGGCATCCAGTAACTCGAATTCCACCCCCACCAGATTGATGTGGGAAGGAATCATGTGCAGGTTGTCCATCTCGGTCTGTATCAGCGCATCCCGTACGTCGAGTTTCCCGATCATGACTTCGTAGAGCGTCCGTTTCTGGTCATCCTCCGGCGAGAAGTTCAGTCCCGAGGTCGTATTGGCTTGCGGGTCGGCGTCGATGACCAGCACTTTCTTTTCCAGGACGGCAAGTGATGCGGCCAGGTTGATGGCGGTGGTGGTTTTCCCGACGCCTCCTTTCTGATTGGCTATGGCGATGACTTTTCCCATGATCTGAGCAGTAATGTAAAATACAAAAATAGTAAAAAATCGGGATACTCGCAGGGGAGTCCCCGAAATGTTCCACAATATTCAAGGATTATGCCGTGGAACATCCTGTTCTCAAGCAGGATCGACATTGACGGTGACATGGCCGCTCCAGGAACCTTTGCCCCCGAGCAGGGCGTACAGGTCCTTTTTCATGGGCCCCAGGCCTTTTCCGCGCGCGAGAAGGAGCCGCAGCCTCCGCAGGTGCGTGCCGCCGGTCCTGTCGGGTACCGGAGAGAAGGGACCGGTCAGTTGCAGGGGGCCGCCCGCGGGGGAGGTGACAAGGGTGGGACGGATGCCGAACGCCCTGCAGATGGCGTCGGAAAGGTCCCGGGCGCGGGTGAGGGCTTCTTCCGGAGAATTCCCCTTGACGGTCAGGTCGATCTGGCGGTAGAACGGCGGGTACGCCAGGGCGTGCCGTTCGGCCAGCATTTC